>Ga0193955_1000008_pt1 | contig 138331 bp, 106 predicted proteins | sample BB_6_MG_FD_140343 | JGI IMG/M metagenome (GOLD analysis project Ga0193955, IMG submission 140343) | Microbial mat bacterial communities from the Broadkill River, Lewes, Delaware, United States - BB_6_MG | ecosystem: Environmental > Aquatic > Freshwater > River > Microbial mats | place: USA... | reverse complement strand
TGGTGAAAACCTAAGATTAGAATTATTAAGGGTAAGTTGAGCGAATGTTGGCCTGTTAAATTTTAACCACTACAAACAGTTTCAATCTACAATTTTAAACTATCATGTTCTTTGATAACAGACTTCAATACTCCATTTTTTTACTCTCTAATTACGCGCATTATTCTTTTGTTTTCAGCTTATTTCTCTATACACAGCTGTTGCAATTCGCAGACCCCTCGCTACACCTGTTCTAATAAAAAAGTAATTTCACGGTTGGTATAGTTAATAAAAAACAAAAAATAAATAAAAATTATACCTTAAAATCAATAAATAACGTTCTTTTTGCGTATTTTTTCTAACTGTTTTTTTATTTGGCACAAGCATTGCGATATGAAACCAGTATCAAAAAAACAATCACTAAAAAGGGGAAGAATATGAAAAAAACAATTATTGCCGCTAATTTAGCTACTTTACTAGCATTGGGTGCAATGGCTACTCAAACTCAAGCAGTTGAATTTATGGATGGTAAACTTCAAATTAATGGTGCTGCTATGCAATCTTGGCAATCAGCCATAGAAGTTGACGGTGCAGCAAGAGCTCCAGAAGATCAAGATAGCGGATTCCATCGTTTACGTTATGCACTGACGTTTAATGCACAATTGACAGACTCTATTTCAGTATTCGCTGAATTAGCGGAAGAGCCAGATGACAATGGCAATTTTAATATTGCACAAGATTTAGCTTGGATCCAATTCGAAAAAGGTGGATTAGGTCTTAGAGTTGGTAATGTAATTTCTACTACTCAAAACTTCATTGAGTATTCAGATGGTGCTGCTGTTCAAAGTAATCCATTAATCGGTAACAGCCCTGTAGATATGATTACAGCAGAAGAAGGCCTTTGGCTTTACGGTTCATCAGACAATTATACTTGGGATGCTGTTGTAAGTAAGCCTAGCTTTGGCACCGATTTTAGTAAAGATTCGGGTTACAACTTTGGTTTACGCGGTACTTTTGGTTTCGATAATGGTTTATCTTTTGGTGCAGGTCTTTTTCTTACTAATGCTGATTTAGACTGCGGAACTGACACTTGTACTGATCCAGGTGGCGCACCAATTGGTGCACTTATTGGTATTGGTGATGGCGATATCTATGAATTTGGTACCGATACTGGCGGTGTAACGGGTACACCAGGTCGTGGTAGCCACTTTGCTATCGTCCCAGGTATTAATGCTACTATTTGGCAATTAGACGTTCAATATGAAACGAATAACTTGAAATTAAATGCCTATTATGGTCAAGCTCAAGATGATTATAGCTGGGCTGATTCTGGTATTGCTGGATATCGTCCAGTATCTGCTAGCTTTACCCAGCAAGATTCTGAAGTTAGCTTCATGAGTTTTAAAGCTAAATATGATATTAACAAAAATATCTACCTTGCAGCACGTTATTCACTATCGACTAATGAATCAACTGGAATTTCAGGTGACGATAGCTTAGATCGTATTCAACTAGGTTTAGGTTACAGAATCGAAGACAATGTATTGTTAAAGTTAGAATATGTTAAACAAACAGAGGAGGCGTTTTCTGGTGGTCAAGCTACTGATGGTACTGGTGAAGCTGAATGGGATGGCGTAGTAGCTGAACTGTCAGTTACTTTCTAAAGTACAGCTTTAATTTAGCGTATAACTTTAAAGTAACCCTCTTGTAATGTATAGCAACATGGCTAGAGGGTCACTTAACTTTAATTAAAAAGAGATTATTATGAAAGAAATAACAGCAACATCGTTAAGTATTGCCCTTGTGGGTGCATTGGCCACTTGGATTGCCTTTGGCCCTTTATCTGGATATATATTGATTTGGGCTGTTTTTATTGCTTGGGCAGGTTTTGCTGCTTTAGGCGGAGATAATCAGGCATTAAAAAGTACGGTTATTTGTGGTGTTTTTGGTGTGATAGTAGGCTGGATTGCTGCTTTTATTGTTCTAACTGTTCCTTTAGGTGAGACATTAGGTATGCCACTGTGGAGTGCAATTGTTGTTGGTTTTACTGCTTTTTCGGTTGTGTTTGCATCAAATTTTCAAATTTTTAGCGCTGTACCTGCTTCAGTTTTATCGTACGCAGCTACTTTTGCTTACCTGTTACAAACCGATGAAAGAATGTCTCTGGTTACCTTAACTAATATAAATTTTGACAACCCATTATTGCTAATATCTTTATCCGTTATTTTCGGCGGTCTATTTGGAAAGTTATCTGTGATAGGTGCTGGCTTTATGGTCAGGAAAGCATAGAAACATTGAAAGGATATAAATATGTTACAACAATTTCCAATTTCAGTTATTACTACGGCTTGCTTTTCAATGATAAGTTGTTCTGTGCTTGCGGCAGCTGATCATGCTGAGCGGTCTAATACAAAAAATAATGATGTTACTGAAATCATTGTTGTCACTGGCAGTCTTCAACAATCTAACCTTCTTACTTTAGCGGGTAATATTGATCGTATATCGCGTGAAGATATTGCCTCAGTTAGCTCTGCACACCCCAGTAACATTTTAAACAGAGCAACAGGTGTTCATGTTCAAACCAACAATGGTATGGAATCACTACCTTCCTTACGCTCTCCTGTTTTAACTGGCCCTGGAGCTGCGGGCGCTTTTTTATTTCTTGAAGATGGTATTGCTACCCGTGCGGCTGGTTTTGCTAATAACAATGGGTTATCAGAATTAAACCTTGCTCAAGCAAAAGAAATTGAAATAATTCGAGGCCCTGCTAGCGCTACTTATGGATCAAATGCAGTACATGGTGTGATTAATGTGTTATCAAAAGACCCAGGTGAAAAAGGTAATATGACTATTATTGGTGGTCCAAATGATAGCTATCAACTACATGGTAGTGGTGGCATTGAAATGGGCAAACATGGTGTTGGTGCTAATATCCAAGCGGTTAATGATGGTGGATTTAGGGATAACAGTGATTTTCAATCATTGAAACTTGGATTGCGTCATGATTATCAAAGTGGGGTAGACCAATTCAGAACCACCATATCAGGCTTTAATCTTGATCAAAAAACCGCAGGGTATATTTCATCTGATGATAATGGTGGTGGTTGTTACGCATCAACTTATGAAGCCGAAATTTTATATAAAGATACTGATGTAATGAAAAAAAACTGTGATGATGATGCTTACCGCAAATGGACATCATTACGCATCGGGACAAACTGGCAGCGAGAGTTAACTGAGGTAACAAGTTTAAGTATTACACCTTATTTTCGTATTAATGAAATGGAGTTCAGCCAACACTATTTGCCCTCAAGAGCCATAGAAGAAAATAGTCATTACAGTCTAGGTCTAGTAAGTAACTATAATTGGCAAGTAAGCCAAGAGTTGTCTTTAACTATGGGGCTTGATGTTGACTGGACTCATGGTAAATTAACCGAAACTCAAAAGAACGTTGATAGTTATAGTTACGGTAAAGCACGCCAACAAGGATTGCATTATGATTATGAAGTACAAGCAACAACTATTGCTCCTTATATTCAGGGTGACTGGCAGTTAAATGACAATTTTGTGCTAACAGGTAGTGTACGATTTGATGCCACCGAGTATGACTATGACAATTTGATAGCTGACGGAACAACTAAGGCTGATGGTAGCTCATGTGTTGATAATAATGAATCACCTATAGGTTGTTTATACCAAAAGCCAAGTGATAGTGTTGATAGTTTTGATAATACCAGCGCTAAATTAGGTTTTAATTACCGCATAAACAAGCATGTGGCATTATTTGCTGATTGGACACAAGGGTTTCGAGCGCCACAAACTACAGATATATATCGATTACAAAATCAGCAAGTTGTTGGTGAGGTTAATTCTGAAAAGATTGACAGCACAGAAGTAGGTATTCGAGGTGTTACCGCTAACTTAACCTATGAACTGGTAGGATATTATATGACGAAGAAAAACTTTTTCTTTCGTGATGCCAGTGGCCTAAATGTGACTGATGGTGAAACTTCTCATCAAGGAATTGAACTTGGGTTTGATTATAATATTTCTAACCATTTTAATATTGCTGCAAATTATACTTATGCACAACATGAATATGAATTTGATCGCGATAATAGCGGTGTTATTAATGGTAATGAAATTGATACAGCCCCCAAGCATCTTGGTAATGTTAGGTTTGCCTGGAAACCAACGCCATTAAGTGAAATTGAATTAGAGTGGTTATATATGGGGAAATACTTCTTGGATCCTGCCAATGAGCATGAATATGCAGGCCATGACTTGCTACAGTTGAGAGGCTCATTACAAGTGAGTAGCAATCTCAATATTTTTGCTCGTATTGAAAATTTAACCGATGAAAAATATGCCAGCCGTGCAGATTTTGCTTTTGGTTCCTACCGATTTTTTGGTGGTCAACCCCGTGCATTACACGTGGGTGCCTCTATTAATTTTTAACGATATATTACTAATTACTAATGTAGCTCTCCTTTTCTTTTAAAAAGTCGATTAACTCATTAGCCGACTTTTTCATGTTTTAATTAATAACCTTTGAAAACATATACTAACCCCCTAATTTGAATTTATTCTCGATTAGAGTAATATTAGCTGTTGGGTTAGATGTTTTTATATACATTATCCTCAAGTCAGGCTATTGAATTTCACATAAAGGATTCCTGCTATTCTGCCTATTAACAACTAGTGCAATAACGGGGTTCTATTTAATGAAAACAGAACTAAATAAGATACTAGATCTAAGCTTTTGGCAAAGCTTACAGGAAAATTTCTCTGAATTATCAGGTATGGCAACCTTAACAGTTGATCATGAAAAACCTGTTACAACGGGTAGCCATTTTACTGATTTTTGCACCGAGTATACTCGTAAAAGCGAATTAGGTAATCAACGTTGCAATGAATGTGATCTAAAAGCAGGTCGAAAGTCGTGGAAATCAGGCAAACCTTTGGTATATAAATGCCATGCTGGTTTGGTTGATATCGCGGCTCCCATAATACTGAATGGAAAACAAGTCGGTTCCGTGTTGGGTGGACAGGTATTGACTGCACCCCCTGATGAATGGTTGTTTAAACGTTATGCCAAAGAGTTGGGAATTAACCCTGAACAATACTTTAAAGCGGTGCAGCGAGTGCCTATTGTTTCACAAGACAAAGTTGAGGCTGCTTCACGCTTATTATTCCAAATTGCCAGCAAAATGGGCGATGTTCACTTACAACGAGAAAATATTCAAAAGATAAGCACCTTGTTAGAGCGGGAAAATCACTATTTTCGACAAGCACATAATAAAGATTTTATATTGTCTTTTGATAATACAGAAGAAGGTAGTGAATTTAAGCAAAATGGTTTGTTGGCGCTGAATAAGCAAGGGCTAGTTGTTGCGGCAAACAGTACCGCAGCAAAAGCTTATCAGCTACGTTTAGATAAAAACTTCATGGAAATACCAGTAGAACAGTTGTTCGATGCTTCAATAGCTGATTTAAGTTCAGCAGGAAGCTCAGTAAAGCTAAGGCGAAAGCAAAGTGATGAAGTGGTTAATGTTAATTTATCTGCCCCCAAACGTTTTATAGCTAAACCCATGGATAAAAAATTTATAGATAGCAGGGGAAAACATCCTTCTATGGATGAATTGAGTGGTGAAGATCCTGTTGTTCAGCAGGGAATTCACTGTGTGCGAAAAGTACTGAATAAAGGAATCTCCATTTTAATTTTAGGTGAAACGGGGACGGGGAAAGAAGCATTTGCTAGTGCTATTCATAAAGAAAGCAATCGTGCCGATGGGCCATTTGTGGCACTTAATTGCGCTGCTATTCCTGAGTCACTTATTGAAAGTGAGTTATTTGGTTATCAAAGTGGCACTTTTACGGGCGCTAATAAAAATGGTATGAAGGGCAAGCTTTTGTTGGCCAATGGAGGAACTCTTTTTCTTGATGAAATTGGTGATATGCCATTTGCTTTACAAACCCGCCTTTTGAGAGTGTTAGCTGAGCGTGAAATTTTGCCATTGGGGGCAGAAAAGCCAATAGCTATTGATGTTAATATCATTTCAGCAACACACCAAAATTTAACAGACTTGATTACTAATAAATCTTTTAGAGAAGATTTATATTATCGTCTTAACGGAGCAACATTGAACCTTCCTCCGTTAAGACAACGCTCAGACCAGTACTATTTAATTAAGCGTATTTTTGCTATGGAAGCGAAAGGCCAATTTAATTTGGCTCCTGAAGTTATATCTATTTTATTAACATACCAATGGCGAGGTAATATCAGGCAACTTATTAGTGTTGCTCGCTATGCTTTAGCCGTGAGTGATGACAATCAAATAAAGTTAGACTGTTTACCCAAGGAAATCTGTGAACCTGCGGTTAACCATTCTGCTGATAAATATTCAGATGTTCTTAATGAAGATGAAAATATCACAGCACCATCAGCGATGATGTGTACTAATGGCAAAGTGCTGCTTGATACATTGAGAAAACATAAATGGAATATTTCAGCAGTTTCACACGAACTCGATAGTAGCCGCTCTACAATATACCGTAAGATGGAACGCTATAATATTAAAAGGCCTAATACGCTCTATTGATACAATTTTGAGGCGTAATTTATGCTTTAAAACCTATTCTAAAGCCACCCCAGTGTTTACCTTGTACATAAATTGGTGCTGAAACATCATGCATTATTTCGCCAGTATCACGTTTGTACGTTTGTAATAAAAATTTATCAGTATGGCGACCACAGCGAATACAAGTCGCGTCATCATAAATACGTTTAGTACGATTATTGATTATATCTATTGCCTGATCGCCTGTTAATGGTTTTGAAAAACATGAGTTATGCGTAGGAAGATAAGCATTAGAGTCTACAGCAACAGCATAAATAATATCGCTAAATTTTTGTAATATTGGTTCTTGAATTTTTGGTAAAACTCTATCTGTAAAGCTATCAAAACTACTCGTATATTTTTGAGGTTTTGTATTTTCTATTGGTGTATATTTAAAGTTAAATAGCTGTTGCATCGTGATGCTGTTATCTAAAATACTCTGTTCGAATAATTTACCTACTTCACTGGCCGCAAGTTGTACCTGATTACACAATGAGGTTATTAGCGTTTCACTATCAAAGCTTGATAATTCAACAAAGATAGATTCAGTGCTGGTTGATAACCTTGATGCTTGTGTTGACACTTGCTGAGTTTCTTTGCTTTTATCTATTAAAAAATTATGTAAGTTAACAATAGATGTCGAAATTTCTAGCGCTGCGGAGTCTTGTTCTTGTAATGCATGACTTATTTGATTACTTGCACAAGACGAATCGGTCATCAGTTTATCGATTTGTTCGAATGAAGTTGATAAGTCTGTCATTGTGGTGACAACACTGCTTGTTTGTTCAACAATACTTGACATAACATCTGTGGTTTCGCTAGTTTCATCACTAATTTGTTTTAACATATCGCCAATTTGACTAGTTGCGTCCACTGTTTTGGCTGCTAATGTTCTTACTTCGTCAGCAACAACAGCAAAACCTCTACCGTGATCTCCTGCACGGGCAGCTTCAATTGCCGCATTGAGCGCTAATAAATTTGTTTGTGAAGAAATAGCATTGATAACATCAGTTATACTATGAATTTCAAGTGCCTTTTGTTCAAGAGATTTAATTTTATCGGCCGCTTTATTGATGGCGAGATTTAGTTGATTAATTATTTCTATACTGGATGTTAATTGTTGGTAACTTGATGAACTGGCATGCATTGCTTGGTTTGATTGTTCAGAGGCAATTGCAGCATTGTCATTTATTTGTTTACTATTAACAGACATTTGTTCTGCTGCAGTTGCAAGCCTGTCAACGTCTTCACTGGACTTTTCAATAGCAATGCTTAGTTGATCTAAAAAAAAGCTAACCTCAGCCGAGTTTATAGCGAGTTGGCTAACCTTCTTTTCAATTTTTTCACCTGAACTTGCAAGGTTTATGTGTTCTTCTTTGGTGTTTTTATAAGACAGGTTAAGTAAGGTTGTTAATGTTGCTAGCTTATTAACAAGAAAAGTTGTCATTATAAAAACACTGATACCAGTAATGGCAGTGGTCATTGTAATTGAATTAAATCTTTGGTAACTAAAAAAATTTACTAATGAAATTATAGTGACGACAATTGAAGAAACCGTTAAATATTGTATTAGTTTAGTATGCATGAATTATCCTAGAATTCAGTGAATAGCGATAAAGCAGAATAAGAAAAAATGAGTTTTTAATGTACAGAGGTAACATTGTTATCTCTGTAGTTGTTGTATTTCTTCAACTTAAAGCGCTAAGTTTACGTTACATTATGTTAAAGCCTGGTTAGGCTGAATTAGATAAAATAAGCCGATATCACTTTTTGTAAGGATATTTATTCTTAAGTACTTCAAGCCCACCTTCATAAAGTTCAGTTATGATTTTAATAGCGTCAGCGTCTGACACACCATCAGCCATAAAACTGCTTTTCCAACTGAATTCACTGGTGCCATCACCAAGGTCTTTTACACCTATCGTTGATTTGTAATTAGATACAGGAAGAGGTGATTTTTTGATGATGTAGCTATAACTTGTTGCAGATTTATTAACCATTTCTTCTTCTATTACACCGCCGCCTTTGAGGTTTATCATTCGAAAAGATCCGACTTCATTACCGTTAGATGAAATATGAGTAATGGCTGTAGGTGCTAAATTATCAATTCCTGTCCACTTTCCAGCAAAAGCCCAAACCTGTTGTGCCGTTGCATTAATGATTAAGGTTTTTTCTACATGGAGTTTTTCTATGGCAGAAGGCATTGAGTTACACCCGAGCAGTGCTAAAACAAAAACCAGAGAAGACCAACATTTACACTTGTTTATTATATTTTGTTTAAAAGGGGTAATTATGTTCATGTAATATCACTTTTTATTGGATGAATGAGTTAATAAACATAAAGAGTTGAAAATATAGATGATAATACCGTGTATTGTGATTTTTCTTTTCATCTCAACAACTCATTTTTATTTATTATGCTGTTCCTAACAATGTTGTGCTTTATTAATACAGCAAATTTCGTTCCAAAATATAAAATAATTTAAATTCAGTTGGTTATGCTTTATTGGTTAAGAGGGTGCTTCACCTGTGTCATTATTTTAAGGAGATATAATCTAAATAATGCATCATATGTATCTTTTTATTTCAATAAAGCTTGAATAATAATGTTATTTGGATCATTTGTGTGTGAGATGTAATGAAAACTATAGGGTGGAGTAATTTAAGGAATTGAATATCTTGAACTTATATTGATTTAACAGGCATTAACCTATATATACCTTGGCCGTCAACAGCAATGTATATATAACCGTCTGGCCCTTGTTTAATATTTCGGACTCGAGATAATCCATTTTTTACTATTTCTTCTTTGACAACTTTATTACCGTTAAGTGTTAACATCACCACATAGCCAAACTTTAATGAACCAACGAGTAAATTTCCTTGCCATTGAGAATATTTATCACTAGTAACAAAGGTCATGCCTGAAGGCGCAATGGAAGGATCCCAGTACCAAAGGGGTTGTTCTAAGCCTTCTTTTTCCGTAATGTCGGTAAATGATGTACCGCTGTAATTAATGCCGTAGCTAATGATTGGCCAGCCATAATTGTTACCTTTGGTAATAATATTCACTTCATCGCCACCACGAGGGCCGTGCTCATGAGTCCATATTTCACCAGTAACAGGGTGCTTCGCCATACCTTGTGGGTTGCGATGACCATAAGAGTAAATGGCTTTTTTGGCTAGCTTGTTTAAGAAAAAAGGATTATCTTTAGGAATACGGCCATCGTCATGTAATCGGTATATTTTACCTGCATCACGATTTATATTTTGCGGATTAACATCACGTTGACCGCGATCACCAATTGAAAAATATAAATAGCCTTGGTTATCAAATGCTAACCGACTACCAAAATGGATGCCTTTGTCACCGTAAGCTTGCGCCACATAAATATCTTGTTTTTCGGTTAGTGTCATACCTTGCAATTTTGCGCGCATAATCGCGGTACTTTTATTTCCTTTATTGTCAGCTTTAGTATAAGAAAGGTATAACCAACCGTTGTTTACATAATTAGGATGTAAAGCAATATCGAGTAATCCTCCTTGGCCGCCTACTTCTATTTTAGGTAAACCAGAAATATTCTCATCAACAAGATTGCCTTGTTTAACTAGGCGTAATTCACCACTGCGTTGGGTGAAAAGCATATCACCATTAGGTAACCAAGCCATGCCCCAAGTAATTGCGGTATTGCTTACATAAATCTGTGCAGTATAGTTCTTGGCTGATTCTGCTTGATTAATTTTAGGTGTGCCTTGGTTGAAACCAGAACATGAAAAGCATGCTGAGCATAACATCATGGCTAAAAGTATTTTACGTAATTTGTTCATTATAAGCTTGGTCATTATAAAATTATTTATTTAAAAGGAAGCTTTACCAATAATAGTCAATTTACAGGTAATGTAAAATGAAATGGGTACCTATACCCGTTCCAGCTGAATCCTGCATCTTCAAGTGGAGCGGGTATAAACACAACTTATGTTTATAGCTTGTGATTAAGCACCTATAGCAAAATTATTTACCATTGATTTAATTTTTATCAGTGTAGGTTTTAAGTTGATATCACTGTTAGCAACATTTTTGCCATACCGTTACATCAATTAAGGTTGAAATAGCTTGATGCGAATTAAGTGTATTAATTGTTGTTAATGGCTGTTGGTTTACTAAGGTAAAATGCTTAGTTAATTGGTTTTGTAAGCCATCAAAGCCAGTCACATTTTCACCATTAACTTTAATACCACCTAACCAATTTTCTTTTGTAGTTATTGATTCATTAAAACAATAGCTACTAGCAATCACTAATATACCTCGAGGAAGTAGGCGTTCGATAATATTTGCTAACACCTGTTTAGGCTGATAGCTTTCTTCAAGAACCTGATCCATTACTACAATGTTATATCCCGTAAACTTTTGTTTTAAGTTACTGGCATCGCCTTGGCTAAATAAAATATTTTCTCCGTAGCTAGGTAAAGCTATATCACGTAATGATAGTTGATGAAAATCAACTATATCTCCTTCATTAATGGTGGTGTAACGTACTGTTTCTTGCTGTTGTAACTTAACGGCGTGCTGTATTGTTTGTGCAGAAAAATCCACAGCATCAATATGTTTAAAGTTTGGTGATAATTCAAAAGCCACTCGACCAACGCCACAGCCTAAGTTTAACAACCGATCTTTTAATGTACCTGTGTTAGTGATAGCTGTATTAATTAAAGACACTAACCCTGAAGTATATTGAGTTTTAGGGTTATACTCTTGCGCTATTTTCTGACAAATTTCAATGGAAGTTTCATATGGGTTAACCGCAGTTATAGGAATTTCTTTTGTTTTTGAGATGACATAACGAAAACCCGCATGTTGATAGAAATGACGTCTAAAGGCATACCTTGATGACTTGATGGTTTCATTACCTGTTGAGATCCAAGAGCCACCTTTAATTAGGTTATGCTTACCGTCAAATGTGGGTGTTGAAAAATCATCATATAATGGATGTACATTAAAATGATTAAAACCATCAATGGTTGACTCAGTCCATTGCCACACATTTCCCAAAATGTCATAAATACCTTGGTGCTCAAATGTATCAACAGGACAAGAAGAGGCAAAGTATTCAAGGTTTGTATTGCCAGGGGCTTCTTGCCAAGAGGTTAAGTCTTCTTCTATGGTATCGCGAAGAGTCATCCATTCAGCTTCTGTTGGCAAACGCACATTTTGTTTTGTGGTCAGAGTTTTCCAATTACAAAAGGCTTTTGCTTCTAAGTAATTAATTTCAACGGGCCAGTTAAGCGGTAACGGTATTTCTTCGGTTAAATTCCGCTGTAAATATGTATCGTTTTGTTTGCGCCAAAAGCGCGGCATTAACGCTTTTGTATAGGTTAACCATTGTTGACCTTCTTTTGCCCAATAATCTTGGTTTTGATATCCCCCCGCTTCAACAAAGGTTAGATATTCTTGGTTAGAAACTAAATATTTTGCTACCTGAAAATCATCAACGTTAAGGCTTAGTTCACCATACTCGTTATCCCAACCATAGGTTAAATCGTCATCTTTTTTACCTAATGTAATTGGTTTACCTTTAACAGGCGTTAATTCGTTTGTGGGAGCATTACCTGTATAGTGACAGGGTTGCCACTGTGCATTAGCTGTTAAGTGTTTCAATTCAAGCATGCGCATAATGACTGACGATGTTTCTAAGTGTATACGTTCATGTTCGCAGCCCATCAAAATCACCCAAGCTAGAGAGTTTTGCCTGATCGGCAGTGATAAATCCATTGAGTCGATCAATTGATTCACAAGATCATACACTTGATAACGATAGGTTTTTACTTCTGCAACACTTGGCCAGTTGTAATGCCTGCTGTCTAAATCATCCCAGCTCATTTCATCAACACCCACAGCACAAATTGCTTCAAGTGAATGATTAATACGATGTTTAATGTATTTACCTAAGATTAATTTATTAATATAAAAAGTAGCGGTATGACCAAAATAAAAAATCAATGGATGTCTTAATGGCTCAGGCCTTAGATAATACGCATCGTCATTATTGATTAGTGCAAATAAACTTTCGTAGGTTTGCCAAGTATTATGAAAATAGTGTTTTATTTCTGCTCGTTTCTCGTCAACAGAAGTCCCTGTTAGCCAAGGTGTTTTAGCTTGATTCATGTTATTCATTAGTCAAAATCTGTCCTAGTGCTTGTTGTTAGCACAATTTTTTTATTATGATACTTATTCAAAATAGCACGCTTTATTTTGCTACCAATCCCCAATGGTTGGCTATTGTTAGGTGCTACCATAACGTATTCAATTTGATTCAAACTTTGTTCAAACCAGTTATCTTGTTCAAATAAACTATACGCCCCTAACGCTTCTTTATCATCAAAAAGTGATGAAGGTAATGGGGTTGATAAAGGTGATGACGAGGATGTAACTGATAGTTCTTTATTACTTTTGTCACGAAACACTTTTACTGCATCAACCACATTTAATAAGGCGAAAATCACATTAACATAGGCATTATAATGTAAGCTTGATGCCCCTAAACGATGTTCTATACGTGCTGTTTTTTGCCAATTAACTTGTTTTACGAGTGGTTCGTTTAAATGGTTCACAATTAATACATCTTCACCAAGCACTTGATTATGTTTACCGTACCGACGATACAAGGCAATACTACCTTGATGACCCCCTGAAATATCGGTGGGGGAACATAATTCATCATTTAGCCCATATTTATTTTTTAATGTTAATCGCTCATAGGCATCATGCTCAGGCAAAAATAATAAAGCACACGCATAACTCGTATTCATTAAACACTGCTGTAAACATTCTCCTAAACGGGAATCTGCAATTAAGTTATTTCCCTGGTCATCACTAACACTGATATTGGTTTGTATAGCATTAGGAATATGAATACTTTTATTAAGCCCTTGAAAAATATTTTTGCTGCCCAGTAACAGTTGTGCTTGGTCGCCACTCCAAACAACGGGTTTAATTAATACCTCATCAATATTTTGTTGTTTAAACAAAGAAGGTAATAGTTTTATAACATTTGTTAAATTATGAGCTTCCTTTAAGGGAGATTGACCAGCAAACAGTGAAACATATTCCCATTGGTTACGCCAATATTCGGGTACAAGTTGCCCTTCAATGTCATGCTCAGCTATTTTTTTATTAATTTTTGCAAAGTTAATCGCGATGGTTTGTTGTGTTTTATTACGAACACAACCCTCTAATTCAAAATGAATATGGGCTGAAAGCCCTAGAGAAGTAAGGTAAGATTGGAGGAATTCAATAGCAGTAATCCCCAAGGTATCCAGTGATTGCTTACTCAAAAAAAATCCTTTAATAACGCTTTTAAAAATTAACGTGGGTTAATTAGCTTAACATATAGGGTCATTATGTTTTTTACTAGTTATATGTCAATTGATTAATACCATTAAGTTATTTTCCTCTCAGCGAGAATTAAAAGGCTTAGAGGTAAGGCATTTTCTATAAGCTACATCTATGTAGCGTTCTTGTTTAAATCAATTACACGGCATCAAGCACCGTGCATTTTTATAAATTTTGCTAATAAAGAATCTTCGCTTTCAATTTTATCGGGGTCAGGTTTTACGCAATCAATGGGGCAAACACTAACACAGGTTGGTTTGTCGTAATGACCTATACATTCGGTGCATTTGTCTGGGTCAATTTCATAAATGTGCTCACCTAAGGTAATTGCTTCATTAGGGCATTCTGGATCACACATATCACAATTGATACAGCTGTCTTCAATTAATAATGCCATAAATTTTGGCCTTATTTGTCAGCTTGATTTTGGGTAAAAGGATGTCTAGTAGTGCCACCGTCAGTTAAATAACGCATAATTATGCCGAAAGTTAAGTTTAATTCTGTCTCTAATGCGATAGAAACTTTATGGCCAGAGCCTTTGGCATCAGTAATTTCTTCACCTGTTTTACTATTGAGCATTTTAGTTAAGACGAAGCTAACATTACCGTCGGGAGTCATTAATTCGAGTCTATCTCCCACTAAAAATTTATTTTTAACATCAATTTCAATTAAGCCAGATGATTCATTTTTACCGAGTACTTCACCAACAAACTGTTGTGTATCACTTTTTGAATAACCATAGTCATAATTTTGTGTATCAGAAGGGCGGTGACGTTTCAAAAAGCCTTCGGTATAACCTCGGTGTGCTAGATGTTCTAGATCAGTATTCAAATTAGGGTTAAATGCTTTTTCGGCCATGGCATCATTAATCGCTTGATTATACACTTGGGCGGTACGTGCGCAGTAGTAAAAAGATTTGGTTCTACCTTCAATTTTTAGAGAGTGAACACCCATTTTAACTAATCGTTCTACATGTTCAACAGCACGTAAATCTTTTGAATTCATAATATAAGTGCCATGTTCATCTTCAAAAGCAGGCATATATTCACCAGGACGCCCTTGCTCTTGTAATAAAATTACATCATCAATTGGCTGATTCTTAATTAAAGAGTCGTCAGGTGTGACAATAGCGGTGTCAGGCGTATAAATTTCAGGCAAGGAGCTTGTTGGATTAACTGCAATAATATCGCCTGTTTCAGTCTCTTTGGCTTCATGAGTATCGTATTTCCAACGACATGAATTAGTGCAAGTGCCTTGGTTTGGATCGCGTTTATTAATATAACCAGAAAGTAAGCATCGTCCTGAGTACGCCATGCATAATGCACCATGAACAAAAACTTCAAGCTCCATTTCTGGACAATGTAGTCGAATATCTTCAATTTCATCAAGGGAAAGCTCTCGTGATAAAATGACCCGTTCAACCCCTTGCTGGTGCCAAAATTTCACGGTTGCCCAGTTTACTGCATTGGCTTGTACCGATAAATGAATAGACATGTCAGGATAATTTTCTCGCACCATCATGATTAATCCAGGATCAGACATGATTAAGGCATCTGGCTGCATAGCAATAACTGGCGCAATGTCTTTTAAAAAGGTTTTTAATTTACCATTGTGCGGAGCAATATTATTGACTAAATAGAATTTTTTTTCTAAAGCATGTGCCTCATCTATCCCTATTTTAATGTTCTCTAACGAAAATTCATTATTGCGAACCCTTAGCGAGTAGCGTGGTTGTCCTGCATAAACGGCGTCAGCACCATACGCAAAGGCGTATCGCATATTTTTTAGGCTGCCAGCAGGCGACAATAATTCAGGTTTTAACATAAAATTTATCTATTTAGTTTTTGGGAGCAAGGAGTAATAAGGGGCGCATTATAAGAAAAAGCGCCAGTATGGGCAATCTAAAACAGAAATAAACACGGTCTTGAACAACAAAGATTCTACTATGGTTTTTAGTAATGCTTAAATTTAGGATAATCAACCGTTAGTGTGAAAAATGTTCAAAAAAATCATATTTTGTACCATATTGAAAAACATTTAAAAAAACCTTGGCGTTAATAGGAAGTGTGCTACTTTTAAAGCTATAGTAATAAAAAAATCAAGGAGAAATATATGCCTGCTGAAAATGCCTTGTATATAATCTTAGAAGAAAAAATAAAACAGGGCGCATTAGTTTTACCAACGCTGCCAAAAGTTGCATTAAAAGTAAGAGAAGCTGTAGATGATCCCAATGTTAATTTAGCTCACTTGGGTAATATTATTGAGCATGACCCTGCGTTATCTTTAGGTATGGTTAAAGTTGCCAATAGTGCGTTATTGGGAAGAACGGTTAAAGTTGAGAGTGTATCTCAAGCGGTGACACGTATTGGTTTAAGTCAAATTAAAAGCATTGTAACTGCGATGGCACTTAAACAAATATTTGTTTCAAAAAATGATATTGTTGCTATGTATATGGATAAGTCATGGAATAAAACCATAGATATAGCGTCTATTGCTATTAGCTTAATGAGTATTTATCTTGAAAAAAATAAACATACATCATTAAGTTTAGACACCATGACTCTCGCAGCGCTTGTTCATAATGTAGGGACATTGCCTATTTTAACTGAAGCGGAGCAACATCCAGATATTTTTGCAAATCCTAAGTTTTTACAGCAAGCTATTGCTAAATTGTCAGGTAAAGTAGGTGGTAAAGTAACGCGAGAATGGGGTTTTTCAGAAGAGTTAATATCGGTTGCTGAAAGTTGGAGTGATTTAACTGTTTTGCCTGAAGATATTCATTACTTAGATTTTATTCGTGCTGGCAGTATTTATCACAATGTATTTAAAAGCCAATTAACGCAAGATTCGTTATTAACCAGTTATGTGAAAAAAGGGATTTTATCTGACGTAAACTTTATGGATACTGATAATTTTAAAGCGCGATGCACTGATGTTAAATCAATGTTTGTATAACCCTTATAAAAATAATTTTCACTGGTATTTCAATTTGTTAACTATCTCTTAAATCGAGTTCAGGTTAGTTACTCTGACATTAATATATCAGTATGGTGCCTCAGAGATCTCGGTTGTATAGGTAAGAAAACACAAACACCAAGATTAAACCCTTTAATTAAAGGTGAATACCTATCCAGAAAACGGTAAGCTTTACAGTACAGTAATTATTCTATTTAATATTTCTAATTTTATGCGCTTGTTTTCCTTATTTATTCTTTTATTCTCCATTACCACTAGCTCATTGTTGTATGCTCAATCACGTCCAAAAATAGGATTGGTATTAAGTGGTGGTGGTGCAAAAGGGGCAGCACATATTGGTGTTCTTAAGGTTATTGAACAAAATAAAATTCCTATTGATTATGTGGTTGGTACCAGCATTGGTGCTTATGTAGGTGGTTTATATGCTCTAGGTTATAGTGTAGATGATATTGAGCATATTATGCTCAATATACCGTGGGATGATAGTTATTCAGATTTGGTTTCAAGAAGTCTGCTGTCGTTTGAACGTAAAGAATTAAGAGACTTATATAATATCCCTATACGTCTAGGCATTACCGATGGAGAAATAAAATCATCTAATGGATTATTATTAGGGCAGTCGGCAGCAAATTTGCTAAAACTATCGACTGATGTTGTGCCTACATTTGAACATTTTGATCATTTAGCTATTCCTTATCGGGCTATAGCTTCAGATTTAGCTACCGCCAAAATGGTGGTTATTGATAAAGGCAGTGTTACTAAAGCAATGCGTGCTTCTGCTGCGGTACCTGGTGCTGTGAATCCAGTTATTATTGATGGCAAATTACTTGTTGATGGTGGAATCGTTAATAACATGCCTATTGATGTGGCAAAAGCCATAGGAGCTGATATTGTCATTGCTGTAGATATTGGCTCACCATTATTATCAACCAATAACATTAAAAGCACGCTTGATGTTATTGACCAATTATCAAACATTCTAACCAATAACACGACACTTGCTCAAAAAAAATATATTTCTACAAAGGACATATTAATTCGTCCTGATATTGGTGATTTAAGTACCACTGACTTTTCCATTATGCGTAAGGCTCTTGAATTAGGAAAACAAGCCGCTTTACTTGCTGAACAAGAGTTAAAAAACTTGAGTGTTAGTGATGTTGAATACACACGATTTCAACAACAAAAAAAACAGAAAAGTCTTGCATGGTTTAGGCCGTTCAAGCAACCCATTGTTGACATTGAATATAACAATAATTCATCGGTAAGTACTTCTGTTATTGAAGAAAAACTTGGAATAAACTTAGGCGATATTGTCAGTAAAGAACAGCTACAATTAGCGCTTAATCGTATCTATGCTATTGATGAATTTGAGCAGGTTGATGCTGAGTTCATAGACTTACCTCAAGGACGAAAACTAATATTAACAACTCGTGAAAAATCGTGGGGGCCTAATTATCTTAAACTTGGTTTTAATTTAGAAAGTGACTTTGCTAATGGCTCAGTTGTTGATTTGGATTTTGCCTATATTCAAAATGAAATGACACATTATGGCGGTATGTGGACGAATAAAGTAAAACTGGGTTGGGAATCTATGTTAGCCAGTGAGTTTTATCTGCCATTAGAAGAGCGACAACATTACTTTATTCGATCAAGAGTTCAATATGCTCATGATAAATGGGCGTCAACTAAAGGGAGATCTGAAATTATTAATAAGTTCTTTCTTGCTAAAGCAGGTCTTGGATTTAATTACCAAAATGATGGCGCGGTAGAATTAGGTATTATTGGTGAAAAAGGGAAAATAGCTTTTGAAGATGGAATGCAAACGTCACTTGACCATGATTCCTTTGGTGCTTATTTATCGTTTGACTACGACAGTTTAAATAGTATGAATTTTCCAACTCAAGGAAATAAACTATCAATTAATATGATGTGGCGAAAGGATAATTATCAAGAATCAACAGGTATTGAACCAAAAGATAAATCACTTGAAATTACTTTTGATTGGCGTGGTGCATTTCATATTAATAATCATACTTTTGTTGGAATAGCTTCATTTGCAACGGTTGATAGCGATACTGACTTTACGGTTCATGTTACTGAACTTGGTGGTTTTTTGAATCTTTCAGGTTACCAAAAAGATGCCTTGATTGGCGTACATAAGGGGTTTATGGCATTAGTTTATCAGTATGATTTAGGACGTGAATTGTTTGGTAAAACCAGTTTACCACTTTATCTAGGATTAAGCCTTGAAGGAGGCAATGTGTGGGATGTTAATGAATCAGTTAGTTTAGATGATGTTGTGCATTCAGGCAGTTTGTACTTAGGAACTGATACCGACTTTGGACCCGCTGTTTTTGGTATTGGTTTTGCTCCTGATGGTGAAAGTACAATATTTTTATCTCTAGGTAAAAGCTTTTAATTTTTGCATCTCACCCTATAAAAGTGTGAAATCCATTGTAGGGCGTAATTTATTGCGCTTATCAGAATAAATTCTAACTTACATGGGTTAGAACTCATATGTCTATGGAATTTGAATAATGTTGTTAACTAAAAACGAATATGGTCAAGTATATCAAGCTGAATTATCTAAAGAAATATCTGTACTAGAAGTTGAACATAAGAGTGCGTCAGCTACTGTTAGTTTGTACGGTGGTCAAGTTCTTAGTTGGCAACCAACGGGTGAAAAAGAGGTTTTTTGGTTGTCTACAGTTTCTGACTTTGAACAAGGAAAAGCAATTCGAGGGGGAATTCCTCTATGCTGGCCATGGTTTGGGGCTCACCCTGATGATTTTGATAATAACAAGGGTAACCATGGTTTTGCTCGCACACAGCAATGGCAAGTAGACAGTATTGATATTAGCGAACAAGGTGTTGAAATTGGCTTAGTTTGGCAAGGTAACAATATGAATAAGCTTTGGCCATTTTCTAGTAAATTAAAGCAAGTATTATTCTTCGGGCAATCGTTTAAACAGATATTGTATATGACAAATTTAAGTGATGCTGATGCTTATTACACGGGAGCTTTACATAGTTACTTCGCTGTTAGCACACCAAAAGCAGTACAAATACCAGCTTTAGAACAAGCTACTTTTTATGATAAATTAACAGAAAAATTGTGTGAACCACAGTTATTAAAAAACGGCGTAGGCCCAGTAGATCGAATTTATCATACCGATAAGACCATGCGCATTATCGACAATCACTGGCAAAGAGTCATTGAACTTAAAGCACGAAATACACAGCAATGGGTTTTTTGGAATCCAGGAGTCGAACTCGCAAATAATATGGCTGATATCCACTCTAATGGTGAACAAGAGTTTGTATGTTTAGAAGCGGCTAATACTCAAATGCAATTACTGGCATCGGGTCAGAGTGCAAGCATGGAGCAAGAAATATTGGTTTACAGTGAGTAGATAGAATGTTCGCTCTTTTAAAGCGAGTTTATGCGTAAGTTTTTATTCAATATTGCTTGTGTAAAAGGAATTTTTAAATAAAAACCACGAGGCAATGTCATAAAGGGTTTGCCATGTTTATCAAATGCTTGCGTTTTGGCTTTCGCATTAGCGGCTTTGGGTCTCAGTTGTAAAACTTGGCCGTGTTTACCGTCAATTTTTTCGACTTCTCCGAGCACAATCATGTCGGTTAATTCCTGCCAGTCCATTGCCAAAAGTTGCTCTTCTTTTTTAGAAGGTGACCAAAGAAACGCACTGCCAATTCGGCGCTTTGCTAAAGGAATATTTTTTTCACTTGGTGTATCGCAAATTATAGGTACCCATAAAACGGTTGACAATTTTTGTTTCAGCCAGCAGTTTTGCCAGTTAACCCCCACTAACCCTGTTAGAGGGGCAACACAAACAAAGGTGGTTTCTAGTGGTTTACCTTGACTATTAATTGGCAGTGTTTTTAATTCAATACCTAAGGTAGGAAAATCAGGCTCAGGCCGAGAACTGGCGCTAGCGCCTAATACATGTTCAAGCAGTAAACCTATCCAACCTTTGTTGCGCTTTAGGTCTACGGGAATTTCAATGTTTGCATCATTAGCAACTTCGGCTAGTGTTAACCCAGCTAAACGTTGCACTCTATTGAGTAATTCTTGCTTGCAACTAGGTATTTTCATTATGCTGTTATTACCAACGACGATTTAAATAAAGGTTTATTATCAAGTGAATTACAGAAAAAATCAAAGTAATCATTTGCTCAGTTGCCGTTATTGTGGTTGAATCTACATAATGATTTTTAGTTTTCAGGAGTTCCTGTGATCGATGCCGAAGGCTACCGAGCCAACGTCGGCATAGTAATAATTAATGGCAGGGGACAAGTATTTTGGGCAAGACGGTTTGGGCAACATTCATGGCAATATCCACAGGGAGGGGTTGATGGTGAAGAAACGGCAGAGCAAACCATGTTTCGAGAGTTATATGAAGAAGTCGGTTTAAAACCAGAGCATGTGAAAATTGTTGCTTCAACCAAACATTGGCTAAAGTACAAATTACCAAAACGTTATATAAGACATGACAGTAAACCTGTTTGTATTGGGCAAAAACAAAAGTGGTTTTTATTAAAATTAACCGCGCCTGAATCATCCGTAGATCTACTCAACAGCTCTCATCCTGAATTTGATGATTGGCGTTGGGTGAGTTACTGGTATCCAGTACGACAAGTTGTGTCATTTAAGCGTGATGTTTATCGAAAAGTGATGAAAGAGTTTGCTTCACAGGCCTTAGCTTTTTCATATGAAAAACGTCCTGACCGACGACCCACTCGACGTAAACGTCCAGCTTAATTATTACTATGAGTTAGACCCTAAAGCCTACTTAATGTGGGCTTTTTTATCTTTTTTATAACTTCAAAAGGACATTATGTTAACCACGCTACGCCGAATAGTGCTTGAGTTTAGTCAAGAAACGCAAATGCAAGTGGCATTAGAGCGGATGGTTAGTCAAGTCAAAAAAGCATTAAAAACAGACTGTTGTTCTGTTTATTTAGCTGACTATTTTCAAGAACATTTTTTATTGATGGCTTCAGACGGCTTAGCGCAACAGTCTTTTGGGCAAACAACTATAGGTTTCTCTGAAGGTTTAATTGGGTTAGTTGGCCAACGAGAAGAGCCAATTAATATTGCTAATGCCCGTCATCATCAACATTTCATGCATGCCCCCGAAGTTGAAGAAGATGATTTTAATGCTTTTTTAGGTACTCCCATTATTCATAAACGTAAAGTCTTGGGAATCATCTCTATTCAGCAAAAACGTGCAAGAAGCTTTACTGAAAATGAAGAAGCTTTTTTAGTGACACTTGCTGCTCAATTAGCCAATGCTTTCGTTAATGCGGAAATAAAAAACTTATTTAATCAAGAAGATAAAAATAAGGGAGTAAAACAATTATTAGGTATTGCGGGGGCGCCAGGTATTGCACTAAGTGAAATAGTTGTTTATCAGCCCAAAGTTGAACTTTCAACACTGGCTTTACAGAAAGTGAGTTTAGTTCAGCAAGATAAAGAAGTTAAGCGCTTTAAAAAAGCTGTAGCTAAAACCCTCGCTGACTTTGAACAATTAAGCCAAAAACTTAGTGAATTTATTACAGATGATAGTCTCGGTATTTTTGATGTTTATAAACAATTATTAGCACAGGCTGATATTCGCCAAGAAGTTGAGAAAAAAATAGCACAAGGTTGGCAAGCAGAAAGTGCGTTAAAACTTGTGATTGAATATTATGTACTTCAGTTTGAATCAATAGATGATAGTTATTTAAAAGAGCGAGCCAGTGATATTCGTGATTTAGGTAATAGGTTGTTACTTAATCTTCAACAAAAATCACAAAAATTGGAATTACCCAAATCCTTTATTCTACTTGCCGAAGAGGTGAGTGCATCAATGTTGGCTGAATATCAACATAAAGGGTTAAAGGCAATTGTTTCGTTGTCTGGCTCGGCTAATTCACATGCAGCTATTTTAGCGCACGCATTGGAAGTACCGGCTATTATGGGGTTAGCTAAAATCCCCATTGCACAGTTTGATCGCCAACAAGCCATCGTAGACGGTTACAGCGGTGAATTATTTATTAACCCTGACGATGCATTAAAACGTGAATATCAATATTTAGTTGCTCAAGAAAGTGAGTTAATTTGTAAAATCCAGCAAGAAATTCATTTACCAACGATTACTCAAGATGGTAAAAAAATAGAATTACAATTAAATGCTGGCTTATCTACAGGCTTTGAATGCCCAGATAATTTAGATAGTTTAGGCGTTGGTTTATATCGAACAGAAATTCCGTTTATGGATCGCCATTGTTTTCCTTCTGAGCAAGAGCAAACTATATTATATGGCAAAATACTGTCAGAATTTTCACCTCAAGCGGTAACTATGCGTACGTTAGATGTAGGGGGAGATAAATCATTACCTTATTTTCCTATCATCGAAGACAACCCTTTTTTAGGTTGGCGTGGTATTCGAATTACCTTGGATCATCCTGAAATATTTTTAGTACAAGCTCGAGCTATGATCCGAGCGAATCAATATTATAATAATTTAGAAATAATGTTACCGATGATATCAAACGTTAACGAAGTTGATGAAGCCATTCGTTTAATCAATCAAGCTTACTTTGAAGTAAGCAATGAGTTAGCCCATGAAGAAACTAAATATAAGCTTCCTCGACCTAAAATAGGTATAATGTTGGAAGTGCCATCAGTAATTTTTCAGTTAGAAGAGTTAGCTCAACGCGTCGATTTTTTTTCAGTAGGTAGTAATGATTTAACCCAGTATTTATTAGCGGTTGATCGTAATAATGCACAAGTCGCTAGTTTACATGATGCTTATCACCCTGCGGTGCTTAGAGCGCTAAATACTATTGCAAAACAGTCAACCAAGTACTCTGTACCATTAAGTTTATGTGGTGAATTAGCTGGTGAACCAGCGGGTGCGTTATTATTATTAGCAATGGGTTTTGATAAACTCAGTATGAATGGGCATAATATAGCGCGAATAAAATGGGTTATTCGCCATGTCAACTATGAAAGGGCAAAAATTATTTTGTCTGATACTTTAAAACTTACCACGGCTAAGCAAGTGCACAGTTATTTAAACGAGCAACTTGAACAATTAGATTTGGGTGGTTTTATTCGTGCTGGAATGTAATGTTATTAATATTTATTAGTTGTATATTACTGGGAGCATTTACAGGGTTCTTGGCTGGATTGCTTGGTATTGGTGGCGGTTTGGTTGTTGTACCTGCTTTAGTGTATCTATTACCTCAAATGGGTATCAGTCATGATGTTATCATGCCCATGGCACTGGCAACCTCATTAGCTGCTATTGTCATGACGTCATCAAGTGCTGCTATTGCTCATCATAAGAATAAAAATATCCCTTGGGATATTACAAGACCACTCATGTTTATAGTCGCTTTTGGCGCCTTGATTGGTGCTTTTATTGCGGATCAATTATCAGCGCAAGCATTAAAAAATTTGTTTGCGGGTGCTGTTATCGTGTTAGCGTCATATTTGCTAGCGTCTATTCGGGCCAATCGTGCTACTCAAATGCCTTCAAAAATTACTCTACAGTTTATTAGTTGGATTACAGGTGTGATAGCGAGCTTAATGGGGATGGCTGGCGGAGCAATTTTAGTACCTGTATTAACTTATTTTGGTATGCCATTAAGGCACTGTATTGGTATTGCAACGGTATGTGGCGTAATGGTGGCATTGTTTGGATCATTAGGTTATATCCTTTCAGGGCTTGATAATGCGTTATTACCTGCATGGAGCTTAGGGTATGTATATTTACCCGCTTTATTGGGTATTGTATTAACATCCTCATTATTTGCACCCGTTGGTGTTAAATTTGCGGTAAACTTACCCGTACAAACGTTAAAAAAGTGTTTTGCCATTTTTCTTATTTTAGTGGCAATAAAAATGATGTTTACATAATTTTCTCTTACGTAGATAGATACTAAATATTAAGATAACTACGTAAAACTTTAGATGGATAAAAAATGACAGAACAGTTTTTACAATTTCCAGTAATTGACCCTATTATTTTCAGCATAGGGCCTGTTGCGCTTCGCTGGTATGGCATGATGTACCTAGTGGGCTTTATCGGAGCAATGTTTATTGCCAATAAAGCAGCGGATAAAAGTCAGGGGGTTTGGACTCGTGAGCAAGTCAGTGATTTATTATTTTATGGGTTTCTGGGGGTAGTTTTAGGAGGGCGTATTGGTTACGTGCTGTTTTATCAGTGGGAATATTTTTTATCCGATCCACTCTACCTTTTCCAAATTTGGGAAGGCGGTATGTCGTTTCATGGTGGTTTATTAGGTGTGACTACGGCCGTGTATCTTTTTGCTCGGAAAACCCAAAAATCATTTTTATCGGTAGGCGATTTTGTTGTACCTCTTGTACCTATTGGTTTAGGAATGGGACGTTTAGGTAACTTTATTAACGCGGAGTTATGGGGCAGACAAACAGATGTTCCGTGGGCAATGGTGTTTCCAACTGATTCACTGCAATTACCTCGACACCCTTCGCAATTATATGAGTTCTTTTTAGAAGGGGTTGTGCTATTTATTATTATGTATTTTGTTACTCGTAAACCAAGAAGTCTTGGCTTGGCCTCGGGAGTCTTTCTAATAGGTTACGGCGTATTTAGGTCAATCGTTGAGTTTTATCGAGAGCCTGATGCACATTTAGGGTTATATTTTTCCTTTATGTCGAAAGGGCAAATATTAAGTATCCCAATGATTTTAGCAGGTATGCTAATTATATATCTAGGTTGCTTAATTCAAGCAAAAACTGAGATTTCAAATAAAAAAACGACTAAAGATAAAACGATGGATAAAAAAGGAAAAGCATAATGCGCGCTTATTTAGATTTATGTCAACGCATTGTTGAACAAGGCTCTTGGGTTGAAAATAGCCGTACAGGTAAACGCTGCTTAACCGTGATTAACGCTGATTTAGAGTATAATGTTGCCGCGAATGAATTCCCCATGATCACTACACGCAAGAGTTTTTTTAAATCGGCGATAGCTGAGTTCATTGGCTATATTCGTGGATATGATAATGCGGCAGATTTTCGAAAACTTGGTACAAAAACATGGGATGCCAATGCCAATTTAAATGATGCTTGGCTCAATAATGCTTACCGTAAAGGTGAGGACGATATGGGGCGAGTGTATGGCGTACAAGGTAGAACTTGGGCTAAACCTGATGGTGGTAGCCTTGATCAATTGCAAAAAATAGTGGACAACTTAAGCCAAGGGATAGATGATCGTGCGGAAATTTTGACCTTTTACAACCCCGGTGAATTTCACATGGGCTGTTTAAGGCCTTGTATGCATACCCATAATTTTTCAATTTTGGATGGTACTCTTTATTTAACTAGTTATCAGCGCTCTTGTGATGTACCACTAGGTTTGAATTTCAATCAAGTGCAGGTGTTTTTCTTTTTAGCCATTATGGCGCAAATTACGGGCCTTAAACCAGGTGTTGCCTATCATAAAATTGTGAATGCGCACATTTACGAAGACCAATTAGCACTGATGAAAGACGTACAACTAAAACGTGAACCGTTACCTTTACCTAAGTTAATTATAAATCCTGACATTAAATCACTTAAAGACCTTGAAACTTGGGTGACCATGGATGACTTTTCGGTTGAAGGCTACCAATGTCATGAGGCGATACAATACCCGTTTGCTGTATAAATAATTGTTAATAGATCGTGATACGAAAACAACATTTTAATTCGTTTATTTAAATGTAATGATTTTTTGGGACATGCTAGAATCGCTGAAAATCAGCGTGTCTATATATCTAAATAAAGACCTGAGATGAATATGACTTTTAAATTTAGAGTATTATTACTTTTAATCAGCTTATTACAAGGGTGTTCTTCAACAGGCAGTGATAACAAGATCGACACGAGCATTGATAATATTATTAAGGTTAGTATTTTTTATCACCCATCGAGAAAAGCTGATGCTATCGCTTTACAAGATACACTGATCAGTAAAGGTTACTTAGTAAGTGTTAGAAAAAATAAGCCGCTATTAACTAACCATGCCAGTTATATGTATGTGGCTAAAGAAGATCATAAATCGGCAGTGATACTAAATGCTATTGTGCATGAAACGTTAAAACATCATTTAAATACAAATTTTTTTAAAGAACAAGGTCGTTCTGGCACAGCTAAAGTGATTTTAACCAATACCGCTTCTACTAGTATACAAAATGAAGATCGCCCACATATTTATATACCCCAGTTATGGTCACATCATAAACAACTAGACATATCATCAGAACAATGCGCGACAAATGGAGTTGACATATTAAACTCTCTTGGTTTTAGCTCTGTGGTTCAAAATGGTAATTATGTTTATGGTAATTTTAACTATAACCGAGCGACGATCAAATGCGTAAATGTTGCCGACCGTACGTTTGTTTATACTGCAGTAGCAGGAAAAGATGTGACTCAAGTTGAACAATTACGTAATCAGATTGCATGGAAACTTTAAGCGCACAAAAACAGTGAATTTAGGGGTATTGTCTTTTTTCAATAAATTATTTTCTTAACGTATGATTTTATGGCGGAGTATTATGCGTAATAAAGTCATTTAAATCCCAACTTAACATAAGCTGTTTTTGAATAGTCTATAGCAGATTATGAATGAAATTGTTGATTTTAAGTACAAAAAAACTATTCAAAAAAAAGCATTTTTCAAATTTACTGTTACACTCAGTATAAAGAGTTATTTTACTGAAAACGGATGTAAGTATGTCAAATAAGAAAAATAATGATAAAACCCAGCCAGATTCTACTGATTCCTCCCCTGAAATAGGAGAGCTAGACCAACTTCGACAAATAGTATTTGGAGATGCGCAACAGCAGTTGCTTATAAAAATAACCACATTACATAATGATTTAGAGCAAACTTTAAATGCTCAAGATAAGAAATTTTCACAACGTTTACACAAAATGCAAGAAAGTTTTACGCAACAATTAGATGATTTGGATAAGCGATTACATTTTGTTGATAAAATGCATGATGATGTTGAAGTAACCATTCAAAAAGAACATGCTAGTTTGGTTTCAGAGCATGAAATGTTTGCTGCAGCTACACAACAAGATTTAAAAAATATTGAACAAACGCTTGATAAAGAAAGTGTATCGTTATCGAATACTTTTAATGAGCAACTTGAGCAACTCAAAACCCACCTAGAAGAGGTTTCAAAAGAGCTAAGCTCATCTAAAACTGATCGTAAAACGCTTGCTAAACTGTTAGCGACAATGGCAACAAACCTGGAAGATGACCAGTTATAATGCAAAAGCCGACGTCAACTGGGCAAGTTGAATCTGAACAACAACTTGAACAAATAAGAGCGCTAATACTGGGTAAGAATAATCGAATTATTCTTGAGAGTATAAAAAAAGATGCGCGTAATATTGTGGGTAACGTACTTACTGAGGCGTTGCATGATAGACAAAAAAAAGATGGCTCAGTTAATAAAGTTTTGCTACCGCTAATCGAAGATTCAGTTGCGCATTCGGTGATGCATCATAGTGATAAATTAGTTAATTCTCTTTACCCATTAATGGGAAGTTTAGTGAGAAAATCAGTCACATCGTTTTTGGCTGACTTTATGGAAAAAACCAATCAGTTAATTGATAGTAGCTTTACCATTAAGGGGTTAAAGTGGCGGATTGAAGCTTGGCAAGCGGGTGTAAATTTTTCTCAATATGTTGCTTCACAAACTTTTTCTTATCGGGTAGAGCATGTTCTGCTTATTCACCGTGAAACAGGCTTGTTACTTAATTTTGTTGATTTAGGTAAAGCGAGTAAAGGTGACGCTGACTTAATATCTTCTATGCTAACAGCAATTAACGATTTTGTAGGCGATTCTTTTTTAGATAATGACAACGGTTTAAAAGAACAATTACAAACAGTAACGACTGATAATTTTAATTTACTCATAAAGCCTGGGCCTAGTGCCTTGATAGCAGCAGCCGTTATGGGGAATCCACCGCATGCTATCAGTGAACAATTGCAGGTTACTCTAGAAGAAATTCATCGGTTATATAATGATGAGCTAAATCAGTTTGACGGAGATAATCAAAGTTTTGCTAACTCTGAAGCGTTATTATTAGACTGTTTATTATCAGAACAAAAAAAAACAGAGTCTTCGACTGAAAAAAAACCATGGTTTGCGTGGATTTTAGTATTCATCATTGCTGTCATTATTTGCCTTAAAACATTTCAATGGTGGGAAAATGAAAGGTTAACAGAGAAGTTAATGATGCTTGATAACCAACCTGGAATTATTGTTAACAAAATTTATGTGCATAATGACAAGCAAGTTGAGCTTGATATATTACGTGATCCAAATGCTATTGGGGTGAGTGAGTGGTTACAAAAACAGGATTTAACCATTGAATCACTTGCATTGGTTGAACGCCAATATTACTCATTGTCACCTGAAATTTTACTTGTTCGCGCACAACAAATATTAGCTCAATACTCCCAAATACAAAGCAATTGGCAAAATGAAGTATTAAACTTGTCGGGCACTATAGACTTACTGCAACTTGAGAAATTGTTGAACGCACTTGCAACAGTTGGGTTTAGCGAAGGCAATAATCTCAATATTCAGGATATAAAATTGCCGTCATCAAATATAATGGCAACAGACAAAAAAGTTACGCAACAAATTTTTAATGAACTTGTTGCTAGAATATCAATTATACAGCTCGATTTCTCTGTTAAAAGTGACAAAATCACACCAACGATGACGGTTACCTTACAGCAGTTATATCAATACTTACAACAGCTAGAGCTACTGGCAGATGAACTTGAATTCAATATTGGCTTATTAGTGATTGGCTGTAGTGATAATTCGGGCAACAGAGTAAATAATGCGCAATTGAGTTTACAACGTGCTAAAAATTCAAGAAATGTGCTGAGCAAATTAGGCTTTAGTGAGCAGAAAATGTTTATCACTGGGCTAGGGCAAATAGATATCGAAAAAGTTAATAATCAGGCAAGAAAAGTGATGTTCAATGTTTTATTTGCGAAAAAAGAATAATGCGAGTGATAAAAATTTTCACGTTAATTATTGAATATTATGATGTCTTTGAGCTATAAATAAGTATATCGTTAAAAAATTCAAAGGAAAAGCCATACATAAAGTGGCATTTGAAAGAAGATATTCCATAGATTGGAGATGGCTTTTGTATCAACATAAAATTTGTCTGTTAGGTGCATCTAACGTAGGAAAAACAAGTTTAGTTAAACAATTTGTTGAAGGTATTTTTAGTGAAAAATATCTAACAACTATTGGTGTTAAAATTGATAAAAAGGTGATCGAAACCGAGGACACTAAAGTTCAATTTATGCTTTGGGATATTGAAGGGAATGATCGTTATAATGTTTTTCAAGAACGTTATTTACGAGGTGCTTCAGCTTTTATTATTGTGGTAGATCAAACGCGTATATCGTCATTGATGAAAGGTTTAAATATTCACGCTCTCGCCCGAAAAGTTTCTAGTTGTCCTGCAATTTTGGCAATAAATAAATGTGATCTTGAACCCAATTGGCATTGGGAGGATAAAGGATTGGAAGAATATAAAAATCTATTTGATTTACAATTTTGTACCAGTGCGAAAACAGGGAAAAATGTTGAAGATATGTTTTCCTCGTTGGCCTATTTATTGTTAAAGGACTAAATAAAATGACCTCACCGCTCAGCAATGATCCAAGTAAAGTACTCAGTAGTGTACTTAATGCGATGGAACAAGTTGTGCTTGAAGTGGTTGATGAGGAAGCGAGTGTAGTTCGTGTTATTGAAGGAGATAGCCAATGGGTTCGAGATTTATTTCCTGACTCAAAAGGTAAAAATGCTTTTACTATAGACGAAAATATCCCTTTTCTGCAGGATTTTCTGATTGATGGTAGGCTTATTTGGCGTGGTAAGGAGAATACGAGAATACGTTCAGGGTTTTGGACTGAAGTGGTTCATAACAAAGCTTTACACTTAGAAGCTATAGCGATCAAACACGACTTACATAATTTATTAATAATTAGCAATCAAGCCGAGGAATTTACCTTTCGTCAAACTACATTGCAATCGGCGAGAGAGCTTTTACAGCATAATGACCGCTTAGTTGAACAGAATGAATATTTGCATGAGCGTTTGCTGGCAATCCTAAAAAAACCAACTCAGCAAAATGATATTCTTACTGCGTTAACTAAAGCAATAGAAAATGCTGGTTTTGCCGTATTGATTACCGACAATGACTTTGTCACTATTATTGCAAATTCTGCAGCAATTAATTTGTTTGAACAAGAGAGTCTTTCAGGAGATTTACCAGATAATATCGCTAGAAAAAATCAATCTAAGCCCATGAATGTTATTTTACATTTATTAAAAAATCAATTACCAGAATATGAACGAATAATTGCCACTAAATCAACTTGGGACGGTGAACTGTGTTGGATGTCACCACCTTCAACATTAAAGTGGCTTAAAGTGGCTTTATATCCTGTTGTTGATGAATATAACCAAGTTAAAAATTGGATTGTTTTTGCTAATGACATTAGTAATTTGAAATATTTAGTACAACGTAATGAGCAACTTGCGTTGCAAGATATGCTAACGGAGTTACCGAACCGAATTGCCTTTTGGCAAACCCTTGAAAAACAAATTGCAACCAACACCCCCTTTTATTTACTTTATGTTGATATAAATGATTTTAGGCGTCATAACGAATTTTATGGTCATGATGAAGGCGATAAATTACTTATAGAACTGAGTGGCCGAATAAAACGCACTATTAAAGAATCTGACTTTATTGCAAGGGTAGGCGGTGATGAGTTTGCTATAATTTTAACCCATATTGATAACCAAGAATGGTGTGAAGACGTTGTTAAAAGAATTATTCATTGCACAAAAAAAAGCTTTGAAACAAGTAAGGCAGGTAGTTTTATTATCACTATTAGTATTGGCGCTGCAAACTTTCCCCGAGATGCACAAACTGTAGAAGAGTTAATGAGGTTTGTTGATTTAAGTGCCTACAATGGCAAAAAAATGAAAGCAAATTCATTACAGTTTTACTCTCAGTCGATGAAGGACGCTTCACATCAATTAATAGAAATAGAAAATGAATTAAGGCAAGCCATCAAAAATAATGAATTTGAATTGTACTTGCAACCCATTATTGATTTAGAGCGAAATCTGATAGTAAAAGCTGAGGCGTTAATACGCTGGAATCACCCCCAAAAAGGAATTCTTTATCCTGACGTATTTATCCCTGTTGCTGAAAAAAGTGGTTTAATTATTACCATTGGAAAATGGGTAATTAATACTGCTTGTCACATAGCTGAAAAAATAAATAGTTTAGGCTATCAAGTTAAAATATCAATGAACCTTTCCCCCTCTCAGGTATTTGATGAAAATCTTTTTTCGCATTTACATGCTTGTGTTAAGTATTATAAAGTTGATCCAGGTTTACTCGAATTAGAAATAACAGAAGGTGTGTTAATTGATGATTATGCTATTACTGAAAAATTGCTTAATAAAGTAAGAGCTATTGGTATGAGTGTCGCAATAGATGATTTTGGCACAGGTTATAGTTCATTGTCTTACTTAAAGCAATTACCGTTAGATTTCTTGAAAATTGATCGTTCGTTTGTCAGAGATATAGTCAGTGATGATAATGACAAAGCAATTGTAAGAGCCGTTATCGCAATGGCACATAATTTAAACTTAGGTGTTATTGCAGAAGGTGTCGAAAACCAAGCACAATTAGATTTTCTTTCAGAAAATTTGTGTAATTCAGTACAAGGCTATTTTTTTAGTAAACCCATTCAATTTGATGCATTTGTAGCATTGCTCAAAAATCAAAAGTAAAGCATCACTAATTTTCACATTTAAATATATTAGTACAACAGGCAGACCCTAATCATTAAATCTAAGAGCATCTTTAATTTTGGTCTTTTTTATAAAATCTATCTAACGGGAAAAATAAATAATAAAAGAAGGAAAGATAAATGAAGAATAAAAATAAATACATATTAACTATGGTGTTACTTATGGGATTAACCGCTTGCGGAAGTGACGACTCGAAGCAAGTTGATACCACTCCTGACATTATTGCGCCCATGCCAAATTTAGTTGCCTTTGATACTGACGGCACTCTTAAGGCTAACATTAAACGTACTAGCTATGGTGTACCTCATATTACAGGCGATAACTTACAAAGTGTTTCTTTTGGTTCGGGTTATGCCTATGCACAAGACAATCTTTGTATCTTAGCCGACCAAATTTTGAAAGTACGTAGTGAGCGCGCTAAATATTTTGGTCCAGATAAAGTGATAGGCTCGGGTGATTCAGGTAATATTATTTCTGATTTTGGGCACCATGCCCTTGGTGTTATGACGTCTGCAGAAAAGTTATATCCAGATTTGTCAGATAATACTCGAGCAGTTATTGAAGGTTATGTTGCAGGTTATAATAAATATTTGAAAGAGACTGGTATTGAAAATTTAGCGCCACTTTGTGCTAATCAACCTTGGGTAAAACCAATAACTCCAATAGAATTAACAGCGTATTTATTTGCTACATCACAATATGCTAGTGGCGCAAATGCTACTTTTATGCAGCTTGCTTTTTTGGCTAATCCTGGTGATGGCACTGAATATTTACCTTATGTAGGTGCAAGAACTAAAAGTGCGCCCAATACTCAAGGTAATAATATCCTTGCAAATATTGAATCTGTAGCTGCCACATTTAAACAGACAGACATAGATTTAGGAGACTTAGGTTCAAATGGGTGGGGAATAGGTAAGGATAAAACTGAAAATGGCAAAGGGATTGTTCTTGCCAATCCGCACTTTCCTCACACAGGACATTTAAGATTTTATCAATCACATATTACAATCCCAGGTGTAATGGATGTTATGGGAGGAGCTCTACAGGGCTTTCCTGTACAGAATATTGGTTTTAATCAACATTTGGGGTGGACTCATACGGTCTCTAAATCACGCCGATTTGTGGTTTATCAATTAAGTTTACAAGAGGAAAATAAACAGCAGTATGTAGTTGATGGAGAAAATTATGATATTGAAAAGAAAACATATTTTATTGAAGTGAATGCAGGTAATGGACAATCTGTTATTTTATCAAAAGATTATTTTTACTCACACCATGGCTTAATTATTGAAACTCCGCCAAGTAATGGTATGGAGTGGTCTGCTAGTCATGCTTTTACGCTTCGTGATGCCGCGGCAGAAAATACAGATATGGTTGACCATTGGTTAGCGATGAATTTAGCCAGTAACCTTGATGAATTTCAACAAGCATTTAAAGATTTTGATGGTATTCCTTGGGTGAATACGATGTTTGCAGATGATCAAGGTAATGCTTTTTATATAGACAAATCTCGCGTTTTAAATCTAAATGATACAGCATTAGGGTTAATGAGAACTGATCCTGTTTTAGTTGGAACACGTCAATCTGTTGGCTTTGATATATTACCTAATGATACAGCACTATTTGAGCCTAACGGTTTAAATAGTTATGAACAAGCACCTAAATTATTAAATAATGACTATGTACAAAATTCAAATGACTCTTATTGGTTTACTAATCCGACGTCACCATTATCTGGTTATTCTATTTTATATGGCGATGATTTTAGCGCATTGTCACTAAGAACCAGAATGGGTTTAAAAATGCTGTCTGACAGTGCTGGTGAAGATAACAAATTTTCAGCAGCAGAGGTTGAAACTGCTTTGTTAAGCAACCGAGCCTATTTAGCCGAAGTGGTTCTTGATGATTTAGTCGCACAATGTCAGGCTCAAGGTAACACAGCAGTTACCTTAGATAACGGTTTAGATGTTGATATTTCTCAGGGGTGCACAATACTTGCTAATTGGGATAGACGCTTTAATAAAGTTAGTCGAGGTGCTCATTTATTCAGAGAATTTGCTTTCAAATTTAATAGTGAAAGTCAATTTTCTGTCAGTTTTGATCCCGATGTGGCGGCGCTAACACCTAATACATTAGTGAGTGATGGTTCAGTATTAAGGGCATTGGCAGCGGCAATTAAAAATGTTGAGGCGTCAGGTTTTATGCTGGATGCTAGTATAGCCGATATTCAATTTACAGAAAAATCAACATTTGATGGTCATGCTAGTGGTATTAAATTTCCGTGGGCGGGAGGAAATCATCAAGAAGGTGGTTTTAATATATTTTCTTCAGCAAAAACTGACGACACATTATTTCCTATACACCAATATCCTCCAGTACTTGATGTAGAAACAGCAATGCCTTTGAAATCAGGTTTAACAACACAGGGATATCATCTTAATTATGGTTCGAGTTGGATGTTCGTGGTTAATTTTACCGATAATGGCCCACTTGCACGCGGCTTGTTGAGTTATTCACAATCATCCAATGTAAACTCAGAGCACATTGATGATCAAAATCGTTTATATTCAGAAACAACGGCTTTAAGGCCTTTGCTATTTAGTGAGGCAGACATTAGTGCAAATATTATTAGTGAGCTTGATATTAGTTCAAACTAGGCATTGTTGATCTTTCATATTTAAATAAAACAAGCCTTTAAATAACACTAAAGGCTTTTTTTTGTTTTTTTTATCCCCATATAGCATCGTATTAGAGAAGTTATAATAGCGTGAAGCGCTCAGGAGTGAAGCTTGGAATTTTTATACGAATATGGTTTGTTTTTAGCTAAAACAGTTACTTTTGTCATTGCGATTATTGCTATCGTAGCCGTAGCTACAGCGTCAGCTATTAAGCATAAACATAAAAAAGGTGAGTTAGATATTACAGATTTGTCAGAGCAGTTTGAAGAAGTAGAGCAAGAAATTGCACATGCTTTGTTGAGCAAGGAAGAATTAAAACTCAAAGAAAAAAATGACAAAAAATTAGCAAAAGAACAAGCTAAAGCAGACAAGGCCGCAGCCAAGAAAAAAGAAAAATCAGGCATTGATGCTATAGCAGAAGGTAAATCGAAAGTTTTTGTTATTGATTTTAAAGGTAGTATTGACGCTAAGGAAGTTAGCTCTCTTCGAGAGGAAGTGTCGGCTATTTTATCTGTTGCTTCTAAAGATGATGAAGTCTTTGTTCGCTTAGAAAGTGGTGGAGGAATGGTGCACGGTTATGGTTTAGCTTCATCACAACTTGACCGAATCCGCCAGCATGACATCCCGCTAACAGTCTCAGTTGATAAAGTTGCGGCATCAGGTGGTTATATGATGGCTTGTGTGGCTAATAATATTATAGCAGCCCCTTTTGCTATTCTTGGTTCTATTGGCGTAATTGCGCAATTACCTAATTTTAATAAGTTATTAAAGAAGAATAATATAGACTTTGAACAGTTTACCGCAGGTGAGTTCAAACGTACTGTTACCATGTTTGGTGAAAATACTGAGAAAGGTAAAGAAAAATTTATTGAAGAACTTGAAGAAACGCATGTTTTATTTAAAAACTTTGTTAATGAACACAGACCCAGTTTAGATTTAGAAAAAGTAGCCACAGGCGAGCATTGGTTTGGTACAAAAGCACTAGAACTTGGACTTATTGATACAATACAAACCAGTGATGAGTATTTACAAAAGCGCAGCAAAAGTCATAAAGTTGTGGCCATTAAGTATGAAATCAAAAAAGGCCTAGCAGAGAAGTTAGGGAAAGCAGCGTCTCTTTCTGTGGATAGTGTGTTGGGCAAATTAATGCAAAAGAATCGTATTTTTCCGAGTTAATAATAGTTATATATTAGCGGTTTTATGCTAATTATTAGTAACGTAAAAACAAGCGTAGTCTAAATAAAGGCTGTAGGCAGAATACTTACAGCCTTTTTCATTGTTATTAATCTTTCAAATGATGAAAATCTATTTCTTCTATTTTATTGCCAGCATCAGCATCAATATACATGTCGTTGTCAAATTGTCCTTCGGATTTTGCTACGATAATGCCAACCATACTATCGCCCGTTACATTAACCGCCGTGCGAGTCATATCAAGTAATCTGTCAACACCAATAATTAATGCTATTCCTTCAACGGGTAAGCCAACTTGTTCTAATACCATGGCTAGCATAATTAAACCAACACCAGGAACACCTGCGGTACCAATTGAAGCAAGAGTTGCTGTTAAAACGACAGTGACATAATCGGCTAAGGTTAAATCTTGACTAAATACTTGTGCAATAAAAACCGTGGCTACCCCTTGCATGATTGCTGTCCCATCCATGTTGATGGTTGCACCTAGTGGTACTGTAAATGAGGCGATTGAATTTTTAACGCCCATTTTCCTTGTGGCTGTTTCTAACGTTACTGGAATAGTGGCGTTTGAACTTGCTGTAGAAAAGGCAAAAATTGCTGCATCTCGCATTTTCTTTAAGAAAATAAGAGGGTTTAATCCTGTGAGTAATTTTAGTATTAATGGGTAGGTAATCAGTGCATGACCAATTAATACAAAGAATACAACAAAAAAGTAACTAATCAAATTACTGATGGTTTCTATTGAAACCGTGGTAAATAATGTTGCGAGTAATGCAAATACACCATATGGCGCAATATTCATCAAAATAGCAACCAAGCGCATAATAATTTCACTTAAATCTTCAAAAAGTGCAGCCACTCGTTCACCCGCTTTACCTGATAGAGCAATAGCTATACCAAATAAAAGAGCAAAAACAATTATTTGTAACATTTTACCTTGCGCAAAAGCGTCAAAAGGATTGGTAGGAAACATTTGAATAATTACCTGAGCCAAAGAAGGGGCTTCTCTTGAACTAAAACTGGTGCTTGCCGTCATTCCTACGCCTTCACCTGGGCTAATGATAATGGCAACGAAAATTGCCATACTGATGGCAATTGCCGTGGTAACTAAATAAAGGCCAATAGCTTTACCGCCTATACGGCCAAGCTTTGTTGTATCTTGAAGTGAGCATACACCGCAAACAAGTGATACAAATACCAGAGGTACTACAAGCATACGTAAGCTTGCCATAAATACTTGACCCATAATTTCAAGTACACCATTAACAAGGACGTTTTGCAGTGAAAATTCAAAGAAGAATAAATTTAGAACTACATCATTGCCATTAGGCATTAGCCATTGTAATAATGAACCGAGGAATATTCCTGCTATCATGCCGATAACAATGCGAGTTGTTAAACTGTATTTTTGGGGAGTGGTCATAATATATAGATATGTTATTTATATTGTTAGGCTTGATAGGTTAGCAACAATTTAAAAGATTAAAAACAATTTTACACATTTAACCCGAGGATAATTTTATTTTTTAGTTAACTTGCTGGATGTTTACGCTTTTTTTTATTTTTTGAGGATTAAATTGTACTTTTTTGTTATTTATCAGTTAATATGTTTAAAGTTGGAAATTTAGTTTAATCATAAGAAATAGGGATACCTTTATGGAGTTACTTCGACGATTTAGTTTTACTCTATTATTAATGACGTTAACCATGTTAACAGCGTGTGGAGGCGGTGATGGAGGGCTCTCAACCGATAATGGGGGTACAGTAACCACTCCAGATACTGGGCCTGTGGCTAGTAGTCTTACTTTATTAGCTAGTTCGCAGCAACTGGCTTCAAGCGGTGCTGAAGTTATTCTTTTAACTGCCATTGCTAAAGATAGTAATAATAATTTACTTGAAGGTGTTTCTATTAATTTCAGCTCCTCCTCTGGTGATATTGGTTTTGCCGTTGATGAACTGGGGCAAAATATTACCTCAGATATCACAGGTTCTGACGGTAAAGTTATTAGAAATTTAGCAACAGAAACAGACAGTAATAACCGGGTAATAACAGTAGAAGTTACAAGTGGTAATGTCAGTGATAGTATTGACATATACGTTGTCGGTACTACAGTATCATTATCAGGCTCTTCAGTATTAGCAATTAATGATGTTAATAATTATACAATTAAGGTCTTAAACTCTGATGGTATTGGCCTTGCTGGTGCTTTAGTTGAGTTATCACTTTCGGGAGAAGCTACCCAAGCTGGTGGCGCCGTTGCCAATATTACTTTACCTACGGAAGAAGTGAGAACTGATGCTAACGGTCAAGTTAAATTAGATGTTGTAGGAACTTCAGAAGGTACTAACAGTATTGTTGCAAGCGCTTTTGGTGCAACAACCGTAGTCCCTATTAGTGTGCAAGCAGATACTTTCTTGTTTACTGGCTTCAGCGATGGTACGAATACAGTTGATTTATCGAACGAAGAAATTCCTGATGTTTTATTATCTGAAACTGCAACAGCTACGCTAACTTGGTTACGTTCTGGGGAGCCTGTTCCTGATGGTACAGTGGTTAATTTTACTACCACAAGAGGGAGTTTAGGTAGTGCTTCAACAACAACGGTTGCTGGTAAAGCCACAGCCACAATTACATCAACCAATGCTGGTAAAGCCATTTTAACCTTCACTGGTACTACGACAGTTAATGGCAAAACAATTGAATTAAATAATCAATTAGAATTTGAATTTATTGCTGATAGTGCGTACCGATTAATAGCGCAAGCATTCCCTGTTTCAATAGGGCCTAATGGTCAAACGTCAACAATTTCTGTCACTGTTAGAGATTCACAAGGAAATTTAGTTAAAAATAAAACGATTGATTTTGATCTAGATGATGTTAGTAATGGTAGCATTTATCCTGCTTCTGCTGTCACTGACAGTAATGGTAGTGCGTCAACAGTTTACACGTCAAACTATACTTCTTCATTTGAAGGTATATCAGTTAAGGCAACGGTTAGAGGGGCGTCAACAGAAATATCTGACACAGTAAATATGACGGTTGCTGACCGTGAAGTGTTTATTGCTTTAGGTACGGGTAACAGTATTTTGCAATCAGATATAAACACATATAATAAACAATATTCTGTGTTTGTAACCGATATAGACTCAACACCTATTCCTAATGTTGATTTAACCGTATCGGCTATCCCTAAAGAATACTTCAAAGGAACTTGGGGAGTTGTGTTAAATGATGAAGGTAAATTTGATCATTATGCTCCATTTTATTCAACAGTATGTGCAAATGAAGATATAAATAAAAATGGTATATTAGACGACCTTGATAATGAAGAAGACACCAATGGTAATGGTGTATTAACACCTGGGAATATTGTAAATGCCCAAGGTACTGTTACTACTGATGAGCAAGGGAGGGCTTTGATTGATATCGAGTATGCCGAAGTTTTCGGTGGTTGGGCTAATGTAGAATTAATTGTTTCAACAAAAGTTAAAGGGACAGAAAGTTTTGCTAAAGTCTTATTTAGACTAGATATATTGGCTGAAGATGTAGTACAAGAAAATGTACCACCCGCTGCGTTTATTTGGCCAAATGGTCCTTTTGGTAGCTCAAATTCATGTGGGGATGCTGATTAGTTTGGACTGCGTATATTGGTGAAACATAAATGGCTCTTTTTAGAGCCATTTTTATTTATTCAATTTAATAATTGCCAAAAATTAGTTGCCAAATTTAGTGCTTATTCATTTCACCAATTAAAAAGGCAGAAATTTCACCTGCTACCTTTAATGTTTTTTCTTGGCTAATTACCCCTAGACCTGAGCTGTCTGTAAAGGGGGCAATTTCCATCATATCTGCACCCGTTATGGGGTATTTTGTGGCAATAGCGCGAAGTATTTGCATTGCTTCTTCTGGCATTAAACCATTTGGTTCTGGAGTGCCCGTAGCTGATGCAAAGCTGTCATCAATCGCGTCAATATCAAAGCTAACATAAAGCTCATCAATATTTTGTTGTGCTAGTTGTTGTAGAATATTGTTGATGACCTTTTCTATTCCTTTATCCTTAATTTCATGTGCCCAATGTTGTTTAACACCAAAGGTACTTTCCCAATGTGATTTAGGTTTTCCACTTGAACGTATACCAATTTGAATTAAATGTTCTGGTGCAGGTAAATCATTTAATATATGAGTACACCAAGAGCCAAAACATAAATCAATACCTAGGCGCTCAGTTAGTAGATCTGTGTGGGCATCAAAGTGGATAATGCTAGTACGTTTACCTTGTTGTTGTTTTGCTTGTAAATACGCTTTGGTTAGTGGATAGCTAACACTGTGATCTCCACCTAGCCCAAAAATACCTTTGTCAGGAAATGCAGCATAAAAATCATGTAAAACATCTTCAGTAATACTGAGGGGACTAACACAATATTCACTTTGCGAATTTTGATATAAAGCTTTTCGGCAATTGGTTATTGTCGCATCATTTAAATATTTGTCTGACAATAAGTGCGGAATGATGCGAACATCTCCCAAATCATAGAAGTTTAGAGCAGGGTAATTTTCAAGTAATGTGCTGCGAATAAATAAGGGACCCCAATTAGCACCTCGAAGGATACCACCTCCACAATCTGATGCTACACCTAAAATAACGGCATTAGAGCTATCTGGAAGCTTGTCTAAAGCACTTTTCCATAAATTATCTATGCCACTGACTTGGCCAAAAATTGTTTGATGTAATTGCTCTTTACGCTCCTTCGCAGTATTGACGGTAAAAACTCCATTTCCTGGAGGGCATAAGCAGTGAATTAGTTTGTTTTTTAGTTGTGCGGTTAATTGCGACATTGTTGCCTCAGTATTAGATCTGAATAATTAAAAATACCTGCTTAATTGAGTTTTTTAGACGTTAGCCCTTATTTTTTTCAGCAAAGTCGATTATGATTGCGCTGAAATAGCGTTAATTATTTTTAATAAGCGTTGGTATTAGTACATGGGCATTATAGTCAAAAGCAGCAAAGAGTAATAGGTAGGCGTGCTTGCTTAAAAAATAAATGCTTGTTAATTTGCATAATTATAGATATATGTATAAATAGGTATGCAATCATGTTTTTAAAAAGATACCCTTAATTAGCCTTGTTTGAGTGATATTAAAGAGCATGCTCGCACTTTTTACCTCAAATAGTGAATGAATAATAAAACAGAAATTAATTTAGCTTCACCTGTAGATAAACGGTTGAAGTAAGTAGGATTACAAACTTTTATGGCAAAATCACTTGTTATTGTCGAATCGCCAGCCAAAGCGAAAACAATTAATAAATACTTAGGAAAAGACTTTATTGTAAAGTCGAGTGTTGGGCATGTACGTGACTTACCCCACAGCAGTACAGGGAAGAAAGTTGCCACTAAATCACCTGCAGAAGTACGTAAAATGGCACCTGAAGCGAAAGCTAAGTACAAGGCCAAACGTGACAAGCTAGCGTTAGTTAACCGCATGGGAATTGATCCTGAAAAAAACTGGGCGGCTAATTATCAAATTCTTCCAGGAAAAGAGAAAGTTGTCACAGAGTTACAAAAACTAGCTGAAAAAGCAGACATCGTTTATCTCGCAACCGATTTGGATCGCGAGGGAGAAGCGATTGCTTGGCATTTAAAAGAGCTCATTGGTGGTGATGACGATAAATTTCGCCGAGTTGTCTTCAATGAAATAACGGAAAGTTCGATAAAACAAGCCTTTGCTACGCCAGGTGAATTAAGTATGCCTGGTGTAAATGCACAACAAGCTCGTCGTTTTCTTGACCGTGTTGTGGGCTTTATGGTTAGCCCGTTACTATGGAAAAAAGTTGCCCGAGGTTTGTCTGCGGGCCGAGTTCAATCAGTTGCGGTAAAGCTAGTGGTTGAGAAAGAACGTGAGATAAAAGCATTTGACCCACAAGAGTTTTGGGAAGTGATTGCTGATACACATGCTAGCTCAGGAGAATCGTTAACGTTAGATGTAACACATGAAAATGGTAAAGCGTTTAAGCCCACAAACAAAACTGACACTGATAAAGCATTAGCTGTGTTAAAACCAGCAGAATATGTGGTAAGTAAACGTGAAGACAGACCTTCAAAAAGTACACCTTCAGCACCTTTTATTACATCAACATTGCAACAAGCTGCCAGCACTAAATTAGGGTACGGCGTGAAACGTACCATGGGTTTAGCACAACGTTTATATGAAGCAGGTCATATAACGTATATGCGTACTGATTCAACCAATTTAAGTAAAGATGCGGTTGATATGTGCCGAAACTACATTAGTGAAAGTTTTGGTGAAAATTACCTGCCTGAAAAACCTAAAGTATACGGTTCAAAAGCTGGTGCACAAGAGGCGCATGAAGCCATTCGTCCGTCAAATGTAAAAGTTGAATCTGCTTTTATGGAAGGCATTGAGGCCGATGCTAAAAAACTTTACGATTTAATTTGGCGACAATTTGTTGCCTGTCAAATGACAGCAGCACGTTATACTGTAAGTACGTTAACAATCAGCGCTGCTGGTTTTGAGTTAAAAGCGAAAGGTAGGGTAATGCAATTTGATGGTTGGACTCGTGTTCATCCACAATTGACCAAAGGCGATGACAAACACTTACCTGATTTAACGGTAGGTGAGGTATTAGCGCTAGACAACTTAGAGGCTGCGCAGCATTTTACTAAGCCACCTGCACGTTATGGTGAAGCATCTTTAGTGAAAGAGTTAGAGAAACGCTCTATTGGTCGTCCTTCCACTTACGCTTCTATCATTTCAACTATTCAAGATAGGGGTTATGTTCGTTTAGATAAAAAGCGTTTCTATGCTGAAAAAATGGGTGAAATAATTACAGATAGCCTTTCAATTAGCTTTGAAAAGCTAATGAGTTATGATTTTACCGCGAATATGGAACAAGAGCTTGATGCGATTGCTGTTGGCGAGCTTGATTGGAAAGTAGTGTTAGATAAATTTTATGATAACTTTAGTAAAAAGTTAGCACTTGCTAATCTTGAAGCTGAAGAAGGTGGAATGCCGAATAATAATCCTGTACTAACGGATATTGATTGTCCAACGTGTGGGCGTAAAATGGGTATTAGAACCGCTTCAACAGGAGTGTTCTTAGGTTGTTCGGGTTATGCTTTACCACCTAAAGAGCGTTGTACAACCACCATGAACTTAACGCCAGGCGAAGAAGCTATCAGTGTATTAGCAGAAGATCAAGAAACTGAAGCCTTACGCGCTATGCACCGGTGTAAAAAATGCAACACAGCCATGGATAGCTATCTTATTGATGAAACCCGTAAACTGCACGTGTGTGGTAATAATCCTATTTGTGATGGTATTGAAGTAGAAAAGGGGACTTTTAAAATTAAAGGGTATGATGGCCCTGTTTTAGAGTGTGATCGATGCCAAGCCGATATGGAATTGAAATCTGGTCGTTTTGGTAAGTATTTTGATTGCACCAATGCGGAATGTAAAAACACCCGTAAATTATTAGCTAATGGTGAAGCTGCGCCACCTAAAGAAGATCCTGTCCAATTACCTGAACTTGCTTGTGAAAAATCTGAGGCACACTTTGTTTTACGTGATGGGGCTGCTGGCATCTTCTTGGCTGCTAATACTTTTCCTCGCTCACGTGAAACAAGAGCACCAAAAGTTGAAGAGTTGAAGCGTTTTAGAGACAGAATATCGCCTAAGTTTTATTATTTGGCTGATGCTCCAGCGCAAGATAATAAAGGTAATCCTAGTATTGTTCGTTATAGTCGTAAAACAAAAGAACAGTATGTTATGACTGAGGTTGAAGGCAAAGCAACAGGCTGGACGGCAAAATATATTGATGGTAAGTGGGTTGAGGATATACCTAAGCCTAAGAAAAAGGTCACCAAAAAGAAAGTGGCAGTAAAGAAAAAAGCAGCCGCTAAAGAAGAAAGTTAAAGTTAGTGTTGAGTTAGTGACAAGTTACGAAAACAGTTTGTAACTTGTCACTGGTCAATATTTGTCACCGATTATTTATTAGCTTTAATCTAACCCCTCTAATTCATCAATTACTTGCCTTGCTTGGGCTATTGTACAATCAGTTCTTGCTATCAAGGCACTGATAGTTACCTTGTCAATTATTGCTGCAATTCTTAATAGTTCATCATGAGTTAAATGCTTATATTCATTTTTTAGTTGTTTAGCTAACCACAACCAGCTTGGTTCATTTGATGACTCTATGAAAGTGATAATAGCTTGTAACTGTTCAAAATTTGCTTTAAGTAGCCAATGACGAGAGCGGCCAATACGTTTTAGCTCACAGCCTTGTAGTCTTATGTGTGCCTTTAATGCATAGGCTTTCATTGTTCTTCGTAAAAAGGAATTCAGGGTAATGGAATTGACTTTTTCCACGCTATAATCTCAATTATTCATAAGAAAAAGCCAGCATTAGCTGGCTTAGTTATATAGACTGAATGACACGGTTATATTAATTGCATTTTTTATGTACGAACCAGTCATGGCCTATCGGTAAAAATTTACCATTTCTTTTTAGGTTGAAATAAAATATCTAATTCATCTTCTTCATTTTTTGCTTTTCTCGCCGCATCTGAAGCATTAGTAATTTTTAATGCTTCCGTGATTTCTGCTAATAAAGAGGTAATTTCAGTCTGTTTAGCTACTGTGTACTCTGTTTTTTTCGCATGGTTATCTAAGGTTTGTAATGCTTTTTCAAAGTATTGGCGAGCAGAGCCATACATCTCTTTACCTTGCGCTTGACAACCTCGTTTGATTAAACTTTCGATATTTATTTTTAATTGCATGGCATCTAAGCGCAGATCTTCTTGTGCAAATATGGTTGGATCCAGTGCACCTTTTGATTGCTCTGATTTTAATATGGTACGTAATTTTTTTATGCACTGTAATGTTGCTAATATCTGTTTTTCATTATCAGGTAATATGAAATTTGCTTCGTTGCTTTGGTTGGAAGCTGCATCTTCTGCCACTTCTAAACGAGATTTAAGCTCATTTATTTTCTTCTTAAGGCCATTAACATCAGGCATTAACCTTTGTACTTCTTTAGCTGCATTTAAACACCTTCTATTTAAAATTTTAGCAAGATTTGGACTAGAAGGAATTTGAGCCAAGTTAAAAATAAGTTCTTCGCTTTCATCTATAATAGCTTTCTGTTTTGCCACTTTAACTCTTCTTTCTGCATCTTGTTTTTCTTTATGTTGTTGTATCGCACTAACCACGACAACAAAGATGATTAAGGTAATGAGTAAACCTATAATAATAGTGACCATGTTATAGCTCTTATATTTTAATAATGTGAATAACTATCCACCTTGATAGTAGCAGTCTACAAAAAATGTCATGCTTAGCAAAGCCTAACTTACAATTTATTATTTAATTTAGTTATTTAGCTCTTAGATTAGAGATTTGTAAGCTAAATTATTCCATATTAAATTTTAATTTATAAAAATTTAAATTTAATATGGAATAAATCCTTAATTAAGTATATTATTTTGGTCTAAAAAAGATCCTACACTCGATGCTTGAGGCAGCTTAGGTATACATATGAAATTGCAACAATTGCGCTATATAGTTGAAGTACTAAACAATAACCTAAATGTTTCTGCTACAGCAGAGGTTCTTTTTACTTCTCAGCCAGGTATTTCTAAGCAAGTTAGAATGCTTGAAGATGAATTGGGAATTCAAATATTTGGTCGTAGTGGTAAACACCTGACCCATGTTACGCCAGCAGGGCAAGAAGTCATTAATATTGCTCAGCAAATTCTTTCAAAAGTTGAAGGAATAAAAGCGGTTGCGCGTGAACATACGCAGCCTGACGAAGGTAAGCTACGCATTGCGACAACTCATACCCAAGCCCGTTACGCTTTACCTGAAGTAATACAAGGTTTTATCAAAAAATACAGTAAAGTCTCTCTGCAAATGTCTCAAGGTACACCAGCACAAATTAGTGATGCTGCAGCGAAAGGTGAAGCAGATTTTGCCATTGCAACAGAATCTTTACATTTGTATAACGATTTGGTTATGTTGCCTTGTTATCACTGGAATAGAAGTGTTATTGTGCGAAAAGATCACCCTTTAGCACGAAAACAAAACCTAACTATTCAAGATATTGCTAAATATTCTCTTGTAACTTATGTTTTCGGTTTTACAGGGCGTTCTGAATTAGATGCTGCGTTTGAAAAAGCGGGAGCAGAGCCTAAAATTGCTTTTACAGCAACAGATGCTGATGTTATTAAAACTTATGTGCGTTTAGGTGTTGGTGTTGGTGTTATTGCCTCAATGGCAATTGATCCTACCATTGATAACGATTTGGTAAGTATTGATGCTAGCCATCTATTTAAAGCGAGTACAACAAAAATTGGCTTTAGACGGGGGAGTTTCTTACGAGGATATATGTTTGATTTTATTGAGCGTTTTGCCCCACATTTAAATAAACATGTAGTTACACAAGCTATGTTATTAAAAAATAATGCTGAAGTTGACGAAATGTTTGCTGACGTTACTTTACCAATACGATAAGAAGATAAGGTTATTGCTTTTAAAGAGCGTGTTTATTCGGTTGTTCAGTTAATTACATGAGGATAACTTACGACAAAACTCAATGATTTAGACAAAAATTAATTGCCCTATTTTACTTTAGTAGGGCAAGGTTAATTGTTTACTTCTTGCTGGTTAATTATACCTGTTTAACATTCAGTAATATTTACGGCTAAGCCGCCTCGCGAAGTTTCTTTATATTTAGTTTTCATATCATTACCTGTGTCCCACATAGTTTTAATAACTTTATCTAGCGAAACTTTGGAGGTACCTGTACCGCGCAGTGCTAATCTTGACGCATTAATTGCTTTTACTGAGCCCATGGCATTTCGTTCAATACAGGGAACTTGAACTAAGCCACCAACAGGATCACAAGTTAAACCTAAATTATGTTCCATACCTATTTCAGCGGCATTTTCAACTTGAATTGGTGTACCACCCATTATTTCTGTTAAGGCAGCTGCTGCCATTGAACAGGCAACACCTACTTCTCCTTGACAGCCTACTTCAGCGCCAGAAATAGATGCGTTGGTTTTGTATAAAATGCCAATAGCTGCAGCGGTAAGTAAATAACGAATACAGTCGTCTTCAGACACGGGGTTTACAAATTTGTCGTAATAACAAAGCACCGCAGGAATAATACCCGCAGCACCATTGGTAGGCGCTGTTACTACTCGGCTCCCCGCGGCATTTTCTTCATTAACAGCCAAAGCAAATAAATTTACCCAGTCCATTGCGGTAAGCGGATCATTAGACTTTTCTACCATTAAAGAACGGTATAATGCTGGCGCACGGCGATTAACTTTTAAACCACCAGGCAATATTCCTTCAGTAAGTATGCCCCGATCAACGCTACCTCGCATTGCTTGCCAAATAGCAATTAACTTAGTACGTATGGTTGCTTCATCATTTAAGCACTTTTCATTGTGCATCATAATAGTACTGATACTCAAACCTTTTTCTTGTGCTATAGTTAGTAGTTGTGCGGCGTTTTTAAATTTATGCGGTCGGTCGATATTCTCATGTAGAGATAGTGCTTTATCCTTCTCTTTCTCAAAGTCACAATCTAGTACGATAAACCCACCACCTATAGAATAATAAGTTTGTTCTAAGAGGATTTTTTCGCCTTGGTAGGCAAAAAGTGTTAATGCATTGGCGTGTGCTGGTAATCTTTTTCTATGATGATAAATAATGGCATTATTTTTTGGAAAATTTACCAAATGGCTACCATCGAGTTGTATTTTTTGACGTGCCACTACTTCAGCAAGAATAGTTTCAATGGCGTCTACAGGAATCGTTTCTGGGGTTTCGCCAGATAAGCCTAAAATAATGGCTTTACCTGTACCGTGGCCAATACCTGTTTGACCCAAAGAGCCAAAAAGTTCACATTTAACGCGATCCGTTTTTATGAGTAAAGCTTGTTTTTTTAGTTCTTCAACAAAAAGTTTTGCTGCTTTCATTGGGCCAACAGTATGAGAGCTTGATGGGCCAATGCCTATAGAAAACATATCAAATACGCTAATCATAATTAATTCCGAATAAAATTTTAATATTTTATGTTTTGTTTGGTGTTAATATGGTTAATGATAGCTGAAAGATATAATTTTTGACAATAAATATTCGATTTTGTTAGCATGAAGTTGTTAGTATAAAATTAAAGATATTGGTACTAGGTTAATTACGTTATTTTATTCGGTTAACTAAGTCTTTCATCATTGCAGCTGTTGCCCCCCAAATATTATAGTGCTTATAAGGGTAAAAGTGCACATTGTGACGGCGGCCATGACGGTAAGAGTCGACTATAAGATGGTTTTCGTCTTGCAAAAAGTGTTTTAGTGGCACGTGAAATATTTCATCCACTTCATTTTTATCTTTAATATAGCTCTGAACGGAGTCAATCATGGCAATAATAGGTGTAACTTGATAGCCACTGATAATTTCATAACTTGGAAGTTTGCCAATAACAGTGACGTTTTCGGGATTCAGTCCTATTTCTTCTTGTGCTTCTCTTAATGCTGTGTGGGTAAGGTCTATATCTGTTTGTTCAACTTTGCCTCCAGGAAAGCTGATTTGTGAAGGGTGATGCTTTAAATGGCTGGCTCGTTTTGTTAATAACACCTGCAAACCATTTGTGGAAAATGTGTTTTGGTTATTGTCTTCTATATAATTATCTGTTGTGTTTAGGTTATCACATAAAGCGATTAGTACCGCTGCTGATCTAAGAGGTGCATGGTGTTGGTAATTATGACAGGAATCATATTGTTGTTTTAGGTGAAATCTAAATAAAAACTCGTCTTTATTCATGGTTTTTATTTTCCTTCTTATTCAGTTTAGCTAATACAGGTAAAATACGATTTACCTTATCAAAGGTTTCTTGAAACTCACTTATTGCCGTTGAATCTGCAACTAAACCACCACCAGCCCAACAATATATTTGATTAACTTTTGAGGAGGAAATGTTCTGTTCATTTTTAATAGCAATCAAAGTTCGAATAGTGATACTGGTATCCATGGTGCCACAGCTTGAAATATAACCTATGCTGCCACAATATACACTGCGTCTATGAGGTTCAAGTTGTTCAATAATTTCCATGGCACGAATTTTGGGAGCGCCTGTGATAGAGCCGCCAGGAAAGGCACCACGCAGTAAATCATGAGCATTACAATGCTCTGCAAGTTCACCTTCCACGGTACTCACTAAATGATGAACCGCAGGAAAGCTTTCAATAGCAAACAATTTAGGCACTATTACCGTGTTCGGTTTACAAACTTTTGATAGATCATTACGCAACAAATCAACAATCATTAAATTTTCAGCACGGTCTTTAGTTGAGTTCAGTAATTTTTCTGCGTTGGTAATATCTTGTTTTTCGTTAATATTCCTTGGCATAGTGCCTTTAATGGGTTTACTTTGCACCTTGCTTTGTTGACATCGCAAAAAACGCTCTGGTGAAACACTTAAAATACTTGCGTTGTCTAATCGCATAAAAGCAGAAAAAGGTGCTTTGTTTGCAGCCCTTAGTGCACAGTATGCTTGGAATTCATCACCTTGGTATTGAGCATTAAAGCGTTGGGCTAAATTGATTTGATAACAATCACCCGATGATAAATATTGCAGAACTTGTTCAAATTTCTCCGTATAAGTGGCTTTATCCATGTTGCTGTGCCAAGGGGAAGTTAAAGTAAAGGTTTGTGTATTATCGTTATTATTGTTTGGCGTTGTTATTAATGAATGTAAAAAACTTTCTAAACTCTCACGCTTATCTTTTGGACAAACCAAAAAATATTGTGCTGATTTATGCTCATAAATAACTGCTTGAGAATAGATACCCATCGCCATTTCAGGTAGTGTGATGTCCTGTTTTGCTTTTGTAGGTAATTTCTCAAAACGGCGGCCTAAATCATAGGACAAATAGCCTAATGCCCCTCCTACAAATGGTAAATTATGCAGAGGTGATTTTACTGGTGAGATAACTTGATTTTGAATTTTTTCTAGTAAAGTTAAAGGGTCATCTTCACTTATTGTCGTATTAGCGGCTGTTAAATTATTTTTATAATAAATATGGGTTTTATCGCCATAAGTACTTAATGTTACTTCAGGTTGCCACACTAAAATATCAAAACACGCATCAATATGTTCGCCTTCTCCAGAATCGAGCCAGACTGCCCAAGGCTGTTGTGCTAAGGGCGTAAATAAATCTAATGGGGTAACTGATGTTGCCAAGGTCAATTTTTCAACGGACAGGTTTAGCGGTTTATGTGAAAATAAGGTTTTGGAATGCAAGACAGTGGCTACTCAAATTATTGATGAATCGGTGTATCTTAAAATTATTGGATAATTATCCAATAATTGTTCATATTCTACTATTAGCTACTAGCTGTAGTTTTAATAGAAAGGTATTATAATAGAAACAAATTATATACCCAAATGAATTGAAATTGCAGGTTTTAGTGTTCTTGGGTATTCACACCGTTAAAGAGAGTTGAGAGCAAAATGTCCCATAAAATTATCAAACAACAAGACTTAATCGACAGTGTTGAAGATGCACTGCAGTATATTTCTTATTATCATCCACTTGATTTTATTCAAGCATTAGAAAAAGCCTACCACAAAGAACAAAATACAGCAGCGAAAGATGCCATTGCACAAATTCTAATTAACTCTCGTATGTCAGCTACAGGCAAACGTCCTATTTGCCAAGATACAGGCATTGTTACCTGTTTTGTTAAAGTTGGTATGGCTGTAAAGTGGGATAAAACGGATATGACAGTTCAGCAAATGGTTGATGAAGGAACACGCCGTGCTTATATGAATCCTGATAACCCTTTACGAGCATCAATTGTTGCAGATCCTGCTGGCACACGTAAAAATACAAAAGATAATACGCCGTCAGTAGTACACATTGACCTTGTTGAAGGTGATGAAATTGAAGTGATGATAGCGGCTAAGGGCGGCGGTAGCGAAAATAAAACTAAAATGGCGATGTTAAATCCATCAGACTCTATTGCTGATTGGGTAGTAGCAACTTTACCTTCAATGGGGGCTGGTTGGTGTCCGCCAGGAATGTTGGGTATAGGTATTGGTGGTACAGCAGAGAAAGCAGGTGTTTTGGCTAAGGAAAGCTTAATGGAGCCTGTTAATATTCAAGAATTAATGGACAGAGGACCTCAAAATGCTGAAGAAGAACTGCGCCTAGAGATTTTTGACCGTGTAAATAAATTAGGTATTGGTGCACAAGGTTTGGGTGGTTTAACCACCGTTGTTGATGTGAAAATTAATACTGTGCCAACTCATGCCGCTTCTAAACCTGTGGTGATGATTCCCAATTGCGCCGCCACCCGACATGTACACTTTCATTTAGATGGTTCTGGTCCTGCAGATTTAACACCACCAAAGTTAGAAGAATGGCCAGACATTACTTGGGAAGTGGGTGAAAATGTTCGTCGTGTCAATGTGAATGGGTTAACGAAAGCCGATATTGCACAATGGAAAACAGGTGAAACGGTATTGCTAAGTGGTACTATTTTAACCGGTCGTGATGCTGCTCATAAACGTATTCAGGATATGTTAGCAGCAGGGGAAAAACTACCTGTAGATTTCACTGATAAGTTTATTTATTACGTTGGCCCCGTTGATGCTGTTGGTGATGAAGCGGTTGGCCCTGCAGGTCCAACGACTGCGACAAGAATGGATAAGTTTTCTGAGATGATGCTTGCTAAAACAGGACTTTTAGGATCTATTGGTAAGTCTGAGCGTGGTGCCGCTACATGTGAAAGTATTAAAAATCATAAATCAGTATACTTAATGGCTGTTGGTGGTGCTGCTTACTTAGTATCAAAAGCGATTAAAAAAGCGAAAGTGGTTGCTTTTGAAGAGTTAGGAATGGAAGCCATTTATGAATTTGAAGTTGAAGACATGCCTGTGACAGTGGCTGTTGACAGTTCAGGCGAGTCAGCCCATGTGACAGGCCCTGCAATTTGGAAAGCTAAAATAGAAGAGTTAGATCAAAAATTAAAAGAGTAAAATTTATTCTAGCCCCTGCATTGAATGCTATGCGGGGGAGTTTACTTGTTCATAAAGGGTTAATTGCTTTATTGGGTTTTGCCTTCTAATAATGAAAAAATGAAATCAACCATTTGAGTTTGTACTGTAAAATGATCTTCTCCAAAGCCATTATAGGTTCTTTCAGCTTCTATATTAATGTAACGGTAGCCTTTCATTTCTGCATAAACTGATAAAGAACCATCGTCTTCATCTGGCTCATAAGCGACTTCAGGATTTTGTAGCACAGCATTCCAACCGTATTGTTTGGTAATTTCAAAATCATTTTTATTTGTTAGAAAATATAAATCGTCTTCATCATAAGTGCCATTTGATACATCTATTAAGTATTTAGCACCACTGTTGAGTTTTGTTTGGTAGCGAATAATTGAAACATCGCCTGTACCTTTTTTATTATCACCTTCAAAACCATTAGTATTATTATGCATAGCTACTAAGGCTGTTAGTTGACTAGCATTTAAGCTGGTTAGTATAAATTGGCTTAATGATTCAGCTAGCTGTTCGGTTTTACTTACAAATAACGGTTGCTTGCTTATTGTTGGGTTTAATTTTTTTATCGTTGCTATTCTGCCATGTTCAGTAAAGATACGATTAGGATCGATTTTTACTTTTTTACCGTCAATGTTAAGGGTAATTAGGCGTTTTCCATTTTGTCTTAAAACAGCGAATATTCCGCCTTTTTCAATTATCTTTTTAGCAACATATTGGTTAGCAACAAACTCATCTTCGTGTGGTGCAAAAAAAGCCCATTTATTATTTGTATCGTTATTGCCGACTATTTCTAAATAGATATTAGACTGCTGTGGAAAAACTAAAGCATGAGATAATACTAAAAGTAAATTATGCATAAACTGTCTCTACTTAACGGCTGTTTCAGTTAATGTTAACTTCTTATTGTTTGCATCGAGAGTTGACATAGCGCCAATAGGAATAGTTGAAATATCGTCAATGTGGCCAATCATTAACCCCTTTAACACAGGGATATTCAAATCACCCAATCGATCTTTTATCACTTCTTCAATACTTAGCGAGTTGCCAGTAGCCGAGCAATCAGTACATTTACCAAACACTATGCCAGAAAGTTTACTTAATCTGCCAGAAATTTTTAAATGCGTTAGCATACCATCGATTCGATAAGGCGCCTCTTCAACATCCTCTAAAAATAGAATTTTATTGGTGTAATCAGGTTCAAAGGGAGTGCCTATTAATTTTACCATCAACGAAAGATTACCACCAATAAGCTGACCATGGGCGAGACCTTTATTAATTAAAGTCACTCTATTGTCTTTTTCTGCTTGGCCTTCCTTTGCTTCGAAAATCGGAGGACTGGCAAGATCTACATTTGCTTGTGGTGTAAATAAAATTTTCTTAAAACTTTGTAGGGTATATTCAGTAAAGTTTTGTTTGGCGATAGGACCATGAAATGTAATTAAACCAGTGCGGGCATAAATGGCATTTAATAGTGCTGTAATATCACTATAACCTATAAGTACTTTAGGGTTTTTAGCGATAAGTTCGTAATCTAAATAGGGTAATATTCTCGGCGAGCCATAGCCACCTCGTAAACAAAAGATACCGTCAATGTCTTTGTTTTGGAACATATCGTTAATATCCCAAGCACGATCTTTGTCTTTTCCAGCCAAATAACCGTTTCGCTCAAAAATATACTTACCTTTTTTCACTTTAAAACCAAAAGATTTTAAGACATCTGCAGCAAAATGAATTTCTTCATCTTCCCAGGTGTTACTACTGGGTGTAATTAAACCAATAGTGTCTCCTGCTTTTAAACGCTTGGGCTTTATTTGAGGATTAATCCCCAAGTCAGCTTTATCTACCGTAGCAGCATTGGTTATATTGGGAAGAAAGCTTGCTGCAATGGCAGAACTGATCATTGCTTTTATAAAGGTTCTTCTTGGCGTCATTTTTATTCCTATTTTCATTTTAGAATAGTAAATTAGGAGTATACAGTAAAATTTCTTTATTACAAAAAAAACCAATATTAAGAATTTTATAGTATTTTTAACTTATGTGTTCACAATAGTTAAATGCTATAATTTATCTTTTTAAACTTTAAGTTAAGGTTGAACATTAATGTTGCGATTAAACGTTATCCCTCGTGTGAGCCTGTCTCATAGTCCTACTCCGCTTGAAGCGATGCCTAAATTATCAAAATTATTAAATCGTAATATTTTTGTTAAGCGTGATGATTGCACTGGTTTAGCTGGCGGTGGTAATAAAACACGTAAATTAGAATATTTGGTTGCAGATGCGTTAGCTGCGAATGCAGATACCTTAGTCACTGTTGGGGGAATTCAATCAAATCATGCGCGACAAACGGCAGCTGCAGCAGCTAAATTTGGTTTAAAGTGTGAGTTGGTATTAGAGGATGTTAAGGGTACGCCAAAGTTTGATTACTACCATAATGGCAATATACTTTTAAATAATTTATTGGGTGCAACGGTGCATCGTTTATCTGAAGAAGAAAATTGCACTGATTACGCCGATGAACTAATGAATGAGCTACAAGCAAAAGGAAAAAATCCTTATTTTATTCCTATGGGGGGGTCCAATGAAATTGGCAGTTTAGGCTATATACAATGCGTACAAGAAATAATTAGCCAAATAAATGAGCAAAAAATAGCACTTGACCATATTGTACTCGCTACAGGTAGCGCTGGTACGCAAGCAGGGCTATTAGCGGGGTTAATTTTAGCAGGTGTTGATATTCCTGTCTTGGGTGTGTGTGTGAGTCGTCCAGAAAATGAGCAGGTTGACATAGTAACGGCTTTATTGAAAAAAACATTAACCTTGATTGGTTTAGATCCTAAGTTAGTAAAAAATCGAGTGTTTGCAAATGGCAATTATTATGGCGATGGATACGGTATACCTACAGATAAAATGATTGAGGCTGTTAGGCTTTGTGCACAAAATGAAGGGTTGATTCTAGATCCTGTGTATACGGGGAAAGGAATGTCAGGTTTAATTGACTTATGTAGAACAGATGTGTTTGACGAGAAAGATAATATTTTATTTATTCACACTGGTGGTAGCCAAGGGATATATGCTTATCAAGAAATATTTTAATTAATATTGTTTTTGTAGTGGAATATGGTTTTTAATAAAAAATTACATTTGTTAGTTATTTCTTGAATAATCTATTCTTATTTGTCAGTATGCTCTATTGATGACTTTTATGTAAAGGCTTAAATATGGAATGGTATTCATTGTTACCGCCGCTCGTTGCTGTTGCAATCGTATTGTGGAAAAAGGAAGTTATATTGGCATTATTGCTAGCTATTATGACTTCTGAAATATTACTTGTAGAAACTAGCGCAGCAATGCTGTTTCATGGAGGTATTGGAACATTTGAACGTATCGTTTCTATTTTTGGCTCAGATGGAAATACACGAATTATTCTTTTTAGTTTAATTATTGGCGCGGTTTTGGCCTTTATGCGTCATTCTGGTGGCGTAACAGCAATGGTTGAATATGTTATTGCTAAAGGGATAGGTAAAAACAGGCGTCAAGCAGCCTTCATGGCAAATTTTACAGGCATGGCAATTTTTATTGAAAGTAACCTTTCTGTGTTAACCGCAGGGATAGTTTCCCGAGGGTTATTTGACCGTTATAAAATGAGCAGAGCCACACTCGCCTTTATTATTGACAGCAGTGCCGCACCTATTTGTATTTTAGTATTGCTTAATGGTTGGGGGGCTTTTGTTTTAGGTTTATTGAGTAATTATGATTTTCAGCAAAGTGCAGCAGAAGTGATGTGGGGAACCATTGTACTCAACTTTTATCCTATTATTGCGCTAATGATGGTTTGGTATACTGCATATACTGGAAATTTACATGGTCCACTGGCACGTTCAAAATCAATAGTTGAGCATGATGAAGAGCGTCATCATGAATTTAAACCGACAAAAGCAAGGTTTATGTTTTTGCCATTACTCACCATGGTTTTTGGCATGATCGCTTTTATGTTCTGGACTGGTGATGGCACTTTAGCTAATGGCAGTGGTTCAAAGTCAGTATTGTATGCCACCATTAGTGCCTGTTTGGTTGCTTATATCATGATGTTATCAACTAAAAAATTTACACACCATCAACTTGTTAAAATTGGCTTTGATGGAATGAGTGAATTATTGCCTTTAGTGACTATTGTTTTATTATCATTAACCTTGGGTGCCAGTTTAAAAGAATTAGGAACAGGTATTTATGTCTCACAAATCATTGGAGATTCTTTACCATTATTTATGATTGCGCCTATGTTATTTTTAGCTGGTGCCTTTATAGCTTTTTCTACAGGTACCTCATGGGGAACCTTTGCAATACTTATTCCTATTGGCGTTCCACTTATTCAAACACTGGGTCTACCACCTTCATTTATTATTGCAGCTATTTTAGGAGGTGGTGTTTTTGGTGATCATTGTTCACCTATTTCCGACACCACAGCTGTTTCAGCTATCGCTTCTGGTTGTGAATTATTGGAGCATGTTAAAACTCAATTACCTTATGCATTATTTGGTGGTGCGTTAACGCTTATTTTATATACCTTATATGGCATAGCTTTTTTATAAGAAGCGTAGTTCATTATCGCTAGGGCTAATTTATTTTAAATGTAGCTAGCTTTATTCATTAACACGAGACTTTTTAATGATGAAAAATTATTTAATTTCATTAACTTTCATTTGTACCTTGGTAGGGGTGCCATTGTGTGCTCAAGCAAATTCTGCCCATAATGATGCGTTTGATACGGAAAAGGTAGATACGTTAGTTAATAATGTTTTGACCACTTTTAAAGTGCCTGGAGCAGCAATAGGTGTGATAAAAGATGGTGAGGTTTTATTAAACAAAGGTTACGGGCTACAAGATATTAATCAGTCACTACCGATTGATCAAAATACAGTTTTTAAAATTGCATCGACAACAAAAGCTTTCACGGCGGCGGCGTTAGCTATATTGATTGATCAAAAAAAAATTACTTGGGAAAGCAAAGTAGTCGACATTATTCCAAACTTTGCACTTTATGATGAATGGGTAAGTAAGGAGTTTACCATTGCTGATTTATTAACGCATCGCAGTGGTCTGGCTCGTTTTGCAGGTGATTTAATGTTATGGCCTGAGCCTGCGGGTTTTAGCCGTAATGAAATTATTAATAACTTGAAATATTTGAAGCCAGCTTCAGGTTTTCGCAGTAAATACGCTTATGATAATTTACTGTATATAGTTGCAGGAGAGGTTGTTGCAAAAATATCAGGTGTCTCTTGGGAAGCATTTGTAGAAGAAAATATTTTTTTACCCCTTCAAATGAAACGTTGTTTTGCAGGGCCAGTTCCAGCAAAACAGATGAAAAATATTGCTCAGCCGCATGGGTTAATCAATAACAAGCCCACCATTATTAAACGTAACCAAACGTATCATAAAGAGAGCGTTATGGCGGCGGCAGGCGGTGTTAAATGCAGTGTTAATGATTTACTTATTTGGGTTGAAACTCAATTAAATAGAGGTGCATCTCCATCGGGTATTAGCATTTTCAGTGAGCAACAAAGTGAAGTGATGTGGCAACCACACACTATTTTACCCGTCAGTGAATATGACAAGCAATTTGATAATACTCATTTTAAATCTTACGGTTTGGGGTGGCATTTAGCCGACACACATGGCTTTAAACGTGTTTCTCATACTGGCACATTATCAGGTAATTTATCTTACATTACTTTAATACCGGAGCTTGATTTAGGCGTGATTGTCCTGATTAATCAAAACTCATATTACGCAAGAAATGCAATAATGAGTAGTATTGTTCAATCATTTATGGATATTGAGCAAAAAGATTGGTTGGCCATACAATTAAAACTCCAGCAAGAAAAACTTGCCAAAAAACATGACACAGAATTTGATACTAGCCTTTCATTAAACGCACAGCCTATTCGTAAACAAGTTGATTTACCTTTAAACGCTTATGTTGGTCTTTACCAGGACCCTTGGTTTGGTCAAGTGAAAATTTCATTAAAAAATAAACAGCTTTACTTTCAATCATTGAAGTCAACAAGAATGAAGGGGCAAATGATTGAAAATCAAGATAATGAATTTATTGTTTGGTATGACGATAGAAGTCTAGAAGCAGATGCTTTTGCTCGATTTATTGTTGATGAGAACAACAACGTTATCTCATTAAAAATGGATAGATATTCTGATGATGTAGATGCCAGTTTTGATTATGTTGATTTAAATTTCACACGTCTGTGAGAAAAGCCCATTGTCATTATTAATTAGCACCTATTTAAAGAATATATAGGGATAAGAGGAATTATGTTTGATCGTATAGGTCTGAAAACGACGTTTAGCTTAGTTGGAGCTATATTTATAACCGTTATTTTGTTTTTTAATTATCAAACTGAAAGGACAGAAATAGCACAAAAAATTGCTCAGAAAATTATGTTGGATATTCGGTATTATTGTCCTGAAATAACCGAGCATGTTGTCTTTACTGAAGACAACCAATGCGTGTCACCCGTAACGACACTTCCAAATGATTTATCCAAGTTGATTACAGATACATCGCTTGGTTCCATTATTTTATTTGCCGAAAACTTTACTGATATTGAGCAAACTATTAACTTAACTCAAGATTTACAAAAAGCATCACGGTTATCAAAAAGTGGCAAACCTTTATTCATTTCAATTGATCAAGAAGGTGGGCGGGTTGTTCGTTTACCAAGATCTATTGCGACTTCATTTACTGGTAACATGGCGATTGGTGCCACTTATCAAAATAACGGTGATTATTATGCAAGAAAAGTTGGAGAAGTTATTGGTGCTGAATTATTTGCTTTAGGCATTAACGTCAATCATTCTCCTGATGTCGACGTAAATATCAACCCTAACAATCCAGTTATTAATGTTCGTTCTTTTGGCGAAACACCTGAAATTGTTGCTGAATTAGGCCTTGCTATGCTTGAAGGGTTGCAGTCCAGAGCTGTTATTGGAACACTTAAACACTTCCCTGGCCATGGAGATACTAATACCGATAGCCACACTGGCTTACCCCGTGTTGAGCATACATATGACGTTGTTAAAGCGGTGGATTTATTACCATTTCAAAAAGCAATAGAACACGGTAATGCTCACATGATTATGACTGCCCATATTCAATATCCAGCGCTTGATAATAGCGTGGTGATTAATAAATTTGGTGACTCTATGGTAAAGCCCGCAACCCTGTCTAAAGAAATCTTAACGTCCTTGTTAAGAGATAAAATGGGCTTTGACGGTGTTGTTATTACGGATGCATTAGATATGGCAGGAATTTCCCAGTTTTTTTCTGAAGATGAAGCGGTTGTTCATACCTTTAATGCGGGGGCTGATATTGCCATGATGCCGATGAGTATTAGACAACCTTCGGATATACCTCGTTTTAAAGCATTTATTGACTTATTAGTAGACAAAGTATTATCGGGAGAATTATCTATTAATGAATTGAATAATTCAGTTGATAGAATTGTCGCATTAAAGAAAAAGTTAATGGCTACTCCAAGCAGTAATGTGAACACACTTGTGGCGAGAGCTAAAAAAATATTGGGTAGTAACAAACACAAAGATCTAGAGCAAGCATTGGTTCAAGAGTCTGTAGTTGAGCTTAAGTCTAATATCCAAATAGCAAAACATTTGCCAAATATTAACAGAATTCACCTTGTCTTTCCTAAAAATATACAGTCAGAAGCCATGGCATTGGCACTTAACAGTTATTCTTTAAGTATTGCTGGAAAACCTTGGGAAATTTCACTCTCCAATTTAGAAGATCTAGATGCTAATTTGATACATCAAAGAATTGATAATAGTGAACTGGTTATTGTGGCTAATGATAGTCAAAAAACAGCCGTCGAAATAGGACAAGCCAGCGATTTAATTAACGCTAAAATTATAAGTAATATGAAAAGTGCTGATCAAGCATTGAGTATTTTATCCTATGCTAAAGAAAAGGATCTAGCGACCATTTACATTTCACTTAACGCACCATATCAATTAGAAAAGTTTACTGATATTGCCGATTGGGTTTTAGCTTCTTTTGATGGAAATGCTTATCAAGAACCTGAAACACATAAATACACAGGACCTGTTTTTAATGCTTTAGCACAAATAATAACAGGTCAAATTGCCACCATGGGGCATTTACCTATTACCGTAACACAATCGTTGCCATAAATGGGTTGTATAAAGTCAATAAAGAATGTTTGTGGGAATTCACTTGAGGGTTTTAAATGAAAATTAAGCGTTTTATTTTATTTGTATTTCTTATAAAGATAAATTTTTATGCTTGGGCGGCATCTGAATATTTTGAAAAAGGATCAGACATGATCAATGTAAGCGAAGCACAATTAACAAGTGATTATTGGATTGATTTAAACCAAAAGCAGTTAAATGGTCAAAGTACTTTGATTGATTATGATAAAATCAATGAATTTAATCAACAAGTTATGAATAGAAGTATTCATGTTATTGAACCGCTACTTATGAAGGAAATGTTAAATAAAGCCGAATTAATTACGTTAATTAATAAAATTAGCTCTGTACCTAAGGGCGCTCGATTTTATGATGATGGTCATAAATTAGGAGAAAAAGAGTTTAGCGGTTATAGAGATAATGTAAATATATCGGGCATATTTGTTAATAATAAAGTGAAATGGGGATTAGTGGTTAAACGTTCTCCATTGCGAACATTTCCTACAAAAGACAGAGTTTACAATAAAGGAATGGATAAAGACCTTGATAGATTTCAAGAAACGGCCGTTTTTCCTGGTGAAGCTGTTGCTGTGTTGCATGAAAGTAAAGATAAACAATGGTACCTAGTACGTGCATACAATTACTTGGCTTGGGTTTCACAAAAAGACATTGCCGTTGGTAGCAAAGAAACCATTAACAACTTTATACAATCCAAACACTTTTTAGTAGTAACTGGCAGTAAAGTCTTTACTACTTTTGTGCCTAATAAGCCTGAGATCTCGCAAGTTCAGTTAGATATGGGGGTAAAGTTGCCATTAATTAATAACGAGGAACATGTTGGAAATCTTTATGGGCAAAACCCCTATACCTCACACATAGTGCAATTTCCTGTTAGAAATAAACAAGGAGAATTAGTTTTTTTACCTGCGATGATTGCAAAAAGTGAAGATACTAATATTGGGTATTTAGCTTTTACAAAACAGAACATTATTAATCAAGCCTTTAAATTTTTAGGTGAGCGTTATGGCTGGGGTCATGATTATAATGCTCGAGACTGCACTGGTTTTGTTGGAGAGATATATAAAAGCTTCGGTTTATTAATGCCAAGAAACTCAGGTCAACAGGGTAGAGCGACTTATGGTAAAAACGTTCACTTTACGTCTAAGTCTAGTAAACAAGATAAATTAGCTGCGATAAGTCAATTAGAGGTTGGAGACTTACTCTATATTCCTGGTCATGTTGTGATGTATATAGGTACTTATAATAACCAACCCTATATTATTCATGATGTTAAAGGTTTGTCTTATTATCTAGAAAACAAACAATTTTATAAAGGAACATTAAATGGTGTCTCAGTTACCCCTTTACTGCCTTTACAGCTATCTAAGACGAAAAGTTATATTGATACACTTTATAGTATTAAAAAGATCAGACTCAATTAAAACTTATTGATAAATATTGAAGAACCATTAGGGCAGTAAAATGAAAATTACACATATCCGTTTCGCCAAGTTAGTTGTACCCTTAATAACCCCATTTAAAACATCAATGAGGACAGTAGAAAATATTGAAGACTTAGTTGTTATTGTTGAGACTGATGCTGGCCAAATTGGGTATGGTTCAGCCCCCGCAACTCCTGTTATTACAGGTGATACGCATGGATCAATTATAGCGGCAATAAATACAGTTATGCTTCCTAAGTTGCAGGGAATGGATATTGAAAACTTAAATGACATCATTAATGTGATTCAACGCTCGCTAGTAAATAATACCAGCGCGAAAGCAGCAGTAGAATTAGCAATATATGATTTGTGGGGAAAGCTTCATCAAGCTCCCCTCTATAAGTTACTGGGTGGAGGAAAAAACACCTTAAAAACCGATGTCACCATTAGTGTTGATAATATAGACAAGATGATAAGTGACTCAATTAAAGCAATAGACGACGGCTTTGATATATTAAAAATTAAAATTGGCACGGATATCGAAGCAGATATTGACAGGGTAAAAGCAATTTATAATGCCATAGACAAAAATGTACAACTAAGGTTAGATGTTAACCAAGGGTGGAGTGCTAAACAAACCGTTTATGCAGCCAATTACTTTGAACGTATTGGAATACAATTGGAGTTAATTGAACAGCCTGTGAGAGCAGATGATATTGCGGGTTTGAAATATATTTCTGATCGCGTACACACGCCTATTATGGCAGATGAAAGTGCGTTTTCACCTAAGCAAGTTATCGAACTGATCACAAGCCATTCAGTTGATATTATCAATATAAAACTAATGAAAACAGGTGGTATTTCAAATGCTATTAAAATTGCAGATATTGCTAAAATATATCAAGTGGAATGCATGATTGGTTGTATGCTTGAAGGAAGTATAGGGGTTTCTGCTGCGGCACATTTAGCGGTAGCAAAAGCTGATGTTATTACTAAAATTGATCTTGATGGCCCTGCATTGGGAATGTTTGATCCTATTTCTGGAGGTGTTTCCTTTAATAAATCAGTTATTACGTTAAATAATTCCCCCGGTTTGGGTATAGATTCAATCAATGGTTTGGTTGAATTATAAACAACGGTTGTATTCTCATTTAATTATATTTTGTTATATTTAATTATTAAAGTGTGGTAATGTTTGAATAAATTATTCCACTAATTATGTTAATTACCATATTATGGTGGTGTCAAATTTTGAGGATCATATGAACACACTCTATTCTGGGTTGGATTGGCTGGTTTTTGCTTTATACGGAATCTTATTATTAGCTTCTGGTTTCTACTTTAATCGCAAAAAATCTACTAATACTCAAGATTTTTTTCTTGGTGGAAACAAAATTCCAACGTGGATGGTCGCTATTTCTATTTTAGCAACATCACAATCTGCGGCCACTTTTTTAGGTGGGCCAGATCAAGGCTATCAAGGCGATTTATCTTATTTAGTGACTAATATTGGAGCGATTATAGCCGCGGTTTTAGTGACCATTTTTTTAGTGCCTAAATTTTATCAACAGAAAGTTTTTACTGTCTATGAACTGTTAGAAAAGCGAATGGGGAGTTCAGCAAAAAAGCAAGCAGGGATGATGTATTTGTTTGGAAGAGTATTTGCTAGTGGGGCAAGGTTATACATGGCCGCTTTGGCTGTCGCTATGATTCTCTTTGGTAATATAGCAGCCGAAAATGTTATTATTGCTACGATTCTTTTAACTTTTGTTGGATTAATTTATACCGTATTCAGTGGTATAAAAACTGTTATATACAGCGATGTTATTCAGTGTGCAATTTATGTTAGTGCGGCTCTTTTTGTTATCTATTTTCTTTATACGGCAATACCAGCAAGCTTTACTCAAATTATCGATGCATTACAACATCCTGCTTCAAATCAGTCTTCAAAATTAGCACTTTTTAAGTTTGACTGGGATTTTTCTTCTGCAGGTGTGTTTAACTTTTGGTCAGCAATTACAGGTTTTATGTTGTTAAATTTTGCGGCATTTGGATTAGATCAAGACATGACACAACGTATTTTAACATGTAAAAATGCCAAAGAAGCGAATAAAGCAATGCTGCTTTCGGTGCTATTGGTTATTCCTGTCATGTTGTTGTTCATTATTATTGGGCTATTGCTTTTTATCTTGTATCAACGCCCAGACATTATGCAGATGTTACCTACCAATGAACTTATTCAAGATTTTCAAGGTGAAAAAATTACTATTTTTATGTATTACGTACTTAATGAAATACCATCAGGCGTACGGGGTTTAGTTACTATTGGTATTATTGCTGCGGCCTTGTCTACATTAAACTCAGGGTTAAATTCAATGTCATCAGTCGTGGTTAATGATTTATATCGTCCGTTCAAAGAGAATAACAACATAGCGCTATCAGAGTCACATTATGTAAAAGCTGGGCAAGTTGGAATGATCGTTGTCGCTGTTGCATTATGTTTAATGGCAATATTATGTTTTTACTGGCAGCGGTATACGGATATGCCCCTATTAAAGTTTGCATTAAGCGTTATGGTTTTTTCTTATAGTGGTTTATTAGGCGTGTATTTCACCGCATTATTTACCGAAAGAGGTAATCAACGTTCTGTTTTTTGGGCATTAACAATAGGTTTTTTGGTTACTTTGTTTTTTCAACCTTATGTTATGTCAGTTATTGTGCCCGCACAGTGGATGTTTGATTTAGGTTTTACTTGGCAGTTATGTATTGGTGCTATTATCTCCTTTTGTGTTTGTATATTAGGCTCTAATAAAGTGAATGAAAAAAGCGTAGCTGCTTGTCAGAGTATATAACCTATGGATAATATTATTAATAACCGAAATTTTATCTTGGGTGTGGATGGAGGCGGAACTAAAACCATTGCTCGGCTTGAAAATTTAGACACAGCACAAAAATGGCAAGCGATAAGCGGACCAGCTTCACTCACTAATGATTATGATGCTGCACTAGATAACTGTAAAATGTTACTCAGTGAATTATGTGCCAAAGCTGATTGTAAGCCTAGTGAAGTGACCGTTGTTTTTGGATTAGCGGGAGCGAGTAATAAGGAAAAAGCGCATCAATTTGAATTGTCTATTTCAACCGGATATAAAGCCGTAAAAGTATATACTGATGCAAAAACGTCTCTTTATGGTGCTAATTTAGGTAAGCCTATAGCAATTGTATCGTTAGGTACGGGATCTGTTGGCGCGGTATTAACCGCCGAAGGAAAGGAGTTTCAAATTGGAGGTTGGGGGTTTAATGTTGGAGATGAAGGGAGTGGAGCAAAATTGGGAGTATTGATTGTTAAATCTGTATTATCAGAGATAGAAGATTCGGGTAATGTACATAGCCTATTGGCTCGAATTATTGTTAAAAGGTTTGGAGGAGTGTTAGATAATGTTTTAACTTGGTCAACGTCAGCGACACCTTCTGACTTTGCAAGTTTAGCACCGTTAGTTTTTGAATATCAAGACAGGTGTCATTTAGCTAAAAACATTTTAATTGAGCATGTTAATCACGTAGAAAACTTAATTAAAAAAACGCGCTCTAACCTACAGTTACCAGTTATTTTGCTTGGGGGGCTCTCCGTACCAACAATTCCCTTTTTAAGTCCAGAATTACGATCTATGCTGACTAATACAAAAGGTAACTCTTTAGACGGTGCATGTTTTTTAGCTAAACAGTTAAAATATAAGGTATCAGTAAATGAAGACTAAATTAAATATTCAACAATCCCAATTAATTAATGACTTACAGCAGATGTCGTCTGAAGGGCGTAATCCTGCAACGATGGATTTAGATTTATTAGACACAAAAAGTTTATTAGTTGCACTTAACAAAGAAGATCAGAAAGTTGCTCAAGTCGTTCATAGTGCAATTCCAGATATTGCTTTAGCCGTAGAAAGCATCGTCTCTGCTTTTAGTCAGGGAGGAAGATTAATTTATGTGGGGGCAGGTACCAGCGGCCGTTTAGGGGTATTAGACGCCGTAGAATGTCCACCAACATTCAGTGTTTCAGATCAGCAAATTATTGCATTGATTGCTGGCGGAAAAAGCGCAATGTATAAGGCTGTTGAAGGCGCTGAAGATGATCCTTTGCTGGCAATATCCGAGCTGAAAGAATGTCATACGTGTCAAAATGATGTCGTGGTAGGTATAGCTGCTAGTGGACGAACCCCTTACACTATTTCAGCCTTACAATATGCTAAAAAAGTTGGTGCTGTTGCTATTGGGGTTGCTTGTAATTCAGGTTCTGAATTACTAAAAGAAGCTGATATTGCCATTTGCGCTGAAGTAGGGCCGGAGGCACTTACTGGTTCAACACGACTAAAATCAGGAACAGCTCAAAAGTTTATTCTCAATATGCTGACCACAGCAAGTATGATTAAATCAGGTAAAAGCTATGAAAATTTAATGGTAGACGTTTATGCAAGTAATGAAAAACTTAGAGCAAGAGCCGTTCACATTGTTATGCAGGCAAGCACTTGTGACATTGAAACGGCCACTGCAGCTTTAGCCAAGGCTGGTAATAATGCTAAACTTGCTATTTTACTTGTTTTAACTGGTTTACCCATAAATAAGGCTAAAGAGCTATTAGAAAATAACCATGGTTTTTTAAGGTCTGCAGTTAACGAATGTGCCCACATATAGTAAAAACACTTAGCTTTTTATTAAGCTAAGTTTTTATTATTGCTCACGAAACTCTTTGACCACATTATTACTCTTTTCTAATAGTTTTCTTCCCTGACTAGAAGATTGTGTAATAGCAATAAATAATATATCAATCACAAACTCTTGCGAGGTTCTTGCTAGGATAGATGATAAGCGTATAGATTCTTGTTCTGCAACTGAATAGAGTTTCACATCAGCATTTTCTGATACAGGAGTAGAGCCATATTTGGTTAAAGATATTACAGAGCTTTTATTTGCTTTTGCTTGTTCAGTTACCGATTTTATTTCTCTTGTTTGCCCTGATTCACTAATAGCAAAGACTAAATCACCTTTTTTAAATGTTGACACATAAGCTAGTTGTGCATGACCATCAGGCTCTGCATAGGCAGAAAGTCCTAATTTTTGTAATTTATACGAAAAATCTTTACCAACTAATGCTGAACCACCAAGTCCGCAAATTAAAATACGCTTGGCTGAGGTGATTAACTTAACGGCTTCTTCAAACGATTTTAGTTCATTCAATATTTTTGTTTCAGAAAGTACAGCCATTTTGCTGTTGAGCAATATATCAGCAATCTGAGTTAAATTTGAACTTAAGGTAATTTCGCCGTGTAATTTGGGATCACTAGTGTCATTGTTTAGTGCGTCAACTACAGCCATTTTAAACGCTGGATAACCTTTGTAACCTAATTTTTGCGTGAATTTAACCACACTAGATTGGCTTATGCCAATGACATTAGCTAATTCTTGCGATGATAATTCTCTTATTGCGTTGGATGATTTCAAAACAAAGTTAGCGAGTTTAAGTTCACTAACAGAGAGTGTTTTTTGAATCGCTTTAATTTTAACAAGTGCTGACATTGTTACCTACAGTAATAAATTATTTTTGAGTTTATATCATTATTTAATTAATCATTGCTAGCAATAAATAGTAACAGCGCTATATTTTAGTTAGTAAATAATAAAAACAACCGTTAAAAATAATAATATATTTATATTAATGAATAAAGTTGTAATAAAATATTTACTTTAATGTGTATTGTGATAAGTTAATAGAATAAAAAACATACATCAAAAACATCTAAAATAATAATTAACTTGGAGAAGCTAAACATGAAACTAACGAAAATAGCTCTAGTTATGGCAATAGGATTAAGTGCATCGGTATTTGCTCAATCCTCTAGTAGCATTAAAGGGAAGGTAACAACTGAAAGTTCAGATTTGGCTGTTGCTGGCGTTGTAGTAACAGCCTCTAGTGCGAACATGCCCAAACCGCGAAGTGTGGTGACAAATGCTGATGGTAGTTACAATCTACCTGCATTAATTCCTGGCACATATGAACTCACATTTGCTTCTGCTGATGGCACAACACGCAAAATGAGTGTTGAAGTATTCCTCGATCAATCAACAAAGGTTAATTTAGTATTAGCGCCAGTAGATAAAAATATTGAAGTTATTACAGTCACTGGCTCATCCATTGTTCGTGAAGGTAACTCTTCATTAACTAACTCTATCGGTGCAGATGTTGTTGAAGGTGTACCTACTGGTACAAATTACCGTGATTTGATGAAACTTATCCCAGGTGTTCAATATTCTGAAAACTCAGTTTTAGGACCTTCTGCTGGTGGTTCTGGCCGAGATAATAAATATGGCTTTGATGGCGTTGATGTATCGTTACCTATGTTTGGTACGTTAGCGTCTGAGCCCTCTACTCATGATGTTCAAAGTGTTACTGTTGACCGAGGTGGAGCGAAAGCAATAGGTTTCAATCGTTCTGGTGGTTTTTCAATTGATACCATTTCTAAATCAGGTACGAATGAATTTCATGGAAGCCTAGAATACAAAACTCAAAATAAAAACTTTGTAGCAGACAAAGATGATAAAGACGGCACTAAATATGAAGTAGATAAAACTTGGATAATTGGTAGCCTGAGTGGGCCCATCATTGAAGATGAATTATTCTTTTATGGATCGTTTTATCGCCCTGAAGAAGACAAGAGCAACAAAGAAACAGCCTACGGCAAAACAAAAGACTATAGCAGTGAACGTACTGAGTATTTTGGTAAATTAACTTATGCGCCAATTGACGATTTATTACTTAACTTTAGTTACCGTACTTCAGAGAAAGAGAATACAGGTGAGTCGATTGAAGCATTTTATGCCGATAGTACTTCTGAAGGTTCAAAAGCAGATCAAGATATTTTAACGTTTGAGGGTTCATATATTATTAGCGATTATACTACGTTAAACTTTCAATACAGTGAATTTACACTTGAAACCTCTGGTGGGCCTGATAGATTATTACCCGATGTTACACCTGTTTTAGGTGCAGATCTCGATTTAAATAACCTAGATAATCTAGGTCTCTTTTCTGTACCAAACCTTCAACTAGACAACGATGAATTTGATAGCGTGGGTGCACAAGCCTTAATTGATCAATATGGTTATATTGATGATGCTGGTATGCGAGCAGGGGGGGGGTATGTGGGCGCCGCTTCAACTATTAACCAAAACAACTTTTATCGTGACAGCTTTGAAATATCTTTAGAACATGAGTTAGATTTAGGGTCCACATTCCATAATATTCATGTTGGTTTTAAATGGGCTGAAGGTACAGAGACACTCAGTCGATACTCAAATGGTTGGGGTAGTTTACAATATATTGGCGGTGAAGAAACTGCGTCTGATGGAACCCCTATTTATTATCGAACCATCACTCAACAAATGAGTTTGCAAGATGCGTCAGGCGCGACAGTACCTGAAATTGAGTCTTCAAGCGAAAGTTATAATATAGAAATCAATGATTCAATTGAATATGAAAACTTTATTTTCGAAGTAGGTGTACTCGTAAGTAAAGATGTTCTTTATGGCCAAGGTCTTAGAGCCAATTCATCTAATGTGTCAGGGTATGAATTAGCACCAGGTGAAAAATATAAAATGTACACGGTTGATTTTAAAGATATGATTCAACCACGTTTAGGTGCAACTTGGAATTACCAAGAAGATGCGTCAGTGTTCATTAATTATGCTCGCTATAATCCAGAAGCCACTTCGTTAGCTCGTGCTGCTTCTTGGGCAAGAAATACGCGTTCTGCATTAGATGTTGATTTTGACAAAGACGGTAACTTTATTGAATCAGAACCAAGAGATGGCTCATCAGGTAAGTTTTTTCAAGATGACATGACACCTCGCAGTATTGACGAGTTTACTATTGGTGCGACTAAGTCAATGTCTAATAATCTATATTTACGTGGTCATGTACGTCATCGTAAAGGCGATCACTTCTGGGAAGATACACCAAATACATCACGCCTTGATGGCGCATATGAAAGCCCATTTGGTGGTGTGCCAGCGCATATTGCTGACAAAGGGCTTTATATTGAAAACTTAGACGCAATGCGTGATGAAGTGGGTGGTTCATCATATGTTATTGCTGAGTTAGATGATGCCTTTACTAAGTATTGGGAAGTGAGCTTAGAAGCTGAATATCAAGGTGATCGTACTTACCTTAATGTTTCTTATGTATGGAGTCATTACTACGGAAGTTATGATCAAGATAATACAGGTGAGGACAGTGATACTAATTTATTTATTGGTTCATCAAACCTTGGTGATGGTAAAGGTCGACAAGTTTGGGATGGAAAATACGGCACATTAAATGGTGATAAACCTCATGTATTTAAAGCATTTGGTTATTATACTACCGATTGGGAAGCCAATGTTGGGGCATACTTTATCTATCAATCAGGTGATGTTTGGGAGAAATGGGACGGCTCTGTATATGGTTATTCTAGTTCAACCATTCGTTATGCGGAACATGCGGGTAGTCGCCGTGAAAGCAGCCATTGGCAGTTGGATTTAAACTACAACCAAAACTTCACTTTTTATGATGATTATGTTGTTGAGTTTAAAGCCGATTTATTTAATGTTTTTGATAATCAAACTGGTTATGATTATGACCCATATGCATCAAATACAACCTTTGGTGAAGCTCGTGAATTGATTAGTCCTCGTCGATTACAGTTATCGGTTAAAGTGGAATTTTAATCAGTGAATGAATAGTTAAATTTCAGCGTATTATTTAGAGTTATTATTTAAATCCCCGTCACTAGATGGGGATTTTTATTACTTCTATTAATGGTTATTAATACGTCTATTTTATAAGTTAATGAAAAGGTATAACGATGGGAAGGTTTGTTTTATTTGATGTTAAAAATAAAAAAATGTTTTTAACATGCCAACTCTTTATTTGCGGCTTGTTGCTATCCAGTTGTAGTTCATTGCCAATAAAGTCTATACCCTCCAACAATTTTAATGAACGAATCAAGTTTTTGGTAATGCATCACACAGCTATTGATTATGAAAAATCGGTTCATGCTCTGGTGGATAAAGGTGGCTTAAGTGCACATTACCTTATTCCAGAAACCAATGATGAAAGTTATAATGAAAATGAATTAAATATTTATCAATTAGTACCTGAATCTCAGCGTGCATGGCATGCTGGAAAAAGTTACTGGCAAGGCCGAACAGAATTGAACGACCAGTCTATTGGTATTGAAGTGGTTAATGTACCTGAATGTCGAAAATTAGATGATGCTATAGGAGAATATGTTAACGATAAGCAAGAAAATGGTGATAATAAATTGTGTATTTTTCCTGACTTTGATCCCAAGCAGGTTGAATTAATTATTAAGTTGTCACAAGATATTCTTAAACGTAATCCCGATATCTCGCCAACGCAAGTTATCGGACACTCTGATATAACCCCAACCCGAAAAAATGATCCAGGCCCAAGATTTCCGTGGCAACAATTATATCAAGCGGGTATTGGTGCTTGGTATGATACAGATACTGTTGATAAATACTGGCAAATGTTCGATAAAACAAAGCCTAACATTGGGCTTATTCAACACGCGCTAAGAAATTATGGCTATGGTGTTATTGAAACGGGCAAGTTAGATAGCCAAACACTTGATACGCTTTCTGCATTTCAAATGCATTTTATTCCTTGGAAAGTAACGGGAAACCCTGATACGAAATCTATTGCTATTTTGTTTGCTTTATTAGACAAGTACTTTCCAGAAAAATTAGCAGCTTTATTGAACCGTTTTAATCATGAAATAACCAAAGAGCCTGTTGTATCTTTTATTAAAAAACGCGGACAAATAGACCAACAATTCCCTGAAATAGAAAGAAGCACGCGTGAGTTGGTTAATGACCGAGCTATTTTTAAAAGCTATAAGGGAGGCGGCGAAATAATTATTGATAATAATGATGCTGCATCTGCTGATATTTATATCAATGGACAAAAGCTTAATATTGAACAGCAAATGGTTGCTGGTCAGCGTTATCAATATAGCTTGAAACGAAGAACCAGAAATGGTGTTAATACCCTAAAGGTTGAGAATATTTTGCCTGAAGGGGCATCACTACATATTACCATTCCATACCCTGAGCTTAAATTAACCAAAACAACTGGAGTTAGCGCTACATCTGGCCGTAGTCGACAAGATAAGCGTTTCATTAACGTTGACAAGCAAATTGAGTCAGATATTGAACAGGGCTTTCCTGGTGCGGTATTGTTGGTTATAAAAGACGGCGAAGTAATTAAAAACACTGCGTATGGTTACGCCAAAAAATATGCGGATGGCGGTGAACTATTAGCTTCGCCTGTGCCGATGACCACAGATAAAATTTTTGATATTGCCTCAAATACCAAAATGTTTGCGACCAATTTTGCTTTAATGAAGTTGGTCAGTGAGGGGCGATTAGATATTAATAAGCCGCTAGCATTTTATTTGCCAGATTATAAAGGTTCAGGCCGAGAAACACGATTAGTTAAAGACTTACTTACTCATAATGCTGGGTATGCTCCGCAAGTACGTTTTTTTGATAAAGCGAATAAACTTGGAGAAACTTTTTATTCTCAAAATAGTGAACATACTAAGCAATTAATTCTAACCAAAGTGCCATTTTCTATCGGCAGGGCAACTAAGCACATATACAGTGATACTGACTTTATGCTGTTAGGTATGTTAGTGGAGCGTATTACGGGTAAAATGCTAGATCAATATTGTGAGTATGATATTTATCAAACGCTTGGTTTAAAAAACACCCTGTTTACCCCGTTAAATAAAGGTAAAAGCAAACAGCAAATAGTGGCAACTGAAATTCACGGTACAACAAGGGGCGGAAGAGTTGATTTCGATAATGTTCGTCGTTATGTTTTACAAGGCGAGGTACATGACGAAAAAGCATTTCATTCATTTTCTGGCGTGGCTGGACATGCTGGGCTATTCTCAACAACCACTGATCTTGCGGTGTTAATGCAGACACTCTTGAACAGAGGTGGCTATGGAAGCACTCAGGTTTTTGAGCAAAATGTATTAGATCAATTCATAAAGCCAGCAGATACCGATGGTAGTTATGGTTTAGGCTGGCGTCGAAATAATAATGGTGCATTAAAATGGCATTTTGGGCCTTATGCAAGCCCTCTAGCATACGGGCACACAGGATGGACGGGAACAGTAACTGTTATTGATCCTGAGCACGATTTAGCTATTGTACTGTTAACGAATGCTCGGCATAGTTTGATTGAAGGGGATGAAATCGATTACAACTTTAAAGGCAAAACCTTTGAAACAGGTAAATATGGCAGCATTATATCATTGGTTTATGAGGCTGTTCTATAGCTAAACTACTTCAAGAGATAGGATTCAGACGTTCTAAAATGAGAGTTTTTTGGGGCTTGGCTATATAAACTATAATAAATAACCGCGTGTAAAGTGGGCATAAAGGATGATTTTAATTTATACCCACTTTACTGCTAATTTATCTTTACTCGTTAAGGGGGGTAACTTCCCTTTTGGGACGCATTTTCTTTTAAGTGAGCTGCAACAGTATCGATAATGCTAAAGGCGTTGGTAGCATGCGGAATACTATCAGAGCTCCATATATTCTTAACGCCTAAATCATTTAATTGCTTTATCGCACTATCAACAAAAAATGCATGCGTCACTATAATTGAAATACTTTTTGGCTTTTGCTGCTGAAGCTGTATTACTGCTTGTATCAGCGTTTTTCCTGTACTGGCTATATCATCAACAATAATAATGTCCTGCCCAGTTAGGTTAAGTGCTGTGTTTTCATCACACTCGTTTTCTTTTTCTGAAAAACTAACGGCTACATGTGTATCGCTATAACGTTGTTTCGTAGCTATGGTATATTGCCATTGATACGGGGTAGCAATGGCTTTAACCCATTGTTGAGACTCTCCGTCAGGGCCAATAATGACAGGATGAGTGAACTTTTGCTTTAAAAAATCTGTTATTGCCTGTGTTGCATGTAAGGATATGGCTTCTTTATTTGGTATAGCCTCAGCTAAATTGTTGATACGATGTAAATGTGGATCTATGGTGATAACTCGATCAAAATATTCACTAAGCAGTTTACCAATAATTTTTTGGCTAATGGCTTCCCCAGCATGGAAGGCCTTATCTTGTCGCATATAGCATAAATACGGTGTGACTAAGGTAATATGCTCAACACCCTGGTTTCTTGCGGCAGCGGCAGTTATTATCAATTCAATTAGTTTTTCGTTAGGTTGGTATAGACTACGACAAATTATTATTTTACGTGGTAGCTCTGTTGGTAAGGTGACCTTTGTTTCACCGTCTGGAAATTGATGTAGATGAACTTGTTTCATAGGAAGAGTTAAAGAAAGCGCAAGTTTTTTTGCTTGCGGTAAATAGTCGTCAAAACCAAGTAGTAATGTCATTTTAGTTTCCGTGTTTTGTTATACGCTAAATCAATTAATCCGTGTGAATTTAGTCAGTTAGATAAAATATTGTTCTGTTTTAGTCGAAGGTTTTGCTTTTATCGTATATACGTTTCCTTCGTCAGCAAGTTTTTTAGCAAACTCAAGCTCACTTTTAAAACAAGCATAGATAGTAAACAATGTATCACCTTTATTAACTTTTTCTCCTACCTTTTTAGATAAATCAATACCTGCTAATTTATCTATAGGGGCACCAGCTAAGCTGGCTATATTGGCAATTTTAAAATTATCTATCGTGTGTATATAGCCACTGTTTTGCGCTAATACGGTGTACTGTAATGGCGCTTGTTGATCATGATCATCTTGCTTACCTTGTGCCATAATAATAGCCTGCATTTTATCAAAAGCACGGCCAGACTCTAAAATATCGCGGGCAATAGCATAACCTTGTCCGCCTCTAACATCAGGATCAAACTCTAGTATACGTGCTGCTAAGCGTAATGATTTTTCGCGTAAATCAGCAGGAGCCTCTTTTTGGTTACTTAATACGCGTAGTACATCTCTAGCTTCTAATGCTGGACCTATACCATTGCCTATTGGCTGTGAACCATCAGTAAATACAACTTCAATATGCAAAGCAAATAAATCGCCAATATATTCAAATAGTTTTCTTAATTGTAATGCTTCTTTATTATCATGAATTTTAGCTGAGGCGCCAACAGGAATATCAATTAACAAGTGTGTTGAACCTGCAGCTATTTTTTTTGATAATATCGAAGCAACTAATTGGCCCGTAGAGTCCATTGATAAAGGACGTTCAACTGAAATTAATATATCGTCAACAGGTGCTAATTTTGCTGTGCCACCCCAAGCAAGCATCCCGCGGTGAGACTGTACAATCTTTTTCATTTTTTCTAGCGACAATTCAACTTTTGCTAGCACTTCCATCGTATCTGCTGTGCCCGCAGGGGAAGTAATTGCCCGACTAGAGGTTTTAGGCATTAACATACCATGTGCCGCTATAATAGGCATTACAATCATGGTGGTGCGGTTACCAGGAATACCACCAATGCAATGTTTATCAACTACAATAGACTCCCCCCAATTTAGGGTTTTTCCAGAGTTAACCATGGCTTTTGTTAAAAAGAATATTTCTTCTCGCTCTAAACCATTATGACTACACGCAACTAAAAATGCTGCAATTTCCATTTTTGAATAACGGTTTTCTAAAATATCTTGGCAAATTAGGTGATACTCTTTTTCAGTGAGGCTTTCACCTGCAATTTTTTTATGAACAGATTTTAGTGAAATTGGGGGCTTGGCTGGAGCAATGCAAACTTTAATGCCTTGTGGTTTGTTTAATTGCTTGAATGCTTGAGTGCTTAATCCTAGTTCATCAATATCAACAATACTACTATCATCAACAATATTTAATACAGCCAATACAGGGTTGTCATATCCCTTAATGTAAATTTCTATTTTCATTAAGGCTTGAAAACCTTCTGTTCGATAAAGAGGACAATTTCGGTGTAAATACACCACATTTTCTTTAAACGTATCAATGGCAACAGACTTTAATTTAAGCATAGGTTTTCAACCTCAATTAATGGTTCATTAGGTTATTTTGGGAAAATACTTTACGCGTGTGCAAAGGCACGTTTTTCATAGTGTATACTAAAAATTTATCACAAAGTTAATGTAGATCATATGCTTGAATGAATCTAAATTTTTTAATAAAAAAGCCAATAGTGCAGGGTGCTATTGGCTTGTTAGTTAGGTTTGTCGTTATACGTATTTAATGTGATAAGTAGGTCGTAGGGGAATTACTTATCACTTTGTTTGTTTACATTGTTTGCATGAATCGTTTACTTAAAACTTTATTATTCAGCTAAACGAAGTAATTCATTAATACCTGTTTTAGCACGTGTTTTCGCGTCAACTTTTTTAACTATAATCGCTGCATATAAACTGTACTTACCGCATTTTGATGGCAAGTTACCTGGAACAACGACAGACCCAGCAGGTACACGGCCATAATGTATTTCACCTGTTTCACGGTCATAAATACGTGTACTTTGACCAATGTATACGCCCATTGAAATGACTGCGCCTTCTTCAATGACAACACCTTCTACTATTTCTGAGCGCGCGCCAATAAAGCAATTATCTTCTATGATCGTAGGGCCAGCTTGCAATGGCTCCAATACACCACCAATACCAACGCCACCTGATAAATGTACATTTTTGCCTATTTGAGCACACGAACCAACGGTCGCCCAACCATCAATCATGCATCCTTCATCAACGAATGCTCCTATATTTACAAAGCTAGGCATAACCACAACATTTTTACCTATAAAGCTACCCGTACGCACTGAGGCGCCAGGAACAACACGCACACCGTCAGCTTCAAACATTTCTTGAGTATAATCGCTGTATTTCATGGGGACTTTATCAAAAAAGGTACTTTCTGCACCATCAATCACTTGGTTGTTCCAAATGCGAAATGATAATAAGACAGCTTTTTTAAGCCATTGATGTACATGCCATTGACCCGCTATTTTTTCAGCAACGCGCGCTGAACCGTTGTTTAGTGCAGCTAATGATGCTAATACTGCTGTTTTTACTTCATCAGAAACGGTGGCAGGGCTAATGTTAGCTCTGTCTTCAAAAGCTTGTTCAATTGTACTTTCTAAGGCTGTTAAATCAGTCATTTATAAATTCCTATTACTTATTTCAATTTGTTTTAATCTATTTCTTGGGTTAATTTATCAGCTAATTGCTGTTTTTGTTGTTCGGTTAAAGCTGTGTTTTCATTGGTTGAAATAGTGAAAACATCATCGGCTTTCTCACCAAAGGTGGTAATTTTAGCTGAATGAATACTAATTTTGAGTTGTTGAAATACCTGGGCTATATTGCCGAGTAAACCTGGCCTGTCTAACGCTATGATTTCAATCATCGTTTTGGTTTTAGAGCTGATTTTAATGAAACTGGCTCTTAGTGGAAATTTAAATTGTTTTACTTCTCTACGAGCTGGTTGGAGTGGAATATCACACAGATTGTTTTGTTTAAGTTTTGTGCTTAAAGCACTAGCAATTTCACTTGTTTGATAACTCTCTTTAAGCGCTTTGCCACGAGAGTCTAGAATAATAAAAGTGTTAACGGTATAACCTGTTTTTGTGGTGATTATTTTCGCATCGTGAATAGATAGTTTTTTACTACCTAATAATTCAACAATAGTTGCAAAAGTGTTGATTTTTTCTTTTGCAAAAACAAAAACCTCTGTGCCGCCTCTGTATGGTTTAGGGCTTATTATTACCAGTGGCTCTTCTCTATTGTGCCCCACTATACGTTGGCAATGTCTGGCAATTTGCTCGGGAGAGTAGCGTAAAAAATAATCTGCTCTAAATTCTTTCCATAAGGAGTTTAAGGCGCTTTCATTAACGTGAGTCTCAACTAAAATATCTCTTGCTTGTTGTTGATTTTCACGAATTTTAGAGCGAGTTTCTACTGGTTTTGATAATCCACGGCGTAGTGCTCTTAAGGTGTTAAAGTATAAATCATGTAATAAGTTTGCTTTCCAGCTATTCCATAAACTTTCGTTAGTGGCGCGCATGTCGGCAACGGTTAAACAGTATAAGTAATCTAAATGGGCTTCATCGCGCACAATACCGCTAAAAGTACGAATAACATTCTCATCATTTATGTCACGTCGTTGTGCGGTTACTGACATCAGCAAATGTTTTTCTACTAGCCAAGACACCATTTTGCTGTCGTGATTGCTCATTTTATGTGATTGACAAAAAAACAAGGCGTCTACAGCGCCGAGTTTTGCATGGTCTCCACCTCGACCTTTACCAATGTCATGAAAGATGCCTGCTAGATATAAAACCTCAGGTTTACGGATTTTTTGGACAATTTTGCTACATAAAGGGAATTTGTGGTTGTGTTCTTTTTGACTGAATTGATAAAGATTTTTTACTACGCGGTAACTATGCTCATCCACTGAATAGGCATGAAATAAATCAAATTGCATTTGACCAACAATATTACGCCATAGAGGTAAATAGGAACCGATGATTCCGTGGCGATGCATTAAGTTAAATGCTAAACCTAATCCACGAGGATGCTTAATAATGGTCATAAATATTTGCCGACATTGCTCGTAGTCTATTAACCCTGATATTAATCGTCGTCTTGCGTTTCTCATTAACCTGAGAGTATGTGAATGAATCCCTTTTATTTCTGGTTCTTGTGCAATAATCAAAAACATTTCAAGCATTTTTACAGGTCGCATAAAAATTCTATCGTTGGTCGTGTTAATTAGCGTATCGACTAACTCAAAGTCTTGATTGATTGTTTTGCTATTTGCTTGCTCTGGATCTTGAATTATTTCTTGTTTAAAGCGTTGTAATAAAATAGTATTTAACTCACCTACACGGGCAATAATACGGAAAAAACGCTTCATCATACGTTCGACGGGAGCTTTGCCTTCATCCCCAAACCCCATCATTTTGGCAACGTCAGTTTGATAGTCAAATAACAAACGGTTTTCGCTTCGTTTAGCGACAAGGTGCAAGGCAAAACGCATACGCCATAAATAGTCTTGTGCTTCAATAAGCTCAGCTAATTCATTTGGGTAGAGATAATTATGCTCTACAAGCTCTTCTAGTGAGTCAGCGAGAAAATGGCGTTTTGCAACCCAAGCAATAGTTTGAATATCACGCAACCCACCAGGGCTGGCCTTTAGATTAGGCTCTAATGTATAAGCCGCTCCATGATATTGTAAATGTCTTTTTTTCTGTTCTTTTCGTTTAGCGATAAAGAACTTTTCTGAAGTCCAAAATACATCCTCATTTACCAAAGGGAGCAATTGTTGCGTTAATATTTCATTACCTGTTATTTGTCTTAGTTCCATTAGATTGGTGGCAACGGTTACATCATTAATTGCTTGTTTAATACATTCTTTAATTGAACGTACACTGTGGCCAATATCAAGCTTGATATCCCAAAGTTGCGTGATAAAGCTAGAAATTTTTTCTTCTAATTCTAAATTAATATCAGTTTGGGTCAGTATTAAAATATCTATATCTGAAAAAGGGTGAAGCTCGCCACGCCCATAACCACCAACCGCAACTAAGCCAATTTGAAACTCATCTAGGTGATGTTGGCACCATAATTTTGTTAAGATAGCATCAACAAAGACGGCACGAGCAATTAATAGTTCTTTCACATCATAATCAGCAAAGGCTCCTGTAAGCCATTCATGAAAGCCTGAGGTTAATTGGCAAATATCTTTGCTGGATAAAATGTCAGTGGTAATCGCTAAGCTATCAATAAATGCTTCTGGGATTATGTCACTTTGTATAGGGTGATTATTCACGTATGTACCTATGTCGTTGCTTTGATGAATTTAGGTCGGCTTAATTGTGAAGAATTCGACTTATGGTTTCTTCTTTACGCAAGGTTAAAATTTCACAGCCTGTTTTTGTAACAACTAAGGTATGTTCCCACTGCGCTGATTTTTTACCATCACTAGTGTATACGGTCCAGTTATCTTCTTTGTCTAAAATAGTACCAGCTTTACCTAAGTTGATCATAGGTTCTATGGTAAAACACATGCCTTCTACCATTTTAGTTTTATCGTGGTTTTTATAATGAACAATTTGAGGTTCTTCATGAAATTCAACACCAATGCCGTGACCACAATAGTCTTTAACGATGGAATATCGGCCTTTACTTTTGATGAACTTTTGAATGGCTGAGCCAATTTCTCCAAATGCTGCGCCAGGTTTTACTTTTTTTAATCCAACGTACAATGATTCTTGTGCCAAACGACACAGGCGATTATCTTCAGCTGAAATATCACCAATAAGAAACATTTTACTAGTATCGCCGTGGTAGCCGTCTTTAATTACGGTAATATCTATGTTAATTATGTCACCATCTTTTAACACCGTGTCGTCAGGAATACCATGGCAAACAACATGGTTAACTGAGGTGCAAATAGATTTTGGAAAATGATGATAATTTAAGGGGGCAGAAATTGCCTCTTGCACATTTTCTGTGTAATCAGCACATAAGGTGTTTAACTCGTCTGTGGTGACTCCTGCTTTTACGTAAGGAGCAATCATTTCTAAAACATCACAAGCTAGTTGTCCTGCTATGCGCATTTTGGCTATTTCGTCTGGGCTTTTAATTTGTATGGACATACTGTTCTCTTACTAGTTTTTAGTATTTAAGTGTATTTATTCAATTCTAACTGAACTGCTTCAACAATCGTCTTGGGCTGTGATAAATAGAAGTTGTGATTCAAAAGTATTAATTGATCATCAATGGCTAACAGCAGTGCAGGTATTGCTTCTGTATTCATTAGCTCTTGCAAAGCATAAATTTCTTCTAATTGTATCAATGCATCTTTGCTGAGTTTATCACTTTTAAATACTTTTGCTGGTGGCGATAACTTTAACTCAGATATAATTGCCGCTAATTCTGTTTGATGCGTTAGTGGTTTTCCTTGTTCAAAATGAACTTTTTGTAGCGCATTGAGTAATGGTAATGCTAAATGTGGCGTTTTATGCTGTGCCCAAGTCATTAAATTAGCGGCTAAAATAGAGTTTTTATTTTGCTCGAGTAATTTCTTGTATGTATTTGAAAAATGGATGTTTGCTTGTTTTTCAACCGAGTTTATTTCATTTAATTTAATACTGCTTGCTTCGTCGTGTTTACCATCGAAAAAAGCAGTATGCCATAAATTGAGTGTTATATCAGGAAAGGCATTGTGTATTCCATTTATAAGTTTTGTCGCTACATAACTCCAAGGGCAGTGACTATCGTATAAAAAAAACAGTTGTACGGGTACTTTTTGTGTCGTCATCTCTTACCTAAAATTGTTTGTTTGAGCATGTTAGCTAGCTCAATAGTATGTGATTTTACCGTGATAAGTTGAATTATCCCAGTGAAATTTTTTCTGGTTAAAATTGTCGTTTTATGGTATAAAATGCCGCGCTGAAATCTTAGTGGTTGTTGAACTATTCAACAACGCTTGTTTTAGCGTCAATTAAACAGATCAATGCTTGCTTAGCTGCAACATGATTATATTATAAACTCACATACATCTATTAAAGGTATACTGGGGTGCTCCGCTGATAATTCATCTTGATGCTTTATATTACGTAGCTCAAGATTACAGCATAAAGAGTCGTGTATATTGGGTGTATGAACGCTTAACCCCGTCAACCGTAAGGAAAGAAAATATAATGTCAAACGTTTCAATGCGCGATATGCTTAAAGCTGGTGTTCATTTTGGTCATAAAACTCGTTACTGGAATCCAAAAATGAAACCGTTCATTTTTGGTGCTCGTGATAAAGTTCATATCATCAACCTTGAACAAACTGTACCTATGTTTAATGAAGCACTTGCTTTTATTAACAATGTTTCTTCTAAAAAAGGTAAAGTTTTATTTGTTGGTACTAAACGTGCCGCAAGCGATGCTATTAAAGAAGCAGCCATTAAATCTGATCAGTTTTTTGTTAATCACCGCTGGTTAGGTGGTATGTTGACTAACTGGAAAACAGTACGTCAATCAATCAAACGTTTAAAAGATCTTGAGTCACAAAGCACAGACGGTACTTTTGAAGCACTAACTAAAAAAGAAGCGTTAATGCGTACTCGTGAAATGGAAAAGCTTGATAAAAGCTTAGGTGGTATTAAGAACATGGGTGGTTTACCTGATGCAATCTTTATCATTGATGCAGATCACGAACATATTGCGATTAAAGAAGCAAACAACCTTGGTATCCCAGTAATTTCTGTTGTTGATACTAACTCAAACCCAGATAACATTGATTATATTGTTCCTGGTAATGATGACGCGATCCGTGCAGTAACTTTATACTGTGACGCTGTTGCTAACGCAGTACTTGCTGGTCGTGAAAAAAATATCGTAGTACAAGCTGAAAAAGACGGTTTTGTTGAAACTGAATAATTACCTTTTGTAAAAATTGTAATTAAGAAAAACATTTCGTTTATCATAAAAGCATTGAAAAATAGTTTTCTATATTCTTTGCTTTTATGACACCTAATTTACTATTTATGCCCATCATTATGCTGTTGACTATATGTAATGTTTCAATAGGTGAGTGGGGATAACTGAAAAACAGAGGAATTAACTCATGGCAATTACTGCTGCAATGGTTAAAGAACTTCGTGAACGCACAGCTGCGGGCATGATGGATTGTAAAAAAGCGTTACAAGAAGCTGATGGTGATATGGAACTTGCGATTGAAAATATGCGCAAGAGTGGTCAAGCAAAAGCGGCTAAAAAAGCGGGCAATATTGCTGCTGAAGGCACTATCTTAATTAAAGATGAAAATGGTGTTGCTGCTTTAGTTGAAGTAAACTGTCAAACTGATTTCGTTGCAAAAGATGCTAACTTCTTAGTGTTTGCTAACGAAGTGTTAGATGCTGCAGTTGCATCAAAAGCTACAATTGAAGAGCTTCAAGCACAATTTGAAGAAAAACGTATCGCGTTAGTTACTAAAATTGGTGAAAACATCAATGTACGTCGTGTTGAATATGTTGAAGGAGCTGCGTTAGCTTCTTACCGTCATGGTGCAACTATTGGTGTTGTAGTTGCTGGTGAAGGTGATGCTGAATCACTTAAGCATATTGCAATGCATGTAGCAGCAAGTAAGCCTGAATATCTTTCTCCAGAAGATGTGCCTGCTGAAGTGGTTGAAAAAGAAAAAGCGATTCAAATTGACATCGCCATGAATGAAGGCAAACCACAAGAAATTGCAGAGAAAATGGTAACTGGTCGTATGCGTAAGTTTACGGGTGAAGTTTCATTAACAGGCCAAGCTTTCATCATGGAACCTAAGAAAACTGTAGGTGAAGTATTGAAAGAGAAAGGCATTACTGTTTCTTCTTTTGTTCGCTTAGAAGTTGGTGAAGGTATTGAGAAAAAAGATGAAGATTTTGCTGCTGAAGTAGAAGCACAAATAGCTGCTGCTAAAGCCTAATTTTTTATTTGACCAAATAATATTGTTGCATTTACATATTGACTTAGTTAAATATTGTTATATGTGCTCAAGACAAAAAAGCGTAAGCTCTTTGTTATTGACTTAACTATAGTTAGAATTACTCTAAAACGTCTACCTTGGTAGGCGTTTTTTTATGCGTTTTTTTTAGGTTGTATTGAAAATTGGCATAAAAAATGAGGCTTTTTTCAGTTAAGGCTTTCTTGAATAAGCTAAACGTATTAAAATGTTCGCGGTCTTTTTGACCCTAGCCTTTTTTCAGCGAGCCAAATAGGAATTTTCTCACATGACTACTAATTCAAAACCATCTTATCGTCGTATTCTTCTTAAACTTAGTGGTGAAGCGCTGATGGGGGAAGAAGGCTTTGGTATTGACCCAAAAATTCTTGACCGTATGGCACAAGAAATTAAAGAATTAGTTGAAATGGATATTCAAGTTGGATTAGTTATCGGTGGCGGTAATTTATTTCGCGGTGCAGGCCTAGCACAAGCAGGCATGAACCGTGTTGTTGGTGACCAAATGGGTATGTTAGCCACGGTAATGAATGGTTTAGCAATGCGCGATGCATTGCATCGCGCTTTTGTTAACACACGTTTAATGTCTGCTATCGATTTAGCGGGTGTTTGTGAGCGTTATAATTGGGCCAATGCAATTAGTTTATTAAAATCTGGCCGTGTTGTTATCTTTTCTGCGGGAACAGGCAATCCATTTTTTACTACTGACTCTGCTGCATGTTTACGTGGCATTGAAATTGAAGCTGATGTGGTATTAAAAGCAACAAAAGTTGATGGTATTTATTCTGAGGATCCAGTGAAAAACCCAGCAGCCGAACTATACAGTAAGTTAACGTTTGATGAAGTATTAGAGAAAGAACTAAAAGTTATGGACCTAGCTGCTTTTACTTTAGCGCGTGACCATAATATGCCTATACGAGTATTTAATATGAATAAACCAGGCGCACTGAAAGCTGTTATTATGGGACAAGAAGAAGGTACCGTTATCAGAAAGTTGTAAACCGACTTTCTTTAAATACACCGCATACATGCTATCGTTTGCGGAATTGTATAATATTTTGAATTTAACATTATTGAAATAATTGTAGGAAGAAATACTGTGATAGACGAAATTATTGAAGATGCGCAAGAACGCATGGCAAAAAGCATAGAATCTCTCAAGAGCAGCTTAAATAAGATTAGAACAGGACGTGCGCACGCTTCACTATTAGATAATATTAGTGTTGAGTACTATGGTATGGAAACACCGTTAAACCAAGTTGGTAATATTTCAGTGCCTGATGCACGTAACCTTTCAATTACCGTATTTGATAAAGGCATGATTTCAGCCGTAGAAAAAGCGATTATGAAATCAGACCTTGGTTTGAACCCACAATCGAACGGCACCCTTATTCGTATTCCTTTACCACCATTAACAGAAGAGCGCCGTAAAGATTTAGTCAAAGTTGTTCGTGGTGAAGCAGAAGGCGGAAAAGTTGCCATTCGTAATATTCGTCGCGATGCGAATTCAGACTTTAAAAGCTTACTAAAAGATAAAGAAATTAGTGAAGATGAACATCACCAAGCAGAAGATAGCATTCAAAAAGTAACCGATTCTTTTGTTAAACAAGTTGATGACGTATTAGCTAAAAAAGAAGCAGAATTAATGGAAATTTAATTTATCTCTTTGAACAGGCGCCAGTGTATTGTTGATACGAACTGGCGTTTTTGTATATTTAGTAAAATTTCACGAAAGGATAGTTAGTGGCTAATCAAATAGCATCACTAGATAACGAGCAAAAGATTCCTGCACATATTGCTATTATTATGGATGGCAATGGGCGTTGGGCTCAAGCTCAGGGAAAAAGGCGTGTTACAGGACATAAAGCAGGTGTTGAATCTGTACGTGCGGTTGTTAAAGGAGCGCGTAAGGCTGGAGTGAAAGCATTAACATTATTTGCTTTTAGCAGTGAAAATTGGCAAAGACCTGAAAAAGAAGTTAGTGTATTGATGGATTTATTTATGTATGTGCTAATGAGGGAAGTGAAGCGTTTACATAAGCATAATATTTGCTTTCAAGTGATTGGTGATATAAGTCGATTTTCTGATAAATTACAAAATAGTATTAAAAAATCAGAGCAATTAACTGCAGGTAACAACGGATTGACTTTATCAATAGCAGCAAATTATGGTGGTCGCTGGGATATTACAAATGCAGCAAAAATATTGGCAAGACGAGTAAAAAATAATGAGATTTTGTTAGACGATATTGATGAAGAATTATTGCATTCGCATACCTGTTTAGCCGAATTACCCGCATTAGATTTGTTAATTCGTACTGGTGGCGATTACCGTATTAGTAACTTTTTATTATGGCAAGCAGCTTATGCAGAATTTTATTTTACAGAAATTCTTTGGCCAGACTTTAACGAAGAAGAGTTTGAAAAGGCATTGAACGTTTTTGATCAACGAGAACGTCGTTATGGTCAAACAGGCGAACAAATTAAACAGCTTCAAGTTTAAATATTAGAATATAGAATGGACTTTAGTCCGATGGAAGGAGAATCCCCTCTAGGTAAAGGATGTAAAAATACTTCTAAGAATAATACATGAGTATGTAAAAATAAGTATCTAAGTCAGTCAAACTATAAAAATTAAGACTTGAATATTACTAAAATAAAAAGGATATACCTTGCTTAAATTACGAATTATTACAGCATTGATTTTAGCACCTGCTGCAATTTCTGCAATTTTCTATTTACCCCTACTTTATTTTGCGGCCTTGCTGGCCGTGATCATTGGTATTGGCGCATGGGAGTGGGGACCGTTAATGGGGTTTGGTACAAAAACTCGTAGAATAGGTTTTGCGGCAACAACTATTATACTAATTGGTGGTATATGGTTTGTCATGTCTCCTGCTCATTTATGGATTACTTCAACGCAGCTACATGAATATGCGCTGGCCTTGTTATGGTTAGCGGTTGCTTGGTGGGTGTTTTCTGCTTTCTTAATGCTTTCTTACCCAAATGCCAGTAATTTTTGGTCAAAACATCGTTCCATTCGAGGAGTATTTGGCTGGCTAACGCTTGTACCAACATGGCTTGCTTTTATGGTAATTCGCACAAACGACTATCAAGCTGATACTTACCATGGCGCGCAATTACTTATGTTTTTATTTTTAATGGTATGGAGTGCAGATATTGGGGCATATTTTGTGGGGAAAGCTTTCGGCAAAAATAAGTTGATGCCTAATGTAAGCCCAGGAAAAACCTTTGAAGGTTTTCTCGGTGGCGTTGTTTTTGCTTGTGTCTTGGTGGCAATAGCTGCCTACCAACTAGCTTGGAATAATGATCAAATTATGACAATACTATTAGTGACAGTATTAATTACTACTGTTTCTGTTTTAGGTGATCTCAATGAAAGTATGTTCAAGCGTCAAGCGGGAGTGAAAGACAGTGGCTCTATTTTACCAGGTCACGGTGGTATTTTAGATAGAATTGACAGCTTAACCGCTACTGCGCCTATTTTTGCGCTTTGCTACGTATTTTTTGGTTGGTAAATTAAGTGATAAAAACAAGCATATCCAACCCTACAAGAGTGCGCAATCTATGTATATTAGGCTCTACAGGTTCTATAGGAAAAAGTACATTAGAGGTCGTTCGTTTACACCCTGAAAAATTTAATATTGTCAGTTTGTCTGCTAATAGCAGTATAGATAAAGTTGTTGAGCAGTGTATTGAATTTACTCCACAAATTGTCGTGATGGGAACTGTTCATTATGCTGAATTATTGACCTCACGTTTAATTGAGGAAAACTTAGGCGAAATTCAGGTGAAGCATGGTAGTGAAGCCCTGATAGATATTGCTCATGATTCTGCGTCAGATACTGTTATGGCAGCGATTGTTGGCGCAGCAGGGCTTATGCCAACACTCGCAGCGGTTAAAGCAGGTAAACGTGTTTTATTAGCAAATAAAGAAGCTTTGGTGACCTCTGGAGCTATATTTATTGATGCAGTCAAACAATCGGGAGCAGAGCTGCTTCCTATTGATAGTGAACATAATGCAATATTTCAAAGTTTACCATGGCAAGAACAAGCACGTGTTGGGCATTGTGAATTAAGTCAAAACGGTATTAGTAAAATACTCTTAACAGGGTCGGGTGGCCCTTTCCGCACTTGGCAATTAAGTGAGCTTGAAACTGTCACACCAGCGCAAGCATGTGCTCACCCAAATTGGGATATGGGCAGAAAAATATCCGTTGATTCAGCCACTATGATGAATAAAGGGTTAGAGTTAATTGAAGCAAAATGGTTATTTAATGTAGATGTTGAAGATATTCAAGTAGTATTGCATCCACAAAGTACTATTCATTCAATGGTGCAATATTTAGATGGCTCAGTCATTGCCCAAATGGGTAATCCTGATATGCGTACACCTATTGCACATGCATTGGCTTATCCAGAACGGATTGATTCAGGTGTTGCTTCGCTTGATTTCTTTAATACTGCAGCTTTTGAATTTCAAGCAGTAGACTTTAGAAAATATCCCAACTTGAAATTGGCGATAGAAGCTTGTAAAAATGGGCAGGCAGCCTGTACTGCATTGAATGCCGCAAACGAAATAGCCGTTGAAGCTTTTTTAGATAAAAAAATTAAATTTAATGATATTTACAAAATAAATGAAACTTCTGTGAAAAAATTTGTCTCAGAACAGGTAAGTAATATTAATGAGGTTATTTCCTTAGATGCGCGTGCTAGAGAATTTGCTCAACAATTATTGGTAAAATTTAAATGATTTCAATGAGCACCTATAGGGAACGAAAGAAGAATGTTTGAGTTTATTTGGAATGCCGTCTCGTTTGTTGTAGCGCTGGGTATATTAGTCACCGTCCATGAATATGGACATTTTTGGGTAGCGCGCAAAAATGGTGTAAAGGTTGAACGTTTTTCTGTTGGGTTTGGTAAAGCTATATGGCGTAAAACTGCGACTGATGGCACTGAATATGTTATTGCCATGATCCCCTTGGGTGGTTATGTTAAAATGCTTGACGAGCGTGTTGATACCGTTAGCGAACAAGATAAAGATAAAACATTCAACTCAAAGTCAGTTTATCAACGTATAGCTATTATTGCAGCAGGCCCTTTTGCGAATTTTGCCTTTGCAATTTTTGCCTTTTATTTAATGTTTTTAATTGGTGTACCAAGTATTAAACCAATTGTTGCTGATATTGTTCCAGGCTCGATTGCGGCTGTTGCTCAAGTTCCTAATGATGTAGAAATTGTTGAGGTGGCAGGTAAAGAAACTCGCAATTGGCAAGATGTTAACTTAGCTTTAGTTGGTGAGATAGGTGCAGACTCAATCATAATAAAAGCTAAAGGTATTGATAGCCAATATGCCAAGAGTTATACCTTAACAACAGAAGACTGGCAATTTTCACCAGAAAAGCAGTCATCGTTGGCAAGCTTAGGTATTACGCCTTATCAACCAAAGGTATATAATGAACTTGCGCGTGTTGGTAAAGATAGCCCCGCAGCTGCAGGTGGTTTACAGGTAGGAGATAAACTTATCTCACTAAATAATGCCTCTTTAGCTGAAGGCTGGCTTGATTTTTCGACCAAAATAAAAGATTTTCCGAACACTAAAGTTGATATAACACTTGAGCGCGCTGGGAATATAAAAACGATTGCCGTAACGCCTAAAGGTGTTGAGAAAAATGGTAAACTTATTGGTTATTTAGGTGTTTCTCCTAAGTCAGATGGTTGGCCTGAAGAGTATAAAATTGAAATTAGCTATGGTTTCTTTCCTGCCATAGGAGAAAGTGTTCATAGAACATGGAATTTAGTTGTATTGAGCTTTGATATGATCGGTAAATTAATTACGGGTGATGTCTCAGTAAAAAATTTGAGTGGACCAATAGCGATAGCGCAAGGAGCGGGTGATAGTGCAGGGTATGGTTTTGTTTATTTTTTAGGCTTTTTGGCATTAATTAGCATTAATTTAGGAATAATTAACCTTTTACCGTTACCAGTACTTGATGGCGGACACTTACTCTATTATCTTATAGAGCTTTTGACAGGAAAGCCTGTACCTGAAAATATTCAAGAGGCTGGGTTTAAGTTTGGGGCTTTGGCATTATTAGCATTAATGAGCATTGCCTTGTTTAATGATTTTAGTAGAGTGCTGGGTTAAATAGGTTTAAAGGTAGGAATAATTAACCTTTTACGCTTTGCCCAATTGAACCAGTACTTGATGGTGGACACTTACTCTCTTGTCTTTATATAGGCTTATAGAGCTTTTGACAGGAAAGCCTGTACCTGAAAATATTCAAGAGGCTGGGTTTAAGTTTGGTGCTTTGGCATTATTAGCATTAATGAGCATTGCCTTGTTTAATGATTTTAGCCGAGTGCTGAGTCAAAGCATATTGAAATTAAATAAGAACCAATTAATCGTAGGCTTTAGGTTTTCAATCTAGCTCCTAAGTGTAGAAATTAAAAGAAGTAATAAAGTAAGCATTTATGATAATTAAAAAATTAGCCTTTGCCGTATTTTTAGGCGCTTTAGGTACAACAACACAAGCAGCCGAAGAATTTCAGGTTGAAGATATCGAAGTCAAAGGCTTACAACGTGTTGCTTTAGGTGCCGCATTAACGCATATTCCTTTTAATGTAGGGGATAATTTAAATAAATTTAGAATTTCTCAATCAATTAAGTCTCTGTATAAATCAGGTCATTTTAATGATATTCGTGTTTATCGTGATGGTAACCGTATTATTTACCGTGTTAGAGAACGTGAGACTATCAGTGAAATTACTTTTGATGGTAATAGTGATTTAAAAGACGAACAACTAACTGAAAGTTTAGATGGTAGTAATATTCGCGTAGGTGAAACATTAGACCGAACTGTTATTTCAGGCATTGAAATGGGTCTAGAAGACTTCTATCACAGTGTAGGAAAATACAACGCTGATGTAACCACCACGGTAACTCATTTACCTCGTAATAGAGTGAATTTAGAATTCAAATTTTCTGAAGGCGATGCCGCTGCACTTAAACAAATTAATTTGATTGGTAACGAAGTTTTTACCGATGCCCAAGTACTTGAGAATATAGAACTTACGTTTGATTCGCCATGGTGGAATTTTATGGCGCAAGATAGGTATCAAAAACAGACGTTACAAGGTGATATGGAAACCATCAGTAGCTATTATCTTGATCGAGGTTATCTTCGTTTCAAAGTTGATTCAACTCAAGTATCAATGACGCCAGACAAGCAATCAGTATATATTGCATTAAATGTTACCGAGGGCGAAACTTATACCATCAGTGGCGTTGATTTTATTGGTGATATGGCAGGTTTTGAGCAAACAATTAAGGCGATAAACCCATTGCAAGCAGATAAGCTTTATAATGGTGCTGAAGTCACTTATACCGAAGAAGTTATTAGTAAGTTTCTCGGTCGCTTTGGTTATGCTTATCCTAAAGTAACTACTATCCCAGAAATTAATGATGAAGATCACACGGTTAAATTATCTATTTCAATAGATCCTGGTAAACGTATTTATGTAAATAAAGTTAATTTCAGCGGTAATCATGTTACTGCTGACAAAGTATTACGCCGTGAATTAAGACAAATGGAAGGGGCTTGGTTATCTAACAGTATGGTTGAGCACTCTAAAGCGCGTTTATCTCGATTACCTTACATGGAAACGGTTGATTTTGAAACAAATCAAATTGCAGGTGAAGAAGATTTAGTGAATGTAGACTTTACCGTAAAAGAACAAGCTTCAGGCTCTTTCACTGCGGGTATTGGTTATGGTGATTCAACTAAATTAAGTTTAAATGCAGGTATACAGCAAAATAACTTTTTAGGTACAGGTAATCGTTTAGGTTTTAATATTAATACCAATACTTATTCAAAAAGTGCCACTTTTTCTTTTACCGACCCCTATTTTACTGTTGATGCTGTATCACTAGGTGGGCAAATATTCTATCAAGCGTTTGATGCAGGGCAAGCTAACCTAGAACAATACAATAATAAAACCTATGGTGTTGGTCTTAACTGGGGATTCCCAATTAACGAGTATGTTCGACTTGGTTTTGGTGTTGGCTTTAAAAGTAATAGCATTACGTCATTAGAAACCTATGAACAGATCCAAACCTTTTATGATTTACATGCAGAACCTGATAAGCCTGATTCTTTAAAAACGCTTAATAATTATGATGTTAATGCTACTATTTCTCGCTCAACATTAAATCGAGGAACTTTTCCATCAGCAGGTTCATCACAACAGTTGTCATTAAAAATGACGACTCCTAACACATCCGATGTTCAATATTTTAAAGTTAACTTTGATAGTAAATTTTATTTTCCACTCACCCGCGATCAACGTTGGACCGTGTTAACACGTTTGCAGTTAGGTTACGGTAATGGTTATGGCGAAGTGAATGGTAATGATCAATTGTTACCATTTTGGGAAAACTTTAGAGCAGGTGGTTCAGATACCCTACGTGGCTTTGAAAATAATACCGTTGGCCCACGCGCAATATATCGTTTTCCAACCACCATCGGGGGAACGCCTGATGTAACGGGGGGAGTTGCTTGTTGTTTAGGACCAGATCATGATTCTATTCAAGTTTCAAAACGAAGTGTAGGGGGAAATGCGATTGCAGTCGGTGGCATTGAGTTAATTGTTCCTACACCATTTTTAGATGAAGGATATTCTAACAGTGTTCGTACCAGCTTTTTTGTAGATGTCGGTAATGTTTGGGATACTGAATTTGATATTAAAGATTATCAAGATTTAACAGAAATCGATATTGACCGAATTGGTGATTATTCAGCAATAGGGCGTTACCGAGCATCAGGCGGGTTATCAATCCAATGGTTATCCCCAATGGGGCCAATGATATTTAACTTTGCTAAAACAATAAAAAAAGAAACGGATGATGATACATCGTTCTTTAGCTTTAATATTGGTAAAACATTTTAAATGTTTACATAGTTTTACGACCTAGTAAACTCTATCAAGTAAATAATGGTTCTTAGTTGTTAATTATATTAACCTAAGTGCAATAAAGATATTTCAATTCAATATAAAATGAGAAGAGGAAAAAACATTGAACAAGTTTATTAAATCTATGGTTATTAGCGCAACGGCATCAACCATGTTATTAGCAAGTAGTGCAATGGCTTTTGAACAAAAAATAGCTGTTGTTAACGTACAAGAAGCCATGAGTCAAATTCCTCAAGCAGCTGTATTAATGCAAACTTTAGAGGCAGAATTTAAAGATGAAAAAGGCGTAATAGAGCAGCTTCAAAAAGACTTAACTTTTGAAGATGAAAATTTAAAGCGCAATGGTTCTTTAATGAGCGAAAAGGAAAAAACTGATCTGCAAAATAAAATGGCTGATTTGTATCAACAATATCAAGTTAAAGTTAAAGAATTTCAACAAAAAGTTTCTCTTCGTAAGAATGAAGAAACCAATAAATTGTTAGCTTTAGTTACTCAAGCCGTTGATAATATTTCAGCTAAAGATAAGTATGATCTCGTACTTTCAAAACAAGCAGTTGTTTTTTCAAAACCAGCAATAGATATTACCGTTAAAGTGGTTGAGCAAGTAAGCAAGTTAAAATAATTTATGACTTACACACTTGCTGACATCGCAGAATATATACAGGCCGAGTTAATTATAAAGCGCGAGGCTATGTGTTCTGCCGATTGTACTATTAACGGTTTAGCAACGCTGGTAAATGCTAAGCAGGGCAATGTTGCTTTTCTAGCAAATAAAAAATATATTTCACAACTTGGTAACACTCAAGCAAGTGCGGTGATTATTTCTCCTGACATGCTAGCACAATGTCCTGTGAATGCATTAGTTATGGATAACCCTTATATGGGTTATGCCATATTGGCTAACTTACTTGATACAACACCAACAATTGCAGAGGGTATTCATGCAAGTGCTGTAATAGCTGATGAAGTAACGCTAGGGAAAAATGTTAGCATTGGTGCTAATGCGGTTATTGAGTCAGGTGTTAAGCTGAAAGATAATGTTAGCATTGGAGCAGGTTGTTTTATTGGAAAGAACACTTCAATTGGTAAAGGCACACGCCTTTGGGCAAATACCAGTATCTATCATAATGTCATTGTTGGTGATGATTGCTTAATTCAAGCTAATACAGTTATTGGCTCAGATGGTTTTGGTTATGCTCCCGTAAATGCGCAATATAAATGGCATAAAATTCCCCAATTGGGACGTGTAGTTATTGGTAATCGTGTGGAAATTGGGGCAAGTACTACAATTGATAGAGGGGCGCTTGAAGACACTATAATCAAAGATGGTGTCATACTCGATAACCAAATTCAAATAGCACACAATGTCATTATTGGTGAAAATACAGCGATGGCAGCCTGTAGTGTTATTGCTGGCAGCACAGTGATTGGAAAAAATTGTACCATTGCAGGGCTTGTTGGTATCAACGGACATATACATATTGCCGATAATTGTACCTTTACGGGTATGGCTATGGTGACAAAGGATGTTAATGCTTCAGGTGTTTATTCTTCAGGTATGCCCGCGGTACTCAACAAAGAATGGAACAAAACTAATGCTCGGGTAAAACGATTAGATAGTTTAACCCAGCGCGTAAAAATGTTAGAAAAACAACTGCAAAACAGCCCGAAAAGCATACAGAAATAAAGATAACTCAATTATAATAATAGCCGCAAAGGCCAGACTAAATAACGTAAACATATGTGCTAACTAACTAGCACGAGCCATAGAAAGGAACAATCAATTGGACACTCTTGATTTAAATAGAATAGCAAAACCCATATCATTAAATGAAATAAAAGAGTTGATTCCACATCGATATCCTATGTTACTTGTCGATAAAGTTATTGACCACGAACCTTATAAAAATCTGCATGCAATCAAGAATGTAACGATTAACGAGCCTATTTTTACAGGACATTTTCCTGATGCGGCAATTTTTCCAGGTGTGTTAATTTTAGAAGCATTAGCACAAGCAACTGGAATACTTGGATTTAAAAGTAGTGAAGGTCGTGAAGGAAATGAAATGTACCTTTTTGCCTCAATCGATAAAGCGCGTTTTAAACAACCTGTTATACCAGGTGATACTATGCATCTTCATGTGGAATTTATTAAAGAACGACGTGGAATGTGGAAGTTTTATGGTGAAGCAAAAGTAGATGGTAAAGTTGTTTGTTCAGCAGATCTAATGTGTGCTAAAAGAAAACTTTAAACTATAGGTCAAGAAATATCTATGATTCATCCTCAAGCAATTATTGAACCTGGTGCCATTATTGGAGAAAATGTTACTATTGGTCCTTGGACCCATATAGCTAAAAATGTTGTTATTGGTGATAATTGCCATATTAGCTCTCATGTTGTCATTAATGGCCCAACAACTATTGGAAAAGGAAACCGAATTTTTCAATTTGCCAGCATAGGAGAAGATTGCCAAGATTTGAAATATGCGGGAGAACCAACAGAACTGATTATTGGCGATAATAATATTTTCCGTGAGTGTTGTACTATTCACCGTGGTACATTGCAAGATAACAGTTTAACACAAATTGGTAACAATAATTTATTTATGGCATACACTCATGTGGCACACGACTGCATGGTAGGTAGCCACTGTATCATGGCTAACAATGCCTCTATAGCTGGCCACGTTCATGTTGGTGATTATGTTATTATTGGCGGTATGTCGGGCGTACACCAATTTTGTCACATTGGCGCGCACAGCTTTATAGCGGCAAATGCATTGGTATTAAAAGATGTGCCTGCATACGTTATGGCGTCAGGCCACCCAGCCAAACCTTTTGGTTTAAATAGTGAAGGATTAAAACGCCGCGGTTTTGATAGTAATATTATTTTATCAATTAAGCGTGCATATAAAGAAATTTACCGTAAAAAGCAATCGGTTGAAGAGGCATTGAATGCTATCTCTGCACAAGGAAACTCTTCCCCAGAATTGGATCTTTTTACGTATTCAATTGAAAAATCTACACGTGGTATTATTAGGTAAGCTCGTTTTATAGAGTAAAATCGTTAGGTTTTATCACCTGTAAACTTACGTTAAGTAGCGCAGGTATAAAAATACACAGATAAAAAGATAAATCTAGGGACTAAATTGGTGTCATCAATATTAACGGCTAATACTACTTCACCTATATTTGCTATTGTTGTGGGTGAACATTCTGGTGATACGCTCGGTGCTGGTTTAATGCAAGCATTACAACACCAATATCCGCAAGCTAAGTTTGTGGGTATTGGGGGGGCTAAAATGCAGAAGCTGGGTTTTGATAGCCTATTTGCCATGGAAGAATTAGCCGTTATGGGCATTGTTGAAGTCCTTGGTCGACTCAGACGGTTATTACAAGTAAGAAAGCAACTCGTTGAATATTTCACTCACAATAAGCCCGATGTTTTTATTGGTATCGATGCGCCAGATTTTAATATTGGTTTAGAGCTTTGCTTAAAAAAACACGATGTAAAAACAGTTCATTACGTTAGCCCTTCAGTTTGGGCATGGCGGGAAAAACGTATTTTTAAAATAGCAAAAGCAACGGATATGGTGCTGTCGTTATTGCCTTTTGAAAAGAAATTTTATGATAAACATAATGTCCCTTGTACTTTTGTAGGTCATCCGTTAGCAGATGATATCCCCATGGTAAATGATAAAATACAAGCCAGAGCCGAACTTGATTTACCCATTGAAAATAAAATTCTAGCCTTAATGCCTGGCAGCCGAGGGGGCGAATTATCTCGTTTACTTGAACCTTTTTTTCAAAGTGCTACACAATTACAAAAAGAAGATGAAAGCCTACTTTTGGTTGCACCAATGGTTAGCGAAAAACGCGCTGATCAGTTTAAAACATTAAAAAATAAGTTTGCACCTGATTTGAAAGTACTCGTTATTATCGATAAAACACAAACCGTGATGGCAGCAAGTGATTGTTTATTAATGGCATCAGGGACGGTTACGTTGGAAGCAGCCTTAATTAAAAGACCTATGGTGATATGTTATAAGTTTACAAGGCTGACTTATTTATTAGCTAAATGGTTAGTAAAACTACAATGGTTTTCATTGCCTAATTTATTGGCTAATAAAACGTTGGTACCTGAGTTATTGCAAGATGACGTATGCCCCGAAAAAATTATTCCTTTAGTGAGGGCGCGTTTATACCAAGATCAAACTCAATTAAATGAGTGTTTTAATTTAATACATCAACAGTTAAAGTGTAATGCAAGTATGCAAGCAGCTAAAGCTGTGATTGATTTACTTGATACGCCTAATTAAATCCTTTCACCCCAATGCACCTTAAACTATATTAGAATAGATATGGCTAAAACTACACCTAAAAAGAATGTTTTTCCCACATTTGAGTACCCTATTGCTTATTGTATTGCGGGAGTTGATGAAGTGGGGAGAGGGCCGCTCGTTGGTGATGTAGTTACCTCTGCGGTTATTTTGGACCCAGACAACCCCATTGATGGTTTAAGAGATTCTAAAAAACTGTCTGAAAAAAAACGTATTTTATTGAGTGAAGAAATCAAAGAGAAATCCATTGCGTGGTCAATTGGAAGAGCAAGTCCAGAAGAGATTGACACATTAAATATTTTGCATGCAACCATGCTCGCTATGCAACGCGCAGTGCAAGGTTTATCAGTGACCCCTGATTATGTACTAGTTGATGGTAACCGAACTCCAACCTTTACTAGCGTGCAAGGACGTATTGACAGTCAAGCAGTGATTAAAGGGGATGATCGCGTTGATGAAATAAGTGCCGCATCAATAATAGCAAAGGTTGCCCGGGATAATGAAATGATAGCACTTGATAAATTATACCCAGAATATGGCTTTGCTAAACACAAAGGTTATCCAACAAAACTGCATTTGGAAAAAATTATTGAGTATGGCGTGTTAGATTGCTACCGGCAGAGTTTTAAACCTGTTGCTCGTGTATTAGGGCACTTTCATGAGTGAAGAAATGAGTGAGCAAGTGGCTAAAGAAGCTGCATTTATTGAGCCGAAGTTTATTCACTTGCGTATTCACAGTGATTATTCAATGTGTGATGGCTTAAATAAAGTAAAACCTATTGTTGCCAAAGCTGCCGCCTTAAAGATGCCTGCGCTTGCCTTAACAGACCAGACTAACCTATGTGGTCTCGTTAAATATTATCATGCTGCTCATGGTGCAGGTATTAAACCGATCATTGGTTGTGATTTTTGGATGCGAAGTGAAGAGCTTGGCGATGAGTTTTCACGTATTGTGGTACTCGCCACAGATAATGTGGGTTATAAAAATCTTACTGAATTAATTTCAAAAGCCTATATGCGTGGACATTTGCAAAACAAAGCCGTGATTGACAAACAATGGTTAGTTGAATTCAAGCAAGGTTTGTTGCTTTTGTCGGGCGGTAGGGAAGGCGATATAGGTAAAGCGTTAATAAAAGGCAATATCGCATTAGTTGAACAAATGGTTGCTTTTTATCAGCTGCATTTTAAGAATTTTTTCTATCTTGAGTTGATTCGAACAGGTCGTGCTGATGAGGAAAACTACTTACATCTAGCCATAGACTTAGCAACACAATTTGAACTACCCATTGTCGCAACCAATGAGGTTATGTTTCTTTCACCAGATGATTTTGACGCCCATGAAATTCGCGTTGCTATTCATGATGGTTATACTTTAGATGATAAACGTCGCCCGAAACGTTACAGCGAACAGCAATATTTACGTAGCGAAGAGGAAATGTGTGAATTATTCAGTGACATTCCAGAAGCGCTAGCGAACAGTGTTGAAATCGCAAAACGTTGTAATGTTACGGTGACTTTAGGTGAGTATGTTCTGCCTGATTTTCCAACTGATGGTTTGGAAATTAATGATTACTTTATTAAAGTGTCTGAAAAAGGATTAGAAAAACGACTTGATCAACTTTTTGATCGTCAAGCTGATAATTTTTCCGAAATAAGAGCGCCTTACGACGAACGTTTAAAAATAGAATTGGCAGTTGTTAATAACATGGGCTTTCCAGGTTACTTTCTGATTGTTATGGAGTTTATTCAGTGGAGTAAAGATAACAATATTCCTGTTGGTCCTGGTCGTGGTTCAGGAGCAGGCTCTTTAATTGCTTATGCCCTAGATATTACGGATCTCGACCCATTAGAATTTGATTTGCTTTTTGAGCGTTTTTTAAATCCAGAACGTGTCTCCATGCCTGATTTTGATATTGATTTTTGTATGGACAGGCGTGATGAAGTTATTGACCATGTAGCTGAACTCTATGGTCGTGATGCCGTTTCACAAATTATTACCTTTGGAACCATGGCAGCAAAAGCTGTTATTCGAGATGTTGGCCGAGTATTAGGGCACCCTTATGGCTTTGTAGACAGAATTTCAAAACTTATTCCAACAACACCAGGAATGACCTTAGCAAAAGCATTTGAAGAAGAACCCAAGTTGCCTGAAATATACGCACAAGATAGCGATGTAAAAGATCTTATAGATATGTGTCGTATACTAGAAGGAACCACTAGAAATGCTGGTAAACATGCTGGTGGGGTGGTTATATCTCCTACTACCATTACTGACTTTGCACCACTTTATTGTGACGATGAAGGTAAAAACCCTGTTACACAGTTTGACAAAAATGATGTAGAAGATGCGGGATTAGTTAAATTTGATTTTCTAGGGCTAAGAACACTAACTATTTTGCAGTGGGCCATAGAAATGGCGGATGAAAAGCTGCTAAAAGCGGGTAAGGAGCCTATTGATATCTCTACTATCCCACTTGATGATCAGGCTAGTTTTGATGTGCTATTAGCCTCGAAAACAACGGCTGTATTTCAGTTAGAATCAAGTGGTATGAAGTCGCTGATTGATAAACTGAAACCAGATTGCTTTGAAGATATTATCGCATTAGTTGCTTTATTTCGCCCTGGGCCTTTACAGTCAGGGATGGTTGATAACTTTATAGAGCGAAAGCATGGTCGAGAAGCGATCAGTTATCCTGATGCAACTTGGCAGCATGAAGATCTTAAACCTGTACTTGAGCCAACGTACGGTATTATTCTTTATCAAGAACAGGTAATGCAAATTGCGCAAGTGCTAGCTGGCTATTCATTGGGTGGCGCAGATATGCTACGCAGGGCTATGGGTAAGAAAAAGCCAGAAGAAATGGCCAAGCAACGCGCAGGCTTTGAACAAGGCGCTAAAGATCGTGGCGTTGATGGTGAACTAGCGATAAAAATTTTTGATTTAGTAGAAAAATTTGCTGGTTATGGTTTTAATAAATCTCATTCAGCAGCGTATGCACTCGTTTCTTATCAAACGTTGTGGATGAAAACACATTTTCCTGCACCTTTTATGGCTGCTGTTATGTCTGCTGATATGGATAACACTGAGAAAATTGTTACCCTTGTAGATGAATGTAGCAATATGGGTATTGATTTATTACCACCTGACGTAAATGCTGGACAGTATAAGTTTACCGTTAACGATAATAACCAAATTGTGTATGGTATTGGTGCAGTAAAAGGGGTTGGCGAAGGGCCTATAGAAGCCATTATTGCTGCGCGACAAGCAGGAGGCCCCTTTGTTGATTTATTTGACTTTTGCGCACGTTTAGATTTAAAGAAAACAAATAAACGTGTATTAGAAAAGTTGGTTAAATCAGGCGCGATGGATGCTCTTGGTCCCACCTATAAATTAACCAGTGACGGTAAAAATTTACCTAATAGATCTGTATTGTTTGCCACGTTACCCGAAGCGATAAAAGCGGCAGAACAACACGCGAAAGCCGAATCATTAGGGCAAAATGACCTGTTTGGTTTGATTAATGATGAACAAACTGATTCACGTCAAAGCTTTAAAGATGTAAAAAAATGGCCTGAAGAAGTTTGGCTTGATGGTGAGAAGGAAACCTTAGGTTTATATCTTACAGGGCACCCTATTAATCGTTATTTAACCGAAATTAAAAAATACTCTACTAGTCGTTTAGTGGGGATGCAGCCAACAGGGCGTGATAAACAAGCGGTTGCCGTTGGTTTAGTTATTGGTGTACGAGTTATGGTAAATAAACGAGGGCGTCGTTGGGCATTAGTGACCTTGGATGATAAAAGTGCTCGCATGGATGTACGTTTGTTTCCTGATGATTACGATAGGTTTTCAGAACTGCTTGAAACCGATGCCATATTGGTGTGTAGCGGACAGGTCAGCTTTGATGATTACTCGGGAGGGAATACAATGACCGCCCGAGATATTATGACCATTACAGACGCGCGAGAAAATTACGTTACGTCATTAGATCTTCAAGTAAATAAAGGTATAATTGACAATAATTTTGTTGAGCAGTTTACGCAAGTTTTAACGCCTTATAAAGAAGGGACTTGTCCGGTTAGAGTTTTTTATCAACGAGAAGAAGCTCGCGGCATGTTAGAACTTGGAGTACAATGGCGTGTATCGCCAACTGATATGTTATTGTATGATTTAAAAGAATTATTAGGTGATGAAAGTGTCACTTTACAATTTAAATAACGCGGTTATTAATAAACATATACAATATTTTAACTATATCAACAATAATAAGAATTAAAAATTAAGCATTATCGATTATAATATTGGTAATAAGAGAATATTAATACCATTTTTAGGTGCAAAGCAGCATATGTCATTAAATTTTTTAGATTTCGAACAACCTATTGCCGAGCTTGATGCAAAAATTGAAGAGCTTCAACTTGTAAATACAGGTCAAGAGTTAGATCTTGATTTGGAAGAGCAAATTACACAGTTGCGCGAAAAAAATAAAGAGCAAACCAAGAAGATTTTTGCCAATTTAGACCCATGGCAAACGGCACGCGTTGCTCGACACCCACAACGTCCTTATACATTAGATTATTTACCACGCATTTTTACTGAGTTTGACGAATTAGCTGGTGATAGAGCTTATGCTGATGATAATGCTATTGTTGGTGGTACTGCTCGTTTAGATGGCAGAGCTGTGATGGTTATTGGTCATCAAAAGGGACGTTCTACAAATGAAAAAGTAAAACGTAACTTTGGTATGCCTCGCCCTGAGGGTTATCGAAAAGCATTGCGTTTAATGAGAATGGCAGAGCGTTTTAATATGCCAATTATCACCTTTATTGACACTCCAGGCGCATACCCAGGTATTGGTGCAGAAGAGCGTGGTCAAAGTGAAGCTATCGCGACTAATTTAAAAGTGATGGCACGTTTAACTGTACCAGTTATTTGTACCGTTATTGGTGAAGGTGGTTCAGGTGGGGCACTGGCTATTGGGGTTGGTGATCGCGTGAACATGTTGCAATATTCAACTTATTCGGTAATTTCACCAGAAGGTTGTGCTTCAATTTTGTGGAAAACGCCAGAAAAAGCTCCAACCGCTGCAGAAGCAATGGGAATTACAGCAAAGCGCATTAAAGAATTAGAATTAATTGACAGCATTGTTGAAGAGCCATTAGGTGGTGCACATCGTGATGTTGATCAAATGGCTGCTATGTTAAAACAAGCACTTAAAAGCGATTTGGCTGAGTTAGATTTATTAGAAAAAGAGCAATTGATTGAAAAGCGTTATGACAAACTAATGGGTTTTGGCTATTGTTAACTAATTGTAGTGATGAGTGACACAGTTAATTTAGTTTTGAAATACGTTGATCTCTAAAAGTATTACTTAACTCATCATTAGTCAATTTACGTGTAATTAATGCTATGCACCTTATCGAATCGACACTATTCAACTCTGTCAGTCAATACCCTGATATGCCACTGGTTATTGCATACAGTGGTGGTGTTGATTCGCAAGTGTTACTACACGCATTGGCAATATTGAATAAAAAAAAACGAGTTTTAAATCCTATTGTTGTATGCCACGTTAACCATGGTATAAGTCAAAATTCTGCTGCTTGGCAGGCTTTTGCTGAGCAAGCCTGTTCAAAGCTCAAATTAAGCTTGAAGATATGTCAAGTTAATGTTCAAGCCCAACCGCAACAATCATTAGAAGCACTGGCTCGTGATGCTAGGTATCAAGCATTACAGGCTATTAATACTGGGCCTTCATTAATAATTACAGGGCATCATAGCGACGACCAAGCTGAAACTTTTTTATTGGCACTCAAACGCGGATCAGGCTTAAAAGGCTTATCCGCAATGAGTAGTCAAACTAGGCAAGGAAAAGACGTATTACTTCGTCCCCTTCTAAATATTACACGTGCACAGATTCTTGAATATGCTCAACAGTTACAATTAAGCTGGGTTGAAGATGAGTCAAACATCGATACCTGTTTTGATCGAAACTTTTTGCGTAATGACATTATTCCGTTATTAATTAACCGTTGGCCTAGTATTGTTAATACCATTAATCGAAGCAGTGATCATTGTCGAGAAGGTCAGTTGTTACTTGATGAATTGGCTGCTGACGATCTAAACCATTGTCAATATGATAGCAAGAGCTTGTCTGTTGAACCTTTAAAGCAATTGTCTCAAAGTCGCTTTAATAACCTAATTCGCTATTTTTTAGCACAGCATCAGTGTTTAATGCCAAATACAGAACAATTAGCCCAGTCGCACCTGCAGCTTAACGCGGCCAATGATAAAACTCCCACGGTGAAAGTAGGTGAGCACTATTTACGACGGTATAAAGGTGTTTTATATTTAACTACGCAATTTGAAGATGTTAGTAACTGGTTGGTAGAGCTTGATTTATCGGATAATGAAAGCTTTATAGAATTACCTGATCATTTAGGCAAATTGCATTTTGTAAAAGCAGTATTTGATAACGTTCAAAAAGCGACACAGCGTATTGTATTACCAACTAAAGCGCAAAAGGTGACTTTGCGCTTTTCTCATAATAATCCAAGTTGTTTACCTGACTACCGAAATCATTCACGTAGTTTAAAAAAGGTACTTCAAGAACTTAATATTCCTACATGGCAACGTAAACGCATTCCTTTTTTATATTACGATGATGAATTTGTTGCTGCCATTGGTTTTTTTGTTTGCCAATCATATGTAGTTAAAGAAAGTCAGCCCAGTTTACATATTAGCTGGGATTTTTAAGTGACGCGTATTAAGTTACAAGAAGTAAAAATAGCGCGAAGTTTAATAACTATTTTTGTGATGTGATGTGATGTGAGGCTGCAGCAGAAAATACCACATCGGTAGAGCTGTTCAGTGCCGTTTCTGCCGAGTCTTGAATCACACCAATAATAAACCCTATAGCCACCACTTGCATTGCTATGTCATTTTCAATACCAAATAAGCTACAGGCTAAGGGTATTAATAATAATGAACCACCAGCAACTCCTGACGCCCCACAGGCAGATATTGAAGCAACAACTGATAATAGTATCGCTGTACCAAAATCTACTTCAATGTTTAAGCTATTGGCTGCTGCTAATGATAATACTGTTATCGTTATGGCTGCTCCAGCCATATTGATTGTTGCACCTAATGGAATTGAGATTGAATAAGTGTCTTCGTGTAAATGTAATTTTTTACACAGCGCCATATTTACAGGGATATTGGCTGCAGAGCTACGGGTGAAAAATGCGGTTATCCCTGACTCACGTAAACAGATAAAAATTAACGGGTAGGGGTTTTTCTTCATGATCAGAGATACAATTAAAGGATTGACTACAAGTGCAATAATTAACATAGCACTTAACAGTACAAAGACAAGATGGCTATATTCAGCAAGTGCAACAAAACCAGTTGTTGCTATTGTATTAGCAACTAATCCAAAAATTCCAATAGGCGCGAAGCGTATAACAAGTCGAACAATGCTTGAAATTGCCTCACTGAAATCATGAACGGTTTTTTTTGTTTGTTCATTTGCGTGTTTAAGTGAAAAACCTAAACCAAGTCCCCAAGCTAATAAGGCAATAAAGTTTCCATTTGCAATAGCAGTAATAGGGTTTTCTACTACTTTAAAAGCTAAAGTTGAAAGTACTTCGCTTAACCCTTGCGGTGGGTTGGCATTAGCACTGGCTATATCTAATGTTAATGATGTAGGGAATATAAAACTTAAAACAACGGCTACAAAAGCGGCACATAGTGTGCCCAATAAATATAACCCAATTATTGGTTTTAATTCGGCATCACTGTTTGTTTTTTGATTAGCAATACTTGAAGCGACTAACACTAACACTAACACTGGTGCTACTGCTTTAAGAGCGCTAACAAATAAATCGCCTAAAATTGAAAATGATTTGGCTACCTCGGGGGTAATTACTGCAAAAATAGTTGCTAAGATAATGGCAATAATAATTTGCGATACTAAGCCTATGGACTTAAGTCGATTAATAAGCGAGCTGTTAAATATTGATGTATCAGAGGTCATATTAAGCCTTCATATTATATTATAGGCAGCGTTTTTATCATTGACGTGAATGTTTGTCTAGTGATGAATGGCAACAAAGACTATTCTTGTGTATTAATTTTAACATTGTTTCGACCAGTATTTTTTGCTTGATATAATGCTTTATCTGCATCAGAGATAGCGTCTTTAATGGTTTTACTAATGTTAAATGAAGCTATGCCAAATGAGCATGTAAGTGTAATAAACCTATCATCATCGATCTGGATATGCTTTTGTTGGATTAAATTTCGTAATTTTTCCGCTATTGTATAAGTTGCTTTACAATTAATATTAGCAAAATAAATAATAAATTCTTCGCCGCCATAACGCGCAACAAAATCGCAATTGCGTATATTGGATGATAATAAATCAGAAAATGTTTTCAATACTTCATCGCCAATGCTATGGCCATATTGATCATTAATTAATTTGAAATTGTCCAGATCAAGCATCGCAATACTACTTTGCTTTTTTTCACGTTTAATACGGTTATATTCTTGCTTTAAAAACATGTCGAGAGCATGCCGGTTAGGTAATTCTGTTAAATGATCCGTATCTCTAAAGGCGGCAAGGTTGGTATATAAAAAGCTTTTAATTTCATCTAAAAATAACTTTTCAAGTTGTTTGAACTCTAAATAGGTTGTTTTGTTGGGCCTTCCAAGATCCCTAAACTCCTCAACTAAATTACAAGTAGCATAGTGTAAATTTTTATGCTTCTTTCCTAAATTAATAAAATCAATATTGGTTAAAATAGCGGGGTTGATAACGTTGTAGTACCACAGACCAAACTTACAAAGTCGATGAGGCTTTTTATTGCAGCAGAATTTAGGTAACTTGTCTGGCTGACACACCATTGCAAAATTGAAATCACTGAGCCATTGTAAATGATTATCAAAGGCTATTTTTAGAGCTTGGGTAAGCTCATCAAAATCTTTTTGGCAAAGTGTCATTTGTAATGCAGTTTTCACAATTCAATCCAAAGTACAATTCGTTATTTATTCTATAATAACAATGATTAGCGTAAATAATAAGACCAATAAGTGAAATATTACTATTTAATTTTTTGGTAAAATATTCTCATATTTACTCAGATTTAAGGTATAATTGCGCCACTGAATTTGTACTCAAATAAGATTAATTTTAGGAATCAATATGCCTAGTAAACAAGCGCTAATACAGCGTAGTAATAACAGCTGTGAACTTTGTACTTCAACTGAGCATTTAGTTGTTTATCCCGTACCACCAACAAGTGATTTAAGCGCTCAACAATGTGTTTATATTTGCCAAACTTGCCAAAGCCAAATTGATGGTGAAAATGAATTAGATATGAATCATTGGCGGTGTCTTAACGATAGTATGTGGAATCAAGAGCCTGCGGTACAGGTAATGTCTTACCGTATGTTACATAAACTTTCATCAGAAAGTTGGGCACAAGACGCGCTTGATATGATTTATATGGAAGATGATGTAAAAACGTGGGCAGAGCAGGGGATTGCAGCTGAGCACAAAGAAGGTCCAACACGTGATAGTAACGGTGCAGAGTTGCAAGATGGTGATGATGTTACTTTGATCAAGGATTTAAAAGTTAAAGGAGCTAATTTTACTGCTAAGCAAGGCACTTTAGTTCGAGGTATTACCTTAACTGATAATCCTGAGCATATCGAAGGTAAAGTCAATGGCACACGTATAGTGCTTGTTGCTGCTTATTTGAAAAAGGCTTAGTGATTTAGCCAAAGAACATTAACATCAATTTATATTATGAGTATGGAATGAAACTGGTATACCTGAATAAGCTTGGTATAAATTGATGTTCTTTAAGTTGGTGTTATTTGTTGAATAGATGACGCCTTCACATCTTTCTCCCATAATTCATTTATAGATTCAGAGGCTTGTGCCGAATTTCCGCTAACCCAGAATTCAACAATGCCCTTTGTGTTTTCTGTATTTTCTAAATTATTGCTCTGTAGCTTATTCTTTACTTCTTTTGCGACAGGAACTGCTGTGTCAATAATATTAACGTTAAGACCTACAATATTTTCAATCGTAGTTTTCAGAAATGAAAAATGAGTACAGCCGAGCACTATTTGGTCACAATTTTGCGATAATAGTGGTTGGATATACTGTTCAGCCGTTGTGCGAGCTTGCTCACTATTGTGATTCAGGCTCTCTACTAAAGTGACAAATTTAGGGCAAGCTTTAGTTTTTATGCTCACTTTTTCACTATATTTATCACGAAGGTTTTGAAAAGACCTACTTGCTATTGTTTGTTTAGTGGCTAATACGCCAATAATGCCCGTTTTGCTTTGTAAAGCCGCAGGCTTTATCGCTGGTTCAACTCCTATAATAGGAATGGAGGTTTCAGCCCGTAAATTACTTATTGAATTAACGGTAGCCGTATTGCAAGCAACAACAACAAGCTTGCAATTCTGACTAATAAGAAATTTTACAATTTCTTTTGAGCGTTTTTTGATTATTTTTGTGGATTTATTTCCATATGGAGAAAACCCAATATCCGCAAAATAAACTAAGTTTTCTTCAGGAAGCAGTTCATTGATTGCCTCGGCAATAGAAAGTCCTCCTACACCAGAATCAAATATGCCTATTGATTTATGTCTTTCCATCTTAGGGGGGATGTTGCTAACTCGTATGGTTTAAGTTTATATTCTAAAAAATGTTTAGTTTTTAAAGTACACATTTTAATTTATAACCAACGCCTTACTTTTTGACAGTATGCTTGATAATCATTTGTAAAAAGTTTATCAAGCATTTTTTCTTCTGGAATGATTTGGAAACGTGTTATATACCAAATAAAAAAAGGCATGATCAAAAAACAGCTATAGTTTTGTAAATAAAGGCCAAATGCGAATAACGCTATTGCTAATGCTATATACATAGGGTTTCGAGAATAAGCAAAAATACCACTATCAACTACTGTTCTGGTTTTTTCTGGCGTATGTGGATGAAAGGTTGTTTGGTGCTTATGAAAATCATAAAGCGCTAAGCTTCCAATGAAACTTGCAATAATAATTAACACCGTAATAACTAAAAATATTTTAGAAAACTCAAAGCTATATTGGGGAAAGTTAATGGCTAGAGTATACATCAAACTAGAAGAGATAATTAGTTGAACGGGTGGAATAATCTTCAGCTCTAAGTTCATATTACTCCACTCGAATTTTTACTCTATCTTAATTTACTTACAGATTAGCTTTTCTAAAGTCTTCACAAGCAACTTTGTCTTCACATTCCCCATATAAATATAAACTGTGGTTTGTTAATGTGATTTTGTGAGACTGAGCAATATCATTTTGTCTTTGCTCTATCACATCGTCTTCAAATTCAACTACCTTGCCACATTTTAAGCAAACCAAGTGGTCATGGTGTTTTTTATGTGACAATTCAAATACAGATTTACCGCCTTCAAAATGATGGCGGCTAACAATACCTGCATCATCAAATTGATTAAGTACGCGGTATACTGTCGCTAAGCCAATTTCCTCATGCTGCTCAAGTAAAATTTTATAAACATCTTCTGCGCTAATATGTTGATTATTTGGATCTTGCAAGATGGTTAAAATCTTAATACGTGGCAGGGTTATTTTTAGTCCGGCTCTTTTTAGTTCTTCATTTTGATCTGCCATGTAATTACTTTCTCTCAAAGGTTGATACTAAATTGATTTAATTATACTCCATTTAGAAAGAATAAAAATCAATCAATTGAGTATTAGGATAAAAATAAAAGTATAGGGGGTAATTAAGTTTGGTGAAAGGGTTAGTTTGACTAATTGCTAATTTTTTTGCCTTAAAACGACAAAAACTCAATAAATGAGCTTTTGTTGTAGTTAAATAACCTTGATAAATATAAGGTTTAAGCTGTACATATACACTATGCGAGATCAGCTAGACACATTTCATCACTAAGTTGATTAACCCATTTGGTTACTCGTTCTTCAGTTAACTCAGATTGTCTGTCTTCATCAATACATAGGCCGATAAAAGTATTTTCATCAATCAATGCTTTAGATGCTTCAAATTCATAACCGTCGGTCGGCCAATTACCAACAACAATTGCTCCTTTGCTTTCAACTATATCACGTAATGGTTCCATTGCATCACAGAAGTATTCTGCATAGTCTTCTTGATCACCTAAACCAAAAATAGCAACGAGTTTGTCAGTAAAGTCGATTTCTTCAAGTTCAGGTAAAAAATCATCCCAATCACATTGATTTTCACCGTAATACCATGTTGGAATACCTAAAATTAGTAAATCAAATTCAGCTATTTCTTCTTTTGTACTTTTAGCGATGTCTTTAACATCAATCATTTTTTTGCCCAGTTTTTTCTGGATCATTTTACTTACAGCTTCAGTATTACCAGTATCACTACCAAAAAATAAACCTACGATTGCCATGGGAATTTACCTTATTACTTCAAATTAGTATTAAAATTAATTGTTTTCTTTTGCTAAAGAGTCAATCAATAGTTTTTCTATCAATTCACTGCGACTAATATTTTTAGTCTTAGCTAACTTTTCTAACTGCTCAAATATGCTGTGATGGATTTTAAATTCAACGCGTTTTAAACCATTGTTTTTGTCTCGTTTAACCTGGTTCCGCTTATTTATTCGTATTTGAACATTGCGAGGGTGCGGACTTGTTTTTGGTCTTCCAGGGCGTTTTTCATCACTAAATAAATCAATAGTGGTTAAGTCTGATATTTCTTTTGCCACTAACCAACCCCTTGACTTTCCCAAATGAATTGAATAATACCTTTAGCAATAAAGCCTGCACACCCTAAAAATAACACAAAATATACGACTATTCTGCCTGTTTTAGGTACATCATTTTTGTTCATTACATCATGGATGGATAAGCCAATAAAACCAAAAATAAAAAGGAAAAATAAATTCAATCCAATGGTTTCTATCAACTCTAAATGTTCAGCTAGCATATTCGTTAGTGCGTCAGTCTAAAAATTGGCAGCACTATAGCATAGTGTCAATAAAATCTCATTTCTTTTCGTGGCTTTAGTGGGGCTTTTACTCCCCGATTTTAGTTTATTTAACGACTATAATTGTTGATCTCTATCAAAAGGCCTTATATAAAAATTAGCTTGATAAGAAGTCTATGAGGATTTTATTAAATGACGTTGTTTTTTCAGCATGTAGCCAATGACCTGCCCCTTGAATTATTTTCGCTTTAGCTTCAGGAAAAAGTGCTTTTATGGCGTTTTGGTGTTCAGGTAAAATATAATCAGAATCACCACCTTTAATAAATAGAGTATCATCTTTAAATGATCTAATTGGCTGTTGAGGAGTATTTTCAATACCTTGCATTATTTGTTGATAACCTTGGGCAATATAATCTAGGTTACATTTAAAGTGAAATTCTCCTTGCTCATTCTGTGTAAGGTTACGTAATAAAAACTGCCTAACACCTACATTTTCTACATAGGGGGTTAATTGGATACTCGCATCTTTTCGTGTTTTTATTTTGGTTAAATCAATTGCTTGTAAGCCTTCAATAATTGTTAAATGGTGAGCAGAGTATTTAACCGGGGCAATATCAGCAACAGCTAGTTTATTTACTCTTTCTGGATTAGAAAGTGCAATTTGCATTGCAATTTTTCCGCCCATTGAATGTCCTAAAACATGACAAGACTCAATGGCTAAATCGTTCATTAAAGTGATGACATCTTGTGCTAGCACAGCATAACTCATGCCTTCTTGATGAAATGAATTTCCATGATTCCTAACATCTACACTTGTAACGCAATAATACTGGCTCAAGGTTTTTGCCACCATATTTAAGTTTTCTAAACTACCAAATAAGCCATGAATGAGGATAAGGTGCTCTCCTTGTCCACGTTGCCGGTAGTTAAGTTGCTGTGAGTTTAATTGAGGTGATTTGTTATGTGTCATTTAGTCGTGCGTATCATTTAATTATTAAGTAATTTAAAACTATTTTATCATGAAATATAAAGTTGTTTGGTGTTAATACTTGTCAAGTGTTTGCTTATTGAACATTTATTCTCATTGAACCCTGTACCCTTAATTAATTTAATTGGTATAATCTTGCGGCAATTAAAAATTATAGAAGTTAGTGATAAATGAAAAATATTGAAATAGATGATGAATTATATCTTCATATTGTAGCCAATACACAGTCTATTGGTGAAAATGCTTCAAGTATTTTACGCCGTTTGCTTAAACTTGATAACGAAAGTAACAGAACCGTTTTATTAAATAACAGTTCGGAAGAAGCATTGACACAAACACCATTATCAGATGACCATGATGGTGAAGAAGTGGCTCAAGGTGAATTAACAGAGACGAGTGATGACGAACATGGCTCAGGAAGTGTTTTCGACTTTATAAATAAAGAAGAACTTGCGATGCAACGAGGTGCCGTAGGACGATTTTTACTTATTCTTGCCGCGTTATATCGAGCACACCCTAATAAATTTAGTGTTGTATCAAACATAGGGCCAAAAGTGAGCGCTAGAAAAACTAAGCGTTTATATTTTGCTTTAAGTGAAGCGTTATTATCAGCAAGTGGTAGCAGTACCAAACCCAAACAGATTCCACAAAGTCCTTATTGGGTGATTACTAACTCAAACACAACACGAAAAAAAATGATGCTAACGGAAGCCGCGACTTTGCTAGGTTATGATGAAAGTGATGTAATTAAAATACGTGAATTGCTTTAGCATTAAGGGCGTTGATACTGCAAGGTGTTCAAATGACTTATATAAAATAAATTACAAATAAATCAATAAACATAAAGGTTATAATGCCCTATCCACAAGAAAACTTATCCGCAACACAATTAAAAGCGCAACTATTGGCTAATGGCGATTTTTTACATTTAACTCGTAGTCATCAATTTTCGATGCCTGCATTTAGTTTTGAAGTGGCTTGTACTAACAGTTCGGCTAAAACAAAAGTATCAGTGCTTGATACGGGGATTATTTGTTTTGAGCCACTTAATCGTGAATCAACTAAAGACATTGTCTTGTCTAGTGCTGTACACGGTAATGAAACTGCACCGATTGAAATTTGTAGTGAATTGATAAAAAAACTTGTGCTAGGACAGTTACATTTAGCACACAGAACTTTGTTTTTATTTGGTAATCCAGCATCGATAAATATTGGTAAACGTTTTGTGGAAGAAAACCTAAATCGTTTATTTTCAAATGGTCACTCTATAGATCAAGGTCAGGGCGCAGGGCTAATTAATAAAGAGCGTCATCGTGCTTTGTTATTAGAAAATACCGTTCGTGATTTTTTTAACGCTACACAGTCAAAACAGAGTAAAAGCGAACGATTCCATTATGACTTACATACAGCAATTCGTGGCTCGAAAAATGATAAGTTTGCAGTGTACCCCTTTAGGCACAATAAACCTTGGATTAAAGAACAGCTACAGTTTATGCTGGCATGTGGTGTGAATACTATTTTGTTTTCTAATTCACCAACTACTACCTTTAGTTATTATTCTTCCAATGAATTTGGTGCTCATGCATTTACTGTGGAGCTAGGGAAAGTGAACCCCTTTGGTGAGAATGATATGGCCAATTTCTCTGATGTTCAAGCAAGTTTAACTGCATTAGTTTCAGGTCAGTCATTAGGGTTAAAGGATTATAATAAAGACGATTTTAGTTTTTTTGAAATTGACCAAATTATAGATAGAAAAAATGAGGATTTTAGATTTTATTTTGCTGACAATGTTGAAAATTTCACTGATTTTCCTATTGGTACAGTGATAGCGACAGATGGCGAACATGAGATTAAAATATTAAAGCAAGGGGAGGCTATTATTTTCCCCAATGCTAATGTCGCCATAGGTCAGCGTGCTTTGTTGACTGTGATACCTGTGGAAGTTAATCCGATATAATTCACGGTATAAAGAACTTTTACTTAGAGTTACTATTGTTTGTATTGATACTCATTACATTTAATTAGTTCTCATTAGTGCTAGTTAAAGTATTTTTTGGCTACATTACAATTGTCGCTAGACAAGCATTTATGAAGTTAACTTTGGGAATATAGATTAACTGTCTAAATTCTTCATTAACCTGTGATGAATAATTCGGGTGCTTACAAAGACTAAACCGATAACAACAGGTACCGCAAAACCACTGACTAGTTCATGATTATACTCAATGCCTAAAGAAGGTAAGGATGAAAGCATTGTTTCAAAAAGTTGCATGCCATAGTAACTAATAGCAGCAACGGATAGACCTTCTACGGTTTGTTGTAACCGCATTTGTATAAAAGCTCTACGATTCATTGATTTAAGCAATTTCTGATTTTGTTCTTGTAATAGCATTTCAACTCTTGTGCGTAATAAATCACTGGCTCGATTGACACGCCGAGAAATATCTTCTAAATGATTAGCCGCTGTTTGGCAGGTTTTAACCGCTGGAGTTATCCGCCGCATTAAAAATTCTTGTAAGGTCATATGGCCATTAATTTCATCTTCTTTTAGTTCTTCCATACGCTGTAATACCACATCATAATAGGCGTTGGTCGCGGAAAAACGGTAATTGCTTTGACTGCGGTAATCTTCTATTTTTGCAGCAATTTCAGATACCTGTGTTAGTAGCTCACGGTCGTCACTGTCTTTACCTAATGCAATGCAAGTAGTTACTTGTTGTAATTGTAGGTCCAGTTGATTTAATTCAGTGTTAATAGCTTGAGCCAAAGGCAATCCTAAAGTAGCCATTAATCGATAAGTATCAAGTTGTAATAACTGTTGCACTAATCGTCCAAGTTGTTCTGGTGATAATGCTTGCTCGAATACTAAAAATCGGCCAAAACCATCATCATGGAGTTTGTATGAAGTCCAAACTTTGGCTAGCCCATTGTAAGGCGCGCTGGCCGTAAGACGCATATTGTCAAAATATTGGTCAATCGTAGTTTCTGATGTCATGTTCTTGGGTTCAATAACCAAGTGTAATGCGGCAATAACATTGCCTGGCATATGGTCAAGCCAGTCACTAGGAACATAATCAATAGCATTCTTTACAAATGGTAGATTAGTTAAAGGGGCTTCATGAATGATGGTATAGGTTGAGTACTCCATATGTCGCTCCCAACGCAAGCTGAACAAGCCAAAGTTTTGGTAAAAACAGGGCATCGTTTTAGCGGGTAAGCTGACTTGAAAACGGTTGCATAATAGCGATATGAAATCATGCTCTTTTTGTTTTAATTTACCTTCATGTTGAATAGCAATATGTGTTATTTGTGCTGGGTTGCTGATAGACCTAAAGGGACGATTATGCAGCTCGTTGTATAGTTTTTCACGTAATGGATGAATTGTCATGTTACTTAAGGCAGTTACGACTGGGGTGGAGGTGTTTACGATGTTTTCAGAAGCATTGCTTGTTAACATTTTTTATTCACTTAATTACTTTTTAAAGGAGTTATCATAAAATATTTATTTTTAACATGCCTATTTAGACTGTGAATAAACAGTATCGAATAAACAGTATTCCTCAATGTTGTCTCTAAAATGTCTGCCTGTAAACAAAACTTTAGTATGAAATACCAATCAGTTGTGATTATATTATTTGTATTCTATTTACTCATCATGGGTGACATTTTAGGAATTAGTTTTGCTTTAGAATTATGTACAACTATAGGTATAACCAATTTAAAAGAAATGAAAGTGTTATCCACATGAGTAGAATTAGTGGAATACCAACACGCACAAAATCAGAAAATTGATAACCTCCAGCATTCATTACTAATAAATTTGTTTTGTAGGCCATTGGCGTTGCATAACTTAAATTAGCCCCAAACAAAACAGCTAAAATAAAAGGTTCTGCTGGAAGGTTAAGTTGGTCAGCAACTGAAATAGCAATAGGTGTGCCAATAACTGCGGCAGCATTATTGGAAACAATATTGGTTAGAATGGCTAACAGCAACATCAATGCCGATAATACGCCGCCAGGTGGTAGACCAAAAGATAAAGCGACAAAAACATGAGCGATATATTCTGCACCTCCTGTTACCATCATCGCCGACCCCAAGGCGAGGGATGCGGCGACAATTAAAATAACTTGGGTACTTAGCGCTGAGGAAGCCTCTTCCCAATCTAAGCATTTAGTGACTAATAAAACAAGTACACCGCATATTGAGCTAATTTCAATTGGTAAAATTCCTAAGGCTGATGATATAACTACAGCAAGTAATGTAATTAAGGCTATGGGAGCCTTGCTTGTTTGAGGTAAGGGCTCTGCACCATCAATAATTAATAAGCCTTGTTTAGATTTTAATAGATCTATTTGTTCTGTTTCACCTTGTACAAGTAACACATCGCCAATTTTCAAGCGAGTATTGCCTATACTGCTTCGACCTATCTCCATGGCTTTACCTGCTCGGTGTAATGCAACAACAGAAATAGCATATTTACTGATAAAGTTAGCTTGCTGTAAGGTTCTTCCTTCAATTCCTGAACCTGCAATAATAACAATTTCTGCCAATGTTTGTTTCTCTGCTTTTAAAGGATGTTCATCATCAACTTTCTGTAATCCAGAAAATAATGTTGCGCCTAATACTGTTTCATACTCCTTTAGGCGATCTGGATAATCATGCACTTTTAATCTATCGCCTACAGTCAGTACAGTATCAGGTAAAGGCATAATATTTCGGTAATTAGTACCTCGTTGAATACTTTCTATTTTCAGTTGGCCATCGGTTAATTTAATGATTTCAGCAATAGTTTTTTCATTCGCTTCACTTTCTTCATTTATATTAAGATAAGCGCTAAATAAACGTGGTGAGGTGTCAGGCATTGATGGCATTCTATTGGGCAATAACCTGGGTGCAATTAGCCATAAATAAAGTATGGCAACAACGGAAGCAATAAGCGCCGGTTGAATAAAGTCAAACAAACCAAATTCAACGGCCCCCATGTTTTTTGCAATACTGACGACTAAAAGGTTGGTTGAAGTACCTATAGTGGTTGCCATTCCGCCTACTAAAGTTGCTAACCCCATTGGTAATAACATACCCGATGAGTCAGTTTTATTGCGTAATGAAACACTAATCAAAATTGGCAATAATAAAACAACAACGGGAGTATTGTTTATAAAAGCGCTTAACCCACCAGCAAGAATAAGTGTTAATAATAAAGATAATGCGGGACTGATTTTCCATAATTTGGCTAAGTATCGACCAATAGGTTCTAAAGCTCCTGTTCTTACAATACCTTGCCCAAGGATCATTAGTGCACAAACAGTGATTAATGCCTCGTGAGCAAAACCAAAAAATAAAGCACTTGGCTCAAAGTGTACGCCTTCTCTGTAAAAAGGAAATACGGTAAACATGACACATAAGATTGTAATTACTGCAAGCGAAGATGTTTCTAATGGTGTGTTTTCACGGCGAAATAAATAGAGTGCAAGAACAGTAATTAATAAAACCACTAATGCATGATGATTAGGTAAGTCAGGAATATTCAAAAGTGATACCGAGCTGATTAAGTTATTTATCTTATATGGTCAGTATATACCTAACATCCATATAATTGGTACTAGTCAACTATTATATATTGATGACAATATTAAATAATACTGAGATAGCAATTCATTTTTATTGTGTTAATTATTTGAACGGACTTAAAAGTAAGTTGTTTAAAGAGGTAGGTTTTAAGTTGACAGTAGTGTCAGTTTTTTGTTCTGATACATTAAATCAGCATGAATTAAGTCAATATTTGTTCCTAATTAACAATGCAAATGGGCTAATAAATAAGAATAGGTAAGATAAATGTTAAAAGTATACCGTGGTGAGCTATTACACTTTTTAGCGAACCCAGCGAAAGTTGGTGAACAGGACAGCTACCAGTACATAGAAGATGGCTTATTGATAATTAAAAATGGTCTGATAGAACAAATTGGCAGCGCCGAGGAACTATTAGCAACATTAGATAAAAACATTAAGATTATTCACTATGAAAATGCTTTAATAATGCCAGGTTTTATTGACACCCATGTTCATTATCCTCAAACAGAAATGATTGCTTCTTATGGTGAGCAATTGCTTGAGTGGCTTGAGAATTATACCTTTCCTTTTGAGCGTAAGTTTACTGATATAGAATACGGTAAAAATGTTGCCGAATTTTTTTTAAGTCAGTTACTAGATGCTGGCACTACAACGGCTTTGGTTTTTGGTACGGTTCATAAAGAATCTGTTGAGGCATTTTTCACAGTAGCGCAGCAGAAAAAACTACGCATGATATGTGGCAAAGTATTAATGGACCAAAATTGCCCTAGCTATCTGTCAGATACTCCACAAAGTGGTTATGATGAGAGCAAAGCTTTAATTGAGAAATGGCATAACGTTGACCGTTTACAATACGCAATAACCCCCCGTTTTGCTCCCACTTGTTCAGGTGAACAACTTAGTAAAGCAGGGCAGTTGTTGAGTGAATACCCTAGTGTTTATTTACATACTCATTTAAGTGAAAACAAAGCTGAAGTTACTTGGGTAAACGAATTGTTTCCTGATAATAATGGGTATTTAGATGTGTATGACCAACGTAAGTTACTAGGACGTCGTAGTATCTTTGCCCATGGCGTACATCTGCATGATAGTGAATGTCAGCGGTTAGGTGAAACTGACTCGGCCATTGCTTTTTGTCCAAGCTCAAATTTGTTTTTGGGTAGTGGCTTGTTTAATCTAACCCAAGCACAGAAGTTTAATATTAATGTAGGTCTAGGCTCAGATATTGGTGCAGGTACCACGTTTTCTATGCTAAGTACGATTAATGAAGGCTATAAAACGCAACAACTTCGTCATGATAAATTTAGCCCTTTTCAATCGTTTTATTTGGCTACATTAGGGGGGGCAATTTCGTTAGATCTTGAGGGCACTATTGGTAATTTTACTCGTGGAGCTGAAGCAGATTTTATTGTACTTGATTATAATGCGACACCATTAATGAAAAGGCGCATGCAACATTGTAAAAACTTATCTGAAAAACTTTTTATTTTAAGTATGTTGGGAGATGAACGTCATGTGAAGGCGACGCATATCATGGGGGAGCGTGTTTAGTGTATTATTAAAAAAGTGATAAAATTAACAGAATACTGAAAATTAACAATATGCTCATAGTATATGGTAAGAGTAATTTATTACTGCTTTACTGGGGAAAACCATACTAACAGCGTGAATATTTAGCTATGTATGTTGTTTATTGTAACTTTAATAGGATTGTTTGTGGTAAAGAATAAAGTGTTAGAAGGTAATATTCGACTAAAAAATAAAGCATTAATCTTAAATGCGGCCAAAGAAGAGTTTGTTACTTATGGTTTTAAAGGAGCGTCAATTAAACGTATTGCAGAACGAGCGAAGATTCCTCGGTCGAATATTCATTATTATTTCCAAGACAAAACTGATTTGTATCAGCAACTTTTAAGTAACATTATTGCGGTCTGGAATACTGATTATGACACGCTAAATTATGGACAAGATCCTAAAACCGCACTAAGTGCTTACATACGTGCCAAAGTTATGCACTCAAAAAATGATCCTTATTCATCACGAATTTTTGCGAGTGAATTAATTCATGGTGCACCGATATTGCATGATTACCTTAATACTGATTTTAAAGTATGGCTACAAAGTAAAGTGGCAGTAATAAATGTATGGGTTGAGCAAGGCTTGATTGATCAAATAAATCCGCACCATTTATTGTTCTTGATATGGAGTTCAACGCAGCACTATGCAGACTTTAATGTACAAGTGTTAGCCGCTTTAGAACAAAAAGAAATGCATGATAGTGACTTTGAAGCCGTTGTTGTTTCTTTAACGCAAATAATTCTCAAAGGGTGTGGTTTAGAATAACACTTTTAACGCGGTATTACTTTAGGGGCGAATTAGGGGCGAAGTTGAAAGCTGTTGTTTCCAATATTTAAGAGCATTAAGCCGAGTTTTAAAAATATGTTCTTCTGGAATTCTATTTAATATTTTCAATTTGTTAAGTTCATGATGTATTTGATTGTTAATCGTTGATAAAAGTACTGCTCTATTCTGGTTTTGATAGCTGATAATAATTTCTTCGATGGCTAAAAGACTTGTCACACCAACCAAATGGGCGTCAGTTAAATCAATAAGCAAAGCTTTATGTTGCTCGGCTTTTGATACCATTTGTTTTAGTCCTCGAGCAACCCCAAACCCTATTGAACCAGATATATTCAGTAAGATGATGTCATCAGGCATAGATGCTAATAGTTGCTTTTCAGTAAGAGAAAGCGATAGTTGATCGGTGTCTTTAGCCGTTAATAAATGAATATTATTTAGTTGAATGTCTGATAATCGACGAATGGTAACTAAATTAGCGATGAATACGCCAATTAAAACTGCTGTAACTAAGTCAAAAATAACAGACATAATCATTGTTGAGAGCATTAAGCAAACACTGAAGAGAGGAATTTGATGAATGCGTTTTAGAAAATTCCAATCAATGATAATAATACCAATGTGAACTAATATTGCGGCAAGAACAACTTCTGGGATGTAAGCCATATATTTACCGCCCCAAAAAACAAAAACTAGAATAAAAAATGCGTGTAAAATACCAGATATTGGCGTTGTTCCTCCTGCCTTTAAATTAGTCACTGTACGCATGGTTGCTCCGCCACCAGGTAAGGCGCCAAAAAGACCTGCGACAATATTCCCAATACCTTGGCCAACCAATTCTTGATCAGAGTTATGTAAATCTTTGCTGATACTGTCAACGGTTAATGATGTCATTAATGAATCTAGTGTACTTAAGGTGGCAATAAGAAAGGCAGACTTTAACATGTTACCGGTTAAATTAGCGTCCCACACTGGCATGTTAAAAGAAGGGAATGCACTCGAAATAGCACCGACCACTGGTATATTTATACCTGAAAATACAAAAAAAACTGTTGCTGAAGTTATGGCAATAATACTTGCGGGCATTATTCTAGCAAATCTTTGTGGCCATAAAAAAAGAATCAATAGACAGAAAAAACCAAGTAAGACAGGCGAATTGCTTAGGTTTTTTAGTGATATATCTGTTATGGATGAACCAAATAAAGGTTCAATTTGTGACACGATAATTAAAATACCGATACCTGAAGTAAAGCCAGATATCACAGGATAAGACACCAGAATAAAATATTTTCCTAACTTGAATAACCCAAATACCACTTGAAATAAACCAGCTAAGCTCACTACAGTAAATGCCGCTGCAATACCATGTTCAGGTGACTGTGCGACAAAATTGGTTAATATAGCTGCCATAGCAACGGTTAAACCCGTATTAGGTCCTGATATTTGCTGATTTGTTCCGCCAAATAAAGAAGCAAAAAAACCTGTAATAATCGCGCAATAAATGCCTGCACTAGCACCTGCACCGGAGGTTACACCAAAGGCTAATGCAAAAGGCAGAGCAACAATAGTTGATGTGAGTGCACCAAATATATCCCCCTTAAGGGTTGCTCTATTAAAGTGAGATAAAGAAAGCATGACTACCTAGCTTTACGCGTTTAGTTTTGAAAATATGGTTACTGAAACAAGTACTTAGTGATATAATCGCTATTCTTTCCTATTAATATCGAATAGGGCGTGATCAAGTATATCAAAAAATAGAATACTTGACACTACTGACAGCTTTTTGTTGTCTATTTAGGCAGTCAATAGTGTATAAGCAACATACTAAAAACGTAAAACGCAATATTAAGAAGTATTCAATTAAAACAGAGTCTTGTGATAAAAGGTTTATTATTTAAAAGGAAGCAAAGCCTTTTGAACACTACACCTTTAACAAAAAATTAACCGCTTTTATTCAAGCGCAGAGGGCCGTGTAGCTATGGAACAGGTGAGCAAAAACAATGAGAATAGAATAAAAAAAATTGGCTTAATAGAGCGTTTTTTTAAACTGTCAGAACATGAAACAAATATAAAAACTGAGGTTATGGCAGGCTTAACTACCTTTGTCACAATGTCGTACATTATGTTTTTAAACCCTATTATTATGTCTAAAACAGGCATGCCTTTTGATGGTTTATTTTTAGCTACCTGCCTTGGTGCTGCTATTGCAACCATATTAATGGGGCTTTATGCCAATTGGCCAGTAGGGCTAGCACCAGGAATGGGATTAAATGCTTTTTTTACTTTTTCTGTAGTAGGAGCAATGGATTACAGTTGGCAAATTGCACTAGGCGCTGTATTTCTTTCCGGTGTTATCTTTGTTTTAATGAGTGTTACTCGGTTACGAGAATGGATGCTTGATAGTATTCCTATGAGTTTACGCTTAGCAATGACTGCTGGTGTCGGTTTGTTTCTTGGTTTTATTGGCTTACGTTTCACAGGCATTGTTGTTCCTAACGCTGATAATGTTGTGGCTATAGCTGACTTAACGCATTTTGGTTTTGGTATGTTTGGTCCAGAAGCCCCAGCTTTAGGTTTTCTCAGTTTTTTACTTATTTCAATACTTAGTTACCGTAATGTTTTTGGTGCCGTGTTGATTGGAATTGCTACGACCACCTTTATTGCTTTTGCAATGACATGGGTTTTACCAACAGATTTTTTTGTTGTTGCAGAGGGGGCGAAAAGTTTTGCTCCAGAATCAGGCTTTGTTGCCTATAAAGGTCTATTAGCAATTCCTGAATTTTCAGCACTGGAACCTATTTTATGGAAGGCAGATATTGTTGGTGCTTTTGAGGTGGCTTTGATTCCCGTCATTGTTACCTTTTTGTTTGTCAATATTTTTGATACTGCTGGCACATTAGTAGGCGTAGCAGAACGAGCTAATTTGCAAGACCAACATGGTAAAATTCAGGGGTTAAATAAGTCACTAAAGGCTGATTCTATATCATCTGTCATTGGTACTGCTTTTGGTTGCCCTCCTGTTACTTCCTATGTTGAATCTGCTGCGGGCGTAGCTGTTGGTGGTAGAACAGGGTTAACAGCGATTACAATTGGTTTGTTATTTGTTGTGGGTATGTTTTTCTTGCCGTTAGCACAAATGCTACCAGGTTTTGCGGTTGATGGCGCACTGATCTACGTTTCCATGTTAATGATGAGTTCTTTAAAAGGGCTAGACTGGGACGACTTAACTGAATATGCCCCTGCAGTATGTACTACTGTCATGATGGCCTTCACTTTTTCTATTGCCAATGGTATAGCGTTTGGCTTTATTACGTACACAGTATTGAAAGCAGGTGCTGGAAAGTCTAGTGAAATATCAGCTGGCGTTTGGGCTCTGACGGTTTTGTTTATTGCTAAGTTTATCTTCTTAACTTAAACCTGTTTTAACCAAATTAACGCATTGTTTTTGACTATTAACTGATGTTTTATTTAGTTAGAAATTAGATTTAACTATGGTAAAAAGCAAAAATTATTTATTAGAATTTATTGAGGATAAAAAATGACAGTTGTAAATTTATTAAAGGCTTCTGTAACGGCTTTTGCGGTTGCAGCATTAACGGTTAATTCAGTTTCTGCAGAAACTTGGAGTAATACCGAAGTACAATTACAAGCATTTGGTGAGCTAGAGCGAGTAGGTACTGGCGGCACTGCGGATACTACAATTATTACTTTGCAACATGCGGGAGGCTGGGAGTATGGTGATAATTTTTTCTTTATAGATCACTCGCGTTATAACGTGAATAATGATGCTAATTTTCCAGTAGAAGATAGTAGTGAGTTTTATGGTGAGTGGTATTCAAATTTTAGTATAGGTGCTATTACAGGTAAAAAATTAGCGTTTGGCCCAGTAAAAGATGTTGGTATTGTTGCTGGAGCCAACTTTGCACCAGAAATTGACAGTATGTGGTTATTGCCAGGTGTTAGGTTTGCATTAGACTTACCAGGCTTTGCTTTTGCTCAAGTTGATATTACTGGCTATACCCATCAAGGTGGTGGCAGTGCATCATCACCTGTTTTCACTGTTATAGACGAAGACTCAAGTTTTATGGTTGATTTTGCATGGGCCTATCCCTTTAAAATTGGATCAACGAGTTGGAGTATTGAAGGCCACTTAGAATATATTGATGGCCGCCAGCAAATTAATAATTTTGGTACTGTTGAACTTGAATCATGGGTGTTATTTCAACCCCAAATTCGTTTAGATTTAGGCGAAGTTTTAGGTAATACCCCTGGCAAGATTTTTGTTGGTATTGAATATCAATATTGGAAAAACAAACTAGGTGAAAAAGGTACCAATGATAATTCAGCACAATTCCTAGCTGTTTGGCGATTTTGATATAAGTTAAATTGAGCGTTTTTTTTAACTAAATAAAGTGCTTTTACCTACTAAGATTACTAGATACTTAATAATATTTACTCCAATCATTACTATAGGAAACCGATATGGCAATAAATATGTCAATTGTACAGTCAATGCGTTTACCTTTTTTAGTGTTAACGCCTGTTTGTGTATTTTTGGCTGTGGCGATCGCATTATCTCAGCATATGAATATTTCACTTTTACATGTGTTAGTTTCTTTGGTAGGCGCATTAGCAGCGCATATTGCGGTGAATACAATTAATGAATATCAAGATTTTAAAAGTGGTTTAGACTTTAAAACCAAACAAACGCCTTTTAGTGGGGGTAGTGGCTTATTACCCGCTAATCCTAATTTAGCTAAAAAGGTTTATTCACTTAGCATTCTTTCCGTTTTAGTCACTATTGCTGTTGGACTTTATTTTATCTTTTTATATGGTTATTCAATAATACCCTTGGGAATTATTGGCTTACTTATCATAGTTACTTATACAAAATGGATTAATAAAGCCGCATTTTTATGTTTGATAGCGCCAGGATTAGGTTTTGGTACCTTGATAATTGGCGGTACATATTTTTGTATCACAGGCCATTTCGATAATAGTATGTGGCTGATCACTGTAATTCCTTTTCTACTCATTAACAATTTACTTTTGTTAAATCAGTTTCCTGATATTGAGGCTGACAAAGGTTCTGGCAGAAAGCATTTCCCGATAAAATATGGGATAAAAGCAAGTATTGTTGTATATGCTTTTTTCGCCGTGAGTGCTCAATTGATGCTTGTATACTTAATTAAAACTGAGCACTTACCAGCCTATGCCATAGTGTCAATAATACCCATGTTATTAGGTTATGTTTCTTTTACGGGAATGATTAAGTTAGGACAAAATATTGCATCGCAGCCAAAATTTATGGCTGCTAATGTGGCTTGTAGTATTTTAACACCGTTGGTTTTGGCTGTTACATTATTGTTTTAAAAGCTTCTGACATGTTATTTTTAAATGTGTATTTCTTTTTCAATATTGATTTTTAATTGGGTTAAATATTTTTTTGTTAAGAATACCTGTCATTACTTAATTGAACTATTATTATTGTTATGCTTGTAAAAGCACACTAATTAATTTAGATTTTGTACAGTTACATATTTATATAATAATAAGGACTGGTTGGTATTTATGCCTTTTTTGCAATTAAAACTTGTATCAAAAATTGAGATAGGTCAAAACAGTACATGTAGTTTTTCTCATCAAGGTGGTTCCATTGGACGGTCTAACGATTGTGATTGGACGCTAGTCGATGTAGATCGATATATTTCTAATAAACATGCTCTAATTAGCTATCAAAATGAACAGTTTTTAATAACTGACACTAGTAGTAATGGCGTGTTTATTAATAATGCTAGAACTCCTTTAGGTAAAAATAATACTCATGTTATAACTCAATCAGATCATATCAAGATAGGTCGTTATGAAATTGAAGTTGATAGTTTACAAATTCTTGATACGCCAATACAAGTTGAAAACCAATCAGCCCAAGTGGGTGATGGAGATTTATTAGGTTTAGTGATGGGCGATGGTGCAAACCATACCAGTGAAAACGAAGCAGATTATTTGAATATTTCTAATGATAATAATTTTGATCTAGAAACATCATCTGATGAAAGTTTGGGATTGAATGATATTTTGTCTGGTGCCTCAAATTATCCACCTTTTCATAAAAGCGAAGAATCAATTCCATCGGTTGAACATCAAGCTGAATATCAACCAGAGCAAAAGTCAGAATATTTTGAGCCCCAAAAGCCGCCTGTCAGTAATCAACATTATGTTTCAAATGATGCGAGTATTCCTGAAGATTGGGAACTATCGGGCATATTACCCGCTATTCAAGATTACGAGCCACCTAAAGCAAGCCCTCCCATAACACAAGAAAGCACAGAATCCTCCTTTAATGTTCAACCTTCTCCCGTACAAGTTGACCCCGTAACACCAGTTGAACGCGTAACTCCAGTTCAGCCCATAGCTCCTGTTGAGCCTGTATCGCCAATTGAACACGTAGCTCCAGTTGTGCCATCTGAACCAGAAAAATCGAATGATTCAATTGTATCTCAACCCACAGAAAATAGATCAAATGAATTTTTATCTACTTTGTACAATAAATTAGGTTTACCTAAAGAGTATTTAGCGTCGATTGATGAAGAGCAGTTTGCTGAGGATATAGCAACGGTGATGTTATCGACAACTAAAGGTTTAATGTCACTTTTAAATAGCCGAACTGTATTTAAACAAGAATCAAGATTATCGTTAACCTCAGTGCAGCCAAGATCAAATAATCCCATTAAATTTTCAATTGATCCTGTTGATACTCTAGAAATGTTATTACTGAAAAAGAAAAAAGGCTACCTTACTGCAAAAGAATCATATGATGAAGCAGTTAGTGATATTCAATTACATCAAATGGCATTTTTATCTGGATTACAAGCAACGGTTACAGGTGTGTTAAATCAAATTTCACCTGAGTCGATAGAAAATCAAATAAATGAAAAAGGTCGGAGTTTTATGGGGTTGAAAGCTAGTTCCCAATATTGGCAACTTTATAAAGACAAGCAAGAGTTACTCGCCAAAAGTGTAACGGAAAATCTCAATGAAGTATTAAGTACTTATTTTTCCGAAGCGTATCAAGCGCAAATTAATAATTTTAAAAATGATAAAAAATAAGGAAAAAGCATGTTAAATTTCTTTAAAAAAGTGTGTGTTGTTTGCTTGTGTGTATTTTTAACTGCATGTAGTTCAACCTCTGAGAATAATGTTGATTTTAGATATTTGATAAGTGCGGCATCAGATATTAATCCAGATATAGAAGGGCGACCCTCTTCTGTTATTGTTCGTGTGTACCAATTAACTAACAAAATTAATTTTGAGAATGCGAATTATAATGAACTTTTTGAAAGTGAACATAATGCACTAGGGACTGAGTTTATTACACTGAATGAATATTTTATTGATCCGAATAGCAAAAAAGACATGGATTTGAAAATTTCTGAAAATGCTAAATATATTGGTGTAGTTGTTGGGTATCGTAGTGTTGATATGGTTACATGGCGTACGGTAATGGCAGTGCCTGAAGGAAGTTTTTGGCACGGTTCAGGCTTAGAGATAAAAGTTGAAAAACTATCAGTTCGTGTGATCGAAATTTAAAATTAATCATCAGTGAGCTACTAACCAGTAAGCTACTAACCCGTAAATAAAGGAAAAGTCTATATGGCATGGGAAAAACGAGTCGTTTGGTCTGAAGGCATGATGTTGCAACCGCAACATTTTCAGCAGCAATCTAGATTCCATGAATCTCAACTCCAAAGCAGTATTGGCTTATGCCAACCACATTTTTGGGGGATCTCATCTATTGAGATAGATAAATCTCATTTGAAGAATGGGAAGCTTTGTTTATCTTCGGCTCAAGGTATTTTACCCGATGGTAGTTATTTTAATTTTCCTGATATTGATAACATGCCGCCAGCAATTGATATTGACGAGAGTTTCTTAAATTCTACTGTTTATTTAGCGGTTACTATTAGACGTTATGGTAATACTGAAACGTATAGAGATAACGCAACTCAAAGTCGCTATGGCCTTGTTGAGCATGAAGCTAGAGATGTTTCTGGTACTTCATCAATGTCGCAATGCTTAGAAGTTGCAGGGTTAAGTTTTTCACTTAGAACAGACAAAGACGATAATAACGAATTTAGTTGTATTGCTATTGCTGTTATTGAAGATGTAAGTTTAACTGGCGAAATTACGCTTAAAGAAAATTTTATTGCTCCATGTTTGAATATTAAAGTTAACGGTTATGTTTCTGGCTTTATAAGTGAATTAGTTAAATTAGCCCAACATCGTATCAGTGCATTAGCAGCACGCGTGTCAGTTGCTGGTAAAGCAACTACAACGGAAGTTACCGACTTCCTAATGTTACAATCTCTGAATAGACATTACCCATCGTTAGTTAATTTAGATAGCCAAGAACGAATTACTCCCTATGATTTATATGAAAAGTTTATTGGTTTAATTGGTGATATGAGCACTTTTGTTAAGCATGATAAGTTAGTGACTGATTTACCTATTTACCAACAAAATAATTTAACTGAAATATTTTCTGTATTAATTGATGAGTTAAGGCAAGTATTTAGTGTTGTTTTAGAACAAAATTCAATTAATATTCCGTTAATTGAGAAAAAATATGGTATTAGAATAGGGACAATTTCTGACAGTAGTTTATTTACCTCCGCTTCTTTTATACTTGCAGTTACTGCAGATATTTCAACTGAGGAAATACGTCAATACTTTCCGCCACAGGTTAAAATAGGTGCGGTTGAACAGATTAAAGAGTTGGTTAATGTTCAGTTACCTGGAATTCAATTGAATAATTTAGCCGTAGCACCACGAGAAATTCCGTATCAACGTAATTATGTTTATTTTGAATTGATTCAAAATGGCGAATATTGGAATGCTTTAGTTGGTTCTGGTGGCATTGCATTTCATATAGGCACAAATTTTCCAAATTTAAACATGGAACTTTGGGCTATAAGGAGTAGTTAAGAGTGAGCAATGATGATTTGTCAAAAACGTTAATTATTCCTAATCCAGGGGGGAGAAGAAAAGCGACTAATACTGCTGTTAATCCTTCTATCCCTTCAAATCCTGAACCAGCAGCGCCTCAAGTGCCGCAAGCCCGAATTAACCCAAATCAATTTGATCTCAGTGTAGCAGTAAGCACGGGTGAGAATATTATCCTTTCTTATGCTAGTAATATACTTATGCTAGCAAGCAATATTCGTTCTTTAGAACCAAGCAATAGCATTGAGCAGTTACGTTTAGATATTGAAAAGCTGGTTGTTAAATTTGATCAACAAATGCAAGATTCAGGACTCAATAAAGAAGTTGTGCTAACTGCCCGCTATTTGCTCTGTTGTTTAGTTGATGAGTTAGTGCTTTCAACACCTTGGGGATCTGATAGTGTTTGGAGCCACCAAACGTTATTAGGTAAATTTCATAATGAAACTTCTGGTGGCGAAAAATTCTTTCTTATTGTTAATAAATTATTAGAACAACCCCAACGTAACCTTGACTTAATTGAATTGTGCTATGTTTGTATTTCTACTGGATTTTGTGGCAAGTATAGAGTGGTCAATCAGGGGGAAGGGGAGTTATTACAAATTAGTCAAAAACTCTATCAACCCATAGAAAAATATCGCCCAATTGACCGTGACTTATCCCCTAATTGGCAAGGTATTGGTAAAGCGGAAAAAAGTTTTGGCCGTAGATTACCCGCATTTTTTATATATATACTTTTGGGTTTTGTTCTAATCGCTTTATATATAGGGCTTTTAACAAGCTTAAAAACTAAGGTTGAACCTATTTATCAAAAAATTGAATCTGTTGGATGGAATGATTTTGTACTTCAGATTAATGAAAGCCAACCGAAATCAATTGATGTGGACGCCATTGCCGATTCATTAAAACTGACCTTGAAAAAGTCGGTTGATAATAAAGTTGTCGCTATTGATGTACGAGATAACATGCTAATTATCCGTCTGATCAGTACTAGTTTGTTTAAATCGGGCAGTAGTCAGGTGAATGAAGATGCATTGCCTGACGTTAACTTGTTGGTTAATTCCATAAAGGACTATGCAGATCGGGTTTTAGTTATTGGTCATACTGACTCCACAGGAAAAGCTGATTCTAATTGGGTTATTTCGCGTAAAAGAGCAGAGGCTGTCGCTAAATGGCTAGACAAAAGTAACAATAAATTAACGAATATTATTACTCGTGGTGTGGCAGACACAGAGCCTTTTGTTAAAGACACTGATAATGACTATAACCAAAGTCTTAATCGACGTGTTGAATTAATACTTGTTTTGAAAGGATTATAACTAGCAATGGACAAAATAAAAAAAATAGTCACTAGTGCATGGTTTATTCCAACCATTTCATTAATTTTAATCTTTTTGGTTATTTGGTTTGCAGGTCCATATTTTGCCTTTGCAGATTATTATCCTCTTGAAGCGTTAAGTAATCGAATTATCTTAATAATTACGATCTTATTAGTATATTTCTTGATTCAATTAATAAAGTATCACCGCAGAGTTAAGAATCAACAAGACATGGTTGCCGATATTACTGAAGATAATAGTGTTAATGAAGCTATTAATGCTGAGTCGGCAGAATTGAAAGACAAATTTAATCAAGCATTTAGCCTGTTAAAAAATAATAAAGCAGGGCCTAGCTCACTTACTGAACTGCCTTGGTATATGATTATTGGGTCCCCTGGAAGCGGAAAAACAACACTACTTTCAAACTCAGGTTTGAAATTTCCCTTGTTCAATGAATTTTCAAATCAAGCTATTCAAGGGGTTGGTGGCACAAAAAACTGTGACTGGTGGATAACACAAGATGCAGTTTTATTGGACACTGCAGGAAGATATACTTCTCAAGATAGCCACCAAGAAGCGGATAAGTCTGGTTGGACAAATTTTTTAGGGTTGATTAAAAAATACCGAAAAAAACCTGTTAGCGGTTTGCTGGTAAGTTTTAGCATGTCTGATTTAATGACATTAAGTGAATATGATCTTAACCAGCAAATTATGCAAATGAAACAGCGTATTGCAGAAGTTAATGATTTCTTCTCAACTAAATTTCCTATTTACATCATCATTACCAAATCAGACATGGTAGCTGGTTTTAGTCAATTCTATGAAACGTTTTCACATAAAGAAAGAGAACAAACCTTCGGGATAACCCTTGATCGTAATGAAAGTCTTAGTGGCGATTTGCTTCCATCGTTTACACAAAAATTTAATGCATTAATGCAGTCAATTACCCGAAGACAATGGCAACGTATTTCGTTAGAGCGAGATGCTAGTCGTAAGTCTTTAATTTATAGTTTTAGTGATCAGTTTTCTGAATTGCAACCTGCATTGGCAAATGTTATTGAAAATTTATCTAAACAAGATGATGGTTTAACAACGGGTATTGTACGAGGGTTGTATTTTACAAGTGGTACACAATATGGCGCTCCTATTGATAGAATGATTGCCAAAGTATCTCAAAATTTTGGTTTGAAAAGTACAGCTAAAGCGTTATGGAACAATGATCAACGAAGTTACTTTATTAAAGAATTATTGAAAGATGTTGTGTTCCCTGAATCTGACCAATTTGGCGTTTTAACGGGGTATGAAAATCGAAAAAGTACCATTAAAAAAGTTTCTATGGCGGTAGCTGGGGTTTTTACTTTAGCTGTTTCTATCGGTTTATTTATTAGTTATAGCAACAATGACCATTATATTTCGTTAAGTGAAAAATCTGTAGATAGTTGGAGTGAACAGTATGAAAACCCAAATAATAGCGGTGATATCAGAAGCTATATTCCTGCCCTAAATGACTTTTCAAATAATATATCTGCATTGATTGAACTAGATAATGCACAATTCTCAGGTTTAGGATTAGCACAATCTGATGCTTTACAGGGAGCATTAACAGCCAGCTATGGACGTTTACTTAACACGGTGCTTTTACCTTATGTAAAGAGCGAAATGGAATTACAATTGAGTAACACTCAAGAGGCGAGTGAACATTATCAGGCATTGAAGGCTTATTTAATGTTAGCAAGTACGGATAAACGAGATGATGATTTTTTAATTTTTTGGTTACAAAGAAACTTAAACAATAATGAATATTTTTCAGCAGCAGAATTTGTGCAATTGTCTGCACATATTGAGAATTTAATTCAAAATAAAATGGTTTTTGAATCGATAAATGAACAACTTGTTGCTAAAGCAAGACAAGACTTACGTTCTCAACCGATTGCAGATATTTATTACAAACAGTTTAGACTGAATTATCTTAACGATAGCGATATGTTGTCTATGGCACAATTAGCTGGAACTGATTGGCGGACAGTTATGTCGACAGAAAAGGATGGCATATTAACTATCGCAAAATTATATACTCCTGAATTATTTACACAAATAACATCAAAAGATATTAAAAATTATTTGAAAAAGATCGATAATGAGTCATGGATTTTAGGAGAAGGTAATATCATAAACAAAGGGGCATTAGCTGTTCAATTAGAAAAGATATATGCCCTTGATTATGTCAATAATTGGCAGTCATTGTTAAATTCAATATCAATGAATAAAATTGATAATATGGATGCATTAAACTCAGCGCTTATGCTTTTAAGTCGAGTGGATTCACCGTTGTTCTTATTATTAGATTCAGCTTCGCAGGCAACCAAGTTAGTTGAAAATGTAGCAACATCATCTTTAGCTAATTTATCCGCAAGAGGGGGCGCTGTACTTGATAAATCGAAAAAGATTAATGCACTACGTAATAATGATACCTCTGAATATTTCATAACGTCACAATTTATTAAATTGCATGAACTGATGAGCGATGAGAGAAAAACCGTCGTACAGCAGAAAATGTCGGCGGTAATTTCAGAAATTTCTGTGGCGTTGTCTTTTGGAATGAAAAACGAAGAAGCAAAAATTGATGAGGGTACTTTTAGCTCGTTGGATGCTTTTGGCTATGTTCAAATTGAACCGTTCAATCTATGGATTAGTCAGTTGTCTAGTAATATCAAAAATATGCGCAACCAACTGCTCAAAAATAAAATTGCAAAAATTTGGCAACAAGATGTGTTAGCACAATGTAATGATATTATTTCATTTAAATACCCATTTGAAAAATCATCTAAAACAGATGCGAGTTTAGGAGATTTGCAAACGCTTTTTGGTACATCAGGAGCTATACATCAGTTTTTTGTTGAACATTTACAACCGTTAATTAAGAGTAAAGCTTATCCGTGGCAGTGGAAGGACAATGTAGCTGAAACTCATGGCTTTAGTCCTGAAGTACTTCCTTTTTTTGAACAACAAAGTAGGGTGAGAGATAGTTTATTTGTTATTGATGGCAATAGAGCACAACTTGATTTTTCTCTCAAACCCATATTTTTAGATTCTCGTTTAGCTAAGTTTAAAATGTCTATTCATGGGCAAAATATGAGTTATCAATTTGGTCGTCCAATTACAACCAATGTTTCATGGCCTCCTGAAAATTTTAGTGCAAATAGCCAATTCAACTTTATTCGTCGTGATGGTAGTGAAGTGGTTGAAATTAGAAATGGTTTATTTGCTTTTTTCAGGTTGTTAGATGCTTCTGATATAAATCAAGTTAATCGTAACAAAGTAGAAGTAACTTTTTCTAAAAATAATTTTAAAGCAATATATGAATTGTCAGGAAAAGGTAAAGTCAATCCAGTTATTTTTTCTCAACTGGCTAATTTTAAATGTCTTGCAGCGCTATAAGTTGATGATGAAAATAGGATATTTTGGGAAGTTACCAGGTTACGGCGATTTTATTCAACGAAATGTTTCGCCTGATTTTGTGAAACAATGGGATAACTGGTTATTAAAATCAATTGAAAGCTCGCGATTGCAGCTTGGTGAACAATGGCGAGAGAGGTACTTTAATAGTCCTATATGGCGCTTTGTTATCTCGCACAAAGGCTTGATTGATGCGCCAATTACTGGATTTATGATGCCAAGTATTGATAAGAGTGGAAGAAGTTATCCCTTTACAATTATTTGTCAGCCAGATTGCCATGTTAATCCTTTTGTTCTTGCTAGAGAAACAGAAGTTTTTCATGGATTAGCTGAAGATTTTGCTTTAAGTTTACTAGAAAAAGAACGACCTGATCTTGATGAAATTTCAACAGTGCTTGATGAAATATATAAAGATGTAGTTGCTTTAACTTTTAATGGTGCTGATGTGATTGCCACTTCATCTGTAATGGAGATTGCTGCAATGTCAGGTATAAATAAGCTTGATTTTAGTTTAAGTAATGACACACTGTTAGAGAAGTTATTAATGATGCAAAATATAAATATTTCTATTTGGTCAATGGATGGAGTTTCTGGTGTTGGTGCACAAAAACGGTATTTTTCAGGGATGCCCCCTACGGATAATTATTATTCGTTTTTAATTGGAGCAATAAATGAGTAACGCTTGGTATAGCTTTTCTGTTTCAGATGTTGGAAAAAAACGCTCCGTCAATCAAGATTCTATCTATGTTGATAATGACCAAAAGATATGGGTTGTTGCTGACGGAATGGGGGGACACAGAGACGGAGATAAAGCGAGTCAGGCTATTGTAAGTGCCTTTAAAAAATTAACGTTCAGCAAGGTTATGTCTGAACGATTAATCCAAATTGAAAAAAGTTTACGTGCACTAAATGTTGAATTACAAAACTATTCGACTAATACACTCAATGGTCAATTAATTGGCTCTACTGTTATTGCTTTAACTGTTTGCCAAGGAATTTGTGCTGTAATTTGGGCAGGTGATTCAAGATGTTATAAGCTTAGTAATGGGCAGATTGATCAGATAAGTTGGGATCATAGTTATGTTGATGAATTATTGCGTTCTGGACATATGGTTGAGGAAGAAGCAGCGACGAGTAAATTGTCTAATGTGATCACCCGAGCGTTAGGAGCACACGAAGAAGTGTTTTTTGACCATGTAATTTTCCCCTATTCAGATGAAGATACTTTTTTACTTTGCAGTGATGGGTTAACCAATGAGTTAACCGATAAAAAAGTGAGCGAGCTTGTGAGCCATAAAGGTTGTTCTCAAGATGATATTGATCGATTGCTAACTGAAACCTTAGATCATGGCGCTAAAGATAATGTTTCTATTATACTTATATCAACTCGTCAGCGTCGACCGCATAACAGTCATGAAAGTAAGCTTGTCGCGTCTTATAGTCAAAAATTAAATGAGCTGTCGAATGCCCTGTTTAATCGTGAAATTGAGTTAGATCATTATTACTATAAAATGGCGGAAATTATTGACCATTCTATATCGTCACATAATAGCTTTATAGGGCAAGAAACACAGGAAATACCATCAATAAAGATAGATGATGAACAGATAGAATCAAGCACAGCCGAGTTTCCTAAATTATCCAAATCAGCACCAGCAAGGTCTCAGCTGGATACTCGGTATTACTTTTTATTGACTGTCATTGTTACTTTATTGTTAGTGCTGATTTACTTAGTCGTAAGTTAGTTTTATGCTCTGTTGTTTACTTTAAAATATAGTAATGTTTGAAATGTAGATAACCCTTTTTAATTGTCCGTTTTTTTTACAGTGACATATTAATTATATAGTTGTTTTTTGTTTTTATATTGATTTTCAAAGGTTTTTTATTTTTGGTCTTTATCTTGCATTTATTGTAAGTATAAAGAGTGTATGTAGTTATTCAGAAAATTATTGACCCGTTAAGGGCTTAAGGAAGTAGTATGAGTTCTAAAATATTAAATGCTGTATTATTCTGTTTGTTATCGCTTTGTTTTATGGGTAAAGCTAATGCAACCTTAATTGTTGGTACAATATATGAAGATCAAGCTGGAGTAGAATGGGAATATGTTGGTAGCTTTGACTTGGCAGCAGGCCCTCATTGGGATGGTGCTACACCGTATAATGGTCTTGAAGCTGCTGAATTTATATTTGGCTCTCCTATTGCTTATCAATATGCATTAAGCTCATTTTTATCTGTTGATATTGAGACTAATGTACATGGTTTTGGTGTGAATCATATGGCTTGGTATGATTCGTATAATTTAACTACTGGCGTACATGAAGCAAGTGAATCTGCAGTTGCTAATGTTTCGGGTGCATCAACATATGATGCCGATGGTGATATTTCTGCATATATTAATGATCGCGCTTGGTCAGGTGAAAATATTTCCCATGTGTTTAAATCTGTTACTACTTCAGTACCTGAACCTTCTACGCTTGCTATTTTTGCTATAGCCTTAGTTGGTTTAGCAAGTCGTCGTATAAAAAGATAAGATATTTATATTCTTTAAATCTGGCGGTGTTCATTAATACCGCCATTTATAGTTAGCTATCATCGTAGTTGTTTACTCACCAGTTTAGTGTTATTGAAAGCTTTAGATTTAATAACAATCCTCATTTAGTTAAAACTAAATAGCCTTACTTAGATTTTGTTATTAGTATAAAGTTCTAAGGTCACTTTTCTAGCGAATGAAATTAATGCTCTTTATTGACTTTTTTCGCTAATTAGCCCATAAAGGGTAGTTAAAATAAACAATATGATGTGAAAAATATATTTATTGTTGTATTTAACAATTACCAGTCAACTTCAGTTTTTTAGATAATCTTAAATATCTGGTAAACCAATTATAGGAATGTTGTTCATGGAAACTTATACCAACCCTCAAAATGCACAAGTCATTGATATTAGCGGTGATGTTCGCTCAAGTTTAGCTACCAATTTATTACAAGTTGGTGATACCATCGAACCAGGTGCCGTCTTAATGCTAGCAAAAAATAGTGAAATTACGGTTGTTTTAGCTGATGGTAGTCATCAACGTGTTTATAGCTCTGGTGACGAATTATCGAATGAAATTCTTGTTGAAAATGTATCTGTTGCAGGAAGTGAAAAAGTTCTTGAAAACTCCAGCGTTGAAGATGCTGACATGAACAATATACAGAACGAAATTGAGGCTATTCAGGATTTAATTGCGTCAGAAGGTGATGTAGAACTTCCAGATACAGCTGCAGGTGTAACCAGCAATGAAGGAACAAGCTTTGTTACCGTTGACAGAACGGGTGACGAGACGTTAGCCGAAGCGGGTTATGATACAAGTGAGCAGCAAAATAGTTTACCTGAAATCGGTGAACTTGATGTTGTATCCCTTACCTCTATTGTTGATGACGATGAGGCTGTTTCGACGGATGAAGACACTCTTATCACAGGTAATACTTTAAACAGTGCGCAAAATTCTGACTTGGCCGTTACAGGATTCGAAGTCAATGGTGTCACTTACGCTGTTGGCTCTACAGCTTCTTTAGTAGAGGGTGAGTTAACGCTAAACAGCGATGGTAGTTATACGTTTTTACCAAGTGATAATTACAACGGTGATGTTCCTGTTGCAACTTACACAGTAGAAAATAGTACGGGTGATAGAGATATATCAACGTTATCTATTGTTGTTGAACCTGTAATAGATTTAGCAGATGATGAGGAAATCGTTAGTAATAATGAAGACACAACGATAACAGGTGATGTACTCATAAACGCCTCAAGTCCTGATGACCCGTTAAGCGTCACTGGTTTTGAAGTTGGGGGTGAGACATATGAGATTGGTGATACAGCTAATTTAGAAGAAGGTGATTTAACATTAAATGAAGATGGTAGTTACACCTTTGTGCCCACCGAAAATTATAATGGTCCCGTTCCCGTGGCTACCTATACGGTATTAGATGGTGCTGGGGATCAAGTTACCTCGACATTAACTATCGTAATTGATCCTGTTAGCGATTTAATAGATGAAGATGAAATTGTTAGTATTGAAGAAGATACAACGTTAACGGGAAATGTATTAGATAACGCTTCAAGTCCTGATAATCCATTAAGCGTAAATGGTTTTGAGATTGGTGGCGAAACTTATAATATTGGTGATACAGCTATTCTAGAAGAAGGCGAATTAACAATAAATTCTGATGGTAGTTACACCTTTGTTCCTGCCGATGATTATCATGGTGATGTACCCGTTGCAACCTATACAGTTGAAGATGGTGCAGGTGATACTGATATATCGACTTTAACAATTACAGTTCAGTCAGTGAAAGATTTAACCGATGATGATGAAGTTGTCAGCATAGATGAAGACACCACTGTAACAGGTAATGTATTAAACAATGCTTCAAGCCCAGATGAACCGTTAACGGTAACAGGTTTTGAAATTGGCGGCGTTACTTATGCTATAGGAGCAACCGCTTCTATAGCCGAAGGTGATTTAACCATTAATGCTGACGGAAGTTATAGTTTTGTGCCTAGTGAAAACTATAATGGTGATGTGCCTGTCGCAACTTATACAGTTGAAGATGGCGCAGGTGATACCGATATATCGACTTTGACAATTACCGTTAATCCAGTAAGCGACTTAACTGATGGTGATGAAGCGGTAAGAATAAATGAAAATACTAGTGCAATAGGTAATGTGTTAAACAATGCCTCAACTCCTGATAATCCTTTATCAGTAACTGATTTCACCGTTGGTGGCACTCAATATGCGATCGGTTCAACGGCAGTGCTGTCTGAAGGCAACTTAACCATCAATGCTAATGGTAGTTATGTCTTTGTTCCTAGTAATGATTATGTTGGTGTTGTTCCTGTTGCAACTTATACTGTAACTGATGGTGCGGGTGATACTGATTTATCTTCATTAAGAATCACGGTTGATGGGGGAGGAAATATTCCCCCTGTTGCCGCAGATGATAGCTTTAGTGTTGACCAAGGTGAAACCGTGTCAGGTAATGTCATTACTCATAATGATGGTGACGGTGTGGTTGATACAGACGGCGGTGATGGTGCTGCCTTAACGGTGACACATGTTAATGGTAATGCCTTAGTGTTTGATGCGGTGACTGGTTTTGCAACGGTTACTTTAGCTACGGGTACCTTATTAATCAATGCTCAAGGTGAATTTGACTACACTG
>Ga0193955_1000007_pt1 | contig 138833 bp, 109 predicted proteins | sample BB_6_MG_FD_140343 | JGI IMG/M metagenome (GOLD analysis project Ga0193955, IMG submission 140343) | Microbial mat bacterial communities from the Broadkill River, Lewes, Delaware, United States - BB_6_MG | ecosystem: Environmental > Aquatic > Freshwater > River > Microbial mats | place: USA... | reverse complement strand
CTAAAATGAACGCAAGTCTTTTTTTACAAAAAATTGAAAAAAGTTTAAATTAATTTCAACTCCCTTACTTACCCACAAAAACATCCTCTTTATACAAACTTATCCACAGATTTATTCACAAAACGCTTATTCGTTCGATTTTTTTAATCTATCAATAACCAAACTGAATATGACTTTCTATCTAAGGTCTGAATAATTGAAGCTAGCAACAGATAATTTACTAGGTATTTATCTATTTGGAGATCCTTAATATGAACAGTCGTCGCCAATTTATTCAAAACAGTCTTGCGCTACTATTGGGAAGTACTACACCTGCCTTTGCTCTTCAGCAGCCACAATTCAAATCCTCCAACAAAGTCGGTGTAGTTTTAGATCCTCTTTTTCTTAAGCATGATTTAAAAGGCCATCCTGAAAACGCGAATCGTTTACGTGCTATTGATAAAGAACTCACTAATCGCGATTACTGGAAATATTTCTCAGCCATCCAAAGTAGATTTGCAACCGACGAAGAGTTAGCGTGGGTACATCAATCAGGCTATCTATTCGAAATTGAAAATTTAAGTGAATCAGGCGGAGGCTATTTTGATCCAAATAGTCAAGATACCTATTTAAATGAATTCAGCTTTGATGCTGCAAAAATGGCGGCTGGGGGCAACATAGAATTGAACTTAGCAGTTTATGATCGAAAGGTTGATTATGGCTTTGGGCTACTTCGTCCACCTGGGCATCATGCTAGACATAATCAGGCAATGGGATTCTGTTTATTGAATAGCGATGTGCTAGCCGCAAAGGCTCTTCAGAAATACCGTGGTGTCAAACGCGTCGCGATTCTAGATTTTGATGTGCATCACGGTAATGGGACTCAAGACTTAACCATTGATGACCCTTCGATTATGGCACTATCCATTCATCAACATCCATTCTGGCCTATGACAGGGTTCGACAGCATGATTGGTGAAGGTGAGGCAAAAGGCACAAATGTTAATCTTTCTTTTCGACAAGGTGCTGGTGATCAAACCTATCTAGAGAGCTTTGATAAAGTCATTGCGCCAAAACTTCGGGAGTTTCAACCAGAACATATAATAGTGTTCGCTGGTTACGATGGCCACTGGCAAGATCCATTAGCCGGTCACCAAGTTACTGTTGCTGGTTACAATCAGTTTACTAAACGCTGCATGGCCATCGCCGATGAGCTTTGCGAAGGCCGCTTGAGTTTTTCTTTAGGAGGTGGTTATAAACTGAATCCACTTGCTCAATGTGTTGCAGGAAGTCTTCACTCACTACTTGGATTAACTGAAGATTTTGAAGATGTCATTGGCAGTGATGAAAAAATAGAAGCCGATTATTCAAAAGAAATTGAAGAATTAGTAAAGCTTCACCTAAACACTTAATCGTAAAGAGTTACCGGCCGGTGAAAAGGAATCCAGATAATACCGGCCGGTATTATTTTTTTTCGACTTTATACTCACAACGATTTGCTTCAAGCAATGATTGAAATTCTTCCAAGGCCACCTCCGGCACATTTAACACCATCTCCACCAAACTAGAATAGTTCACCTCAATAACTTGAGCCTCAAATTGTGTGCAGCAATGCCTGACCCATTGCTCTTGTGAAAAGTCACACTTTACAATGACTTCCATCAAAGGAATTTGCTCTTCAACCGACAAAACTTCCATTACCGCTTGCGCTGCCTGTCCATAGGCTCGAGTTAATCCACCGGCACCTAACTTGATGCCTCCAAAATAGCGGACAACGCAAATCATGACATCTCCCACATTTTTGTGGTTTAAAACATTCAAAATTGGCTTACCTGCTGTTCCACTCGGCTCGCCATCATCTCCCATACCGGCATTGGCTGCACATTTGGGATTGCCAATCAAATACGCCCAACAGTGATGACGTGCATCAGGGTACTTCGCTTTCAAAGTTTCCAGCCATAGCATGCCTTCCTCTCGTGAAGAAATACCTTTGGCATAAGCGATAAATCGGCTTTTTTTAATCTCTATTTCTGCCATCGCTTCGTCTGCTGGCACTGGATAACTCATAAATTGATTCTCTTACTCAGTCGGCTATTCACATGATGCCAAGCATAACAAATCCGAACAGGCTCTGTAACTTGATCCGCGATGCACCTAAAAAACTAAAAGGGTAAGCCCTTATGACCAATAGATTTCGACAGACCCCATCAAAAGTATGCATTAGAACTCATTAGTTCAACAGTTTTTGATGAGAATCAATCTTTAAAGATATCATCTAATTTAAAGTAAAACCTATACGTTTGTATAAGCTCTTATCGATTCCATCCGAGGTGACCCCCCATGAAAAATCTAACCCTAAATCAAAAAGTCATGTTTGTGGCTTTGGTAGTCACTCTCATTATTGCCGCCATTTTGGGTTTAATGCTCTATAACAGCCAAATCAAACCGGTAAAAGGAAATGTTGAGTCAAAATTGATCAATGAATTGACCTCCTACGCTGACAGTAAGATGGATTTAAAAATTCAGGGCGGAATTATTGGTTCAGCCATGCTCAGTTTGTCACCCGATGTTCAGGACGCATTAAAGAACAAAGATAAACAAGCAATTTACGGTTTTCTAAAAACTCTGAAAAAAGATTATGCGGATAAAACCAACTTCAGAGGCGTATTTAGTGAACTGATTCACGCAGACGGCCAATCTCTTATCCGAAGCTGGAAGCTCGATGAAGATGCTGGAAGTCGTTTAAACGACCCACTTGTTAAACAAGTGTTCGATAGCAAAAAAGCTGCCGGTTCCCTAGGATTTGGTGATCGCGGAGTTGCAATTACCTCAATTACACCCGTTCTACGAGACAAACAATTACTTGGTGGTGTGACAATGGTTCTTGGTGTTGGTTCAATTTCACGTGATTTTGCTCGTGAGTATAAAGACCAAGATGGTGCTTGGATCATGCTGGTGGACACAGAATATGTCGCTAATAAGTTTGGATCGACAAAGGCAACAGATAAACTTAAAAAAATTACCGACCGTTATGTGATCGCAAACAACAAATGGTTTGCCGATGAAGTGGTTGAACTCACTAAATCTGTGTATCAACCTGTCGATGGTGATCAGAACTCTGCTTATATCAATAACGGTCGGTTTGTGGTCGACATACCTGCCTATGACGAGCAAGGTAAAGTCTTTGGCCGTCAAATTTTCATGCAAAATGAAAACGTCTTTACTCAACCTCTCGCAGAAGCTTCAAGCAACGCATGGCAAACCCTGTTTGAATCCGTGATTGGCATTATTATCTTAACGATTATCTTAACCTTAATGATTAACCGTATGATTATTCGTCCATTAGCCAGCGTGAAAGAAACCATGGCGAAAATCGAAGAAACCGGTGATTTCAGTCTTCGTATTCAAACAGATCAAAATGATGAAGTTGGACAAACCGCTCAAGCAGTTAATAGCCACCTTGAAAAAGTCAATCAAGCCATTAGTGAGGCCAATAGTGTGATTGGTGCACTTGCAGAGGGCGACCTTAACAAACGCATTCAACAGAATTACAAAGGCAGTTTGTTAGAGCTGAAAACAGGCATTAACCAAAGCAGTGAAAATGTGGCTGACACACTACGTCAAATTGCAAGCGTCATGCAGCAGCTCAGAGAAGGAGAATTCCACGTCGAAATTCATCATCAAGCAAAAGGGGCTTTTGCTGAAATGCTCAATAACACCTCCGATGCCATGCACAGCCTTGATCAGGCTATTTCGGAAATCAACTTGGTTATGGATAAAGTGGCTCTTGGTGAGTTTAAGAACCAAATCACCAGTGATGTCAAAGGAGACCTCAAAACGCTGACCAATGGAATCAACTCGACGGTCTCCAAATTAGACGAAGTGATTGGAAATATTGCCCACGTCATGCACTCACAAAGCGAAGGGGACTTAACTCAACGAGTCAATGTCGAATGTCAAGGCGATCTGGCCGTCTTAAAAGAGTCAATCAATCATAACGCGGAACACTTGAATGGCGTCATCAACGACATTGTCGTTGCATCCAATACGGTTTCAACGGCAGCTGAAGAAGTTTCGCGTGGTTCGATGAGTCTAAGTGACAGTGTTCAACAACAGGCCGCTTCCATGGAGCAAACTTCTGCAACCATGAAAGAGATGAACGAAGCGATTAATCGCAATGCAGATAACACACTTGAAGTCGACAAACTAGAACATCAGCTTGAAGAAAGTTCGAAATCAGCTGGTGAAGTCATGCACAACACCATTATTGCCATGAGTGAGATTCAAGAATCCAGTCAAAAAATCAGTGAAATTGTCAGCTTAATTGATAGCATTGCTTTCCAAACCAACTTATTGGCACTTAACGCTGCGGTCGAAGCGGCTCGTGCCGGTGAGCAAGGACGAGGGTTTGCAGTCGTCGCAGGTGAAGTTAGAGCTTTAGCTGGAAAATCCGCTGACGCTGCCAAAGAAATTAGCACGCTCATTAACGAAAGCGTTGAATCGGTCAATAAAGGGACGGAGCTGGCAGGCAAGTCTGAAGAAGTTCTGCAAACCATGAACGATTCAATTATCGAGGTCACCAAAATGATTTCCGACATTGCTAGTACCTCAGCCGATCAAGCGCGAGGAGTCGGAGAGGTCAATCAGGCTCTTGGCTTAATAGATGATGTCACCCAAAACAATGCCGCATTGGTGGAAGAAACCTCTGCAGCGGCAGAAAGCATGAGTGATCAAGCTGCAAAATTAAAAACAACGGTGCGCTTTTTCAAAACAGACCAAAATACGCATAGAGCCTCTGCTACAGCTATGGCACTACCCAAAAAATAACGCTTACCAATCAATAATGAATACCGGCCGGTAGCAAATCTCAACAAAGCACTCTCTTTCAGGTGAGTGCTTTATTATTTGCAACACCTGCATAAGATGTTTTCAATACTCAAACCAATGGTGAATGATGAATGAACGAAAAAACCAAAACTATTGGCTACTGTGTTTGAACTGATCAATCACCTCAAATAATCCATCACCTAATGGGTCAAGCAGAACCATCTCTGCGGGTTCAATATTCAAATTAGTCAGGCTCAAAATATTCGGACGATGCGTTACCAGAATCAGGTTTTTGGTCGACTTAAAATTACCAATCCACTCTCGTGTTTCTTGGAGGCGCTTATTCGCCTCATCAGCAGGTAATGCCTTTATTAAACGTAAAGCTTTTGACACTTGGTAAACAGAAAAGGCATTTTCCGCAGTATCTTTTGTCCGACAATGCTCACTAGAGTAAACCGCATCAATACCAATTTTATGCTTCTTGAACAACTGCCCAATCTGTTTGGCTTGCTGGACACCCAAATCATTTAAATTTCGCTCACTAAAACAACTGTCATCCAAAACAAAAGGGCTACCAAACTCTCGATCAATTGAAGCGTGTCGGAGCAAAACGACTTTGCCACCTTGCTGCAAACTCTGCCAAAACGTCGCATTATCCGCATTGGCTGAATGACTCAACCCCAACACACTCAAAGCTAATATAAAAATCAACTGCTTCATATACCCTCGCTTAAACTCACACTCATTACTTTCCAATACAAAAAGAACTAAAAATACGACCTAATAAATCATCCGAAGTGAACCGGCCGGTAATTTCCGAAAGAGATTCTTGCGCTAAGCGTAAATCTTCAGCCAAAAGCTCACCAGCAGCATACATTTCCAATTGTTGTTGGCCATTTTGGGTATAGTCGAGTGCCGTTTGCAACGCATCCAAATGACGTTTGCGCGCCATAAACACGCCTTCTTCGGTCTGTGCAAATCCCATTTCGGTTTTTAAATGTTCACGTAACAGTTCCAAACCTTGCTGATGTTTTGCAGATAACCAAATGACCGACCGGCCGGTAGATTCTTCCACTTCAACCATTGGTGCATGGTTAATCAAATCGATTTTATTACGCACCAATGTCACTGGCAATGAATCAGGCAACTTATCCAAAATCACCTGATCTTCTTCATGAATCGCCTCACCAGCTTGCAGCATCACCAATACTCGATCAGCCTCTTCCAATGCTTGCCAAGCTCGTTCAATTCCAATTTGTTCGACTTGATCGGTTGCCTCACGTACCCCAGCCGTATCCAAAATATGCAATGGCATGCCATCAATATTAATTTCCTGCTTAACAATATCTCGCGTAGTTCCTGCAATATCGGTGACAATTGCGACCTCCTCTCCTGAGAGAGCATTCAACAAACTGGATTTTCCAGCATTGGGGCGGCCCAAAATCACCACAGACATACCTTCTCTCAACAACACCCCTTGTTGCGCAGAAGCAAACACTTGGTGTAGTCGATCCAAAATGTGTTGCAACTGTCCAGCCACTTTTCCATCAGAGAGAAAATCAATCTCCTCCTCTGGAAAATCGATCGCTGCTTCCACATACAAACGTAATTGAATCAACTCTTCCACCAAAGTATTCACTTCTCGTGAAAAGTCGCCTTGCAAAGAGCGCAGAGCAGATTTTGCTGCTTGCGCAGAACTGGCTTCAATTAAATCCGCAATCGCCTCGGCTTGGGCTAAATCGAGTTTGTCATTCATAAAAGCTTGCTTTGAGAATTCACCAGGCTCAGCTAAACGCGCCCCAAGTTCAACTACTCGTTCAAGCAACCATTGCAAAACCACCGGCCCCCCGTGCCCTTGCAATTCCAAGACATCCTCACCAGTAAAAGAATTCGGATTGGGAAAATACAACGCAATCCCTCGATCCAACACTTGATTTTCAGCCCCATAAAAAGGCCCGTAATGAGCATAACGTGGCTCAGGCACTAGGCCTAAAATCGCTTGTGCAATCGATTTGGATTTTTTACCCGACACGCGAATAATACCTACCCCACCGCGCCCAGGTGCTGTTGCCACCGCAGCAATCGTATCAATATTTTCAAATTCCATAACTGGTTTCCAAACAATTCTTAATGAAAAGATTCTAGCTTAAATTCTAGCCTTAAAACGCAAAACGCCCACTAAAAATAGTAGGCGTTTTAACATTACCCTTTCGGGCACAAGGTACCGGCCGGTGAAGAACTTATCACCGTTCGCAGATCAGCAATTAATCCATTAAGACTTTAAACGTCTTATGAGAAATATCGCTAATAAACGCTTGTTCTTGGTAAAGCGCAATGGCTTTGTCCATTTTCTTCTTCGAGCCAAAGGTTTGTTCTTCAACTTCACCGTTAACTTTAAAAGATAGAACAAACAGGTCACGTGTTTTAATATCTGCCGCTGGCGCAGAAGCTTGAGCAGTCGCGACAGGTGCAGAACCTCCTTCCAATGGAAGGTAGCCGTCTTTGGTTTTGTAACAAAGTGGTTGCGTTCCATCTGCTACTAAAAACTCAACCTTGCCGTACATTGGGTGATCCGTACCCAGTTTTTGATAAGTAATTTGCATTTTAAAAATCCCTTATTTGCTATCTTCGCCAGCTTCAATCTTCTTGGTAATGTAGTACTGTTGCCCAACCGATAGAATATTGTTCACTAACCAGTATAGAACCAGACCTGCCGGGAACCATAGGAAGAAGAATGTGAAAATGAACGGTAAAAGTTTAAAGACTTTTTGTTGCATCTCATCCATCATTGCCGATGGGTTCAACTTCTGCTGGATAAACATGGTAATACCCATCAATACCGGCAGAATGAAATATGGGTCCATCGCTGATAAATCTTGAATCCACAGCATAAATGGCGCTTGGCGCATTTCAACCGAGTACAACAGCACCCAGTAAAGTGCGATGAATACTGGCATCTGAATCAGAATCGGTAAACAACCGCCTAATGGATTGATTTTCTCTTCCTTGTAGAGCTTCATCATCTTCTGTTGGAAGATGACTTTATCATCACCATAGTTCTCTTTAAGCTGCTGAAGCTTCGGCTGGAACTTACGTAAGCGTGCCATTGAACGATAAGAAGTTTCTGAAAGCTTATAGAACACCAACTTAATCAAGATCGTTAGGATGATAATAGCCACACCCCAGTTACCGACATATTCGTGAATCGTATCAAGAATCCAGAACAGAGGCTCCGCCAAGAAAGTTAGAACCCCATAATCAATTGTCAATTCCAAACCTGGCGCAATATCCGCAAGAACATCTTGCAGCTCAGGACCAATATAGAGTTGTGACGAAATTTCAGCACTTTGACCGGCCGGTATTGTCACCAATGGCTCAACCACACCCACTGCATAACGACCTTCACCAACCGGTTTTGCAAAGTAATTATTCTGCGCACCTTGATCTGGGACAATCGCCGTCAAGAAATATTGTTGAATCATCGCTGCCCAACCACCGGTTACCGCTTTACCAGTGACAGGTGAAGTATTTAGGTCATCAAACGAATGTTTAACATATTTCTCTTCCGCATTACCGTCATACAAAACTGGACCTGTGTAGGTATACATCATCCAACTTTCTTCTGGGTTATAAGCATTACGAACCAACTGCGAATACAAGCTACCAGCCCAATTTTCAGTGGCGTTGTTTTCAACTTTATACACCACATCAATCAGATGCTTGCCTTTGGTAAATTTGTAAGTCTTTGTGACTTTAACGCCATCACGTTCCCAAGTCATTGGTACTTCAAGCGTGTCGCCAGTCATTACATATTCAGCTTGTTTCACTTGCCAAATATCTTTGTGTGTTGGAGCAGGAAGTTTTGCGCTCGGCTGAGTTGCCAGACCATTCTGAGCCATATAGACCAATGGGCCTGCATCATTCATAAGATGGAAAGGTTTTGAGTGATCTTCAGTCGCCATGTAGGTGAGTAACTTCGCATCACGAATATCCCCCCCTTGGGCATCAATTACTAAATCCAATTGATCTGTAATGACCCGAACACGTTGAACCGAAGCAATTCCTTCTTGCAGAACTGGGACAGCATCATTACTAACACCACCCATATTTGCGGTTGGCACAGCTGACGCATTAGACGTGGTTTGTGGTACTGCATTATTCGCAACCGGCACTTCTTGCGCAGTACTGGTTTGCAAGGTTTGCTGTTCTTTTTGAGCGGTAAATTGCATCCACTCCAGCCAAATCCAAGTTAACGTAAAGGCTAACGCTAACCACCAAAATGATCTCATATTCATTTAATAAGAACCCTTTAACAGACGATTATTCAGTCACTTTTCATCCGACGAAGTGGGACGATACTTTGTTTGATTCTTGAGCTGACTCTTTCGAATCTTGCGAATCAAATGCAGAAAACTCTTATGTAACGTTTCGTTATCGATATCCTGCATCCCCCGTCGTCCGAGGACCACAATATCATACCCAGATAAATCATCTTTATGTTGGCGAAATGCTTCTCGTGCAATTCTTTTTACACGATTACGCCAAACGGCTCGCAATAACTGCTTTTTCGCAATAGCCAATCCCAATCTAGGAATCGATTGCTGATTAGGGCGCACAATTAATGTCCAATTACGATTTGCAAAACGCTCAGCATCTGCAAAAACGTGGGAAAACTCTTTAGGTTTAAGAAGTCGAAGTTCTTTAGAAAAGTGTTGAGAGGTCTGAAGACGAGAAGATTGAGAAGTTCGACGAGTCACTTTGCGTTTAGATGATGAAAGAGACTCGTCGTAAGTCGTTTCTTTTTGCACTACCATTGAAATAGTACAACCAGAACTACACAGTTAAGCGCTTACGTCCTTTCGCACGACGAGCTGCTAGAACTTTACGACCATTTTTTGTTGCCATACGAGCACGGAAACCGTGAGTACGAGCACGCTTAATTACGCTAGGTTGAAATGTACGTTTCATGTCACTGTCCTTAAATTTGATTTTCCAGGAATGGAAAAAACGGGGATTATAAAGAGTTATGCACGAGAAAACAATGGCTTATAAAAAGATTTTCTTTATTTCTTCAATCTAAAATCATCGTCTCAATGCATATTGTGGTTTTACAAAAAACCAAGCACTAAATAGACGATGATAAAGAAATGTTCTGCAATTACAGATTCTATCCCAAAGCCAGTAATCAGGCTTGAAAACTGACAGACTCGCAATTACACGTCAATTTTAAAACACAAGTAGTGCTTTACATAGGTGAAAGCAAATCAGGGTTGATAACAAGATTTCTTACACCATGTGCATGATCTTCATTAAAAGCATTTCCTTTACACCATTCACCCACCGTTTCAATATTCACTTTCGCCACTTGAGGGCGTACCGACCAAGACACTTGGAACGGAGAACCTTTCTCATTGTAACCTGGCCCAGTGGTAGACCCTTGATAAGTCACAGGGGTTCCAGTATTACTTGGAATATTCAATGCTTGGTATTTGCCATTTTGCATGCCGTGTTCGGTTAAATCATTAAAGTCCAATGCTTTGTCATCATTCACCAATACATATACCTGAGCTTCAACACGCAACTGAGGGTTTTTAATACTATCATTCAAACATGCTCCCAAACTTTCGCCCGGAGCCACTTGCGCAGTCGAATAGACATAATGTACTTCAATGGTATCGCCGACTGCCAAAGCCCCATGTTTACTTGGGCAAATATCCTCATGAAAGGCATGCAACTCAGCTTGATGTAAAGTGCCACTGTACTTGTAGCCGCTTAAATAGCCATGACCATCACCGTTTCCTGCATAGGTCGTAAACTCTCCTCCTTTGTGTTCTGCATTTTTATGAAAATGAATATTACATAAATTCATATTGGCTGATGCTGGAGCATCGCTAAAGGCAATTGTGTTATTTCCAACTTTAGAATCAATATCACGAGGAGCTTGAGGTCCAAAACCTTTTCCCTCGGTATTTTTAGCCAACGCCGCACGCTGATCGGCAATCACTTGATCAGAAACTGGAGCACTTGAATGTTCGTGATGAGGAGTAGATTGACAGGCTGTGATTAAAACGGTTGTAGCAGTAACTACGAAAAGTTTAGTAAAATTCAAAAGAGTATCCTTTAATGTCTAATAATTTTTTTAATGTTTATTCATATAAAAAACTTATTCAATAAAGTCATAAATAAACATGGCAGATAGTTTAAGTACAAAATCAAAATCTATCCATAACCATAAAAAATTTCTAAAATACTCAGTTAATTATAAGCATAGCTTGTTAATGTCAATTGAATTGCCCCCCTCCTTTCCTGTTAAAATAGCGCCGGCCGGTAAAGCCTGTCTGCAGACTCAGTTATTTGCGTAAGTTTGCTAATTCAACCAAATTATATTGTTATCTCAAACTGAGGCCAAAGATGGAAAACCTTATTTTAGAACTGAGCATTTACCTTCTCACGGGTGCAGTGGTCGGTTTCTTAGCGGGACTTTTAGGCATTGGCGGCGGCTTGGTCATAGTACCGGTACTCACCTCTGCGCTTTTTTATTTTACCGGTAGCGAGCATGCCGTCCACATGGCGATTGCGACCTCTTTGGCAACCATATTAATCACTTCATTCTCATCCGTTCGCACACATCACCAACACAACGCTGTCCGATGGGATGTATTTAAGTTACTCGCTTTAGGTGTCTTAGTGGGTGCATTTATTGGCGGCTGGGCTTCCCAATACTTTACCGGCCGGCAACTGGCGGTAATTTTCGGAATTTTGGAACTGCTCATTGCAATCAATATGTTAATGGCTAAAAAACCCAACCCAAGTCGAACATTGCCTGGCTTTTGGGCAAACAGTTTCGTTGGCATATTAATTGGTAAATTCGCCTCAATCGTTGGTATTGGCGGCGGCACTCTCACAACACCCTATTTAGTTTGGAATAACATTTCCATGCATCAAGCCATTGCCACTTCTGCCGCCATCAGCTTACCCGTTGCCGCTGCCGGAACAATTGGCTATATTTTGGCTGGGCTTAATCTACAAGACTTGCCTGCACTCAGTTCAGGCTACGTTTATTGGCCGGCTTTTTTTGGAATTATTGCCAGTAGTATTTTCTTTGCACCGCTCGGCGCCAAAATGGCACATCGATTAAACCCAAAGCCTTTAAAACGTTTTTTCGGAATATTTTTGCTCATATTGGCAATAAAAATGCTGTTCTTTTCCACTTAAGTTATCAACCGAAGGATAACTAGTAATTTCAATAAGATAACCTCACTCAGATACCAGTTATCCACATGACCTATTCACAGATTTATCCACAGAAAAAACGCTTGAATTGAAATTATCCACAGGTATACTTTCCAAAGTTTTTATTAAATGAGACAGCACTCTTTTAAACTTCGAAAATCGAGTCGCTGCTCACCCTATTAGAGGTAAGATTTTGTCATCCTTGTGGTCTGAAATACTAAAAAGATTAGAGCAGGAATTGAATGAACAACAGTTTCATTCTTGGATTCTGCCTTTACGTGCCTATGAAAAAGACAATGTTATTCATTTGCAAGCGACCTCTAGCTTTATGCTTGACTGGGTGAAAAAGCACCATTTCGAACAGATTCAAGCAACTTTGCATCAAGTCGCACCGACCAATACCCCTGAAATAATTCTAGAGATTGGCTCGTATGAACAGGAAACCATTACCGATAGCGAGCCAACCGTTCCTCAAGCTTTAAAATCAAAAAGCAACAGTTCGCCCAAAGAAGCGCCCACTGAAAAGAAAATCAATCAAATTGAACATAATTTGAATACGAACTTTACCTTTGGAACCTTTGTAGAAGGTAAAGCCAATCAACTTGCAGCCGCAGCAGCACGTCAAGTTGCGGAAAATCCAGGTGGCAGCTACAACCCATTATTTATTTATGGCGGTGTTGGCTTGGGTAAAACACACTTAATGCACGCAATTGGTAACCAACTTTTGGCGGATAAACCCGATGCAAGAGTGGTGTATTTGCACTCCGAGCGCTTCGTTATGGACATGGTGAACGCCTTACGTCACAACAAAATTGATAAATTCAAACAGTTCTATCGTTCACTCGATGCACTGCTGATTGATGATATTCAGTTCTTTGCTAACAAAGAACAATCACAAGAAGAGTTTTTCCATACCTTCAACACGCTTCTAGAAGGAAACAAGCAGGTTATTCTAACCTCTGACCGTTTTCCAAAAGAAGTGGAAGGGCTTGAAGATCGTTTAAAATCACGTTTTGGCTGGGGATTGACCATTGCCGTTGAACCGCCTGAATTTGAAATGCGTGTTGCCATCTTACTGAAGAAAGCCACAGAATACGGCCTACTACTCTCAGATGAGGTCGCTTTCTTTGTTGCAAAACGTCTGCGAGGAAATGTGCGAGATTTAGAAGGCGCACTGAAACGAATTCGTGCCTATGTGCAATTAACGCATGCGCCAATTACCGTTGACCTAGTCAAACAAGCATTGAAAGACCTTTTGGCGTTACAGCAAAAAATGGTAACTTTGGAGAACATCCAAAAAACCGTTGCAGACTTTTACAAATTACGTGTAGCAGATTTATTATCTAAACGCCGCTCACGCAATATAGCACGCCCACGACAAATGGCCATGGCAATTGCCAAAGAGTTAACCAATCACAGCTTGCCAGAAATTGGCGATGCATTTGGTGGGCGTGATCACACAACAGTGTTACATGCCATTCGTAAAATTAAAGAATTACGTGAATCAGACCATCATCTTGATGAAGAATTTAACAGCCTGATTCGCATTATCACAAATTAAGTCAACGATTAAGGATAGAGACATGAAAATCTCAATCACTCGAGAAAACTTACTGAAAGTTTTACAAACTGTCGGAGGCGTTGTTGAAAAGCGCCAAACCATGCCGATTCTAGGAAACTTGTTATTTCAGGTGTCAAACCAAATCTTGATCGTGACAGCTTCCGATTTAGAAATTGAAACCCGTGCACAAACCCAGCTGGAATCCTCAGATACTGAGCAATTCTCAATTACTCTACCAGCCTTAAAGCTCATCAATATTGTGCGCTCGTTACCAGATGGGTTGACCATTAACATGGACTTCGGCCAAGACCGCTGTAACCTCACCGCTGGACGTTCGAAATTTAAACTTTCAACCTTGGATGCAGAAGGTTTTCCAACATTGGATTTAAGCCAAACCGACATTAGCTTTGAACTGCCACAAAAACGCTTGAAACAGCTGATGCAACACTCGAGCTTTGCTATGGCAAGCCAAGATGTGCGTTTTTATCTAAACGGAATGCTATTCGATATCAGCAAAAACCAATTTCGAGTGGTTGCAACCGACGGTCATCGACTGTCTACCTGTTTTACCGAAGTAGAATTAGAAAATGTCACCGAAACTCAAGCAATTTTGCCACGTAAAGGCGTTCTAGAACTCGCAAAATTGGTTCAAGACAGTGATGATTCTCTAGAATTTTCGTTGGCAAAAAACTATTTAATGGTTCGTGTAGATACCACTTTATTCACCTGTAAACTGGTTGACGGTCGCTTCCCTGATTATCGTCGAGTCATTCCGGAAAATAACGACCAACTGGTTCAAACTGACCGTGAATTGCTAAAGAGCTTGTTGCAAAGAGCATCCATTCTTTCGAATGACAAATACAAAGGAATTCGTGTAACACTTGGCAACAACCTGCTAGCGGTTAACGCAACAAACAGCGAAAAAGATGAATCACACGAAGATATGGCGATTGATTATGCCGGTGCGGAAATGGAAATTGGTTTCAACGTAGGCTACATCCTAGATGTTCTAAACACCATGGCCGATGACTGTGTCGTTTTAAAATTCAAAGATGCCAACAGCAGTTGCTTAATCAGTGCCGAATCCGACGGCTGTGCTTGCCAGCACGTTATCATGCCGATGCGTCTATAGTTTCATTCTAAAAAAGGCACCAGAATGTGGTGCCTTTTTCCAAAGACCAACAAGCCTATATTTCGATACGCCTTAAGCTATAATCTACTCGAACGATAAATATTCTTATTTGGGAATGATTATGGATAACCAGAAATTGATTCGCATAGCAACCTATGCTTCCGTTAGCACCGCTATGATTTTGGTCGCAATCAAGCTTACCGCTTGGATTCGCAGTGACTCGGTCAGTATTCTGGCTTCGTTGCTTGATTCTACTTTAGATATTGCCGCCTCTTTAATGATTGCTTTTGCCGTATACATTGCTCAAATTCCTGCGGATGAGGAGCACAGATTCGGGCATGGAAAAGCCGAGCCGCTAGCGGCCATGGCGCAAAGTATTTTCATAGCCGGCTCAGCAGTTTATCTCGTCATCTACTCAATAGAACGGATATTTGCCCCGCAAGCAATTACTCATGCTGACACCATTATTCACTATATGATTTTTAGCTTAATACTCACATTAGTGCTTATCACTTTTCAGCGTTATGTGATTGCTAAAACTCAATCCACAGCCATTCGTGCCGACTCGTTACATTACCTAAGCGATGTTTTCGCCAATATTTTGGTGATTGTTAGTTTATGGCTTAGCCACGTCAACTGGGTAGATCCTGTACTGGCATTATTGATAGCATTATGGATTCTTCACAGCGCAGCATCTATTGCTCGCGATGCTAGCCATCAACTGCTTGATCACGAATTACCTGAAACCGAGCGTCAGAAAATGGTAAATATTATCCTCAAGCACCCTGATGTTAGAGGGGTGAACGATCTTCGAACTTATCAATCAGGTCCGAATAAATTTATGCAATGTGATTTGGAACTGGATGACTTTCTCACACTCAGAGCTAGCCACTCCATTACCGAAGAAGTCACTCAACAACTAAAATCGCAATTTTCGGACTTAGACGTTATGATTCACCAAGAGCCCGTGAGCTTGCAAGGTGACCCTGAACATCACACATGGGGAGCAGAATCTAACAATAAGTTGCAAAAGCACTTAGCCAAAACAACTGAAAATTCATCTCTCAACAGAGCCAGCAAATAGACATCTTCATGACACAAATTGTCAAAATTCAATTACATAGTTTTCGCAATATTACCCAAGCGAACTGCCAACTTGCATCTGGCCTCAACTTATTTATTGGCGATAATGCCGCTGGCAAAACTTCACTGATTGAATCGCTTTGGCTTCTAGCCACCGGACGCTCTTTTCGCAGTAGCAAAATCAAAGATTTGATTCAAATAGACCAGAGTCAAACAACTGTATTTTTAGAAATCCAAAATTCAAAACATCAACATCGTCTTGCCGTTCAAAAATCTGCTGACAGCACAACTTTACGGTTAGATGGGGCGAACTTAAAAAGCCAAGCACAACTGGCAACCTATTTACCCGTTCAGCTGCTCACACCTGAAAGTCATAAATTACTCGAGGAAGGGCCTAACGCAAGACGGAGCTTTATGGACTGGGGCTGCTTCCATCAAAACCCAACATTTATCGACAACTGGCGTATTTTTCAGCGCAGTTTAAAACAGCGTAACTCGGCACTAAAAAAACGAATGCCTGCCAAAATGGTACAAATTTGGGATACTCAGCTCATTGAATCCGCATTAAAGATCGATCAAATGCGACAAGACTATTTGCAAAAACTCGCCCCACACCTGCAAAACTTTTGCCAAAATTTAATGCCCGAGCTTGAAGCGGATGTAGGCTGTCATTACCGAGCGGGCTGGCCTCAAGCGACCGAAAATCTAGAACAGCTCATGCATGAAAACTTGCTAAAAGACCAACAACTTGGACACACACAGTATGGCGCTCATCGTGCCGATATTCGCTTTAAATTTGCCGGCCGAGAAGCCTTGCAAATGCTTTCTCGTGGACAACAGAAACTGTTTGTTTGCGCACTACTTTTAGCTCAAGCGAAATTACATGAAGAGATTTGTGGCGAAGCAGTCATTATGCTCATTGATGACTTACCCGCTGAATTGGATGAATTCCATCGTCGAAAATTATTAGAGCTTTTGCAATCACTGGGAATCCAGCATTTTATCACCAGTACTGCCGAGAACTTAATTCCCATTTTGTCGCCAAAAACTTCGCAGATTTGGCGAATTGAACATGGAAACTTCAGCCCAATAGTGCTTGGATCAACTTCCATTGATTATTGAGTTTTTAACCGGCCGGTATTCTTTCTAAAAACCACCGGCACGACACCCTTCAGAAAAAACCTTGTAACACCTTGTTTTTAAAAGGGAATTTATACCAACTTTCCTACCTGCGAACCCAATCAATTTGTGGTAAAATCTACCGACATTTTTGTGTATGAAAAACAATGTTTTATCGTTCATTTACCGGCCGGTAATCCTTATAAAAAGAAGATACTATGACTGAAGAAACACAATACGATTCCTCCTCGATTAAAGTCCTCAAAGGCTTGGACGCCGTTCGCAAACGCCCAGGTATGTACATTGGGGATACCGATGATGGCACAGGCCTTCACCACATGGTGTTTGAGGTCGTTGATAACGGTATTGATGAAGCCCTTGCAGGGCACTGTGATAAGGTCGTTGTTACGATTCACACTGATGGATCAGTTTCGGTAAGCGATAACGGTCGTGGGATTCCAGTTGGTCTTCACCCAGAAGAAGGCGTATCTGCCGCTGAAGTCATTATGACCGTACTCCACGCCGGTGGTAAATTCGACGACAATTCCTACAAAGTCTCCGGTGGTCTTCACGGGGTTGGTGTATCGGTGGTCAACGCCCTTTCTTCCGAACTTCACTTAACAATTAAACGTGAAGGCAAAATCTGGAAACAATCCTATACTCATGGTGTGCCAGACGCACCATTGGAAGCGATTGCTGACACCGACGAAACCGGAACTGAAATCCGATTTTTACCGAGTAAAGAAACCTTCACCAACCAAACTGAGTTTTCATTTGACTACTTGCTGAAGCGCCTTCGTGAACTGTCCTTCCTGAACTCCGGCGTCCACATTGAGCTGGTTGACAAGCGTGATGACCGTCACGAAGTCTTTGAATTTGAAGGGGGTATTAAAGCATTCGTTGATTACATCAACCAAAACAAGACACCGATTCATGAGAAAGCATTTTATTTCTCAACGGTCAAAGACGACATCACCGTTGAAGTTGCCATGCAATGGTCAGAAGCCTATAAAGAGTCGATTTTCTGCTTTACCAATAATATTCCCCAACGCGACGGTGGAACCCATTTATCCGGTTTCCGTGCTGCACTGACACGAAGCATGAACAGCTATGCAGAATCTGAAGGTTTAAATAAAAAATACAAAATCAGTGTTTCCGGTGATGATGCTCGTGAAGGTTTAGCCGCGGTTATTTCAGTAAAAGTTCCTGACCCAAAATTCTCTTCACAGACCAAAGACAAATTAGTTTCTTCTGAAGTAAAAAGTGCGGTCGAAACCGCTATGAACGAGAAGTTCGCAGAATTCCTGTTGGAAAATCCAAAAGATGCACAAGCCGTGTTTGCCAAAATCGTTGATGCAGCACGTGCACGTGAAGCCGCGCGTAAAGCCCGTGAAATGACACGTCGTAAAGGTGCTTTGGACATTGCAGGATTACCAGGTAAATTAGCCGACTGCCAAGAAAAAGACCCTGCTCTTTCAGAACTTTACTTGGTGGAGGGTGACTCGGCCGGTGGTTCGGCAAAGCAAGGTCGTGACCGACGTACACAGGCAATTTTGCCGTTAAAAGGGAAAATCCTTAACGTTGAAAAAGCTCGCTTTGACAAAATGCTCTCTTCTGCGGAAGTCGGCACATTGATCACTGCGCTAGGCTGTGGAATCGGAGTCGATGATTACAATATTGATAAGCTCCGCTACCACCGAATTATTATCATGACGGATGCTGACGTGGATGGTTCGCATATTCGCACGCTACTTTTGACCTTCTTCTATCGTCAATACCCTGAACTGGTGGAAAATGGCTATATCTATATTGCTCAACCACCTTTATACAAAGTCAAAAAAGGTAAGCAAGAAACCTATCTCAAAGATGATATGGAACTTGAAGCCTATCTACTGCAAATGGCCATTGATGGTGCACAACTAAACCCAGGTTCTGGCGCACCTGCAATTACCGGGCTTGGCTTAGAAACGCTTGCCAAAGACTATTTCAAAACCAAACACGTCATTGACCGTTTAAGCCGTCGTTACAACTCTGTCTTCCTGAATATGATGGTTGACCACGCGACGGTTAACCTTGAAATGTTGAATGATTTTGATGCTCTCAATGGCTGGGTGCAAACTATTTTGCCGCACTTAACCGCTAAAGGTGAACTCGATAAAGTGGAATATCAACTCAATGTTGAACCTGCGACCGATATTAGCGGTGATGCACAATTCCAAATTCGTTTAACTCAACGCGAGCATGGAACTCTAAGCTCACAAATTTTTGATGCAGATTTCTTTGCCTCGAAAGAGTATGCACAAATCGTTTCACTTGGTGAACAGTTACAAGGTCTACTCAACTCTGATGCCTTTATTCAAGTTGGTGAAAAACAGCAGTCAGTTGCCAACTTCCAAGAAGCAATTGAATGGTTATTCAACGAAGCTAAGCGTGGTCAAAACATTCAACGCTACAAAGGTTTGGGGGAAATGAACCCTGAACAACTTTGGGAAACTACCATGAATGCCGAAGCACGCCGCTTAATGCAAGTCACCATTCGTGATGCAATGGTCGCGGATCAAGTCTTTACCACGCTTATGGGTGATGAAGTAGAGCCTCGACGTGACTTTATTGAGAAAAATGCGCTACAAGTTGAAAATCTCGACGTGTAATTTCAAAGACAATTTCAACGACTTATGCAAATTCAGACAACCGTTGTCACAAACATTTAATTTTGAAAAATCAGCGGTTTTAGTTTCTAATACCCTGCATTAGTCTAAAGCTATAAATATATTAGTAAAAAGCGAAACCTAACCGGCCGGTTCAAATCGGCCGAATTACCTGGGTTTCACATTAATTAGGAGACAGTTATGTCAGTAGAACATCCAATTGTTACGGTTACAGGTTCATCAGGTGCCGGTACTTCTTTCGTTAAACGTGCAGTCGAAAAAATCTTTGATCGCGAAAGCTTAAACGTTGCAATCATCGAAGGTGACAGCTACCACAAATACCCACGTATGGAAATGCGTGAAAAAGTTGCGGAATCCAAAGCAAATGGTGGTCCAGTACTGACTCACTTCTCTGAACAAGCGAACTTATTCAACGAACTTGAAGCACTTTTTAAAGAGTATAAAGAAACGGCAACTGGTAAACGTCGTTACTACATCCACTCTGACGAAGAAGCTGCAGAGCACAATGCTCGCCTAGGTACAAACCTAGAACCAGGTGAGTTCACGCCTTGGGAAGATATTCCAGAAGGAACTGACGTTCTATTCTACGAAGGTCTACACGGAATGGTAAAACGTAAAGACCACGGTCCTGAAGAAGGCATGCATGATGTCTCTCAATACGTTGACCTAGGAATTGGTGTTGCACCATCGATTAACATCGAATGGATGCAAAAAATCTACCGTGATACGTCTGAGCGTCCATATTCAGTCGACCAAGTACGTGATGTAATCCTTGAGCGTATGCCTGACTACATCGAAACGATCGTGCCTCAATTCCACCGTACACACATCAACTTCCACCGTGTACCGTTAATTGATACGTCTGATCCATTCTCAACGATGTCTCCAGATGCACCAATGGGACCAGCGCCAGAAGATTCATTGATTATCTGTCACGTTCGTCACCAAGACATCGATCTAGAAGCGGTCAAGAACGAAATTCCAGGCGCTTTCCTACAAAACGATGAAACTTTGGTTTGTAATGGTTCGCACATGGTTCAAGCAATGGACCTAATGATGACACCAATCATCCAAAACCTAATCGCTAAAAAGCGCGCTGCAATGGCAGCTCTAGAAGGCTAATCAAAAGGTTATCTCCTTCTAAACTTTACCGGCCGGTAACTTTTATCGGCTGGCATAAAAAAGCCCCCGCAAGAATGATTTCTTCGGGGGCTTTTTTCATTCAGCAGTATTTCAGATAACGGTTAAATAGTGACCTTATCCAGAGCTTGCTCAATGTCGGCAATAATGTCATCAATATGCTCAATCCCAACCGACAAGCGAATCAAATCTTCAGAAACTCCAGCCTTAGCCAACTCATCAGCATTTAATTGACGGTGTGTTGTGGTTGCAGGGTGACAAGCTAAAGACTTTGCATCACCGATATTCACCAATCGTAGAATCATTTGTAACGCATCAATAAACTGTGCACCAGACTCACGACCACCTTTGACACCAAAACTTAAAATTCCAGAAGCCTTTCCACCGCAAATCTTCTGACAGATCTCATGATATTTATCGCTCTTCAAACCTGCATAATTTACCCAAGAAACTTTTGGATGCGCAAGCAGATACTCTGCAACTTTCAGCGTGTTCTCGCAATGGCGCTCCATTCTTAACGCCAAGGTTTCTAAGCCTTGCATTAACTGAAATGCACTCTGAGCAGACAATGCGCCGCCAGTGTTTCGCAAAGGCACAACACGGCATCGAGCAACAAAAGCCGCAGCGCCAACATCTTTTGTGTAGCTAACACCATGATACGAAGGATCGGGTTCATTGAGCATCGGAAAACGCTCTGCATTCGTCACCCAATCAAACTTACCAGAATCAACAACTGCACCGCCCATGGTCGTTCCATGTCCACCAATGTATTTGGTCAATGAATGGATTACTATATCCGCTCCATGCTCAATTGGGCGGCACAGGTACGGCGATGCAACCGTATTATCAACCATCAATGGCACACCATGCTTGTGTGCAATTTCTGCCAACTTTTGTAAATCAACCACATTACCAGCCGGATTACCAATTGACTCGCAGAAGATCGCTTTGGTATTCGCATCAATAGCCGCTTCAAACCCAGCATAGTCATCTGACTTGACCATGCGAACTTCAATCCCTTGGCGTGGTAGTGTATGCGCAAATAAATTATAAGTACCACCATACAACTGGCTGGTACTCACAATGTTATCGCCAACTTGTGCGATTGTTTGAATGGCATAAGTAATTGCAGTCATGCCTGTCGCCACAGCTAAGGCCGCAACACCACCTTCCATCGCTGCCACACGCTCTTCAAGCACCGCATTCGTCGGATTCATAATCCGAGAATAAATATTTCCTGCAACTTTTAAGTCAAAAAGATCCGCACCATGTTGCGTGTCATCAAAGGTATAAGAGGTCGTTTGGTAAATCGGAACAGCCGCCGCCTTTGTGGTTGCTTCAGACTTATAGCCTGTATGCAGAGCCATAGATTCTAATTTCATATTCAGTCCTTTAATTGTTGCAGAAAATGCCAAAACCTATCCTAAAGGTTTTGAGATTCAGCAAGATAAAAATTTTTCATCTTCAGATGACAATTTCTCATAGTTCGAAACTTTTCAATCGTGATGCAACGTCAGACATTTAAGATCGCTGCTCCATCATAGCCATCTTCACTCCGGTATAAAGTAAAGCGAACCCAGCTGTTTTATTCACAAGATGAACCACCCAAGATTTTAATTGCTGCCGTGCCAAATGGGCACCCAACAATGCATAGCCGCTATAAACGAGAAGATCAGCAATAAAAACAGTCGCCCCCATTAACATCAATTGTGTAAATATGGAGTCATTTGGATCAATAAATTGCGGTAACAAAGCTGTGAAATACATTAACGCCTTTGGATTAGAGATCTGAATCGCCAAACCTTGGCTAAATAATTTTCGACTTTGCTGAGAGGTTTTCATCCCCCCTAAACGCAGATTCGACCCTTTAGCGAATAAAGCCATGGCTCCCAAATACACTAAAAAAGCGACCCCCAACCATTTAATGATTTCGAATAACGTGTGCGAAGCTAAGATTAATGTGGCAATACCGGTTGCCGATAAGAGAAAAAAGAAGGCATCTCCGCTAGCAATTCCCAGAACGCCTAACCCCGCCCGTTTGGATTGCAAGGCAGCCCCCTGCGAAGCAGCAACCATTGCCGACGGTCCAGGAACCATAATCAACAATACTGTGGTCACAAAAAACAGACTATAAATCTCAAAACTCATTTACTACTCTTCTAACCTCTCTCAAAAAAGCTCGACGCATTTTAGGGAACCTCTGATCGAATCAGAGGTTCCTTAACTTATCGAACAATTGCCAAATGTGCCTCAAGTTCCACTGACTGACCTAAGCGTTTTTCAATTTGTTGCTGGATTTGATCAATCTCATAAGCCGTCAGTGTTTGTTCAGATAACAGAGTTAAAGACACTCTTAAAGGCTTACCACGCAAAATACGAACCTCTCGAATCGTTGCATCGGTTGACAACAAACTAATCGGCTGGGATTCGAGTGCCGTGACCATTCTCTGCTCTTGAACCATTGAATAAAACGCAATGCTTAATGGGATACTGACCAGTATCACCACGAATGTTGTCATCATCAAACCTTTTTTAGCCAAGTGCAATGGACTAAAACCCAAAACCAAAAAGGTTGCCGCTGCCGCCAAGACAATACCGACCAAGTTCGTTAAAAACAACAAAAAAGCACCAGAGAACACATGCCAATCCCACCAACCAATGCCAATTCCAGAAACAGCCAAAGGTGGAACCAACGCTACCGCAATAGCAACTCCAGCTAAACTTTTAGCGACTTCTGATTTCGCATTGGCATAAGCACCTGCGATTCCGGCAATAATTGCAACGGCCAAATCCAAAATCGTCGGACTTAATCGAGCAGAAATTTCCGAATTCAATGCTTGTAATGGCATAAGCCAACTGAACAAAGTTGCGCCAAATAACGCCAATAAAATCCCGAAGAGTAACGTTCTACTACTTGTAATGGTTAACTCTGTTTCCTGCCGCAAAACACCCATCGATAGCGAAATAATCGGTGCCATTAAAGGTGCTAAAATCATCGCACCAATAATCACCGGTGCAGAATTAGCAAATAAACCAACGGTTGCTAACAATACAGACAAGGCCATTAATACAAGATACGGTGGCGATAGTTTAGCGCTCTCTTTAAGCGAAATAAACGTCTCTTTAACCTCTTCGGGATCGGAGTGATAAATCCAAGGCAATTCACGCGAGACAAGGGACGTGATAAGTTTGCCTTTTGGTAAGTGGCTAACTCGAAATGACTCTTTGGGGTCAGAAACTCGACCGGCCGGTAACTCTGTATTGCAAATCTGAATCTGTGTCGGTTTTACCTCACACTCAACCTGAGCTTGTTCATAGTTCTCATAATCAATCCGAATTTCAACCGGTTTTGGAAACTCTAATTGCAGACTTTGCGTTTTGACATGTCCCAAATAAGAGGGCAAGTTCAACACCTTGGTCTTACTCGGCAAAATCCGTGTTAAAGCAAAATTCCAAATTTCAGAAATGGATCGGGGGGCAAAAATCACCGTATGCAAATTTGGCTCACTCTGTTCGCCATTCGCCACCACCCGATGGGTAAAGGCATTTTGCTCCGGCTGATACACCATGCTCAAACTTTTTGCCGCAGTTTGAATTTGTGAATTCTTATCGGTGGTTAAGGTCAGTAAAAATGGCTGACTGCGCACCATATGAACAATCATGCCCCACAGATAAACGATACGTGCCCAAAAGCCTTGCTGAACTTTCGCTGCCGGCTCCATAGATTGACGATCGCCAATTAAAACCGAACCTAATACCAGTTGTTGATTACAAAAAAAGTTATCAATGATTTTCGGCGATTCGTCACTAAAAATGGCTTCTAATGCATTAGAAAGCTTTGCTGGAATATGAAAGCGTTTCGCACTCAAAGGTGCATCGGGATGAGGTAAGAGACCAATCTTTACCGGCCGGTCAAATTGATTCAGAAAGTTTTTGAGGTTTTGATCACTCAAAGACAGCAATATTAAAGAGTCACCTTGTTGAACAGCAAAGGTTTCAAACTCGAACTCATCAAAGTGAATCGTTTGAATTGAAGCGATGTTTTGATTTGCTTCCAGAAATGCTTGAAGAGTTGCATCAAGCTTCTCAGGTGAATGGTCATCGGTTAATAGAATCATCTAACATTGCTCAGTATCAATCAGAATGATAGATTTTAACCGATTTGAGGGTTTGGAAAGCTTTGCACGGGTAAGAGATAGAGAAAAATTGTGAAAAAAATCTTTCAAGGTAGGCAAAAAATGCAGTGAATAGCTAGCTATTCGCAATGTGTCGCCCAACGGAAGTACCCTTGGGGTATAACAACGCTTGAGAGGATTTTAGCCAATTTTGGTTATTTATTATCTCGTGACAAGCTCTCTCAATCCTTACCAAACAAATCTCGGGTGTAAACCTTATCTTTAACATCACGAATCTCGTCCACCAAACGATTCGCCACAATCACATCGCTCATAGCTTTAAATTCGTCCAAATCGGTAATGACTTTGGAGTGAAAGAATTCTGTTTCACCCTGTTCTTCCAGTACAGGTTCATAAATAACGACCTGAATCCCTTTGGCTTTAATGCGCTTCATAATTCCTTGAATCGAAGAAGCTCGGAAATTATCACTGCCTGCTTTCATAATCAGGCGATAAATTCCTACAACCGTCGGGTTTTTCTTGAGAATCTGCTCCGCAATAAAATCCTTGCGAGTGGTGTTGGCGTCAACAATTGCTCGAATTAAGTTTTGAGGCACATCCTGATAATTAGCCAGCAATTGCTTGGTATCTTTAGGCAAACAATAACCACCGTAACCGAAACTCGGATTGTTGTAGTGGTCTCCAATTCGAGGATCTAATCCAACCCCTTGAATCACTTGTTGAGTACTTAGGCCATGAACTTCACAATAAGTATCTAGCTCATTAAAGTATGAAACCCGTAAGGCAAGATAGGTATTTGAAAACAGCTTAACCGCCTCGGCTTCGGTAGCATCCGTAAACAACACAGGAATGTCACCGGCCGGTTTACTAGCACCTTCCACCAAAAGGTTCGCGAATGTCTGCGCGCGTTCCGAATTTTCTCCGACAATAATACGAGACGGATATAAATTGTCCCAAAGAGCCTTACCTTCACGTAAAAACTCCGGTGAAAAGAAGATATTCTCGACGCCAAATTTTTCCTTGACTGAATCGGTGAAACCAACAGGAATCGTCGATTTAATGACCATCACTGCACTGGGATTAATCTCTAAGACATCGGAGATTACAGCTTCAACACTAGCGGTATTAAACGTGTTGGTATCAGTGTCATAATCTGTCGGCGTGGCAATCACCACAAACTCTGCACCTTTATAGGCAGTCTCTTTCTCCAAAGTCGCTGTGAAATTTAACGTTTTGTTGTTCAAAAACTCAGTAATTTCTGCATCAACAATGGGGGACCTTTTGGCATTTAATAACTCGATTTTCTCAGGAATAATATCCAATGCGACCACTTCATGATGTTGTGCTAAAAGTACAGCCAAAGAAAGACCAACATATCCAGTTCCAGCCACAGCAATTTTCATATCTATCCTTTCATCGCGAGAAATTTTGTCATTCAAATTCAGCGTTTATAATAACTGCCATCTCTTAAGAATTAAAAAGAAAGTTTTATGAAAAAAATCCATATGAGCCCAGACATGAACTTTTTAGCATGGGTCTATCGATTCTTTGATTTATGGTTACCATTGATCCTTCTCGCAGGCTTAACGCAGTTTGTTTCATCGGTGGAACTAAACTCTGATTATTGGTTAATCGGAATTTTTTCAGGAATTGCGTTTGTCTCTTTTGGGCAACTCTCTGGCCTCTATCGAACTTGGCGTGGAGATGATTTGTTTTTAACCGGCCGGTTAATTTTACAAGCTTGGTTTCTTGCTTGGTCTGCCATTATTATCATGGTGTTCTTTTTAAAAGAAAGTGAGTCCTATTCAAGGCTCGTGATGATAAGTTGGGCCGCTATCACCCCATTTATAAGTATCCTCATCCGTTTAATTATCCGATATATTTTAGGAAAGGTACGGAGTCACCCAAAAAATCAAACCAAAATTGCGATTGTTGGGGCGGGTAAAGTTGGCCAACAGCTCGCGAAAAATTTGTTAAACAAACCCTTGTTAGGCTACCAAATTCATGGATTTTTCGATGACAACGAATCTTTACTCGGCACGAAAATCGATGGCATTAAAATCCTAGGAACAACTGAAACAGTGTGTGACTCAATTGCTTCAAATGCGGTTGATGAGGTTTATATCTGCCTGCCGCTTAGAGCAGAAAGCAAAATTAAATCTTTATTAAATGAACTGAATAATTCTTCAGTAGTCGTTAAATTTATTCCAGATTTTTTTACATTTGATTTGATGCATGCTCAATGGATGGAAATTGATGGCCTTCCCATTGTCTCTATTTACGATACCCCTCTAAATTCACTAAGCGCACGCTTAACCAAGCGCCTAGAAGATGTCGTCTTATCTACTTTCATCTTAATTGGAATTTCACCCATACTGGTTATGATTGCAGTCGCCATTAAAACGACCTCAAAAGGACCGGTGATTTTTAAACAAACACGCTATGGCGTGAATGGTCAAAAAACTAATATCTATAAGTTTCGCACCATGACCACACTAGAAAATGATGAAAATATTCAACAAGCTCAAAAGGGAGACACAAGAATTACCTCTATCGGCAGGTTTTTAAGAAAAACCAGTTTGGATGAACTGCCGCAGTTTGTGAATGTTCTACAGGGAAAAATGTCTATCGTTGGCCCCAGACCTCACGCCGTTGTCCACAATGAACAGTATCGAAAACTTGTTCCTAAATATATGCAACGACATTTAGTAAAGCCCGGCATTACCGGATGGGCACAAGTCAATGGCTGGCGAGGAGAAACAGACACCTTAGACAAGATGCAAAAACGCATTGAATTTGATTTACATTACATCAATCATTGGTCAGTTTGGCTAGACCTCAAAATAATCGTACAAACAGTTTATAAAGGATTTATACACAAAAATGCCCGCTAAAGCGGGCATAACTGAAAAGTCATCGTTGTTAACAATAAACAACCATAATGCTTTTAATCTTCATTAAATGATCGAGCAAACATATTGGTAAATGGCTTAGTGAAATAATCGAGTAGCGTTCGCTCACCAATTTTAATCATTACTTCCGCCGGCATACCTGGAAGCAAGAAAATTCCATCTTCCTCCATTTGTTTGATCCCAGCATCGGTCAACATAACTTTCGCCTCAAAATATTCCATGCCCGACTGTTCATCCATGAACTTATCAGCGGATACATGATACACCTCACCTTCAACCACATGGGTTAGCTGAGTATTGAAAGCCGAAAAACGCACATCGGCAATCAGCCCAATCATCACCTTATCGATATCGGTGACCATCACTTTCGCTTTGACCGCATAATTTTTCGATGCAGGAACAATTTCCATCAGTGTCTTACCTGATTGGATGACCTCGCCAATGGTGTAAACTGTCAAACCATTCACTACCCCAGCGACAGGTGCAGTAATATCGACACGCTCTAATCGATCTGCTAAGGCAATACGACGAGACTCTAAATCAACACGTTCAGATTGAACCTCTCGAAGCTGAGAAACGACTTCCTCGCGGAACTGTTGTTTACGTAAAATCAACTGAGATTCAGTTTCCGCAATCTGGACTTTCAAACGAGCGATTTCCGATTGATTACTATTACGTTCACCTTTAAGACGTGACAATTCACGTTGCATTTCCTGCAAACGAATTTTATCGGCGTATTGCTCTTTGAACAGTGCTTCCCAGTCTTTAACCTCCAATTCATAACTGGCAATTCGCTCATCAAGGGTCTCAATCAGAGAGTTTAATCCATTGATTTGTTCATTCATGGCATCAATTCGTTGATCATAAATTTTTAACTCTCCACTCAGAGAGTTACGACGCGCGTTAAACACTTCTTTTTGACCTTGCAGAACTTCTTGGACATCTTCATTTGCAGACTGGCTCAATAAGGCCTCTGGAAATTGGATGGTGTCTGCCAATTTGCGTTCAGCTTTCAGGCGAGCCTCTAAGCCATAGACTTCATTTAACCGCGCCTCAATCACCGACATTTCAGCTTTAGCTTGCGTCGGAGAGAGTTTTAAAAGCGTTTGACCTTTTTCGACTTGCTGGCCTTCTTCCACCAGAATCTCTGAAACCATTCCACCTTCATAGTGTTGAACAACTCGGTTATTGGATGCAACGAACACTGTTCCAGATGCAACCGCTGCACTGTCTAAAGGTGCCGTGGCAGACCAAGTACCAAATACACCAAAGACAATAAACAAAACCAATAAACCTAAACGGCTATATGGAGTATGGTCATTCTTTATATTCGGTAAATCATCCTGTTTTTGTATTGCCATACCATCCAAATCAGAACTAATCACTTCGCCCTGGTGTTTAACGGAGGTTGCTTTTTCATTTGCTAATTCAGCCATTTCACACCCCTCTCTTATTTACTGTTACCAAGCGACAAACTGCCGTCTTGTAAAGCTTTTAAAACTTCATCTCTTGGCCCAAATCCACGCAATTGCCCTTCTGCCATTAGGATAATTTTATCGACATGTTTGAGAATCTGTTTACGATGTGAAATCAACACAGCGGTTGTACCTTTTGCTTTTAATTGTTGTAAGGCCTCAGCCAATGCCTGCTCGCCTTGATCATCCAAGTTAGAGTTTGGCTCGTCTAAAATCACGACTTTAGGGTTACCGTAAAGCGCTCTTGCGAGACCAATACGTTGACGTTGTCCACCCGATAAACCTGCATCCCCGCTTAAAACCGTGTCATAGCCTTGTGGCAAGCGTAAAATCATTTCATGTACACCAGCCATTTTGGCAGCCATAACAACTTTTTGAGGATCCAACTCACCAAAACGTGCGATATTTTCACTGATGGTACCAGCGAATAACTCTATATCTTGCGGCAGATAACCGATATGTTTACCCAAAGCATCTTTATCCCAAGCATGAATATCTGCACCATCCAATCGAACCTTACCAGCCATGAGAGGCCAAACCCCTAATAAAGCTCTCGCCAAAGAAGATTTACCAGCCCCTGACGGTCCAATAATCGCCACCATATCACCTTTATCTAGACCAAAATTCACACCTCGAACCGCAGGTGCTTGAGCACCGGGAGGTACCACCATAATATTCTCCGCAAACAACTGTCCTTCTGGGTCAGGTAAAGCCATCGGCTCTTGTTGTGTCGGATATTTGGTAAACAATTCATTCAAACGACCATAGGCACTTCGAGCCTGTCCAAACCCTTTCCAAGAACCAATCATTAAATCCACTGGTGCTAGCGCTCTACCCAAAATAATCGAACCGGCAATCATCATCCCAGGAGTGATTTCATTTTGAATGGCTAACCAGCCCCCAAGACCCAGAATCAATGATTGGAACATCAATCGAAAGTTCTTTGACATATTAGTCAAAACACTGGCTCGATCACTGGCATCAGATTGTTTTTGTAAAAAACTTAAATGCTTTTGGAACCATTTGTAACGTAGGTTTTTCTCCATTCCCATGGCTGCAACGACTTCGGCATTTTTTAAGCAGGACGACGCATAGTTTGCTGACTGCATACTTTCTGTATTTGCCTCAGCAAGCAATGTCTTGGTGGAATATTCATTTGCCACGGCAAGGCTAATTAAAACCACCACGGCAAAAAGAGCAAAGGCTCCAAAGTAGGGGTGAAACAGAAACAAAATCCCAATATAAATTGGTAGCCATGGCGCATCAAAGAAAGCAAACAAACCATTACCTGTCATAAATTGGCGCACACTATTCATATCATGAATCGGTTGCGGAGAATTATGACCAGGTTCATTCACCGAGCGTTTAAACATCGAAGAAAATAGGTTTTCATTCAGGTAGCTATCTAACTTATTTCCCACTCGAATCAGAATCCGAGAACGAATAAACTCTAATAACCCCATAGTGATAAACAGAATGACCACAATTAGAGTCAACATGTAGAGGGTATCTTCCGATCGGCTGGTTAACACTCGATCGTATAGCTGCAACATATACAGCGCTGGAACCAGCATTAGCAGGTTAATAAACAGGCTAAAAAAGCCTGCAGAATAAAAAGCACGTTTGACACTGGCCAGCGCTTTTTGCAGTTCGGTTTTATCTTGAGGTTGGGACATAGCTAACGACTTATAAACTCTTTAAAAAGTTAAGATTTCAAGGCTGACATGGAAAAATCAGACTTCAGATAGGATTCAACACCGGCCGGTGACAATTGACCAATTAAATAGAGAAATTCAATTTGCGCCATAATATTGTCATGAATTTCGAAAATTAGTCGGCGCTCAACCTCATAGCCTCGCGCTTTGGCTTCTAATACATCGAAGACACCACGCAATCCATAGGTTAAGCCCTTTTGAGCAGAATCTAGATAAGCTTGATTGGAGACTTTAGATTTTTCTAAAGATTCAATATTCGCAATAGAACCTTCTAAACGCGCCATAATTTCATCCATTTTAAACTGGATAAAGCGTTTTTGATCTTCCAGAAAATAAGTTTCACTCTCTACCTGATAACGCGCTGCTGTCACTCGGGAATTCGTCATTCCCCCTTCATACAAAGGCATATTTAGTTCTAATTGAATTTTCTTATCTTTTTCGATGCTGTTTTCGTAGGTTTCTGAGTCGCCGATAGTCATTCTCAAAGAGACTTCAGGCCAATATTCGGCTTTAGCAAAATCAACATCAATCTCAGAAGCTTTTAAGCGTTTCTTTGCGACATCAATCGTTTGCGAATTTTGCAACGCTAAACTAACCCAGTCTCCCTGCTCTAAAATATGATCGGCTCTTTTCCAAAGCTGCGAATTCAATGAGTCGACTTCTGTCACAGGTGTGCCCAAGATTCTTCCCAGACTTTTCTGAGCTACTTTCAAATCATTCTGATCACGAACCAAATTAGAGCGAAGTACATCATAGCGTGATTGCGCTTCTAAAAGATCAACCTTATTTGATAAACCACGCTCTAGCATTGCTTCCAGCTGTTCAATACGTTTCACATGATCATTCAACTCCAAATCAGAAATACGAACCGCTTCTTGAAACTTCAACACTTCAATATAAGACTGAGCCATTTCCACTAACTTGGTTTGTTGATCCAATGAAAAAACAGCTTCTTGACTGGCAACAGCGGCTTCTGAACGATCAATGCCCAAAAAACGTTTACGCGAATAAACAGGTTGCACTAAATTCAAATTCAAACGCTGGTAGGTTTCTTTTTCATCTTTAACAAAACTTGTTGAATACTCACCTCGCCCCTTTATGGCTGAAGCAGATATCTGCGGCTTAACCTGAGCCCAAGCTTGATTAATTTGCTCGGCATCCGCATTCAATTGTGAGTGCTTAGACAATAGGTCATCGTTGTATTGCAATGTTTGCTGCATTGCGGAAACAAAATCCACACTTTCAGCAGCAGCAGGCATTTGCAGACCTGTAAAAATGACAAAACCAACCGCTAGGTTGGCTAGAGGATTACGCCCTTTACAGCCTAATCGGTTTCGAATACTCGTTTTCATAATTCTCTTTTTAAAATTTGAGGACATCGCTATCATCGTCGTCAAACATTTTTTCCAAATCCACGTCATTGGCATTCGCTTGTTGTTTTAACTTACTATGTACTTCCACCGCTTTTTGTAGGTTCTGGAACTTATCCATACTCAGTAAATGCGCATAAATAAAGCCCATAGCTCCATCACGTTGCAATGTCTGTAGTGTTTCAGCAGATAATTTTCGCAACTTACCTTCATCCACTCGGAATAAATCCGGTCGAATCGTTTGCGTTTGTTCTGAATCCTCTGAAAGCTTAACCTGAATATTCATAGGGGTTAAAATCCCTGATTCAAGTACCGATTGAATCGCTTTTTGATCGACTGCTACTCGTTGATTGAGTTGATCCAAAAATGTCATCACTCCCTTGCCTTTTTCAGTGAGCTTACCGTCCGCTAAAATCGCCGCTCCTTGATCTTTGGCAAACGTGGAACCCACCTCTGCTTGAAGCACAGCTAATACTTCTTGAACCTGCTCAGAGCCTTGAGCCTTAGCTTTTAGCACCCGAAATGGATAAGCACGAAGTACTGCGGGAACATAAGGCAATAAAAATTTTCCATTTACAGGATGCACTAAACAATTTTGATTGGCAAAGCCTGCTGCTAAACCAAAACGAATCACCGTTTGGTCATTTAACTTCACAACTTGAAAAAGCATCGGCATCAAACCAACCAATTTGGCGATTTCTGCTGAATTTAATTCAATAAAATTTGACGACTGAGCAAATTCAAACGGTTTAACTGGCGCATAGCCATAACCATTATGTAACTTCGAAGACAATGCAATAAAAGGAGAACTTGGGACAGATTCAGACATAAAATTGAGCAAACTCACTAGCACATAATTTTTAGAAAGTGCATTCTAACACTCTGAGCAAGCAAGAGTAAATTTCTAAACTGCTTAACCATCACTCAGTTGGCTTTAGAACTGCGCTACCAGAAATAAGGGTGACTTGAGTTTGACCCGTTGTTAAGTCAGTTTCGACTTGCACCTCAGTCGGTTCTGACGTTTTTTCCAGAGTCCAACCCTTTTCCACCATAACAGGCTGATTTTCAACCAACTCTATTTGCGCTGGCTGAGGAATTTCATTACTCCCTCCACCCCCGCCTCCACAAGCAGTCAGAAAGAGTGCAAAACTTGCAATCACTGAATAACCAATCATGTTTAATGTCATATTTTTCATCTCATCTCTCCAACACTAAAACGCAATCGGTGCATCTAAATAAGAATTCACAATTAACTTACCATTTTGAATACGAATCTGACTAGATGCAGTGATAGGCGTTAATGGTAATACCCAAGTTGAGTTGTCAGAAGTCACTCTTCCATCTGTGTCAATCCACAGTTGAATCGAACCATTCGCAGCCACTGGGTTACTGATTTGTAAGCTTAACCGGCCGGTCACTTCCTCTAAATCAACTTCAGTAAACGTCTCTATTAAATTCAGTACAAGGTTCGAATTCCCAATGGTTAACACCACATCCAGACCCACAATCGTCCGCTCAACCGTTACCACATCTGAAAGTTGGATCGACTCACCCACTTCCGGTAAAGTTGTCATAGCTCCAGTATTCACAACAAACGGTGCAACAGTCACTTTAAAGGTTTCAGACTGGGTTTGCCCATCTTCTGAGACGGTGACGGTGACGACCACTTCTCCAGACGTGACATCTGGGCTCCAGTTCAATTGCAAGCCTCTGTCTTGATAGCTAACACTCAACCACTGTGGCTGAGAGACTGCAATTGAAATAGTCGGTTGAGTCACACCCAAAATCGTAAATGGCAGATTTGTTGGCACTTGTCCCGCCGGTGCGACCACATTATTCACTTGCGATAGGGAAATATTCCGAACCAAAGGATCGGTGCCGTTTGCGATTTCTTCACTATCCGCAACCCCATCCCCATCGTCGTCGTCATCTCGAACATCCGCAATGCCATCACCATCGGTATCTTTATTCGCTAATTCATCCAATGGAAAATCATCTTCTGCATCTAAAATCCCATCCGCATCACTATCCGCATTCAACGGATTCGTGCCAAGCCCGATTTCTTCAGCATCACTTAAACCATCATTATCATCATCTGGATCACGATTGTCACCGATTCCATCACCATCTGAATCTTTGGATTCAGAGGAATCATTTGGAAACGCATCTTCTAAATCTCTTACACCGTCATTATCCGAATCCAAGGTGGATTCAGTAATGATTAGCTGTGTAGCACTTTGATTATTCGTTTCATTAATCTCGATAACTGCTGAAAGAGTATCCACAACAGCAATCACAAAATAATCATCAGGAGAGGTAATCAAAGGGATGGATAAAGCCTTGGATAGTGATTCACTTGGGTTCAAGGCGGATAACGCAATTTCATCACTGGCTAGTAAGACATCACGATCATCTTTCGTATTATCCGTCGATAGATACCAAGCAATGCTCACAGGATCAGCCGTAGCAGAATTCCCCTCATAAAACACCTTCGTGCTAGCGTTAAGCGTTTGGCCAGCTTCTAATGAAGTTGGGGACAATGACAAATCTGACACCTGATAATCCTGTTCAAGTGGGTAAATGGTCAAACGCCAGCTTGATGACCAATTACCTTCATTCGCTGAAATTGCAAAGGTTAAATTCACTGAAGTTTCATTGGTACAACGCTCAAAAGAAAGATCAAAATCACCCAAAGACCATGAATTTTCACCAGCCGGTAAATTATTCCAAGACTCCAGTGCATCGGTTATGTCTACACAACTTTCACTGGCAGACAGTCTGGCAGTCACACCTGTCGCGATGACCTCACCAGTATTTTGAATGCCAACACTCAACTCAATTCTTTCACCCGGTTCAATCGTGCCACTGTCATTACCAAAGCTCCCATCAGAAGTGTCATCATCCACCAAAACTGCCGTTACCGCTAATTCAGGATAAACCGGTGCCGGTTCTGGCTCCATAGATTGAGTCGGATAAAAAGCCGCGACCTGATCTCGGATAGCGTTAAAACCGCGAGCGTTATCCGCAGCAAGCGCCCCCGAAGCAACACCACATGGCTGGCCAACACACAAAATATTCGGATTAGAAAACACATCACCTTCCGGCTCATCGTAACTCATAATGGTTGCAAACACGCCTGGGTCATCATGCCCAAAGGAATAAGAAAAAATTGGGGTTTCGCCTCCGGCATGCGAATGATCGTGTTCCGAACCTAAGTTATGACCTAATTCATGGGCGAATGTATTATTAGGCGCAAAATAATTTTGGTCACTGCCATCACTGACCACAAAAAAAGCATAATCTTTGTCATAAGACTGCATAGCACCATCACTCCCTAAACGATAAGCAATGCCGGCACTTTGGTGCTCTGGATAACGAAAATCTCGAACAAACCCCACTAAATCAGCGCCGTATTGTGAACGCAAGGTAGATACATCAGCAAAAACGCCAGTACCCTCTTCAATCGCCGTTAAAGCTTGGGAATTACTCGCTGAGTTCGAATAATTTTTTAACGCACTGTAAACGAGACGCACTTGAATATTGATTTGGCTATCCGCAAACGCTTGATTGGTATAGGCCATTTTATTGTTAATCAGACTTCTAACAGCCGCCTCGCTGCCCAATCGTGATTGCAATGCCGAATCCCAAAACACCATCACATCAATAGTACTGCTTGCGGAAGCCTCTCGAACAACGGCCTTTTTAGCTTTCGGTTCATGCAAATCATTTGCAGAAACGAACGGTGCTACAGGTCTGGAAGGGACAACACCCCCTTCATCAATTGGAATCCGTTGCATGTTTTGCTTATATTGAGGGGGAACTAGCCACAAACCTCCTGCATCCGCATGCAACTCAAAACGCCCTTCTGGCGTTTTAATATGACCAAAACCAGCGAGTTTATTGGTTGTAGAAAAAGTGATTAATGCTGAAGTGGAGGCGTTTTTTCCTAAGCTCGCAGAAATCGAAATATCACCGTTACTATGTTCAAAGCGACGAGTGACTTGCAAGGTGACGGGCTTTTGATTGAGTACAAACGTCAAATCATCGCCAACATCAATCTTTGACAATTGCGCTGACAACACCACAGCCTGCCAATCTGAAATTGCTTGGTTATTTTTTTCGTTTTGAACGGTGTTTGAACGGACTTGTTCAAACAAAGGAAATGACGCTGCCAAAGACAACGACGACCAACTAACCAGGCCGATGATTAAAATCGACCAAGCTCTGACGAGAGAGAAATGCATAACGGCACCCAAATACAAAATGACTCAATGCATGATACCGAAATTTACAGTAAGAAGGAAAGCAATCCATACAACACTGTCATTACGACTGCGCGGGAAGCAATCTCCTAAACCCCAAACGTCATTGCGAAGCGCGACATGAAGCAATCTAAATCTTACCGGCCGGTCAATTATGCTAATGGCATAGTATGGGGCTGCTTAATTAATCTGCCAATCTTCTTAAAAATTGTGTGTAGAGGTAATTCAGTTCTGTGAGTTCGTCTTGGTCAGTAAAGTATTGATCTCGAAGTCGAGCGATTTCGCGAGCCATCTTAAACAACAACTCTCTGTCATCATGGCTTTTGACCGCACTTTGAATCCATCCTACAATGCAAAGCCGCTCGCCTTTAGTCACGGGTGTGACCTGATGCAACACCCCCGTTGGATACACAATCATCTCGCCGGGTTGGAGTTGAATGGAATGCTTACTAATGCCTGTATCAAACTCCAAATTACCGCCCTCATAATCACCCGAGAGCATTAAGGTGAAACTTAAATCAGTTCTAAGTCCATTCATTAATGCCTTATCCACATGCCAGCCATAATGACCACCATCCTTATAGGAAGCAATTCTAGGACTCACCACTTGTTGCGGGAAAGCGTAATTCGCGATGTAATCATTTTGAAAAATGGTGCTTCGTAATGACCTAAAGATATGAGCTGCATCTGGATTACTTTCAAATACCTGAAAATTCTGTTTAATTTTTTTAGCAGAACCATAGGCTGAATTTTTACCATCTTCAAACTCCAAGTTTTGTATGGCTTGATTCAGGGTTTGTATTTGTTCTGTGTTGAGTAAACGAAAAACTTTCATAAACATCCATAAAATTTGAGTTGCACTAAATAGGTCTTTTATAACCTGATAATAAGAATCGAAGATGCTGTTATAAACAGCACCGGCCGGTTGAGAGTGGATTACTTCGTCGTTTCATTCTTGGCTTACCCCTTCGGGCGCCAAGTTCTTCGTTTCCGCGTAATGAAATAAAGTCCAGTCATTGCGAGGAACGTAGTGACGTGGCAATCTAAATCTTACCATCCGGTAAATTTTAATTTTGCTCTAACCTGCAATCACTTTGTGCTTTATCAAAAAATCCAAAAAACTTGTTTCGATATTTTTCACTACACCATGGATAAATGGTTCGAGTTCGACTGCTTTATTATTTATTTTAATTTCAACATTATGAGCTTCAATAAAAGCAACCATTTTAGGCACGGCTTGTTCATGACTTAATTCATCACGCCAAACCAGGTGAAGATATAGGCTAAGCCAATAGTCTATTTGTAAAAATGCACCGGCAATCGGTAGCACTAATATAGCTTCGCATTGATGAATCATCGCTTTTTCTACGGCAAAAATGTTAGCTCGTTTCGCTTTTTGCAATTTTTCTTGATTGACTAAATCACCTGAACACAAACTCACAATACCGTTTACATGCAATAAACCTAACATTTCCAAAAGCTGTGAGCTGTTGATTTGCATTTCACTCATTAGCGACTGTAAAGAGAAGGCTTTATAAGTTTTCAGCTTTTTTAGTAACCCATGATAGAGCGGGTTGTCCATTGACGCTGACACAGCTAAACCTTTAATACTCAAATCCAATGAACTAATAGGTCTTGTCAAGATAATAAATGTATTTTGTAACCACTGATTAAAACTTTCAGTCGTCATAGATACCGGTGACTTGATCCAGATATCACGCCTAAATTGTCGGTTGCACATGGCATCTTTTAAGTCTTGTTCTAGAGTACCTGTTACTTTTGAAGATTTTAAAAATTTAAGTTGATCACTTGTAAAATTAAACGCTGACAACTCATCATTTAATCTTGATTGACTTAAATAGCTCAAACCCAATTTATTCATTCTGTTAGCAATCTCCGAAAAAAAGAAGCTACGCCAATCGGAATTAAAGTATTCATGAATCAAATATTTTGGGTCTTTATCTTTAAAGCCTTGCAATTTCTGTTCAATACCTGTGAAGGTCTGCAGATACTTAGGAGACGTTTGGTGGAAGGATTGCATAAATGCATGGATATGGTTTACCTGACTGACTGGATCGCTCAGCGTTTTGGATAACTGTAAACGCAATTGATTCATTAAATATTGCGCGGGCTTAAAAACTTCACTCCCTGGACGAGCGTTATAGCTAATATACACAAGACCATTATCAGAAAGCCTATTTTCAATAAAATCGAGAATAACCTTTTGGTTCTCTTCGGAAATCCAACTAAAGATGCCATGCAAAACAATTAAATCAAATTTAGGGAGGTTTTTAACTTCCGAAAAATCTTTAAAAGATAAATTATAAAGCTTGACGTCATTATCGAGCTCATGTGCCATAGTTTTTGCATTATCAACATGAACTTGTAAAAAGTCCGTGCCATACCAACTCACTTCAGAAGTTGAAGCAAGAAGATTTAAAGTAACACCCTGCCCAAACCCTAATTCACAGGCTTGATCAATCTTTGGCATCTCAATACCTTTTAAAGCGCATTGAAGTCTTAAATTAGACAGGCTCCACTCAGGATAAAATTTATCAGTGTATTCAATATCAGTGTTATAAGCCATTTACCATCCGTTTTTTGAGGTTTTTCTAAATTCACTCATTACAGTCTTTGGCCTTTGTCATTGCGAGGCCGCAGGCCGTGGCAATCTAGCTCCTACCGGCCGGTATCTTTTATCTGTAAAAAATAAACTTAGAAAAAACCCCCGACTCCGAAGAGACGAGGGTTTCAGCGTTAACCTGAACTCACCGAAGTGAGTTGAGGCATCTTAAATGTAAAATTTAAGATTAAGCGATGTTAGTGTCGTCAAGTACACCAGTAGATGCACCGAAGTCTAACGTACCAACCAATGTAGCTTCTGTAAATGCCGCTGTACCAGTGTTGTATACAACTTCATAAACTTTATAGTCACCCGCATTGTTTGGATTCTCAATCAAGAATACAGAGTTAACTAGGTTGCCAACTAGGTTTGCATCAACCGCGCCAATACCAAAGTCACCAGCACCAGCGTTGATTTCATTCAATACACCTGCATTAGTTAATGTAGCATATGTCATTGCAACACCAGCACCTGCATCGTTATCAGTAAGGTCAGCAAGGCTCACTTGAACTACAGTGTTTTCAACAATTGCAGTTGCAGCGACAACTGTACCAGCAACCGCTTGCTCAGAAACAGATGAACCTGACAGTGAAGTCACATTGCTTAGGTGAGCGAAGTCGATGATGTCGCCATTAAGACCTGCTTCAAAGTGAACAATTGTGTCGTTACCGAATCCATTTGCATCGATCATTAATGTATCGATTGCAGCGTCATCAGAACTTAGTACAAGTACGTCGTCACCTAGACCACCGTTAACCGTGTTGTTTTCACCATCTGCTGAATCCGCACCATTTGCACCATCACCGTTATCAGCAATCGCTTGAGCAGTTGTGATGTTTGCAGTGTCATAAGCAGCTTGTACGTCAGCTACAATCAAATCAGAATCAGCATATTGCTCTTCTAGTTGCGCTACGATTGCATTTTGTGCAGTTGAGTTAAGGTCAGCCCAATCACCAGTGATTGTATATTCAATAACATTGTTTGCAGCAAGATCAACTACACCATCAACTGAGTATTCAACTAACAATGTACCGTTTGAATCAACAGAAGCAGAAGCTAGTTTTGAAAGTACTGGATCCGTGTTAATTGCTTCCGCAATTGCATTATGAAGATCCGTTGCAGTTGTTAGGTAACCATTGCTTGCATCAATATCAACCGCAATAGACTCAAAACCTTCTACAAACTCATCTGCATCAGGCGCGCCATTCGTTGCTAAAGTTACTACAACAGAACGACCGAACAACAACTCAGATTGATCTGGAGTTGCACCAGCACCCGTTGTAGAACCAATCGCAGTTGCACCAGTAATAGTCATATCAGCTAGGTCATTTTCAACAACTGTTTTAGCAGCAGTGTTGTTTGTGTAAACCGTATCGTTTCCAGCACCTGTGCTAGCATTGATAATTACTGAGTTACCAGTAACTGTATCAGCGCCAGATCCTAGAGTGATATCCGCTTCATGAGTAGTATCGCTTGAAGATACAGAAACTGTGTTATCACCACCTGAAGATGCGATCCACGCTTTAGTATCAGTACTTCCTGAATCATCAGCGCCATCAATCGTTACAGTGATATTGTCATCACCAGCACCAGAAGTGATTGTCAACTGAGCACCGTCGTTAGCATCCGCTACCAATGTGTCATTACCAGCACCTGTAGTAGTTGTAAATGTGTTCGCATCTAGAGAAGCGAAACCATCAAGATTCGTGTATTCAGCCCAGTAAGTAACGTCACCGCCACCAGTTGCTGTAAACATATCGATATTTAATGCATCCGCACCTTCACCATTCGTACCAATGACTAGGTCACCCATGAAAGCGTTTGCATTTAGCGTATCTAGCGTTCCACCAAATGGGTTTACATCTTTACCGTCAGTATCTTCACCACGAACAGTTAGCGCAGCGTAAGAACCATCTGTACGAGTTTCAGACTCAATCATTACTGTTTTAAGAGCATCGTCCGTTGAGATGATTTGACCAAGGTTAGAAGGCTTATCTTCATCACCGATGACAGTGATGTTGAATTTCTCAATACCGTTTGTTTGATCAACATCAGTATCATCATTTCCTGTTGATTGGTAGTCTTTACCACCAATCATTAGGTTACCACCTTCACCATCACGACCAACTTTTTCAAGTTCTACATTGATGGTAACAGGGTTGCTATTCGTTGCTGCATCAGTAGTGCTGAATGAGTTGTTCAAGTCAGTATCATATTGAAGAGCTGAAGTTGCGATATCTACACCCGTTAGCGCTTCAGCACCCGTGTTAGTTAAGATAATCGGGTAGTAATCCCCAGCATCATCACCAGTCGAGAAACCAGCAACAGGAATCGAGAATACTGCATCTTCAAGTGCCGGTGCAGAAGCTGTTACCGTCGTGATACCTTGTGATGCAAGCTGTGCATTGATTAGGTCTGCAATCTCTGCATAAGCAGTCGTGAAATCTTGCGCACCGTCTGTTGCAACAGAAGTAATATCTACAGTAACTTCTTCATCACCAACATTGAATGTGATTTCTGAGAAACCTTCAACAGGGTTGTTACCCGCTTCGTTTTGAACCGCGTTCAATAGACGAATTGTCAAAGTTGCACCAGAAGTCGTTTGACCAGTTAGTAGGTAATCTTCATCAAACAAAACTGTCAAGTCAGAAGCATCGCTATCTGAGTTAAAGTTGTCTGTGTGTGTCATTGTAACGGTTAAATCTTCAGTGTTACGTTTGTTACCGTTTGACTCAAGTGTCGTTAGGTTTTCAATCACTAGATCGCCATCAGAGAACTCAGAACCGATTTTATCGATGTCTGTCATTTTCTTAGCATCCAGAGTGATTGGCGCCTGATTATCACCAACGATATCACGTGCTTCGATTTCAACAATTTCGATGTTAGAAGTGGTTGGTTGAACATCAACCATACGATCTGCAGTAGCACCTACAAACTCGTTAACCAAAGTTGCTTTCAGAACATCTAAACCAGCGCTACCATCAAGTACATCTGCTGTCGATAGTGAGTTAGAAACACCACCTGCAAAAGCATTTTGAATAATCGGAGCAACAAATTCATCCGCTTGATTTGTACCAACAAAATCAGACCCAGTATCAGTGCCAGATGTTAGAGTGTAAACACTTCCTACATCAACATTAGTTGAATCTGGACCGATATTTGCAACTAATGCTTGTAGAGCTGCTGCATCAGTTGTTGCTGTTGGGTTTGTTACAGACACTTCAACCGCTACTGCTAGTTTATTTGCTAGTGTCGCTGCTGCATCTGGGTAAGCTGCCATAACATCTGCATCTTGTGTTAGACCTTTTGTATAACCCCAGATTAGTGCTGCGATTTCGCCATCAATGTTTGATGGGTCAAACGCTGCAACTGCTGCTTCAGTCGCTAACAACATATCTAAGTTGTCTTCTAGACCGAAAGAAGAAAGGATTTTTTGTGCAAGACCTAGGTTATCTAGACCTTCAATAGATTCTTGGTACTGTGGTGATTTTACCAATGCACGAGCAAGCTCAGCCATAGTTTCATCATCAGTCAAACCCCATTCGTTTTGAACGTTAGTTGCATAGTTCGTGAAGTTGTTTAACCAGTAACCACCAGCAGGCATATCAAAAATACCAAGTGTTACGTTTAGAATGTCATTTGATGTAAATGCCATCGAGTATTCTCCTTATCGAGATTTTATGTTTAACACATAATTTCAATCTTGTTTAACGTATTTCCGCGCTTCCAAGTGTTGAAATTAATATTTGCAAATATTAAAGACCCATATACTTGTGCTTTAACGTTTCTGGATTCTAGCAAAGTCTACGCGCCTAAATGTGATGCGAGTCACATTTTAGGAAGAAGTCTCCATTTTCTCAATGTCTTTGTGTCATTTTTCTACCAACTCCATATCATTCCTGCCTGAATTGCATTTTGTTCAACATCAAATAAATCAATATTGCTCTTTTGTTTGAGAGCACTAGCTTCGATAAAGAGTTTTTTATCATCCATTAACCGATATTCATAAGCTGCAAACAACTGCATTTTCAACTGCTCTCTTGGCTCTAATGGCAATATCAAGGGACTATATAAATTTTCATCCTCGGTGTAACTCAAATAGGCTCCCAACTGCCAGTAATGTTGATTGTAGTCGTAAGGTTGGCTAACACCAAAATAAAGAGTACTTTGATCTCCTCCTGGTCTTGCCGGATTCTGAGCCAAATTTACATTCAAACCTACAATGTACTGTTGTTGTCCCGAGAGTGTCCAGTTCAATCCAACGTTACTCCCGTTGTAAACACTTTGATCAAATTGAGAGTGTCCGAGCTGCAAACCAAATTCATACTGGCTTGATCGATAATTCGCATTTTGTTGTAAATAGTGCCCAGATCCGGTCAATCGACTGTAAGTGTAATTATATTCCGTTTGCATCTTCCAAAAAGGAGTCAGTAAATGCTGATAGCTTAAAGATACTTGTGAAATTGAAGCGCTGCTTTCAATTGCTTGCTTATGATGTGACTTTATAGACCACAAATCGCGTTCATCCGCTTGATAATGGAGTTGTAATTGAGTGTCTGAAAACAAATAGTTTTGCGCTAGATATTGGTTGTCAATCGGAACCGAGATAAGGGATTCTTGCCAAAATAATTCGAGCGATTTCTGATTAGATGTTTGGTAAAAATTATCATCATAACCGACTGATTGACGCAGTTGCCAGAAATGACGGGCGCTCTGAGGTTTTTGCTTTGCAGAACCTTCTAAGTATTGGTTTTTAATTTGAGAATCTCGCAAACTCTTTTGCCAGCTTTGTAAGAGCTGTTTATCGTCTGAGGAAACTGTTTCATTCATCAATAACTGATGAATCAACTGTTGTGCACCTTGAAAATCATTCACTGAAATCAATTCTCCAACCAGAGCTTTGAGCTGTTCGATTGTCGGCGGTTGATTGGATGACATTAATTGTTTTTCAATGTCGTTGGCCTGTCCTATTCCTGCAATCAACACCATTCCTAATCCAATTAGCCGAATAAATGCTTGGATGAGTTTAGGCTTCACCGAATGCCCTTTGATAACAGTTTTGTTTTGACATGATTTATTTAATTTTGTTTATTCAATATGACAAAAGCTATTAGCAAGCCCTAAAGTTTGACAAAAAGGACAACTATTGAACTTGCTAAGATTTTGTTGGTTGTTTAGGAGAGGTTTATGGCTGCCATTGGGTAGCACCCTGAATGTATTGACCCTGAGTTGTTGTTGAGAATAGATATGCTGCTTCTTGACCTTTCGACGTAATCAATCCAGTGACAAATCCCTGCCCACTATCAGAAACGAGTTTACCTCGATTAGAAATAGCACCTTGAGAAGTAAATTGAGCTTGATCCAAATAGCCATTGGCATTCATCGTAAACTGTGTGGCAAATCGACTATTCGTTAAATCCAGTGCCAAGATCCCTTTACTTACTGATACTGGAATATCAGGGTTTGCCAACATTTTAACCTGAGTATTCGCAAGCAATAAGTTAAACTGGCCTTGTGTCGGTGTATAAGACATAGTTTCCGGTGTTTGATAGAGAGTTGCAACATTGTTAGCCATAACAGGATACCAGCCCTCTGGACGTTCTTTATTGATAGAGGCTGGTAAAACTCCTAACGTTAGCGCCGGTTTTTGAGGAGTTAAGGCTCCAGATAGGTTGACTGCTTGAGTATAAAGCTGATCAAGAACATCCGTTGCTTTTCTTTTCGAATCAAGCGTTAAAGGTTCTTTTGAATCCGAGGAGCTACTTGTCGATGTTTGTTGCGCCTCTTCCGAATTATGGCTTTCAGAAGTCGGTTGCGCTTGCTCTTCTGGCGAGCCTTCATCAGCTTCTTCTTGAAGTACTTCAACCTCATGAACCATTACATCGACAGAGTCTTTAGCTTGTTCTGTCACTTTTGTCAGCTCTGGTGTCGCCATGCCTAAGGTATATTTAATAATATGATCTTTTAGGGATTCATTAAGCTCAATCGCGGTTTGGCAACTTAATGGGTTATCGCACTGTGACTTTGAAGCCATTACAATCGCACCACTATACAGTGCAGCAAACGATTGTTTTTGATCTGTTTGCACCAAATAGTCTGTGCCTCTAATTCCAATAGCAACCACCGGTGTATTTAAACGATAGTTCTCTTTATTTGCTTGGCCTGCTTTACCAGTAATGCTTCGAACACTCCCTTGCAACAAATCAAATTCCACCTTGTTGTTTTCGGGTTGCTCAGGCAAGTATCGATATTTCTGAATTTTCAACACAGTTTTTGGTCGTAAACTTAAGCTTCCCTGATCACAGAATCGAAGAAAAAGCCTTGCTCCAGCTTCGGTTTCTAAGGTTTCACCTTCTTGAATTACATCGCCATTATCGAGTAATCGTAATTGACCTTGCGTATTTTGTGCATAGGCTTGACCAATCACTAACTTCACAGTTGCGGCTTGTTGTTGACAACTTTCATTTGCTTGAACGGAATTCAACGCCCCAAAACAGAATAAGAGAGACAGTGGCCAAACCAGCAATAGATTCAATTGTTTTTGCATATTTCTCACCTTTTAAGTTTTGAAACGAAATTCAAGAGCTAACAAGCTAATTCTCACTTATCAAACACAAAAAATCCACAGACCTTTTATAATACCATTTTTATTGTTTACATTTTATTCTCAAAGGATTTTTTTTGGAATCTCAATCAGTTAGCGAATCTCAGACAGTTCTTGATACTCAAAACTTGGGTAAAACCTATATTACCTTTGGTTCTAAGTGGCAACACCTTCGCCAACTTTTATGGCCAAACTCCACAGCTCTACCTGGTTTTTCAGCCCTTCGAAATGTTACTTTTTCCTTGCAGAAAGGCGCAGTACTAGGCGTAATTGGACAAAATGGCGCCGGAAAATCCACACTTTTACAAATACTGGCTGGAACCTTACCACAATATGATGGGATACTTTCCATTCGAGGGAGGGTCGCTGCACTTTTAGAATTAGGCGCAGGATTTAACCCTGAGTTAACCGGCCGGGAAAATGTTTATCTATTTGGTGCAATGATGGGGGTTTCAAAATCAGAAATGCAACAAAGATTTGATGAGATTGTTGACTTTTCTGGTGTAAGCCGCGTCATTGATCAGCCTGTCAAAACTTACTCAAGCGGAATGTTTGTTCGTTTGGCTTTTTCAGTCGCAACCAGTGTCAATCCTGATATTTTGATTGTGGATGAAGCATTAAGTGTCGGTGATGGTGCATTTGCGAGAAAATCTTTTGATCGCATTATGGAACTTAGAGATTCGGGAACATCTATTATTTTTTGCTCACATGCGCTATATCAAGTACAAGTTTTATCCGATGAGGTTTTGTGGCTAGAGGCTGGAGAGGTTCGTGCACTTGGAGTGCCTAGAGAGGTTATTGAAAACTATCAAAAATTCTTAGACCGCTTACAAACCAATCAGCAAGTTCCTAAAATTGAAGAAAAACGCCCTTCCGATCAAACATTAGGCGTAGCACGCTTAACCAATGTTTCTATAAGCGCTGATGGTGATTCAGGTGAAGTTTTAAGCGTTACCTGCGAAAAAAGTGAATTGTCTATTGAAGTAGAATTTTCCTCAGACCTTAATCAGCCTTGCCCGACAGTCGCCATAGTTTTTACCGATGATGAAGGGAAAAATATCAGTAGTTGCACCACGTTTTATGACCACATTCACGTTGAACGTAATGCAAATGGTGATGGTAAGGTTGTAGTCGCCTTTCCTAAATTTGGGTTAATGCATGGGCGCTATTGGGTGAATGTACTACTGATGTGTGAAAAGGCTATTATGACCTTGGATGGTGTCTATCGTTTTGTCAAACTTGATGTGGAGCAAGTTGGACATGAAGTTGGAGTAGCAATGTTGCCTAGGCTTTGGAATAAAGACAACTCGTTCGATGTAGCAAGTAAACAGTAAGGCATACTGCTTGAATGAGCAGTACCACAACTCCAAAAAGGTTTAACTGAAAATCTGTCTATTCCATAGTGGCAATAAATCCATTGCCCACCAATGCTGGGGCTGCTGAATCAACTGCTGAGTTAACCATTGATATGAAGGTTGATACCAATCCTCGTCATCACTTGGGAAGCATGGTTCGGAAAAATGTATAGAAATATCGCCATGCAAATCAGCATCCGCATAATAAGCAACAATCGGTAAATTGTATATTTCTGCTATCTTTTTAGCTCCGGATGCTAAAACTACCTCACCAAACTTTGTTAGAACCTTAGTGCCATTACCATCAAACGACGGTAAATCTGCTAAAACAATAATGCTTTTTTTCTGTTTAACTTGAGTCACTAATGCCTTTAAACCGGTTTCAGAATGTTGGTGAGGTATCGCATTATATTTTCGAAAGTAATGCGCTTGCACCGCCTTTGGCACAGATTCTTTGTAGACGACATCGGATGTCATCAAAACAGCATCTTGATGATCGGCTAACCATTTAGCCGCTTGAATAGAACAACCATAATGCGCGGTAATAAAAATACACGGTTGAGGAATCGACTCTTGTTTAACACTAAATTGACCTGCTTGATTAACAAGCCTTTCAGTCATCAATTCCTCTATTGATTGCGCTTGATACCGTTGACTTAATAAAAGTTGTTGGCTTAGATTATTCTTTTCGGAAAGCCATTTCGAAGCCATGTCTGTTCTTATATGAACATCTTGGTCAATCTTTGAAAAGATACGCCAATCTCGCTTTCTAAACGAGTACACCGCCCCTCGAAACTTGGCTAGTTTGACAGCCATAAAAAACGGTAATTTAGCTAAGATGGGCAAAAACCAGCTGTAATCTATGTAAATCCATAACTTATTCATTCGACGCATTTTTTCTCTCAGTCTTAGAACAAGAGTCAGCTCTACCTAAGAATTCAGACCAGTGGTTTGCGTTATATTTTGAGTCGCCTTTTAATAAATATTCGGTATCAATCAACTCAAGGTTTTGTTGAGCTATTATGACTCCAAAGTATCGTTCTAAAGCATGCGCTAAAGTGCCATCAATGTCATTGGCTGTGTCGTAATAAAAATCCCCTAATTCAATTGGCGAATCTTTGAGAACTTGAAGCCCTTCTGGTTTAAACCAAAACATGGTTCCTGCGGCGAAAATTTCTTTGCCTGTCACCTCGGGGTAGGAAAATTTTTGCGATAAGCGCTTTAGCCATTTTTGATTTTTCCCCCAGAAATGTTTTATTGCTGGAGCATGGCCTTTTGCTGCAACCATACCAATTTTTTCTTGCTCACAGAAACGATTAAGTAACTCTAATGCCTGAGCTGGCTCATCGGGTAAAAGTTCTGAATAAAGAAAATCGCGCCATTCATTTCCGTCTTCGCGATGTAACGATTTTTTGGTATGTAATTTTAATACCGCCTGATAATTACAACCAATGATATCCGGTAAAACCGACAAAAACGGTGCAACATCTCGCCCAATGTTTGGCGTCAAATAAACCCGTGCATCTGGCCATAGTGATCGAATATCTCCTAAAGCTGTCTCATTTGAGATCGTCACCCAAATATCAAGCTCCAATTCACTGGCTTTTATTCTTTTTGCCAATATCGGTAGAATTTCTGGGTAATAAGCATGAATTATGATGGCATGGGAATTTGATTGATGTCCTTTCTGCAAAAGAGTCTTAGTTTTTTGATCCCAATGATTAATTGCTTTTTGAGTCGCGCACAAGTAGGCATGTCCATTAAAACGATCAGGCTCTAAATATGCCCCTTCTGCCCATTCGTTCCATGCGTTAATAAAAACCATCTGATTATCAGGTATCTGGGTCCAACGCATGTCCACAATCGCATCATGTAGCCAACGACTGTACTGTAGAGGGGAATTATGAATAAATACATTGCCATCATGACCTCTTCGTGCCGTATTATCCCAACCTGGCATAACACCTCTAGCACGATAATAGTTTTCTTTTCTGTCATTCAATAATATCTGTTCGACAGTTTGATGATAGTCAAAAACCTTATGTGAAAACTCCTTGTAAGTTTTTTGCAGTGGTTGTGTACATGGTCTTGATTCCACACCCACCGGTGGAAATTCAATTGCACCATCAAAGCCAATGGATGTTGGATCAACTTGATCTCTAGATTGAACCACCAATAGGTGTAAATCAGTTTGGTAATTTGACCACATATAGTCTCTCCACCGATTTCCTGTCGCTTTGGCTTCTGGTAACAAACTTGGGTAGTAAAGAACCAGTACTGGCTTGTTGTCGATTCGATAATAACGCGGATCAAGCATATAACGACTGATGTGCTCAATAAAACGAATATCATCCTCTGGTGAGTGATCTTGTGCGATTAGAACTTCTTGATCTTGACCGTCCCATCGCCTCGTCCAGTTTTCATTCGCCCAGCAAAAAAACATTGGGAAATCTAGGTCTGACTGTTTCAACCAGTTTTCTAATGGTCGCTCCATTAGTGTTTTACCTGCAAACCAATAGAAGTAGACACAAAAAGCATCAATGCCAACCTTTCGAGCCAACTCTGCTTGTTTATACATAACTTCAGAATGCGAAAGATCATAAAACCCTAAATCAGCTGGCAACCTTGGTTGCTCATGCCCAATAAACTGTGGATTGGCTTTTGTTACATTGGTCCACTCAGTAAAACCCTTACCCCACCAGTCATCATTCTCGGAAAATGCATGGAACTGGGGTAAATAAAATGCAAAAACTTGATGACTATGATTGCTTTTCTCTGGCGCATCGCATTCATCTTCTAATAGGAAAAAGTGACTACGAGCATGCGTCATGTGCTTCACCCAACCTTGCGCTGATTCATACGGTAAAGGCTTAGAGCTTATTCGCGAAAATAGTTGGTACCTTAAATGCATTAGCTTCTGCATCAAACGGCAAACAGGCATCCAAAAAGGATAGCTATGACAAAAGGTTTTTATTTTTTGTTTGAAATGGTGAATATTGAATTTCATGGTTAGAGTATTTGAATATAACTATTTATTTTTAAAGAAACGGGCAAGTTTTGAAAAAGCCTGTTGGCAAAAACCAAAATAAGCCTTTTTTCTTAAGCATTTAAGCTCGTTTAATGTGTTTTGATAACTTTCTTGCAACTCTAGAAAATTATTTTTCTCTTCGTTCAAAGCTAACTGACATGCTGACAGCTGACCATTTAATGAATCGACTTGATCAAACCAATTTTGATGCTCAATGGATTTATGTTGTTTTAGAAGTTGAAAGTCATGAGTCATTGGCCAATTCATTTGCACTTTTAAAGTGACAGCTTGTTCAATTACTTCTTGCTCTACAGGAACTTCAAACCACGGATCAAAAGAGGTCATAAATATATTCAAATCTGAATTATTCCATTGAAATGTAATATCTGAACTACAATTCAAAATTGGAGCTGATTCACAAAACTGCCATAAAATTTGCTGGTTTTTATCTAAAAGCATCAAACGTTTTATTGTTACCAAGCCAGGGATATCCGCTGGGTCAAAACGAATTTTTTGCACATCGTTTGGTAGTTCAAAATCAAAATCCATGTATTCTGTCAAATAACAGCGAATAGATTGACTATCTTTTCCGGAGAAACTCTCTTCTCCCTTTTTTTGAAAAAACACTGTCGGTTGAATAAAGATACCTAAATCCGAAACCTCATGTAACGAATTTATAAATTGGGCATCTGGACTATAGGCTTTGCTTGGTTTTATTTCTAATAAAAACTGATACGTATTCGCTTCTGGAAGTCGCGAGAGCATCTGAACCCATTGGCCTGATATTCCATTTTTCAACTCTTCTGCAAATTCGGTCCCCTGAACACCTATTTCGACTCTATCCAGCAATTTCCAACCTATATTTCCTAAAAGTTGCATAAAGTTTGGAATACTTTGTGGACTAAAAAATCGCACATGCGTTTTGTCTAGTAGTCCGTGGTTTAGATAAGTAAATTTTTGTTGTAATAACTGTAAGATTACTGCCGCATGTGCAACATTAGGAATTGAAACCAATAGTTTTCCATCGGTTGTTAAACAATCTAGCAATTCAATCACTGTCGCTTCTGGAGTTCTTAGGTGCTCGAGTACATCTGCAATAACAATGACATCATAGTTTTTTTCCAATTGTTTAGAGAATCCTTTCGTCTCTAAATCAATTTGCCAAACATTTTGATAATGTTGCTCAGCCACTTCGGCAGATTCAGGATGCGCTTCAATCGCATCAATCTCTAAATCTGTATAAGACGATAAAAAAGCACCCAATTCACCTGTTGCACACCCAACATCTAGCAACTTTCCTTTATTAGGAATGTATTCAAGTAGCTTGCTAAGGCTATTATTCATCCCTTTTTCGAGAGCTGGCCGATCATACAAATTGTCTGAAATCATAAATTAATGCTCTTAATTTCTTAGAATGAGTGAATTATTCGGATCTACAAAATTAGATAGCATCTGCAAAACCTCTTTTTAACTTTCCAAACACCTTATATCCCAAAGCTGTTATGGAAACTGCAACCATCAAATAAATTGCCCACCCAAGCCAATCCGGCTGATTACCATAAAGAATAATTTGCCGGCTTTGCTCAATCATAAATGTCAAAGGGTTTAAGTACATCCAGTTATGCCAGTTTTCTGGGAGTCGCGATAAAGGATAAAAAATTGGAGACATAAACAATAAAAACATGGAGAGTGATCCACTGATTTGGGAAATATCTTTAATAAAGACTCCAAAAGCTGCTAAAAACCAAGCTACTCCAATCAATAAAACCAAAAATGGTAACCATAAAATTGGAATTAAGAGCCAGGTGAAGAAAAGCTCCTGCTTAATCACAACGATTGCCAGTAATAAAATAATCAGCGAGATGCTATTGTGTATCAGGCTATTCAGCAGTACAACCACTGGTAATTTTTCAGTTGGAAAAACAATTTTCTTGACCAATTGAGGGTTTGATTGAATCAAATTAGGCGCTTGCGTGATGATGTCCGAAAGCATGGCATGCAAGATCAAACCCGTGAACAACATCAATGCGAAATCAAAGGTTTTCTCGTTTTCAATTCCCCATTTTGCTCCAAGTACCACATTAAAAACAAAGGTATACATTACCAAGGTAATAAGTGGTAAAAGAATCGCCCAAAAAAAGCCAAATAGAGTTCCTCTATAACGCGAATGCAAGTCTTTCTTTATTAATTGATAAAGCATTTTGGTAACCGTTTACATGCAATCATGTTTTATTTGCTGTGTAATAGCCAAATTTGTAGGCTGTCCATTTAAGTATAGTTCGTAATATTGACTCTGGAATCATACTCGGCCTATGAGTTTTCAAATAATGGAGTTCACTTTTTACAAACTTAACACCTTCCGAGTCAGCCATTCCAAAATCTTGATTTATCCATGGGTTCTCACCATGAAATTGACCAATTTTTTTATATCTAGCTATTTCACCCCAAAAGCTTAATTTATGAGAATGATAGACAGCAGAAGTATGTTTATATGATACTTTGAACCCACCCTTTAGCAATTTTGCACATAGATACATATCCTCAGAGGCTGGGAGTGCTTTATCCCATCCATTGACCTCATGATAAGCAGAAACACGAACTGCACTAAATGCATCAGAACAGAATACTGTTTTTACACCATATTCTTTACGATCTTGCCACGATCTTTGATAGCTCATTTCAGGATAGTTGAATTCTCTAGCATGAACTTCAATAGGGGTTGCATCTTGATGAGCTATCTGACGTCCAAAGGAAATTCCAACTTCAGGATCTTCAAATGTAAGAAGGAGATTGGAAAAGGAGTCCGAATCTTTAAGCAAGACATCCTGGGTCATCAAGATAACTATTTCAACCTCTGGCTTTAGCATTTTCATTGCTTTTTGGCGGGTTAAAGCATGATTAAATTCTTGCTCTTTGATTGAATGGACAACATAACCAAACTTTTGAGAAACACTGTTAGTTTGGTCACTCGATTCAGTATCGATAATCACTACTTGGTCGGGCTGTACTGACTGTTGTGATATTCTTTCCAATACTTCAGACCAAAGCTGCCCAGCATTTCGTGTCGGTATTATTAAGGCAAATGACGAGGAGTGAGTTTTCATTAATCAATAGAGCCAGACAACAGGGAATAAAACAGCGTAGGTTAACATTTTACTGATAATTTGTCGGTATTTATATTTGAAATATCATTTTTATAAAAAACAACCACTAAAGCTCAATTAAAAGCTGTTGAACAGGTTGCGTAAGATAAACCTCACAGTTTTGTGGCACCTCGCCTATCATCATATCTGCAGTCTCTCTCGATAAAAGAATATGCGTCTGGTAGTCTTTGCTCCATTCATGAAGCCGATGAGCGAGATTCACCGTATCGCCAATCGCTGTGTAGGTGTGGCGTTGCTCAGTGCCCAAATCTCCCACCATGGCTGGGCCTGTATGTATCCCAATTCTTACTGAGATTTTTGGCTGCTGTGGGTGAGACTGATTGTAAAGATCCAAGCTTTCTAGCATCGCAACGGCGCTTCTCACCGCTAAATCGGCATGATCCGCTTGGTCTAAAGGCGCATTCCATAACGCCATCACCGCGTCACCAATATACTTATCAAGCGTGCCCTGATGAGAATGAACTTCCTGAGTCAATACATGCAGAACATCTTTTGTAATTCGTGCCAGTTCAGCCGTTGGAATTTTCTCTGATAACTTGGTAAACCCTTCAATATCAGCAAATAAAACGGTCACTTCTCGCACACTGGGTTCCAATACATCTTGCCTAGATTCAATCAATTGATTGACGACATCTTTAGAAAGGTAGCCTTGAAACAATCTGGTAATTCGACGGTTGTAGCGATCAACCACTAACCATTCAAAAGGAAACTGAATAATAATCAATAATGCCAATGCAACAAGGGGCAAACTCCATGGCATGATTTGGTTTCCATAAAGCGCAAAACTCATCAACAATAGCCAGCCGAAACCCATTCCTAAACTGGCAATCAACACCCAGAAAGTTTGTGACCAGAAAAAAAGCATCGCAAGAATCGCCACAGCGGTTAATGCATAGATAAGAACAAAAACTGGCTTTGCCCAAACAGGCGAGTCAACAGGATGAAGCAGTTTATAAAGCGCTCCAGCATGAATCGCTACGCCTGGAAGCCAGGGATGAATAGGCGTTGCAACACGATCAGATAAGCCGAGTGCCGAAGACCCTAATAATAGATATTTATCATCTAAATAACCGGCCGGTAAGGTTTGTAACAAGATGTCTTGTGCTGGGACGCTTTGCCAATGGTTCGCTTGAATACGATACGGAATTGTTAACCATCGTGTTGATTCTGGCAGAACTTGATTCGGGTTCACTTTTTGATAAAGGCTCTGTGCAATCATCGGCCATTGTTGATCTTGAAAACGAACCTGCTGAGGTAAACGACGAATTAAACCATCATTATCTACCCAAGGGCTGATATGACCGGTACATTGAGCATGTTGCGCTAACGCAGCATGATTTCCAACAAATCCTTTTGAAACTAAAGCAGTTTCACCGGCCGGTGCCCCTCCACTGACCTCACCTACTTGCCTAGGTGTATTGTTGATTTCCAAGTCGAATGCGATCGCTAAACAGATTGGGTAGCTCTGTAATAAGGTTTGTAAACGACTTTCACCTACCTCGTCTCTTGGTTCTGGCATAACCATATCGATTGCCAATCCTTTCGGGTGATGCAGTGTAAAAAGGTTTTCAATCAGTTGTGCGAGTAACTCGCGAGACCAAGGCCAAGACTGAATGTTTTGCAAACTCTGATCATCGATATCAACAATAACTATCTCTTTCGGCACGGTTTCTGTTACTAATAAACGCGTCATCATATCCTGTAGCACGTAATCCATTGGCCGCGTCCAGCTTGGATTCAGGTAGAGCAAAGCTGTGGCAAGCAACACCAAAATGAAGAGGATTTTGCGAATAAAACTGGAATTTCTGCTATATTTTGCTTTCATTGAGTTTGGGCTAAGTTGAAAAAGGATCGATTTTGTTTGAAAAAGTCACGCTGGATATTTCACTTAAGCATATTCCACTGTTAAAGGATTTACCAGATGAAATGCTGGTGAATTTGAACAAACGCATTAAATATGTCCGTTTTCAAAAGAACCAATTTGTCATTCGCAAAGGTGAAGCCAGTGAAAGCTTGATTTTCGTGATGCAGGGAGAGCTCAATGTCATCGATGTGAATGAAAATGGACAGTATTTCTGGCTAGCCAATATACCGGCCGGTATGAGTTCGGGGGAATTAGGGCTAATTAGTGGTGAAAAACGCTCAACAAGTATTGTTGCTAGCCGAGAATCCATTGTCGGTTTCTTGAATAAAAAGGATGCGCTGGAGCTGATATTAAAAAACCCTTCCATTTCTTGGAAAATCATGCAGCACATGGCCAAAATCATCAAGAAAAACAATACTCAACTGGCTCTGATGAACCTTTCAACCGCCCAAGAGCGTGTTGAGGCAATTCTCTCCCAGCGAATCAACCGTTATTCGAATGGCTCAATCGTTATTGAAGATCTCCCTTCTCAGGAATCCATCGCGACTATGGCGAATACAAGCCGTGAAACGGTCTCTCGTATTATCAACAAGCTTGTTAAAGACGGCGTTCTTGAAAAAGAAAAAGGTCGTAAACGCTATTTCGTTAAACAGCCGGATAAGCTGAAAGACTTAACGAAATAACCGCTCTTTAAATCAATGCGACAAAACAAGCGAGAGCGGAGGAGATTACTTCGCTACGCGCCGCGTAGCAAGTGCCCTTGGGGTGCTCGCAACGACTCAAAATAAAGAAGTCATTGCGAAAGGGCTAGCTTTGGGTCATGCAGAACCACCCAATCGTTCACGCTGATAACTTCCATCTTGCACATGTTGACACCACTGCAAGTTGTCTAAGTACCATTGAACAGTTTTACGAATACCCGATTCAAAAGTCTCTTGCGGTGTCCAGCCTAATTCTCTCTCAATTTTACTTGCATCAATCGCATAGCGCATATCATGACCAGGACGATCTTGCACATATTTGATTAATGCTTGATAGCTATCGGCATTACCGGGCTCACAAGAGTAACTGTCAATATTCGGATTGTTTTCAGAGGGCGAAAGCTCTTCCAAAATGGCACAGATGGTTTTGACCACATCGATATTTTGTTTTTCGTTATGACCACCGATATTGTAGGTTTCACCCACTTTACCCTGAGTCGCAACCACCACTAATGCACGAGCATGATCTTCAACATAAAGCCAATCACGGATTTGATTGCCTTTACCATAAACAGGAAGAGGTTTACCGTCTAAGGCATTTAATATCATCAAAGGAATAAGTTTTTCAGGAAAATGGTAAGGGCCGTAATTATTGGAGCAATTTGTTACCAGTGTTGGCATTCCATAAGTTCGCTGCCAAGCACGCACTAAATGATCCGAACCGGCTTTGGATGCAGAATATGGCGAACTTGGTGCATAAGCGGTTTTTTCAGTAAACAACGGTAAGCCACTAGAGATTGCTTCGTCGTTATCACTCCTCGCAATGACCTTTTCATTTTCGGTCATCGTGAACGAAGCGTGTCGATCTACTTCATCTGGGTGAGGTAAGTCACCGTAAACTTCATCAGTAGAAATATGGTGGAAACGGAAATTCTCTTTTTTACCGGCCGGTAGATTTGTCCAAAAAGCTCTGGATTGTTCTAAAAGCGTGTAAGTTCCCACAATATTGGTTTGAATAAACTCTCCCGGCCCGTCAATCGATCTGTCAACGTGAGACTCAGCGGCTAGATGCATCACAATATCCGGTTGATGCAGTTCAAATACACGTTTTAGTGCGACTGCATCACAAATATCAACCTGCTCAAAGGCATAGCGTTCATTCTCACTCACCGATTCGAGTGACTCTAAATTTCCCGCATAGGTGAGTTTATCGACATTAACCACCGAATGCTCGGTGTCATGAATCAAATGACGAATCACCGCAGAGCCGATAAAACCGGCTCCACCGGTGACAAGAATTTTTTTTGCGTTTGTCATCTTAATTTTCTTTCTTTAATTCTGTTAAACATTCAATCAGTGAGTCGCGCCAATAGGGGATTTCAATATTGAAGTCTGCTTTAATTTTGGCTTTATTCATCACACTGAAGTGTGGCCGAGTGGCTGGTGTCGGATAGTCTTTTGTTTCAATTGGCTTAACATCACAATTGATATCAGCCAATTCGAAAATCGCTTTGGCAAAGTCATACCAAGAGCAGACACCTTCATTCGAATAATGGTAAATTTGAAAACCATTGTCATTGCGAGGAGCGCTAGCGTCGTGGCAATCTAAAATTTTTCTAGATTGCTTCGCTTCACTGTCAATGATGTCAAGAATCGCATCCGCCAAATCTGTCGCATAGGTCGGGCTACCAATTTGGTCAAAAATAATCCCAAGCTGATCACGCTCTTTACCTAAACGCAGCATCGTTTTGACAAAATTATTTCCGAACTCCGAATAGACCCAACTGGTTCGAATAATACAACCGGCCGGTGAAATCTCACGCATGGCCTGTTCACCCTTAAGCTTTGTTTCACCATAAATGTTTTGTGGGCAGGTTTCGTCTGTTTCAATGTAAGATCGATAATTCTGACCATTAAAGACATAATCCGTACTGATCTGAATCAGAACCATATCTTTTTGCTTGGCAATTTGAGCCAATTGTTTAACCGCCAAATGATTGATCTTATCGGCCAAACCCGGTTCGGACTCTGCTCGATCCACAGCAGTATAAGCGGCACAATTTATCACCATATCAAAGCATTTATCAACAAAATACTGATCAATTGCAGCACTTGACGACAAGTCTAACTCTTCGCTACCAACAAAAGTAAATTGATACTGTGGATATTTTTTTGAAAGTTTTTGAATAGATTGGCCAAGCTGACCAGTCTTACCTGTAACCAAAACTGACTTATTCATAATAATTAATGCCAAAATCAAAATACTCGGGAAGCTCATCCAACGAAGGGTGCTTCTGGTCTTTTTCGGACAATAGAATCGCTGACTCGTCCATCTGCCAATCAATATCTAAACTAGAATCATTAAATGCCAAACCGCGATCATTTTCAGGTGAGTAGTAATTATCACACTTATAAGAAAAGATAGCAGACTCACTCAACACCACAAATCCATGTGCAAAGCCGCGAGGGACAAAAAGTTGGTGTTTATTCTCTGCACTGAGTTTTGCCGTGACAACTTGGCCAAATGTCGGACTCCCTTTTCGAATATCGACGGCAACATCTAACACCTCACCTTCAATGACACGGACTAACTTAGATTGAGAAAAAGGAGGTAACTGAAAATGTAGTCCACGGAGCACACCTTTAGAAGACTTGGATTCATTATCTTGACAGAAATTTACTTCGTGCCCAATAAACGCCTCAAACTGATCCTGGCGGAAGGTTTCCATGAAATAACCACGCGCATCACCAAACACTTTGGGCTTAATGAGCACTACATCAGGTACCGATTGACGAATAAATTCCATTAGTTCAATCTCCCCTCTTCCGCTCGGCGTAACAGGTATTGGCCATACTGATTTTTCTTCAATGGTTGTGCTAATTCGATCAATTGTTGTTTGCTGATATAGCCCATTTCAAAAGCGATTTCTTCTAAGCACGCTACCTTTAGGCCTTGACGTTTTTCAATGGTTTCAATAAACATTGATGCCTCTAGAAGGCTTTCATGAGTACCTGTATCGAGCCAAGCAAAACCTCGTCCCATAGTTTCAAGCTTCAAACGCTGCTCAGAGAGGTACATTTGGTTAACGGTGGTAATTTCTAATTCACCCCGATGAGAAGGCTTAACTTGCTTGGATTTTTGAATAACATCATTCGGGTAAAAATATAACCCTGTGACCGCATAGTTGGATTTTGGAATATCTGGTTTTTCTTCTAATGATACGACATTGCCATTTTCGTCAAACTCCGCAACGCCATATCGTTCTGGATCATGAACGTGATAACCGAATACCGTTGCTTTGTTCTCTTGTTTGGCATTTTCAACCGCGTTGGCGGTCATTTTAGGGAGGTCATGACCGTAATAGATGTTATCACCTAAAATCAGACACACATCTGCATCGCCAATAAACTCTTCCCCCAAAATAAATGCTTGAGCAAGCCCGTCAGGTGAGGGTTGAACGATATATTCAAAATTTAACCCCAACTCTTTGCCATCACCAAGTAGATTTTGGAAACTTGCTTGATCTTCAGGTGTTGTGATGATCAGAATTTCCTGAATACCTGCCAACATTAAGACAGATAATGGATAGTAAATCATCGGCTTGTCATATAGTGGGACTAACTGCTTCGATACACCTTTCGTAATCGGATAAAGACGGGTTCCTGAACCGCCTGCTAAGACTATTCCTTTCATTATTTCCCTTTATTTTTACTCTACTGTAACCGACTTTGCCAGATTACGCGGTTGGTCTACGTCGGTTCCTTTAATTAACGCAACATGATAACTTAAAAGCTGCAACGCAACGTTAAAGGTGATTGGAGCTGTGATTCGGCCAACATTAGTAGTCGCTTTAATCACATGAAACCCCTCTTCCGAACTGATATCAGATTTCTCATCTTCAAATACGATCATTTGCCCACCGCGTGCTTTAACCTCTTGCAGATTGGATTTTAGTTTTTCCAATAGATCATCATGTGAGGCAATAGTCACCACAGGCATCGTTTCATCAATCAAAGCCAATGGACCATGCTTTAATTCACCGGCCGGGTATGCTTCGGCGTGAATATAGCTAATTTCTTTTAGTTTTAAAGCACCTTCCATGGCGATTGGATACATAGTTCCTCGTCCCAGGAACAGCGCACTATTTTTATCAGCAAATTGATTGGCAAGGGATTTAATCGCTTTTTCATGCTTTAACGCGCCCTGAATCAGTTTTGGAAGTTTTTGCAAGCCACTGACTATCAACCTCTCTCGATCACTGCAAAGAACCTGTTTGGTTTTGCCAACGGCAACCAACAGTAGGGCTAAAGCGACAAGTTGTGTTGTAAATGCTTTGGTCGAAGCGACACCAATTTCTGGGCCTGCATGGGTTAAAAATGTTAAATCCGACTCTCGAGTTAAACTGGACTCCGGCACATTACAAATTGTTAAGGTCGGCAGTATTTTCTCACCACGTCCTTTTTTGAGTTGTTTCAGAGCAGCGAGCGTATCTGCTGTTTCACCGGATTGACTAATCGTAACAAATAACGTGTTATCTTGAATAACAGGATTTCGATAGCGATACTCACTAGCGACTTCAACCTGACAAGGCAGTTGTATGATATCTTCAAACCAGTACTTTGCCACCATTCCAGAATGGTAACTTGTTCCACAGGCAACAATTTGAACTTGATTAACTTGCTCAAACAACGCTTGCGCTTGGTGACCAAAGCTTGAAACCAGCACTTCTTTTGAGGTCACTCTTCCCTCTAAGGTGTCGATGACCGCTTGAGGCTGTTCAAAAATCTCTTTATGCATGAAATGGCGGTGCTCACCCAACTCCACCGAACTGGCTGTCAGGGAGGATTGTTTCATTTCTCGTTCAACGCGTTTGCCCGATTCATTGAAAATTTCAAGAGATTCTCTAGTAATTTGAGCAATATCTCCTTCTTCCAGAAAAATAAAGCTTTGTGTCACCGGCAACAGCGCTGAAACATCTGAGGCAATGAAGTATTCGCCAATTCCAACACCAATAACTAATGGACTGCCTTTTCTAGCGGCAATCAAAGTTTCTGGATCATCAGAGCTGACAACACCTAAGGCATATGCACCTTCAAAAAGCGCAACGGATTTTTGAATCGCCTCAATAAGTGAATCGCTCGTTTGGCGCTGGGCATGCACTTCGTGCGCAACGACTTCTGTGTCGGTTTGCGAAGTAAACTGATAGCCTTGTTGAATTTGTTCGGCTTTTAATTGCTGATAATTTTCGATAATGCCATTATGAACAACCGCAATTTGCTTGTTACAAATATGCGGATGCGCATTTGTTTCAGAGGGTTCACCATGGGTTGCCCAGCGAGTATGTGCGATACCGATATGCCCCGAAAAACTATCAACAGAGGAAATTTTCTTGCTTAGAGCATTAATTTTACCCAGCGCTCGCTGCCGTTGAAGGTTTGCATGATTGTCCAGAATAGCAACCCCGGAGGAATCATAACCGCGATACTCTAAACGTCTTAAACCTTCTAATAAAATAGGAACAACATTTCGCTCAGCAACACCACCGACTATTCCGCACATAAATGAGCCACCTTATAATTAAATTAAGCGGTAAATTATAACGAAATGAATTATAGATAAAGCGTGATTGTCTGAATTTGCAAACTGAAATCGCAAGGAGTTGGAATCGGTATTTTTTCAAACATTAGAGTTCAACTAATCCTTAAAGAGTCGTTATAGCTCGTTATAATGCCGTAAAAAGCTCAAATTAATAGATAGGCTCGACTCTAAAACATTTTTCGAAACTTCTGCCTGTTGCTAAAAGCGCGAGTGACTTTATTTATGAACATTTTTGACTTCAACCTTGCCCTGATTGCCCTACTACCCTTTTTAGGCGCTGCTATCGCTGCTTACAGTGCAAAGTTCAATCGTCTAGCGGCTGCATGGGTCAGTGGACTCACCGCTTTTATGTGTTTATTACTGCTGATACCGACTGGTGAAAAGGTATTCGCAGGTGAAACTCTTACCCAAACTTGGAATTGGTTACCATCCATCGGTTTACTGTTCTCTTTCCGCCTAGATGGACTCTCACTATTATTCGCCGGATTGATTTTAATTATCGGCTTACTGGTGATTATTTACGCCCGTTGGTACTTGTCTCCCAAGGATTCAATGGGACGATTTTTTGCCTATCTCATGATGTTTATGGGCTCGATGCTCGGAATAGTTCTATCTGAAAACATCCTACAATTGGTTGTATTTTGGGAACTCACATCACTGACATCCTTTTTATTAATTAGCTACTGGCAACACCGAAAAGAGGCACGCGAAGGCGCCAAAATGGCCCTAGCAATTACCGGAATGGGTGGTTTAGCCTTATTAGGGGCTGTGCTGATGTTGGGGCACATGGTAGGCAGCTATCAATTGAGTGATATTTTACCGGCCGGTGAACTTATAAAAAATCACGACTGGTACGCACCAATGCTCGTGCTTTTTTTACTCGGCGTGTTTACCAAATCCGCACAATTTCCATTCCACTTTTGGTTACCGCATGCGATGGCCGCTCCAACCCCTGTTTCAGCCTATCTGCATTCAGCAACAATGGTCAAAGCGGGTATCTTTTTACTGGCACGTTTTTTCCCAGCACTTTCAGGAACAGATCTGTGGATGTGGCTAGTCGGATCCGCCGGTATGATTACTTTACTGATCGGAGCCTATACCGCTTTATTCAAACACGATTTAAAAGGATTATTGGCCTACTCAACCATAAGCCATTTAGGGTTAATTACCTTGCTGTTCGGGTTCGGCACTCAATTTGCAGCGGTTGCAGCAATTTTCCATATTATTAATCACGCAACCTTTAAAGCTTCCCTGTTTATGGTCGCAGGTATTATCGATCATGAAACCGGCACCCGGGACATGCGCAAACTCAATGGCCTGATTAAATACATGCCGCATACTGCGGCACTTGCAATTATCGCCTCTTTGGCAATGGCCGGCGTTCCGTTGCTCAATGGCTTTTTAAGTAAAGAGATGTTCTTTGCCGAGGCGGTTATCGCATCTCAAGCAAGTATATGGGCTTGGTCAATTCCTATCTTGGTAACCATTGCCGGTGTTTTCTCGGTCGCCTACTCCTTTCGATTTGTTCATGATGTCTTTTTCAACGGTGAACCCATCGGTTTGCCAAAAACGCCACACGAACCCCCACGTTTAATGAAAATCCCAGTCGATTTACTGGTCATTGCCTGTTTGGCGGTAGGCATTTTGCCAATGTTTACGGTCGCTCCGATTTTAGCCGTTGCGGTCGACGGCACTTTACAAGGCGATGTGCCCGAATACAGCCTAGCTATTTGGCACGGATTCAATTTACCATTAGCCATGTCAATCATGGCATTGGTGTTTGGAACGATTGTCTATTTTAAACGTCATTGGATTATCAGTTATTACGAACACCATCAGCATGTTGATGCTCGTCGTTATTTCCAAAAAATTATGGCAAATCTCATATACTCAACTAAAGCGATAACCAGAAAATTTGACAAAGGATCACTGCAAAACTCTGCATTTTTAACACTTTTAGCAACATTTATAATCTCAATCACTGCTTATTGGCAAACAAACGGCACGATTCAAAATCTCTTTGGCACTCGAGATTGGCTGCCAATTGACCCAGTTAGCTTATTAGCTGCCGTATTGTTAATTATTGCCAGTGTGCTCAGTGCGGTTTGGCATACACACCGTGTTCGCAGCATTATTGTCGTAGGTGTTGTCGGCTTAATCGTTTCACTCACCTTTGTAAAATTCTCCGCTCCAGATTTGGCGCTTACCCAACTCTCTGTTGAGGTCGTCACCATTGTACTTCTGCTGCTGGCACTGTTTTTTCTTCCTCAGCAGACACCAGAAGAAACCAATCGAATTAAACTTTGGCGAGATGGTCTGTTTGCCGTTGCATCGGGTATCGGAGTCACAATTTTAACCTTAATGGTCTTAAGCCGAGAATTTGATCCAATTTCCAACTTCTTCCTAAGCAATAGTGTGCCTGGCGGCGGTGGAACCAATGTGGTCAACGTCATTTTAGTGGATTTCCGTGGCTTTGATACCTTGGGCGAAATCGTGGTATTGGCTCTGGCTGGTTTGGGAATCTTTGCGTTATTGCAAAACTTGAAACTACCTCAACCAGAAAGCAATGAATTTGGTCAAAATTGGAGTCAGGATCGCCACCCTGTTATTCTGCAAACCTTCTCTCGCTTGTTATTACCCCTAATGTTGATGGTTGCGATCTATATTTTTCTTCGTGGTCACAATCTACCAGGTGGAGGTTTCATTGCCGGACTCATTGCATCTGTGGCATTGATTGTGTTCTACCTTGCCAATGGCATTGAGTGGACGCAACAACGACTCAAAGTGGATATGCACTGGGCGATCGGATTAGGCGTGTTAATTGCCAGCACCACCGGCGTGGTTTCAATGTTGGTTGGCTTCCCGTTCTTGACCTCAGCCTTTGCACACATCCATTGGCCGATAGTCGGTGAGTTTGAGCTTGCAAGCGCCATTGCGTTCGACTTAGGCGTATTCTTGGTGGTTGTCGGTGCGACTGTTTTGAGCTTGGTTCAGCTTGGAAAACTTAGCCAACCGGCCGGTAAAGAAACAGGAAATTATTAAGGCACTTGTCGTTATCCATATTCGCTTGGCGATAGCCTTCCCTAGCTATCGACACCTCCAAATATGGATAATGACAACCTTTGAACTAATCGCTTACAGGAGCTATGAAAATGGAAGGATTAATTGCCCTAATGATTGGGGTCATGACTACCGCAGGGGTATTTTTGACCTTACGTGGTCGAACCTTTCCAGTGGTTTTAGGCCTGACACTACTTGCCTATGCGGTCAATGTATTTTTGTTCGCAATGGGACGATTACAAACCGGAGCGCCAGCCGTCATTCGAGAGGGCGTCACTCAATACGCAGACCCACTGCCACAAGCTTTGGTATTGACGGCGATTGTCATAGCGTTTGGTATGACGGCATTTCTGATTGTATTGGCACTCAAAGCCCGCTCTGAAATGGGTAATGACCATGTTGATGGTACTCATCAACCGATAGATGAAATAAGCAAAAAACAAAGTTATCACTCGAAACATTAACCCTGTTGGAATTGTGAAGCCAGCGAAGACCTACCGCTGCTCTGAGAAAACCTTATGCAATATTTAATTGAAATTGTCAGCCCACATTTACCCATACTGCCTCTTCTACTTCCTTTAGTCGCCGGTATGGTGGTTTTATTGGTCGCAAATAAAGGCATTACCTGGCAAAGAACCATCAGCCTTGTCGCAACCCTTAGCTTATTTGTCATGGCTGTTGCCAGTTTCACCTTCAGTTTAGAAGGCTCGATTCAAATCTACGCGCTGGGTAATTGGCAAGCGCCTTTCGGAATTGTGATGGTCCTCGATCAACTTTCGGCACTCATGTTGGTTTTGGTCGCACTGTTAGCAGTAACCGCCCTATGGTTTGCGATTCGACAAAATATAGATTCTCAAGGTGCGCACTTCCACCCTTTATTTCAAGTCCAATTGTTCGGTTTAAATGGCGCTTTTTTAACGGGTGACCTGTTTAACCTATTCGTCTTCTTTGAGGTCCTGTTGCTTGCTTCTTATGGTTTACTGCTTCACGGCGGTGGTCGCCACAAAACCAAAGCAGGCTTGCACTATGTGGTTTTGAACCTGATTGGTTCAACACTGTTTCTGTTTGCTGTCGGTACACTCTACGGCATTCTTGGCACCTTGAATATTGCCGATATGGGTCAACGCATCACTCAACTGGCGATTGAAGATCAAGGTGTAGTAGCCGTCGCAGGTCTGATGTTGCTTTTGGTATTCGGTCTGAAAGCGGCGATGTTCCCTCTCTATCTTTGGTTACCTCATGCCTATTCCCATACCACCGCGCCGGTTGCCGCCCTTTTCGCGATTATGACCAAAGTAGGGCTCTATGCAATTATTCGAGTTCATGGCACCCTATTTGGCGAGCAAGCTGGCGAACTGGCAGGCATTCACACACCTTGGGTGTTAGGACTGGGTCTAATTACTTTAATTATGGCTGCAATGGGTGCTTTGGCGGCTAAATTCTTACGTCAACAAATCGCGTATTTGGTTTTAGCCTCTGTTGCGACACTATTAATAGCCAGTGCATTGCCAGGCGTTGAATCCTTGGCCGCACTGTTGTTCTATCTAATCCATTCGACTTTTATTGCAGCCGGTTTTTTCCTATTGGCCTACTTTATTCTGCAAGGTCGTGGACAAAAAACCGACCAATTGGTGCGTGCCTATTCCATGCCGAACGCCATCTTAATTGGCAGTTTTTTTGTATTTGCAGCGGTTGCCATCAGTGGACTGCCACCACTTTCTGGCTTCTTTGGAAAACTGCTTATCTTGAGTTCAGCCCTAGAGCATCCATTGTTTTTTGGAATTTTAGCGGTGGTTTTGATTTCAGGACTTTTAATGATTATCGCCTTAGCAAAAAGTGGTTCTCAGATTTTCTACCATATCCTCAAAAAAGAAGCCGATCACTCCATTCGCCATTGCAATACGCATGATGGTACTTGCCAGCTTAGCTTAGCTGGCATTGGTTCAGTGGTCATACTGTTTTCTATCTCCGTTTGGCTGGTTGTCTTTGCCCATCCAACACACAAAACCTTGAACTCAGTCGCCCAACAAACCTTGGATAGAACGCAATATCAACAACAAGTATTGAACTTCACACCGATTGCAAACTCACGCAAGGAGCTAGTTGAATGAAAACACTCCTCCCACACCCCATTTTAAGTCTTGTTTTGTGGCTACTTTGGTTGCTGCTGAATAACACTTTCGCGCCAGGACATATGTTGCTAGGTGCTGTTTTAGCGATTATTCTGCCATTCATCACTCGAAGCTTTTGGCCAGAAAATATCCGTATTCAACATCCATTGAAACTATTGAAATTCATCCTGATTGTGCTGTGGGATATTCTGATTGCCAACATTCAAGTAGCGCGTCTAATTCTTGGAAAAAATGACTCCTTGAAATCGACTTTTATTGAAATTCCTTTGGAAATAGAACAACCTATCAGCATTAGTTTGCTTGCCAATACGATTTCCTTGACACCTGGAACGGTGAGCTGTGATGTGAGTGAGGACAAAAAAACCTTAATCGTGCATGCGCTACATAGCCCAAACCCAGAAGAGACCATTTCTGAAATTAAACAGCGCTACGAGCAACCGTTAAAAAAGGTGTTTGAATCATGTTAGAAGTGAGTTTACAAATCGCTATGGTGCTAGTCACCGTCGCCATGCTATTGAGCTTTTACCGCCTGCTGAAAGGTCCAAGCAGACTCGACAGAATACTGGCTCTCGACACGCTTTATATCAACAGTATTGCCATCCTAGTGCTTGCTGGACTGGTTTTTTCAAGCCCGCTGTATTTTGAAGCCGCACTATTAATTGCGGTGATGGGGTTTGTAGGAACCGTCGCCTTGAGCAAATACCTGCTTCGCGGCGACATTATGGAATAAGCAAGCAATGGTATAGGCTGAAATAACCGTCGTTGATTGCAAAACAAGAACTTTACCGGCCGGTAAAGTTTAAAACGTTATGAACAACCGAATAAAAAGAGAATACAGATGAGTATCACGCTAGAAATCTTATTAAGCGTACTGATTTTAATTGGGGCGGTTTTTACACTAATCGGTTCCATTGGACTGGCCAAACTACCCGACTTCTATACCCGACTTCACGGCCCTACCAAAGCCAGCACCTTGGGTGTTGGAGCCATTCTAATTGCTTCAGCGATTTACTTTAGCTTCACTGAAACATTAAGCCTGCATGAATTACTGGTCACACTGTTTTTATTTATCACCGCACCCATTGGTGCACACCTGATGGCGAAAGCAGCGATTCATCTCTCTAAAAAATCACGGCTTTAAGAGTGCAGCTTTATTGTTGAATAAAACATAAGGTTTTTGGCCAAATTTTCATCGTTAAAGTTTTTTGGGGCGCACCCAAGCTTTACTTCCTGTGACCTTTTCCAGATCAAGTGCTACATCTTTAGCCGCTTCTCGATCAGGATAAAGGCCATATACCACAGCAAAACGTTTTTGTTGACCCACTACTTTTTCTTCAATACTTGCTTTAGATAACTCAAATTTATCGATGAACTGAAGCGCAGAACTTTGATCTGACAAGCTAACCAACTGTATTGTAAATTGATCATTACTAGCTGTTTCTAAATTAGGATGAGCCCTTGCTTCATCAATAAGCCCATCTAAATAACTCTTTTGCTGTGGAGCTTCATTCAAATTAATCTCTACGATTTCTTCTGTCATATCAATCGTATTACTGACTTCCAGTGACTCCAGTTCGATTTGCTGAATCGCATTTTTTTGAATTTTACAATGCAAGTTTTCCCTATTTAGCGCGCCACACAAATATTTTGGTTGGTTTAAATCCAAAAATGGTCCTAAGACTAGTTGATATTGGCTTTCAGCTGATTGAGTCAGTAAAACTTCATAAGGAGTTTGGTTAAAGTGTTTAGATAGAAGTTCAGGGAAAAAGCCTCGCAATAGGTTCAAAACCAACTTAGCATTTTTTTCACTGATAAAGGTTCCTAAGTCAATTGCATAGCTGTGCTCTAAACTCTTCGAATCATCCGTATACGCATATTTATCCGCAGGGAATAATTCAAAATTCGCCCCCAATAATAATGTTCCATCACTTCCAATTGAGACAGGAATTGCGCTGCGTGTTTTCAGGTTATTTTTCTTTAAAAAATCGCCTTCAACCGCTAAATGATAATCACCCGGTGGAACCATAGAAAATAGGAAAAAACCATCAAAAGAAGATTTGGTTGTCAGTTTTTCTGTTGTTTTCAAATTGGTCAGCGTTAATGGGACTTGACTCAATTCAGCAGCATTTTCAAATAATTTTTTGGCAACCGTGACAGTTCCTTCAATTTCACCAGCTGTTACAACTGGAATTAACAGGGTTTTAACTAATCCGGGTCTTGGTAAAAAGGATATCCCTTTATTCGAAGGAATCCAAAAAGGATCTTCTAAAGATTCTTTCTCAACTTCAATATCTGTCACCACATTCGATGATAAACCATGAATAAAGGCCTGCCCTTGATCATTAGTCACATCTTTACGGCGAGTTTGCGGACTAGACAATACAGCATTTTCAATTAAAGTTTCGCCTTGATCCAATTTCTGATTATTATTTTTATCTTCAAAGACAATTGCTGAAGCTGCACCCTTGGTTGACATTCGCTCAGATGTTGTAAAAAGTGAATTCGAGATAGGGTCATGACCAAGACCAAAACGTAAACTAAAATCAACTCTTTGATAACCTTCTTCATCCAAGCCTAAACTTAGACTAGAGATAGCATGTTTGTTTAACCAACTAAACGCTAATTTAGCCGTATTGAATTGTTCATTAAAGTCTCGTGTTAAGTTTAAATCCACCGTTAAACCATCACTCAAATATTTCTGAAAAGCGAGATAACCATAGTCAATTTCTGCCTCTGGATCCAACTGATAATCTAACCCCATTCGCATAAATATCTGTTCAATAGTCGTTGAGGCTTGAAAAAATCCTGAAACCTGCTCTGAAAGACTCTCTTCAAGTCGATTCTTCTGGCGGTTATATTTCAAGTTATTCACTAAGCTGACACGACCAAGCTTACCGCCTAAACCGAGTTGTAATTGATCAATCGTTTGCTCAAAATGACTGGTTTGTCTTTGATAAGAAAATGCATAGCGTGCATTACCGAATATTGGCCCATTTAAGCTAAGCTGATGACTTTGCTTCAAACGATAGGTTTCATTAAATGTTCGTTGAAAATCTTTAGACGCAGAACGAAAAGCATAAGTTAGATTATGTGCTGACCCTGCATATAAAGGTCGAGATAAATTCAATGAACTCAATTGTCCTTGGCTTAAATCTTTGAGGACTTGAGCGTTGATTAAGGTGTTTTGCCAAAATAGTCGTATACCAGGTTGGACAAAATCGTGTCGTTTTTGGTCTTCTTCAAAAACATAACTCGCAATATCAAAGGTTACCGATGCCGCCGCACCAATGCCTTTTTCAAAATGAGAGTTAAAACGAGCATGATTTGCATCATAACTATTTTCATCTTCGAACAACACATCTTGAAACGTTTTATTTTGCTGGCTAATAGAAACATCATAAATCAGCTTTCCGCCCACCAATGCAGCGGCATCTAAATTAAAAAGCTCCGTTTTTTCTTCACGTTGACCTTGGGGTCCATAAAAAACTAACCTGAACTCATTCTTCCCAACAAACAATTGCTGATCTAGAAATTCATACTGCCCATTATCTTTGACTTGAGTTGAACCAAGAAAAATGCCATTTCGGTATAGCTCAACTTCCCATCCTGGTTGTTGATAACCAATAATATTGGTCGTTTGGGAGTTGGTAATTCGACCAAATGGTTGATTAGAGATTCTCGCCCCAACTTCATTCACTCCAGAAAGATTATTAATCGTTGTTGGAATGATGTCACCAAACTCTACTTGTGTTGCCTTAAACACACCTAACAAATCAGGTTCCAATGAATTGCGCTCTAGCGTCAGACGGAAATCAATATCACCATTATTTGAATCAAACGAATTATATTGAGTCCCTAAAAAATACCGGCCGGTCATATAAGCTAAATCACCCGCACCCAAAACTGACAATTTGGTCTGATAATTGTCGTCCCTATCATGATTGCCAGAAAGCTGTATATCGGTAAAAACAGGTCCAAATAGCCGGTAAGGTTCATCCGCTCTAGGGAGTTTAGGTTCTAAATTCACTACCGATGTGGAACCTTGACGATTTGCACGCCTAAGACGATTTTGGATGGGTAAACGCTGTTTGGGTGTTAAGGTTAAAGTTAATTGGCGGCTATCTGCATCGGATTCAATTTGAAACCAAGCAAACACTTGACTCAGTGGAAAATAGAGTTTTTGTTGCTCAATTAACCAGTCATTCTCTGAAAATTGATCATTAAATGCATCGCTGACAACTTGATATTCACCTGGAGAAACAGACTCTATGGAAAACAACTTGTCTGGTGAAATAAACCATCCATCTGCCTCAAGCGTTTGCAGTTTACTCTCGGTAATAACAGCATTAATTTCAATCGGAAAATCAAGCAATGCAATAACTTGTTCAATGTCTACCCAAATTTGATTTTGTTTATCTAAAGCCTCTAAGTCACCTAAAATCAAGCCGTCATCCAAACGAACTGAAAAAATCAGTTCTCGATCAGTCGATTGTGTTAATTGCTCTTGAGTGACATATTTACCTGAAACAGGATCATAAAATAAAGAAGAGGCTGTTTCCTGATTTGCAAAAGAGACTGACAATGGCAACATCAAAAATACAAAATGGATTTTTGAAAAAAGCGATTGATATGCGAAACGTTTTTTAAAAATGATATTCATCAACCCTACACACACCTAATAAACAAATTCCGCAGAACCCAGATTTCTATGATTAAGGGCGGCGTCTCCGGTATACACAACTTTATAGATACCTTTTTTTAAAGGTTTCGTGTTTTCTAAAGAAAATCCTACTGATCGACGAATCTTTGTTTCACGGTAAACGGCAATATTGTTTAATTCTGCAATTTTAGTTGGTTGCGTTTCTAAGTTAGGCTGCCAATACAGTGTGGCTTTGCCATTCACACCATAATCGCCTAGTCGTTGAATATCAAACACAACTTTTTGTTTGCCTCCTTCATTAACGATTTTCAACTGACTTAATGAGACTTCTGAATTATAAGCACCACTTCTTACAAAAACTGGAATGGTGAATGACATCAACATATGCAATTTGATTTGAGCAGAATCCTGCATTTGTACCGCTTGTGGATCCGGCAATTCAGTAAACATCAAATGAGTTCGATATTCACCGGCCGGTAAGTTTGCAGGCCTTCTCGCAGCAATTCGAATTTTTTGTACCTCTCCCGGCGCTAACCGAACTTGTCTTGGACTATAACGCAACATATCTTTTGCTGAATGAAGCTGCTTTAAATCCGCAGCGGTTGGTTTAGTAATAATGCCGCCTTTCTCTGTTTGCACAATATCCACTAACCCTAAACGATAGGTTTTGGTTACATTCGAAGAATTGATTAAATTAACGTAGGCTGATCTCTCACGGTCTTCAAATATCACCCGTTTTGGGCTTATCATCAAGTTTGCATAAACTGAGTGGGAAAATAAGAAAAGGAATAAAAAGCCTATGAATGCTAATTTTTTTCTGATCATTTACTTGAATGCCTGTTTGAGTTGTTTGTCATGAATCTTTTAATAATTTATCAATAAACGATAAGGTCGATAATAGATGCCATCGATATAGCCAGCACCGGTACCACTAGAGGTCAAGCTACCAAATACCCGTAACTCATACTGCCCATTAATGTCGGTATTAAAACTCTCCACCTCAAGAACAGGGTCAACCTCAAACTGAGGCGTCGATAAATTTCCCAACTCATGAGAGGTTATAGGACTTGCCGGTTCAAGTGAGACATTCACTAAAAAATTACTAGCAAAGCCGTCAAAGAAAAATATCCCTGGTCGACCAGATTGCATAATCACAATCCCGGAATCAGCAACCGTCCCCAAGTTTGGATCTAAAGCCATCCTTTGAGGTGTTTGATTATTAGTAATGACTATTTCTCCAAACCACAAAGCTTGGGTTTGACGAATCTGCTCTTCGGCTTGGACTGTAAATGGCGTTAAAGGGAGAACCAGAACTAAAAGAATAAGCGTTTTTGTCTGCATTATCGGATTGAAATATTTAATCATCAATAAACCCACACAAAAAAGCTTGTAAAAACTCAATATTATTACTTTTTATTAAGCAATAACATTGAGTAAAGACGCATTTACTGATAATTCGCTACAACGGTAAATGTGCCATTGTAAGTTCCATCTGGAACAGCACCATCAATTGCAGCAGGTAAAGTAATCGTTGCACCCATATTGAATTCTAAATCACCGTTACCATCAGTCGTCAGGGCATCAGAATCACCTGCGGTAAAAGTTCTAAATGAGGCATTCGTTACATCATAAATCGTTGGTGAACCAATTGTTAATGCAGCCGCTGCTGGATTAGCTCCATTTGTTAAAGAGGTCAAGCCAGTCCCTAAATCTGTGGTGACAATAACCGATGCATTAGCGCCCGCACCAGTAATGGTGAACTTGGCAGGGGCCGGTGTCCCACCAATAACTGTAATAGTCGATAACCCATCATTCGTTGCGGTTAATGGGTTAGCAGCACCTTCTAAAGGAGACAAAGCAAGGGTCGCTGTACCACCATTTGTATTATCATCGTTGGCAATAATTTCTCCGAAATTCATATCCGCAGCCTTTACCAAAGTAATTGCACCATTGACAGTCACTGAGGCTTGAGCATTGATAGGCGTATTTGCTTGGGCTGATGTGGTTAAACCAATACCTGCAACCAATGCAATAGCAAGTTTTTGTTTTGAGATAAATTTCATAAAACATTCCTTCTCGTTAAAAGGACAGAATCGTCCATATAACTTTACGACAAAATAATTAAAAAGTTTAATTTTATTGACCTCTTGTAAGAAGTAAGTTTTATGTCTAATTAATGATTTTAATCACATTTTGGGAATACATAATCCCGAGTTCTAGCGTCTTGACACTCTGGTCTTATCGATTTTGAACTTTGATTCGTTTTAATTGAAACGGTTCTAGGAGGCGGTTGATTATTAGAGACAACTTTTTTCAATCGATCTAAATAGGTAATTAATTCATCTAATTCTTTTTCTTTTTGAATCACAGATTCTAATTTTGGCTTCAATCCTTTCCACTCATCCAAAACTTTTTTGGATTGCAAATCTTGACCTAAATTATTTATTTGCCAATCATTTACGGTATCTTTTGCCGTTTCAAACAAGTCTACAGTTTGACTTTTAGGCCAATATTCCCTTGTCTCAGCTTTTTGTTTACGGATAAAAAAGAACTCTGATGGAGAATAAGGTTGTAACTCTGATTCATCTTTAATTTCGAAAAAACGGCTAGGACTGCCCATTGGCTGCTGATAAATTTCTTCTGCTTGAATTCCAACCACCGTTATCTGAGACCAGACAGAGTAAGAAATTAAAGAAAGTGGTATGAATATTAAAACCGACAGTTTTTTCATTTCTATCAAACCTAAATGTTCTAATTTAGTCTAATAAACAAAAAACATACCAATTCAACAGAAGTTAAGAAAGGTTTATTAAGACGTCCATTTCTCGATTTTTCGGCGGTCGCGTTTGGTTGGCCTGCCAGCACCTTTTTCACGATAGCCAACCAATGCCATATCTGGCGAGGGTTTGCGCTGATTTAATACTTCAGAATCGAGTTGATATAAGGCTTGTGCCATTTCAGCCGAACCGCGTTTGTCAGAAATCACCAAAACCGTCACTTCGACTTGACGATGCACTTGCGTAATTTTCAGTTTATCGCCAACCATCAAGGTTTTGCTGGGCTTTGGTTTATGACCGTTGAGTTCGATTTTGCCACCTTTAATGGCATCCAACGCCACCCCACGCGTCTTAAAAAACCTAGCCGCCCAAAGCCACTTATCGACTCTCAGCTTTGTTAATTCTGATTTTTCTCCCAAAACCTACACCCACTCTTTTGGCGCCAGATAATCGTAGATTTTTGCCTCTTCCGTGCCTGGTTCAGGCTGATAACCATATTTCCAAGTCACTTCTGGCGGCATCGACATCAAGATAGATTCTGTTCGACCACCGGTTTGTAGGCCAAAAATAGTGCCACGGTCAAACGCTAAGTTAAACTCTGCATAACGTCCACGGCGATACAATTGGAAATCTTTCTGGCGCTCACCATATTCCATCGCTTTTCGTTTAGCAACAATGGGGCGGTATGCTTTAATGTAGTGATCCCCGACCGATTGCATAAACGCAAAGCACTTTTCAAAATCCCAACCATAAGTTTCTGCGTTTAAGTCATCATAAAACAGTCCGCCAACCCCACGTGTTTCATTGCGGTGTTTTAAGAAAAAGTACTCATCGCACCATTTTTTATACTTTGGATAAATGTCTTCACCAAACGGCTCACAAGCATTTTTAGACTCTTGATGCCAGTGAATAATGTCTTCTTCAAATGGATAATAAGGCGTTAAATCGAAACCGCCACCAAACCACCAAACCGGTTCTTCACCTTCTTTTTCAGCAACAAATAGACGAACATTGGCATGCGAGGTTGGAATATAAGGGTTGCGTGGATGAATCACTAAGGACACACCTAGCGCCTGAAATGACCGGCCGGCTAATTCTGGACGGTTAGCAGTTGCTGATGGCGGCAGTTTTTCACCTTTTACATGGGAAAAGTTCACGCCACCTTTTTCAATAATCTCGCCACCTTCCATGACTCGCGTTCGACCACCACCAGTCAACTGCATGACACCTTCAGCTTTTTCACGCTCCCACTCATCGACAATAAAGTCTTTTGAACCATCTTCCTGTGCTAATTGGGCACAAATGTCATCTTGCAAAGACAATAAATACTGTTTGACTGCTTCAACGTTTACCGCGTTTTCTAAGTGGCTCATTTTATTCATCACCTGAATTACTTTGAAAAAACGCATTTTATCAAATTTAATCCGTAGATTTAGGATTCAAAAATTGATTTAAGCTTGCGAAAATTTCGTATTATGACTGTTTTAAACGCATTTGCTAAATGTGCCGTTAACAATCTAAGGCGCAGTCATTGCTGGAATATTTAAGGAGCTGATATGCAAAAACTGGTTTTAATGAGTCTCATAACAACTTTGACTTTCAGCTCACACGCCTATGCCAACTGGTGGGAAAAAGGCTTAGAGGTGTTGAAAGAATCCACTACTCAAACTGACTCTTCATCACCTGTCGCTGCAAACAGCTCTGTTTTTGGAAATACCGATATCGAAAGTGCTTTCAGAGAAGCCTTATCGATTGGCTCTAAAACAGTCATTGATTCAATTGGTGTTGAAAACGGGTTTAACCTAAACCCAAAAATTCATATTCCTTTACCGAGTTCATTGAAAACCATTCAATCTGGACTGACAAAATTTGGCATGAGTACCTATGCAGATGAATTGGAACTAACCTTAAACCGTGCAGCTGAAGAAGCTTTGCCCGAAACCAAAGCGATTTTTTTAGAAGCTATTAAGAGCATGAGCTTTGAAGATGTTCAAAAGCTTTATAAAGGCTCTGATAATTCTGCGACAGAATATCTTAAAAAAACCACCACTCCCGCATTGAAAGAAAAGATAGCACCCATTATCGACAACAAATTAAAGAGCGTAGGAGCCGTCAGTGCTTACGAAGCTCTAACCCAGAGTTATCGACAACAATACCCTTTTTTACCAGACGTTAAAGCAAACTTACAATCGCATGTAATGGATAAAACACTTGAAGGAATGTTTTATTACTTGGGTCAAGAAGAAAGTAAAATACGTCAAGAACCTTTAAAGTACGGTAGCGACCTACTCAAAAAAGTCTTTTCAAAATAATAACTTAGGAATATTATTTATGAAACGTTTGATTAAAATCACCCTGTTAAGCCTGAGTGTTTTGAGTTTAAATGCGTGTGTCAGCCAATCCACAAAAAGTGGCGATGTCGGGATTGAGCGCAAACAGCTGTTATTGGTTTCAGAACAAGAAATGATGCAAGGGGGCGCTCAAGCGTATGCAGGCGTTTTAAATGAAGCCAAGCAAAATAAACAGCTGAACACCGATCCAGTATTAACCAAACGTGTTAGGGCAATTGCTGATCGATTAATTCCTCAAACAGCCATATTTCGGTCGGATGCACCCAAATGGAACTGGGAAGTGAATGTGTTGAAGTCTGATGAACTCAACGCTTGGTGTATGCCAGGCGGCAAGATTGCTTTTTACACCGGAATTATTGAAAAACTTCAACTCACCGATGCTGAAATTGCCGCAATCATGGGCCATGAAATGGCGCATGCATTACGAGAGCACTCGCGCGAACGCGCATCAAATCAAATGGTTCAAAACCTAGGTTTGGTAGCGCTCGGCGCACTTGCAGGAGTGGAAGAAAAGTATTTAGGAGCCGCAGCGCTTGCCATGCAAGTCACCTTAACACTTCCAAATAGTCGAACGCATGAAGTAGAAGCGGATCGAATGGGTGTCGAACTCGCTGCTCGTGCCGGATATGATCCTTATGCAGCGGTGACGCTCTGGGAAAAAATGCAAAAACAAAGCGGTGGCGGACAACCCATGGAGTTTTTAAGCACACATCCAGCGCATAAGAACCGAATTAAAGACTTAAATGTCTATGCTAAACGTGTCTATCCACTTTATTTACAAACAAAAAAATAAGTTTCTTTACTTAAATTTCTTTGGATAAGACTAGCGCAAACGCTTTCTGGTTTGCGCATCCCAAATCTGGGTCGGTTCGGATAATTCTCCTAAAGGCGCATCAATGCAATCAAAACGATTACCGAAATAGTTTTTAACCTCAGCATAACTGCGCGCTGGTTCTTTACCACTTGGGTTAGCACTGGTCGAAACAATTGGTCCATTAAAGGCTTCGCATAACGCCTTTACAGTTGGATGACTCGAAACACGAACCGCTAAGGTCTCACGTCCTCCTGTAACCCATTTTGGCATCGATTGTCTCACAGGTAATACCCAAGTCACCGGACCAGGCCAAGAATCTCTAACTTGTTGTTCCCACGATTCACCACATATACGAACCAAGTCTTCGATTTGTTCAATTGAAGCAGCCGCTAAAATCACCCCTTTTTCGACCGGCCGGTGTTTCACGTGAAGCAATTTCTCAAACGCTTGTTCATTGAAAGGGTCACAACCTAAACCATAAACAGCTTCGGTTGGGTATCCAATAATATTCCCTAAGCGAAGTTGTTGAACCGCATTTTCAATTGAACTAGGCTGCTCCTTACTCATTCGGATTTAACTCTTTTGATAACCAATCAATGCAGTTGATGTATTTTAAGAATGATTTTAAAAACATTCGGATCTTTTATTTGTGTCATTTCACCTTCGCGAGGAATATGTTTATCTTTTAATCGCGATAAGAAAAAGCGTAAAGCCGCTAAGCGCAATGCCGCTGGCCAAGAAGCTTGTTCTTCTGAAGTTAACGGGCGAATGAGCTGATAAGCCTGCAACATCGTCTCGACTTTATTAGCATCAAAAGAAATCTGATCCACGTTTTCAGTTTGTGCACGACACCAATCATTCACCATCACCGCTAAGTCATATAAGAAGACTGAATTGCAGGCGTAATATAAGTCAATGATTCCAGATAATTCATCACCATCAAATAGCGCATTGTCACAGAACAGGTCCGCATGAATCACACCGGCCGGTAAATGTTTCCAATCAACTTGAGACTGAAAATTAAGTTCTTCTTGAATCAAAATTTGTTCATCTTCAGGAAGATGACTCGCAATCAACTCAAACGTGTTTTTCATCCAAGACAAATCACGATCATTGGCTCGATGTTCACTAAAATCAGCACCGGCCAAATGAAACTTCGCAAGACTTTCACCCATCACGGTACACTGTGTTACCGATGGTGTTTCCACACCTGAACCGGTTAAACGTGCCACTAGAGCTGCTGGTTTGCTTTTCAAAGGCTGAAGATAGTCATTGGATCTAGTCGCAACAGGATGAGCGGTTGGAATTTGATGCTCCGCCATAAATGCCATGATATTTAAAAAATAAGGCAACTCATCAAAACTATGATGCTCGAAAATCGTTAAAACAAACTGCTTTTGAATACCATTGTGTTCGGTATTCACAAAATAGTTAGTGTTTTCGATTCCCGCGCTAATGCCTTCAAAAGAGGCTAAAGTTCCCACATCATAATTTTGCAAAAACTCGTTCAGATCATTTGCATCGACGACGGTGTAGACAGACATAGAGTAAATTCTCGTTATTCGCTAAAATGTGGCGCAGATTTTACCATAAGAGCATTTTTATGACTGACCACAATTCACTTTTGCCAATCAACCCAAATAGTCCATTTATTTTAGTGGATGGATCTTCCTATCTATTCCGAGCTTTCCATGCCATGCCACCACTCAGTAACTCAAAAGGACAAGCGACTGGAGCCATTTTTGGCGTCATAAATATGTTGGGCAAGCTCATTGAGCAATATCAGCCGGAAAAAATGGCGGTTATCTTTGATGCAAAAGGCCCTACCTTTCGTCACGAAATGTATTCAGAGTATAAAGCCCACCGCCCTCCAATGCCGGACGAACTCAGAACGCAAATTAAACCTATCCATGAAATTGTCAAAGCACTTGGACTGCCATTAATCGTCATTGAAGGTGTCGAAGCGGATGATGTCATGGGAACCCTTGCACACCAAGCCACTTTAGCTAAGCATGACACGCTGATTTCAACCGGTGATAAAGATATGGCGCAACTGGTCGATGAGCACGTCACACTAATCAATACCATGAACGACACGCTTATGACGCCTGAGGCCGTTGTTGAAAAGTTTGGTGTTCGCCCTGATCAAATTATTGACTATCTCGCCTTAATGGGTGACTCATCAGATAACATCCCAGGCATTCCAAAGTGCGGTCCTAAAACGGCAGTGAAATGGTTAAACGCCCATGGCAATATCGATAATTTGATTGCCAATGCCGATATGATTGGGGGCAAGATTGGCGAAAATCTTCGCAATAACCTTGAACAACTCGAACTTTCACGACAATTGACGACTATTCGACTTGACTGCGATCTTCCGGTCAACCTTAACTCGATTCAGAGAACCCCTCCTGATTTGGAAAAATTACAAGAACTGTTCAGCGAGTATGAACTTCGTAATTGGCTCAATACTGTGATGAAAGGCGAAGCCCCTTTTACTAAAAAATCAGGCGCGAAGGCTCACAGCCAAACTCTGCAAAAGAAAGGCAGTGAAAACACCGTTTCGACTCAGCAGACTGAACCGAATGAAACAATGCCGGCCGGTGAACCCCCAGCTAAAACGGATTATGAGACTGTTTTTACAGAAGATGCGTTTAGCCAATGGCTAGAAAAAATTCAAAACGCCAAACTGTTTGCCATTGATACCGAAACAACCTCACTGAATAGCATGCAAGCTGAAGTCGTCGGTATCTGTCTAGCTGTCGCCACAGAAGATGGCAACCAAGCCTGTTATATTCCTGTTGCGCATGATTATGAAGAAGCGCCAGAACAATTGGATCGCAATGATGTTCTAGCCAAACTCAAACCTATCTTAGAGAACCCAAATGTCTTTAAATGCGGTCAAAATTTGAAATATGACTGGCATGTTCTGAAAAATTATGACATCGAGATGCAAGGCATGGCGTTCGATACCATGCTTGAATCCTACTGTTTGAACAGTGTTGCCACGCGCCACAACATGGATGATTTAGCATTAAATTATCTGAATTATCGCACCACACACTTTGAAGAAATTGCGGGTAAAGGTAAAAAACAACTCACCTTTAACCAAATAGAAATTGAAAAGGCTGCACATTATGCTGCAGAAGATGCTGATATTACCTTGCGACTGCACCAAACCATTTGGCCGCAATTAGAAGCTGAACCAAGACTCGGCCAACTATTTCAGAATATCGAAATGCCATTAATGCCGGTTTTAGCGAAAATCGAACGTAATGGAGTTTTGCTAGACACCGATATGTTGGCCGTACAAAGTAAAAAAATCAGCGAAAAGTTAGGTCAATTAGAACAAGAAGCCTATGCCATTGCCGGTGAAAAATTCAATTTAAACTCTTCGAAACAGCTACAGACCATTCTTTTTGAAAATCTGGATTTGCCGGTCATTAAAAAAACCCCTAAAGGCGCACCTTCAACGGCCGAACCGGTTTTAGTACAACTAGCTGAAGATGGTCATGAAATGCCAAACTTAATTTTAGAATACCGAAGCTTGGCTAAATTAAAATCAACCTATACAGATTCTTTACCCAAACAGATTCACCCTGAAACTGGGCGAGTTCATACCTCTTATCAGCAAGCAGTCGCCTCTACCGGCCGGTTATCTTCGACCGAGCCAAATTTACAGAATATTCCAATTCGAAGTGAAGAAGGTCGAAAAATTCGCCAAGCTTTTATTGCTCGCCCAGGTTATAAACTACTCGCGGCCGATTATTCACAAATCGAATTAAGAATCATGGCGCACCTATCGGGTGATGAAGGACTTTTGAACGCTTTTTCTCAAGGTAAAGACATTCACCAAGCCACTGCTGCGGAAATTTTTGACATGCCGCTCGATGAAGTTACAACCGAACAACGCCGGAGTGCCAAAGCGGTTAACTTTGGTTTGATTTATGGCATGTCTGCATTTGGTTTGGCCAAGCAACTGAATGTGGGACGTAATGAAGCGCAGGAATATATCAACCTCTACTTCTCCCGTTATCCGGGTGTGCTCGATTACATGGAATCCACCAAAGCGAATGCCAAAGAACACGGTTTTGTAGAAACCTTGATGGGACGCCGTTTATATTTGCCTGACATCAATGCTCGCAACGGCCAGCTTAGACAATATGCTGAACGCACCGCCATTAATGCGCCGATGCAAGGCACAGCAGCAGATATTATCAAAACAGCAATGGTCAATATCGGAGACTGGCTTGATCAAACCACTCTGGATATTCAAATGCTGATGCAAGTACACGATGAATTAGTATTTGAAGTCGCCGAAAGTGATTTAGAGTCGGCTAAAACAGATATTAAACGCTTAATGGAATCTGCCCTTGAACTGAAAGTGCCACTCATTGTTGAAATGGGTACAGGAGATAACTGGGATCAAGCGCATTAATGGGATCCACTAAAAATTCAAATAACGCTTTGTCGTCACTTACGCGTAATATTAAAGTGGCACAGAGTGTGGTATCTTCTGCCACCTTAAAATATCTATCACACATAAAAATAATAATTTTGGAGTGGGAAAATGTCTATCCGTAATCGAATTTTAACGCTGTCTGCGGTACTCTTCGGCTTTTTGCTTCTTGCTATTTTTGTTGGTTTAAGCCAAATCAGCCGCTTTGATCATAATCTACACCTTCTTTACGAAGACAGAATTGTTCCTCTCAAAGACTTGAAAAACATAAGTGATTCTTATGCAGTTAACATTGTGGATACTAACCACAAACTACGAAATGGGAATATCTCTTGGCAAGAAGCTCAAAACAATATCGTAAATGCTCAAAAAGAGATTAACGAGATTTGGAAAGCTTATATGGCTACGACTTTGACAGACAAAGAAGCTCAACTAGCCAAGCGAGCTGAAAAATTGATGTATCCTGCGAATCAAGCTATTGATGAGTTGCTCACACTTGTCAGAGCGCAAAATGCACAAGAAATTGAAAAATTTAGTATTGAAAAACTCTATCCAGTGATTGATCCCATTTCCGATGCTATCTCCCAACTTATCAATTTGCAGTTAGATGTTGCTCAAGAAATCAATCAAGAAAGCTCCGAAAGCTATCAGACATTGATGACTCTTTCAATTGTGGCAATTATTCTTTCTTTTGTTTTTATTTCATGGTTTGTTCTTGTCACTGTTCGCGCCATTTCACGCCCATTGAATGAATTAGTTGAAACCTCCCAAACTGTCATGCAATCAGGCGACTTTAGCCAACGAGTTACGATTACACGCATGGATGAAGTCGGGGTTGCTGCCAGTGCTTTTAATCAACTACTGAACAATACAACGCAGGCAATTAAAGAAGCGAATCAAGTGGTGGGTGCAATTGCGCAATCAGACTTTAGCCAACGCATGAATGGAAATTATGTTGGAGATTTAAACCAACTTAAAGAAGGAGTAAATGCTTCAGCCAAAAGTGTTTCCTTTATGATGGATGAGCTTGGAAAAATTATGCAAGCGCTTCAAGATGGCCGGTTTGATGCCAAAATGGATCCTCAGGTTCCAGAAGCCTTCCGTCAACAAGTCGAAAAAGCTCTTTCAACCATTGACCAAGTAGTCACTCAAATCAATGATGTTATGAGCCATATGAATCAGGGTGAATTTGATAAACGAATCCAAACTCAGGCACACGGCCAATTAGAACAATTGAAAATCAATATCAATGGTTCTATGGATTCTTTAGAAACAGCCGTTCAAGATATTCGTCGAGTCGTAACTGCTCAAGCAGACGGAGACCTTACGACAAAAATTACCAACCACTATGAAGGCGAATTAAGTGTCCTTAAAGAGGTGATTAACGGCTCAGCACAAAAGCTTACCGAAGTCGTTTCCAAAGCATTGAATGCCTCTAATGTTGTCCATACTGCTTCAGATGAAGTCTCGCGAGGGGCTTTAGATTTAAGCCAACGTGTTCAGGAACAGGCAGCGGCCTTGGAAGAAACATCTGCTACCATGGATGAGATGAATTCTACGGTACAAAATAATACCGAAAACTCTAAACAAGCGACAGTCGTTGCTCAAGATATGCAGCAACAAGCTCAACAGGGTCAAGAAATCATGGCGCAAACCATTACCGCCATGAACCAAATTCAAGAATCCAGTCATAAAATTTCCGATATTGTCAGCCTAATTGACGGAATTGCCTTTCAAACCAACCTATTGGCACTTAATGCGGCGGTTGAAGCTGCAAGAGCTGGTGAACATGGTCGAGGATTTGCGGTAGTCGCTGGTGAAGTTCGCGCCCTGGCACAGAAATCAGCTGACGCAGCAAAAGATATTACTTCTTTAATTAATGAAAGCGTCACTCGAATCGATGAAGGAACCAAATTGGCATCCGAGTCTGGCGAAACTCTAAATACCATGACTGATTCGATTGAAAAAGTTTCCCATATGATTGAGCAAATTGCACAGGCATCGGTTGAGCAAGCTGAAGGTGTCAATCAAGTGCATAAAGCGATTACGGAAATTGATAAAGTCACTCAGCAAAACGCCGCTTTGGTTGAGGAAACCAGTGCTGCTTCTGAAAGCCTAAGTGAGCAGGCGCAAAACCTGAATAATGAAATGAATTTCTTTAATACTGGTAATGCGCAAGTCAATCAGACAAATCAAAGTCGAGCCTCAACTCCAGTCGTTCGCCCTGCTCCTAAAATCGAGTCAAAACCTGCACAAAAGCCCGCATCTAAACCTGTCCCTAAACCATCAGTAGAAACGGCAAAACCTTCAACACCAAGCCAAAACAACGAAGAGTGGGATGAGTTTTAAAAAACTCCACTAATTCACCATTGAAAACCGGCATAAAGCCGGTTTTTTTATCCTTTTAAACTTTACTCTTACTCATAGAAACTTACTCAATAAAGGATAAATACCGGCCGGTAAGCTCTTGTCGTTTAATGAATCATTCTTCATAAAAGACAAAAACTAACATTTTTTTACATTGTCTAATCTTTTGTTTCAAAACAAAACACTTTTATTCTCCATTCTGCACCAAAGTCTTCTTAAGGTTAAAGTTTAAGGCACTTTAATCAATATAAAAATGAACTTTTCTAGAAAACTCTTAGGCACAAAGATTGCTGATTAAATTTTATTCAGAATCACTCTACTTAGTCGACTACTTATCTTTTAGACAAGATTATTCCTTTCAAATTATTCACATCGGTTAGATATCGACAACGGATAAAAACGAGAAGCGAGGGCAAGAATGGAATCCACTCATCAAGAATTTGATATTTCCAAATTCGGAACTATCGTCAGTAAAACTGATCTTCATGGAACCATTACCGGTGTGAATGAGGCCTTTATCCATGCGAGCGGCTATTCAAAAGAAGAATTGATTGGCCAACCACAAAGTATTGTTCGTCATCCAGATGTACCCAAAGCTGTTTTTAAAGATCTTTGGTCAACCCTTAAAAGTGATAAACCGTGGGTACAAATCGTTAAAAACCGTCGAAAAGATGGCCGTTATTATTGGGTTCAAGCCAATATTACCCCTATGTATGAAAACGGTAAGATCATTGGTTATTTATCCGTTAGAACAGCTATCGACAATGCAACCAAAAACCAAGCTGAAAGCCTCTACCAACAAATCAAATCCGGTAAGAAACGTCTGGATAACGGCTACCCATTAAGCAGTCTGCAAAAATTATGTATATTCGATAAAATTCACCCGATTAATCTGATGTTAACCATGATTGGTCTTATGGGAATACTTGCTACGGCTATCCAATCAGGACTTATTCAACTCCCTACTGAACTGGTCATATTTATCAGTGCCTTTTTCTTTTTCTATACATGGGCCGGTAAAAAATATGCCTTTAACCGCTTAGGTAGTGCCAAAAAAGTCATTGATAAAATGCGTGAAGGTGATTTCTCAGGACAAGTAAATTTCCGTGGAAATCACTCCTTAGGCAAATTGGTATCTGCCGTTAAAATGATGCAAGTGCAATTAGGTGCCATGTATGATGATTCACAGACCAAACTCAACTCAAGCATGCGTTTAAAGTCGGCACTGGACAGTGCTTCAAGCAATATTATGATGGTGAATCAATCCGGAAAAGTGATTTACCTGAATCATCAAATGGAAGATTTTTTTCAAAAAAACCATACAAAAATTCAATCTGCGTTTGAAAATTTTTCCGTCGAGACCCTCATCGGTCAAAACTTATCGACTGTTTGTCAGAGCGAATTCTTCTCCGATCTCTCTCAAGCAAAGACTTCACAAGAGACGATTTGCGATCTAAATATCGAACTCTCTATAATTCCAGTTCAAGACGATGAAGGCACTCGCCTTGGTTCTGTTCTGGAATGGAAAGATATGACACAACAAAGAGTCATTGAGCGTGAATTGGAATCTACATTGAAAATGGCTTCTATTGGTCATACCGATTTGCATATTGATACCCGAAACCTAAGCGGTTTTTATCTCGACACCTCGAATAACGTTAATTCTCTCCTATCAGAACTGCACGCAATCATCGAAAATATGGTTCATGTTATGACCAAATTAGCGATAGGTGATGTTCGAGGTCGTATTGATAAAGATTTACAAGGCTCTCTTGCTGCCATGAAAGGTGCAACAAACGTATCTTTAGACAACCTCAGCTCAATCATTATGTATATTAAAAAGGCGGCAGGAACCGTACAAATCGCTGCGGATGAATCTTATGAAGCTGCAAACGACTTATCTGACCGGACACAACAAGCTGCTGCCGCAATTGAACAAGTTAACTCTGCCATGCAAAATATGAGTCACCTGCAAATGGAAAACACACGAGAATTAACCAATGTTAATGACTCCGCACTACAAACCATGCAAGAAAATAAAAAGGCGAAATCTTCCTTAAAAGCAACTGTGGATTCTATTCAAGAAATTCAAAAAACCTCCGAACAGATTTCCAATATTATTTCAATAATCGACGGTATCGCGTTTCAAACCAATCTACTCGCACTGAATGCGGCAGTCGAAGCAGCAAGAGCCGGTGAACATGGTCGTGGTTTTGCCGTCGTAGCAGGTGAAGTGAGAACTCTCGCGCAGAAATCTGCCGGAGCGGCACAAGACATTAAAGTCTTGATTAATGATTCAGTTCTTAAAGTGAATCAAGGTGTTGAAAAGGTGCAAGAAACCAATGAGGCTTTTGAAATCGTCGATCAAAGAGTCAACAATATCAGCAATGCAATGAAAACGGTGCTTGGTTCAATAGAACAACAACAAAATACCGTTAGTGAAATTGCTCAAGCACTTAATGAATTAGACACAAATATTCAAAACAACGCCTCTCTGGTTGACCAATCATCCGCGGCATCACACTCTTTAAAAGAACAAGCCGTCTTACTCAATACTGAAACGGCTAAATTCCTCATTGATGAACATAAAGCGATTGATTTAATTCAGGATTCACCGGATCTTTTCGGAGTTAAAATGGCCGATGTACGTCAGAATATGCGAGTTTGGCGAACCAGTATTCAAACCTATCTAAACGGTATCCCGATAGATATGGATGTCAATCAGGCTGTCAACCCGGAAAGCTGTTTTGTTGGAAAAAGCTTAGCAACGCTTTTGAATCAATTTCCACAAATGCAACAAATGAATGAATACCAAAAAGTACGTCAATTACATGTTCGCCAACATGAATTGGTGAAATCTGCCATGGAAATTTTGAATCAAGCCGATCAACATAGTTTGGAAGACTTAAAAACGAAAGATGCGATTCTGGACCAGTTTGTGAATATCACGGATGACTTAGACAAGGCACTTGCCGCCTTGAACAGTGCTTTAACCTCAGAACTGATGCAACAAGCAACACCTAATTCACAATCAATTCCGCAACTTCGCTCAGCATAAAACCAGCGATATCCTTGTAGGAAATACTTAAGGAAAGTAAGGAAAGTTTTGCAATGCGACAACTTCACGCCTTAACCTGTCAAACGAAGAACTCGGCGCTGAGAGGGTAAGCCGAGAAACGAAGAACTCGGCGAAGAGCCGAAAAATTAATTTGATTCAACCAGAGGTTCCCTAAACTACCGGCCGGTAAGAATTCATTTGTTACCGGCCGGTAAACCTTTAAACACTTTTTTAGAAAGTACGAATATTGGTTTTCTTCTTTTTCTTACCAAGCTTCGTGCCTTTCTCCGCTTGATGACGCTGATGCGGTTTTTCTTCAATCAGCTTCGCTTCATAATCCATCCAATCATCCAATTTTTTCCAAACCTCGAGCAACCCTTGTTTATTCAATGATGAAAATAGTTGCACAGATGCGTGCGGATACTCTTCCTGAATAAGCTTTTCGATTGCATGTAAACTGGCTTTCGCCGGCCCTTTTTTCAGTTTGTCAGACTTCGTCAAAAGTATATGAACTGGCAATCCAATTTGTTGAGTCCATTCCAACATCACTAAATCAATCTCCGTGGGCGGCATTCGAGAATCCATTAACAAAACAATCCCTTTCAACTGAGGACGCTTTTCAATGTATTCACTCAACCCTGCTTCCCAAGCTTTTTTAATTTTGACATTCACTTTTGCAAAACCATAACCCGGTAAATCCACCAAAGAACGAATTTCATCCACAGGAAAAAAATTAATCAGTTGTGTTCTCCCAGGAGTTTTACTGGTTCTGGCAAGCGATTTTTGTGAGGTGATTGTGTTCAAAGCACTCGATTTACCCGCATTTGACCGGCCGGCAAATGCCACTTCGAATTCAAATTCTTCTGGGCAAAGGTTTAAGGTTGGAACACTTTTAAGATATGTTGCACGTTGGTAAAGAGGATGTTGCATAGTTAATGGTCTTTTAATACTTTATCAATTTTGTGGCTAAGTATATACTTTACCCTATTTTTTGGGAAATACGTCCGCTAAACGCAGTCAATAAATTTAATTTTCTGTTAAAAATCAATAACTTAAAAACCGAGTAAATCTCTAGGTTTTTTAAATAATCCGGGCGCTAAAGAAAAAGAAACCTTATGAACAACTCAAGTACTGCAACCAAAGTTAAAAAGCCGAGTCCTTTTTTAAACTTTCTTGGCTCGATGAATCTTGCCGTTACCTTGCTGATGATGCTCTCGATTGCTTCAGTCATTGGTACCGTTTTACAGCAAAATCAGGCTTTCCAAGACTATATTATTAAGTTTGGACCTTTCTGGACCGATGTATTCAACAGTTTAGGACTTTTCCATGTTTACGGCGCAGCATGGTTTATTTTAGTCTTAATCTTTTTGCTGATTTCAACCAGTGTTTGCGTGGTTCGCAACACACCAGGTTTCATGAAAGATATGAAACAGTTCAGCGAAAAGCTGACGGCCAATGCCATTAAACACCAAAAATACAATGTTGCGTTTAGCACTCACATTGCCAAAGACGAGCACCTTACACATTCGGCCGCACTTCTGAAACACCACGGTTATAAAGTTAAAACCCATCAACACACTGATGGCTCCGTGACAGTTGCTGGTTTAAAAGGTGCTTGGAACCGTTTAGGCTATTTCTTTACTCATATCTCGATCATTATTATCTGTTTCGGGGGGCTGCTTGATTCCAACTTTTTACTAAAGTATCGCGAAATGACTGGTACTTTAGTGCCTGAAACACGCTCAGTGAGTTTAGATGAAGTTCCTCAAACCGCATGGGTTGGCCCAGAGAACCTCTCATTCCGAGGAACAGTTAACATTCCTGAAGGATCAAAATCCGATATTTTGTTCTTGCCATATGAAAATGGTTACTTAGTCCAAAAACTTCCTTTCACGATTGTAAACAAAGACTTCCATATCGATTATTACGACACAGGGATGCCGAAAAACTACCAAAGTGAATTAGAGCTTTACATTCCCGGTCAGGAAGAGCCGATTCGTAAAACCATTGAAGTGAACAAACCTCTTTATTACGAAAACTATGCGATTTATCAGTCATCATTTGGTGATGGTGGTACTGAACTCAAACTAAAAGTGCATCCATTATTATCACCGATTGTGAACCCGCTTGAGCTCGAATCTACGGTAAATAAAGTTGAGCCTTTAAAAACCCCTATGGGTAAATTTCGTCTAGAGTTGAATGACTTCCGCGCCTTTAACATGGTGCCTTTGAGTGATGAAGAACAAGCTGAGACCGGCCGCAAATTCCACAATAATGGCCCAACGGTAATTTTCAAGGTTCGTAATGAACAAGGTAAAGCTTGGGAATACGAAAACTACTTAATGGCGAATCATCAAGATGGGCGCGATTTCTTTATGACAGGTGTGCGTGAATCTGCTGCAGAACCATTCCGATATCTGTTTATTCCTGCTGATGAAAAACGCTCTAAAGAACGTTTTTTCAAGTTAACAGCCATGTTGAATCAAAGCACTCAAAATATGAATTTAATTCGTTCACTTTACCCGCAAGCGCCGGGGATGGATGATCGAACCTATGCTATGCAGCTCGATTTAACTGAAAAACTCTTGACCCTTTTCCGTCAAACCGGTTTCCAAGGGATCGAAGACTTTATATTGAAAAATGTGCCAAAAGAAGAACAGACAAAAGTCTCAGAATATTACTTTGCACAGACGACATTTGCCCTACAAAGCATCTATCTCGAATTGCTGCGTAAAGAAGGCATTATTGATGATTTAAACGCGGAAATTACACCTTTCGATAAACAGTGGTTTGAAGATGCATTAACCGCGATTACTGGGTTCTCTATTTATGGGCCACCCATGTTTGTTGAGTTGGCAGGCTTTAAAGAAATCCAAGCAACGGGTCTTCAAATTACTAAATCCCCTGGAAAAGACATTGTTTATTTCGGAAGTACTTTACTTATAATTGGGGTCTTCTTTATGTTCTATGTTCGTCAAAGACGTGTATGGATCAACATTCAACCAAGTTCTTCGGGTGTCGATTTAAACATCGCTGCCAAAGACAATAAAAACCTTCCAGAGACGAAAGTCGAAATGGAAAAAATCGCAGATCAAATTCGTGATTTTGCAAACAAGGCTTAAGAAAGGTAACGACTATGCAAACTGAAACCTATATGCAACAACTCGAAGAGTCGCAAAAACAGCCCATAACTTTTAAAGAAATTGTTTGGGCCATTTTTATCACGCTAGTCAGTGTTTACTCTTATGTCACTTACGGCGCTTTGATGGATATCTATGAAATTGGTATTTTGATAGGTACCGCAATTTCATGGATCTGGCTTGGACGCTTCTGGCCAAGCATGCGCCCTTTCACTTATTGGGTGAGTGCCTTGACCATACTCGCGCTCTGGTCGTATCACAATCACGGTAATGTATTTGAAGCCAAAGATACCGCTTTCTTCTTGAAGTTCTTGGTCTCCAGTGAATCCGCGACTATGTGGATGAGCGCCCTTCTTGTACTAGCGACCGCGACCTACTTCTTTGCCTTATTTAACAAGTCAGAGTTTACTGCAAAAACAGCCACTACAATGGTTTGGGCAGCGATGGTATTTGGTTTTGTCGGCATGATGGTTCGCTGGCGCGAGTCTTACATCATTAACTTCGACTACGGACACATTCCTGTTTCATCACTGTATGAAGTATTCATTTTGTTTATTGTCATGACCGGTTTAATGTATTTGTACTATGAGCAAAAATATAAAACTAGAGCATTAGGTGGCTACGTAATGCTGGTCATCAGTGCGGCGGTTGCATTCTTGTTGTGGTATCACTTTGATCGTGGCGCTCATGAAATTCAACCATTGGTTCCTGCCTTGAAATCTTACTGGATGAAAATTCACGTTCCTGCGAACTTTGTCGGTTATGGTGGGTTTGCGATTGCTGCAATGGTTGCCGTTGCCTACCTGTTCACAGAACGTTCATTGAAAAAAAATCCTGAAAGTACTTTCGCTGCGCGTATGCCGAGCTTGGAAATCATGGATGACATCATGTATAAAGTCATCGCTCTTGGGTTTGCATTTTTCACTATCGCAACCGTTCTAGGTGCGATGTGGGCAGCTGAAGCTTGGGGTGGCTACTGGTCATGGGATCCAAAAGAAACTTGGGCTTTAATCGTTTGGTTGAACTACGCCGCTTGGTTGCATATTCGCATGTCTAAAGGCTGGCGTGGGACACCGATGGCTTGGTGGGCATTTATCGGTCTATTCATCACCACTTTTGCTTTCTTGGGTGTGAACATGTTCTTATCAGGACTTCATTCATACGGTGAACTGTAATTCATAACCAAAAAGGATTTTAGATATGAATCGACGACTGTTTTTATCAACTCTTGCAGCAACTTCTTTAGTTGGAACTTCAAACCTAGCGCAAGCCGCTGAGTTTGAATTGATTGATGGCGTTCAATACAAAACACTGAAAAAACCAGTGGATACTGAAGGTAAAAAAACAGTCATTGAAGTTTTTGGTTATACCTGCCCTCACTGCTATCACTTGGAACCAAGTATTCATGAATGGTTGAAAACCAAACCGGAAAATGTCCAATTTGAACGAATGCCAGTTGTCTTTAATCACCCAAATTGGATTTATATGGCTCGCGTGTTTTTCACCGCAAAACGTTTAGGTGTTTTAGAAAAATCACACAGCGACTTTTTCCACGCGATTCATCGTGATAAAACCGATGTCTTCACTCCAGAAGCTCTAGCCAAATTCTTTACTCGCTTTGGAGTAGAAGAAAAAGACTTCTTAGATATGTTCAAAAGTTTTGTGGTGGATGGCGATATCAAAAAAGCCGCAAAACTGACGCGCCAATATGAAGTCGAAGGGGTTCCAGCCATCATTATAAATGGCAAATATCTCACCGATGTACCAATGGCCAAAGGCAAGAAAGAGATGTGGACTGTGGTGGACGAGTTGATTCAAAAATAACTTTTCTATCTATAAACTTAAATGACTATCAAATCATTCAAAAACCCCATTGAGGGGTTTTTTGCTTTTTGAGGCTCAGCCTCAATATGCTTCTGGCATAATAAAGCCATTCAAAAGCCTACCGGCCGGTAAATTAAAGGGATCTTATGAAAGCCTCAGAACTGTTTGTAAACTGTCTTGAAAACGAAGGTGTCGAATATATTTTTGGAATTCCAGGTGAGGAAAACTTGGAAATCATGGACGCTCTACTCGATTCAGACATTGAGTTTATTACAACACGCCATGAACAAGGTGCGGCTTTTATGGCAGATGTCTATGGACGTCTAACCGGCCGTTCAGGCGTTTGTATGTCCACGCTAGGGCCTGGTGCGACCAACCTTGTCACCGGAGTAGCCGATGCGAATATGGATAACGCACCTCTGGTCGCGATTGCCGGTCAAGCTGCCACAACACGTATGCACAAAGAATCCCATCAGGTCGTTGATTTGGTCAGTATGTTCAAACCCATTACCAAATACTCAACTCAAATTCTTGAACCAGAAATTATTCCTGAAGTCGTGCGTAAGGCTTTTAAACTCGCAGAGGCTGAAAAACCAGGCGCGACTTTTATTGATTTCCCTGAAAATATCTGTGAAATGGACATTAATGAAACGCCTCTTCCAGTCAGTGTGAATCGTGCCACTTTCGCCGATCGCAGTCTTATCAAAGAAGCAGCGATAATGGTTCAGGAAGCTGAAAACCCACTTATACTGGTTGGTAATGGTGCCGTTCGCTCGTGCGCCAGTGACGACATTATTACCTTTGTTGAACGCCACAAAATTCCGGTCGTAAATACCTTTATGGCCAAAGGTGTGATTCCTTTTTACAACGATATGGCTATGGGAACAGCTGGCCTACAAAAAGGTGATTATGAAAACGGCGGCTTTGAAAAAGCCGATTTAATCATCTGTGTCGGTTTTGACATGGTTGAATACCACCCTCACCTCTGGAATCCTAATCGCTCTCATACGATTATTCACATCGACAGTAAAAAAGCCGAAGTCGACAGTAGCTATATTCCTAATTTGGAACTGATTGGCAATATCGGTGCTAACTTGCGCTCTCTGGGTGAAGCGATTGAAAAACCTATCACCAAATCGAATATCGACTTCACATTGCGTCAATCCATGATTAACGAAATGAACCGTTGTTCCAAAAGTGATGCTTGGCCAATGCTTCCACAAAAGATTATTTGGGATCTACGTACCGCAATGAACTCTGAAGATATCGCCATTAGTGACGTCGGTGCACACAAAATGTGGATGGCACGAATGTTCCGATGCGATCAGCCTAATACTTGTATTATTTCTAATGGCTTTGCCGGCATGGGGATTGCGGTCCCAGGCGGTGTCGCGGCTAAACTCGCCTTTCCAGAAAAAGCTGTCGTTGCGGTCACAGGGGATGCAGGATTTATGATGAACTCCCAAGAAATCGAAACCGCCCTGCGTAACAATACACCGTTTGTCATTCTTATTTGGAACGACAGTCAATACGGATTGATTGAATGGAAACAGCAGCGCCGCTATGGACGCCCTGCTTACATTGATTTTAAAAACCCTGACTTTGTTGCTTATGCAAAATCATTTGGCGCTGAAGGCATTAGAATCAATTCAGCGAAAGAGTTATTACCGGCTTTGAAAACTGCTTTAAAAACACCGACCGTAACCGTCATTGACTGCCCTGTCGATTATTCAGAAAACGATCGTCTCACTGAACTACTTGGAAATGTGCTTTCAGAGATTGAAGACTAAACTTAATGAGTAATTTGTATGCTGAATGTTAAATAGAATGCACCGCATTCCCAATAAACTATTCAGCATTAAACATTCATTTACAACCCAAACACCACTTCCGATAATGACTTACGCTTGCCATTTTGGGTTGAGCAATCCCCTTTTAAATGCCCCATATACAAAACACCAATAAGCTCGATCTGTTGTGAATCTGCATTAATTTGCTGGTATGTGTGGTTATCTTTGATAATCGGCCCAGTACTCCACTGGACTCCCATTCCCATCTGCCAAGCCATTAACTGAAAGTTTTGAATCGCACAACTGCAGGCAGCATAATCTTCTTTTCTAACCAATTCGTCATCCGCTAAAGCTTGACCAACCAATACCATTTTGGGAATCTTTAAAAACTTTTCCACTGCTGCATCATAGATCATCTGATAGTTTTCTGAATTTGGCTCTGCCCGGCTCTCAGCTCTTAACTTTGCATAAGTTTCAGCCAAAGCTTTCTGTTGCGCTTCAGAAACCACCCAAAACCGCCAAGGTTGCGTCAACTTATGATTCGGAGCCCAAATAGCTGCCTCTAAACAATTTTCTAACTCTGCAAACTCTACCGGCCGGTCAGAAAATTGATAACAAGTTCGACGAGATTTAATTAATGTCAGTAATTCAAACGCATTCATAATGATTTATTGGCCTTTATTTTTAGTTCTTTACGTTTCTTTAAATCTTTCCTCAAAGAATACCGGATACAACAAACAAATCATGGCAAAATACTCAAAAATTAATAGTTTTCATCTAAGCCCTTTGGATAAAGTGTGTTGTTTTGTGGATAAATACCAAATTTTACAATAATCAAAATTTTATCCCCAAAACACCCACATCTATCCACAGGGCTTTTAACTAGGGTTGTTACCAAGCTTATTCACAAGTTAACTTATTGATATATGAAATTTATTCTTATTTATCTACAAAAGTTGTACACAACAAGAGTAATAAAAACAAAGTAAACTATATAAAAGATATATTCTTTAACAGCCTGTGAATTACTCACACATTGAAAACGAAAGGTAAATAAATGACATTAAGTGAATTGAAGTATATTGTTGCGGTTGCCAAGGAAAAGCACTTTCGTAAAGCTTCAGAAACCTGTTTTGTTAGTCAACCAACGCTCAGTGTGGCTGTAAAGAAACTCGAAGAAGAATTAGACATCACCATTTTTGAAAGACGCAAACAAGATTTGATTGTGACGCCTATTGGCAAAAAAGTTATTGCCCTTGCAGAAGAAATACTTGAAAAAGCAGATGACATCAAAACCCTTGCTAAAGAATCTCAAGGAGATTTATCGTCACAATTACGGATTGGTGCAATCTATACAATTGGCCCTTATTTGCTTCCAAGACTTCTTCCAGAATTTCAAAAAGTCGCTCCTAATATTCCTCTGATCATTGAAGAAAATTTTACGAGTGTCTTAGTCGAAAAACTGCATTCAGGTGAACTCGATCTTGTGATCCTTTCTTTGCCTTTTGAAGAAAATAATATTGAAACTCAACCACTTTACAGCGAACCTTTTAAAGTGATTGTGCCAAATACGCATCCACTAGCGGACGTCGATAAACCTTTGAGTTTAAAAGAAATGGAAAAGGAAACAGTTCTACTTCTTGGTGCAGGACATTGTTTTAGAGATCAAGTTTTAGAATCGTATCCTAACTTTATGCACTTGAATCACCACAGCGACCGTCTTCAAAAAACCTTTGAAGGCAGCTCTTTGGAAACGATTCGTTACATGGTATCTTCAGGCGTTGGAATTTCTGTTTTTCCATGTTCATCTCTGTCTGACAGAGACAAAGGGTTGTTTAAAATTAAAGAGCTTAAAGAAGATCAAAGTTCCAGTCGTGTTGTGGCTTTGGCTTGGAGAAAAACGTTCCCAAGAACAGAGGTTTTAGAATTATTTAATCAAGCCTTATCCAAAATAAACTTGCCTTGTACGAACCCAATTAAATAAAATGGCAGAAATGAAATTTTAGGACCTTTTTATTCATGTTATCCATGCAGAAAAATCTATTAACAGCCACATTGAGTGTTGGATTACTTGCCCCCCACATGACCGTCTTGGCAGAATCGAAACACAACAGCCCTTCATTCGACTTTGACCGTTTAGAAGTTGTCTACCCAGAAAACTTTAAGAAGTCCTCTGCAATCAGCTCTAATGACCCTTATGAGTCATTTAACCGTCGTATGTTGGATTTCAATTTGAGTTTTCATTATTCAGTTGGTAAACCTTTGATCAAAGGTTATCGTTCCATTCCAAGCCCTATTCGGACCGCGGGTGAAAATTTTCTGAATAACCTTGGGCAACCTTTATCAATGCTTAACAGCTTTTTGCAAGGTAATGTGGAAGATGGCCTGAGCACGCTAATGAGATTTTCCATCAATAGCACTTTTGGCTTACTTGGAATTTTAGATATTGCCACTGAAGCTGGGCTTAACGATAAAGATGAAGACTTTGGACAAACGCTTTATGTTTGGGGTGTTTGGAATGAAGCAAATTATGTTGTAGTCCCGTTTCTAGGGCCAACTACCACACGAGATATTTTTGGAAAAGTGGAAAGCAGTGTTGATCCAATCTATTATCAAAATGGCTTGGAAAGCACTTATGCTTTGGATGATGAATTTAATGAAAAAGCTAAGGTTTTTATGGCTGATGGAGTCGTCAGTTATAACAGGGCAGAACCTTTAATTTCGACCTTGGAAAATCAAATTGATCCGTACTTATTTGCGCGTGAGGCTTATATTCAAAATCGAGTGAATGAAATTTATAACGGTAAGCCACCTGTTGCTAAAATTGAAGATGATTTCTTTGATTAACAAGCAAAAAATTATGGCTATGTAAATTGTGAGGTTGTATTGTGACTTTGGTCACACCCCAAGAAACGATAAAAATCAGATTTTTCCTAATATATTTTTTGTTCATTTCTTTGCCCTGGCAAAAGACACAAAGAACTCGACGCCCGAAGGGGTAAGTCGAGAAACGAACCACACGAAGAACTTGGCTAAGAGCCAAGAAAGAAAACAGCCCCGCTTCGTTCGTTAACTCCAGCTAACGCTTATCCTCTGGCGATTTCGAAACTCGCAAACGAAGTTTGCTCAAGCAGTCTCATCGCTTCCAGAGTCTTTCACTAAGCTGGATTAAAACTCACTTTGAAGAGGTAAAAAAGCATTTGTCGCTAGCTTATTTAAAACCAGAGACAATCAAAAACGCCCCAAATCTTTAAGAGACGGGGCGTTTGTTTTTTTCAGAAATAACTTTCAGAATGCATTGAGGTTATTCCGGTTTGTAGTCCGGCGCTGGTTTGGCGATAAATCTTAGCCATACTAAACCAATGATTGCGGCCATTAACGAAGCGACTAAAATACCGGTTTTAGCTTCTACCAGCATCATTCCTGGATTTGTCCAAGCCAGCTCAGCGATGAAAATTGACATGGTAAAACCAATCCCCGCTAAAAATGCGGTTCCAAACAACTGATTCATTGATGCGCCACTTGGTAGTCTGGCAATCCCTAGTTTAATCATTAACCATGCCACTCCAAAGACACCAATCAGTTTTCCAAGAACTAATCCGCTGATAACTCCAGAAGCAACTGGTTCCATTACAATCGTGCCCATTTCCGACCAGTTAATCGCCACACCGGCATTTGCAAGTGCAAATATTGGAATAATTAAAATACCGACCGGAAGATGAAGGCTATTTTCCAGACGAATGGATGGCGGTTGAACTTGTTTCACGCTCGATTCCATTTGCGTCAATAGACCTTCTTGTTGTTCACAAAGTTGATAATTTGGATGAGATTGATCGGTTTTTTTGTAACGTGCGACTAGGTCATCAATATGCGTAGAGAAAAAGCGTGGATTAAATTTTGGACGTGTTGGAATCGCCAGTGCGGTCAAAATCCCTGCTATGGTCGCATGAACGCCTGATGAAAGCATTGCAGACCACATTAGAACCCCAATAATCACATAAGGCAGAACGCGATAAACACCTGCACGGTTCATGGCAATTAAAACACCAAACAGTGCAAAAGCAATTAAGAGGGCAGTTGTATTGATTTCGGCTGTATAGAACAATGCAATGACTGTTACGGCACCCAAATCATCGACAATTGCCAAAGCAACTAGGAAGGTCACTAAAGCTGGTGGCACACGTTTACCTAAAATGACTAAGGCACTGATGGCAAAAGCAATGTCGGTTGCCATTGGAATTCCCCAACCATTGACTGCTTCGGTGCCATAAGTGAAATACACATAAAACAGTGCTGGGAAAACCATTCCCCCGACTGCCGCTCCAATGGGTAAAATTGCATTTTTCGGGTCTGATAATTCGCCAACTAAGATTTCGCGCTTAATTTCTAAACCGACCAAAAAGAAGAAAATTGCCATTAAGGCATCGTTGATCCAGTGATGGAGCGTTAATTTGACATTAGTTTCCCCAAAGCTAAAACCAAAATAGGTATGAAAAAAATGTTTATAGGCTTCAGCATAGGCATCACTATTTGCTAGAAACAGTGCTAACAGCGTCATTAAAATCAAAATTGCACCGGTAGTCATTTGATGATGCAAGAATGATTGGAAAGGGGTCACAACTTTTTTAAACGGTTGTTCCCAAGGCGACTTTAAATGAAAGTCGTGGTTTGAAAAGGGGTTATGCATAAATGAGTTCCTGTTATAGCCGATAAAATTATCTTATCTGCTATTTTACTGATTCTCGTAGAAAAATTCTAAAAGAGTCAGAATCTACCGGCCGGCTAATAAAATAACCCTGAACTAAATCGCAATTTAGTTCATTAAGAATTTCAATGGTCTGTTCGTTTTCAACCCCTTCTGCTGTAACGGTTAATCCTAGGTTGTGCCCTAAATCAATAGTGGAGTGAACAATCGCTAAATCATTCTGGTCTTGATTGATTTCTTGGATAAAGGACTTATCAATTTTAAGTTCGTTGACTGGCAGACGTTTTAAATAAGCAAGTGATGAAAAACCAGTTCCAAAATCATCGATTGATATTTTTATTCCCAATTGATTCAGTTGATTTAGCTGGATCAGCGATAAATTCAGGTTTTCCATCATCACGCTTTCAGTGATTTCCAGAATAAGATATCGGTATTCGAGTTTATTTTGGTCGAGTAAGTTTTTGATTTCAAAACTCAGTTCCTCATTGGCCAAATCAGTGACAGACAGATTAACTGCAACCGATATCTTATAGCCTTGTTTATGCCACTGGGCACACTCAGAAATTGCCTTATTTAAAATTTGTAGGGTCAGTTTATGAATAACTCCGATGCGTTCTGCTGCATCAATGACTTTTTCTGGTGAAATAAATCCAAGAGTAGGGTGGTTCCAGCGCAATAAGGCTTCACAGGCAACTATTTTTTGGTTTTTGAGCTCAATTTTCGGCTGATAATAGGCTTCGAGTTGCTCTGCTTCGATTGCATTTACCAAATCTTGTGTAAGCAACATACGCTCTTTACTGTAAATATTTTCGTTTGAGTCGTAAAAACTAAAACTGGCTCGCTGGCGTTTGGCTGCATACATTGCCATATCTGCATATTGCAAGAGATTTTCGGCATTTTGGCTGTCTTTAGGATAAACCGCCATGCCAATGCTCAATCCCACATTAATCGATTCGTTATCAACGATAAAAGGTTGTTCTAAACTCTCTATGATTTTACGCACCAATTGTTTTGCATTATCAGGATCTGTTTTAGGCAGTAGCAAGGCAAATTCATCGCCACCTAATCGTGCCAAGGTATCTGATTTGCGAATTAAGCTTTGAATTCGGTTTGAAACTTTAATTAGCAATTGATCACCCGCAGAATGTCCAAGAGTGTCATTGATTTCTTTGAAGTAATCCAAATCCATAAAACACAGAATAAATTGGCCATTTTCTCTGTCGCCAGAAAGCAATTGATATTCCAATCGCTGACTCAATGCAAAACGGTTAGGTAGCCCTGTTAAATGGTCATGCATAGCTTGATGTTCCAGCGCTTTTTGTCTTTCAGTAACCTCCTGATCCATTTGCTGGTAGGCATCAAGTAGATTAGCTATTTCCAATGTTTTCGCTGCACCAATTTCAGGGCTAGAAATATCAATTGCTTTGGATTTTAACGCTTGAGAAATTTGACGAATAGGGGAAAAAACCATCCAATCCAATGAGATGAGAATAAAACCGATAAATAGAAAAAGAAGTGTGATTAACCCAAAAATTAGGTAGTAAAAAAAGGTGTCGCTTTTTTGTAATTGATGATCAATATTCTGTTTTTCAGTGCGCAGAGTGGTTTCCAAAAGATTCAAATCAAGAGTGATGGTTTTCATGACTGGAAAAATTCTATTTTTCATGATCATGGTGTCACTTCGCCATTCTCCGTGTTCTGAAATTTCTCGCATGATTAAAAAATTAACAAGCCATTTTTGACTCAGTTTTTCAATACTGTTTAAAATTTCTTCTGCTTCAAAGCTATCTTCGTTTTGATAGAGTTTTTTAAGTTTTTTAAGGCTTTGCATAAAAATATCATGAAAATCATTCAGGCTTTTTCCTTGATCTTTGAGTATTTCAATTGAAAAACTTGCCAAACGATTTGTCATATAAATACGGGTTTGTGAAATCGCTTTTATCCAATTCAGATGGGTTTTTATTAGCTCTGGATAGAGTTGTTCTGAAGTAGGGGTTAAACTTTCTGATTCGATTTCGCGTTTCAGAATTTCAAATCCAGAATTAATTTTATCTTGCTGAATTTCCATTTCATTCGCAGAAATATCCATCGCTGGATATTGCTTATTAATATCTTTTCGGTACTCGACTAGGCGCTTTACTTCGATGTTGAGAGATTTGAATTTTTCAAGTAATGGCAGAACTTTTTGAGTTAAAGGGATATGAAACTCGTGTTCAGATTTAAGTAATGTTTTGAGTAAGTTGATGGAAGAGTTTGTGTTGGTATCAATTTTATGGAGCAAATCCTCATTAATTGGATCTAAAAGAAATAGATTAATATCTTTATTAATACTCAGTAGGTTATTTCTAGTTTCATCAATTTTCGATTGCTCTTCTAAAACGCCTTGATAGGCGTTTGTGACAGCCTGCTTCGTTGAAAGTATATTGAGGTAGCTGATTGCAACGATAAAAACAACAATGAAACCTATAAATAAAGTTGTTTTTAAATATCTTTTTCGCAAGCTGGGCGGGGTTTTGTAGATTGGAACCATAAAGACAAATTTTAATGAATTTTTGAGTGAGTTGACTTCATCCTAAGATAAATTGGCAAAAATACAAACAAATTTTATTTAATTGAGTCCATATAGAATTATTACCTTATATTGTTGAATTTTATAGTTTTATTAAAAATAATTAATTTTATTAATTTCTGAAGTTGTATCAGAATAAAAGCTGTGAATGTTACCGGCCGGTAAAAAAAACAAAACAATAAACCGGTCAAAAATATCATTTTTCTCAAAACCAATTTTTAGGAGAGTGTTATGGAATCAACAGGAAAATGCCCATTTATGCATGGCGCCAATACTGAAAGTCAATCATCGGTCATGGCTTGGTGGCCAAATGCTTTGAATTTGGACATATTGCATCAACACGACCGCAAAACCAACCCATTGGGTGAGGGTTTTAATTACGCTGAGGCGTTCAAAAAACTCGATTTGGAAGCCGTTAAAAATGACTTAAAAGCCCTGATGACCGACTCGCAAGATTGGTGGCCTGCCGATTGGGGGCATTATGGCGGGTTAATGATTCGTATGGCATGGCACGCCGCCGGCTCTTATCGGATTGCCGATGGTCGAGGTGGAGCCGGAACCGGTAACCAGCGTTTTGCACCGCTTAATTCATGGCCAGATAACGTCAACCTTGATAAAGCACGTCGTCTGTTGTGGCCGATTAAAAAGAAATACGGCAATAAAATTTCTTGGGCGGACTTAATGATTCTCGCCGGAAATATGGCCTATGAGTCAATGGGATTAAAAACCTTTGGTTTTGCCGGTGGTCGAGAGGATATTTGGCATCCAGAAAAAGACATTTATTGGGGTTCTGAGAAAGAGTGGCTACAACCGTCTGGCGGTGAAGGCAGCCGTTATTCCGGTGAGCGAGATTTGGAAAACCCATTGGCTGCGGTGATGATGGGTCTTATTTATGTCAATCCAGAAGGGGTAGATGGTCATCCTGATCCACTAAAAACAGCGCAAGATGTGCGAGTTACCTTTAAACGTATGGCGATGAATGACGAAGAAACGGTGGCTTTGACCGCAGGTGGGCATACGGTAGGTAAATGTCACGGCAATGGTGATGCGGCGAATTTAGGGCCCGATCCTGAAGCAGCAGACATTCATGAACAAGGTTTCGGGTGGCTAAATCACACAAGCAGAGGAATCGGCCGAGATACAGTATCAAGTGGAATTGAAGGGGCTTGGACGCCCCATCCCACTCAGTGGGATAATGGTTATTTTTACCTGCTATTCAACTACGATTGGGAGTTAAAAAAGTCACCGGCCGGTGCTTGGCAATGGGAGCCGGTCAATATTAAGGAAGAAGATAAACCGGTCGATGTTGAAGACCCTTCAAAACGATACAATCCGATTATGACCGATGCTGATATGGCAATGATTAAAGACCCAGAATATCGCAAAATCTCGGAACGGTTTTACAATGATCCAGACTATTTCTCAGAGGTTTTTGCGCGTGCTTGGTTTAAATTGACTCATCGTGATTTAGGGCCAAAAACACGTTATTTGGGGGCGGATGTGCCAGATGAAGATTTGATCTGGCAAGACCCAATTCCAGCTCCTGAATATGTGCCGAATGAGGCTGAGATTGCCGAGTTAAAATCGAAAATTTTGGATTCCGGTCTAAGTGTTGCGGAGTTAGTGGCGACCGCTTGGGATTCGGCGCGTACCTATCGTGATTCCGATAAACGTGGTGGTGCGAATGGTGCACGAATTCGTCTTGCACCTCAAAAGGATTGGGTGGCAAATGAGCCAAAACGTCTTGAAAAAGTCCTAAACGTACTTGAAAAAATTCAAAAAGAATTTAACCGGCCGGTATCTATGGCGGATTTAATTGTCTTAGCAGGTTCGGCTGCAATTGAAAAAGCGGCAGAGGATGCTGGGATTTCGATGGAAGTGCCGTTTGCACCGGGGCGCGGTGATGCGACGCAGGAAATGACCGATATTGAATCTTTTGAAGTGCTGGAGCCTTTGCACGATGGTTTTCGTAATTTCTTGAAAGGGGATTATGTGGTGCAACCTGAAGAGATGTTGCTGGATCGTGCACAATTGATGGGGTTAACCGCACCGGAAATGACAGTATTGATCGGTGGTATGCGCGCCTTGGGCGCAAATTATAATGGTTCCAAAGACGGTGTATTTACTGACCAAGAAGGGGGGTTAACCAATGACTTCTTTGTCAATCTGACGTCGATGGAATACAGTTGGGAGCCAACGGGTAAAAACAGCTATGACATTGTTGAACGAATGACCGGCAACAAGAAATACACCGCAAGTCGCGTCGATTTAGTGTTTGGATCAAATTCGGTTTTACGTTCTTATGCGGAAGTCTACGCTCAAGATGACAACCAAGAGAAGTTTGTTAAAGATTTTGTCGCCGCTTGGGTCAAAGTGATGAATGCCGATCGGTTTGATTTATAAGTAACCTATTTAACTTTGATCAATAAAAATGCCGCGAGAATAATGATTCTCGCGGCATTTTCAATGATTCAGATAATGGTTAAATCGATGGACTTAATTTCTTGGTGCTAAGTCTAAATCATTAACAATATTAATCTGCTTTCTTACCGTAGAAGTTCCCTTCAGTATCTGTAAAGTTTTGCGTAGAGTATTCAGAGTAAGGCAGTTTACTCACTGTACTTTGTTCCTTGGCATAGTCAGAGAAGCTTTGCGCATAGTCTAAGAAAGTGTCGATGTATTTGTCGCCAGTAATCTCAGCAAAGGTTGCGTAGCCATCTTTACCGCCAGCAATATAGTCATTTGTTAAAACGATATAAGTGGCTGATTCATTAAAGGTTACCCAAGTATCTGAGCCACGTGCTTTATATTCTAGATTGGATAAACGATTTCCAACCGTTTGAGTCAAATCCATATCCCAGCGAAGACCTGCGGCATAAGGATAAGCACCGGTAGAAGGTTCTACTGTTTTAACCGCATTTTCAGTGGCTTCTTCAAGCACTTGCTTGATTTGAGCACCTGTCATTTCCAATTCAACCAATGTATTAGAAAATGGCAACAGGGTGTAGGCCGTATCGGTTGTAATATCACCGGCCGGTACATCGACGCGCACACCACCGGCATTTTGAATGGCAATATCCGCTCTTGGATCCATTTCATAGAACGCTTGTGCAACAAGTTGTTGAATATCTCCACCGTGTGGCTTTGTGTCATCTGCGGTACAAATATTTGAACGGCCTTGGCCAGGAATTCGTTCCAAACACAAGTCACCAGACGCTTCTGCAATTTTTTCAAGCTTTAATACTTCTACGTCAGCTGCATAAACATCTAATGTGGTTTGAGCTTCAGAGTTGGCCGTCGTAACACGAAGATTGGTTTCATTTGCTAGCAATGCATTGACTTCAGAACTTTCAGATTCTACCAATAGGTGTGGTGTTCCTGAACAGTTTTCGACTTGACCATCCGCATTAAAAGATACATTTAATTCACCGACGACTTGTGCATATTGCCAAGCTTGAACCACACAAACAGTATTGCCTGATTTATCAGTGACTTTGGTTGGGTAATCGCCTTGTGAATTTAAACCATACTGATCAAAATCACCTAGCAAACTGTGAGAATCCCCACCCACAATCACATCCACTCCATCAAGGTTGGAAGCCAGTGTTAAATCATTTGCGTATTGATAATGGGTTAATAGGATGATTTTGTTAATGCCATCGGCTTCTAATTCATCAATGTATTTTTGTGCCGTTTCCAACTCATCCAAAAACTGGGTCGAATCGAGAGGGCTAGAAGAGTTTTGAGTTTTAGATTTAATATCAATCCCAATAATTCCGACCTTTTCACCATTAAATTCTTTAATCGTATAAGGAGAAAGCATATTTTTTCCACCGGCCGGGTAAAGAGGGGTGCCTTCGGTAGGAACAACGTTGGCAGCCAACACTGGTGTCGTCGGACATTTTGCATTTTCAGCAGGGTTTAGGAAGTCTAGGAAAGTTTTCAGACCTGAATCCGAGCTATCAAATTCATGGTTTCCAAGCGCAAAGGCATCAAAACAGACTTCGTTCATCATTGCGGCATCGGCTTCACCTTGGAAAAGCGTGTAGTAAAGTGTTCCAGTCATGGCATCACCGGCATGCAGTTTTAAAACATTGCCAGAAGCGGTTTGCCCTTCAAGTGTTTTGAAAGCTTCAACCACACGTGGGAAACCACCGCTTGCTACTTCGTATTCATCTGCTCCAAGAGTGATATCCATAGAATCTTCTTCGAGATGAGAGTGATGGTCATTGATATGCAAAATGGTCATTTCAAGTGCTTGAGGTTCTGAATCAGAATCGCTGTTACAAGCCGTTAAGGCAAACGACGCTGTCACAATAGATGCACCAATAAATGCGGTTTTTAGGGCGTGATTAAGTTTAGATAATTTCATAGTTTCCTCAGAAAAAAAGATATAAATGTCTATGAAATTAGACTCGATTTTTTTGATGACTTTGTGACAGAAAAATCACAAATTTATGAACGATTTAAAAAATAAAAAGCCCGCAGAGTGCGGGCTAAAAAGTAAAGGTGTGTTTAAAGTTTAATCAACTTCAATTTCATTGATTTGATAGAAAGTGGTGGTACCACTGACTTCACTGGCAACAATCAATAATGGTTGTCCATTTGGGCTATTTTCAGCAGAAACAAATTTCATCCCTTCTGGTCCAAGATCACCGGCACCACCGGCTTCAAGTACGTCATTGGTGACATCTGTCAGACGGTTTGAATTGTATTCAATAAATGTTGCTTCAGAAGGCGTGGTGATGTCATAGACCATAATGCCACCCATACGCTCTAAACCGATAAACGCATAAGTTTTATCGCCGATTTGAGCGATTTCTAAGGCTTCTGGTTCTGGGCCTTTGTTATCTGAACGATCTTCAGCAGCATTCTCAGCATTGTCATTATTGAAATCTGTTCCGTACTTCTCAGCGGTAATTTGCTCGAATGTATCACCGGAATCAAAAACCTGTTCACCCGTTTCAGCATTGAAAATGGAGAAAGAACGACCACCAAAACTTAGAATTTTATCGATGGTTCCGTCACCGTCTAAATCACCATGTTTTAGTGTTAGGCTGTGGGAAAATTTCAAACGATTAACCGTGTCACTTAAATCACCGCCATCAAAACGTGATAAGTTTAATGTCGCAGTGGGTGAAGCAGGTTCATAAACATCCGAATCTAGCGCGTCTTTTAAAGTGATTTCATCAATACACTGCTCACCAGCATCTTCCTCTTTATTAAAATAAAAGCCAGCCGCTTCACAATTTGCCTGATCTAATGCTAGTAACCAGTCATCACGGCTATCGCCTTCATTGGCGGTTAGAACATAGTTCACACCATCTACTTGGTAAGTTGCGATGGAATCCGGCATTAACATTCCCAGTGCGTTTTCGGTTTTGATATTAACCATATCGTCTTTGTTATTACCATCCAGACCATTGCCTTCAATAGAGTGGTCTTTTAAACCTAAAGCAAAGATTTTATTAATGGTTTTGGTTGTCAAATCAACGTCTACAATTGCATTGTTTTCTTGTAAGGCGACAAAAGCGCGAGTACTATCTTCTGAAATTGCGACATATTCAGGCTCTAAATCTTGGGCAGGTGTGGCATTGTAACCATTCAACAAAACACCTTCTGGCAACGAAATTCCTGCAAAGCCGAGAGAGGTGACATTCGTTGATAAAGTACTGCCGTCCCAATTAATATCAATAATGCTGATACTACCTTCTGGGTCAATTGCGTAGGTATCTTCAGAAGGTTCACCCTCATTGGCAACGACTAATAATTCGCCATTTGGTGAGAAGGTCAACATATCCGGTAAAGCGCCTACTTCTAAGGCTGAAACAAAGCTCAAATCACTGACTTTGTAGAACATTACCCAACCATTATCGGTTTTAGTTTCTGCCTCGACTGCAACCGCCATCAAGCCATTTTTAACAGCTACTGAGTTTGCAGCGCCGACTAAATCGGTTGACCCAACAATTCCGTTATCTTGAAGTGTTTGCGCTAAGTTAATCGATAAGTTTTTAGTTGGGTTTGAAACATCTGATGAATTCAATACATCAATCTGTCCTGAGTTAGCGTTCACCACGAAGGTTTGTTTGGTGTTAGCATCAAATGCGACGATTTCTGCTGCAGATTCATCAAACACACCGGATGCATAAGTGCCAAGCTGCTGCATTGAAATAGTGGTTTCAACGGCTGGTTCGTTGTCATTATTGTTACAACCGGATGAAAGAATTAGGCCTGAAAAAAGTGACGCCCATAAAAGGTTTTTTTGAAAAGACATGGTTTAACTCCTATAAATTAGCGAGTGAAGTAAACCAAAAAATAATTAAGCGTTTGTGAACCTAAAATGTTCTTTAGATGACATTAAATTTAATACCGGCCGGTAAAAGTGACTATTTGAAACAACACATAAAAAATAAAGAATTTATATACTTACCTAAAGTTATCGAAAAAGAATAAATTAATCTTAGGTAAAGCTATGAATTTGATTTAACTTGTATTTTTTGTAGTTTTTATTTGGTCTCGACAGTATTTTTTTCTTGTAGTGTTATTATTTTAGAAACTAAATAGAAAGAAAATCTTCTGGCGTAGGTTATGAATTTTTTAAAAAAGGTTTGGAAAATAACCTTTAAAAATTTAATCAGAATTGTAATGTTTGGTTTTGTCGGGGTTGTTACAAGCGTACTAGCCTCTGATAAGCTGCAAAACTTATCGATGGATTGGTCACAAATTAACTTACCTGTCCTCCTTATTGAACCGGATTCAGGAGTCATCTTGGATGCAAACGGTGCAGCAAAACAATTCTATGGTTATCCTGACCTGACTAGAAAAACGATCCAAGAAATCAATACTTTTACATCTGAGCAAGTTGCTCAAGAACGAAAAAAAGCACTTGAAGAAAAACGTAATTATTTTATTTTTCGTCACCGACTTGCGAATAATGAGATTAAAAAAGTCGAAGTTTTTGTTTCCACAATCGACTATCAAGGACGTAAAAGCTTACTGTCTTTAATTGTTCCTATTGATAAATTAGAGTTTTCAAAAGAGGCTTCGCAACACTACCAAACCATACTTGAAAAAAGCTTAGACGAACAAGAAAAATCCATTCATCAAAGCCGACAGTTAAGATTCTGGCTAATGCTTTTTGCACTAGCAGTGTTAACTCTATTGGTTGTTTACCTCTACTTAAACTTGAAAAAAAACCAGCGATTGCAACAAAACTTGCTGCAAACTCAATCACAACTCAAAGCAACATTAGATGCCTTGCCAGATTTATTATTTGAATTAGATGAACAGGGTGTTTTCCTCAACTTTCATGTTTCAAAAGATGACCTGCTTTATCTGCCTTCAGAGAGTTTCTTGGGGAAAAATATTCAAACGTGTCTTCCCCCAGAAATTGCTGAAATAACCCTAGAGAACATTGCTTCGCTTCAACAAACAGGACAAATAAAACATAAACAATATGAATTGGAAATAAATGGAAAGACTGAATCTTTTGAGTTATCGGCTTCGATAAAACGCAATTCAAATGGTGACAACTCATTTATTTTTGTTTCGCGAAATAATACCGATCGCATTCAAGCAGAAGCAAAGCTTGTAAGAAACGAGCAGAACTTACGTTTTATTTCCGAAAATATCTCCGAAGTGCTTTGGTTACGCGATATGGAGACAGGAAAGGTAGAGTATATCAGTTCAGTTTATGAAACGCTTTGGGGTCAATCCCGCGAGAGTTTATACGAAGATAATAGCCGTTTTTTAGATCCGATTCATGAAGAAGATAAGCCACAAGTTATTGATTCCTATGAAAATATGTCAAAAAGAGGTAAGTTTGAAAATACTTATCGGATCTATTCTTCTGATAATGAGATTCACTGGATTCATGCGAAAGGTGAGTTGATTACCGACCATACAACTGGGCGGATATTAGAGGTTGGTCGAGCAACCGACATTACTGATTTAAAACACAAAGAGTCTGAATTAGAGTTGGCAGCCAGTGTATTTCAATCGGCTCGTGAAGCGATTGTAATTACACTGCCCGATAGTACGATTATCGAGGTTAACCACGCGTTTACTGAGATAACTGGTTATAGCCGAGAAGAAGCTTTAGGCCAAAAAACGAATTTTTTAAAATCGAATAAGCATTCAAAAGGGTTTTACAAGAACCTTTGGAAATCCTTATTACAAAATGGATATTGGACAGGGGAAATTTGGAATATTAAGAAAAGTGGCGATTATTATCCTCAATTAACCACGATTAGTACGGTGTTTGATGAAAACGATCCAAGCCAACCATTGCATTTTGTGGTGTTGTTTTCTGATATTTCTGAACAAAAACAGCATCAACAGCAGTTAGAAAATTTAGCGAATTTTGATGATTTGACAGGTTTGCCTAATCGACGTTTGTTGAGCGATCACCTTCACCGAGCAATTATTGGCTCAGAAAGATCGAACGATTTAATTGCCATTGCGTTCATCGATTTAGACGGATTTAAGGCTTTTAATGATCAATTTGGTCATGATCGGGGTGACGATTTGTTGATCCAAATTTCAGCAAAAATGTCCAATATTTTAAGAAAAACCGATACCTTATCGCGTATTGGTGGCGATGAGTTCGTCGTAATCTTTGAGGAAATTTCCGATAAATTGGAATTGATTCCATTATTGGAACGTTTATTAGCATCGATTCGCGAAATAAATATTGAATTTGTGCATAAAGTTCAGATTTCAGCCAGTATTGGTGTGACTTTATATCCTGATGATAAGGTGGATGCAGAGCAGTTAATTCGACATGCAGATCAGGCGATGTATCAAGCAAAACGCCAAGGAAAAGATCAGTATGCATTCTTTGATATTGAGAAAGAGTTAGCGATTCAAAGTAATCAAGATTGGTTGAATGCCATAAAATCAGCCTTGAGAAATAATGAATTTATTTTGCATTATCAGCCCCAAGTTAATATGAAAACGGGTGCAATCCAAGGGGTTGAAGCATTAATTCGCTGGCAACATCCTCAAGAAGGTTTGCGATACCCGAATGACTTTTTACCTATTTTGTCTGGGTGGCCAATCGAGATTGACATTGATTTTTGGGTGATTCGCCAAGCGTTAATCCAACTCAATAATTGGCAAGGAACAGATAAACAGGACTTTACCATTAGCATTAATGTGAGTGGTCAACTGTTGTTAACGGAGTCATTTATAGAAGATTTGCTGGCGATTCTTAAGGATTACCCAGAACACTTGTATCAACATTTAGAAATTGAGGTTTTGGAAAGTCAGGCGCTTGCTGATTTAAAACAAGTGTCTCAGGTGATTAACTCATGTCAGGAAATGGGAATCAAATTCGCCTTGGATGATTTTGGGACGGGTTATTCGTCTTTGACGTATTTACGTTATTTGCCTGCGAATTTAGTCAAAATTGATCAGTCATTTGTTCGTGACATGTTAACCGATAACGAAGATCGAGCGATTGTTGACGGCATTATTGGTTTGGCTGCAGCCTTTAACCGTAAAGTGATTGCAGAAGGGGTAGAAACTCGAGAAATTGGACAATATCTAATCGAAAATGGCTGTGAACTCGGTCAAGGATATGGCATTGCAAAACCAATGCCGATTAACCAAGTGGATGACTGGGTTGAGAGTTGGAAGTCATCCACTTGGTAATTTTTTTAGAAAATTTAAGTTATAAAATTACTCAAAAATTATTTAAAAAATATCTAGTCATTCGTTTTTTGAATTTCCAGCAATTTCATTTTGGAATCTGAGCGGAATCGAACTTGATCACCACGTTTTAAACCTTCAAGCATGGTTGGGTCATCAGTGCTAAAAGACATAGTCATTGGTGGCATATCCAATTCATCGAGTTTACCGTGTTTTAAAGTGATTTTTCCATTATGAAGCTGAACGCGTTTGACTTCGGCTATTACAGTTTTTTGCATAGCTTTGTGTTCGCTCATCATGTGCGTGTTATGACCGTTAGGGTGATCATTATTATGATTCATTGCCCAAATCGATGAACTGACACCAAAAGTTAGCGCAATAACTAAAATTGCACGAATGGTATTGAAGGTTTTTTCTGCTTGAGTTTTCATAAATTTCTCCTTAGTGATGGTTGTGATTTGAGGATTTTTTGACGTTAACTTCAATCGGCGTATCAATTGATTCTTTCGTTGGCATTGCACTCTGCCCTGCATCGTTTGAACGTCTGGGTTTTAAAGGTTCGCCTTGGTACTCATAGGCTTGCGTTCCAGCAGGTTGTTGGAACCAACCAGGATCAGAATAGTCACCGGGTTTTTGATCTTCTCGTACTTTGAAAACGCTGAACATACCACCCATTTCTACAGAGCCGTAAGGTCCGTCACCCGTCATCATCGGTAAAGTGTTTTCTGGCAATGGCATCTGCATTTCGGACATATCTGCCATGCCACGTTCGCCCATCGCCATGTAATCTGGCACCAGAGAATGCAGTTTTTTCGTAACACCGCTATGGTCGACACCAATCATCGTTGGAACATCATGTCCCATTGCATTCATAGCATGATGGCTTTTATGGCAGTGAAACGCCCAATCACCCACTTCATCGGCAATAAATTCAATCTGCCGCATTTGCCCAACGGCGATATCGGTCGTGACTTCTGGCCAGCGACTGCCTTTAGGTGTTGGGCCTCCATCTGTGCCTGTGACTTCAAATTCATGTCCGTGGATATGAATTGGATGGTTGGTCATGGTTAGGTTTCCGATGCGGATACGCACTCGGTCATCTTTGCGAACACACAGCGGTGAAATGCCGGGGAAAACCCGTGAGTTCCAAGTCCATAGGTTAAAGTCAGTCATGGTCATAATATTCGGAGTATAAGCACCGGGTTCAATGTCATAAGCATTCAGTAAAAAACAGAAGTCACGGTCAACCTCGTTAATCAAAGGATGTTTTTTCTTAGGGTGAGTGACCCAAAATCCCATCATTCCCATTGCCATTTGTGTCATTTCATCCGCGTGAGGATGGTACATAAAAGTTCCCGGACGGCGCGCTTCAAATTCATAGACAAATGTTTTACCGGCCGGTATCGCAGGTTGGTTAAGTCCAGAAACACCGTCCATTCCATTGGGTAAACGTTGACCGTGCCAATGGATACTGGTGTGTTCAGGTAGGTGATTAGTGACAAAAATTCGTACTCGATCGCCTTCAACCACTTCAATCGTTGGTCCAGGTGATTGACCGTTATAGCCCCATAGATTAGCAATCATTCCCGGTGCCATCTCACGTTGAACAGGTTCTGCGACTAAATGGAACTCCTTCACACCGTTGTTCATGCGCCAAGGCAGAGTCCAACCGTTTAGAGTAACCACTGGATTATATGGTTGGCCAGTATCGGGATATAGAGGGTCCATAGTATCTGCGGAAGTTTGAATTACTGGTTCTGGTATACCTGCCAGTGCACTTTTGTGAACTAAACTACTGGCAACAGCTCCGCCTGCAAGCCCAGCCATTTTTAAAAAATCTCGTCGACTATTCATAAATTTCTCCTAATTTTGTTAGTGTGCATCGCTTGCGTTACTGGCTGAATTTGAATTGGTTTGAGTCAAACTCGTGGTTATCGGTTGACCAATGAGATTAGCATCCAGATTGGTTTTCGCCTTCCAAAAGTCTGCTTTTGCATCAATTGTGCTTTCAATTGCAGAGATTTGCTGTTTACTGTCGGTGATTAGCTGAAATACGCTAATAAACATTCCGTTGTATTGATAAGTGTTTTCCTCAGCTAGAATTTCTTGCATGGGAACCACTTCATTTTGATAGTGTTTGGCAATATCGTAAGCCGTGCGATAAGCAGAATAGCTTTCTCGCAAATAGGATGATGCTTGGCGTTGAGAGGTCAAAAGTTGGGTTTGAGCTTGTAATAATTTTGCTTTAGCGGACTGCCGTTTGAGTTCTCCCCAATCAAAAATAGGGAGTTGAATTTCAATTTCAAAGCCATCAGAGCTTTCTTTATCGCCGGATTCTCGGTCCTCTTTGGATTCTTTGATTAAGCCAACTTCAATATCAGTAAAGCTGGTGACTTTTTCAATGCCATAAGTTGATAGCAAAGAGTCTAATTGGATTTGAGCCATTTGGATATCAAGGCGGTTTGCGCCTAGGTTTTTAACGCTTTCCACTGATAAGGGCGAATCGGGTAAATCACTGAGCTGTGAGGGGAGTTTGAGCTGTTTGGCTTGCTTGGCTGTTAATCCGAGCAAACGGACTAATTGCTCTTTTTTACTCAGCCATTCGTGTTGTCTTTTGGCCAAAGTTACGGCTGCATCTGAATAGAAAAGCTGTTGACGTAAGCTTTGTATCCGAGTGAAATTACCTGCCGCTTGCATGCGTTTAGCAAGGGTAGCGGTCGCCTCCGCAGCCGTCATGACTTTTTTTGCATATTGCCATTTTTCTTGTGCAACCACTGCATCAATCCAAGTGTTTCGCAATTGGCTAATCTGTGTCACGACCTTCACTGCTAATTCTGCTTGGCGTTGTTTGAGTTGCCATTTAGCGGCCTCCTGTCTTGCTGGTAATGTCAGTAAATCTAGTAGTCCAAATGACAGCACTTGTCCGATTTCAATTTCATGAGCATTACTGACTCGTTCAAAACTGAAAGCAGGGTTATGAATGCGCCCAATCTGCGCGGCCATTGATTGCCGAGACCAATTTTGAGCTAGCAAACTCTGGAATTCTGGACTGTAATTCAAGAGCAAGCTGACTGCTTTTGCTTGATTCAGTGGCGATTTCAACAGTTCATCTGCAAAGTTTTGTTGAAAGTTGGGAGACTCTAAATTTTGATGAAATACTAATTCTCCTTGTGTAAATGGAGTGAGTTGTTGATTGGTTTGTTGCACCGATTTTGGCATATCAACGGTTGCACAACCGGATAGGCTTAAAATCGCAAGTGTTATGACTGATGAGCGCCAATTGAGTGGTGAGGTATTCATTGGGTACCTCCTTGCATCATTGAGTGTTCATGATGATGGTGCGAATGCTCATTGGATGAACTTTCTTGTGAAGCTGGTTTTGAACTTTGCATGCCTTCTTGCATATAGACGCGCCAACCACCGATTTTCTCAACGGTTTGATTAGCTTGATACCAGTCGCCTAAAGGCGCATCCATAAAGGGTTTGTAGTTTGAGAATGCCGATTGATAATCGACCTGTTCTTGTGCCTGTACATTGGTGCACACACCAATAAGCAGGACACCGCTTAAATTTAAAAAACGCATAGTGCCTCCAAAAAATTGGATTAAAAATTTTGAAATGGAATCAAAAATTTATGCGTTGAGCGGAGGTCGATAAATGGAAGTAAAATCGGTTGAACGGAAAGTTTCTACCAAAGTAGGTATGGCAGAAAAAGAGGGCGTTTGTTGCCAAACTAATATGGGAGTTTCCAAAAGCTCGACACTAATGAAATAAGTACATTTGCAATCGTTATGCTGGAATTTGGAATCGGTTTGAGTATCGCAGTGAGTGTCCGTAATCATTGAATGACTGTTGTTTTGGGCATCTAGTTGCTTGGACTGCAATAGTGAGTGGTGGTAATGATTGGAAAGTTGATCGGTGGAAAATTGGTGGTTGTTTGAGTGGGTATTAAAATGCATCGTTTTTGCATCTAACGCTTCAAATGAAGTTTGAGTAGTGGTGTTTGGGTTGAAGTGATGCACACAACTTAAACCAGCGGCGAACCCCTGAGTGAACACGGCAGTCATCAGCCACAAAACCAATGTGGCTTTGAAAAAACGCAAATTGTTGGAAATTGCTTTTTTCATTGAAGTACCGTATGCCAAAATTAAATATGAAAGTTTCAACTTTCATTTTATGGGGTTTACAAGGTTATTCAAGCATTGAATCTTGAATAAAGTTTTGACCGGCCGGTAAAGTTTGAATCTTTTTACTCAAAAAACTTTGTAAAGTTTTCGATGGCTTCACGTTCCGTGCGGTACTGGTTGACTGGATGATTTGTATCTTCATAGCCAATCGCCATACCACCCAAAATAAGCTTGTTTTCGTCATAATCCAATTGCTGGCGAATAATCTGAGGATATTCTCCCAAAGCGCCTTGCGAACAAGTTGCTAACCCAGCTTCTTCGGCAAGTAACATAATATTTTGTACAAACATTCCATAATCAAAATAAGAGCCGGTATTCAGCGACTGATCGATGAGAAATATCAACATCACTGGTGCGTCAAATGCACGGTAGTTTGCTGCCCATTGCGCTTTTTGACGTTCTTTGTCTTGGCGTTCAATATTTAACGCACCGTAGAGTTGTTTTCCGGTTGTCACACGGCGTTGTTTATAGGGTGGATGCCATTCATCAGGATAATAACCATAATCCATCTGTCCGCGGTTGCCTGCTTCAAATTCTGCCAAAAAAGCATTTTGCAGTTGTTGTTTAGTTTCGTCTGTTACAACGGCAACTTGCCACGGCTGAGTATTAACACCCGAAGGCGCAAAGCGAGCAGTATCCAGAATTGTTTGAATTGTTGAAAGTTCTACCGGCCGGTCTAAAAAAGCGCGCGTAGAGTGGCGTTGACGAATTGCTTGAGTAACGGTGAGTGACATTAAATTTTTTCCATTTGATTCGGATGTATTGAATAGTCTGGTTTAAAGAATAACGACTTGGTTTTTACCTTGTTTTTTTGCTTGGTAAAGTGCTTTATCCGCTCTTTTAAACAGGCTGTCAGTGGTGTCACACTCTTCAAAAAGTGTAGCTCCAAAACTAAGTGTTATTTGGGGATCAAATGTGCAATTTTCAACTTTATCTCGAATGGATTCGCAAATTTCTTTGAGCTTTTCTTTGTCTGTATTTTCAAGAATGATCACAAATTCTTCGCCACCCACTCGGTAGAGAATACGTTTGTGTTCCAATATCTCAAAACTTAAATTAGTGATGTTTTTTAATACCTGATCGCCGGCAGCATGACCATATTCGTCATTGATGAGTTTAAAGTCATCAATATCGAAAATGACAAAGCCTAAAGGATTATGATTGTGCAACACGTTTTGGATAGAGTTTTTTAATTGGAAGTCAAATGAACGGCGGTTTCCGGCTCTTGTTAAAGGGTCTGTCTGACTTTGGTCATGCAATTCGACTAATTGGCTGATATCACTCATTACTACAACGGATTGCCCACTTTTGGGATTAAGAGGCGTCGCTTTCACACTTAATGTTAGGGTTTTATCAATTGGTTTAACCTTAGCTAAAAATACATTTTTAGGGTTTTCCAACAGTACTTCGAGCCAAGTTTTTGGTCCCATGTATTTGCTCAAATAGCCTTCTTCCTCAAGAAAATAATCACATACACAGCTTTTATCTTCGGAGAGTTTAGGAAAATATTCAAACAGCTTTTGATTTCCCTCTGATAGCTTGTTGCCGTTGGTGACTAAAACAAGGTCATTCTCAGCATTAAGAATATCTTGATAGTGATTTTTTTGAGCAAAAATCAGGCTAAATCCGAGCCCTGCCAGAATGAGTAATGACAGAAAAATATCCAGTTGAATCAATCTTTTCCAGGTTTGTTCAGCTTCAAAAGATTGGCTGGCCGTGAGGTTTATGTCATCGACCGAAATAAAGCTGAAAAAGTAGCCATGAATCTGATTGTTGTTGGCAACTAAAGGGTAAGGAACAACGAGTAAATTGTTCCAGATGGTGTATTTTCTGTTTAACCATTGCGAGATATCTTCAGGACTGATTTTATCTAGAATTTCTGGGTTTGGATTTAGGTTAGCCACATAATGTTGGCCGATTTTATGAGAACTAAATGGGTGTTGAATAATTTTTGACCGATCCTGAGTAGCAATGACTAGAGAGTCAATTTTTTCAGCCTCAAAACGTTTTTGAATAGAATTAAAGTGAGTAATTAAGTCTAAAAATCCAACGATTTCCTGGTTTTTGTTGAAAATGGGTGTGACAGCTTTAATTGATACGTCAAATCTTCCAGAAGAAATACCTGTGATGGGTGCTTTGCTTTCAATAATCTGTTTGAACTCTGGCCGGATTTTATTTAAGCCATCACGAATAGATGTCCAGTTTCGATAAAGAGATTTTCCTTGAGTATCGACAACTTGAACCCAGACACTTTTATAAGAAGAAAAGTTTTCAACTTTATTGATTACCGCAGAATCATGAAGAGCGGTGATATTCATGTTGTTTTGTTCAAGAATGGTCGACAGGATAATCGACATTGCGATGGTCGTTTTCTGTTTTTCTTTGATGGCTTGTTTAACTCGAGAGTTTACCGATTCTGAGTATTCACTGTACCGATGTTCTTGAGCGACTGATTGGTAGTATTGCACGCCAAAGTAAGTAATGACCTGTAGAGTGGCAATAAGAAAAACAGCCAACAAAACTTTGAAGCGATGCAAATAAAAGTAATCCGACAAAATCTTTTACTCCAACGAACAGTTAAGAGAGGAAGTATAACCTGTCATTATTACGAATAAGATAGATAAACATCATAAAACAATTAGCTGAATTTATGAGCGAAGTCTACTAAATTGTCGGAACTTGGGAGAATTGTTTATGTATTGATTGGTAATGCATCTTTTGCAATCACTTTTCTCAGTACGAAACTAGTATGTACGCCGCTGACACCCGGAATTTTGGTGAGGTGTTTAAGTAGCAAGTCTTGATAAGCGTCGAGATCTTTCACGACCACTTTAAGCTGATAATCGGCACTTTGTCCGGTTAAGAGTAAACACTCGATGACATTCGGCAATTTTTGGATTTCTCGTTCGAACTCTTCAAATCGTTCTTGGGTGTGTTTATCCATCGAAATATGAACGAGAGCCATTAAATCCAATCCGAGTTTTTTTGCATCCAGTTGTACGTGATAGCCTTGAATAATCCCAGAGGTTTCGAGTGTTTTGAAGCGGCGCAGACAGGCTGATGGCGACAAACCAATTTGGTCGGCGATTTCCTGGTTAGTAAGGCGACCATTTTGTTGCAGTGCGTTTAGGATTTGTTTGTCGTAGGAATCTAATTTTAAATCGAGTTTCATAGGTTGCTTTGTATTTATCTGAGAACTTCGCTTAGCAGACACTTTGGTAAACGCTTCTAAGCTCTTTTAGGAAATTTAATTTCATAAAGTTATATATTATTAGAATTAAATTCTAATTTATTTGTTTTTATTAAAATATTTGCAATAAAAAACTGAGTTGTCAGCAGTAAAATATTCTCTAGTTTAGAAATTTACTGGAAATTATTCTCATGACAATGAATTCATCGAAATACCGTCGTAACCCTACGCCTAATTTGACTGATCGCCAGTGGCCAAATAATGAGCTAGAAAAAGCACCCATTTGGGTAAGTGTCGATTTACGAGATGGTAACCAAGCGCTTGCCAACCCGATGAATGTCGAGCAGAAACTAAAACTTTGGCATGAGTTGGTGGCTATCGGTTTTAAAACCATTGAAATTGGTTTTCCGTCGGCATCTCAACCAGAATTTGAGTTTACCCGCCGGTTAATTGAAGAAAACCGTATTCCAGAAGACGTGACGGTTCAGGTGTTGGTGCAAGCGCGAGAACATTTGATTGAACGTACTTATGAAGCGCTAAAAGGCGTCAAAAAAGCGGTGATTCATGTCTATAACACCACTTCAATTGTGCAGCGTGAAAATGTCTTTGAAAAGTCGAAAGATGAAATCAAAGCAATGGCAGTGCAAGGCGCGAAATGGGTTCAAGAATACGCTGAAAAGGCCAAACAAGAGGGTTCTAAGTCAGAATGGATTTTCCAATATTCGCCGGAAAGCTTCTCACAAACTGAAACTGATTACGCAGTGGAAGTGTGTCAGGCAGTGATGGACGTTTGGCAACCAACGCCAGACAATAAATGTATTTTAAACCTACCTGCAACGGTGGAAAGTAATTCGCCGAATCGCTTTGCCGACCAAATTGAATACTTTATTCGCAATTTGCCAAATCGAGAATCGACGATTATTTCGATTCATACCCACAATGACCGCGGTTGCGCAGTCGCAGCCGCAGAATTGTCGCTACTAGCTGGCGCAGATCGTATTGAGGGAACACTTTTAGGAAATGGTGAGCGCACCGGAAATATGGATATTGTTACTTTGGCAATGAACTTGTATTCCGAAGGCATTGATCCAGAGTTAGACTTTACCAACCCAGAAAAATGGATGGATGTGGTTGAGGAAGTCACCAAAATCCAAACACATCCGCGTCACCCTTGGGTCGGCGATGTGGTTTACACCGCTTATTCCGGTTCGCACCAAGATGCGATTCGTAAATGTTTGTTAAAGCAAGAAGATAATAAGCCTTGGAATGTGGCCTATCTGCCGATTGACCCAAAAGACATTGGACGTGATTACGAAGCGATTATTCGCGTTAATTCGCAATCGGGTAAGGCAGGTTCCGCGTTTATTTTGGAACAGGAATATGGCTTAAATATGCCGAAATGGGTGCAGATGGATTTTGCTGGAACGGCGCAGAAACTTGCCGAAGAAAAAGGTGGCGTTGTCAGCCATGTTGACCTATTTGCCGCTTTCAAAACCTATTACAAGTTTGGACAATTCAACGAGCGCATCCAATCTTACCAAGTCAATCGTGACGGCGACAAAGAAACCATTAGTCTTGAATTTGATGAGGAAACTTGGTCGGGTAAAGGTACTGGCACATTGAGCGCCTTGTGTGATGCTTATCAGCAAAAAACTGGCAAAACCATTGATGTCATCGATTACTCGGAACACGCTATCCATCTTCAAAATTTGTCTGATGGTAAGGACGCCTATGCGGTAGCTTATGTTTATCTACAAACTGAAAATGGTAAAAAAGTTGGTGTTGCCACTGCGAAAGACACCGTCTCAGCAATGATCCAAGCCACACTAAAAGGCCTACAAAGCGCCTAATCTGCTCAGCACATCCTTCTCGTTCCCACGCTCCTGCGTGGGAATGCATACCTTAGTTCGAGTATTATTTTCTATCTAAGACTCTTCCGTACGATAAGAATAATGCTTGGAACGGATGCGTTCTCTAACCAAATCTAAAAATCTAGGTTTAGGAGCCGTAATTTATGCCTTATAAAAAAATAAGGTAATATTTTTATACTATTAAAATCAACAAGTTAATGTAAATTATATTACGAACTAATTATATAAAACGGCGATAAAAACAATGATTGACACACACAATATATAGCATTTAGGATGGCTAATAATAGTTATGTTTCGAGGAGACTGCATTGAACCTTTGTATCACCATAAGCGAAATAAACTGGTCACTGACGAAAGACGTAGTCTCAATTTTCGGTACGATTGGCGCTCTTACTATTGGTGGACTTGGGCTTTTCACGTGGAATAGGCAGCTTCGGGGCACAAGTGAGTACGAGATTGCAAAGAAAGCCATACTAAAGACATACGAAGTCCAGCAGGCACTTCAGTCCGTGAGAAATCCAATGCTTTATCTTAGTCAAGAAGAAGTCGAGTCTGGTCGCCGGCTTGAAGAGGAACAACGAATTTATAGCGAGCGAATGATGTACCTCAATGAGAAATGGTCAGAGTTACAAACGATTCGTCTTGAGGCAAAAGTTATTTGGGGTAAAGAGGCTGAGGATAGCTTTAATGAGATTCAACAGCGAATTGGAAATGTCCGCGGAGCTATTTGGCTTCACTTTTGGTTGAAAGGTGCCTATGCGGGGCCAGGAGCTAGTGTAGATAATAGCCCGGAGCGAATCATAGAGAATGACAAGGTTGTCTATTTTACATCTGACGAAGATGAGTTCAGCCAAAAGATAGCCGAATCAACGGCGAAAGTTGAAGAGTTCTTTGGGGCAAAGGTTCGAACTAAATAAACATAACAAAGCGTTGAAAATCGTTCGCTTTGCTCACAGGGACCTAAAAAGCTACGCTTTTTCGGCCCTTTAACTGCGGCGTTAGGGGATATATGGATTTTGTCTCTGATGATGACGTTTCTGACGTCAAAGAATTATTGGCCCGTTTCTCCGAAGCGATTTCAGAGAAATGTGACTTCCGGACGGAATACCTCCGAAACAGGCTATCCGTAGAGAAAATTATTCAGCGTTGGCCAGCCGGTGAGCTGGAATCATGGATGTCTCAAGAATTGGATAAATGGGATGTTGCTGATCATTCACAGGTTGCATATATCCTCTCGATGGCTCAAGAATTTTGGTCTGAATTGTCACCAGAGATGCAATCATTCATCGAGCAATACTGCAGAGCCCGAATGTGGGTAAAAACGAAGGACGTTTGGTTCAATCAGGTCGCTGCAGAAATCTTGTAAATAAAGGTGTCAAATAAAGGTGTCAGAGTAAAATTAAATTGTTAATGTATCTAGAAATAAAGGTGTCAGAGTAAAATTAAATTGTTAATGTATCTAGATTGTTCAATTTAAGAGATTAGGTTTATGCCGCGATTAGAGAGAATTACACCTGTAGGCATTCCAATTCATGTGATTCAACGAGGTAATAATCGTCAGGTTATTTTTGCGGATGAATCGGATTTCAAAGTGTTTGCAAGTTGGCTAAAAGAATACTCGGAAAAGTTTGGTGTTGCGGTTCATGCGTGGTGTTTGATGACCAATCACGTGCATTTGTTGTGTACCTGTATTGATCAAGAAAGTGCCATTAGCAAAATGATGCAAACGCTTGGTCGTCAATATGTCCGTTATTTTAATAAAAAGTATCAACGAACAGGCACACTTTGGGAAGGGCGGTACCGTTCGTGCCTAGTCGATGATGAAACCTATCTTTTTATTTTGTACCGCTATATCGAATTGAATCCCGTCCGTGCGGGTATGGTTGAATCGCCAGATCAGTATGCTTGGTCAAGTTACCCAATTAATGCTTTAGGAAAAGCTTCTGAACTTTGTACGCCTCATTCACTCTATTTAATGTTGGGAATTAGTGAGGCATCTCGGCAGGCAAATTACCGTGGTTTATTTCAGGAATTACTTGAAAAGCCTCTGCTTGATGAAATTCGGCAAATGACGAATAAAAGTTTAGCTTTGGGTAGCGAGCGTTTTAAATTGGAAATTGAAAGACTAACAAAGCGGCGAGTTCATCCAAAAGCGCGTGGTAGACATAAAGGTTGGCGTAAAGAAGAAATTTAATTTTACTCTGACACCTTTACTCTGACACCTTTACTCTGACACCTTTACTCTTTCGTTCCCACGCTCCTGCGTGGGAATTAATATCGGATTTAAAGACAACTTAACCTCTCTGAATAGCGGTATTTTCTACATGGAAATACCACTTTTTTATTTTATAATACTCAAAAAAATAACAATCAGAGTATTAACGGACATGTCCCTTATCCGCAGCTCGTTAGGCAATAAATGAACAGAATTGAAGTAAAGCCAGTATCAAAAGATATTTACAAAGACCTTTCAGTAATGGTTGGTGAATTACTTTCAGAGATTATGAGTGCTATAAACCAAAAGGCCTTCAATTATGACGAACAGAAAACTGAAGAACGTGCGAAGAATTTAATTGAAAATGGCAAGTATTGGGTCTTTATTGCATGGGATACTGAGAAAAAAGTACCCGTAGGTTTTATTTCATTATATGAAAGTTATGCACTGTACGCCGAAGGCGCATATGGAACAATCCCTGAACTTTATGTAAAAAATGATTGGCGTTCAAATAGTATCGGTAATGAGCTTTTATATGAGGCGGTTGATTTTGCTCGTAAAAAAGGATGGCACAGGCTTGAGGTGACTACGCCTCCTTTGCCAGAGTTTGATAGAACCTTAAACTTCTACCAAAAAAATGGTTTTGATATTTCAGGTGGAAGAAAATTGAAGTTTGATATAAGTGCCTAACAACGCAATTTCAAGCGAATGCCAAAAAGCGTCTTAATAAACTTAGAAGTGAGCGTAATAAGTTGCTCTCAAAGCTTAAGATCAAAGGCGAGTTAAGCAGGTTAGGTTAAATGCATAACACACATCAAATACGCTCCCTATCGGTCGCCGGACGCGCAAAAAGCCGCGCGCCGCTGATTGAGGCGTTATGTTCACGGAGAATCATGGCCTACGACATCCATATAGGAAAATCCAAGAAGTCTCATACGTACAAGTTTTCGATTGAGGAACGCGATTATTACAAGTTTCTCAATGAGATCAAAAACGCTTCAATGTCACTACATAGGCTATCTAGATTTGGTGACTATTATGACGATACAGTATTTCGGCCCTGTGATTTGGAAGGCTTGATTGAAGAGCTTCAGCTCGTTGTTGAGCATGGAGCTGAAGGGCGCGCAACTGCATTAGCCTTAATTGATATCGTAAAGGGAGCAATGGAAGAAGGTTTGCATGTTTTTGGTTTTGCTGACTAAAAAACATAACAAGCCGCTGCACACCGATACATTGCTCGTTCCCACGCAGGAGCATGGGAACGAGAAAAAACGAGAAAAATCGCGGAAAAACGGAATCAGTTTGAGAGCGTTTAGAGTGAGAGCCAGATGAAAGTCATCATCCAACAAGAACCCACTGGTTGTGGAATTGCTTCGTGTGCCAATATTCTTGGTAAAAGTTATGCCGAGATGAAACAAGTCGCCAATGCGATGGGTATCTTTGCCGAGGATAAGGCTTTGTGGTCGGATACTGAACATGTCCGGCAGTTATTAGCGGAATTTGGTGTGCAGACTTCTGCAAATGAAATTCCGTTTACTGGTTGGGATAACTTGCCGGATTTAGCGTTGCTTTCGATAAAGCACCACCAAGAAGATGGCAAAGATTTCTGGCATTGGGTGGTGTTTAAACGCATTGATGGCAAGTCGTTTGTGCTCGATTCTGCCAGTTATTTAGACAATAATTTACGTCAAGATTTTGATGTCATGCACCCTAAATGGTTTATTGAAGTAATCCTTTAAAAACTCTTAACGATCTCTTATTTCAGAGGTTCTTTTCTCTTTTCCCATTTCAATTGTCATAGAATTCTAAAGTCATCATTTACTCGGAGTGTTAAAAAATGACGGTTGCTCAACAATATGAAGTCGACACGGCACCACTCAATATCGATCTTGAGCAGCGAGTCGTTGCTTTTACTGCTCAACATCCGTGGATAGAAAGTCCTTCAAAAAAAGTTTTGCGTAAACCTCTGGAAAGAGAAAATTTAGAAAGTGGTCGTGCTACCAGTATTGTGCGCTTTCAACCAGAGAGTTATTTTCCAGAACATACGCACCCATTAGGCGAAGAGATTTTGGTGCTTGAGGGGGTGTTTTCTGATGAGACCGGCGATTATCCGGCCGGTACCTATTTGCGCAATCCACCGGGCTCAAAGCATCAACCGCACTCTAAAGAGGGGTGTACTTTGTTTGTAAAACTGGATCATTTTGATCCGCTGGATATTGAACCTATTCGTGTGCAAACCAGAGAGGCCGAGTTTCAGCCTGGAATTGGTAATTTACAGGTGTTGGGTTTGCACAGTTTTCAGGGGGAGCATACTGCGTTGGTGAAATGGCCGGCCGGTGAAGTTTTTCAACGGCATACGCATGTGGGCGGTGAAGAGATTTTTGTGCTTGAAGGCTGCTTTGAGGATGAACAGGGTGTTTATCCAAAAGGCGCTTGGCTGCGCAATCCGCATATGAGTGTGCATCACCCATTTGTTAAAGAAGAGACGTTAATTTTGGTCAAAGTCGGCCATCTTTAATTTGGCATTCCGTTTTTAATGTTTATTTTGGATTAAAACAAAGTTAACCGGCCGGTGTCTTTGTGAGGTTGTTCGTTGTTATGAAAACAAAACAGAAATTAAAGCAATTAGACGATGAAGCGGTGTCACGCATTGTCGAGATGGCGTGGGAAGATCGGACACCGTTTGAGGCGATTGAAACCAATTTTGGTTTAACTGAACCCGAAGTGATTCAATTAATGCGTTCAACGGTGAAACGCAAAAGTTTTGAGGTTTGGCGTGCTCGAGTAACCGGTCGAAAAACCAAGCATTTACAACTTCGACCGGCCGGTATTGATCGCGGCTACTGCCCAACTCAGTATAAAATTCGTTCGGGATGGTAAAGAAGTTTTCTTTCCCGAAATTTGCGAAATTTACGAAATTTATTAGCTAGCTAACCTCTGTTCAGAAAACAAACTCAATTCTTAGTTGAGTAATTAGCTCTCAAGCACTTCAATGATCTCTATCGGCACTGTATTGCGTTCGACTTTGACGAATGGCGAAACCTTAAATAAATCGCCATTACGTCCTTCACAGACTTCTTGAATGTCGGTTTTTTTCGCGAGTTTCGCTAAGGCTTTGAGGTGTTCCGGTTCACCGTGCGTCGGAATCAGCGTTTTCGGTTGCACCCATTCCAAAAGCTGTTTGACATCGTCTTCTGATGGATGACCGGAAGCGTGCAACAACACTTTATCTTTTACTTCATCTGCATGAATTACCGTTAAGTCTAGCGCACGTAGTTTTTTGATGAGTTGGTCAATTTTGGTTTTATTGGGCGGAATTTTCATGGCGCTGAAAATGACGGTATCTTCTGGCTCTAAATACAGCCAATAGTGGCGACCTTGCGCCATTTTTGTGAGTGCAGCGCGTGGCTCGGCTTGCGAGCCTGTAGCGACCACTAAGACTTCCTCTGGCGGCAAGTAGCCAATGTGTTTTGGATCAATTAACTCTAATTCTCGAGGCCAATAGCCTAAACGACGAGCAATTGACACCATATTTTCCATGGAACGACCAAAGACCGCCATTTGCCGACCGGTCTTTTTGGCGATTCGCGCAAGGGTAAGCAAACGGGCAATGTTACTGCTAAAACAACTGACCACCACGCGATTTTTAGCGGCTGAAATGGTTTGATAAAGCCCTTGATAACAAGCACTTTCAGAAAGCGTTTTGCCGGGTTTGATGGCATTGGTTGCATCACACACCATCGCGTCGATGTGAAAACTTTTAAGATGTTGATACACCTCAGAGTCAAAGGCGGCTCCGACCACTGGATTGTGATCCATTTTCCAATCGCCAGTGTGCAAGACTTTACCGGCCGGTGTTTCAATCAGCACACTGGTCGCTTCTGGAATCGAATGTGGCATGGGTAGCCAAGTGACTTCAAATTCACCCATAAACATCGGATTTTGCATTTTGACTTCGATAACGGGCACACGATGCCCCCAAGTCACTTGAGAAAGTTTATTGAGAATCACTGCGGCTGCAAAAGATGTGGCGTAAATAGGGGCTTGCAAGCGAGGCCAGAGCGACAAAAGGGCACCAATATGGTCTTCATGCGCGTGGGTAATCACAATGGCCTGCAAATTTTCGCGTTGCGCTTCAATAAAACTTGGGTCAACACACACTCGTCTTTCGCGCGTTTCTGTGTGCTCAAATCCCATGCCGCAATCCACCATTAACCACTGACTGTCGTGACCATAAAGGTTCATGTTCATACCGATTTCACCCGTACCACCTAAGGGTAAAAACCAGAAATCGTATTTTGTCGGTTGCATTAATTTGGGGGATTGAGACATATTTTTTTGTGTCACTGTGCGAATGAAAAGAAGGTGCCTTAAGTGTCGAGCTATTATAGCGGCAATTCAACTTGACCGGCCGGTGGAAAATGAAGTTTGTCTGCTGATTTCTTCTGAGAATTGCTGCCCAGTTTGTCAGGAAATTGAGCAGCGTATGAGATGAAATGTTTCACGTGAAACACATAGGGTGAAACTTTTTAGAGTGTCAAACCTCGACCGATGGAATAGATTGGGCCGGTCGGTAATCCTGTTGGAGAACCGGTTTCGTCTTCGATCGTTAACTCAAACAATTGATTCGCTTCCAATGGCGGAAGTTGGTCAATATCCACTGTGATCGGTTGTCCTTTTTTCACAAGACCGAGTGAAATCGGTTTATCCCAGCCTTCGGCTTTTGTCCAAAATTGAAGCGCTTTTCCTTCTGGAATTTCAACCGTGCCAAGCGGAATTAATTCAATTTGTCGACTTTGGCTGGTTTGTATGACCCAACCGGGTGATTTGTCTTGAGGTTCCACTAGTACCGCAACATAGCGTGTTTCAGGTTCTGCTTGAGATGTGTATTGCATGAGTTGAACGCTGAGCACTGCTGAGGTTAAAAACCCTGCCAATGCAAAACCTCGCCATAGGGTTAAGCTTTGCCAAAATCGACCGGCCGGTGAACTTTGCTGAATTTGAGATGAATATTGAGAGCTAGGTTTTTTATGCAATGCATCAAGACTTCGTTCAATACGAGCTCCTAATGGCTGTGGTGCCTTTTCAAGCGGCAGTTGATCGCTGATTTGTAGCAGTGTTTCTTGAAAGTCATTCACTCTTTTTTGCAGCGCTTTATTGGTAATCAAATGTGTTTCAAATGCTTGGCGTTCTTCATTCGATAAGGCACCGATTACGTAGAGTTCTACCTGCTCTTCGAGTTCATGCTGAGTGTTTTGGCTCATTGTAGACACTCCTTTAACGCTTGCAGGCTACGACGAATCCAAGATTTTACGGTGCCCAAAGGTTTGTTCAACAAATTTGAAATCTCTTCTTGTGTGTAACCTTCAACGTAAGAATGCAAAATGCATTGCTTGCTTTCGTCAGATAAGTTTTCCATACAATCGTATAGCGTTTTATGCTGCAAACTGTCATCCATTGGGTTTTTATTTGAAGAGGTTTGTTGTTGCATTTTATCCAAAATATCCGTGAGAAATTCTGGGTCTGTTTGCACTTGACGTTGATGTTTTTCGAGCGCGTTTAAAGCTAAATTTCGGGTTAAGGTATAAATCCAACCTCGGCCAGAACCGAGTTCAGGTTGGTAACTTTTGGCATTTGCCCAGATTTTAAGAAAGGCATCATGCACAATGTCTTCAGCGAGCGCTCGGTTTTTTAAGATTCGAAAAACGACCGTGAGTAATCGAGAGGCTTCTTGTTGATAAAGTTCGGTGAGTGCAGTTCGTTTTCCTGAAGCACAAGCCATTAATGCCGCTTCGTAATCAAAGGTAGGATCTGACAAAACAAGGTATCCTCAAGCACGGAATAAAGTACAGCCCAGTATAGCGAACTGGGCTACAAAATTCATAGAGTCATGAGACTCTTTACTTGAGAGAATCTTATTTCGCTTTCCAGAACAGGTAATCGCCAGAATAGTTCACAATCATTTTATGACCAATTTTATTCGCGTTACACCCTTCAGCTGGTGCTTTACCGCCATTTAAATTAATGCGTTGGATGTATGTCACGCCTTTAAGTTCACCGTCACGTGGAGAGGCGTTTGCCTTCACCAGTTGCATTGGAATGCTGCCTGCTTTTGATGGGGAGGTAGCAAGCTGTTTACCTGTTAGCACAGACCCATCCAATGATTCCCAAGTGGCTGGGCCACCGTAGTAAGACACTTTATGATTGCCTTTGATATCGGTCAAAATCGCGCGAGGACCTGCAAATGACCAAGCGGCTTTGCCATCTTTTGCTTTACACTCCCAAGTGATGTTTCCTTTTGCATGCGTCATCATGGCAAGATGATTTCCAGCAGGAACTTGCACTTCTTTTGGAAGGTTTGATTGATTAAATCCGCCTGCTTGGGTCGTAATGGCCATTGTTGAAAGAGCAGCGATCGTTAGAGATTTTGAGATCAAGTTTGTCATGGGTAAATCCTTGTTTTGAAAATGTGTATTGAGTTCTTTTACGTTTTCATGAGTAAAGACCAGAGTAAGTTGTTATTGACTTATCCTGTGTCTTACTAGGTACTACCGGCCGGTAAAGTTTTTGGATGCAAAAAAATTTAATTTTTTTGAAATGAATTGCTTCGCACACTCTTTGCTAAGATTAAATTCATACAAAAAATTTCATTTATTCAAGTAAATGCGCACTGTTTTGGTGCTTTTTGCAGGCTTGTGGAACTTATGACGGAAAATTTATGACTTTTATCAAGCAAGCTTTAAGTTTCATAAAAATGTATTTCTTTTTGGCTCGTTTTTGGGCAATGTAGAAAGGTTTCTTTTCAAAATAATTTAGGGGTAGGTTCAATGACACAACAGGCAGATATTGGATTAATTGGTTTGGCGGTAATGGGCCAGAATCTCGTTTTAAATATGACGGATCACGGTTTCAAGGTGGCGGTCTATAATCGTTCACCACAAAAGACAGAAGACTTTTTGGCCGCAGAGCCGGAAAACACCCATTTAATTGGAACCTATTCCATTGAAGAGTTGGTCAATTCTCTAAAAGCACCGCGCAAAGTCATGTTAATGGTCAAGGCCGGGGAAGTGGTCGATTTGTTTATTGACCAATTGCTGCCGTATTTGTCGGAAGGTGACATTATTATCGATGGCGGAAATTCACTGTATACCGACTCTGAGCGCCGTACCAAAACACTACAAGAAAAAGGCATTCAGTTTATTGGTACCGGTGTTTCCGGTGGTGAAGAGGGTGCGCGTTTTGGACCGTCGATTATGCCGGGTGGAAATTCAGCCGCATGGGAAGCCGTGAAACCTATTTTCCAAGCGATTTCTGCCAAAGCCGATAATGCGCCTTGTTGTGATTGGGTGGGTGATGGCGGTGCTGGTCATTATGTGAAAATGGTGCATAACGGTATTGAATATGGTGATATGCAATTGATTGCTGAGTCATATCATTTAATGCGTTATGGCTTAGGCATGAGCGCCAAGAAATGCCAGAAGGTTTTCTCGAAATGGAACAAGGGTGTTTTAGACAGTTATTTAATTGAAATTACCGCTGAGATTCTGAAGTTTACCGACAAAGACGGTGAGCCATTGGTCGATAAAATTCTGGATGCGGCCGGTCAAAAAGGCACCGGAAAATGGACAGGGATTAGCTCTTTAGAATTAGGTATTCCTGTCACCCTCATTACCGAGTCGGTCTATTCTCGTTGTTTGTCAGCTTTAAAAGATGAACGTGTCAAAGCGCAAGCGCATTTTGGTAAACCACCAAAACCATTAAAACTGGAAAAAGACGACCGTAAGGCGATGCTAAAAGCAATTCATGACGCGCTTTATGCGTCGAAAATCATTTCCTATGCGCAAGGCTACATGTTGATGCGTGAAGCGGCTAAGGAGTTTGGTTGGCAGCTGAATTATGGCGGCATCGCTTTGATGTGGCGCGGTGGCTGTATTATCCGTTCGACGTTCTTGGGCGAGATTAAAAATGCCTACGAGAAGAATCCTGACCTGAGTAATTTATTACTTGCCGACTTCTTTACCAAAGCGTTGGAAGACAGTGATGAAAACTGGCGTAAAGCGGTGACCTTTGCGATTTCTCAAAAAATTCCGGTACCGGCTTTGAGCTCGGCGTTAGCATTTTTTGATGGTTATAAAACAGCAAACTTGCCGGCAAATATTTTGCAAGCCCAGCGTGATTATTTCGGGGCGCATACTTATGAGCGAGTTGATGCGCCACGTGGTGAATTTTTCCATACGGATTGGATTCAATCTGGCGGTCGGGTCTCTTCGACAACTTACGAGGTGTAGTGATGGGAAATCCGTGTACCTATGTGGTGTTTGGAGCGACGGGCAATTTGTCTATGAGCAAATTGATGCCGGCGTTTTATCACCTTGATAAACATAATCGTTTACAGGATGAAGTGCGTATTGTCGCCATTGGTCGTCGTGATTGGAATCGAGATCAGTGGTTAGAAAAAGTTCGAGAAGCGATTTTGCCTAAAGCACGTGGTGGTATTGAGGATGAAGTTTGCGAGCGTTTTTGTGGGCGTTTGGATTACTTTAAGATGGATGTACTCGATGCCGAAGATTACCTTCGATTGAAGACGTATCTGCTCGATCAAAGCTATTCTCAAAATATCGCTTACTATTTATCACTTGGACCTGACCAGTTTGCGCCAACGGTGAAATGTTTGGGGCAATCGGACATGTTGGAAGAGAGAAGTGGTTGGAAACGAGTGGTGCTTGAAAAGCCATTTGGTTTTGATGGTGAGAGCGCCAAGCAGCTACAAAAGCGTTTGAATCGTTATTTGAAAGAAGAACAAACCTACCGAATAGATCATTATCTTGGCAAAGGCATGGTTCAGAATGTCATGGTATTCCGTTTCGCGAATATCTTGATGGAGCCTTTGTGGAATCGTAATTACATCGATCATATTCAAATCACTCATGCGGAAGATCGCCCCATTGGAACCAGAGCCGGTTATTACGACACCAGTGGCGCCATGCGTGACATGATTCAGTCGCATTTGTTGCAATTATTGGCGTTAATCACCATGGAACCGCCAGCATCGCGTGACGCAGAGGATTTGCGTGATGAGAAAGTAAAATTGCTTAAGTCGATTCGGCCGATTCCCAAAAATATGGTGCATGCACATGCGTATCGTGCGCAGTATTCCGAGGGTATGGTGAATGGCGAACAGGTACCGTCGTATTTGTCAGAACCTGGAGTGGATTCTGATAGTGTTACAGAGACCTACGCTGCTTTGAAATTGTATATTGATAACTGGCGTTGGGCTGGTGTGCCGTTTTACATTCAAACGGGTAAAAATATGCCCAAAAACCGGACAATTGTTGCGATTCGATTTAAGTATCCTCCCAAGCAATTTTTCCGTGAATCACAAGTGAAAAAAATGGAGCCGAACTGGATTGTCTTTGGGATTCAGCCTGAAGAGTCGATTCGAATTGAGCTGACAGCCAAGCAACCCGGTTTGGAAATCATGACGGAACAGACCAGTTTGGATGCGACTTTAAAGGGCGATGACAACACGAATTATGATGCTTATGAAGAGCTTTTGTTAGATGTGATTATGGGTGATCGTTCGTTGTTTTTACGTTATGACGAAGTGAAAGCGGCTTGGAATGTCGTTGATCCTGTCATTCAAGCATGGAGTTCTGAAACTTCCTATATTGATACTTATACTTCGGGCTCTTGGGGACCAGAAGGCTCGAAAAAGCTGTTTGATCATCCCGACCAATGTTGGCGTTTTCATTACACACCGGAGTGCAAAAAATGAGTCAGGTGGAGCTGCCGTCAAACTGGCAAATATTTGAGGCATCTGCTGTGGTCGCTCAGCATGCATGCGATAAAATCATGGCGCTTGCCAATCAAGCGATTTCTGAAAAAGGGCGCTTTGACTTTGTCACAGCAGGTGGTAGTACCCCGAATGCCATTTATGCCTTGTTGGCTAAACTTGAGCAACAACAGCCGAAAGCCACGAAGTGGAAAAAATGGTTTATTTATGTTGGTGATGAGCGGGTTTTACCGGCCGGTGATAATGAGCGAAACAGCCAGATGTTGGAATCGCACTGGTTAGAAAATAGTCGGATTCCCAAAAGTAATCGCTTTTATATGCCGACAGAGCTAGGGTTGCAGGCGGCGGCTGATTTTTATCGAAAAGTGATTGCTGGTGTTGAATTTGATTTAGTTCTGCTTGGAATGGGTGAAGACGGACATACTGCCAGTTTATTTCCTGGTCATTCGAGTGTCAGTTTGGGAGGAGTGGTTTGTGAAACTCAATCTCCAAAGCCGCCTCTAGAGCGTTTGAGCTTAAGTTATGAAACCTTAAGTTCTGCAAAAACGGTGATGAAAATTGTTACCGGCCGGTCAAAATCTGAGGCTTTGCATGCTTGGTTGGATGATCAAGATTTGCCAATTACACGGGTCAAAGGGGTAACAGAAACCTTGGTTATGGTCGATCAAGAAGCGATTGCTGATCTTACCGATAAATAAGAATTCTTTACCGGCCGGTAAACCCTAAATAAAAAAAGGCGCATAATGGCGCCTTTTTTATTGCTAAGCTACTTAAAATTAAGTGAAATTAGTATTTAAGTAGGTAAGCATTTTTAGTGTCGATTTTGTAAGTCCAAGAATCCGTTGGGTTATTTACTTTCCAACCTTTTGATAAACGCCAACCTTTGCGCTCACCCTCTTTCACTTTTCCACCTTCAAAACCGTCAGTCATAATATAGACGTTTTTGTAGCCGTATTGGTCAAGCATTTTTGCTGCTGGTTGAGCGCGAGTTGCACCTGAACGACACATCAAGACAAACGCTGTATCTTTATCGGCACCAAGGTCAAACAATTTTTCTTCAAACTCAGAAACGAAGTTGTCATTAATTTTGCTGGCATATCGTGGTTTACCGCCGGCATCGATACCATCATAACGGAAGAAAACAGATGGAATCATGACTTGTGCCATAGGCGTGTAGCCAACAAATTGCCACTCTTCTGGTGTACGAACATCAACTAGAACGACGTTTTCATCTTCTTTCATCCACTTATAGGTATTTGCTGCATCAATATACAAACCTTGAGGAGAATGACGCTCTTTTTTAGAAGGGGCTTCTGTTGCATATTTGCTTGCTTCAACAGCAATAGAAGCAGATGAAAAAGCCATAGTTGCTGCCAAGGCTGCACCAATAAGAAGACTATTTTTTTGCATAAAAAAACTCCGAAATAATTTTTAAGTCATTGAAAAACTAAATTATATTAACAATTTATAATATATTTATTTTGTATAAATTAATAAAAATTATTTATAAGAAATATAAATCATTTTAGGTGTTAAAAAACATGAATTTTTAAAAGGGTATAAAATGTGAAGTTTATCGTAATGGAGAAAGTGCACAGTGAAAAGAGAACAAAGTTTCCTGCTGAATGATCAAAACTCCTCATGGATTCGTGCTGTGAGTTTGTTCCTACTATTTATCAGCGGTGCCATTTTTCCAGTTTTTGCCTCAGATATGCAAGTTGAGTCTGGGATGGATTGGTTTCAAATGGCAATGTGGCTTGCTGGTGGTTTAGCGCTTTTCTTATTCGGCATGGATTTTATGGTCAAAGGGTTGTTAGTGGTTGCCGGTGAGAAAATGAAAACTCTGCTCGCTAAACTGACGACTAATCGGGTAATGGGAGCATTAACCGGAGCAGGAATTACCGCTGTGATTCAATCTTCGTCGGTCACGACCGTTTTAACGGTTGGCTTTGTGTCAGCCGGTTTAATTTCGGTGACCCAAGCGGCAGGAGTCGTCATGGGAGCGAATCTTGGTACGACCATTACCGCACAAATCGTTGCTTTTAAGGTCACAAATTTTGCGCTGCTTATGATAGCGGTTGGCTTTTTAGTCGATTTTGTGGGCAAGTTGCAAAAGACTAAAGCCATTGGACAGTTGATTTTAGGGCTTGGTTTAATCTTTTTTGGTATGAATACCATGAGTCAAGGAATGGCACCATTACGTGAGTATCAGCCGTTTTTAGATTTCATGATTGAAATGCAAAACCCGCTGCTAGCCATTGCTATTGCGATGACTTTTACTGCTTTAGTGCAATCTTCTTCAGCGACGATTGGGATTATTATTGTGATGGCAAGCAATGGCTTTTTAACGTTGGAAGCTGGGATTGCTTTAGCAATGGGGGCGCATATTGGAACGACTATTACCGCACTTTTAGCCAGTATCGGTAAGTCGCGACCTGCTTTAAGAACGGCGCTTGTTCATACCTTATTTAATTTTTTAGTGACACTATTGTGGTTGCCTTTTATTCCAGAATTAGCACAGTGGGCCGTGTGGATTTCTGCACATGATGCCGCCGCAACGGTTGCTTCGATCAGTATGGGCGAGCATGTGCCACGTGAAATTGCGAATGCAAACTCTTTAATGGTTGCCATTGCGCTGGTAGTGTTTCTGCCGTTCATCCCTGTGTTTGTGTGGACAGTCAATAAGATTGTTCCACCGGATGAAGATGAGAAGTCAGGTAATCAGTTAAAAGCAGAAAGCCTTGATCCTACTTTTGTTTCCACACCTGCAGTGGCATTTGATGCGATTGTAATGGAACTTGAGACCTATCAAAAGCGTCAGTCATTATTCTATAAACGAATGGTGGCACTGATTTCTGAACCTAAATTTGAAAAACTTTCAAAAGAAATGAGTAATATTCAAAAATTTCGCAGCTATCAACAAGAAATTCTGCGTTATCTCAGTCAAGTTGGTCAGGGAAAGTTAACCGACGCAGAACAGCAGACCTATACTGAATTGATGAATGTTCTTCACTCATTGGAATCGATGAATATTGCCATGCGTGATAGTGTGTTCGACGTGCTTTTGCAAATGATTGAGAACAAAATTCAACCAAGTGACACCATGTTGGAACTGGTGGGGCAACTAACAAATGAAGTTGGCAAGGCGATGGAAAAGTCTTTGTTGAGTGTGATTCATAAAGATGCTGATATGGCTTATGAAGTTTTTGGTTCTAAAGAAACTATTGCACACTTAATTCAAGAGGCACTTAATCATCAGATGCGACATTTACATGCCAGTGAAAAACGATTAATGGTGTTTCGTTATGAAATGCGAATGGTTGAAGGATTCAAACAACTCTACAGTATGTCGAAGCGAATTGCCCGAATGTACTTGAGTCACTCTCAAGCGAATGAAAATTCAACTCATGATTAAATACGTAAAAAACCGTATTTAATTTGCTTTAAATAAAGCGGTCTTAAAGCTGAGAACTCGATGTAATTAATGCATTGGCTTAAGTTTTGATCAAAAGCCTCTCAGATCGCTTTATTTTCATTATTTTTACTTTTCTTAATAGAAATGAGATTTATATAAGCCGAACCTTAACCATCGGCAGGAATACCATAACTGACTTATACTAATTCTTATCAATCCTGAATAATTTAGACTATTAAAAATTTCTGCAACTAACATAGATTGAAAAAGTTAGTTTGCGCAATGATTAGCTGAACTTTTACAAAGAGTCTATTTTTAACATTTGATAAGGAGGTCAGTTATGGATTTTTTAATCTCTCTCAGAAGCCGTTTGCTTGGTATTGGTTATCGTTGGCTTGCAAAACCGCTTATTTTTCTCTGGCCACCAGAAATTGCCCACGACAAGATGAAAGCTGTTGGTAAGTTTCTTGGAAACTATGCATGGTCTCGTTTTTTTACTCGTCTATTGTTCCATTATCAAAATAAAAAACTGAATATTGAGGTGGATGGTGTTCACTATAACAATCCTGTTGGTTTATCAGCAGGGTTCGATAAAGATGGTGAACTTACGCGAATCTATCCAGCAATCAGTTTTGGTTTTGCCGAACTGGGTTCTTTTACCGGTGAAATTTGTCCGGGAAATCCTGGAGTAGGCCGACGATTATTTCGTATGCCTAAATCGAAATCTATCCTTGTTTGGTATGGATTGAATAACCAAGGCGCAGAAAAAATTTCCGAACGTTTGAAAGATCAAACTTTTGAATTACCTATTGGTATTAGTGCGGCCAAAACCAATATCAGTAGTGAGTTTGACTTGGAAGAAGCCATTGAAGACTATGTAAAAACCGTCGTGTTATTCGAGGAAATTGGTGACTATTACACCATCAACATTTCCTGTCCAAATACTCAAGAGGGCGAGCCGTTTGTCGACCAAGGGAATTTGGAAGCCTTATTAGAAAAGCTTTCTGAGGTAAGACCGGCCGGTAAACCTATGTATGTGAAACTTGCAGCGGACTTGGAAGTTTCTGAAATCAACACGATTCTCGACGCTTGTCTGAAATTTGGGATTGAGGGCGTTGTGTTAAATAACCTCGCAAAACCCGAATTTAATAAAGAGTATGTCAAAGAAGAGTTGCCATTTCATAAAGGTGCTATGTCGGGTCTGCCATTGCAAAGAATCAGCACTGATATGATTCGCCATGTGTATCGTTACACAGAAGGTAAATTAACCATTATTGGTGTGGGTGGTATTTTTAATGCGCAGGATGCTTATGAAAAAATTACCTCTGGTGCGAGCCTTTTAGAGATGATTACTGGAATGATTTATGAAGGCCCTCAAGTAATGGGTGAGATTAATCAAGGGCTAGTTAAGCTACTCGAGAAAGATGGTTTTTCGACCATAGAAGAAGCGATAGGAAGCCGGAATCCTTTACCTAAAAAGTAAGGTTGTTTTGGCCTGTCCATGCGAATTTTCTGCAAACTTAATTATAAATAGTCGACTAAATAGTGGCATTGGTAAAAAACTGGGACACTGAATGTTTTATGACTCGTAAGCTCAGAGGAGAAAAAATGAAAGGTGCAGACTTGCTGGTGAAAGCGTTGGAAGCTGAAGGCGTTGAAATGATTTTTGGTATTCCCGGAGAAGAAAATCTAGATGTACTGGAGGCGCTGAAACACTCCTCAATACGTTTAATTGTTACTCGCCATGAGCAAGCCGCAGGATTTATGGCAGCTACTTATGGGCGATTGTCGGGTAAACCGGGGGTTTGTTTGTCTACTCTTGGCCCTGGTGCAACCAACTTAGTTACAGCCGCTGCTTATGCACAATTAGGGGCCATGCCGATGGTGATGCTTACCGGTCAAAAGCCGATTAAAACTTCAAAACAGGGGTTGTTTCAGATTATTGATGTTGTCGATATGATGGGGCCAATTACCAAATCTGCAGCGCAGATTATGAGTGCGTACAATATTCCGGCACGAGTTCGGGAAGCATTTCGGCTGGCTGAAAGTGAACGTCCTGGAGCGACGCATTTGGAGTTGCCGGAGGATGTTGCTCGTGAAGAGACTCAGGCATTGGTGATTGAAAACAGTTATGATCGGCGACCCATTGCAGAATCTAAAGCGATTCAAAAAGCGATTGATTTAATTATTGATTCAAAGTTTCCTTTGATTTTAATCGGAGCGGGCGCCAATCGAAAACAGGTTGGCAAAATGCTTGATCAGTTTATTGAAAAAACTAAAATCCCATTCTTTACCACGCAAATGGGGAAAGGGGTGGTAGACGAACGCAGCCCTTACTTTCTTGGGACAGCTGCCTTATCTGATAATGATTTTCTCCATTCCGTTATTAAGCAAACCGATTTGATTATTAATATTGGTCACGATGTCATTGAGAAGCCACCATTTTTTATGGAACCTGACAGTTTCAATGTGATTCATATTAATTTTTTAACTGCGCAAATTGATCCGGTCTATTTTCCCCAAGTCGATGTGACGGGAGACATTGGGAATACTATTTTTCAATTGCTTCAAAAAATTGATATGGCTAATCCAGATATTCAATGGCAATTTGGTGGTTTTAAAGAGGCAAGACAACAGCTATTAAAAAGTTTTTCTGAAGGGGCAGAATGTAATGACTTTCCAATGGAAGCACCTCGATTGGTTTCAGATTTACGCCAATTGATGCCAGAAGATGGCATTGTCGCTTTGGATAATGGAATGTATAAAATTTGGTTCTCTCGCAATTACCTTGCGTATCGTCATAATACTTTGTTATTGGATAATGCTTTGGCAACGATGGGAGCAGGATTGCCATCCGCGATTGCAGCGAAACTTGTTTACCCTGATAAAAAAGTGGTCGCGGTTTGTGGTGACGGAGGTTTCATGATGAATTCTCAAGAGCTTGCCACTGCCGTACGATTAAAAATTGACTTGGTGGTATTGGTATTAAATGACGAAGCCTTTGGGATGATTCAATGGAAACAACAGCAGATGGGATTTGAATCGTATGGTTTGGAATTGAATAATCCAAACTTTATCAAATACGCGGAAAGTTATGGCGCAATGGGTCACCAACTGCAAACTACCGAACAGTTTATTCCCTTGGTTGAACAATGTTTTGAAACGCCTGGCGTTCATTTGATTGAAGTGCCTGTTTCTTATCAAAATTGTAAAATCTAGTTGTTTGGAAAAGGTTTCACGTGAAACCTTTT
>Ga0193955_1000006_pt1 | contig 143461 bp, 108 predicted proteins | sample BB_6_MG_FD_140343 | JGI IMG/M metagenome (GOLD analysis project Ga0193955, IMG submission 140343) | Microbial mat bacterial communities from the Broadkill River, Lewes, Delaware, United States - BB_6_MG | ecosystem: Environmental > Aquatic > Freshwater > River > Microbial mats | place: USA... | reverse complement strand
TTTAACCCCTTTCGATTATATTGCACACTGCCTTGAGCAACTGAGTCATGAAAATGTTGATATAGAAAAGTTATTACCTTGGCATGTACAGCTTAGCTAGGTGGGGTTGCCCAGACGCTTACTTTTTATCCAGTCTCTAGAGCATAATTTTATCACTCTTGAGACATCAGATATAAAGCTATTCCAAGCTCGACTGCATTCATCAACAATATCTTCATAGCCTTTAAAACATCTGTTCGCTAGTTCATTTTGCCTTAACCACTGTCAAACTTGTTCAATTGGGTTTAGCTCTGGTGAATAGGGCGGCAGCTTTATAATGGATAAGTTATCGAACTTATCTGTTAAATGGTATTGATGCCAAGCGGCACCATCTACAACGATCATCCCATGGCGTCCTTCTGGTATTTTCTTTGATATCAACGCGAGGTGTTTTTTCATCATATCCATAATCATACACGGTGCTATTAATGCTTCGGTATCACCTGTTGCTGGGCAAATGGCACCAAACAGATAGGCATATTCAAATTGCTGCTGTTTGACGGCTCTTGGCCTTGTACCTTTCTCTGCCCAGAGCCGTGTCGTCGTATTCTGTTGTCCAAATCGAGCTTCGTCTTGGAACCATACGTCTACACTTGAACGACTAGTTATCCACGAGAACCCTAGCTTGTGGAGTAATCGATACACATTGAAAATAGAATAATCTACCTTGAATTCTTGAGTAATATAGGTAGCGAGTGTTTCAGCGTTAAGTCTGTCACCATTTTCTTTAATGCTATTGTTACGAACGTATTGGCTTAACTGAGCAAGCTGTGACTGACTTAAGGCACAAGGTCGACCTGTACGAGGTTTCTCTTTGAGACCATCAAGGCCATCTTCATAAAATTTTTTAACCCAATCGTTAACACTGCGGCGGCTAATGCGAAGATTTCTTGCTACTTGCGCTTTGTTAGCGCCATCTTTAATATGAGAAAGCGCCATTAAACGAACGCGCATGCGTCCGTTAGTTTCTCTGGCAATTAGTGTTTTAAAATCAATGTGATCTAAAGAAATCATTTGCAAAAATACTGATGTAGAAAAAATAAATACAATTAGATCACAAATTTAATCAAAATGGTATTATAGTGAATCTTGAGTAAAAAGAGTGTTTTTGCTAAATTATAGCGCTTTAGGTAGGTCATATATGTTACCGAACGAATCTATTTGAGTGAGATAAATTCTTAAATCAAGTTCAATGTGATGATAGCTTGGTAACATATGCTGACACAATTGATAAAATGCTTTGTTATGCTCTTTCTCTTTTAAATGCGCTAATTCATGTACTACTATCATTTGTAAAAATTCTTCAGGGGCTGATTTAAATACAGTGGCTATACGAATTTCATTTTTACTTTTTAATTTATTACCTTGCACCCGTGAAACAAAACTATGCAATCCCAGAGCATTATTAATGACGTGTATTTTATCGTCGAATTTAATTTTACTTAGCGGTGATGATTTTTTTAAATATTGATTCTTCAAATTCATCACAAAAGATCTTAAGACCTTGTCGTTAGTTATATTGTGTGGTTTAGGATATTTTGACAATAAATATTTACTTAAAGTTTTTTCTTCCAACATTGAACTAACTTGACGTTGTATACTAGGGGGGTAAGAAGATATATATTTTAACTTAGTCAATTTATCATAATGATTACGGAAAACTTAGGTTATTATTGTAATAATAAATTGGTTAAATTGCACCGTTATTTTATGTTTAATCGGTTTTTCAATTGAAAAAAAATAGCAGTTATGCGATTATCAGTCGCAAGTATTCTTGTTGGTTTAAAGTCTTGCCATTTACCTTTCTTAAAACATTTATGGTTATGCTAGTTTGCTTGGCTTTTATAAGCCAATCATTAGCGTCTACTGTGATGTCTTACCATATGACTTCTCATTCTATGATGGGAATGGCACAAATGCCAATGATGGAGTTAAATCAGAAAAGTGAAAATGTGAAAACTGTGGCAAAGAAGTCTTGTGATGATTCACAATCATCAACCCAAGACTGTTGTAGTAAAACATGCAATTGTTTTACAGGTGGGTGTTCAAGTGCTGCTGTTGCTTTAATTAAGTCAGACAGCAATTACCATTTCATGATTGATTTATCATCAAAAATACTTTCCAATAATCATTTGGCTCGAAGCCATAAACCATCTACATTGTATCGACCTCCAATAGTAAGCTAAATATAGCGTAAGTGTGTCTAAAATTTGACTCATTTATTCATTGATTTCTGCTTTATGACTAGTGCTTTTTGAAAGCTCTTCTAATCATATTAATCCTAATTATATTATTTTAACTTTTTGAATTTAAGGTTATTAATTTATATCCCTATTGGAGGGGTTATGTTTGTAAAAAAATCAAAAAAAATAGTTTTAATGCATATTATCACTGTTTTTTTACCAATATATCTTGGTGCGGTTGAGTATCCTACAATTTCGAACGATTCGATTCTATCGATCGATAATGCCATTAAAGCTGCGCAAGTTGGTGATCCTTCGGTGAAAGGAAATATTCATAAACAGCGCGCTATTCAGTCTTTGAGTATTGCTGCAAGTACGATGGCCGATCCTAAAATATCATTGAGTTTTGCTAACCTACCAGCCAATAGTTTTGAATTAGAACAAGAAGGAATGACACAGGCTAAAATTGGCATTTCTCAGGTGTTTCCTCGTGGCGATACGCTTGATATTAAAAGCCAACAATTGAAAACTAAAAGTGAGGCATTTCCCTACCAAAGAATAGACAGAGCAGCAAAAGTAGCGGTTACTGTTGGTGCATTATGGCTAGATGCATACCGTGTTCAGCAGAGCATTGCTTTAATTGAGAAAAACAAATCATTATTTGAGCAAATAGTGGATGTAACAATGGCAAACTACTCGTCTACACTAGGTAAAATTCGTCAACAAGACGTTTTACAAGCACAATTAGAGCTGGTTCGGTTAGATGATCGGCTTGAACAATTAGAGCAAGAAAAAAATCGTTTCAAAGGAATGCTAACACAATGGATAACGACAATTTCTTTGAGTGAAATACAGTTTAGCTCGCAACTTCCCCAAATTGATTTACGTAATCCAGCCATAATTTATAATGAAAATTGGCTTCAAATAGATGAATTAGCACCATATTTATCAAATCATCCAGCTGTTATTGCAATAGAAAAGCAAGTTAACGCAACAGAAACAGAAATTACGTTGGCAAAACAGAAATTTAAACCAGAATGGGGAGTAAATGCAAGTTATGGCTACAGAAGTGATGACTCTATGGGCAATAGTCGCGCTGATTTATTTTCTGTAGGTTTAACATTTGATTTACCACTATTTACTCATAACCGACAAGATCAAAACCTAAACGCAGCAATATATCAAACAGAAGCAGCTAAAACAGAAAAAACACTGGTACTCAGACAGCTATTTGCTGCTTTTTCTAGCGCCAAAGGAAGATTATTGAGTTTAAAAAAGCGGCAAAAATTATATAAATTTACGTTACTACCCCAGCTAAAAGAGCAAGCAGAAGCTTATTTAACCGCTTATACCAATGATGAGGGTAGTTTCTCGGAAGTCATTAGGGTGCGTATTGATGTGTTAAACACTGAAATTAATGAGTTAGCGCTGAATGTTGAAGAACAGAAAATTAGACTAGAGCTTAATTATCTTTTTGTGGATAGTGTTAATGAAGATTACTCACAAATTAAAACTGATTTGAATAATGTAAATTTTAGTTATGTTAACTCAAATATTAGCACTGAAAAATCTGATCTGTTAGGAGAAAAATAATGAGTACAGTTAACAAAGCAAACCAGATTAAATTGATTGTCGGTGGTATGGTTTTAGGGGGGCTTATTATGTTTGGTATATTTTATTTGATGTCAGGTTCATTAAATAACCAAAAAATTAATGAGTCTTATGAACAGAAAAAGATCCTGTATTGGGTTGCGCCAATGGATGCAAATTACAGGCGTGATAAACCTGGTAAATCGCCTATGGGGATGGACTTAATACCTGTTTATGATAACCAAGGAAGTGGGAAAAATGAAGGGTCTGGTACCGTTAAAATATCACCTGAAGTGGTCAATAATTTAGGCGTAAGAATCACAAAAGCCCGATATAAACGTTTGCAAACAGAAATAAATACTGTGGGATATATTACCTATGATGAAAATAAACTGATACATATTCACCCGCGAGTTCAAGGCTGGGTAGAAAAGTTATATATTAAAGCGGTTGGCGATGCAGTTAAAAAGAATCAACCTTTATACGATATATATTCACCTGAATTGGTGAATGCACAAGAGGAGTTGTTGCTGGCAGTATCACGCAAAAACCAACAGTTAGTTGATGCAGCTAAAGATCGTCTTCTCGCTTTAAAATTCCCTTTGGTTAGTATTAATCAACTTATCAAAGATAAAAAAGTACAACAATTTGTTACTTTTTATGCACCACAGCAAGGAATTGTGAAGCAATTGGATATCCGAGAAGGTTTTTATGTAAAACCAGAGACAATGATGTTATCCATTGCTGATTTAAGTGAAGTGTGGGTAAAAGCAGAGGTGTTTGAAAGCCAAGCAGCCCTAGTTTCAATGGGAGATAAAGTAGACATGACCCTCGATTACTTACCAAATAAATCATGGTCAGGTCAAATTGAGCATATCCACCCTATGATTAACGCCAAAACGAGAACCGCCATTGTTCGGTTACGGTTTGACAATCTAAATGATGAACTTAAACCGAATATGTTTGCGCAAATTTCAATTCATACATCGGTTGACAAAAAAGCATTGTTAATCCCTAAAGAGGCCTTGATCAGAACAGGTATTCAAAACAGAGTAGTGCTTGCTTTAGGTGAAGGTAGCTTTAAGTCAATTGCTGTTTCTGTAGGGCGATTTGACAGCGAAAATGTTGAAATAATAACAGGGATTAATGAAGGAGATAAAATAGTAAGCTCCGCACAATTTTTACTTGATTCTGAATCTAGTAAAACGTCTGATTTTAAACGCATGCATCAGGAAAACGTGCTAAATGAGCCATTAAATGCTGAACCTGTAGCAATTGCTTCTGCTACTGTAAACGGTACAGTTGTATCTGTCATGACAGAACAGAGAATTGCCACTATTGATCGTGAAGCGATTGAAAAGTGGGGACGTAAAGCTGACACAGTTGATTTTATTGTTGAAGATAACATTGATATGAATTTATTTTCACCTGATGCTTATGTGATGTTTACCTTTGAAATTAGAGAAGGTAATTTCATTATTGTTAGCGCAATGCTCATGCCCAAACTTGACACAAGTTCGTCTGAACTTAACAATGAAGCTAACGGTAAAGGAGTGGAATAATGATCACCTCTATTATTCGTTGGTCTGTAGGTAATCGCTTTTTAGTTTTGTTAATAACCTGCTTACTTGTAGGAGTTGGCTTATATTCCGTTAATAAAACGCCAATCGATGCATTGCCTGATTTATCTGATGTGCAAGTGATTATTAAAACAAGTTACCCAGGACAAGCACCACAAGTAGTTGAGGATCAAGTAACCTATCCACTGACAACTGCTATGTTGTCAGTGCCGGGCGCTGAAACTGTTAGAGGTTTCTCCTTTTTTGGTGACTCTTATGTTTATGTTATTTTTGATGAAGATACAGATCTTTATTGGGCACGATCAAGGGTGCTTGAATATTTAAGTCAAGTTTCTCCTAATCTTCCTGATGCTGCCCGCCCACAATTAGGCCCTGATGCATCGGGTGTTGGCTGGGTATATTTGTATGCATTAATAGATAAAACAGGTCAACATGACTTAGGTCAACTGCGCAGTTTACAAGACTGGTTTATAAAATTTGAGCTACAAACTGTGTCTGGTGTATCTGAAGTTTCAGCACTTGGAGGTATGGTTAAACAGTACCAAGTAAAAATTAATCCTGACAAACTACGTGCTTTTGAAATTCCACTTTCTCATATTCAATTGGCTATTAAACAAGGTAATCAAGAAATAGGTGCCTCTGTCATTGAAATGGCCGAAGCTGAGTACATGATACGCGCTACGGGCTACATTAAAAGTGTTGATGATTTAGAAAATATTCCATTAGGAATTAATAAAAATGGCGTACCGTTATTGCTAAAACATGTTGCTGACATTGGTACGGGGCCGCAAATGCGTCGCGGTATCGCAGAACTGAATGGCGAAGGGGAAACTGTTGGTGGCATAGTTGTAATGCGTTTTGGAGAAAATGCCCAACAAGTTATTAATCGAGTAAAAGAAAAACTTGAACAGCTCAAAAAAGGATTACCCGAAGGCGTTGAAGTCATTCCTGTGTATGATCGTTCTGCTTTAATTGAGCGAGCAGTAGATAATTTAGCATATAAACTACTGGAAGAGTTTGCCGTTGTAGCATTAGTTTGTATTATTTTTTTGTTTCATGTTCGTTCTTCGTTAGTTGCTATTATTAGTTTGCCCGTAGGTATTTTAACTGCGTTTATCGTAATGTATATGCAAGGTTTAAACGCTAATATTATGTCATTAGGTGGGATAGCGATTGCCATTGGTGCCATGATAGATGGTGCTATTGTTATGGTAGAAAATATGCATAAACACATGGAACGTCTTACTGCTCAAGGAAAATCGCTAACCAATGAAAATAGATGGCAAGTAGTGACCGAATCAGCAAGTGAGGTGGGACCTGCTTTATTTTTTAGTTTGCTAATTATAACGGTAAGTTTTGTGCCTGTTTTTACTTTAGAAGCCCAAGAAGGGCACATGTTTGCACCCCTTGCTTTTACTAAAACCTATGCGATGGCCGCTTCTGCAGCCTTAGCTATTACTTTAGTTCCTGTATTGATGGGTTACTTTATTCGAGGTAAAGTATTATCTGAACATAAAAATCCAGTAAATAGATTTTTAACCTTTATATATCTTCCTGCTTTAAAAACTGTTTTAAAATTTCCTAAAGTAACATTAGTGGCTGCAATGGCTGTGCTAGCATTTGGTGTTTATCCCCTTGATAAAATTGGTAGTGAATTTATTCCACCACTTGATGAAGGTGATTTAATGTACATGCCGACAACTTACCCTGGAATTTCTATCGGTCAAGCACGCCAACTTTTACAGCAAACGGACAAATTGATTAAAACGGTCCCTGAAGTGAAAACCGTATTTGGTAAAGTAGGTCGAGCTGAAACTGCTACTGATCCTGCACCCCTGACAATGATTGAAACCTTTATTCAGTTCAAACCAAAAGATCAATGGCGAACAGGGGTTACTTCCGAAAGCTTGAAAAGCGAATTAGATGCATTGGTTAAATTACCTGGAGTGACTAACGCTTGGGTTATGCCAATAAAAACACGTATTGATATGTTAGCAACGGGAATCAAAACGCCTGTCGGAATTAAAATTGCTGGTGCTGACTTATCGGTTATTCAAGAGATAGGGAAACAGTTAGAGTTAATATTAAAAGAGGTACCTTTTACGACATCAGTATATTCAGAGCGTGTTGTTGGTGGTCGTTATATAAAAATTGATATACAAAGAGAAAAAGCCGCACGTTACGGTTTAAATATTGCTGAAATCCAGCAAGTGATTGCTACAGCTATTGGTGGAATGAATGTTACTAAGACAGTTGAAGGATTAGAACGTTACCCTGTAAGTTTACGTTACCTTCAAGACTATCGAGACTCGCCTGAACAATTATCATTACTGCCTATTGTTACGCCGAACGGTCAACGCATCTCATTAGGGGATGTAGCTAATATAAAGATAGAAGATGGCCCACCAGGTATCAAATCTGAAAATGCTCGTTTGAATGGTTGGACATTTGTTGACATAGAGGGGATTGATGTTGGAAATTATGTTATTGCAGCGAAAAAAATAGTAGCCGAGAAATTAGCATTACCTGTGGGGTATTCTGTTGCATGGGCTGGGCAATATGAGTATATGCAACGTGCTAAAACAAAATTGGCATATGTTGTTCCGTTAACGTTATTTATTATTGTTATTTTATTGTATTTAAATTTTCGGAGTGTAATTGAAGTCGCTATTATCATGGGTACTTTACCATTAGCCATGGTTGGTAGTATTTGGTTAATGTACCTAGAGGGCTATAATTTTTCAGTTGCAGTTGGTGTGGGGTTTATCGCCCTTGCAGGTGTTGCTGTTGAAATAGGGGTTATTATGTTGGTGTATTTAAGCCAAGCATACCAAGAAATGTTAAAAGAGCACCAGTTAGCAGGCATTGTGACAACAAAAGAAGATGTGTTACAAGCAGTTGTTCATGGAGCAGGTTTACGTGTCAGACCAGTAATGATGACCGCTGCGGCTATTATTGTTGGCTTATTACCAATTTTATATGGTACAGGAACTGGTTCAGAAGTGATGAGCCGTATTGCTGCACCAATGGTTGGCGGCATGCTAAGTGCCGTAATGTTAACTTTACTTGTTTTACCTGTGTTATTTTATTTATGGCGTTCGTTATCGGTAAAAAATATGTCTGCTAATGGAAAGTAGGAAACTATCAAATTAAACAGTAAATGAATTAACATTGTTATGTTTTTGTACTGATTAAAAATATCTTAAACGAGTTGAGATTAAGTATGATCTATATCAGTATGGTTTCAGGAAAACTTTGTATTATTTATAAGGTTACATGGCACTACTAATCATGGGCTATAAATGAATATATAAGCCATTTATTGTGCGGAACAGGGAAGGAATTATGAGCATATAAAATACAGTGATCATCTGTATTTTGCAGGCAGTAGCTCCCTATGGTTAGTTAATACCCGGGATCTATATTGCTCGCAAGTAATACCTTTTTATAAAACTAAACGCTAGTTAAAACTTCTTGTATAAAGTTAACATGTAAGCAAGTGTATTTACTGGTATTGGAGATTCAAAAATGAGAATAACATTTCTTGGTGGTACGGAAACAGTAACAGGCTCAAAATATTTCGTTGAAACCCAAAACACCAAAATTTTAGTCGATTGTGGTCTTTACCAAGGCTATAAATGGTTACGTGAGCGCAATAGAGAACCCTTACCGTTAGATATTAAGGACCTTGATGCTATTGTATTAACCCACGCACATTTGGATCATTCTGGTTTTATTCCTATTTTATACAAACAAGGCTACAGGGGACCCATTTTTACTCACGGTGCTACAACAAGTTTATGCTCTATTTTACTACCAGATAGTGGTCATATTCAGGAAGATGACGCCAAGTTTTACGGTAAACATAAACTCAGTAAACACAAAAAGCCAGAGCCTTTATATGATAAAGCTACGGCAGAAGCTTCTCTTTCATTATTCAAATCGGTTAATTTTGACCAAGAATTTTCGATAGGAGATATCGATATTACGCTACAAAGTGCAGGGCATATTTTGGGAGCGGCAAGTGTTATTTTAAAAGCAGAAGGAAAGCGTGTTGGTTTTTCTGGTGATGTGGGGCGGCCTAACGATGATATAATGTACCCACCTAAACCTTTACCTGAACTTGATTTATTATTACTAGAGTCAACCTATGGTAATCGTTTACACGATAAAGGTGATCCATACGAGCAACTTGCTGAGATTGTTAATTCAACAGCGAAAAAAGGTGGTGCTTTGTTAATTCCTAGTTTTGCTGTAGGTCGAACAGAATCAATACAACATATGTTATCAACATTGATAAAAGAAGAACGTATTCCACAATTACCTATATATCTTGATAGCCCAATGGCCATTAGTGTTTTTGATATTTATTGTAAATATCATGATTTAAACCGTTTAACAAAACAAGCATGTCAGGAAATGTGTGATATTGTTTCATTTACTCGAAAAGTTGATGAGTCTAAAGCATTGGCTGATTTAGTTATGCCGCATATTATTATTGCTGGAAGTGGCATGGCAACGGGAGGGCGTATTCTACATCACATGAAACGACTTATTGGTGATTACCGCACAACAATATTGTTTACAGGCTACTCTTCAGGGGGAACGAGAGGTGCAAAAATGATTGCTGGCAATGATACTGTAAAAATACACGGAAAATGGTTACCTATTAAAGCAAGGGTAGAAGCCTTGCATGGTTTATCTGGTCATGGTGACTATGCTGATATAACACAATGGCTATTATCTTCAAAACTAAAAAAGAATACTAAAATTCAATTGGTTCATGGTGAACCAGAAGCAAGTGAAGCAATGCGTGATCATTTACGACAAACAACTAAATTTGAGGTCGAAGTAGCGAGTTATCATAAAATTCTGAGAGTTTAATGTTAAACCATCTACTTAACTAAAAAATCCACCTTTATTAAAAGGTGGATGCTTGTCATTTTAATGTTGTTTATGAAAAACTATGATAAGTTTTTTGTGTTTTTAAACACGGCCTATTGGCCATCAGGAATTAAATAAGCGAGATCTTCATCATCATCAGCATGAAAATCATACCCTCCTTCAAAATCATCATTTAACTCATTGGCAACAGCGATTGGTAATTCTAAAATTTCTTGAATATAAAGAGTTATTGTTGCTTGCTGTTTAATAATGCTTTTCAAATCATTAAAATCTAATAAATCTATTTTTTGTAGGTATTCTTTTGTTAAGCTGGGTAATTGTTCAGTAAAGCTAATTATACAAGTGTCTATGTTTTTCAGTAGTATATCTTTCTCTGTAGCAGTTAAATAAGCAATTAATTGTTGAAACAGCGAATGAGTGAAAACTTTTTTATCGCTATCAATAAGCAGTAAGGCAATAGCTGTATTAAGAAATTTTTGTAATTCAAATAACAATACGTCTTCATCATTATCAATAAGCAGTGTATTAGCACAATAATTTGCGGCAATACTTTTGTAAACTTGTAAAAGCTTAGCACTTTGGTAGCCTTCCGCTACAATAGCGGCATGCATTTGTTTAATATCAGAAGTATCATTGATAGCTAAGGCATAACGAGTCAAAGGTATTTCTTCAAAGTATGAAGGGGATATTGTTTTAAGCTGAGTATATTTAGCCCAGCCAGCCCTAAAGCAATAAACAATTCCTTGGCTTTTTATTATTTCTTTGGCTTTTTCAGTCTCATTATCACAAAGATCTAACAAACCTAAATTGCTTAATCCCAATACAATTTCACACGCTTTATTTATTTGGTCAGCATAAATTATTGATAAGTTATCAGAGGCTATTCTCAACGACATATCTGATAATTGTTGCTTAGTTTTATGCATAAATTCGGGTGAAAAATATCCCTCATTCTCTCCATCTTTTAATGTTAAAAGTAGAAAAGGGTGATTTCTTAACTTTGCAATATTCATTGATAAATCCTAATCAATTAAAGTGGCGCAAACATATCGTCAGTATCCATTTCAACGGCTGTTACTCTTTGTTTATTAGCATTTTGTTTTAATGAATTTTCAATGTTTTCTAAGGTACCGTTAGTACTGACTGTCATTATTTCTCGATAGGCTTCTTCGCTTAATGTTTTTATTTTCATCAACAGTTCTTCAATACTGCCAGAGGTTTGTTCTTCATCTTCTTCTAATTCTGAAAAATCATGTCCAACAAAAGGTAATGATAAATATAAAAGACCAAAATCATCTTCTACAATGGCGTTTAATACTTCTAACTGTTTTTCCTCATCATCATGAGAAAGAAAAATTTGTGTTAATAAACTGTGTGCTTCAGTTTGCGCACAAAATACTTGGTCTTCAGCCATATTTTGCCAGTACGATGGCTCAACATTTAATAATTGTTTAATTGAGTCAGCATCCATTAACCAGGTTGCAATAGACGGAATAGTTGCGTCGTGCTCTCTAACAATTTTAGCTACGGTTAATATATCCATTTCTGTTAAGACAGCAAGCATTGTCTCATCGCCTTGCTCTGACGCTATTCTTTCTAATGAAGTACCTGCGCGTCTGCCGCTATTTTGTGCTTGTTCAATAATATCGCTAGCAAGAATTAATGCATTTTTTGTCAAAGTGATTCCTTAAACTTATATGGTTATTAATTAAGTGAATTAACGGGGTTATTGAAGAGACCTTAAAAAGGTTTTCTTAATAGTTTTCATCAAAGTCAGTAGCTTCGTAGTCATTAGTTTCATAATTATTTAGCTGTTCATCTTCTTCATCTGGAGATTTCATTGGTGTAGCATCATAATTATTATAAAAATGAATAAGTAATACGGCTATTTTTAAATCTTGCTCTGCGTGAGTCATGATTTCAGTAATGCAGGTTCTAGCATCAGCATGTACACCAACAAAAGCTTTAACTTCAGTCCATGTAGGTTCGTTTGCGAGATTAATTCTTGCTAATTTTTTGCTATCAATTTTAATTTTACTTGATATTGCCATCGCTAATTGGTCTACCATACCACTAAATAGTAAAGGCATGGCTTTCAATTGCTCAAATAAATTTGATAAATAATTTGTCAATAAATCAGGGTTTTCAGGATCAGCTAATGAAGTCATGTTCTCTAAATACAGAAAAAAGTCGTCAGTTAAATAATCAGGTAAGCTTTGTTCGGTTTGCATCTATTTTTCCCTAATGGAGATTCTAATTAAATGACTTAGAAAGAGTTTAAAAAATGTTTCATAAATAAACAAGTTCACATACTCATCAAATGTTAGCGTAAAGCATTTTGCCAAAAAGAATCTGTTATTTCTCGGGGATCTGTAATAACAGTATAGTTAGTTTTTAAATATAAAGATCGCTTCTTAGGATCTGATATTACATCGTAAGCTTTTTGAATAGCTTGAAATTTTTCTTTAGCTTCGCTGCTATCATTTCTATCAGGGTGATATTTGTTAGCGAGCTTTTTATAGGCTTTTTTAATTTCGATAGTCGTGGCAGCACGACTAACACCTAGTTGTTCAAAATGATCCATAAACTGACTATTTACCCTTTGCTGAATATTTTAACATAATAGCGAATATAACTGGCGCAATTCTACCTTTGAAATGACATTATTTATATCTTTATATTTGCTTATTTGTTGTTTAATACGTCGGTTGAGTTCATTATCGTTTTTACTCTGATTATATTGTACAAAAAATATGTGTAGGGAAGAAATTTAGGTGCGGAATCTAACGATAATATTTGTTGACCGTATGTAAAACATTGAGTTTATTTTATCAGTTGCTTTTATTAATAGAATAACTGTTTGTGTACCATAGTCTTTTCTATTTTTTTGATGTAAATTAATAATTAAAAGAGTTTACTCTTGCTGTATTTTCGTACGCTGTTTATTCTCTTTATTATTAAGCAAAAAAAGAGAAAAACATGACCGAAAATTATTTTAAAAAGTACCCAAACAAAGACGGATTTTTTAATGAGTATGGTGGCGCTTTTGTTCCCCCAAACTTAGAAGAAGAGATGAAAAAAATTAATGATGCGTATTTTGCAATCAGTAAGTCTCATAAGTTTATTTCAGAATTGAGAGACATTAGAAAGTATTATCAAGGTCGTCCAACTCCTGTTTATCATTGTCACCGCTTGTCAGAGAAATATGGAGGACAAATATACTTAAAAAGAGAAGATTTAAACCATACAGGGGCGCATAAACTCAATCATTGTATGGGTGAAGCATTACTTGCCAAACATTTAGGTAAAAAGAAACTTATTGCAGAAACAGGTGCGGGTCAACATGGTGTTGCACTGGCTACAGCGGCTGCTTATTTCGGTTTAGAATGCGAAATTCATATGGGTGCTGTGGATATTAAAAAAGAATATCCCAATGTACAACGCATGAAAGTATTAGGAGCAAAAGTGGTTCCAGCTGTTCATGGTTTACAAACCTTGAAAGAAGCGGTGGACAGTGCTTTTGAGGCTTATCTTAAGGATCCTATTTCAACTATTTATTGTATTGGCTCTGTTGTAGGGCCTCATCCATTTCCAATGATAGTTCGAGACTTTCAACGTGTTATTGGTATTGAAGCAAGAGAACAATTTTTTGAGATGACAGGCGAATTACCCGATAGTGTTGTTGCATGTATTGGTGGCGGTAGCAATGCCATTGGTATGTTTTCAGCGTTTTTAGATGACGATGAAAGTCAGTTATTTGGTATAGAGCCTGCTGGAAAATCATTTGAAGTTGGGGAACATGCAGCGACGATGACATTAGGAAAACCAGGCATGATTCATGGGTTTAAATGTTATACATTGCAAGATGATGATGGTGAGCTAGCTCCCGTACATTCTATTGCAAGTGGCCTAGATTACCCAGGGGTTGGCCCCGAGCATAGTATGCTAAAAGACTTAAATAAAGTGACTTACGATAGTATTACAGATAAAGAGTGTATTGATGCTTTTTATGAGTTAAGTCGATTAGAAGGTATTATTCCTGCTTTAGAAAGTGCTCATGCGGTTGCGTATGCGATAAAGCTTGCGCAAAAATTTCCAGAGAAATCAGTGTTAGTTAACTTAAGTGGGCGAGGCGATAAAGATCTAGACTATGTTGTTGATACTTTTGGGTTACCTGAGTAAATTTGAAAAAATCCACACCGTACAACTAAATGATTAATTAAAACAGCCAGTGTAAATTCAAGAATTTAGCTGGTTGTTTTACATATCTAATTACTCACTACAAGAACACTTTTAAAAATAATCTGTAGCTTGATTAGGTTTAAATTATAATAAATCTGTTAAAGCAAAGCCAATACCAAAGCGTTGTTGTTTATAGTTGTAATCAATCAAGCTCTCGCCATAGCCATTAAAATATTGTGCATAACCTCTTAATTTCCCCCATAGAGGAAAAGTGAAGCCTAATTCTATTGCCCCGTGATGTGCCGCAAAATTTTCTCTGAATTTTAGTGATATTTCATAATTTTTACGCCAATCATAAGCTAAGCCAAGTTCAAAATGGCCCATGTATTTATCAATATCTGGGTTGTCATCACCAATGGTTTCGTGGGATGTAACTTTGCCACCTTCAGGGATTCTATACCATGGGCGTAACGAGAAAGCGAAATTGTTTTTTTCAAAAAGAAAGGTAATATATACTCTATTCCAACTACGAGAAAGTAATTCTGAACGCCCATTTGATTGGTGTTCAAAGCCAAATATAAGCGCTGTATTTGTACTGAAAGGATGCCAATTAGTTGGGGTGAAATAGAAAAATTCTGGTTGATAATTTGTTTCTCTGAAAGGGCGAGAAAGGTTACCTGTGTAGAGTTGCCACCATGATTCTAAAGTAAAACCAAAATATAGCTGATCGCCTATATTTAATAGGCTACCTGAGGTTAAAGGTACTTTAATACTTAATTGAAACTTTGCTTCAACATCTTTAATTTCTTCAGACCAATTTGAAAGCTCATCATAAACTTCGGTATTTATTGCATCTGTAATAGATACAGGAAGAATATAATTCATTTTATGTGGTGTTATAACATAGGGATTAAAAGCTTCCTGCCTCTCTTTTATCATGCGTTCTGATAAAGCCCCAAGTTCTTGATTACCTACCTGGCTTTTCATAATTTCTTTTTCGCACTGGTTTTCAATTTGTTGTAACGTTTGGTTTTTATCTGTTGTTTTAATTCTTTCAAACAGACAAGCTTGAAAAACATCTTCAAATGTTTGTTCAAAGGCCAAAGAGACATTAGAAAAGAAAAGCGTGATAAGACATAAAAACAGTAGTTTTAACATAGTAAAGTGAAGTTAAATTCAATAGTTAGTTAGTGTGTCAGTATAGCTTCGTCTAATCAAAATGTCATGAATATGTTAAGTTATCGTGCTTCAACAAAATTTAAAAGCTTTGATAAAATTACAGTCAATATTTAAGGTGGCTAAAGACAGATTAAATTTTATAAATCAAGTACTTCTTTGGCGACTCTGAAGGCTTCTTGTAAAGCAGGAGCCCCACAATATACCCCACTGTGTAAGAGCACTTCACGTATTTCATCAGTAGTTGCGCCGTTATTTAATGCGCCTCTAATATGACCTTTTAATTCTTGTGGCGCTCTCAGCGCTGCTAACATTGCAATAGTTACTAGGCTTCGCGTTTTTAAATCTAATCCTGTACGCTGCCATGTTGAGCCCCAGCAATGTTCATTAATATAGTTTTGCATCGGCTCAGTAAATTTATCTGTACTGGCTAATGCTTTATCAACAAAACTATCGCCCATCACTTTTCGTCTAACTTTTTCGCCATTATTACTCATGTTTCATTCTCCAATTAATTCTTAGTTTAAGGTTTGTTTTTCATCCATATTGTGAAAATGAATACATTTAAGCAATGTTTTTATGAAAAAGCACTATTTTTTGTGAAGTGAATCATTATAAACAGCGCTATTTAAAGAATATTTCACGTTGGTTTAATGAGTAAACTCAACGTGAATTTCATGATTAATGTGGTGTGAAATGATAGTTAATGCTTTATTTTGGGAATGGCTTCATATTTGTTTTTTTAAATGAGAATACGCTTACTTGTTAAGTTTACGCTGGCGTAGACACTTTTATTTTTATTAGCGCTTGCTGTAAATCAGCAATAATATCATTAACATTTTCCAACCCTACAGATATTCTAATTAGTGAGTCGGAAATGCCAGCCTCTGTACGCTCTTCCTGTGTATAGGGGGAGTGAGTCATTGATGCGGGGTGTTGAATTAATGATTCTGCATCACCTAAACTAACGGCAATAGAGAATAACTGCATGTTATTGATAAAATTAGCGCCACCTGCTATATCGGTATTAAGTTCAAAAGCAATAACACCGCCAGCGGCTTTCATTTGTTTTCCAATGAATGAATTACCAGGGTGAGATTTTAAACCAGGATAGTAAACTTGATTAACCGCTGGATGCTGTTCTAAAAACTCAGCAACAGTTTGTGCATTACGGCAATGACGTTCCATTCTAATAGGCAAGGTTTTTATACCACGCATAATAAGCCAAGCATCATGCGGGCTCATGGTAGCGCCAATATCTTTTAACGTTGTTAATTTTATTTCGCTGATCATTTCAGTGCTACCACACACTATGCCTGCAACCACATCGCCGTGCCCATTTAAATATTTTGTTGCGCTGTGAATTACAATATCAGCACCAAATTTTGCAGGTTGTTGTAAAACGGGCGTTAAGAAAGTGTTATCAACAATAGAAAGTAATTTGTTCTTTTTAGCTATGGTACAAATTTTTTCTAAATCAAGTACAACTAAATTTGGATTGATGGGCGTTTCTAAAAAAATAAGTCTGGTATTTTCTTTGATCGCGTTATTAATGTTTTCAGGCACTGTCATATCAACAAAAGTCACTTTAATAGCAAATTTTTTCAACATGTGATTCATTAAAGCAAATGAGCAACCATAAACAGCTTTTGATGAAATAATATGGTCACCTGCTTGTAAATTAGTGAGTAGGGCAGCAGAAACTGCTGCCATACCGGTAGCAGTTGCGGCTGCATCTTCCATACCTTCCATCGCGGCAACACGCATTTCTAATTGACGCGTGGTTGGGTTGCCTAGTCGAGTATATATATATCCCTCATTTTCACCAGCGAATCGGTCTGCCCCTTGCTTGGCGTTATCAAAAATAAAGGTTGAGGTTTGATAAAGTGGTGTTGCCAATGAACCAAATTGTTCATCGTTAATGCGACCAGAGTGAATGGCTTGGGTTTCTATTGATTGGCTATTGAAATGTTTTTGCTTATTTTTGCTCATGCTAGGCTCAATTTTATTTAATGGTTTATACCGTGAGTTATATAGCAATACTGTAGCAATTTGATTGCCAGTATTATTTTATCTTGATATTTCATGTGGTTATGTTTTTTGAAAGCATTCCTTATTTATTTTTGTAATTTTTTTAGTACATCAGGTTAACGGTTTTTATAAAAAAATATAATGATATTGTATAAAGTCGTTTGTTTATGGCTTTTTAGCTATATTTAATAGTGTTGTAATAATATAGTTACATGTATTAATTGTATTACAGAGATGTTTGAGGACCATAATGTGCGCATAAAAATTCAATCAACAGACAGAATCGGTATTAGCCAGGAAATTCTGGCAATTTTTGCTAAGCAAGCATGGAATTTGAAAGCTGTTGAAGTTAGTACAGAGTTTACCTTTGTGCACATAGAGCACTTAGCATTATCATTAGAAGAAATTAATCAATGTTTAAAAAGTGTTGAGGGTATTATCAGTATAAAAGAAGTGACTTTATTGCCTATTGAACAGCGAGAAAATCATTTACAAACATTACTAGACAGAATACCTGACCCTATTATTGATATTGATTACAAAGGAACTATTCTTGCCGTAAATTCAGCCACACGTAAATTGATAGAAACAAATAACACTTCAAAAATGATAATTGGATTATCTATTGAACACTTTATCGATTTAAAATACGTCAGTTTATTGAATGATAAAGCGAACACGTTGTCTTTGGTATTTAATGGTAAAACCTATTTGGCAGATATAACGCCCGTGGTTGCTCCTGCAATAATTGGTCAAGGCCAAATTACAGGTGCAATGATCACTTTACGCTCAATGACAGCCGTGGGGAGACAACTTTCGTTTATGCAAACACCCCATGAACACAGCTTTGATAATATTATTGGTCAATCTGCCAATATATTGCTTGTTAAGGCCCAAGGTGAGCGATTTGCAACGTTAGACCTTCCAGTACTGATTAGTGGCGAAACGGGGACAGGTAAAGAGTTAATTGCCCGTGCATTACATCAAAGTAGCAATAGAGCTAAAGCACCTTTTTTAGCTATTAATTGTGCTGCTTTACCCGAACATTTATTAGAAAGTGAACTTTTTGGTTACAGTGCAGGGGCGTTTACGGGGGCTAAAAAAACGGGTAAGCCTGGTTTGATTGAATTAGCCGAAGGTGGCAGTATTTTTCTTGATGAAATTGCCGAAATGTCGACTTATTTACAAGCTAAACTGTTACGTTTTCTACAAGACTTTTCATATCGTCGTGTTGGAGGCACAAAAGAATTACATGCAAATGTTAGAGTGATCAGTGCTAGCCACCAAAATTTATCAAAATTAATTGCAGAAAATCGTTTTAGAGAAGATTTGTATTACCGCCTTAATGTACTTAGTTTAGCGCTACCCTCACTTAGAGAACGTAGAGACGATATTATTTTATTAGCAACACATTTTATTGAAAATGCAGCCAAACAAGTAAAACAAACTGTAACGACAGTACCTAAATTAAGTGAACAAGCCTTGCTGTTATTACAGTCTTATCAGTGGCCAGGAAATATTAGGCAACTACAAAATGTGTTATTTTCAGTAGTTGCATTAATGACCTCTTCAGTGATTAAGGTGCAAGCGGTTGAACAGGCATTAGCAAAATTTTCTCAAGAGACTGAACACTCACAAAACTATAGTAAAACTGAATTACTAACCATGGTTACTGATTGGTCAAGTGCTCAAGCTGACTTTGAAGAAAGTTTACTCTCTCAACTGTACCCTTTATTTCCAACAACGCGTAAATTGGCTGAACGTTTGCGGGTTTCTCATAATAAGATTGCTATGAAACTGAGAAAATATGGTATTGGTTAGGTGTTCGTCATCTACTTCACTTTATCGTATTTTTTATTAACTTTAACGATAAATATTTTGTTACGCCTGAACTTAACGATAAATTAACAGGTGTGATATGTTTTTATGAGTTTTGATACATTATTAATAAAATAAGGGAAGCAGAAATGAAAACACAAATAAACATAATAAAACTAATACTGTTAAGTACATTGTTCATTGTAAGTACCGTAGTTAGCGCTATTGAAACACAAAATAACTTTGAAAAAGGTCAACGAGCGCAACAAGATATTACCCGAGATAAACAAAGTAAAGGTCCTGAAATCATTGAATTGGTTGGTATAAAGCCAAACATGCAAGTGTTAGATATTCTTGGTGGTGGTGGTTACTATTCTGAAATAATCAGCGAAAAAGTAGGCCAGGGTGGGAGTGTGTACTTGCACAACAACAAAGCTTACATGCCGTATGTTGAAAAAGAACTCGATGCTCGCCTTGGTGATAACCGTTTAGAAAACGTAGTTCGCTGGGATAAGGAAACAGATGATTTAGCGCTTAAAAAGCAAAGCTTTGATGCCATATTTTTTGTTTTAGGTTACCACGACCTATATCACACCGCGAAAGGTTGGAACATTGATAAGGACGACTTTCTTAAGCAACTTGATGAGTCTTTGAAAGTTGGCGGTAAACTGCTTATTGTCGATCATAGCGCTGTTGCTAATTCTGGCACTAAACATTCACAAAAGCTGCACCGTATTGATGTCGATTATGTGAAGAAAGAGCTGACAGGATTGGGGTATAAACTCATTGAACAAAGTAATATTTTAGCGAATCCTGAGGATGATCGTATGGGCTCACCTTTTAGTAAAGAAATACGTCGTAAAACCGATCGTTTTGTCTTGTTGTTTGAGAAAAAATAAGCGTATGCCTTTCTATATTTATTAATGAAAAAGCCTTAACACCTATAATGTTAAGGCTTTTTTTTACTTTAAGTTATCCTTTAACAGATTACGTTAACGTTTAAAAACCACATTGTTTGCCTTGGTTTTTATTTTTCAACCAAGTATGAAGCGGGGCAAAGTAATCTAAAATAGCCGTAGCATCCATTTGTTCATTACCCGTTAATACCTTATATGCTTGTTGCCATGGTTGGCTAGAACCCATTTCTAACATGGTATTGAGTGCTTTACCTGCCTCTTTATTGTTGTAAATTGAGCAACGGTGAATTGGATCGGTATTCCCCGAGATTTCACATAAAGCACGATGAAATTCAAACTGTTGAATGTGTGCTAAGAAATAACGGCTATAAGGAACGCCACCAGGAACATGGTATTTTGCACCCGGATCAAATGCATCAGCATCACGTGCAATTGGTGCGGCTACACCTTGATATTTTTCACGTAATTCCCACCAAGCCGTGTTGTAGTTTTCAGGTGTTATTTCACCTGAATAAACTTTCCAGCGCCATTGATCAACCATTAAACCAAAAGGAATAAAAGCGACTTTATCTAATGCTTTTTTCATTAATAAGCCGATATCTTTAGACTCATCAGGAATAGTGTCAATTAAGCCAATTTCTTTTAAATACTTTGGTGTTACTGAAAGGGCAATAGTGTCACCAATAGCTTCATGGAAGCCGTCGTTTGCGCTATTTTGAAAATACACAGGCTGATCTTTATAGGCACGTTGATAGAAATTATGCCCTAACTCATGATGTATAACCGAGAACTCTTCACCTGTTTTTTGAATACACATTTTAATGCGTAAATCGTCTTTAGAGTCTAGATCCCATGCTGAGGCATGACAAATAACATCTCTATCGGCAGGTTTAGTAAATAATGAACGAGTCCAAAAGGTTTCGGGTAGTGGATCAAATCCAAGGGAAGTGAAAAATTTCTCAGCGCCTTTTACCATTTGTATTTCATCATAATTATGGGTTGCTAATTGTTTAGTTACATCATAACCAGGATCTGCATTTTCAGGGGCGACAACATCATAAATATTCCCCCAAGACTGTGCCCACATATTACCAAGAAGATGGGCTGGGATAGGTTTATCTTGTGGAACTTTATCTTCACCGTATTCTTTACCTAATTCGCTTCGTACATAACAATGTAGATCGTCGTATAAAGGTTTAACTTGTCCCCATAATCGGTCTAACTCATTAGCAAAATCATCAGCAGGCATATCATAATTTGAACGCCACATTGTGCCTAAGTCTTTATATCCTAAGGCTTTGGCTCCTTCATTTGTTAATTCGGCCTGACGGGCATATAAAGACTTCATAGGAGGGCTAATTTCACGCCAGCCTTGCCACATTTCTAAAAGTTCATCATAATCTCGAGAAGTTGCCATGGTTGATGTCATATCACCAAGGCTCAGTTTTTCCCCATCTTTAGTTGTGTAACTTCCTTTACCATAAATACTACCCAATTCAGCACCTATTTTAGCAAGTTCAGCTGATTTAGCTGAATCTTGTGGTGCAGGTAACACTAAAGATTGCTTTAAAAAATTTAGCTGGCGACGCTGAGTTGGCGTTACATCAATATTATCAAACTCTGCTGCTTTGATGGCAAAACGCACACCTGCTTCGGTAGACTTTTGATTAGCTTCAGCAGCAAGCGATGCTGTATCTTCAGTAATAAAGTTTGAATATATCCATTCAGCGCGCGCACCTGATACACCCAACGCAGTCATCTCTTTTGCCACATCATCTAAAAACACTTGCGCGTCTTTACTTGTTAACGCAGTAGGTGATGTTTGTTCTGTTTTTGACGTTGTATTGGTAGCTGCCTTATCTTGATTACAGGCAGTTAATGACGTTACAACAACTAATGCAATCGCTGTAAATTTAAATGTGTTTGTTATATCTTTCATTATAAATAAGTGAGCTTTATTAATTATTTGGTGAATTTAGTATATTCAAAGATGCTACCAAAGCAAAGGGGCAAGAAAGGAAGAAAACAGGATCAAAAAGGCGATTATAAAAGGAAATGCCTTTGTGATATTACTTGAAATTTAATAAGCTTTTGATGATTTTTGTTTTAAGTAATTGATTAATAATTGAATACTTGTATTAAAAGAGGGTTGAAATACTCTGTTTAATTATTTTTGACTGTATAGAATATGTAACAGTTTGTAATTATTTAGCCTATTTAAAGTTAATTATTTGTTAATTTATTTGCGACACTAATTAAAATAAAAAAGACTCAGAGCAGATTGACAGATCAGGCCACTGAGTCTGGAAGTAAACATGAATTGTTCACTAGGTTGGAGGCTTTTAGGGATTATTAGTTCAATTTTTCTGCATGAAATTTTAATATTATTAATTGTCTGTTGATGGCACTTGACCTGAGTGTTATAAATAAGCTATTTTAAACGCTTGTTTGAATTTTAATAAATAATGTTCTTGGCGTTATTGGTAAAAAGAAATATGAGTACAAAAAATAAAATTTTAGATGCAGCGGAAGTTCTTTTTTCGGATAAAGGCTTTAATGGAACATCATTAAGAGAAATTACCAGTCAAGCAGAGGTTAATTTAGCAGCGGTTAATTATCATTTTGGCTCTAAAAAAGAGTTAATTAAAGCAGTAATGTCTCGTTATATGAACGAACTAAGCCCTCGTTTAGAGGCTGCATTAGGAGCATTGTGCACTGATGAAGCGAAACCAAGCTTAATTGATGTTTTTTCAGCTTTTATTGACCCTTTATTGCATTTAAATACTTTTAAAAACAATGGTACCAGTATATTTTTACAATTACTTGGTCGAGGTTATACCGATAGCCAAGGGTTTTTAAGATGGTTTTTAACAACACAATACCCAGGTGTTTTTACTAATTTCACCGATGCTGTTCATAAAGCTTACCCTGAATTGAGCGCTGAAGAAATGTTTTGGCGTTTGCATTTTACCATGGGAACGATTGTTTTTACTATGTCTTCAAGCGACGCATTAATTGATATTGCATTAAATGATTTTGACCGAGAAGTTGATATAGCTGGAGTGATCAGACAAGTTATTCCTTATGTAGCCGCTGGTGTAGCAGCGCCTATTGTTAGATAAGCGCTATTACTTAATTAGCAGAGGAAATAGCGCATTTCAATATGTTACAGTTTTTTTGCGTGTATCATTCTGTTAATCAATATGATGGCAAAAGCTAAACTATAAACACCATAAACTACAACCATCCATTGCGGCATAGTATAACCTAAAAACTGCCAGTCAATATCTCCACAGTCACCTGTAGCTTCAAACAAGAAGGGGATCCATTCATGTAAGGGAGCCCAAGTAGGGAAATTTGGAATAAACTCACAACTAAAAAATAAAGATCCTGAATTTGCCTGAATTTCTACGTGTTCTAATGCAATTAATAATCCCCAAATGGCACCAGTGCCCCATAAAGCATAGGCAAAAATACGCATTAGTAAAAAATTAGCGCCAGTAAAGCCGATAACTCCAGCTAAAATAATAGCGCAAATAGCAGCGCGTTGGTAAACACACATGATACAAGGTGCTAAGTTTAATGCATACTGAAAATATAAAGCACAAAACTCTAACGCTAAAGCAGATAATGCTAACAATAACCATGGCTTAGAATGAGTAGTTAACTCACTTAAAAATTTCATTTTTGTCCTACTACTATTGTCAATATTCTTATGATTTCAATTTAACTATTATTAATCACAGGTGTAAATCATGAATAAAAAATAATCATAAATAAAAAAGCTTCTAAAGAGTATTTAGAAGCTTTCAATAATAACAAACTTAACATTAATAATGTTATTGAAATTGTTACAAGTTTTATTTATTAATTTATTAATAAATGTACATAAATACTAGCACCATAACCTAATGCGATGACAGGTGTCCATTTCAAGTGGCTGAAGAAAGTATAATAACCACGCGCTTGACCCATAAGAGCAACGCCAGCAGCAGAACCTATTGACAATAAACTACCACCAACACCAGCCGTTAAGGTAACTAATAACCATTGTGTATGCGACATTTCAGGGTTCATGGTTAATACAGCGAACATTACCGGGATGTTATCAACAATTGCTGAAAGAATACCTACTAATATATTGGCAGTTGTAGGGCCTAATTGACCATACATAAATTCAGAGGTCATACCTAAATAGCCAATAAAACCTAAACCGCCTACAGCTAAAATAACGCCATAGAAGAAGAAAAGAGTATCCCATTCTGCTTTCGCAATTTTATCAAAAATATCAAAGTCGTCTTCAATTTGATGACCTGTTGGCATATCTGATTTATCAATTTCACCTTGGCCAGATTTACGAATATAGTAACCAAAGAATTTCAAGTAAGCTAAACCTAACATCATGCCGAATACTGGTGGTAAGTGTAGGAAGTTATGGAAAGATACAGCGGTAACAATGGTCAAGATAAACAGAGCTACAATCACTAATCCACCATGTTTAATGTGTGTCATTTCTGTCGATTGAGACGTTGGGTTGCCTTTTGGAATGGCAAATTGCATTATTAATGCAGGCACAACAAAGTTAACTACTGACGGAATAAATAAATGGAAGAATTCATTAAATTGAACTATTCCTTTTTGCCAAACCATTAAGGTGGTTATGTCACCAAATGGGCTAAATGCACCGCCAGCATTTGCACCAACAACAATATTGATACAACTTAGTGCAATAAATTTAGGTTCATTTTTACCAACGGCAAGAACAACTGCACACATAATTAGTGCTGTTGTTAAGTTATCTGCAATAGGTGAAATAAAGAATGCGAGAATACCTGTTAGCCAAAATAGAACTTTATAGCTAAAGCCCTTTGCTACTAACCAATCACGTAAAGCATCAAAAACATCTCGTTCTAACATGGCATTGATGTATGTCATGGCAACAAGTAAGAAAAAGAAAAGTTCGGCATATTCTAAGAAGTTATGACGTATTGCTACTTCAGCTGAATGCGGCATGCCATGAGAACCATAATAATAGGCGATGAGAATCCAAATTAACCCTGCTGCCAACAATACAGGCTTAGATTTTCTTAAATGCAGTTGTTCTTCTAAAATAACTAGAGTGTAAGCCAAAACAAAAATAGCAATTGCTGTGTATCCAATCCAATGGGAGGTTAAATCTATGCTTTGATGCGCAGCATCTGATGCCAATGCAATGCTTGGCACCAGCATAGTTAGTAATATGAATAATAGATGTTTCATGTATATTCTCAGGTGTGGTTAAGGTTAAAAGGATTATGTTTTTAATTTTGCAAGATTCTAGCAAAAGCAGCGGTAACCATCAACGATATTAACTGTGTGGTGACAATAAGATACGACTAATTTTATAACATTTAGGCAGGTGAGTTTTTAACGTTTATTAAAGAAAATAGAGAGTATTTATTTTATTTCAATCAGATGTTTTTACTGTGAGTCGTGATTGATGAGAAAATAGCTAAAAAGCTATTTTCTCATCGAATTACAAGTATTTAGTTAATGTTAATGTTTGGCTGGTAAGTTTGCTTTGTGGTGCTCAATAATCCCCGAGTTATAAAAATTATCAGTGGAGGTACTTAGATGACCAGAAGCAATTGAGATTAAACTAACCATGGTCAATACCGCGGTATAAGGTAAAGCCATAATCATCATTCGTCCATATGATAAACGCACTAGTGGTGCAATAGCCGAAGTTAATAAGAATAGAAAGGCGGCTTGCCCATTTGGTGTAGCAACACTTGGCAGGTTTGTGCCTGTATTAATAGCAACAGCCAATAAGTCAAATTGATCACGTGTTATTTGACCTGCTGCTAATGCTTGTTGAACTTCTGTAATATAAACGGTACCTACAAAAACATTGTCACTGACCATAGATAATAAGCCATTTGCTAAGTAAAACATCACAAGTTGCATGTTGCCTTCATAAGTCAATACCCAAGTGATTACAGGAGTAAAAAGTTGCTGATCAATAATAACGGCAACGACAGCAAAAAAAACAGCAAGTAGTGAAGTGAAAGGAAGTGCCTCTTCAAAGGCATGACCAATTTGATTTTCTTCAGTAATCCCAGTAAACGAAGTCGCAAAAACAATAACAGTTAAACCAATTAGACCAACAGGCGCTAAATGTAATGCCAAGCCTGTAATTAGCCATATGGCGATGAGTCCTTGCATAACAAGTTTTACCGTATCGCGTTTGGTGCGTTTTCTACTTTCTTCTTCGTCAAATTCATTTAGCACTTCAAGTACATTAACAGGAAGTTTTACACCATAACCAAACCATTTGAATTTCTCTAATAGTACACAGGTTATCATGCCCGATAAAAATACAGGTATTGTGATAGGAGACATACGAATAGCAAATTCAATAAACTCCCAACCTGCTTGTTGACCAATAATTAAATTTTGAGGTTCACCCACAATGGTGCAAACACCGCCTAACGCAGTACCAATAGCGGCATGCATAAGCAGGTTACGCAAATAGCCTCGAAATTGTCTTAAATCATTACGGTTATAATCAGGTAACTGGCTATCTTGGCTGTGATCATGCTCGTGATGCGCTTCTTTACCTGAGGCAACTTTGTGATAGACAGAATAAAATCCAACAGCAACACTGATAATAACGGCAATAACGGTTAGTGCATCTAAAAAAGCAGATAAAAAGGCACCTGAAAAACAAAACAACAATGAAACGAGTATTTTGGAACGAACACGCGTGACAATTTTTGTAAATAAAAAGAGCAATAGGTTTTTCATAAAGTAAATACCTGCAACCATAAAAATTAGTAACAGTATTACTTCAACATTAATGATTATTTCGTGCATTACTTGGTTGGGTGAAGTCATACCAATAAACACTGCTTCTATCGCTAATAAGCCACCAGGTTGTAACGGATAACATTTTAATGCCATTGCTAAGGTAAATATAAATTCAATAACTAGTGCCCACCCAGCAATGTATGGGTTTACTCCAAAGAATAAAATAGGATTTATGATTAAAAAAGAAATGATCGTTAGCTTGTACCACTCGGGAGATTTACCTAAAAAGTTTTTATAAAATGCACTCATAAAAGATTGTTGCATAATTTGCCTTTGTGTTTAGTAACCGTTAAACGGAAATATCAAGAATTAAAATGAGTTTAGGCATTTATGAGTATTTTGTAAATAATCGTATCTATGCGCTTGAACGCTATATTCTACAGGACGTTAAATTATTTGCAGAATTTTAACCTTACAGATTGGCCACATGGTCGCACCAATACTGTGCGATTTACCTTTTGTTTCACTGATATTGTGCATGGAAAGCACTGTTTTTGTACAGTCATTCTCTATGCTGTTGATAATAAATGAAAATAATTGATGGCTTGTTTTGTGCATTAAAGTGCAAAATAAAAATATAACTAAATTTGATGAAAGCAGTTGCACTAATTGTTATCAAATTAACAAGCAATTGTTTAACAAATAATCAATAAAACAACGTTGGAACTTAAAATGTCGAGAATACTATCATTGCTGCTATTTTTTATACTCTTATTTATGCCTACTTTAGCTTTAGCTGACGATGGAGCGCTTAGTGGTGCTAATACTGCTTGGATTTTAACCTCTACCGCATTGGTTTTGTTAATGACCTTGCCAGGCTTAGCACTTTTTTATGGTGGCTTAGTACGTAAAAAAAATGTGCTTTCAATTTTAATGCAATGTTTTGCAATAGGTGCTATTGCTTCAATTTTGTGGTTGTTAGTAGGCTACAGCCTCGCTTTTGGTGAAGGAAATGGTTTTATTGGTGATTTTTCAAAAGTGATGATGCACGGCATTGGCAAGGATGTTTTATCAGGTGATATTCCTGAAAGTTTATTTATGCTATTTCAAATGACCTTTGCTGTAATAACACCTGCATTAATTATTGGTGGTTTTGCTGAACGTATGAAGTTTTCAGCAGTATTATTATTTAGTGGTTTATGGTTACTAGCTGTTTATGCGCCTGTTACTCATTGGGTTTGGGGCGGAGGTTGGTTAGGACAAATGGGCGTGTATGATTTTGCTGGCGGTATTGTAGTACATATTACTGCGGGTACAGCAGCATTGGTTGCTGCCATGGTTGTAGGCCCTAGACGTGGTTTCCCAAAAACACCAATGTTACCGCATAATTTAACTATGTCTGTTACTGGGGCTGGTATGTTATGGGTAGGTTGGTTTGGTTTTAATGGTGGAAGTGCATTAGCTGCTAGCGGTGATGCATCGATGGCAATGTTGGTTACACATATATCTGCAGCAGCTGGTACGTTAACGTGGGCTGCGATCGAGTGGAAAAAATTTGGTAAAGCGAGTGTCTTAGGCGCCGTAACAGGTATGGTTGCTGGTTTAGGTACTATCACTCCAGCGTCTGGGTTTGTTGGACCAGGTGGTGCGTTGATTATCGGGATCAGTGCTGGCTTTGTTTGTTTTTATTCAACCGTTTATATTAAACAAAAATTGAAGATAGATGATTCATTAGATGTTTTTCCTGTGCATGGAGTTGGTGGTATTTTAGGGACTTTGTTCGCGGGTATTTTTTCTGCAACCACGTTAGGTGTATTCAGTGGCTTTGGTTTTGCAGAAGGTATAACGACGATGGCTGAACAAGCTGGCGTACAACTAATTGGTATTGTTTCAACTTTCTTATATACAGGTGTAGTGACTTATATTTTGTTAAAATTAGTTGGTATGATGACAAGTGGGTTACGCGTGGGTGAAGAGCATGAGGTAAATGGTCTTGATCAGGTTGACCATGAAGAATCAGGATATAATCTGTAAATAAGACGATGTTCATTAACTGACTTCTTTTGAAGTAAGTGTTAATACTTATAGCAACATAGGTTAATTGAAAATAAAGGTTATTCAGAAAGTATATGCTGAATAACCTTTATGTTGTATAAGGCATGAATTTAATCTTTAATTAATGCTTTGTGTTGTTTTGATAAAATTAAAGCGCTAATGTTAACATTTTACGGCTAACGTCAATGGTAATGTCGCCATGTTCGCCAAGTGCCGTCATACCATGTTGTTGTAGTCTTTCTAAAATACCGTCAATATGTTCTTTTGTAATATCTATTTCAGATAATCTGATTGGAACTTCCATACGCTTGAAGAAACCTTCAGTTAACGCAATGGCTTTATCAATTTTTATGGTGTCATCGCTATCAGTTAAATGCCAAACACGTTCGGCAAGCTGCACTAGTTTTTCATGTTTTTCAGCACGTTTTACTTTCATTACCGCAGGTAAAATAATAGATAAAGTTCGAGCATGATCAATACCAAAAGCGCCAGTTAATTCATGGCCAATCATATGTGTAGACCAATCTTGCGGAACACCAGCACCAATAAGTCCGTTTAATGCCATGGTTGCCGACCACATAATATTGCCACGTATTGCTAAATCATTCTTAGTTTCAGCATTTAACGCTTTTGGACCTTCTTCAATTAATGTTTGCAATAAGCCTTCAGCAAAGCGGTCTTGAACTTTACCATTAACATTGTAAGTTAAGTATTGCTCAATAACATGAATGAAAGCATCAACAACACCATTGCTTATTTGACGGTCAGATAACGACAAGGTCACTTTTGGGTCTAACACCGCAAACTGTGGTCGTAATAAAGCACTAGCAAAGGGTAACTTATTACCATCACGCGTAACAACAGAGTTACCGTTACTTTCTGAGCCTGTTGCTGGTAAGGTTAAAACAGCTCCTAGCGGCAATGCTTGTTTTATTGGTGCCCGCTTGATGAGAATATCCCACGGGTCATCACCTTCAAACAAAGCCGCTGCAGCAATAAATTTTGCGCCATCAACAACCGAACCACCACCAACAGCAAGTAAGTAATTAATACCATGCTGTTTGATAATGTCTTGGGCTTTTATCAAGGTATCGTATGTTGGGTTTGGCTCTATGCCTGAAAACTCAAACCAAGTATGGTCAGCTAATGCGCCTACCACTTGCTCGTAAACACCATTGTGTTTAATTGACCCACCACCATAAACTAATAATACTTTTGCGTCTGTAGGAATTTCGTCAGCGATAACGCGAATTTGGTCTTCACCGAAGTGAATTTTTGTAGGACTATGGAATGTAAAATTTAACAAAGGAATACCTCGCAATAAATAAAATAATAAAGTTAAGCGTTTAAATAGTTCAATAATTTTTCGGCTACTAGCGTTGAACTTGCAGGGTTTTGCCCTGAAATAATAAGAGAATCTTGCACTGCAAAAGCATGCCAGTCTTCAACCTTTTGGTAGTCGCCACCACGTTTAATTAATTCGTCTTCAAGTAAAAATGGCACAACATTTGTTAACTCTACCGCGGCTTCTTCAGAATTAGTAAAGCCAGTAATTGCCTTACCTTTAATGGCATATTCGCCGGCGCTGTCTTTAACATTTAAAAAAGCGGCCGTTGCGTGACATACTGCTGCAATAGGTTTATTTGTGGCTAAAAAATGTTCTATTAATTGAATGGAATCAGTATTATTAGTTAAATCCCATAACGGACCGTGTCCGCCAGGGTAGAAAACAGTATCAAAATCGTCAGTTTTTAACTCAGCTAAAACGCATGTGTTAGCAACAGTGTTTTGTGTTTTTGAATCGACGTAATATTTTTTAGTTGCAGGCGTTTGAAAATCGTCTAATTCACTTTTAGGGTCAATAGGTGGTTGTCCACCTAGGGGAGACGCTAATGTTATTTCAACGCCTGCTTTTTTGAATGTGTAATAAGGAGAGGCAAACTCTTCAATCCAAAAGCCAGTTTTCTCACCTGTATTGCCTAAATCAGCATGTGATGTTAATACCATGAGTATTTTTTTCGTATTCATTTTAATCTCGATAATGTTAATTTTGTATATGGGCTTACTCGTTGAGATAAGTCTACTCCTGTCCGTAATTGCTAACAATGCAGACAAAATTAATAACATTGTATTAATAAATGATACAATGGTGATATGGGTTATATTTTAAAAGTTAGTAGAGTAAAGAATGGATATTTCGTTTGAACAACTAAAAAGTATGGTAGTGTTTGCACAAGTCATTGAGCAAGGTACATTGAGTGGAGCCGCCAAGCGTTTGAGCTTGTCACGTGCTGTTGTGAGTTACCATATTAAAAAGCTTGAAGCACAATTAGAAATAAAATTACTGAACCGATCTACTCGCACCATTTCACTCACCGAAGCAGGTAGCGATTACTATCAACACTGTCGTGTAATTGCTGAGCAAGCGTCTGCGGCAAATCAACAAATTGAAAACCTTAAACATGAACCCGTTGGTTTACTTAAAATAACCTGCCCGGTTAATGTGGGGTTGCAAACAATTGTGCCAGCGCTAAATGAATTTAGAACGCTTTATCCTAAAATTGAGCTAGACATTATGTTAACCGACGAAGTAGTTAATATAATGAAAGAAGGAATTGATTTAGCTATACGTGGCGCACCATTAACTGATTCTGGTTTACAAGCGACAAAATTGTCAACGTTACGTACGTGTCTTTGTGCCTCGCCGTCTTATTTTGAAAAATTTGGCTTTCCTAAACACCCAACCGATTTAAATAAACATCAATGGGTAGTTTACAAACTTACCTCAGGTACGCTTGAGCTAATGAAAGGCACTCGGTCTTTTAGTATTGAAATGAAAGGAACCATTACAACGAATAATGCAGCGGCACGTACTGCTTTTGTGGAAGGAGGGCACGGTTTAGCTCGAATTCCTGTTTATGATGCATCACCTAAAATTCAGCGAGGTACGTTGGTTTCGGTGTTTAATGATTACACTCTGAAAGACATTAATGTTTATGGTGTATTTCCTCCAGGTGGTGCTGATTCTAAAAAATTACGCTTGCTGATAGATTATTTAAAAGCTTATTTTATTAAACCCAGCCTTATTAATTAATTTCTTAAATATTTATTTTTTGATCGCCATTATCTCTGTATTTAATGTTTTGTCATAAAGTCGAAATATCACTGTAAAAAAAGGGTCACAATTCTAAAACATTTCTGTCATTTTTCTCTTGTAGCATGTTGGAAAAATTAATTAGTCCTCAATTAAAAACAACCAACTCTTCGGAGAGAAACATGAAATTGAATAAAATCTTTAAGCACAACACTATTAATGTAGCAATTGTTACTGCTTTATCTTTTGGTCTTGCTGCTTGTGGTGGCGATATTAATCTTGAGTCTAAGGTTGATAATTCAGTAGGCGATACTGTGATCAATAACCCTGACTCAACAACGCCATCAACTCCAGATTCAACCGTGTTAGCTGGTAAGGCAAATTCAGCCTTGAGTATACAAGTATCTGCGGCTATGGGCTTTGATGTTCAAGTGCAAGTGCTTGATGGTAAAATTACTGAAAATACTACCTTGGTTGCTAAAGATAGCACTGGCAAGTCTGTTATGTATGCCATTAGTGGTGGCTTAGAAGTGGGTGGTAATTCTTCAGCCAAACAAGCGCGCGGTGATAACGATGTAGTACTGACCATAGAGCCAGGCACTGTAGTTTTTGGTCAATCAGGTAATGATTATTTAGTTATTCACCGCGACGCTAAAATTATGGCTGAAGGTACAAAAAATAGCCCAATCATTATGACATCTTTACAAGATGTTCAAGGTGAAGCAACGGACGCAGGCCAATGGGGTGGGGTGGTTATTTTAGGTAATGCACCATCAAATAAATGTCCAACTGACGGCAGTGATTGTGCGCTTCAAGTTGAAGGCGTTGGTGAAGGCGCTGTATTTGGCGGTACTGATTGGGAAGATGACTCAGGTGTTTTAAAGTACGTTGTAGTTAAATATGCGGGTTATGAAATAGCCCCTGATAATGAACTAAACGGTATTACCTTTGGTGGTGTAGGCTCAGGTACAACAGTTGATTATATTCAAGTACACAGTAATGCTGATGACGGTGTTGAATTCTTTGGTGGTGCAGTTAACGCGAAACATTTAGTGTTAACGGGCAACAAAGATGACAGTGTTGACTGGGATAACGGCTTTAAAGGTATGCTACAACATGTTTATATTGAACATGCTAATAACTCAGGCGAAGCTAACCGTGCCATTGAAGCTGATAATGACGGCAGCAACCCAAGTAAAGAGCCGCAATCTAATCCTATTATTTCGAATATGACCATTATTGGTAATAACTTCGATACAGCAGACAAAGATTCTGAAGGTATTTATTTACGCGAAGGTACAGCAGCTAAAATCTTTAATACAGTAATCACAGGCCCAAGTGAAATGGGTGAGTGTTTAGAGTTTGAAAGTGGTGTAACCGTTGATAACGCTAATAGTGATAAAATTGTAATGCAAAATGTCATTATGGCTTGTGAAGGTGAAAACTTTAAAGACGCAACAGACTTTGATTTACAAGCTTGGTTCAGCGCTGAATCTTCTAACAGTATAAGCTCGTCAATTTTAATTGGTGAATCAGGTATTCCTGATACGAACTCGCCGCTTATTACGGCTAATGCTGGCCAAGATGTAGCCAATACACAAAACGCATTTTTTGATTCAGTTAACTATATTGGTGCATTAAATGGCACTACTGACTGGCGTCAAGGTTGGGCATTTGGTTTTGGTGGTGGTGAAGTAACGGCTACTGCAGCATCCGAAGCCGAAGGATGTCCTACGGGCACTACATCAATAACACCTGCCGATGGTTCAACAACCACCTGTCAAATAACGGGTGCAATTACTAGTGATTTAACGCTCACAGCCAATAACTTATACGCGTTAAATGGCCCTGTATTTGTTGGTGAAGATAAAGCCAACAGCGCAACCTTAACTATTGACGCTGGCACAACAATTTATGGCCGTTCAGGTGGTGATTACTTAGTAGTTAGCCGTGATTCTAAAATTGAAGCTAACGGCACAGCAACTAAGCCAATTACTTTTACTTCTAGCGAAGATATTACAAATGGTGTTACTAGCTCAGGTCAATGGGGCGGTATTGTTATTTTAGGTAATGCTAAATCTAACAAATGTCCAACCGATGGTAGCGATTGTGCTCTACAGGTCGAAGGCGTAGAAGAAGGTGCTGTATTTGGCGGTACTGATGATACCGATAGTTCAGGTACATTACGTTATGTTGTTGTTAAGCATGCGGGTTATGAAATTGCCCCAGACAATGAATTAAACGGTATTACTTTTGGCGGTGTTGGTTCAGGTACCAAGGTAGAATATATTCAAGTACATGACAATGCTGATGATGGTGTTGAATTCTTTGGCGGTACAGTTAATGCCAAATACGTTGTACTTACCGCGAACAAAGATGACAGTGTTGACTGGGATAACGGTTACCGCGGTAACTTACAATATGTTTTAGTAAAACATGCTAATAACAATGGCGAAGCAAACCGAGCAATTGAAGCTGATAATGATGGTTCAACGCCTAACAAAGCGCCTCAATCTAATCCAACTATTGCCAATATGACTATTATTGGTAACGGATTTGATACACCAGACAAAGCTTCAGAAGGTGTGTATTTACGTGAAGGAACCAAAGCACACTTACATAACTTTGTGGTAACGGGTACTTCAGGCATGGGCGAATGTTTTGAAATTGAAGGTGGCAGTACGTCATCAGTAACGGCAGAGCAGGCAATAAATGGTGATACGGTTATTTCTAACTCAGTATTTGCTTGTGATGAAAACTTCAAAAATGCTAAAGCGGCTGATGGCACTGTGTTACTTGATACTCAAGATTGGGTTTTAAATCAAAACCCAACCTTAAACACAAACAACTCAACGGCTGCCGGTATGAGTGCCGTATTAAATGGTATCTTTACTATTGATACAACCACCCCGAAAGACTTTACAGGTAATGCTTTCTTTGACAACGCTAATCACATTGGCGCGGTATCTCAAGGAAACAACTGGACTGCTGGCTGGACTGTAGGCTTAGAATAACAGACTAGCTAACCAAAATGCTGCAGTACACCTTTGTACTGCAGCGTTTCATACCAATGTAATTAATTTAAACACTTAACATTAATGTTATTGGTATTCATGTTCAATTACCTATTTCATGAGGTTTACAATGAATAATAAGTTTAAATCTTTTGCTTTGTCTTCTCTGGCACTTGCTATAATGGCAACAACGGGGCAAGTAGCAGCAGAAGAAGATGACAGCCAAGCCATGGAAGAAGTTGTGGTTAAGGCTAGTCGCTTAAAAGGTACAGCAACTGCTGTAATGCAAGAACGTAAAAACCAAGCATTTGTTGCTGATATTTTAGGAAGCGAACAAATTTCACGTACAGGTGACTCAGACGCTGCCGCCGCGCTTCGTCGTGTTACAGGTATTACCTTAGTTGATGGTAAATTTATTTATGTTCGTGGTTTAGGTGAGCGATATTCTAGCACGCAGTTAAATGGTGCCGCTGTTCCTAGTCCTGACCCAACAAGAACCGTAATTCCGTTAGATTTGTTTCCATCAAGTATTATTGAATCACTATCGGTTCAAAAATCTTACTCTGCAAGTATGCCCGCTCATTTTGCTGGCGGTAATGTTGATGTACGTTTAAAAACTATACCGACTGACTTTGTTTTTAATATGAAAGGCAAGCTTGGGGGTAACACCAATAACTTTGATGATGGTTTAACGTACAATGGTGGCAGTGATGATTGGTATGGTAAGGATGATGGTACGCGAGCCGCACCCAATGACTTAACACAGTTGTGGAGTAATTTTTCCTCTATTAATGATTTAAGCCAAGAAGACAACCGTCAAATAGCAGCGCAACTTAATCGTGATTATGATCCAATCAGTGAAAGTATTGACCCGAATACGGGGTTAGACATAACACTGGGTAATAAAATTGATTTTGACGATTTTCGCTTAGGTTTCCTTTCGGCTATTTCTTATGACAACAAATGGGAAGTGTCAGAAGGTTATGAAGGGCAAGATTACACGAAAGGATCAGACGAGAAATGGACTTTAGTTCGTGGTTTTGATGAAGTTGACACTACCGAACATTCAGTACGTTTTTCAGGCATGCTAAGTTTAGGCTTAGAGTATATGCGAGATCATCGACTTGATTTTACCTCGCTTATTTTGCATGACACCCGTGATCAAGTAAGCGACAAAAGAGGTAATACTAACAACGTATTACTGAGTGATGGCTTAAGAATACGTGATAGCGAAATTATATACGAAGAACGTGAAATGATTTCAAATCAATTACGTGGTACGCACAACCTAAATGATTGGTGGGGCTTAGGCGTTGATTGGTTTTATTCAAATGCGCGCTCTAATCGTTATGCGCCAGGTAATATTGAAACACGTTATATTATTCAAGATGGTTACAATGGCCAGCCAGCAGACGGTGTATTTGACTACGTTAATGAAAGCTCATTAAGAAGAGCAAGTACGTCAACACGTTATAGTTTTCAAGACTTAAATGACGAAGTAGAAAACTATGGTTATAACTTATCATTACCGTTTAATGTATCAGGGACTGAAATAGAGCTAAAGTTTGGCGGAAATTTTGTTGAAAAATCAAGAGAAGCCTTTGCCAGACGAATAGATATTAACACCTTAGCTTTCAGTGATATGGACTTCACAGGTAGTCAGCTAAATAGCATTCTTACTAACAATGTTATGTTAAATCAGGCACTAAGTGGTAATGACAATATCATTCGTGATACATCCGTTGCTGGCGACGATTATTATTCAGCACAAATGATTGATGCTTATTACGTAGAAGCTGATTTTTTCTTTAATGAGAACTGGCGCGTGGTAGGTGGTGTTCGTTACGAAGACTTCAGACAAGTGGTTGCACCGTTAGACCCCGCAACAGGCAAGTTTGATTTACCATCAGAGCCAACAGAAGAAGATTTAGCCGATTTAGCTTTTCAAGAAGATAAGCTTTTTGGCTCTTTAGCACTAACCTATATTTTAGATAGTGAAATGCAACTTCGCGCATCAGTAGGACAATCAACAATACGTCCTGATTTACGTGAAGTAGCACCAGCCACATTTATTGACCCCCTAACAGGCTTTCCTATTGGTGGAACGCCAGGGGTAGAAAGTACCGATATCATTAACTATGACCTACGCTGGGAATGGTATATGGAAACAGGTGAAAGCTTGTCGGTTGGTTTATTCTATAAAGATATGGATATGCCCATTGAATCAGTGCAATCACCCGCGCAAGATGGCCCATCACTTATTCGTATTGCGAATGCCGAAGACGGCTACGTTTACGGTGTAGAAATGGAGTTTTTAAAAGACTTCACCTTCTTGGGAGATTTAGGAGCGATTAACGGAGCTGATTTTTACTTGTCGGGTAATATAACGTTAAGTGATTCTGAAATTAACATTGACACCCAAAGTGTTGTTGAACAAACGGGTGTATCAACCAGTGTTACCAACCCAACACGTAGAATGACAGGTCATTCAGAATATGTGCTTAACTTCAATTTAGGCTGGGATGCTCCCAATGGAAACCACAGTGCAACGCTAGCATATAATGTGTTTGGCGAGCGTATTATTATACCTGGCATTGAAGGTAAGGATGATGCTTACGAGCAACCATTTCATTCGTTAGATGTAGTGTATACCTATTATCCTACGTTCTCTTCAACCGTAACGTTTAAAGTACAAAATTTGTTAGGTGAAGATAAGTCGATAGAGTTTGAAGATACGCTAATACAAAGTGAAACCAAAGGCACACGATTTGAAGTGGCTTTAAAATGGGACTTTTAATTCAGGACGTTAACTAAGCATGGTTAATTGTTTTTATAACGAATAAAGTACTGAAGAACAAAAAGGCTTGTGAGCAATCACAAGCCTTTTTTTACGAAAATTATAAAGTTTGCAGGGTAAGAGTCTTAATTAATTTATTTCTCATCAATCAGCTACATATTGATCATTAAGTCATTGATAAATAAGAATAATTTTAGTGTTGTAGGTTTTTAAATTATTTGAAAGAAGGAGTAATGTCGTGTTTAAATATGAGGTTAATTGTTCTAATGTAGCTGTTAGGTATTAAAGTATATGTTTTCTATTGAGGTGATAAATTCAAAGTTAAAAAACGTCTATCCTATGGTCGGTTTTGAAAGTAAAATTTACGCTGCAGTATTACTTTTAATTGTTGCTGGTTTCTTAATCAAAGGGGTCAGAGTTGTTGATTTAGCAGGGACACTAGATATTCATCGGTTAACCTTTGCTGATACTACTCAAGTATGATGACTACTTATTGTTAAACAGGTTTCAGTCTATGCTTGTGGTATAGCAGTATATTAAAATACTGCTGCTATCCTAACATTTTATTCCTAACTCAAAGACAATAATTGATACAGGAGATCATCCCTAAGGTCATTTAGCTTTATGCGTTAATACTTTTACCCCAGAAGGCCTTTGTTGCATACGTTGAATATAATGATTAAGTTTTGGCACTGATTGAAATAAACGATCTTTGACGGGGAGAAAGAAAAGGTAATCTAAAATAGGGGTCAACAATGCATCCGCAATGCTGTATTGCTTGCCACAAATGAATTCGTTGTCAGATAATAATAATTCTAATTTTTCTAGTGTATTAATTACCTGAGGCTCAGCTTCTGCAATTACCTCCATTCTTATTGTGCCATCTTTTCCTTTTGGGAAAGCAAATTCTAAAAGATAATCTCTCACTAATGCTTTATCAATATAAGTCGATATAGCAGCACTCCATTGATCAATTTTTGCTTTTGTATTTATATCAGTTGATTGCAGCGGGGTACCTGAATACTTTTCATCTAAATAACGGCAGATAGTCGCCGTTTCAAATAACTTATTTTCACCGTCAATAAGTACTGGAAATTTACCAAAAGGGTGAAGTTCGAAATGGGCTTCGCTTTTATGTTCAATGGCTTTATCTCCTACTGATAAACCAATAGTATATTGAATATTTTTCTCTTCGCAGCAAAGCATAATACTACGACAAAAGGTACTAAATTGTAGACCAAATATATGTATATAATTAGACATTTTACTTTCTCTTTATAGTGGGATTTATTGCATCATATTATTATTTAAAATATGTTCAACAACATATTTTAATTTTTGTAAAACTAAATTGTGATAAAGTGAATTATGATAAATAGCATTGAAAAACTCACAGGCAGCGAACTTAATTTATATAGGAGTAAATAACGTGGCGTGGCATGCAGGGCATAAAAATACAACAAGACAGCGTATATTATCAAGTGCAGCTAAATTATTTGCCTTAAATGGTTATGAACAAGTTGGGATTAATAGCGTGATGGCTGAGGCAGGATTAACACGAGGTGCTTTTTATAGCCACTTTAAGTCAAAATCTGAGTTGTATGCAGAAGCCGTTTTAAATTCAGCAAGTAAAATAGGAACAACATTTTTAAATACTTCTGCGGAGACTTTTGTAAAAACGTATTTAAGTACAATGCATAGAGAAGGGGAGTTTGTTCGTTGTCCTTTAGCCTTTATGGTTACAGATATTACGCAACGAGATTCACAAGTTCGCGATGCTTACACAAAAGTATTTAAAGGGTTTGTTAATCGCTTAACTGAGCTTGATACAAAACCGCATAGTCAGGGGGAACCTGAAATTAAATCTGAACAAGAGATGACTCAAGCTTTACAAAAAGCAGTGCTGCTGATTGGTGGTATGGCAATTTCAAGAGCTATTAATGATGATGAACTAGCCGACCGATTATTAACAGCATGTCAAAGTAAGTTACTAGGCTGAACTGTTAAGAACTGTTAATTTGGTCACTTAATTAGACGTTTTTTTATACAAGTTCATTAAAATCTAATCAGGCAAAATCAACAAACACATTTAAACGCTAAAACACAACTGAAGCGACCGCGTTTGATTATAGTAATGAGAGCTTACATCGTGATTTTGATATCCGAATTAAAGTTGCTGAACAACGTGAAAAACTTGAGCAATTATAACTAAGATCGTGGTTGAAACTACGACAACTTAGTTAATAGAAACGTTGTCCCTACAAGTGATCTTAAGCTTTAATCCGATACTTGCTTGACTAACTACCTCTTTTTCTAGTGCTTGTATAATTGACTCGCGTGATGAAGTGTTCACTGTTACTGTTAAGGTGTCATCTATGTAGCATACAGTACCAGAGTTTTTTGTTTGTTTTTGACGTCCTTCGGTTAACAATATAGACAAACGAAATAGTTGCAATAAAAACAGTAAACGTGGATTGGTATGTAATGATAAATCATTCTTTATTTCGGGTTTAAATTTCCCTTTATGATTACGAATTAAAAGAGCTACAGATTGTTGTTCATCCAAGCTAAAACCTGGCATGTCACTATTTTTAATAATATAGGCTCCATGAGCCTGATGTTTTTTGGAATTAATTGCAATACCTATTTCATGCAACCTTGCTGTCCAATACAATAATTGTAAATCGTCATTAGATAAATGTACGGGCGAGTGCTTTAAGTTATTTTTAAAGGTGTTAATTTGATGAATAATACGTTTACTAAATACATGATCAATATGATGTAGATTAATTAAGTTTTGGATCGTTCGTTCTCGAGTATCAATATCTGTACGAGAGTTACTTAAGCTATATAAAACGCCTTCGCGAACACCACCTGTACTAAAATTGATTTCATCAATATTTAAATATTCAAGACAACTTGAAAGTATCGCAACTGCGCTTGCCAATATAGGGCGTCTGTGAGGGTCTAGAGATCTGAACCTAATATTGTCACAGTGTTGCCATTCAATTAATTGTTCTGACAATTGCCTTAAACGTTTTTGATTAATCACTAAATCGTCAAAAAGCTCTAACATGGTTTGAGAAATTGCTTTTACAGAACCAGACGTTCCTAAAACTGTCCCCCATTTATGTTTATGAAACTTTTGGGCTAAAGAAGTTAATTGCTCTAGTGCAAATTGTTTAGCTTGCGCCATATTGCATTGTGTTATTTCCCCATCGGTAAAGAATTTTTGCTTAAAAGTAACGCATCCCATCTCTATACTATCAGCTATTTTATGGTTAAAACCTCTACCTAAAACAAATTCAGTACTACCACCGCCAATATCTATAATTAACGTTTTTCCATACAAGTTTTGTGTATGAGCAACGCCTTTATAAATTAATTCAGCTTCATGTTTTCCTGAAATAATTTCAATAGGGTAAGGAAACACTTTTTTAGCTTCATCCAGAAATGTTTGAACATTTTTAGCTTTACGTAAAGCATGAGTAGCGACGATTCGAATTGCATTACCTGATAAATGATTTAAAGACAGGTTAAATTCTCTCAAACATATCATTGCTCTTTTAATTGCTTCTACATTGAGCATATTATCATTATCTAAACCCGCGGCTAATCCTACTGCTTTTTTTTGACAAAACAATACTTGCAAACAGCCAGCATTTTCTTGAGCAATAATAAGATGAAAACTATTTGAGCCTAAATCAATAGCGACAAGATGGTTTTTAATTTGATGTAATTTCTCATCATTTTTTATATGGTTACTTTCACTAACACTCTTTAATTCAGTGACATTACTAGGCATGGTCTATAACACGCTTATTTACATTTGAATTAAAAGAGGCAACTTTAGACATTTGTTGCTCTTTTAAATAATGGTATATTTCAATTTGAGAACGAACACTCATGTTAGATGTTTTATTTTGATAGTCATTATTTTGAGAAGAATTAATGATTCTTGCTTTACAGTTATCATTTAACTGAATGGTAATAATATCAATTATGTTTTGTTTTATTTTGGGACAATAAATTGGACACCCCACTTCAACTCGTTCATCAATATTTCGGTGCATCCAATCTGCCGAAGAAATATAAACAGAGGGTTCTCCATTATTTTCAAATATTGCCACTCGCGGATGCTCTAAAAATCTATCTACAATGCTAATGGCGGTAATATTTTCACTCTGGTTGGGAATACCTGGTAATAAGGAACAAACACCGCGAACAATTAATTTAATTTTTACACCTGCGTTGCTTGCTTGGTATAGTTTTCTAATTAATCCCGTGTCTACTAAGTTATTAATTTTTAATGTAATACCACTTGTTCTTTGTTGTCTAGCGGCATTGATTTCATTATCAATAAGCGTTTCAAACTTATTTCGGGTATTCAAAGGTGACACAATTAAATGATTAAACTTGAACTTAAGGTAAGGGGCTTTGATAAACTCGAACACCTTTTCAACTTCATTGGTGATGTCTGTGTTACACGTAAATAAGCTAAAATCTGTGTAAATTTTAGCGTTTTTCTCATGAAAATTTCCTGTACCAACATGTACATAATGTACTAATTCATTTTGTTCACGGCGGCTAATTAAACAAATTTTAGCATGCACCTTTAAATTAGAAATGCCAAATGAGACTTGAGCTCCAGCATTTGATAAGGTTTCTGCCCAGTGAAGATTTGCTTCTTCATCAAATCTTGCCCTTAACTCAACATTAACAAAGACCTTTTTGCCATTTTTCACGGCTTCAATTAAAGAGTCAACAACACGAGATTTTTTGGCTACACGATACAGTGAAATCTGAATTTTTTCTACCTTAGGGTCATATGCTGCTTGACGTAGCCACTCAGTAAAATATGAAAACTTATGGTAAGGGTAATGTAACAAAATATCATGCACTTTAATGGCCAAAAAGGCATTATTAAATTGAGTAAAGTAACGGTTATCTAAAGCAGGAAGTTTATCATGTTCCAAGCTTTTATCATTAAGACTTGGAAATTCAATAAAGTCTTTAAAACTATGATAACGTCCGCCAGAAATCAATCCTTGATTCGACGTTATATTTAAACGTTCTTTTAGCGTTACCAACATGTCACTTGGCATTTTTCTATCATAAACCAACCTGACAGGTTCGGCTTTAATACGTTTTTTTAAACTCGACGACATTTGCTCTAAAAGGCTCTGATTAAATTCATTGCTCAAGTCGAATTCAGCATCCCTTGTTAGTTTCATTGAGTAAGCATTGATGGAATCAAATTCAAAAAAACCACTAAAAATTTCAATTAAACAATGGCGAATTGCATTATCAAGCAAAATAATGCTGATGTTATTTTCACCTTCTTTATTTGGTAAAATAATAAAACGTGGCACACTACTACTAGGAACCCGCACAAAAGCATATTGCTTTTGCTTATTTTTAGACATAGATACCATTAAGTAGGTTGCATCATCACTTATATGATCGGCTAAATTAGTCTTTTTGGTCAAAATTAATGGAAAGATATGACGTCGAAGTTTATTTTTAAAATATTGCTTTAACCATAAACTGTGTTCGTCAGTAAGTTGTATTTCGTTAATAAGATAAATGTGTTTTGTTTTCAATTTTTGCAATAGCAGTACATATGTTTCATCGAAAACGTCTTGGAGTGCTATTACTTTTTGTTGAATTTTTTCAAATAATAAAATGGATTCTTTTTTATGTGCTGTGGAACTTGAAAGTAACACTTTTCTTCGTACATTGGCAACTCTCACACGATAAAATTCGTCCATATTACTTGAGTAAATCCCCAAAAAGCGTAAACGTTCCAGCAACGGAACTGTCTCATCTTGAGCTTCTTGTAGAACTCTGTGGTTAAACGATAGCCAACTTAGTTCTTTTTCAAGAAAAGTCATATTTTAAACACTCCATACATCATTATAGATAACACGGGCACTGTAATAGATAGATGTTGCATTTTTATGATGATTTGCAGATTTTATTATGCTGCGTGAAATAAAACCGTCATATTTATATAACTTAAGTGTTACATTTATTTGTTAGAAAGAATTAGCGTAATTATTATATGAACAAAGATGGGTGAGCGATGAAATTATCACACCTTACCAAAGCAAGTTCAATACCAAGCCTGAGTGCTACAACCATCCGTGGCGCTCATCCTTCGAGTCAACTAAAGCTGTTACAATTTTTACCATAAAAACTTGTGTTGATCCCTCAGCACAAAATAATCTTATTTTCATTTAAGACGTTTTAGGAAATAGTGTTTTTCATTGTTAACATTTATTCGCTAAAAATAAAAACGTATACTTCTGTCATTATCATTTTAGGCTTTAATTTTATTAGAATAAATTAACCTAAGATCAACTAGGTATATATTAATAAGGATTTAATTTGTGATCATTTCATCTCCATCAGACTATCGTAAAGCGGCAAAAGCTAAACTTCCTCCATTTTTATTTCATTACATAGATGGTGGTGCTTATAATGAACACACACTTCGTAAAAACACTGAAGATTTAGCGAATGTTGCGTTAAAACAAAGAGTTTTGAACGATATGTCTAAACTTGACTTAAGTACTGAATTATTTGGTGAAAAATTAGATTTACCTGTAATTTTAGCCCCTGTTGGTTTAACAGGCATGTACGCACGTCGTGGTGAAGTTCAAGCAGCTAAAGCAGCAGATAGAAAAGGAGTACCGTTTACTTTATCTACTGTTTCTGTATGTCCTATTGAAGAAGTAGCTCCTACAATTCAGCGCCCTATGTGGTTTCAACTTTATGTACTTAAAGATCGTGGATTCATGAAAAATGCATTAGAACGAGCTAAAGCCGCTGGTGTTAATACGTTAATTTTTACTGTAGATATGCCTGTTCCTGGCGCTCGTTATCGTGATATGCATTCGGGCATGAGTGGTAAAAACGCAGCTATACGTCGTGTGCTGCAAGCTATGTGTCACCCTGAATGGGCATTTGATGTAGGTGTATTTGGTAAACCTCATGATTTAGGTAATATTTCTGCTTATCGCGGAGAAGTCACAAAATTAGAAGATTATATTGGTTGGTTAAGTAATAATTTTGACCCATCAATTTCATGGAAAGACTTGGAATGGATTCGAGAATTTTGGGATGGTCCAATGCTTATTAAAGGTATTTTAGATCCAAACGATGCGAAAGATGCAGTAAAGTTTGGTGCTGATGGTATTATCGTTTCAAATCATGGTGGTCGACAGTTAGATGGTGTTTTATCATCTACTAAAGCATTACCAAGCATTGCAGACGCAGTTAAAGGTGATTTAAAAATAGTGGTTGATTCAGGTATTCGTTCAGGGTTAGACGTCGTTAGAATGTTAGCCTTGGGGGCCGATTGTACAATGTTAGGTCGTTCATATATTTATGCATTAGCAACAAAAGGACAAGCAGGTGTTGAAAATCTTATTGATCTTTATGAACAAGAAATGCGTGTTGCAATGACATTATGTGGTGCAAATACACTCAAAGATTTAACTAGGGAGTCTTTAATTAATATTTAATAACATCAGCATCAGCTCGGCTTAACAAGTCTTTCTATAGTGAGTAGATAGATTTGTTAACTTTCAATTAGTTAAAAGCTTTTTAAACTGAGTTGAGGTTAAATAGTTTCAAGGAACATTTTTATATGTAACAGTTTATAAGACATAAATTTACTTTTGCTGGATAAGATTTATTAGATCACAGCAAAAGATCAGATTTATTCTTTCACTGGAATGTCATTCAGTATTTGCAAAATCATTTGGTTGTTGCCTAGTTTGGCTAGGTCGATGAGGTAGCTTTTTTCAAGCGGCAGCATTGATTGGTCTGCCAGTAATTCTTTAAGCCGTTGTTCTTCATTATTGGCTATAGTGGTTTTGATGGCAGCAAAATTGGCGATGCTTTGGTTTATCTCGTTGGGCTTGTTGGTTTCCATATACGCGTTCCCTTTTTAGTCGATGAATGAAAGGTTTAGCAGAACTTATCATAGGTGTTTGTCTATAAAATGCAACCTTCGTCAGGTTTCAGGTGCATTGATCCTTATCATATTTACTTTTCGTGTAAATGGCTGCACCTATGATGATTAATAAAAGTGACACTTTAAATTAATAATTATGTCACTTTTCTCCCCATTTTTTGTCATATTTGTATCGTATATTTCCCCGCAATTATTATTATTTAACTATTTGTTTTTAAGGGAAATCATGCACAATTTATATAAAAAAACATTGATCGCTTTAGCTATTTCATCCACGTTAACAACGAATGTATTAGCTGAACAAGTAAACAAGGAAAATGATCTAATTGAAGAAGTTACCGTAGTTGCTAAAAAGCTCTCGCATGCTAATCATGAAATAGATGTAAAAATGACTCAACAGCAGTCTAATATTTCTAGTGTATTAGCGGTAATGGATAATTTACCCGGTATAAGTATAAATGAAGGGGATGCGTTTGGTGGCGATGACTGGTCTACGTCAATTACTATGCGTGGCTTTAGTATTGATGGTAATCAACAACAATTAGGGATGACTGTTGATGGTATTCCAAATGGTGGTTCTAACTACGGTGGTGGTGCAAAAGCTAATCGGTATCTTGATTCAGAAAACATGGAAACAATTGAGGTGTCGCAAGGGACTTCAGATATTTCGTCTGCGTCATTAGAGGCATTAGGCGGAACCTTTAATTTTGTTAGTGCTATGCCTGAGTTTGAAAAAGCAACCAAATTTGCACTAACAACGGGCGATCATGATGCGTCTAGATATTATGTTCGTCACGACACAGGTTTACTTTTTGATAATACCTATGCTTATGCTAGTTATTCTACAACCTCTACTAGCCGTTGGGTGGGTGAGGGCTCTAATGGTGGCATGACAAGAGAGCATGCAGAATTAAAATTTGTCACCGACTTAGGTAAACTTAATGTTACAGGACGATTGTCTTACGATGATGCTGATGAAGATAATTACAATTCAGTAAGTAAAGAACAGTTTGAGCAAACACCTGATTGGGACCAACTAACGTGGAATTGGACAGGTATACCTCACTTTGATCAAATGTTTGCAGAAGGCTGGTCTACCTTACGTGAAAACACCTTAGGTTACGTGAAATTTGAATACGATATTTCAACTAATATGCATTTTCAAATAACGCCTTATATACATAAAAACGAAGGTAGAGGTGATTGGATACCTCCTTACTTAGTAGCGGCTGTTGATGCGGAAGGAAACCCTACAAATGAAGGAGGCTCTATCGCTGGCTCGTACGGTTTTACCGACCAGTTGGGTAACCCATTAACACCCGCGGCAAATTGCACTGATAATTTATCTTGGCCGTGGGATTCAGGTGCAGGTTTAGCACCTTCTTGTTACGACCGAAATGCGGTGCCTGTTATGTCTTATCGTCATACTCATTATCAAAAAGATCGCTTAGGTTTAACGGCTAACTTTGAATGGTCGGTTGGAATCAATGATATTGCTTTTGGCTTATGGGCTGAAACTAATGATCGTGATGAATCTCGTGATTGGCATAAAGTGATAGATGCTCGTGTATATCATCACTTTGATGAAACACCGTATTGGACACAATACAGCAATAGCTTTCAAACAGATACGTTGAAACTGTATGTTCAAGACACCCTTGACTTTGGTGATTTCACCGTTAATCTTGGTGTTCAACAGTATTTTGTTGATTTAGAAAAATATGACAACTTTGCAAAAGCTGTAACAGCCAAAGTAAATAGCGATTCAGATACCTTATTTAGTACAGGTGTTATTTATCAAGTGAATGCTAATTTAGAACTATTTGCAGGTTACAGTGAAAACTTTTCAGCAATTAAAGACGGTGTTTTAGAGCGAGGTTCATCAACATTAGATGAAATAGAGCCTGAAACGGCTGAAAATATTGATGTTGGCTTTCGTTATAACAATGCCAATTTAGATTTATCAGCCACTTTTTATTCAATAACGTTTGATAACCGCATTACTTTTATAGCACCTGGTAGCGACACATCAGGTATTGACTACACAATAGGTACTAATGGAACTTACCTTAACGTGGGCGGTATTGAGTCAGAAGGCTTTGAATTAAGTGCAAGCTACCGATTTAATGACAATTGGGATATTTACACATCATACACTAACAACGATTCAACTTATGTTGGTAATGCACCAGGCTTTGAAGCAGGCACTAAAGTGGTTGATTCGGTTGATGACATGTTTGTTTTTTCAACTAACTACACTTTTGAAAAGTTCCGTGCTGGTCTTTCTGCTAAGTATACTGGTGAGCGAGGTGTGGCTGATTCATACACTGTATTAGACTTCAATGCTGGGTATAACAGCACGCTTAATAACAACATATTTAAATCATTTGATGTTGCTTTTGTTGTAAATAATCTTACTGATGAAAGTTACTTATCAACGGGAACAGGCAATGGCACATCGTTCTTTATCGGTGCTCCACGTACTGCTTCAATGACGGTAACGGTTAGTTTTTAATTCTAGAAATCCAACTAAAAATTGTAATACCTAAATGATAACCAAGCGATATTTATTGCTTGGTTATTTCTATTTAAACTCATTATTTATTGGTTATTTAAATGTCTAAATACTTAATTATCGCAATACTTTGTTTTAGCGTTAGTATGGTTAGCAAAGCAGAAAACACCACAAAATCTGACCATGCAACAGCAGCGGTTGCTGAAAACTTAATTTTGATTACTATTGATGGTTTACGTTGGCAAGAACTGTTTAGTGGTGCTGACGAGAACTTACTTAACAATGATAAGTTTGTACGCCCAAACAGGCACACAAAAGCACATTTTTGGGACAAAAACCCAGCAAAAAGCCGTGCGTTATTAATGCCCTTTTTTTGGAATACTATTGCTAAAGAAGGTGTTCTTATTGGGAATAGAAACATAGGTTCAACAATGTCTGTTGCTAATAACTGGCATTTTTCTTACCCTGGCTACAGTGAAATATTTACGGGCATTGCTGACCCAAAACTTAATAGCAATAAAAAAGTACCCAACCCACATCGGTCATTTATCGAATGGCTAAATAATCAAGCACCGTTTGAACATAAGTTAGCGGCTTTTGCGAGCTGGGATGTGTTTCCTGCTATTTTTAATGTAGAGCGTAATAAAATGCATGTTAATGCTGGGTTTATGCCTGCACAGGGTTACCCATTGTCTAACGAGATGACATTACTCAATTCACTGCAAAAAGAAATTCCTAGCCCTTGGCACAATGTAAGGTTAGATAGTTTTACTTATCGTTATGCTAAAGATTATTTACTGCAGCAAAAACCTAAAGTAATGGCTATTTCATTTGGAGAAACGGACGATTTTGCTCATGATGGACATTATGATAGTTATTTAAGCTCAGCACATCAAACGGATAAGTTTATTGAAGACTTATGGCACACGATCCAATCAACGCCTGAGTATAAAAACAAAACCGTATTATTGATTACTACCGATCATGGGCGTGGTAGCAATGCCGAAGATTGGCAACACCATGCGTCAGCAGATGCAGTTAAAGAATACATGAAAAATTTAAATACATTCCCTAATGGCATTGTCGGCTCAGAAAATATTTGGTTTGCGGCCATTGGCGCAGGTATAAAAGCCAAAGGGCAGGTTATTACTCAAGGTGAAGTTAAGCAAAAGCAAATAGCTGCTACCGCATTAACCTTACTTGGAAAAGATCCTAAAGATTTCAATCCTAATGTAGGGTCTAAAATTAAGGAGATTTTTTAATGAAAGCTTTAACGTTGGTAATGTTTTGTATTATTAGTTTCGCGCTTAGTGCTTTTTCAGTGCAAGCAAAAGTACAAAAAATACTCTTTGGCTCTTGTAGCCATCAAGATAAAAGTATGCCTATTTTGGATGCGATTAATGCTGAAAATGCTGATTTATTTATATTTTTAGGTGATAACATTTATGGTGATACTAAAAATATGGCAGATCTTGCCAATAAATATAAACGCTTAGGCAATATATCAGGCATTAAAACATTACGTGAAAATACCGAAACCATTGCTATTTGGGATGATCATGATTATGGTGAAAACGATGCTGGCGCTCAATATCCTGAAAAAGAAGCATCACGAAAGCTGATGTTAGATTTTTGGCAAGAGCCTAAAAACTCTATGCGTTATTCTCGCGATAGCGGTATTTATACTGCTTATATGTATGGGGAAGGTGAACAGAAGGTTCATGTAATATTACCTGATTTACGCTGGAATAGAGACACACTAAACCATGTTTCTAAACAAGCGTATATCCTTGACCGAAAACCAAATAATATGGGGCCATACTCACCAAGCACCGTAAAAAATGCCTCTATGCTTGGCGAAAAGCAATGGATATGGTTAGAGGAAGAACTGAAAAAGCCTTCGGCCATTAAAATTATTGGTTCAAGCTTACAACTATTACCTGAATTTACTGGTTGGGAATCATGGGCTAACTTTCCAGAAGATCGAAAAAAATTATTTGCTTTGATTAAAAAGCACAAAGTTAATGGCGTTTTGATCATTAGTGGTGATACCCATTGGGGAGAAGTATCTAAAGTTTCACTTGCAACTGATTACCCTTTATGGGAAGTGACAAGCTCAGGATTAACAGAAGAATGGAAGCAGGTTAGCCCGAATAAGCATCGGGTTGGCTCGTACACTAGTGAAGTGAATTATGGTGAAATATTAATTGATTGGGATGAGAGTGATCCTAAAATATCCTTGAAAATTAAGGATATAAAAGGTGATGTTTTTGCTCATCATCACTTAATGTTGTCAGAAATAAGCGCGTATTAATAATAACAGTAATTTAGTGTTTGTTCTTAATTAATAAGCACTAAATTACCAAACCAGCATTAGAAAAACTAAGGGTTAAGGTGTGCGTCAACGGAAATATTTTTTATAATTGCGTGTTAACAACGTGTTATTTAATGCTTTCATCAGGACTTCACTTGAAAAAGTTGATAAAATGCTAGAACACTCAAAAGAGGGATTAAAAACTCAGTATTTACATCACAAATATACCATTAATCAAGTTGACTATATCTAACCATGACACAAGTGAAAAATATCACGCCTCCTGCTAACACATTAACAATATTAGCTGACAATACACTACAACAAGCTAAGCTTTCAGAAGCGGCTATTGTGATTAGTTTCAATGGTATAAGCCATGTGGTAATGATGGCATCGCCTGCTCATTTGAAAGACTTTGCTCTGGGCTTTGCTTTAAGTGAAGGTTTAATTGGTTCGGTTAAAGAAGTGTTAGATACTGTTGTTCATTCTCATGATTATGGTTGGCAAGTAGATATTCAAATACTTGCCAGTAGTCAAAACCGTTTGAAACAACGTCGTAGAAAAATGACAGGGCCAAGTGGTTGTGGCCTTTGTGGGATAGATTCTCTTGAAGCCGCAATGGAATTAAGCTATTCGTCAAATATAGAGCTTAGTAAAAACAAGGTATTACCCTGCGAAGCGACTATTGTTAAAGCTAAAGATGCATTACCAATAATAGTAAAAAAAGCAGGTGGAACTCGAGGTAATCATGTGGCAGCATATTTTGACTTATCTGGTAACGTTATGGCGAGTAGAGAAGATGTAGGGCGTCATTCTGCACTGGATAAACTGTTGGGGTGTTTGGCTAAAGGCACACAACCTATTACTGAAGGGTTTGTACTGTTAACTAGCCGCTGTAGTCATGATTTAATTGCCAAAGTAGCTCGTTTAAATTTATTTACTTTAGTAACCTTAGCACAACCCACTGATTTAGCTGTAAATTCCGCACGTAAAGCAGGCATAGCCCTTTTTTGCTTTCAGTATGGCCAACTTAAACGTTTTGCTTAAGAGAAATATATGTCTAAACCAAACAAGTCACTTAGCTCTAAAAATCAACAAAATAATGATACTCCTAAATATTCACCTCCTGCGGGGGGCTGGGGAGCGCTAAAAAGCTCAGCTAAACACCTTATGCAGAGTGAAAACTCAGTAAAAGGAGTCAAAGCTTTATTAAGAGCGAATCAACCTGGTGGTTTTGACTGTCCGGGCTGTGCTTGGGGGGATTCAGAAAAAGCAGGGAAAATTGATTTTTGTGAAAATGGCGTAAAGGCTATTGCATGGGAGGCAACCAGTAAACGTGTTGATGCCAATTTTTTTAAGCAGCATTCCATCGCAGAATTAAAACGTTGGGATGATCACTCACTTGAAAAAAGTGGCCGTTTAACAGAACCTATGTACTACGACGGTAAGCATGATCATTACCAACCTATTAGTTGGAACAAGGCTTTTAGTGTTATTGCTGAACAGCTTAAAGCGCTTGCTTCGCCTAATGAAGCTTTGCTGTATACATCTGGTCGAGCGAGTAATGAAGTAGCCTATTTATATCAGTTATTTGGTCGGGTTTTGGGTACAAACAATTTTCCAGATTGCTCTAATATGTGCCATGAAGCCTCTGGCGTTGGTATGACGCGTAGTTTAGGTACAGGGAAGGGCACAGTAACTATGGATGATTTTGACCATGCCGATGCTATTTTTGTTTTTGGTCAAAACCCTGGCACTAATCATCCACGTATGTTGGGTACGTTACGAAAGGCTAGTAAACGCGGTGCAACTATTGTTTCCATTAATAACCTGAAAGAACGTGGATTACAAAAGTTTACCGATCCACAAAGTGCAAAAGAAATGATCCTTTTCACAGGTACTAACATTAGTGGTTACTACTTTACCCCCCGATTAGGTGGTGACATGGCGTTATTACGTGGTGTTGCTAAGTGTTTATTTGAACGGTTTGAACAAGATAAATCAGTGCTTGATATTGAGTTTATTAATGAACATTGCCGTGGTTTTGAAGCATACAAACGCAGTGTTGAATTAACGACTTGGGATAAAATAATTAACCAGTGCAGTTTAAATAGAGCAGATATTGAAAAACTAGCTGATATATACACAAGTAGTGAAAATGTAATTTTTACATGGGCCATGGGAATCACTCAACATCGTCACTCAGTAGCCACGGTAAGAGAACTTGTTAATGTATTGATGTTAAGAGGCAACATAGGTAAAAAAGGCGCTGGCGCTTGTCCTGTTCGTGGTCATTCAAATGTACAAGGCAATCGTACGGTTGGCATTAATGAAAAGCCACCGATGGCGTTTCTCGATTCGTTAGAAAAGCAATATGCCTTTAGTGCACCGCGTGATGTTGGGTATAACACGGTTGAGTCAATTGCAGCCATGTTAACAGAAAAAGCCAAAGTATTTATAGCGCTGGGTGGAAACTTTGCCGCCGCTACACCTGACACACAAAGAACCTATCAAGCATTACAAAAATGCGATTTAACTGTGCAAATCAGTACTAAACTTAATCGTAGCCATTTAATGACAGGAAAAAATGCTTTAATTCTTCCCTGCTTAGGGCGAACTGAAATTGATCGCCAAGCAAGTGGTGAACAATGTATTACAGTTGAAGACTCTATGAGCATGGTACATAGTTCGAAAGGTCAAAATGAACCTGCTTCGCCAAACTTACGATCAGAAACGTCTATTATTGCGAGTATGGCAATGGCTTCGGTAGGAAATAAGCTAGTTGATTGGCTAAAACTTTCTAATGATTATGCTTTGATTCGAGATGAAATAAGTGCTGTTATTCCCAATTTCGATAATTATAATGAAAAGATAAAAACAGGCAGAGGTTTTTATTTACAAAACTTAGCAGCTCAACGTCAATGGAAAACGCCAGAGAATAAAGCGATGTTTTCGGCTGCGGAATTACCCGAACAACTCGCGCATGAAATTGCCAAAGATAAAACAGAAAACCCTGTGTTTACATTACAAACATTACGCTCCCATGATCAATACAATACCAGTATTTACGGAATGGATGATCGTTATCGTGGTGTTTATGGCGAACGAAAAGTTATTTTTATCAATGCCGAGGATATGGCTAAAGTATCTTTAGTTAATGGTGATTTTGTTAAAATAACCACTATTGCAGATGACAGTGTAGCGCGTTCAGTAACAGACTTTAAAGTGATGGAATATGCTATTCCGTCAGGGTGCATTGCCGCATACTATCCCGAAACTAACCCTTTGGTGCCCTTAGAAAGCGTAGCAGATGATTGCGGCACACCAACCTCTAAATCAATACCTGTTATACTAGAAAAAATATAAATCATGAGGTAAAAAACTGTTTATCTTTTTTGATTCCAATAAGCACTGCCAATATAACAATTTATTGTTATATTGGCAGTGCTCGTTAAGATAAGCTTTTAATTGTTTAACAACACTGGCTTCAGTCGCTATAAAAATAGCAGTGTTGGTTAATTTTTTTGGCTGCGTTATTAACGCATTTAAAAAACTATTTGTTAACTTATTTGGTGTAATAATCCAATTAAGTTTTATACCTTGTAGTATGGTGAAGTGTTGAATAGTTGATTGACTGAATCTGATTGAATAAGTTAACCGAGAGTGTTTATGCCAAATAATTTGTCTATTCGTTCATACAGTACAAAACCAACGAGCCATAGCCATTCGTTTAACCAGTTGGTGTTACCGTTAAAAGGCGTAATTCAGATAAGTGTCGGTGATTTTAATGGTAAAGTAGCGCCAGGTGAATGTGTCGTAGTAAAGAGTGATGAAGTACATCTTTTTACCGCAAATACTGAAGCGAGGTTTGTTGTTGCTGATATGCAGGTACTACCAGAGAATATTTTATCTTCTGAACGTGTTGTTTTTTCGATCAACTCATCGCTTGTTAGTTATTTAGCTTTTATCGAGAAACAGTTAGAGCATCAAGTAAATATAGCGCTTGAACGTGCAATGTTTAATACCTTTTGTTTACTACTAATAGAACAACCCTTGTTACCAACAATAGACTACCGAATTGGTGCTGCTATCAGTTTTATTGAAAATAATCTTGCGGATAAATTACAAATTAACCGTTTGGCAAAAATAGCTTTTTTAAGCGAAACACAATTTAAAAAACTCTTTAAAGAGCAAACCGGGTATTCAGTAATGAAGTATGTCACTATGCTTCGCATGGAAAAAGCGCAAGCACTACTTACGCATACAGACTACCGATTACAACTGATAGGTGAAAAAGTAGGGTACAGTGAACTGTCAATGTTTAGTCGTAAATTTTCTCAGTATTGTGGTATTTCACCCACAAAATTCAAAAAATAACATTCGTCTGATTTGTTAATAAAAACGTCTTAATTGTCAAGTAGTATGGTAAACAACAGGGTATAGTTTTTCTTGTTTACTTACCTGATGAGATACAGATTAATATGACGAATCAAGGCCACATTTTTAAAGGCATTATAGCAATTGTTATTGCTAGTTTTCTATGGGGAACCACAGGCACGGCGGCAAGTTATGCTCATAATGTTAGTTCATTAGGTATTGGCGCTTTTTCAACTGGTGTTGGTGGCCTTTTATTGGCACTTTTTGCGCACAGAAGAATACAACTAGACTATAAACGTTTGCTTGCTCAACCCATGTTAATATTATTGGGTAGTGCCTGTGTAGCTATCTACCCGTTAGCATTTTATAACGCGATGCGCTTTTCAGGCGTTGCCATTGGAACCATTATCTCTATTGCGAGTGCGCCATTTTTTTCTGTGTTATTGGAGCGTCTGATCAGCAAAAAATATATATCGCTACATTGGGTCATTAGTTTTATTATTGGAGCGGTTGGTATTGTATTTTTAGCAATGGGTAAAAGCCACGAAAACTCGTCTTTAAATAATTATTTATTACAAAATATGGGGGTGCTTTTAGGTTTGCTTGCTGGGTTAACTTATGCTGGTTATTCATGGGCTGCAAAGCATTTGATAGAAAAGGGGGTACATTCACAATCATCTGTAGCGGTGCAATTTGGTATTGCTGCTTTGTTTTTATTGCCATCCTTATGGTTTACAGGCGAAAATATTTTCTCAACCATGATGAATACTTCTGTGGTGATATATATGGCATTTGCGCCAATGTTTTTGGGATATTTACTTTTTGGCTTTGGTTTAAAGTCAATTGACGCCAGTAGAGCAACTTTAATTACTTTAATAGAGCCGTTAGTGGCTACGCTTCTGGCTATCTATATTGTTGGCGAAAAATTTAAAATGATTGGCTGGGTTGGTATGGGGTTAGTCTTACTTTGTTTATTATTACAAACAATTCCGTTTAATTTTAACAGGCAAAAAACGGCAACTGTCTCTACTCCGTTAATGCGAGAGTATTAGCTATTTTAACCCTGCATTGTAAGCTAACAGAGGTAATGCCAAGAATAATTTATCAAATTATGTTATTAATGATTAAAAACAATAATTAAGAATTAAGTTAGTTTATTTTGATTAACTAATAAGATAAAAATGAGTTACTCTACAGGCACGTTAAACGCCTAATGGGTAGAAATGGCTAGGGAAATTGACAAATGAAAATTATCCATAATATATTCGTAACCATAGCTATATTGTTTGGTCTTGTCACTATTGTTGCAGGTACTCGCGTTCTTCTGGGGACAAATCCAGGATACATCGTTTTTTTTCCTTTATTAATATATAACGCAATAATGGGTATAGTATATGTTGTTGCTGGTATCACCGTATGGCGTAATATTAAACAAGGCATGCAAATGGCGGCTGCTATTTTTTTGCTTAATACCCTTGTTTTAACAATAATCTTTTTAATGTACAAGCAAGGTTTTGCTATTGCGGTTGACAGCCTTCGCGCTATGTCTTTACGAACCTTTATTTGGTTTGTTCTATTTGCTGGATTCTGGTGGTTATATCGTAATAATAACATTGACTATTTCAGGCCCAATGTCTAAGTTTTCACTTATGTCAACATTGATGAATGAAATATTGGTAAAGCGAGTGATGAGGTATGGGTGATTTAATCCTTTGGTTATTGTTTGAGGTATTTTTCGGGTATGTGTTTTATATCACAGGAGCAACTATCGTTAGAATGGTTTCTTTAGGGAAAAGTAGGGTAGAACTTTATTCGCTTCGTAGCTATAGCAATAGAAAAAAATCAAAAATTCGTATACCATCACAAGCCTATTTAGTCGGGCTGCTTTTTTATGTAGTCCTTACCGTTTTACTCGTTTTATTTTACTAAACCTTTATCGATTGAGTTCTTTTCATTATCATTTCATTTAATTAAGTTAAAAATGGTAAGTTCATTATTCTAAAGAATACAGACTAACTTTAAATGTATAAGAAATGAAATGTATAGGAAATGTATATTTCTAGGCATTTTTAGACCGTAACAATCAATAAGCTTGCCCAGTCTAAAAATAAATAACATAACGCCCTAGATTAATTACTTAATAAACAAGGATGTCCTATTGTACCTTCACATCCTATAGAAACGCTACCTCGTCCACCGAAACTACCACTTACGGTAAAGCCCATTTTGTTGATAAAAGCTTCTACATTTGCAGCTGCTCCTCTAACCTGAAATGCACCATTTCCTGTCGCTATTATCATAACTCCCTCGCTACGCCCAGAATCAGTTTTAGCTGTAAATTCATACCCCACACGGCCATCAGGGTAAATATTCAAACTTGTAAATTTAAACTGAAAGGTATCACCGTTAGTACCAAATTGCACTGTAACAACATATTGCGCCGTAATAACGGTACTCAAAGCGGTAGAGCCAAATGCCCCTGAAATTGTCCTAACACTCGCGATAATGTTATTTTCATAATACTTACCAATAGCTTGAGCAACATCGGCTTGCATAGATGGGTTTCTGACAAGATCCACGACATTAAAGCTTGAGCCATCAAACATATAAGGACTGATCGCACTGATTGAAATATTGCCTTTAATTAAACTATCTAATTGGTGCTTAAATGCTCTTAATTCTTCTATACCAGATGTCAAGTCTACAGAAGGAGTAGCTTCCACTGCTGAGTGCTGTCCTGGTTCATTGAATACATAAAAGCTGTTAGCTTCGATAGTTTTGAAATCAATAACATTCACTTTTCCATTTCGGCCTGATAAAACAGCTAATGATTTTTGTTCTGCATAAGAACAATCATCACATGTTAGGTAATTAATAGACTGGGCGTTAGTATGTAGAGAGGGTAATGCTATAATCAGTATAAAAATGGGTAGTAGTAACTTCATTTGGTTCATCCTTGTTGTTATATATTTGATACACAATTCACTGTATTGAATAAAAAACTCTCATTTAGTGTGAAAACGTCATTTAAGTTTATTATGAATTACTTAAAATTAACAGACTGACTATATACCTAAAGCGATAAAAATCAACCCTGTAAAAGAGTTAAACGAGATGGTATAGCCAAGATAAAGTAAAATTTGTTATTTTCGGCTCAGAAAAATTAAATAAACCTAATCTAAAATCACCATGTGATTTGGAATGCTTGCTAATAGATTCTATGATCAAACGTTTCAATGAAAATTCAGTATAAAGTTAATTGAGCAATGAATTTGACAAGCTTGATAGTTATAGTGAACTACCATGAAAAAAGAGGTGGAAATATCAAAGTTGCAAATAAAAAATGAGTTTAGCGTAGTTATTTACTTGAACAAATTTAATAGGTTTAATTATATTATTCGTTGCTAAAAATTGCGCAGTCACGGCCTTGTGCTTTGGCTTGATAAAGAGCTTTATCTGCGCGTTTTAGCCAAGTATCCGCTGTTGTTTTAGGTTTCCAAGAAGCCACACCAAACGACACTGTAATTTCATTACCATCGGGAGTTTTTAACTCTTTTTTAATCGCTGCTCTGAGGTTGTTAAAAAAGTTATGTTGTTGATCATCTATGCCTGAAATCAACAGTACAAATTCTTCGCCACCAAAACGATACAGTCGGTCGTATTTACGAATATTGGCGGTGGTGATGGCTACAAAATCTTTTAACACTTGATCTCCAACCGCGTGTCCGTAATTGTCATTTACCTTTTTAAAGTAGTCTAAATCTAGTATTGCTAATAAATGAACTGTGTCATTGCGTTCGGCATTCGATAATGCTGCTTCAATATCTGTGCTTAGCGCTCTGCGATTAAAAGCGCCAGTCAGGGCATCAATAGTATTTAGTGTTTCTAACAAACGAAACTGTTTAAGACTATGATTAGAATAAACAAAGGCGCTTATGGTTAGCATTAGGGTTGTTATTATATAGGAGTTGAGTGAAATAACGGTGAATATATCAGAGAGCGCAACTAACGATGCACCAGCTATCACATTAACACCAAAGGCTTCTATTGGTTTGAGTAATATAAAAGTACTGGCGAATACTGGGTAAACCCAAAAAAAACTATCAATACCATTGACAATAACAATAGTAACAACGCCTGTATTAATAAATACGGCTATTACGGCACTTAAAATCCTAATTTTTTTAGTGTAATAGGCATATGCAACTAATACTATCATGCCTATGATTATTGACATATCAATGATTGCGGCAGTGAAATTACCCGCTAAATAGCGCATAACAACAAATGGAAAAACACCCAAAATTGCTACAGAAGCTAGTAACAATAATAATGACAGTTGATATTTTTCCTGTAGTTGATTGATCATATCGCTCTCGTATTTTTTCGCAATAAAATTGAATAAATAGAACTAAATTTTATCTTACCATTGCAGATTTTACATGGACATCAGGCGAATACATTAATCAGGTACCCATAGTGGCTACTAATTGCTATTTGATTTACCACCAAGGTGCAGATGTAGGATAATTACCTACTATTGAATATATAACGTTGGGTTGTTAAAGCATATACATAAAAAAATAGGTGTTGCATAGCAGACACCTATTTTTTTCTTTTGCATAAGGCTTATTAAAGCCTGTTTGATTGATTTTTTACTTATTAATCATCACTTTGATTAGTAAAAGTCATTTTGTAACCCGTTGCAGAACTCGCGTCTTTTTCTAAAAGAACAAACTGATTTTTACTGTCTTCGTTAAGTATTAATTGGCTTGTTGCAAGTACAATATTACTGCTGTCTAATGTACCAATCACGTAAACAGTGTATGTGTTATTAAGTAATCCAACGGTACTTGGCGTAGCAAATATTGCTGTTAAATACTGATCAGCCGTTTCTATAATTTCATCATTGCGTACAAAGTACACTTTAATATTAGTAAAGTCGTCAACAATTTCATCTTGGTCGATTAAGTTTACTACTGTCATTTGATGACTATAAATACTTTCAGTTTTACTGTTTTCAACAACCAGTGAATTTAGCGTTATTTCTATTTCGTCGATACGGCCATCACCATCTTCGTCAATGTCGCCATCGTCATCTTCATCTACAGCTTCTTCTAAAAGATAGAAAAAGATTGTTTTATCAGTATTTTCATTTAATGGTAATAAATGATTATTGATAATAACACTTTGCTCATTTGGTGTTACCAAACTCATACTATAATCGCCAGAGCTGATTAGTGTTGTTGGGCTATATTCACCATAGTTGAGTGCTGACACTTCAGGTGAGTCATCAATGGTATTGATGTAAAAATCAAATGAGCTTGTATATTGTGGTAGTAGTGGGTGCTCTACAATACCATTATATACACGGTAACTGGCTTCAGAATTAGTGTCTGAATAAGCTTGTACTGCTGATGTTGACACAATGTCTATCATAAATGGAGATGAGCCTACGCCAGTGTTAGCTCTAACAACGATGATATATTCTGCAGCATAAGGAAAAGTGATATCAGGTGAGGTATACAAAACGTCAGTACTACCAGCAGAGGTAATGTAAAAGATGTACTCGTCTTGGTCTAACTTTTGATTGTCAGACATAACACTATAATTAGCTTGGTTTAATAATTTAGCTTCATTGAATGTTTCATCTGATTCAGAGTAATAAATATCTATTCCTGCAGATAAATCATGCATGTTAAGTACTCTAACGTTAAATAAATCGTCGACGTTATCGTCATCAATTTCATCTTCATCTCTTACTGGAATTTCATAAACCATGATACTTGGTTCTTTAATATCACCAGCGATAACAATAAACTGAGTGGCATCACTATTTATTCTTAGTGGTTCTTCATAAATAGTTTCTAAATCATATTGATTGTTGTATTCATTTTGCCAAGCTAACTCAATATCATAGGTGTCAGGATCGTAAGAGAAACGACTGCCAACTTTGGTGAAAGAGATGGCTGAATATGTTTTTTCGCTATAATCATCATCGTCATATTGGTCTACAGTTAAATAAATTCCAGGTGCATTTGGAGAAAGGTTATATAACTGGATATATCCAGTGTCTGAATCACTACTACCCCCACAACCATATAAAGTTAATGAAAAAATCAAGCTAAACCACAATGGGATAAAACGTTTGTAGCTAGAGTTTTGAAAGCTTCTGAGAGTCATTTTTTTTCCTTTTAGTAAGTATCACTATTAACTACTTGCAAATTTAAGGCGAATAAAAGTCTTAAATTTATTGCTGATATTTAAAATTTTAAGCAGATCATTAGGTTAATTAAATTGCTGTTTTGGCATGTGGATAGAGAGTATTGTATTGGGTAAGTTCCGTTTACACATGCGCCTTTACATATCTTTACATATCTCGGGTTAATAAACCACACTAATCAATTAAAGAGACCATTTTATATGGTCTACGTTAGGTTGACTAGTGTGATTTTATTTGAATACACCCTATAAGAGGCTCTATTTTAGTTTAAGTTCAAGTTTAAGTTCAAGTTTTTAGTTCGAGCATAGCGTGTTTCATTTTCTGTAATGCTTTTTCTTCAATCTGTCGAATACGTTCTTGTGATACACCATATTTGTTAGAAAAAAACTTGTGAGTTTTTCTTTCAGATGACAGCCATCTATGCACAACAATATCTTTGCTGCGTTCATCTAAAGTGTTTACGATATTGTTAACTTCGTGCAATGCTTTTTGTTTAAAGTCATCTTGAATCAAGCTTGTTTCAAAAAATGCCGATTTATCTTCTAGTATATTTTCGATGTTGAAGTGCGTACTTTCTTGTTCATTTTTTTCTACAGAATTAATCAAAATATCGGGCTGTGATATCTGAAGTTCCATGTCATTAATATCTTCTTCGCTTACCTTTAATTGTGTGCTTATCTCTTTTTTTTCTTTATTGGTTAACCAACCGATGTTTGTTTTTAACCGTTTTAAATTATAAAATAGCTTTCTTTTTGCTTTGGTTGTGGCCGACTTGACTAATCGCCAGTTACGAATAACAAACTCTTGAATCTCAGCTTTTATGTAATGTACGGCAAAGCTAGAAAGCCTAACACCATAATCTAGACTAAACTTTTTAACCGATTTCATTAGTCCCACCGTGCCTTCCTGCACTAAGTCTTCAATTGGTAAACCATAGCCTTTATAACTACGAGCGATGAATGCAACAAAGCGTAAATGAGCTAGAATAATTTGTTGCGCAGCAGCTAAATTATTATGCTCTTGATAATCTAAAAAAAGTGTTTTTTCTTGTGCTTCATTTAACATGGGTAGGTTGTTAACATACGCTAGATATGAGTCAAAGCTACCCGTATGATTAATCGATATTGGGAGTTGTATTGACATATCTATTTTACCTCCTGTTTGTTTTTTGTGGTTAATGCGTAATGAAGGAATTTAGTATTAAAGTGTGTATTTCCAGGTGTTAACATGCTGAGATCATGTTGTAATTTTTTTTCCATAGCCGACTTTTGTGTGCTAGCAATAGTAGCATGTGTTTGTGTATTACTTAGTTGTTGGTTGATGTTTTGTGTTATTTGACTTTGCTTTAGCGTTGAAAATGCTGAAAAGCTGATGCCTAAAATAAAGAGTAGTAAAATACATAGTGTTTTGATTAAAGTTTTATTAATTGAAGTCATGATATATCCTCGTTTAAGCAACATAAAATAAATTCAGGTGAATATGCTTTATAAAAGCCATATTTAATCGTTAACTTGTCAATGGAGCCACTATGGCTCCATTGATTTTATCTATATTTACTCTGTAACTGCTTTTTGTTCCTCCTCTATTTTTTTCTCTTTTTTGATAATAAGTTTGTCTGACAATAACTCATTAAGTTGTTCATAATTTACTTTTGGTATGGTGAACCATTGATTTATATCGCTTCTTTTTAAAAAGTGAGAATCATCTTGAGAGGCAAAATAATAGGTGTATTGCTTATTTTCCTCATCATGAACAATAAGTTGGTTTGATGGTTTGTATGATTTATTGGCGATACCTGAAACAGTTAAATTATTTAACTGATTTACCAAAACTTGAATATTTTCAATGTTAAGTTTTTGTTCATCATTAAGTATTGAAGGGGGGACCAATTGCCATGCATCATCCTTTTGTTGAATATTGACAACAGAAGTATTTATTTGCTTAATACTATCAATAGAAAGTAGCGATTTGTCTAACCAATTATCCACGTCTGTGCTTGCTTGGTATAAACTATATTCTATAGAAAACACGTCATCTTCTTTCATTTTACGAACATAAATTTGTTTATAATTAGAAGATGTACCTAAAAAGAGAGCTTCTGTTTTACCGTTTTTTCCTGTGAAAACAATGTTTTTTTGATAGTTTTCAGGAGAAACTTTAAAACGCTCATGACTACCTTTTGTGCTAGTAACTGGCCAAGTAACTTGTGTGTTTGCTAAGTTATTAGTGAGTGCAGTTACTTTCACACTCGCTAGTGGTAAATTTGGATATTTTTCAAGTACCCATTTGCCACTTTGTTTAATTAATGTGAGTTCATCTTTATCTTTTATTATTTGAATTTTACTTAAATTACTTTTATCAATAGTGACAAGTGGCTTAGCGGTAGCATTGTCAGCAATACTTGAATCAGCAAAAAAGAATATGCCTATTAGTATTAATTGCAATAAAAGTAATGTTAATAATAGCGTTATGTGTTTGCTCATTTGGCTTTCTCCTATTGCGTTAACCAAGTTAAGTAGTAGCGTTGTTTACGTTTTCTACGTTTATGCACCCACCAAGCGACAACAGAGAGTATTACAAAGGCCAGAATATAGTTGCTGTATTCCCAAATGATCTGTTCAGTATGGGCTAAAGGCGGTAAGGTTCTATTGAAGTTTCCACGAGAACGAATACTCATTAATGCTCTGTCTTCAAGTGACCAATCAATGCTATTCACTAAAAGTTGTAAACTATTTAAGTAATTAGTTTGAGAAATTCCCCCTGTGAGTTGTAAAACAGAATCCTGTGCTAAATCATTTGAACTAAATAGAATGATGCGCGCACTTTCTGGCGCATGCTTGATCACACTACTAATATCGAGCTGAGTATCACTTTCTTCGTGATCAACGTTGTTTTCTGCGTTATCGTCGATAGAGTTTTCATTTTCAAGTAAAGGAGATGTTTTATTGGCAAAATAAGAATTAAAGCTACCTTGTGCAATAACCCCCAATAACTGCTCAGCTGTTTCACCTACAGCACTATAACTCGTTTCACCGAGTTGATTTACTCTAGGCATGATGTCTAATGCTGGTGATGTCCATGCATTAGTGCTGCTTGATATTAAAGAGGTAAAATGAATATTAACTTCTTTCTTTTGCTCAACAGTAATTGGTGAAGACCAAGGCATAGTTAATTGTGATAATTCAGACGTAATTAAATTCTCTTTATTCAATCCATCGCGAATGTCTACAAAGTATGGGTAATCTAGCATACGCATTTCTTGCAACTGAAAGCCCCCTACGTTTCGCGTAACGGGGATTGGGAATGAAGCGTTACTTACATCCATCACTAAGGTATTTTCGATAGTTAAACCATGATGCATCAACCAATCTGAAAGACCGCTTTCAACAGGTGATATAGAAAAGTTCCCTCCCATTAAATTAACACTAAAGGGAGATGTTGCAGCGATTACTGTACCTCCTTTCATTAAAAACTGGTCAATAGCAAATAGTTGTTTTTCATCAAGCGATCTCGGAGACACCAACATTAATATATCGGCTTCACCAGACACTGAACCATCAGATAAATCTTCTTGTATTACATTCAGTTCAGCACCTAGTCGCTGGGTTAATTGATTAAAGCTTGAATTAGATGGGCTACTATAACTGTTAGAAATAGCAGGGGTGACTAATGCAACATTCTTTGTAAAACCTGTAGCAAATCGTTTTATTGCGGCGTCGACGTTACGTTCAAAGTTGGATTGGGTAAAATCTCCTAATGGTATTTGTACTATTTGATCACCGCCAGAAAGCGTAAGATAAAAATAGAACCTTTGATTTGATAATATACTGGTTGCCATTGGCTGAAAACCATAATCATCCGCAATTTTTTGAGCTACAGCTCCACCATCGGCTTCAGGTTCAACAAATTTTACTGTTAATTTATTATTTGACTTTGCTTGGATTTCTTTAAGTTGTTGTTCAATGGTTTGCTTATAGGTAATAAGTTGTTCGGGTAACTGCTCGTTGGCAGAAATGTAACCTGTTAGCGTTAACTCTTTTTTAACAGTATCAAATAAGTTACCAGCACTTTGGTAATTTTGTAATACCGTTTTAATTGCACGAGTAACGTCATGTTCAGGGTTACGTAAAAGTACTTCAATATCAGATTCAGCGCGGGCATTGACTTCAATTAAATCTCTGAAACTGAGAACTTCATGCTCATCACCGTATTGCACAAGTACATTAAAATATGAGCTAACTATAGATGACTGGTAACGGTCTGCAACTTGGAATGGCATAGGCTTAATGCCAAATTGGGTATTGGCTTCTTCTTCAAGATCTGGTTTTTGTTGTGGGTCAATAAATTCAACTCTCACTTTACCTTTGCCCATTACTTCGTATTCATTAAGTAGGTCTTTTATTTGTGGTACAAGAGGCGCCAATAAAGGGTGTGTTTTTTGACTGAAATACCCACGGATTAATAGCGGTTCTTGTAACTGAGCAAGATATATTTGTGTTGCTTCAGAAATAGAATATTGCTTTCCTTCGGTAGAATCCCAGCGAAGTTCAGGTAATTGGCTCAACCATAGGTTGGCAGTTAATAAGTTAACAACAAGTAAGCTGGTTATTGTTTGCCATTGTTTATGGTGTTTAGTTTTCTGACGGGGTGTCCAACGTTCTTCCTCTAAAAAATAAGTATTAATTGCCAAAAATACTAAAGTTAAAGAAACATAATAGTATAAGTCTCGTATATCTATTACACCACGCGTTATATCTTCAAAACGAGAACCCGTGCCTAACTGCCTTAAAAATTCAGCATTTTGATGACTAAAAAAGTCAGTAATGGCTGGTGTGCCAATAAAATAAAGTAAACCACCAATACCACAAGCAGTAATTAAGCTAACAATTTGGTTGTCACTTCGAGCTGAAACGGCAAGGCCGATTGCTACATAGGCACTGCCTAATAATAACACAGCAATATAGCCTGATATAACAGGGCCCCAATCTAGATCACCTAAAATACTAACAGTAATTGGTAATGGAAATGTAATAGTTAAGGCAATACATAGCAGTGTTAAACAAGCTAAAAATTTACCAGCAACAAAGTGCCATAACGGAATAGACAAGGTATGAACATATTCAATGGTGCCTGTTCGTATTTCTTCACTCCAAAGTTTCATTGTTAATGTTGAGCATAAGAAAATAAGCAGTACTGGCATCCATTCAAACATAGGGCGAACATCAGCAATATTTCTAGCAAAAAAAGCTTCTCCCCAAAAAAAGATAAAGAGTGTGACCGCTACAAACACACCTATAAATAAATAGGCTATTGGGGAGGAAAAGAATAGTGCAGTTTCTTTTTGTGCAATACGTATTATATTAAATTTAATAGATTGATTAGGCTGCATTTGATACCTCCTTATTGTGTGTTTCCTTTTGATATTGTTCATTATTTACTTGGTTGAACAGAGTTTCTAAATCATATTTTTTAGGGTGAATTGCATACAAGTTTGCTTCTGAATCAATAATTATTTTACTGATTTCACTACAAAGCTGTTTTGAAAATTCTTGTTTAACTATTTCTATTAGTAGTGTTTGATCACCGTGTAATTCAACGCTTTTTACTCCTGATATTTGCTCTATTGTGTTAATGTCCTGATAGTCTGTATTTACGACAATATGTTTGCTTTGTTGTAGTGTATCTAGTTTTTTATCTAGTACGAGTTGCCCTGACTTTAGAATAAGTACACGATCACATAATGCATTGACTTCTTGCATTATGTGAGTTGACAGAATAACTGTGGCGTCTTTCGCTATATCTTTAATTAACTGGCGCATGTGTTGAGTTTGTTCTGGATCTAAACCATTGGTAGGTTCATCAAGAATTAATAATTTAGGGTTTCCTAAAATGGCTTGTGCAACGCCTACTCGTTGCTTATAACCACGCGAAAGTGTTTGTATAGGAGCTAAAAGTTTTGCTGTTAGATCTGTTGCTTTAATAACTCGTTTTATTTCAGTTATTTTTTTATCCGTTTTTAATCCTTTTAAGTCGGCTGCATAATCTAAATATTCAGCAACACACATTTCAGGATAAACAGGTAAATTTTCGGGTAAATAACCTAAGTGTTGTTGTAATAATTTAGGCGATTTACTAAGTGAAATATCGTCAAGTGATACATCACCTTTATCAGCTTCTAAATAGCCACTGATTATTTTCATAATGGTGGTTTTTCCTGCGCCATTGTGTCCGAGCAGGCCGATGATTTCACCTTTTTTAATTGAAAAATTCACATTTTCTACCGCAATAAAACTACCATAGCGGCGAGTCAAATGATTCACGTTAAGCATGGGAGTCTCCAAAATTACGAAGTAAATATTTTTTGTGTTCTTTGTATTAGTGGTTTTAGATAGGTAGAAAATTTTAACCTATTAAGTTCGATGCTAAATAAGGTGATAAGGATCGAAAAATACATTGTACAAGTCTCCATAGTGGCAGGGGAAATTCCCATTAAACAAAGTAGGTGTCGAATTATTTTTTTGATATGGGCTAAAAATATAAGTTCAAGTTTGAATATAAAAAATTTTTATTTGTGGTATTGCTGTCTTTAAATCAATTAGTTTATTAGGGGGGGAGGTTGTTGTTTTTAACTATGTTGATATAACTAGAGAGGAAGCTAAAAAACAGGGGCAGATAAAAATTATATATAAAAAAAGTGATAACAGAGTATATGTCATCACTTCATATAAATTATCATTAACGTTTATTTGTTAGTTAATTTTATGACTTAAGCACGCGCTTCTTTAGCTTCTAATGTACATGCTTTTTCTTCAATGATTAAACCTGCTTCAACAGCGTCGATAGCGCGTTGGTCATGTTTGTTTGCAGGGCAACCACAAGTATGATCACTAATGTTATGTAAACGAGCTTGCTCTAAGTGCCATTGTGCTACTTTGATATGTTGGTCAACATTCATTTTATTTCTCCAGGACGGTAATTATTAAGGCTTTAATCTATCAAAATTGATAAGAAGGGGGATTGTAATTAAAATCTCCCTTATGTTTAGAAATATTTGATAATATCTTAAGCTGTTGTTATATATCAAAGATGACGTGTTTGTTTGCTGTTATGAAGCAATTATAGTTATGCGATAAAACTGAGCGATGAAACAGAGTAGTGTTCTTGAAATAGTTGGTTTATTAAGAGCACATGGCTAAGTTCAGTTACAGCATTAAACGAGGTATTTCAATTGCAGGGCAACTATTTACTATCATAGGTATATTATGTTTAAGGGCTAATAATTCAGCTTGTTTATCACTTACACCTTGTTGCGCCCAAATAAATTTAACATGACATTGTTTTGCTGTGTTAACGATATCGTAAAGATATTTTGATTGGCGGAAAACATCAACCATGTCAATAGGCACTGGAATATCATTTAAACTACTATACACCTCGCGACCCTGTATTTTTTGTCCCGTTAGTTGAGGATTTACAGGGAACACTTGGTATCCTTGTTCAATGAGAAATGCCATCACTTTATAACTGTCACGATCAGGTTTGGCGCTAGCACCAATTAATGCGATGGTTTGGGTATTTTTCAAAATATGAGAGATCTTTGTATCTCGAGAGGCTGTGTTTATCTCTGTACTCATTATTCTAATCCTTTCCAAACAGGAGGCCTTTTGTCAAAAAATGCTGAAATGCCTTCTTCACATTCCTCTGAAAGCATAGCGTGTAGCATTGCATAATTGGCTGTGTGATAAGCTTGTTCAATTGATTCTTCAATTTGTTGGTAATAGGCAAGTTTACCTGAATAAATACCCACGGCTGATTTTTTTGCAATTTTCTCTGCTAGTTTTTCAGTTTCTTCAAGTAGAGCTTCTTTACTAACAACTTTATTAAGTAGGCCAAATCGCATGGCATCTTCAGCAGAAAATAGATCGCCCGTTAAGGCTAATTCCATTGCATGTTTACGATGCATATTTCTACCTATGCCAACAAGCGGTGTAGTGCAAAATGTACCTATATTTACTCCTGGAGCGCAAAATAATGCTTGTTCTTGTGCAATAGCTAAATCACACATTGATACTAATTGGCAACCTGCGGCACTTGCTGTACCTTGAACACAGGCAATAATAGCTTTAGGTGATTTAATTAACGACATCATAAATTGTGTGCAATCATCTAAAATGCCCTTAACGCGTTTTTCATTATTGGGTTCACAATTTGCTTTTTTGCCTGACATTTCTTTAAGATCGTGACCTGCGGAAAAAACTTTGCCTTCACCTTTTATCACGATAACACGAACATTATCATTGTCATTCGCTTCTTTAATATGTTGATGTAAAGTTTGCAACATAGTTGATGATAAAGGGTTTCTTTCTGTTGGTCGGTTCATTGATAACCAAAGCACGTGGTTTTTAATATGGCTTAATACATAAGGTTGTTCTTTTTCGTTATTGGGCATATATACTTCCTTTCTTCGTTTTATAAAACGCTACTAGTTGTGCTTACGTGTGCTTACGTGTGCTAAGTTCAGAAAATAATTATATTTAATTATTTTAGTATTCAGTGTAAGCACAAAAATAATTGGATGTTATTAGACCTTGGTGCTACTAAAGTTTGGTGGGCAGTATTATGCGTATGGTAACTCCGTCAGGCGAAGAGTGGTTTTTTGCACTGATTTTACCTTGATGAAATTGACATATTAGCCTCGCAATATATAAGCCTAAACCCAAATGCGGTTGTTCATGCTCTTTTTTATTTATTGATACATGGTTACGTAATGAAACCATAGAATCAAACAAATTCTCGCTAAGTAATTTAGGTAATAAAATACCATTGTTGTGAATTAATAATTCAGCTTGATTATTTTGGTGATGTAACTCAATGGTTATTACCTTGTCTTGACTGAATTCAACGGCATTATGAATTACTTTGTCTAATAATTGCACTATATGCTCAGGCGAACCGTGTAGCGTTAGGTTTGCTATTTTTTTATTTAAGTGGGAAGTATCTAACAGAAAAGTAAAATCACTATAAACTTGTCGATAACCAGCAATACAGCCTGAAACAACAGTATGTAAATCAAAATCTATTTTTTCAGTGCTTGACAACATTTGTTCAAGACGAGTTGCTTCACTCATGTTAGTTAAAATTAAGTTTAAGGTATTAATACCTGTTTGTGCGCGTTCAATATAGGCATTTTTTTCGTTGTTAGCTTGGGATGAATTATTAACTTGTGGAAAATTAGTGTGCTGGGCTTGTAATGCTAAATTTTCTAGAGATGTTTTAACCACAGCAATAGGCGTTCTTAATTCATGAGAAAGTCGAGAAGACATACTTTCTAAATAATGGTTGTATTCACTTAATCGGTTAACTGCTGTGGTAAAGCTACGTGATAAATCACCAATTTCATCACGGCTAGTAGAGGGGGAAATAGCACCAATAATACGCCCTTGTGGATCAATGGCTAATTCTGCTTGATTAGATAAGTGTCGGATACGTGATGAAATACGGGTAGCAAAAGTAATAAAAGTTAATGCACCCAGCACCATGATAGCTAAAATAACAGTAAAGAGTTTTTCTAAAGCGCGATTTCTTAACGTGCGAATGCCATTAGTTGTTTCTTCAACAATCACAGCCCCCTGTACTTGATCATTAATAAAAATAGGATACGCGGCAGACAAGACTAATGCTTGTTTATCTGTAGTTAATCGCCATTGAGATTTAGCCAAGCCTGATAAAGCGCTAACAATATGTTCTCCACTTAAGTGACCTGCATCATATAGTTTATCAATAAAATCAGTAGGGGGCTTGGTTAGAATTTTGTAATACAAAGGTAATAATATGTGCTGTTCAAATTGATACCACAGGCTTTGTTTATCACTCGCACGTACTATTTTTTTTGTATCATGCCAAACGCCATTGGCAGATTTCAATGAGCCTGCACTGGCTAATACTCTATGATGTTGATCGACGACCCAGATACTTGAATTAGTATAACGCATGCCTTTAACAATACGTTCAATTTCAGGAGACGGAACGAGGATTGTTCCTAAACTATCAAGCTTACTTGGGTCGGCTGAACCAATAGCTGAAACAGCGTTACCAGCGGCTTTATCTATATCAAAAAAAGCAAAGGCAATTTTATCACCGAGCGTTTTTAACGGTACTCTCAGTTCAATATTATAACCTTGAGGGGTAACTAACCAATGTCCTTGAATATGTGCTGCGGGTTTAGGAATATCATTTTCATTAGAAGAAATACTAAAAGCTGATATCCAACCTGCTTGTTTATTACTGACAATAAAACGATTTAAATTGTTATTCTGATCGGTAAAAGATAGGGCTAAATGATCATTGTTAGTAATGCTTCGGTTATTTTTACCTCGAAAGATGACTTGGTTATCGACTACTTGAAAAAATAAATAAAGGTATTTGTCGTATTTACCAACACTGGCTTTAAAGTTAAGACTTAGCGCTTCGTTGGCAAACAGTTGTTGCTGTTGATGATAAAAATGAGCCTGTTGAGAAAAATTAGGCCAGTCGTTATGTAATCCGTCAAGTTGAATAGCTTCAGTTAATTGATATCCGTATAAGTCTTTACCTTGTTCAACACTGGGTAAAAAACTGGCTTGGTTATTAAATAAATTTTCACGTTCGTGCAAAGCTGTTGCTAATGCTCGTGCTGTACCAACCAAGGTTTGCTCTTGTCCAAAGCGTAAATATTTCTCCATTTCCCACACATATTGATATCCAAACCATGGGATTACAAACAGAAAGCTAGACAGCAGTAATAACTTTGTTCTTAAGCCAAAACGAAATTGTAAAGGTTTTTTCTTAGCCACAATTTTATTAACCACTTTACTATTAGCCATCAATATGTGTGTTATTCATTTCACTTAACCAACGATAACCCATACCATAAACGGTTTCTATACAATCAAATTGCTCATCAGCGTTGATAAACTTTTTACGAATACGTTTAATATGAGAAGTGATTGTGCTGTCATCAACATAAATTTTTGAGTCAGTCATTAATTGAGTGCGGTTTTTAACATGACCAGGATGTTTAGCTAAGGCATGAACTAACCAAAATTCAGTAATAGTTAAATCAATAGGTTTATTTTGCCATGTAATTGTCATGCGTTGACTGTCAATAGTTAATGAACCTGTTTGAGTAATATGGTTATTGTTTACAGGCTGTTTAAGGGCTTCTTGACGACGAAATAATGCGGATATACGGGCAGTTAAATGAGGTAAGCTAATGTCTTTAGTTAAATAGTCATCTGCGCCTATTCTAAGCCCTGAAACCGTATCAAAGTCATTATCTCGGGCAGTTAAAAAGATAATAGGTAAACTAGCTGATTTAGCGCGTAAATACTGGCACAGCACAAATCCGCCATCGTATTCTTCATTCAAACCAATATCTAAAATAACTAAGTGTGGCAAACGTAAATTAAATGCTTGTGTGGCTGTTTCTCTGTTGGCATAGGTTTGTACTTGGTAGCCTTGTGTTCGTAGTACATCGGCATAATTCTCGCGTATGGCCGTTTCATCTTCAACAATAGCAATTCGTTTGGTCATAGTAATACTTCTAATTGGTAGCTTGTCTTCGACTATATCTAAATTTTTACTTTAGTGCGCCTTATTTTTGAAATTGCCATATTGTTGCCACAATTGCTCAGCTGTTTGGCTCTTTTTACCCATTTCTTTGCCTTTTTATTGCGGTTTAATAGCTGTGTTCAACAAAAAAGATATTAGCAATATTTTGAAAACACAGACTATATAAAAGAGGAATATTATGAAAGCAATTAACACTCAAAATAAAATTAACTTAGCCTCCAATAGTAAAGGCAATTGTTCAAAACCAATTGTATTAGCCACAATGCTTGCAACTGTAATGGTGAGCACATCTGCATCTGCTTATAACAGCACTTTGGATAAAAAACTAACAGTGGCTGAAAGACATCAAGAAAAAACTAATAATGAAAACATTGGCTTTGGTACAGGGGCATTAATTGGTGGGGTAATAGCAGGACCTTTAGGTGCAATGGTTGCGGGTATAGGGGGCACTATGATTGCAAAATTTATTAATGTTAAAGATGATAATGAAACATTAAATACCGTTTTATTAGAAGAAAAAAAACTATACGATTTGAATAAAGAGCAAACTGAAAGGCAGTATCAGGCCAAATTACAACGTTTGCAAAATACTTATCAGCAACAGTTATTAGCCCTTGAAAATCAACAACAAACTACAGGGCAACTACAAGCTAATAATTTATTAATGAGCTTACAGTTTTCTACTGGGTCAAGTGATATAGCCGCCCATTACCAGGAGCAAGTTGAAGCTCTTGCACAAATACTTAACCGTTCACCAAAAATGAAAATTGATTTGTCAGGTTACACCGATTTAACAGGGGAGGCTGCGTTGAATCAAACTTTATCAAAAGCCAGAGTAGAGACAGTAAAAAACTTATTAATGGCGATGGGAGTTAATGAAGAGCAAATAGCGACGTTTGCTTTTGGTGAAAATTCGCCTGTTGTGGCAAATAATGAACGCGAAGTTAGTTTTTATGATCGTCGTGTGGTATTGAAGTTATATAATCCATCATCGTTAAACGATGATAAAGTGGCCAACAACTACTGAAAATGGCCATAAGCCACTAATTTTTGATATAAAAACAAGTAGTTAATTTAATATAATAGTTTTCCTAACCTTTGTCTGCGCATACGCCAAAATAGCTTTAATCAGTTATTTATCAAACTAAAAGGCTCAGTAAGTTAATATTATTGTTATCTTGCTGAGTCTTCCACTGCTAGCGCATTTTAATCCCAGATTCTAACAGGGTTGAGCGATAATCATCGTCTAACCCTGCCATTTTCTTTTTCCTCTCTATATATGCTGACTTGGTTGTGCCTTGTTTAAAGAGTGACATCACTATCTTTCGCATCACATTAAACACAAGTGGCTCCTGCTTTTTATGTATTCTCGACTCATCTTCTCTAAAGTTCATATCTAACATCCAATGCATGCTTTCAACCTGCCAATGGCTGCGTACCGCATTGAGTTAAGTCTAGTGAGTTGATATACCAGCGTGTTTCTGTGGTATTCGTATCTGCTGACAAGTCCTTGTTTCAATACGCCCATGCCCTGAGCTTATTTCGATATACTCATCACAATTGCACTTGGTGAAACCTTCACGTTCTGAGTTAAAATGTTTTAGAAAAGTAGTGTTAATATTAAGTGACCAAGGTGATTATTATGCCTTGATCTGATCGCCACTTGTTCTAAAGGCTCAATTTATAATGATATTGCCGTGTATAAATCCCTCAAAAGTTAATGATTATCATTTGTACTTAAGTTATCTGTTTGTATAATATCGCAAATTATTTTAAGTCGTAAAAATATACATTTAGGGGTGATCATGAAATTTAAGCGCCATTTTGTACTTTCTTCGTTAGTGTTAGTTATGGGTTTTCCTGCCTATGGGCAAGAATCATCACAAGCCCAAAACATTGAAAAAAATGATAAGGAAGTAGAAATCATTTCAATTGTAGGTGTACGCCAAGATCGTGTAAGTAAAGGGGCTACTGGCTTAACATTAGAGATTAACGAAACACCACAATCAATTAGCGTTATAAGCTCTGAGCAAATTAAAAATTTTGCTGCTAATAGTATTAATGACGTTATGCAAATGGCAACAGGTATAACAGTTCAGCAAGGTGAAACTAACCGAACTCGTTATACGTCTCGTGGTTTTGATATTAAAAGCACTCAACTTGATGGTATTGGTTTACCTAATAGTTGGGGTCTTGTTACAGGTGTAATGGAAAGCTATGGATACGAAAAAGTAGAAATTATTCGCGGCGCTAATGGCCAATTAACTGGTATAGGTAATGCTGGGGGTACCATTAATTATGTTCGTAAACGCCCAACAAATGAAAATGAAGGTGAAGTTGCAGTAGCAATTGGTTCAGATGATTTTAAACGCTTAGAAGCCGATTATTCGGTACTGCTAACAGAAAGTGGTAGTTGGGCTGCGCGTGTTGTTGCTGTTTTAGAAGATTCTGAATCATACCTTGATGGTTTAGAAGATGATCATGCCTATTTATTTGTAATTGTTGATGGTCAAGTGACTGACAATTCAACGGTAACCTTTGGGGCTTCATACCAAGACGCAAATACTGATGGTAATATGTGGGGCGGCTTACCTTTAGCTTATGCCGATGGTACACAAGCCGATTTTGATGTAAGCACTAGCCCAACCCAAGATTGGACAATGTGGGACACCGAAAGTATAAGCGCTTTTGTTGAATACTCTTATATTTTTGATAATGATTGGGAAGTAAAAACAACTTACAACAGACAAGAATCCGACAATCAAAGTAAGTTATTTTTTGTCGCTGGCTTAGAAAATAGTGAAACGAATCGAGTATCAAGAAGTTCTACGGGTAGATATGCTGGTGATTTTAGTGCTGATTTGTTCGATTTAACAGCTAAAGGTGAATATCATTTATTTAATCAAACACATGAGTTAATGTTTGGCACAAGCATATCAAAAAGTACCAGTCTTAGTTTTAATAACCCATACGACAAAACCACAACACCTGCTTATGGTATTACGCCTATTTTTCCTTATCCGCTAGACTTAACGTCTGAGCCAATATGGGAAGAACAAATTGAAACAGCAAATTTAGATATCACCCTAACACGTTATTTTGGTTCAACTAAAATAAACCTTAACGATGATTTATTTGTTATCGCAGGTTTCAATGCCATTGACTATACCCGGGAAGGATATAATTCAGGTGGTACAGTTTATAATGAAGAAAATGAGATCAGCCCTTACCTTGCAGCAACCTATTCAATAACTGAAAATACCAATGCATATATCAGTTATTCAGATATTTATGAACCACAAGACCGATATGACTACTATTATCATTTTTTAGCCCCTAGTAAAGGTGTTAATTATGAAATTGGCATAAAGACCCAATGGTTAGATAATACCATACTTACTAGTTTTGCTCTTTTCAGTGCCGAACAAGATAATATTGCCGTAAGAGCTGGAACAAATGACGAAGGTAAGGCTTATTATGAAGGAACCTCTATGACATCAGAAGGGGTTGAGATAGAAGTTATTGGCCGACTGACTGAAAACCTTAATACCACTTTTGCTTATACATTCATGGATATAGAAGATGAAGCTGGTGACGATACAAGTGCATGGGAACCTAAAAATGCAGTAAAGTTCTCACTAGACTATACATTGCCTGCAGTACCTGAACTGGTTGTTGGGTTAGGTGGTAGATGGCAATCAAAAACCGAAGATTTATCAGGTGTGGTAAAGCAAGACCCATATGTATTATTAAATGCCTTTGCCCGTTGGAATATATCAAATAGCCTTTCAATACAAGCAAACATTAATAATATTACTGATGAAAAATATATCACTGGTTTACAATATGTTGGTTTCTACGCTGCTCCAACTAACGGTAGCATTAAAGCAACGTATAGCTTTTAAATATTATAAAGACAGATTAATGTGTTGATTACTAACACATAGTATTAAAAGACCTTTTAGCATTTGTTATAGGTCTTTTTATATTATCCAGTTATTTTTTGGTGATTTATCAGAAAATATTATGATCTGTCTTTAAGCCTTCCATTCAGGGCAGGACTTTAGTTTTTTCCCTCATCTTAACTTATTCATAAGATAGAAGGGGGGATTATGCCTACCAGAGAATATACTCAGATGGAAAAATTATTCTGCCAAGTCATAGTGATTTCTATAAGGCCCTGTATTATTAAAAGTACGCTGCTCAGGTAAATTATTTATTTCTAGCAAAGTTTTTTGACCATTTATTGCTTTTTCTAAAGTAAATCCATCATACAACTTTCCATCGGTAGTAAACGATTGATATATGAGTTTGTTATTCACCTTTTTAATTACTTGATATGTCGGTGTGTTCTCTCCTATTCGATCAAGAGTTACACCATAGTTGGTGTATTCTTTCCAACGCGTTGGCTTTTGAGGGTAAGTTTTAGGGCCAGCAACAGATGTTATAAATACTGATTTGACTTTTTTTGGGGCACTAGTATTAGATAATTTTGATATGCTTTTTTCGATACTAATACTACCTCGAGCATAAGTGTGATCATGGCCTTGTAACACTAGGTCAACATTATGTTTTAAGAATACAGGTAAAAAAGCGGCTCTAATTTCTGGTTCGTCTTGACCTGGGGTATTTAATGGCATACCACAAGATGAAAATATTGGATGATGCATTGTTACTATTCGCCATTGGGCGGTGCTGTTTTGTAATTTATTATCTAACCATTTAGCCTGAGCTTGTAATAAGGCAATACTCCCTTGAGCTTCTGAGTTAAGTACAAAAATATCTAAATCAGGGTATTGTGATACGTAAACGGTTTCTTGTAATTCTTTAGGAAGTTCAGGGGTTAATGGTAGTGTGAACTGGTCTTGCCATAGTGTTGAAAGTGCCCATTTTTTTTGTGTGTTAGATTTTACTTGCCAATCATATTCGTGGTTTCCTGCTACTAACACGGCGGGTAGCATGCCATGAATAAAACGCCCGGCATTTAGCCAGTTTGACCATTGTTTATCGTTCGCACCTTCATTTACTAAATCACCTGCGTAAATGGCAAATTCGGCATTTGTTGCATGTTTCCATGCGCGTCTTAATACCATTGGCCAGTGAGAATGAATACCATTTTGTGCATCGCCAAAATAGAGAAATTCAATATCATGATTATTTTGCTTAGGTGATGTTTTAATTTGTTGCCAGGAAGACCACTTGTCTTTAGCCCCGCTAACACGGTAGTTGTATAGTGTATTGGGCGTTAAACCTGTAAAGGTAATTGAATGATAATTCACCCCAGATAGTTCAACATTAGCAGGATAATTAAATACGCCAAAGTTATTTTTACCTTGCTTTAAAGAAACAATACTTGTGCTAGCTTCAATTGTACTTACATTGATGTCATATCGGGCATTTGAATTGGCTTTAACAAGTTGTCCGTAAGCTGTTTTAACATCTTGGTTTGTTCTCCAAGTAAGTGAAATACTGTTAGAAGGATTTTGTGTTGCTGTTGCAATAATACGATCTGGCCAAGAAGAAGCAGGTGGATAAGGTGTTTCTGCTTTAGTTGGTTGAGAATTACTGTAGGCTGTGTTTGAAATAAGTAATAGTAGCACTACGTTGAAAAACCACATTAATGAAGACATGATGGGCACCTAAACATTGTAATAATTGATAGTAAAGCGCACCAGTTTTTGGTGCGCGTGAAATGTATACGTTAATTTATAGGTTGATTAAAATGCGTAACTAACACCGCCACCAAAGGTTGCTGGCGCTCCTACTAAACGAGAACCATTGTTTAGTTCAAGAAAATAAACCTCGTCAGTAATGTTACGTGCGTAAGCATAAATATTTAGGCCATTATTAAAAGTTACATCGGCTCGTAGCCCGAGCAAGCTATATGATGGTGTCGTGTTACCATCACCAGCATTTAAGCGATTAGACTCTTCACCATGATAATTATAATTAATACGCGCATTTAACTGAGTATTGTTAGTGAATGATGTTTCATAATTAAGCGCAGCAGTTTGGCTCCACTTTGGTGAACCAGGGAGCGGATCGCCAATAGTACTGATAACATCGTTAACTCTATTTGAGCTGAATTCTGTAATTTCAGTGTCTAAATAGGTGCCAGCAGTATTAAATGTAATTCGGTGGTTTTTTGCTTCATATAAGGTTACAGCAATCGATGCTTCAGCACCACGCACTGTTGCTTCACCTACGTTTGTTCTACCGTTAGTATCATTTGACAAACGAGCGGTTGCTTGTAGCTCTTCAAAGTCATAAGAAAACACATCAAAGGTTAAGTTGACATTATCACTAACATAGCGGGCACCTGCTTCATAGGCGAGTACCTCTTCTGATTCAAAGGGGTGGGTTTCTTCTTCTGAGAAAATTGAGGTGCCATCAAATCCGCCGCCACGATAAGCGGTACTAACAGAGGCAAACACATTGATGTTGTTGTTCACAAAATATTGAACAGCTAATTTTCCTGATACGTTGCTGTCGTCAAATTCTTTATCCCATGAGAAGTTTGCGTCAGTTTTGAATGTATCTTCAAATTTAGAAAGTCCCCAAGGATCGGCGTCTATATTTTCACCACGAAATTTAGCGCTATCTTTGGTGTAGCGAAGTCCTGCACTAATGACTAAATCATTTGATACATTCCAATCTATATTACCAAAAGTAGCAGCACTGTTACGGCGCTGGTTATAAGGTGAACTGTACTGAGATAACACAGCATAACTAGTCCAGTTACTAGTAAAATCTACAGAGTCGTTAATAAAAAATGCCCCAGCAATCCAATCGAATGTTCCGCCAGTTGTATCGCTTAGGCGAATCTCTAATGATGTTTGGTTTAAACTATCGTCAAAATTGTATTGGTAGCGTGGGAAAGAGGTACCATCACCGTTGCCACTGACATTGCGTTCGCTATTTTGCAAACCAAATAGTACATCTACATTTAAGTTTGAATTTAATTGGCGACTAAAGTCAGCTGAAAAGCCACTTACGTCAATTTCGTGAGAATAATATTCGCTGGTATAAAACTCAAAGGGATCGTCATTTTCCCCTGCATTGAGGGTAGAGGTATCATCGTTAAATGCTATACGATCATATTGACGTGTATCACCGCGATCTTGGCTCACAAAATAATGTAAAGTGAGTGATGTTATGTCATCAAATTTATACTCAGCGGTGCCTCGAAAAGCAAATAAATCAGCATCACCAAAGCCATCACGTTCACCTGGATCAGCAATTTGAGGCAAAATACCTTCAGTACCTTCAGGTACAAATCCAGCAAAGTTACCTGCACCTTTACCGTCCATGAAACCGCCACCTTGTTTCATTAATACAGCAACACGAACACCTAAATTGTCTGATACTGGGCCGCCAATTGCGGCGCTGCCAGAAACAAAGTCATATGAGCCGTATTCTATATCAGCATAACCGTTTAATGTATCACCAGGGGCACGAGTGATTGCATTAATTGTTCCTGCGGTAGTATTACGGCCATATAACGTACCTTGTGGGCCTTTAAGTACTTCAATACGCTCTAAATCAAAAAGAGGCATACTCAAATAGGCATTTGACGTTTGATAAATACCATCTATATGCAGTGCGACTGACGGGTTACCATTAGGTTTGTAGTCATCTGCTCCACCAATGCCACGAATAGTAATAAAACTATTTTCAGGGCCACCAAAGGCTGAATTGATTGATATACCAGAGAGGCTATCAATTAAGTTTGTAAAGTCTGTTACACCTTGATCTTTTAATTCATCTCCACCTAACACTGAAATTGCTATAGGAGTGTCTTGTAAGCTACTTTCACGCTTAAGGCCTGTAACGACAATTTCATCCATAGGGGCTTGATAGTTAGAAGCACGTTTATTGGTTGAGTTAGGGGTTAAGTCAGCTTTTTTAATTATAATGGCGCCACTTGCTTGCTCTTGAGCTATGAGTCCACTGCCTATTAATAATTGTTCTACCGCTTTAATCACTGATAGTTTCCCTATAGTTGCAACGGCTTGCTTGTTACTTACTAGCCGACTTGGCGCTATAATTACTGTACCTGTTTGCTGAGCAAGCTGGTTAAGTGCTTGACCAAGGGGTTGAACAGCAATATTTATTTCAGTTTGTTTTGCAAATACATATTGAGGTGCAAAAGAAGTAAGCGCTCCGCTAAAAAGTGCGAACTTGATAGAACGTTTGAGTAATGTTTTCATGATGTTTATTCCTGTTAATTAATATAGGTTCGTTACAAGAGTCATCATGACTAAATTTTTTTCAGTAAATCATTATATTTAACAAAAGTTTCATATAATAAATATTATCGATAATGTCCTAAATACGGTTAGATTCAGGGTTATAGATTAATTTTTTGTTAATACTATACGGTTATCTTGTTCCGTTAAATTAATAGAATAAGCAGCAACTAACCCAGTTAAAACAGGTTCGATTTGATCAAAAGTGAATGACGCTGTGATTGGGAGTTTATTAATACTTTCATCTAAAACAATTACTGGTTTTTTAATGTAGCGATTAATATCTAAGATCACGTTTTCAAGTGGTACATTATCGTAAATTAATCTCGCATTTAACCAAGCAAATTCAGTTTCAGGATTGAAATGAGTAACCTCGTTTATAAATGCTCCATTTTTGTTAGTGCGTAATTGTTCGTTAGGATGTAATTGAACGATGTTTTCATCTTTATTACCTTGCTCAGGCAAATCGGCCACGTCAACTAGGCCACGTTTTACCGAAATTTTTAATTCGTTGTCGGTGCTATGTTTAACTTCAAATGCGGTGCCTCTAACGCGCACCTCAGTTTGTTGGGCTGATACTGAAAAAACACGTTCTGAATCGTGAATAACATCAAAATAAGCACTGCCTTTATGTAGTAATATATGTCTTTCGTGTTGATTGATATTGACCGAAATACTGGAATTTCCTGCAAGGGTTACACTTGTTCCATCACTTAGTGTTATTGAGCGGTTTTCACCAACGGGAGATGTAAAGACAATTTCAGGTGCGGTAACCCCTAATGTGTTAGTTGCCTTAAATGTATTGTTAACTACGATAAACAATACACTTGCTGCTATACCCGTTAACCATAATGTTGATTTGGCGAATGTGTTCTTAGATTTTTTTGTAGGTAATGTAACTGAGTTTTGGTTGGCATATTGTTGTAACCATTCAACGGCAGAATCTGTAATACCTATAGTTTGCCAAACCTTATAAGATTGTTTGAATGCTTTTTTATTAGCGTCATTTTCATTAAACCATAGCACAAAGTTATCACGTTGTTCTTTTGTCGTTTGCCCACTATTAAAATAGATAAGCCACTCTCTAGCTTGTACTTTTGTTGACTTCACGCTTGAAGTTTTTTCAGTTTCTTGATTGGTATAATTCACTTGGGGTTTATTGTGTTTATCTATCATGATGTTTACTCGTCAGGTAGGGCGTTAGTAAATGATTTATCTGTGTTATTCTTATGCGATTTTTTGTTATCTCTACCAGATTCCTCATCAATTTTTTCCAAAATAGACATTGCCGTATTCAATTGACGACAAATATCTGTAAGGCTCCAGCCTGTATCAGCAGATATTTGAGCATATGTTTGACCTTTTATTCTAGCGCGCATTAATATTTCGCGTTGTTTATCACTGAGTTGCTCTGTACCTTTTTGAATAAGTGCAATACGTTGTTCGCTTTGTAAAATACGTTCAGGACAAAATGTGTCAACTTGCGCTTCATCTGCCTGTAGCTGTTCTGTAATAAACTCGCGGGTTTTGCATAAATGACCAATAGATTTTAGTGTGATATTGATAGCTATTTTTATAATGTAGGCCTTAGGGTCATGTATTTTCTCAGCGTTGTTTATTTGATAAAAACGACTAAAGGCTTCTTGTGCGACATCTTCGGGTTCAGGAGGACCCGAACCGTATGATTTTTGTAATAAACGACAGACATCAAACCAGTGTTCACGAAATAAACCATCGATACTTTGTGATTTTTTGGGTTTGTCTTTGAGCGCATGCATTGGTGCTGGCTTAACTGTAGATTCTTTTATATCGGAATCGATGAAAAATAACGGGGCATTGTGCAGCGCTTTATTCATTTATGTTAACTCAATAGCGATGAAAATCCGCTGAATGCTAGCGATATTTTATGACAACGATATGACAGGTAAGTGATTGCGTTGAAATATATTTTAATTATTGTTTCTTCGCCAAGTACTTGGCTTTATGCCAACATAGCGACGAAATGCTGCAGAAAATTTACTTGGGTTAGCATAGCCGACAGAAATAGCGACATCGGTGACACTATAGTCAAGTTTTAGTAATATTTGAGCCTGTTCCATTCTTTGTGCTGTTATGTAGGCAAATGGTGTCATTCCAGTGGAGCGCGTAAAAGATTTTGAAAAACTTGTTTCATCCATTTGCAGTAATTCAGCCATTCTTGCAACATTAATATTTGATTGCAAATTAGTTTTTATTAACGTTTGCACCCTTGTTAGTGCTCTATTTGTTAAAGGGCGACGGTTAGTTGCTACTGAGTCTTGTGTAGGAGTATTTAAAAGTTGTTCAAGAACCTGTTGTACACCTTGTTGAAAAAATAGGGTGGATACACCATAAATTTGAGCGCTACGCCATAATCCCAATAGCATTGCAGACAAAAATTCATTATTTAAGGTTTGAAGTGTTTTTTTTCTAATATCATTATTAGATATTGTAATATATCCTGATTTACGTAAAACATCTAAATTTAATGCCAACCCAAGCATATCAACACAGGGGCAACTTGCATAACAGGCTTCTCTAGACCAAACAGTTATCGATCCACGACGCCATTCTGATTTGATAAGATTAGTATTATACCATTGTTTTACTAACCCACCACCACTGAGGTTTAATCCAATACGAATATACGAACTAGTAGGAATTTCACCTTCAAAAGCTTTAAATGCAGAACGAACTAATAAGATAGAGTCATCTTTATTAGTAAATACCTGAGCAGAATGTTCCCCATAGTTATCAATGCCAAGTTGAATCATGTACCACCAGTCAGTGTTATTTTTTAAAAAGATATAATATAACATAATATTTTGCCAGTAATGGAGTATTTGCCTGTTTCGGAGTAGCGGAAAACTTATAGTTAACAATAATGACAATAATTATTGTTAACTATTTTGTATTAAAGGAAAATTATGATTAAGGTCGTTATTAAAGGTATCTGCACTACTGCAATACTTGCTACTTGGGGAGGAGGTATTTTTGTTGTTCAAGCTGACACATTAGAAAAATTAAAAGATGATGAACTGGAAAAAATTGTAGTAACAGCAAATAAACGTAACGTAGGTTTTATAGATAGTGATTCATCAGTTACTGTTCTGGGTATTAATGATATTCAAGAAGCACGTTTACGAGATTTTACACGTATTGATGATTTAGTGCCCAATGTTCAGATAAGTACGGATGGTCAGCATGGAAATATTTTCATTACAGTAAGGGGGGTTGAATCTAATCCCTTTATTGTAAATCGTGCGGCAGTTTATATAGATGGTATCCCATTTCGGGAGCTTAGCAATGCGGTATTGAATCAAATTGACTCAATTGAAGTATTACGAGGCCCTCAGGCAACATTATATGGAGCAAATACAGAGTCAGGTTTAATCTTAGTACAAACCAAAAAACCAACCGAAATAAGTGAAGGAAATATGCGTTTAACCGCAACTAACTTTGCTTCTGGTAATGGTATTGAAGCCGACGGTGCTATTAGCGGACCATTATTGCCAACCCTAACAGGATCACTTGCTTTTTCGTTAACTAACGAGGAAGCATACTTGAAAAATTTGGGGTCATCTACTGGCGAGACAGGTAAGTTTAATGAGCAATATTTACAAGGGAGGTTACACTGGACACCTAACGATAACTTGACAGTTAATGCTATTACTTATTGGCTAGATATGGATGCACCAGGTATTTTTGGTCAACAATATGTACCGTTGAACATCAACTTATACAATGAACTGTATTCAAATGATTTTAATGATGAAAATCAGCTTGGTAAATGGACTTATTTTGAGGATGCTCCAAAATATAAAACTGAAAAAGAGATTGTTGCTGGGCTTAGCAGCATTTATCAATTAAGTTTTGGTGCTATTGAAATGGCAGTTTCTATGCGTAAAGTGAAAAGTGTTCACAAAGGGCTTGATTTTGATCTCACTGCTACTCCAATAGTTGCTGGACAGGAAGTTAACGATAAAAAATTTAGTAATATTGAAACTCGTTTTATTTCTGAAAAAAGTGATACCTTTGATTATATTTTAGGGGCTTCTTACTATTATGGAGTGGATGATAACACTAAGGCAACATTTCTTGGCATAGGTACTATTGATTCGTATATTTCAGCTCCAACACAGCGTGAAATAAGTAAAGATGTTGGTTTGTTTGGTTCAACCAACTTATACATAACATCTAAATTAAAAATGACGGCTGGGCTACGTTATGATCGAGCTAAACGCAGTACAGTACAAAATACTGGTGAATTAGATTTAGGTTATGGTTCTGTGGTTGTTTATCCTGATGCAAACTTAACGAAAACTTTTGACATATTATTACCTCGCTTAGCATTTCATTATGGCTTAACAGATGATTTTTCTTTGCATGCCTCAGTGGCCCGTGGTTATATTCCAGGTGGTTTTAACCTAGTAGCAGTTCAACAGGGAGTAGTAGATAATGATGTTATTTCTTATGACAGTGAAACATTATTAAGTAGGGAAATTGGTTTTAAGTGGCGCTCATCTGACAGGACAATGCGTTTGTCGGGGGCTGTTTTTTATATTAATTCTGATAATTGGCAGGAAATACAAATTGCTTACGATGAGCGTAGCCGTCCAATCAGTTCTGATTATATCAGCTCTGATGCCGCAATACGTAATATAGGGGCTGAAGTGGAAGGACATTGGCAAGTAAGTGATGAACTCTCGTTTGATGGGCATATTGGTTATGTGAATGCAAAGTATCGTGACTTACAGCTTGATGAAACGTTAAATGTGCGTGGGCAGCCAATTCAGTTTGTACCAGAATATGATGGTGGGTTGTCAATACGTTATCAAGCTAGTACGGGGTTTTATATACGTGGTGAAGCTGGTTTTACTGGTAAAGCTGCACTTCGCTCTCGTGGTGATATATTTCAGGGTGCGGTAACTACATACGGGTTGCAGTTAGGTTATGAAGCAAGCGATTATGCGGTTAGATTATTTGGTGATAACCTAACCAATGAGCGTATAGCCAATGGTTTGGCGATTGAAAACTTAGCATTTGGTACAGACGGTTTACATTATGCACCATTAAATTCACCTCGGGTTATTGGTTTAGAGGCTGAAGCTTGGTTTTAATATTTATTTGATTAAGTTCAGTGAATCTCATTATGGGGTGATGTTACTTATTGTAATTAGCATAAATACAAATGATTGTTTTTTTATTTGTGCTGATTTGTTTTATTTTCCTATGGCGTAGAATATGTTTAGATAATCCATACCTTCCAATCATGCATTTGCAGAAGCTTGCTGACACACAACTGGAACAGCAATCTGTGAATATACTTCAAAGGCAAGCAAATATGCTTGTTCAATATTTATTAGAATAGGTGAAACATGACTGAATTTCGTATTGAAAAAGACAGTATGGGGGAGCTTAATGTTCCTAAAAATGCGCTTTATGGCGCGCAAACTCAACGCGCTATCAATAATTTCCCTATTAGCAATATACCCATGCCCAAGGCATTTATTACCAGTTTGATTCAAATAAAGCAGGCTGCTGCTAAAGCTAATGCTAAATTAGGCTTATTGAGTGAAGAAAAGTTTAGTGCAATTGATGCAGCTTGTAATTCATTACTTATAGACCCTGATTTAATGAAGCACTTTCCTGTTGATATTTTTCAAACAGGCTCAGGTACTAGTTCAAATATGAATGCTAATGAGGTAATTGCTAATTTAGCTAATCAACAACGTAAATTATCGCTTCATCCAAATGATGATATAAATTTAGGGCAAAGCAGCAATGATGTTATTCCAACTACAATTCAAGTTAGTGCTGTTTTAGCAACAAAAGAAAAGTTAATTCCTGCTATTGAACATGCAATTGAAATAATGGAACAACGAAAAGTAGAACTTAAAAATTATTGCAAAACGGGTAGAACACATTTAATGGATGCTATGCCTATTCGTATGGATCAAGTTATTAGTGGTTGGTCAAGTCAGTTACAAATGAATGTTTTGGCTATACAGTCAATATTAGCACAAATGCAAATGTTACCCTTAGGCGGAACAGCAGTGGGAACGGCTGTAAATGCTCATCCAGAGTTTTCAGTGCAATTTAATCTAGCGTTAACAAAACAAACTGGCATTGATTTTCAATGCGCTGACAATTTTTTTGCCTTAATTGGTGCTCAAGATAATGCCGTACGTTTATCTGGCAGCCTTAAAGCGGTTGCTGTTTCTTTAATGAAAATAGCGAATGATTTAAGATGGATGAACTCTGGACCATTGGCAGGTTTAGGTGAAATTACCTTACCAACCTTACAACCTGGGTCTTCTATTATGCCAGGAAAAGTAAACCCTGTGATACCTGAAGCTGTGGCTATGGTATCAGCCCAAGTTATTGGTAACGATGCAGCAATTACGGTAGGTGGCCAGTCTGGTAATTTTGAATTGAATGTAATGTTACCTGTTATTGCTCGCAATTTATTAGAAAGTGTTGAAATACTTACTAATAGCATTAAATTGTTGGCAGATAAAGCAATAGCTGGTTTTACCGTTAACGCAGATAACCTAGCTAGAGCATTAAATCGTAATCCTGTACTAGTAACGGCGTTAAATCCGTATATTGGTTATGAAAAAGCAGCTGTTATTGCCAAGTTAGCGTATCAGCAGAATAAACCTATAATTGAAGTCGCTATGGCTGAAACTGATTTTTCTAAAGAGAAGTTAATGCAACTACTTGACCCAAAGCAATTAACTGAAAATAAAAGTTCATGAAACAATATCAAACAGGAATGAACGGTTAGGTTTAACATTTTAAGTGCGCTGAGAGCTATTTTTCTGAAAGAAAAAACTTATCTGTACACGAATATTTTCAAGACGCAGTTACTTTAGCATATCAATTGTTTTGTGAGTATCCGACTAAAAAAAGGTGATTAAAGCCTTGCCAGATAGCCATCGAAACCTTGTTGATTTACATGTAAGAGAGCGAGCGTTAGATTTAGCTTATCAATAGCTGCTAACGGTAATGATTATTATTTGTAATCGTATTGCTAAGTATTTATAATATGCTGGTTTTTAACAAATCAACTTTAAGAGAGTAGTATGAAGCCTAAGTATATTTCTGCATTATCGCCAATTATGTTAGCGCTAAGCATGAGTGCACAATCAGCAGAATTAAATAGCGAAGAAGCGTTAAACCCGACCGAAAAAGAGATGGAAGTAATTCGTATCCTCGGTAGCCGTACTCAACGAATTAGTTCTGGTGCAACGGGGTTGGGCCTTGATAGTTATGATACACCTCAATCGCTTTCTATAATCGAAAAAGAAACGATTGCTAACTACAATTTTAGTGATGTAAATAGCTTATTTAAACAGGTTACGGGCATTAATATTGACCAAACTGAAACTGACCGTACCTATTTTAATGCGCGTGGTTTTGATATAACAAGTATGCATGTAGACGGAGCGGGTATCCCATTTGGTGATATTTTTGTAGGTGATCTTGATACGGCTATTTATGAAAAAGTTGAATTTATTCGTGGTTCAAACGGGCTCATTACGGGCTTAGGTAATCCTTCAGGAACAGTAAATTACGTAAGAAAACGCCCTAGTAATGATACACAAGCGAGCGCAGCATTAACTTTCGGCCGATGGTCAAATTTTCGTGCTGTTGTTGATGTATCTACACCACTGACAGACTCTGGCAGTTGGGCGGCTCGGGCAGTAGTTGTACATCAAGATAAAGAGAGTTGGTTAGATCTTTATGGTAACAAAAGAACCGTATTATATGGTGTTGTTGACGGACAACTTAATGATGATGTCACGCTTACTTTTGGCTATACCTATCAAGATAACAACAGTGAAGGGGTTACTTGGGGGGCTGCACCACTTATATATTCTAATGGTACTCAAACAGACTTTTCTGTCTCTGCTACTCCTGCAATGGACTGGACTTATTGGGATACATTAAATGAGAATGCTTTTGCTGAATTGGGTTGGTATATTACCGATGATATTATTTTTACCAGTAAACTAAATTATACAAAATATGAAGACCATTCGGAGCTTTTCTATGCTTATTCTAATACAGGGGTAGTGCAAGAAACGGGTTTAGGTTTGTTAGGATATCCAGGTAAGTTTGATGCAGAAGATAAGACCTTAATATGGGATAACACATTACAAGGAACATTTCAGGCATGGGGGTTAGAGCATTCGTTTAATCTTGGTGTGAGCATAGCAGAATCTGAAACTCTTGATCTTGATTATACGGCGTTAAGTGGTTTTGATGATATGCCATCATTTCCAGGCTGGTCAGGAAAAGAGGTAACAAGACCCAACTGGGATGCTCCGTACAAGGCTGGTTTTACTGATGTTTCCTTAAATCGTTTTTATGGTTCAATACAATTAGCGGTTACTCAACATTTTGACTTAGTATTAGGGGCAAGTTTTGTTGATTATGAAAATGAAGGAGAATCATGGGGGGCGTCAACATCAACTACTGAAGATGGTTCTAGCCCATACATAGGTTTTACTTGGGAAGTGTTAGATGATCTAAATATTTACGGAAGTTACAGCGATATTTACCAACCACAATACTATTTGAATGAAGATCTTGAAGCATTGGGTTCTGCTGAAGGTCGCGGATATGAACTAGGGATTAAGAAACGTTTCAAAGATAATATGTTAGTAAGTTTTGCCGTATTTAGAACTGAGCAAGAAAACTTGTATGAGTTTATTAAATATGGCGACGGTGATGACATTGATGATGATGATTACTCAGATGACTTTAATTATTCATTATACAGAGGGGTAACTGTTGACTCTAATGGTTTTGAACTAGAAGTTTCAGGTAAAATATCAGAAGAATGGGTAATGCAAGGTGGTTTTACCGCCTTAACTATGGATGATGAAGATGGCAATGAAGCGCGTACTTTTATTCCACGTAAAACATTAAAATTACTTGCTGATTATTCACCCAAATGGGAAGAAAAACTAAATGTTGGTATTTCTCTTCGTTGGCAAAGTGATATGTACTATGAAACAAGTTATGGACGTATTACTCAAGATAGCTACGCTCTCGTTGGTGGTTATGTTCAATACAATGTGAACGATCAAGTTTCACTGAGTTTAAACTTAGATAACATAACAAATGAAAAGTATCTTAGTTCTGTTAGAACAGACCAAGCTTTTTATGGCGCGCCAACAGATTACCGTTTAACTTTACGTTGGAGTCTTTAATTTTAAGTAGCGGTATCACAGTAATGGTTAGGTTTGTGCTTTTCCATATTTTTAATCGACTTGATAAGTTTTATTATCACTGGATCAGTTTATGAATGCATCATATATGCAGTTTTTGAAAAACAGACGTTTTTGGCTTAGTGGCCCAGCAACACTGTTAGTGTCTTTGTTTACTATGTTTGCTATGGCCGTGTGGTTTCCACCTGGTGTGGGTAAGGTTAATAATATAATGATGCCTCTTGTTATGCTGCCATTAATTTGGGCTCTTTTATTTTTTTATACTTACCTAACGGCTGACATGCGTAAAGCCCAATGGTTACTTGTAATACTCTTTACAATTAATAGTATTATTCTTGCCTATCAATTTTGGGGTTAAACTATATGAATGAAAAAACTTCTACTATTCGCTCTAAAGCGAAAGCTTTATTAAGCCTACATTCTTGGTCTGGCATTGTTTTAGGCATGTTACTTTATGCTGTCATCTTTACGGGCACTGTTGCCGTTGTTGCAGACGAGATTGGTGAATGGTCAAACAGTAATTATCCGCAAAAGTTATTAATTAAAACAAATGTGAATGAAACGGTGAACCGCCTTGCAGAAAATACTCCTCAAGAATATCTTGATGAAATTTCTGTATATGAAAATGATCGTCAACAGCTGGTGTATTTTTTTCATACTCATAAACAAAATCCCAGTGGAGATATGGATGAGTTTGGTATTCAATATAAAATAAATGCTAACGGGGAAACAATAAGCCAACAAGAGGGCTTTGGCAGCGATTTATTTGAACAAGAAGACACTTATGCGTTAAGTCGTTTTTTAGTTTCTATTCATACTGAGTTACATATTCCTTCACCTTGGGGGTTAATACTTACAGGAATTTTAGGGCTAGCAATGTTAATTGCTTCCGTATCAGGCTTTATGATGCATCGTCATTTGTTTACTGATATGTTCGCTATCCGAAAACAGCGTGATGGCAAATCTTTAAAACGAGATTCACATACCGTTGCAGGAACTTGGAGTATTCCATTTGCTATTTTACTTGCATTTACTGGCAGTTTTTTTAGTTTTTCTGCTTCTTTTGGCTTACCTGCAATGGGTATTGTTGCTTTTGGTGGTGATCAAGAAGCATTAATGTACACACTCGTTGGTGAGCAACAAAATAAAAGTGAAGTACCGATGGACTCATCTAACGTAAACCTTATGTTGTCAGATGCAGTAAAACGTCAATCATCAATACCTTCTTTTGTCTCTATTTCTCATTTTGGCACTGAATCTGCCAGTTTACTTGCTTTTTTTATGCCTAACGAGGGAAAGGTTGGGTTTGAGCAGTTAGTTTATAATGCAACTAATGGCGATTTTATAGAACATAAACCGTTAGTTGGTACCGTACCTTCTGCTGGTAGTGTTATATTGTCGTTAATTTATCCTATTCACTTTGGAACCTTTGCAGGTTTATTTTCTAAAATAATATGGGTAGCCTTAGGCATTGCAGCATGTTATGTCACCATTACTGGATTACAACTTTATGCGCACAGGAATGAAAAAGCTAATTCTAGTCGTTGGTTTAGTCGAATGTGTGTTTGGGGATTTTGGGGCTTGCCACTTTGCTCTTTAAGTAGTGCATTTGGTTTCTTTATTAGTGGCAGTTTGGGACTTAATCAAAGTTTTTGGACACCGCTAACCTTCGTTATTGCAGCAGCTATAATAAGTATACTAACACTAGCAATAAAAAATATTAGTTTGCTTAAAAAGGTATTATTGGTGGGAAGTGGGCTGTTTTGTTTATTATTACCTATTCTTCGATTTACTAGCTCAGGGGTAAGTTGGTTGCAAGCATTACAACATAACATGGTTGCTATGATGTTCATTGAATTTATATTATTAGCTTGTTCTGCTTTGTGTTTTTATAGCCTGTATAGAACATTACAGGTAAAAAATAATGCAGATATTACTGAAAGTCCATCGCTTTCATCGCAGGAGGTAGTTTAATGAACCATCTGATTATGACATTACCTTTTATTCTTTTTAGCTTAATAATAATTTTGTTACTCGCTTATACAGACCCTAGACGCAGGCAAATATTTAATAAAGCAGATATTAAAGGTAATACGAAATTTACAATGCGACCTTTTACTAGAAAAATCCTAGCATGGAGCTTATTATTGCCAATTATTCCGCTTATCATAATGGCTAACTATGCTGGAATATTAATGTACTCTGGCGCACTAACTGTTGTGGGTTGGTTTGTGTCTGAATTACCTTCGTCTATTATTTAATCCCAATTTACCCAATGTTTATAAAATGCCATTCACTAACAGTGACTGGCATTTTATTGTGAATAAATCATCAGGAATTATATACAGCCACTTTGCGTCCTCGATCTCAAGCTAAAACTTCGCTGCTAACTATAATCTGATTATTGAGGTCTTATAGTAATACCAATTTGATTAAATTTCTTCCCAACTCAGAACTTAATCAACTTGGTATAAGTAGTTTTGTAGTGATCTTCACTAATGCAATAACAACCCACAAAGCGACAGCAAAAGCGATATCAAATAAAATATATGGCAAAAGATTATCTACCCAATGACCATCTTGCGCTAAAACGGGATTGCTCATTAAGGTCATTAAAGCCAACGTTATAAAAAACGCCGATCTTATTGCTATTTTCGGTAGCGTTTTCAATTTATTATCATGCATCATAAAGGTCACCACAAAATATATAGTTATGGCAAATTTTATTATGCCATTTTGTTTTGCAACTAATAAAATAAAGCATAGCTTGAGGGAGAATGATGATTCTTTCTTTACAGAATCGCTTTTTTTCTGCTAATGCTAATCTTGTATAGCCAAATATATCAGCACCTTCATGCTTTTGCAAATAGAAATCATTATCGTTTGTATTGTTTGGATGAGGCTTTTTCTTATGAATACATTGTGTTTAGTATGTAAGTTAGCTTATAAGCGGTCTTTCTAGAAGGCACTTTAGAATTTTATTATTTATGTACTTAAACTTTTCTGCATAGACTATTTAGATACACAGTATAAACCTGAAAATATCAATAGTATTCTCTTATAAAATGAATGATAATTATTCTCTTTTGTATTTGTGTGATGGGTATATGAGTGATTTAAAACAAAGCGAAACTAATGCGCTAATGATATTTAACATGTTATGTTTAACCGCTATGATGACTTTTATTCCAGTCATTGGTCCTATAGTGCGAGAGCTACACATGTCAGAGTGGCATAGTGGTTTAGTACTCACTGTAGCAGGCGTGTTATGGATGTTAATGGCACGCTATTGGGGACGTTTAAGTGATCGTTTGGGCCGAAGAAAAGTATTATTCAGGGCCGCTATAGGGTATACGTTAAGTTTTTTAATGATGGCCATTGTATTAGAGGTAATGCTTAAGGAGCCACCAGCGTTATGGATTACTTTAACCTTTTTACTATTATCCCGTGGATTAGTAGGGGCTTTTTATGCTGCATTACCCAGTGTTAGTGCAGCTAGAATAGCTGATATTACTGTACCTGATAGACGACCGTCTGCTATGGCAAAGCTTGGTGCAGCCAATGCCGTTGGGATGGTTGTAGGCCCAGCTATTGGAGGTTTACTAGCTAAAGATAGTTTAACGTTGCCATTGTATGTCGCAATTTTGCTACCTATCTTAGGCGTTATATGGTTAGTCAAAAAAGTGCCTAATGATAAAGATCATGTTGCTGTTACGACACCTCCTTTAGCATTAAAAGATAAACGCTTGCGATTGCCTTTATTTGCAATGTTTTTAGCGATGAGCAGTGTGCTTACAGCACAAATGATTGTTGGTTTTTACGCTATGGATGTCATTCATTTAGAAGCTAAAAATGCGGCTCGTGTTGCTGGCTTAGCCATGACTACGGTTGGTCTTGTATTGATTGTGGCTCAAATTATGTTATCTAAAATGAAAGATATTAACCCTAAATGGTGCATTGCTACTGGCGCAACAATCGGTAGTTTAGGTTTCGGTTTAGTTACTATATTATCAGGGGAACTTAGCCTTATTAGTTGTTATGCTTTATCAGCATTTGGTATGGCATTAATATTTCCCTCTGTTCAAGCACTAGCTGCTAATATGGTGAGTGATGAAGAGCAGGGTATTGCAGCAGGCTCTGTTGCGGCGGTTCAAGGTTTTAGTATGGTTATTACGCCTTTAGTTTGTACTTTGGCTTATGAAATTAAGCCACAGCTACCGTATTTGTTAGCTGCGGGTTTATTATTTGTTTTGATGGTATTTATAGCTTTACAGAGAACAAATAATCAGTCATTACAAGTAGGTTCTTTTTAACGATGTTGTGATTTTCACTTCATAATTGTTTAGTAAAAAATCGTGTATCATGCCTATTTGATAAAACTGTGTTGGTGGCTTAAAGCCCTCAGCTTCAATAATAGAAGCAACTTTTTTAGGTGGTAAAATAGCAACATCGACTATTACATGCACTCATTGATATTGATATGTGTACAGAGCCTGTAACATCTGAAGTTATTAGGAAAATGTTGCATACAAATCCTGTTGTTGTAAGACAAAAGATGGCTTTATTAAAAAATGCTGGATTTGTAACGTCAATAAAAGGGTATAATGGTGGTTGGTTATTTGTTGTTAAGCTATTTGAAATTACCTTGTATAATATACATTGTTTAACAGGGGAAGGAGCAATATTTACAATTGGTTTAACGGATGAGCATAATAATTGTCAAATTGAAAACTTAATTCAAACTCGGAATTTTTACTACTCATCAATAAAAATCTAACTATTGGTGTTACGGTGTGGCTGTAATATCAATATTATCTCGTTGTTTCTTTACTTGGTACATAAATTAGGCTGCCATCATCCATTTGGTAAGTTTCTCCAGCTTTAGTACCTTGTCCTTCACCTATTTCACCGTTTGACTCATAGCGGGTAAGTTTTTCTCCTTCTTTAACTGTTATCTTCATATCGGCTTTCCCTGGGTTTTCAATAACAACAACATCCTTATTGTTAAAAGGATTTAAGGGATTAGCGGCAATAACAGCAAGTAGAATACCAATAATTACAAGAAATAAATCAACTAAATTAACTACTGATAAGATGGGGTCGTCTGCTTCATCACTATCAAGAAAGCGCATTTTCTTGCTCCTTCTTGTCACACGCTTTTTCAAGCTCACGAAGTTCTTCTAACAAAAATCGACGTTTTACCGTTAGCACGGCAAAGGTAATACTCGCAGCAACTAAAGACAGTATTACGGCAGAAAATGCAACAACCATATTACTTGATACTTGACTTACTTCCCCTTCGCCTAGTGCCAGCAGAGCAGGGCCAATAGAGATCATAGTTGCTACCAAGCCTAGCATTGGAGAAGTACGAGTAACAATACGTAATCTTTCTAAACGTTTTAATATCCATAACTCTAAATCATCACTCTTAAATTCGGTAAGTGTGTGACTAAAGTTTGCTAGTTCAGAGGCGTAAGTGTTATGTTTTCGTTGCCAAAATTCAGTAATAAATGCTCCTAATGCTAGCAATGAGTAGGCTAGAGAAATTAATATTAATGACATGACTGGAAATAAGAAAAATCGTGTTAAATCGTATAATACACTTTCAAATTCGCTCATTTTTTAGTTCCTATCATTTTAATTCTATTGTGATTTGTTTGTTGTTGTCTTATTGCGCCAGTAATAATTAATCCAAGCATGGCTAAGGCTATAAGTATACGAATAATATTTGATGATGTTTGCATTGGTTCTTCTGTCACTTGTTGTAGTGTTTGTCCTTTCACTGCTTTGCTACCACTGCCTTGGCCTGCATTAAGGCCATATCCACCAACTAAGTCAGATAAAAATTTAGCTGTTTTAGCGGCAACTTGATGTTGTGGATTTTCTTCTAATAACTGTTCGTATCTTATTGCTAATGCTGCTTTAGCTTGTTCACTTGCTTGCCAGTAATCTTTGCGAATAGCCTCTGCCATACGTTCAATAATTTGCATTTGTGTAACAGGTTGTTGTTCATCAAACCACTCATTAAGGCCTAACTTATATTTGTCTTCTATATATACTTGGCTAATTGCTTCCCACTGATCATTACGAATAACATCTGGTGCTGTTGCTTGCCATCCAAATACGTTATTGACTGTATCTAAAATCTCTAGTGCGCCAGCATAACCTTCTCCTTGCATCGCCGTTATCCAAGTAGGGTTAAGATATCGTGCTCGCATTTCTTCACTAATAAAGTCTGCAGCGCTAACAATTCGTCCTGTTGTTTGACGTAAATCGCTCACGTATAACGCGGGTGATTCTCCGTTAATTGAGCGCACAGCCGCAGCCATTCCCCCTAAAAATTCAAACGGGTGGTCAGTTGATAACATGCCATGAAGGTTACTTGAACGAGACATAATTGCGGCATCAACGCCTTTAAGCTGTTGTCCAAATAAGTTAATGCCTTGACCAACACTAATTCCCCAACCACTACGTCCGTAGCCATATTGCAATCGTGCTAGGTATTGCTTGGCTAATGCTCCATCGCCTTCCCAAGAGGTTGAATCCATGGCTAAGCTGGTAACGCCTGTTCCGTAATCTCCAGGTTGGTTACTAAAAATTCTGAGTTTGGCTAGTGTTTTAGCTTCTGCTTGGCTAATGCCTTTGCTAATTAACTCAGTTTCAGTAGTTTGGCTATTAACAGCAATGATATTGCCATCATCAAGTGCAATTAAGCGTGCTATAGCATCTGCTAGTAAGCCCATAAAGCCATCAAACTGATCACGATAAACACTGGTTACTTGAATCACTACATCAATACGGGGATGAGCAAGTTGTTCTTGTGGAATAATATCAAAATGGCTAACTCTACCATTACGTGCCCATACAGGTTTTAATCCTAATGCACGTAGTACTTGCCCTTCAACCACGCCCATATGACGTTGAGCTTCACCAGACCATAATGAAAATGCGAGCTTATCGGGGTATTCTTTATGCTCTGTTTTATAACCTTTAATAAGCTGCTCAAACATTTTTTCACTGGCTTTGTATGCTGACGGTGTTGGTATTTTAAGTGGATCAAACCCATAAAGATTAGTGCCGTTTGTTGTTTCAGGCATACGCACTGGATCACCACCTAAACCTGCAGTAATAAATTTGCCGTTAAGCGCATTTAGTAATGCGGGTATTTCTTGATTGTTTTTGAGGTGTTCGTAGTTCACTTGTGCTGTTTTCAATAGTTTTATGAGTGAATCATTATCTTTAGGTAATTCGCTGTCAATCACAGCTTTTCTTAACAAGTTCATTGCCCGACTTTGTTTTATATTATCAATGCCTGTCGCTAAAAACTCTTCAGCATTTTCACCTGCTGCAATTAAGTAATCAGGTCCTAGCTGTTGTAAAAGCGTTAACAGTAAATGCTCTGGTTCGGCACTTTGGCCGTAAGTATGTAAACCTAATGGGGTAACTGTGGCTGCTAGGGCATGTAAATGATCGTGTAATGCTTGATAAAAACTGCCAAAGTCAGCGTTTATTTGTTTATCATTAAAACCAAGTTCAATATCTAACGACATATTTTTAGCTTGTGTTATTAAAGTGGCTTGCACTTCGTTTTTTACTTGTCCTTCAGACAGTAATTCATATTCATGGATTAATCCGTGAATATCTAATAGTTCTTTGTATAAACCAGAAGGGGCAAATGAGGGGGTTTGATGACTAATTGTTGTTGCGCGACCACGACGTCTTGCTTGTAATGCCTCAGTCACATTGTCTTGAACATAAGGGTAAATTACGGGAATATTACCTAAAGTTAAAAAGGGGTAGTCATAGGCGCTAAGTCCTCGTGCTTTACCCGGTGTCCATTCTTGTGTGCCATGTGTACCAAAGTGAATTAATGCATCTGTTTGGCGTAATTGTAATGCAAGGTAAGCCGCTAAATAATAATGATCTGGAGGTACTTTGGTGTCATGAGTATCAGCTCCGACTTTTCCTGAACGAGGTGGCTGTGGCATGACCAACAAATTTCCCCAATTTGCTGCAGGTATAACAAATGCTGATTGATCATTAATGTTTCGTAATGCCCAATGTGAGTCAGGTTTTCCCCATTTATTTGTTACTTCCTGCTGAATAAATTTGGGTAATTTGTTAAACCAGACTAAATAGTCATCAATAGAAATACTGATAGCTAAGCCTTGCTGCCAAAGATCGAGTAATTTTTCAGGATGATATAAACCGCCAAGTAATAATTTAGCTTGGCTAATTATATTTTCTTTTGTTTGCGTATCAACTTGATAACCTGCCGTAAGTAAGCTGTTGGTGACTAAAGCTAAACTGGTTGGAATATTAAGATTAGAGGCGGATATATTTTCTTCTCCTGATGGTGTATTCCAAAACATTAGAGCAAGTTTTTTGTCTTTGTTAGGTAATGTTTGTAACCGAACTAAAGTGTTTAATTTGCCAAGTAATAATGGCACCTGTTCTTCAATCAGTTGAGCTTCACCATCTTTGATTGCTGCAATCACTAATGGATCTGTCATGCCCCAACCTTCTGGCACAGACATTAAGGTTGCAGCAGTACTTGCAGCAAGCCCTTCTGGTGATGATAACCACTCTTTTTTACTACCACCACGATAAGTAAATGCTTGTAATATTGGTACATTTAAATGTAAAAATTCAGCTTTACGTGCTTCTCCATTTTGCATGTGAGTCATATTAACCATTACACTTGGCTTAGTATCCTGCCAAAATTTAGTTAGTCCATTATCATCAGCACTTTCAAACCACATAAAAACAGGGGTGAATCCTGCTTGTTTTGTCTGTATATATAGCTCATCTAACAGCTTTGTTTGCATATCACGTATTAAACTATTAGAAATTACAAAACCAATGAGTGGTGCTTCTTTTAGTGAAACATCGCTGGATAAAAACTCAGATAAACTAGCATACGCCGTATTTGGTGTGTAAACCCCTTGTTTTTTTAACTGAACAACCGTTGGTAAAGTGATATTTTTTTTACCATCAGCCAGTTCTTTAATAACTGAAAATAATGACTGATAGTTTTGTGTTGTTCCATTGGCATAATAACCAATTAAACTACGGGCAACGTTAGGAGATAGTTGACCAAAGCTTGGTCTACCACCTCCTACCTGAATCCAGGGTACGCTAAGCCCAGCCGTGCCTTCTGGTAAAGCTGCTTCGGCAGCCGCTCTGTCTGACGGTCTAGGACCGTCTAGAATAACTAATGAAGCATTATTTATTCTTTGTTCAGATAAGGGGCCTACGTTTTGAGCATAAACATAATCAACTGTAATGCCGTATTCTTTACTAATGAGTGCTAATTGATGAAATTTACCTGCGGTGACAAAATCAGATGCAACAATAAGTACTTTTTTAGGTGAAGTAGCTAAGACAGAACTAGTCAGAAAACACATCAATAAGGTTAAAAATTTAGTCATGATTAAAAACTTACCTGTGTGCCTAAATAAAGTGTACGACCTTGTTCAACAAACTCAAATTCATCTGATTCATCGGGTAAATAGACATCTGTTAAGTTTTCAATACTAGCGCGAAATAACCATTGAGGGTTTATATGGTAGCTAGCGCTAAGATGTAATAGTTGATAACTTGGTAATTTCGCATCATCAAGGTGCTGTTCGCCAACATATTCTAAACGTAATTGTGTATCTATATTTTCAACGGGTTGCCAAACTACTTCAGCATAACCTGAAATTTTAGGTTTGTTTTCTAATGCTTTATCTTCAGTATCGTTACGTGCATCAAGATAGTTCGCATTGGTTGAAACGCTTATTTTATCAGAGACTTGCCAAAATGCATTTACTTCGGTACCAGATAAAGTTGCGCTTTCTATATTTCTATAATTACGTAATGCCCCGCGTCCATCACAACCAGATATACAAAAAGTCTCAATGAGGTCTTCGGCTTTTGTTTTAAATAATGTTGTGGTTAAATGCCAGTCTTTATTGCCGTACCTTGCTGATATTTCGTAAGATTTATTTGTTTCAGGCTGTAAATCAGGATTACCTACAATGTAGAATAAACCACCTGCTGCAGAGGTTTCATATTCGCTTGAAAGCTGCTTTAAACTAGGTGCTTTAAAGCCTTCACCGTAGCCTCCTTTAATAACCCAATTGCCTTGGCTCCAAACCAGATAGGCACGAGGACTTGATTCCCAACCATAAATATCGTGATGATCAAATCTACCACCTAATAATAGTGACAGTTCATCATTGATCGCCCAGTCATCTTGAATAAAGGCCGATTGTTGAATAGATTGATTCTCACCTTTGTCATTAACGACACTATCTTTAAGATTTTGACGTAGCCATTGGCCGCCAAATTGTACATGATGCATATCCCAAGTAGTGCCTAATTTAATATCTGCTATATCTTCAGTTATTTCACTGGGACTAGTGACTGATATGTCATTTGTACGTGTGTTTTCTCGATCAACTTCTGTGCGGTAAACCCGCACAGTTGAATCACCCCATGACCAATAACCTTGATGTTGTAATGATAGTTGCAAGCGATCAATTTTATCTTTGAACACATAGTAAGTAGATCTTGAAATAGTGTCTCGCCAACGATTATCATTTATTAAGGCAACAGATGCATTTAATGTTTGATTTTCTGTGGTAGCCCAATCCATTTGTAAACGCAGATTATCAGTTTTATGTCCCTCAATATCTGACTGATTAACATCTGCACGGCTAGGAACATCTGTTTGGTATTCTCGTACCGCTGATATCCTTATGGATAAGTCATCATTAATTGAACCCGATGTTGAAGCATTGGCACTATAACTTTTCGATTCTTCATCAGATAATTGTTGCCCTCCATTTATCGCTAAACTACTTCGCCACTCTTTAGTAACCTTTTTGGTAATAACATTGATAACTCCTCCTAAGGCATCAGACCCATATAGTGCTGAAATTGGTCCTCGAACTACTTCAATTCGCTCTATATCATTCACAGGTACTGAATTAAGATCAAAATTAGAGTGAGCAATTAAATCTGTTGAGCCACCTACGCGTTGCCCGTCAACTAATATAAGAGTTTGATCTGAATCCATACCTCTAATTTCAATGCCTTTGCGGCCAAAACCTACGGCAGTAAGGTTTATGCCAGTTTGTCCACGTAAAGCATCTGACAAATTCATTACCACACGTCGGTTTAAATCTTCTGGATTAACAACGCTGATACTGGCAGGTGCAATACTAAGTAATTTCTCAGATGAGCTTGAGGTTACAACAATTTCCTCAATATCTTGCTCATCACTTAGCGCAAGAGCCGAGAGTGGAACAAAAGCGAAATAGAGTAAAGTATAGGTAAATTTATTCATAGTGATATTGTTACATAATTAGTGACTAACAAATGTCAGTACATAGGATTAAAAAAAAATGAGCCAATAGGCTCAAAGAGAGTAAATTTAATAAACACGCGGATGATAATTGATATGATATAACATATCAATTTATTTGTGAGTTAAATATATAAATATGATTATTTCGCTTAATTTGGATTTATCTGAAATTATGGAAAATAATTTTTCAACGACATAAGTTTGGTTTTTATCTTTAGCATCAGAGGGCAGAGGTAGCACCTCAATTTGAGCCTGAATTTAAGTGAGCATTTGTTTTATTAAAAATTTTTAAATACAGCTTGCAAATACAAATGATAATGATTACCATTTGCTTGTATTGTTAGGGCTCTATAAGTTGATAATAGAGCATTCACGTTTTAAAAAAGTATTGTTATTTTTATATAGTTCGTAAGTGAGGTAGCTTAAATGGAGCGCCAACAATGGCAAGTATTGTTAAAACTTGGAAATGATTGTTTTCACGATAAAGCTTGGAATGAAGCTGAGTTTTTTTATAGTGAAGCCTACGATTTATTAGCTTTTTCATATCGTAATAATCCGATGTGTGCTGACACATTAATGGCGTGGGTTTGTTCTTGTCATAATTTATCAACACTTTATGAACATCAGGGTAATATACGTTTAGCATTAAGATTTTTAATGGTTCCACATGAGTACTTATTAGAGATAACTAACTCAAAGATAGATGATGAAGATGTAAAATTAATTGCTTTCAAAGGGCTTTCTTTCACGTTAAAACCGATATTAGCGTTTAATAAAAAACATCCCATTTGTGATGATTGTATAGAAAGATTCACATCACTTAAGCTTTTGTTAGAACAACAAAAAAATGTTATTCATTAAAAATAAGGAAATTTATAATGATTTTTAAGTTATTACCGTGTTAAAAACTAAAACAGAAAAAGTATGAATGCTTCAATAAGCCTTGTTATGGCTAAAGTGTATTTATTTACCAATAAAGTATCTTTGCCTAATTATAAAAGAATGTTATTACCTGTATTCATTTGTATCTTATTTCTTCAAGCTAAAACTCAAGAAATTATACTTAGAGTGTTGGCTGATGCATTTTGGCAAGTAGGTGTTTTTGTTGCTTTTACTCTTGTTATTTACCACTTATTTGCGAGTAAATTAAGTTGTTTATATGTTAATAAGCAAGGTAAACGTAAGCATTTTCATGAAGTAGTTATTGCAAGTGTTATGGGAGTATTACCTGGCTGTGGCGGCGCCATTATAGTTATAACGCAATTTGTAAGCGGTCAAGCTGGGTTTGGATCTGTTGTCGCTGTGCTAACGGCAACAATGGGTGACGCTGCATTTTTACTTTTTGCAACTAAACCTTTGACTGGTTTTTTTGTTGCTACGGTATGTTTATGTGTGGGTATTATGTCAGGTATTATCGTTAATATGATACACGAACCTAATTTTTTACGCTCTTCAGTGAAAAAGGCAGATGATAAAAAAATAATTGTTCCCACTTTAATAGAACTTCCTAAACCTTTAAAAGTACAAGGTATACTTTGGAAATGGTTGCTAATACCTTGTGTGATTATTAGTTTTTTATTGGCCGCTCAAGTTGATGTTACTTCATTGCTTGGCATGAGTGATATAGCATTGCAAATAATAGGTGCGCTATTAAGTTTTGGATTAATTGTATTATGGGCTGTAACGCTTGAGGTAACAAACTTTGAGTCAATAGTAGCGGAAGATACAAAATCAAGACATAACAAAGTTTTTCAAAAAGTTGCTATAGATACTAATTTTGTTGTTAGTTGGGTAGTGGTGGCGTTTTTAATTTTCGAATTAGTTTTGCTGTATGGTAATTTACAAGTAAGCGATCTTTTTAAAAACTTTAGTACAATATCACCATTCATCGGTGTACTTATCGGAATGATTCCTGGCTGCGGCCCTCAAATAATCACAACTTCATTGTATTTATCTGGTGCAATACCACTATCTACCCAAATAGGAAATGCCATTAGTAATGATGGCGATGCTTTGTTTCCTGCTATTGCCTTATCACCAAAAGTAGCATTGTTTGCTACTGTTTATTCATCAATTCCAGCATTAATCGTTGCTTATAGCTACTTTTGGTTATTTGAGTAAACCTGATTTACCACATATATAAAAAATTTAAGATTTGTTTGCTATAGCATGGTAGATAAGGTTTTGAAAAAGGAAAGGATATTTATCAATGATCTTTTCCTTTGACTATAGTTTATTGTTAATATAGTGAAGAAAATTAAGAATATAAAAGAATCTCACCCTTATGCGCTTTGACTATCGAATTGTTTTTATTATTACTACATTGCTTTTTACTTTATCATCAAGCTTGATGATTATTAATTATGTAGACTCAGTCGAATTTACAAGAAAACAATTAAAAAACAGTTCGTTACCCTTAACTGTTGATAATATTTACACAAAAATTCAAAAACAGATTATTGAGCCTAATTTAATCGCTTCAATGATGTCTCATGATACTTTTATGAAAAATTGGCTTGTTCATGATGAAAATGACGTTGATCAAATAACCCAATATTTGCAAACTATTACCAGTAAATATCAGGTCTTTACTTCTTTTCTGGTTTCTGACAAAAGTCAAAATTATTACACGGATAATGGATTATTAGAAAAAATATCGGTTAGTAATGAAAATAATGCTTGGTATTTTAATTTTAAAGAGAAGCCTGAAGAAAATGAAATCAATATTGATTACAATTCATTCATGGGAAAATCATTAATTATGTTTATGAATCATAAAATATATGATGATAAGTCTCGCATGATTGGTGCAACAGGAGTCGGCTTAAAAACATCTTATATTAACGATATGTTAAAGTATTTTCGTGAACGTTATCATTTTAATGTTTTTTTTATGGATAATTCAGGCGATGTACTTATTTCTGAAGATGGTGGAAAGTTTAGTTACCATGCAGAATTAAAAAAATTAGTACCAGAGATCAAGAATAAAGAAAAAAAAATATTTGAGTATACTGATTCAGATAAGTCATATTTGTTTACGATAAAGTATATTGACGAGTTAGATCTTTATTTAATTGTAGGCGCAAAAGTCGATCACTTTACTCAATCGGTGAAAGATGCATTTTATTTTAACATGATGATTTCTATCTTCATTACTTTACTTATTACTCTAATTGTAATTTTATATATTAAAAGCATTCATCGTAAACTTCATAAACTTGCTAGCTATGACGCTTTAACAGGCCTACCTAATAGGCGAACTTTTCATAATCAATTAGAATATTTAATTTCTCATAAGGATCGTCGCCATCAAAATATGTCACTTGTTTTTATTGATATTGATGATTTTAAAGTTATCAATGATGTGCAAGGTCATGAGGTTGGTGACAAGGCACTTGTTCTTGTTGCTGCCACATTAGAGGGGGCCTTAAGAAAAACTGATTTTATTGCCCGTTGGGGTGGTGAAGAGTTCATTGTTTTATTAATCGATACGTCGTTTGAGAGTGCAAAACTGATAGCTGAGCAGCTAAGAGTAAAAATAGAAACGAATAATTCTTTGGCTCAGCAAGTAAAGAAAAAAATAACCATTAGCTTAGGTGTTACTCAAGCAGACGATGATGATGATGCGGATTCTTTATTTAAACGTGCTGACAAGGCTTTATATGAAGCAAAAAATACAGGCAAAAACCAAGTGATAGCCATTGAAAAATCATCTACCAATAGTTAATTCTTATTTTTGTTAGGTGCTTCTCTATCTATTGTAATATGAAGTCAAATAATTCTTGGAGAGGTATGTTTCAATTTAACCGTGATAGTAATAATGCCATTTTATTAGCGGGTATTTTCGCTTTAGTTGTTGGTGTGGGTGTTGCTCGTTTTGTATTTACCTCGCTTTTGCCCGCTATGCTTGAAGATACAATTACTATCGCTTACGCAGGCATACTTGCTTCAATTAATTATTTGGGTTATTTAGCAGGGTCTATTTTTTCAATTTTTATTAAAGATATACATTCTAAAGTTAAATACTTTAGATTTGGTCTATTGGTATGTGTTGTTTCTTCTTTTGTTTTAGGTATTACTGAAAATAGTTTCATTTGGATGATTGCTAGGTTGATTGCTGGATTTGGTGCTGCAATGGCACTTGTAGTTGGATCTTCAGTGGTGATGCTCAAATTAAAGTCGACAAATAAAACTAAGGCAATGGGAATACATTTTAGTGGTTTAGGTTTTTCAATAGTCGTTACGGATATTGTAATGCGAGCTGTTTTTTATTATGGCGGTGACTGGCGAGATGCATGGCTTACATTAGCTTTAGTTGGGGCTTTTTTATCTTGTTATTCCGCCTATATTTTACGGTTTGATAAACAACCAAAAAACGAAATAGTGAAACATAAATTTGATAAATCATTATTTTCTCCCATGGTTATTATTTTGATTTTTGCTTATTTTACTGAAGGTGTAGGCATGGTTGTACAGGCTACATTTCTACCTGATATAGTCAATTCGTTAAAAGGGTTAAACGGTTATGGTGGCTACGTATGGTTGGTGGTTGGTCTTGCGGGTATTCCATCTTGTGTTATTTGGATGCGTTTAGCGCACCGTTTTGGCAGTATAAATATTATGATTGTTGCCATGTTATTGCAAGTTGTTGGTATTTTAATTCCTACATTGTCTAGCAGTATTATAATGAACATTATTAGTGGGTTGTTGTATGGCGCAACATTTATAGGATTAGTTGCTTTGTTTATGAATTTTGGTGGACAACTTTCACACAAAAATCCTGTATTTATTATGGGAGCAATAACCTCGGCTTATGGTGTAGGTCAAATTATTGCACCATTGTATTGTGTGGTTTTAATAGAACAATTTAGTAACTACCATTATGCCTTGTATTTAACAGCGTTTATTGTTTTGTGCGGTATTCTATTGTTAATTTACGCATTGCGTAACGTAAAAGAAGCAAAACAATGTATGCAATAGAGTATTAGTTATCTTTCAATAATTCGTTCAAAAGGTGGTAAAGAGTCAAGCAGTTGTTTGCCATAACGTTTGGTCACTACGCGTTTGTCCATTAAAGTTATTACCCCTTCATCCTTTTCATTGCGTAATAATCGTCCACAAGCTTGCACAAGTTTTTTAGAGGTGTCGGGCACTGATAGACTCATAAAAGGGTTACCTCCTTTTGTGGTAATATATTCTGCTTGGGCTTGTTCAACGGGAGATGTTGGCACTGAAAAAGGTAGTTTAGTAATGATTAAGTTATTTAAATAGTTACCTGGTAAATCTAACCCTTCCGAAAAACTTTGGGTGCCGAAAATAATACTAGCTTTGTTATCATCACATTGTTGTTTATGATGTTCAATAATATGTTGGCGAGAGTGTTCTCCCTGAACAGCAATATCAAGTTTGTATTTGTCTCTAAGTGCTTGTGCGACTTTTTCCATTTGCCAATAAGACGAAAATAATACTAAGGTTGCACTACCGTGATCTATATATTTAGGTAATTTTTCAATAAGCTCATCGGTAAACTTCAAGGCACTAGGTTCGTTAATCATATTGGCAACCACAAGCTGCGCGTTGTTTTGATAATCGAATGGTGAAGTAACTTGTTGATATTGGCTTCCGTCATTATTTTTTAAGCCAGCTTGAAAACGAAAATGATCAAACGAATTTAAAGCAAGTAAGGTTGCAGAGCATAATACAGCACCTTCACATTGGCTCCATAATTTATCTTCTAAGGTAAAACCTACTTCTATTGGTGAGGCGCATAGTAAATAGTCTTGGCGGGCATTAGCTTTTATTGGGGGGTGTTTTTGAATCCATCTTGCCATAGGTGCAGCTTTGTCACTGTCGGTTTTGGCGTACATATGCCAAAGCGCTTGTAAATTTTCCAGTCGTTGCAACATAAAACCTGCTTCGCTCAATACAGGTTCGGCAAGATACATTTTACAATCGCCATCTTTAACCGCTTCAATTAAGGCATTGTAGAGTTTATTTAAATGGCTCAATGATTTTTTACTGAGCTCATTACAATCTTCCGCCCAATTCTTTAATGTTTTAGGAATAATACCATTGTCAAATCGGTAAACTTGCTCATCTTTTTGATTGAAATTGCTATTATTCTCAGTGCCGTTTTCTGCAAAATATATTGAGGCGTTATTGTCAACAAAGGTGAGGACTTTTTGCATTTCTATGAGTAAATCTTGACAATCATCACTAAGTTTAAGTGCTGGCGAAATGGCGCGTTGTGATTTGATTAGCTTAGCCATTTTATCGCCAGTTTCCCTAAGTTTTGTTAACCATTCAATTGCGCCACGTAAGGTGATATTAGCACTTGAGTGATCACGGGTTACTTTAGGTAAATGATGGGCTTCATCAATAATGTAAAAAGTTTCATCGGGCGCTGACAATATTCTTCCGCCGCCTAATTCAAGATCAGCCAATAATAAACTATGATTCACCACTAATACGTGTGCTTGTTCCATGGTTTCACGTGCTTTATGAAACGGGCAATGTTGGTGTTCAGGTAAGGTTTTCAAACAGCTGTGTTTATCACTTTGTACTTGGGACCAAATATGATGTGCAATAGGGGTTTTCCATGAATCAATATCGCCATGCCATGAGCCATCGGTTAATGCTTTATGCATAGCATTTAAGGTACGAATATCACTGGCTTTGGGTTTTTCAGCAAAGGTAAAGCCTACTTGGGGCGAGTCAGTGGCAACAGCTTGCGTGAGTTTTTGACGGCAAACATAACGTTGACGCCCTTTAACTAAAGCAAAATCAAATTTTAGCCCCGCGTGTTTTTTCAAAAAAGGTAAGTCTTTATCTACTAATTGTTCTTGTAATGCGACGGTGGCAGTGGAAATACATACTTTTTTGTTACGTGTTAGTGCCAGTGGAATTGCACCTAAGCTATAAGCAAGTGATTTACCCGTACCAGTGCCAGCTTCTATTGTTATAATTTTTCGGTTTTTATTGTATTCACCGGCTAAAGTTTTTGCTATTTCAGCAATGAGAAAAGTTTGCTGTTTTCTGGGATTAAAATGGCTTAAATTTTCACCAATAGCTTTATAAGATTGACGAATTAGTTGTTTTAACTTGTCTGTTAGCATTTAGCGCGGTTTCCATAAAACAGATAAATAAGATATAGTGCTGTATATAATAACAGCTTTTTGTTGTTTCTTCTTAATATTTTTATATTGTTTCATAAAAGGTCAATTAAATTGTCGCAACATATTCAAAGTGGTTTTTTATTAAGTCGTCACGTACAAGACAAAGGTAATACTTTGCAGATCACGTTATGGTTAAAAACACATACTGGTGCGCAAAAGTTGGTGATTGATAATGAACTAGCCGTTTTTTTTATAGAAGAAACAAACGTTAATTATGCTGTTGACCTTTTAAAACAACATGATATTACGTTGATTAAACAACAAAACTTGGCTTTACAAACGTTTACGCAAACCCCAGTGCATGGCTTTTACTTTGCTAATTTAGCACAGTTTTATCGCGCTAGAGACTGCTTGAAAGCAAAACAAATTAAATGTTATGAAGATGATATACGCCCCGATGATCGGTATTTAATGGAGCGGTTTATTACTGCAGATATAGATTTTATTTGTACTCCTCAAGTGAAGTGTAAAAAATCAAAAGACATGTTATCAATTCATTTGACCATGTTATCGCTTGATATTGAGTGTTCAATGACAGGAGAGCTGTATTCTATTGGGCTTTATGCAAATAATACGAATACAGACAACCACCTTGGAATAGCCTCTAATAAAAATATTACCAGTGAATTAACTTGCGTATTAATGATAGGTAAACCAGAACCTGATGCTGCGCCTTATATTATTTGGGTTGAAAATGAAAAACAGTTATTAATTGAACTGATAAAGCAAATTACTATTATTGATGCGGATATACTGATTGGTTGGAATGTTATTAACTTTGATTTTAATTTATTACAGAAACGTTGTGATCTGCACAAGGTTAAATTTGCTATAGGACGCGATGCTACCGCGCCACGTTGGCGTACTAATAGCAATAATACGGATCAACAGTTTATTGAAATAGCTGGGCGTGTTGTGCTCGACGGAATAGATTTACTGAGAACGGCTACGTATAGTTTTCCAAGTTTTTCGCTTGATAATGTAGCGAATACATTATTGGGAATAGGAAAGAAGGTTGATGATGTTGATAATAGAGTGGATGAAATCACGGATAATTTTTTGCATAACAAGCAGGCTTTAGCGGCTTATAACCTTGAAGATTGTCGTTTGGTGTGGCTCATTTTTGAAAAAACACAACTGTTAGAGTTTGCCCAGCTTCGCGCTCAATTAACTGGGCTTGCAATCGACAGAATCGGTGGGTCGGTAGCGGCGTTTACCAACCTTTATTTACCTAAGTTGCATCGTAGTGGTTACGTTGCGCCAAATATGGGGGACGGTGTTTCAGATCTAATTTCGCCAGGTGGCTATGTAATGGACTCTATTCCAGGCTTATATGACAATGTTTTAGTGCTTGATTTTAAATCACTTTATCCTAGTATTATTCGCACGTTTAAAATAGATCCTATGGGGTTAATTGAAGGACTTATTGAAAATAAGCAAGTTAATAAACAAGTAATAAAGGGGTTTGATGGAGCATACTTTTCACGCACTAAACATTTTTTACCTGATATCATCACTTCGCTTTGGTCCGAACGTGATAAAGCTAAGTTGCAAAAAAATGCTGCTTTGTCACAAGCCATAAAAATTATTATGAATAGTTTTTATGGCGTTTTAGGATCAACTGGCTGTCGGTTTTTTGATCCCCGTTTATCAGGGTCTATTACAAAACGTAGCCATGAAATATTAAAGGCCACTAGCAAATGGATTGAAGAAAAAGGCTTTCGTGTGATCTATGGTGATACAGATTCTATTTTTGTGCATGTAGGTAAAAATAAAACCGCTTTTGAGTGCAAAGCACTAGGTGTTGAATTACAGGATTTTATTAATAAGAAATGGCAACAAATCTTAGCAAATGAGTTTGATTTATCTTGTGATTTGGAAATTGAGTTTGAAACACATTTTACTAAATTTTTAATGCCAACGATCCGTGGCCGAGATGTTGGAACAAAGAAACGTTACGCTGGTTTAATTACACTAGATGAGAATGTTTTAGATGGCGAGGTTTTAGAAAACAAACAAGTTAGCACACAACACAATAGGGCAAAAAGGCGAACACAAAAGCTTATTTTTAAAGGGTTGGAAAGTGTTAGAACAGATTGGACAAAGCTTGCTAAAGAGTTCCAACAAACCTTATATTTAAAAATTTTTAATCAAGAGCCAGTCAATGATTATATTAAAAATACAGTTGATAAAACGATAAAAGGTGAATTTGACGACAAACTTGTTTATCGCAAGCGAATTAGAAGAAAGTTGAGCGACTATATTAAAAATGTTCCACCACATGTGAAAGCTGCCCGCCTAGCCGATGACATGAACAGAAAGCTTGGTAAACCATTACGTTATCAAAAGCGCGGTTGGATTGAATATTACATTACTGTCAATGGGCCACAAGCGGTAGAATATTTGTCATCTCCCTTAGATTACCAGTTTTATATCGACAGACAATTATGTGCAGTTGCCGATGGCATTTTACCATTTATAGGAAGTAGTTTTGGGCAAATAACTGATGCCCAGTTAGGTTTGTTTTAGTCACTTTCGTAATACAGGAACTATATAGATGTATTTCTTCTAAATTTAAATGAGATAACAGGTGAAAAGTACGTTAATTCAAGGTATAAATACAAGTAAGTTTTAGATGGCTAGATAGCTATTTATACCAATGCACATTTTAAAATTTTTTAAACATAGGTGTTTAAGATACATGAAACAAAATACTAAAATTGTAACAGCAGGCCGCAAAGCTAAATGGACAAATGGCGTTGTAAATCCCAGTGTTACTCGTGCTTCAACTGTGGTATTTAATACAGTAGATGAAATGAATAGTGCTTTAAAAAATAAGCATAACCAAACGATGGTTTATGGTCGACGGGGTACTACAACCGCTTTTGCTTTTAGCGATGCCATGACAGAACTTGAAGGTGGCGCAGGGTGTGCACTTTATCCATCAGGAACTGCAGCTATTACCAACGCAATATTGTCTTTTGTTGCAAGTGGTGATCATATTTTGATGGTGGATAGTGTTTATGAACCGACTCGTGACTATTGCGATAAAATACTAACTAAAATGGGAGTGGAAACTACCTATTATGATCCGTTGCTTGGTGCAGATATTGAAGCCTTAATTCAACCTAATACTCGTATTGTCTTTTTAGAATCTCCAGGTTCTATTACGATGGAAATACAAGACGTTCCTACCATCGCGAAAATAGCCCATCAACATGATTGTATTGTAATGCTTGATAACACGTGGGGCGCAGGCATTAACTTTAAACCTTTTGAGTATGGTGTTGACATCAGTATACAAGCTGCAACTAAGTACATTGTTGGGCATTCTGATGTAATGCTAGGCACAGCAACAGCAACTGACAAATATTGGCCACAGTTACGCGATAATAGTTATTTAATGGGGCAATGTACATCACCTGATGATCTCTACCTTGCATTACGTGGTATTCGTACTATTGGTGTGCGTTTGAGGCAGCATCAAGAAAGTGCGTTAAAAGTTGCGAATTGGTTAAAAGACAGGTCAGAAGTGGATACTATCTTACATCCTGCTTTTGAATCTTGCCCTGGGCATGAATTTTTCAAACGTGATTTTACAGGGTCAAATGGTTTATTTTCTTTCACGTTAAATTGTGGCAATAAAGCGGCTCTTACTGCATTTTTAGATGGTTTATCGCATTTTAAAATGGGCTATTCATGGGGAGGCTTTGAATCACTTATTTTAGGAATAACGAGTGTTGATTCGATTCGTAGTGCAACACAATGGACAGCTAAATATCCATTAATTCGTTTGCATATTGGTTTAGAAGATGTCGATGATTTAATTGAGGATTTAGAACAAGCTTTTGTTCGTTTTCATGAGAAATTATAGTTCAACCACTCGAAATAGTCAGTTGTGTTAACTTGAAAAAAATATTGGCGCTTGTTGCAATGGCAATAGGCGCCAATTAGAGACTATCAGCTAAACTTATTTACATAGCGTATTTTATTTACCAAGTAACATAAATATTTTTTTGGCTATGTCTGTATTATCTTGTAAACCGTTAAATAATTTACTCTGTTTACCAAAAGCAAATACTGGTACGTCAATCGCAGTATGTCCGCTAGAAGTCCAGCCGCTATTAGTGCGTTTGTCCATAATACTTTTTATAGTTTTGATTAATGCCAACTCACTTGCTGACATTTTTTCACTTTGATACATATTGTTAGTTTTGTCGAGTTTGGCGTTGTGTTTGCTGTCATTAAGTAAGTTTAATTCGTCTTGAGATAATTCAAAATTAAATAGTGATGTTGTATTTTCTGCTTTGATGTCATTATTTGTTAATTGTTTGGCAATATAATTAACTGAATGTTTCATTGTGCGTAAATTAGCAGCATTCCATTCGTATTTACCGTTTGCAGCAATGGTAAAACCACCCGTACTATGATCGGCAGTAATGATAACAAGCGTATCAGGATTATGCTTAACAAAATGCTCTAAATACTCAATTGTTTTGGCTAAATCATCAATTTCGGCCATTGCGTCACTAATATCATTACCATGGCCTGCCCAATCAATTTGGCTGCCCTCTATGAGCATAAAAAAACCATTATCAGCTTTATTATCAGAATGTTGTAAGTCTATTAGATGATGAAGACCCGCTTTAGTCATAGCAGATAAACGATGTTTATTTGAATCATCTAACGCCCAAGGTAAGCCTGTATCAGCAAAAAGCCCCAACACTGGTTTGTTCTTTGGAAAATTAGCTAAATCATCATAATTATCAATATAGTGGAAACCTGCTTGTTTAAACTCATTGACTAAATTTCTGTCTTCACGAATAAAGTATTTCCAACCGCCACCAAGGTATAGATCGGCTTTGATGCCCTCATCAATATAACTATCGGCAATTTCATTATAGTTTTTACGGTATTCATTATGTGCGAGATACGAAGCTGGAGTAGCATGGTTGATTTGAGAGGTTACGACAACACCCGTTTTTTTCCCTTGTAATTTTGCCCACTCCAATACGGTTTGAACGTTTTTTTTATTTACATCAACACTAATAGCACCATTGTAACTTTTTACACCTGTAGCTAACGCCGTAGCGGCTGCTGCCGAATCAGTAACCACCCCTGATATAGGCGCAGGATAAGTACTAGACATACCTTTTAAGTAACGGTCGAAAACAGTTTCCTCTATTTCTGGTGTAACGGGGTTGTCATTGAAGTAACGATAGGCCGATGTATAAGCTGGTCCCATACCATCACCCACAACCATAATAATATTCTGTGGTGTGGAGCTTGTTACTGTATTTGCACTTTGTGCAGTATTACTTTCTGTTTTTACTGTTTTATTCATGTGAGCATTGTTTGCGCAAGATACGCAAAGTAAAGATATTGTTAACGCTGATAAAACAAATTTCATTTTCTATAGTTCCTTTTCTAAAATTATAGGGTTAATTCAAGATCAACCCACACTAATCTGTGGTCTGACGAAGCGGCTCTGTCTTTGATTAAACGATAGGTTTCATCTTTTTTTTGTGGCCAAAATACACCAGAATTTTTTATCGTAAAGTCGAGTGCAGAAGGTAGTACATAATCTGCTCGCATCCCCCAGTATGCCGTATGGTATTTGGCATTATTATTATCGGTTCTATACAATTCCCCGCCAATACTTGTGGGCATTGGGTCTTGTAGCTTATTGTTTGTTAATAGTGACTTTATACCTGAATTTATTGCATCACCTTCTACGCTTGACGCATTTTGATCGCCTAAAATAACAAATGGTTTGTTTGGGGATAATCCACCTTTTTTGCCACCGTCGTCATAAATGTAATTGGCTTGCGTATTATCAATATAATCTCTCCAAAAACGAATTTCGTCATGGTTTCGATTACCATTTCTATTTTCTGGACCGTCAAAAACAGGTGGTGTAGGGTGGCTAGCTAAAATATGGATTTCTTTTCCATTAATATTGATAGGAATATCCCAATGAGATTTTGATGATAATCGCAACTCGTTCCAAACACTATCACTAAACCAAGGTTGATTTGTTTCAGGGCTTATCGGTTTTAAGGCGTTAGGCATATCACGCCACTTAAAGAACTGAAAGGTTTTAATAGTATTATAATCAATAGGGTATTTAGATAATAACACCATACCAAAGTGTCCTTCAAAATAACCAAAACCATGGGTAATGCTTTTGTCATTATTTATGTTGTTGACTTTGACACCTGTATTAACAGGTCCTTGATAAAAATAAGGATAATTTATGGCTGTTTGATCATTTTGTGCTTTTGCTAAATAATTTTTAATAAAATAACGTATGTTTTCGTGTTGGTTATTTACTCTATCAAATTCATTAAGCAAAATAATATCAGGGTTTACACGTTGTATTATTTCAGCAATATTTTTAATTTGTTGGTTATTTTGTTTTAATGCTTGTGTAAGTTCATTGCCTGATACGTTAGGCGAGCTGTTTGGTGAACGTTTTATATAATTTAAAGCTTCCATGCTCACATTGAAGGTTGCAACACGAAGCTTAGTTGTTGCTGTTGGAGTTACTGATTGTGTAGATAATTGTGTAGCTATCGTTTTAGTCATAAAGGTTACACCTACAACAACAGCACAGAAGACTGTTACTTTTAATGGTTTGATAAAATAGGCCATTATTTTAATTTACAACCTCGTAAAATAATATCAGTTAAAAAGTTAGTGACATGTTCTATATCTTCATTCTCATAATCGGCACGATTCATAATAGTTAATATTTGATTATCAAAATCAGCATAATGTTGTGTTGATGACCATATAAGAAAAATTAAGTTGACAGGATCAACAGCGTGCATTTCACCATTATCTATCCAACGTTGAAACACTTTTGATTTTTCTCTAACCCACTGACGAAGATAAGTGCGAGCAAAGTCTTTTAAATGTTGTGCACCTTGAATAATTTCCATGGCATAAATTTTAGAGGCTTTAGGATTATTAAAAGACATGGTTACTTTAGCGCGAATGAATTTCTCAATGGCGAGTTTAGGGCCATCTTCAGGTAAAATATCACCAATACCTTCGTCCCACATATTCAGCGTTTTTTCTAGTACAGCATGGTAAATATTTTCTTTATTTTTAAAGTAATACAAAACATTAGCTTTAGGTAATCCTGCATTATCTGCTATTGATTGCACTGTTGCGCCTTTGTAACCTTGCAGGATAAATTCGTCTTGAGCGGCAGTCAGTATTTTATCGATGCTGAGTGTTCTCACTTTTTGTGTTTTATTATTTTTTTTCATTTTAATTTATTTCATTTCTTACTAATAAAGGCTCATTTATAAAAGAACCCACTAAACTTGATCTGCGGATTCTTATTATTTAGTCGTTAATTTACAGTAATTGTTTATTATGACAATAGTAGTGTTGGCGTTATAACGATTTGTTTTTTAGTGGCCGAACTAGGTATAACATTACTACGCTTGTCCTAATGGTCTATTTATTTTTTTGTATTCTTGGTCAGTAATACTATAGTTGTTGTTTGTAAAAAGCAAAAACTTGACCTTTTGGTGTGTTTTTTATTATTGCGCTGTTTTTTTTCGCAAAATTAAGTTAATTTATGTGTGTATGTAATAAAAGTGTAAAGAACTTTGCTTAAATTAGGTTGATTGAAATTTAACAGAAAACACGCTTTGGTAGATTACTATCAAAAATCTATTAAAAGAAAATAAAAATTTATACATAAAACACATAGGAATATTAAGATGAAAACCCATTCTCTATCACGCATAGCAGGCGCGCTAGTTGTTGCGTTAGGTCTATCAACATCAGTTATATCAACAGATGTTTTAGCAAATACCACAACATCGGCAATAAAAGGACAAATTGCAGGACCACAAGGTAATCCAGCTCCTGGCACAAAAATTACCATCACGCATGTCCCTTCAGGAACAACTAAAACTGCTACAGTGAATAATGCTGGTATTTTTGTTGCTCAAGGTTTACGTGTTGGTGGTCCATACACGGTTGTTATTGATTCAGATAAATTTGAAGATGCAACAGTTAGTGATATCTTCTTGACACTGGGTGAAACTTACCCAATGAGTGTTGATTTAAATGTTCAGCAAAACCTTGAAACGATTGTTGTTACAGGTCGTCCTCTGAGTATGCATGCTGGTGGTAGTGGTCCAGCAACACATTTTAGCGCTAGTGATTTAAAAAATGCGCCTTCAATTAACCGTGATTTAAAAGATATTGTGCGTATTGACCCGCGCATTTATATTGATGAAAGCCGAAGTGGTGCTATTCAATGTGGTGGCGGTAGCCCACGTTTTAACAGCTTAACTGTTGATGGTGTTCGTATGAATGACAGTTTTGGGTTAAATGATAATGGTTACCCAACAACTCGTATTCCTTTCTCTTATGATTCAATTGATCAAGTATCCGTTGAATTAGCTCCTTTTGATGTTAAATATGGTGGTTTTACTGCATGTAATATCAATGCCGTTACAAAATCAGGTACAAATGAGATTCACGGTAGTGTTTTCATTGATTATACCAATGACTCAATGAAAGGAGACACTATTGAAGGGGTAGATCAAGATAATGGTAGCTATTCAGAGAAACGTTATGGCTTTAATTTGGGTATGCCGTTAATTCAAGATGAATTATTTTTATTCATGTCTTATGAAAAATTAGATGGTGAAGAATTATTTAGCTATTCGCCGTTTGGTGATAACGTGAGTCAAGCAGATTTAGATCGTGTTATTCAAATTACACGTGATGTTTATAATTATGAGGCAGGTGGTACACCAGCAGGTTTACCAGTAGAAGACGAAAAGATCTTAGTGAAATTAGATTGGAATATTAATGAAGATCATCGTGCAAGCTTTATATATAACTATAATGATGGTTTTAAATTAGATCAATCTGATGATTGGGGAATGACGTTAGACAGTCATTTTTATGAGTCAGGTGCAGAAATGAATTCTTATGCGGCAGCATTGAATTCAGACTGGACAGATAATTTTTCTACAGAAGTTCGTATTGGCCATACTAAATTAGAAAATAGACAACAATCACTAGATGCAGCGAGTAGCTTTGGTGAAGTCCAAATTTCACATGGTGGTACAACTATTTTCTTAGGTCCAGATGATTCTCGTCAGTCAAATGAGATGAATTGGGATAGTACTACCTTTAAATTGTCTGGAAATTATTATTTAGATGATCATACCATTACAGCAGGTTATGAGTATGAAACCTTAACGGCTTTTAATTTGTTTATGCAGCATACGCAAGGTGAATTCCGTTTTGATTCTATTGATGATTATGAAGCAGGATTAGCAGCGCGTGTTTATTATAATAACTCTGCAGGAACAAACGTTCCTAGTGATGCTAGCCAAGAATTTACTTATGGAATGCATTCATTTTATATTCAAGATGAGTATACCTTTACCGATATAGATGCCACATTAATGTTTGGTTTCCGTTACGATACTTATACCAGTGATGATAAGCCTCGATATAACGCTAAATTTGAAGAACGATATGGCTATGCTAACAATGCTAATTTTGACGGTATAGATTTGTTCCAACCACGTGTAGGTTTTAATTGGAATGTAAATGACAGCCTAGAAGTTCGTGCCGGATTTGGCTTGTACTCTGGTGGTAACCCAAATGTTTGGTTGTCTAATTCATACTCAAATGATGGTTTAGTACAAATTGGTCTACAAAATAGAGGTGTTGATTTATTTAATACACCAATGACTAATGGTGGTACACCAGGGTTTGAAATTCCTCAAGACATGTATGATACAATTCAAAGTACTACAATTGAAGGCGGTGATGGCTCGGTTAATGCGCTTGATCCAAACTTTGATATGCCTTCTGAGTGGAAGTACTCAATAGGTGCAACCTACACAACAGAAAATGAAATAGTGCTTTCAGCCGACGTGCTATATAACCAAAAAGTTAATTCAGCCACAATTATTGATGCTGGTTTGAAATATTCAGACGAAACAGCTCCTGATGGCCGTCCAATGTATGAAGAAATTGCGGGACGCAATAGCGAGTATGTTTTAACAAATAGTGGTAAAGATGGCAGTTCTACAATTGTTTCACTTGCTCTAAGCAAAAGTTTCGATTTTGGCTTAGATGCATCATTTGGTTATTCTTATACTAAGTCTGAAGATGCGAACCCAATGACAAGTGCTGTGGCAGGTTCAAACTACGGTAACTTGGCCGTAATAGACGCAATTAATCCTGCTATGGCAACGTCAAACTATGAAATTCCTCACCGTTTTACTATGAATTTAAGTTATGGTACTGAATTTATTGATGGTTTAGTCACTCGCTTTAGTTTATTTGGTCAAGCAAGCGAAGGACAAGCTTACTCATACACTTTTGATGGTTCAGATGGTGCTTATGGTGATAGTAATTGGAATGGTGATCGCCAGTTGATGTATGTGCCGTTAGAAAATGATCCAAATGTTGTTTATGCAGATGACTTCGATAAAGAAGCTTTTGATGCATTTATATCAGCAGAAGGACTTGCACGTGGTAAAATTTCAGGTCGAAATGCTCAAAATGCTGATTGGCATACCACATTTGACTTTAAAATTAATCAGGAACTTCCAGGTTTAATGGATGGTCATAAAGGAAACCTGTTCTTTATAATCAAAAACGTAGGTAATTTACTCAATGATGATTGGGGTGTTATGAAGCAAGGACAGTTTGTTGGTAATCGCATGGTGAGCATGTCTATTGAAGATGGTAAATATGTTTATGAAGACTTTAATGCTGGCAATGAAGATCAAGAGTACTATAAAAACGCTTCTCTTTGGGAAATGCGTTTAGGTGTAAGTTACGATTTTTAGTAAGTAATACTTAGTTTAAAAACCGTGTTTTAAAGCACGGTTTTTTTATGTCTAAATATAATCATTTTAATAATATAAACACATAATTTACTATGAAAAATTAAATTTAATGGTAGTATAGTAATATTCTGACCATATGGTCAGTTTTTGGATGGTACTTAAAAGTGAATGAAATAAAAAATTATATAATTGAACCAGATATCTGGCTTGAACTGACAGAAAATGCGAAACAAGCACATACAAAGGCTTATGCACCCTATAGTCAATTTCCAGTAGGATCAGCAGCGTTAATGAGTACTAATAAAATAGTGCAGGGGTGTAACGTAGAAAATGCCTCGTATGGTTTAACAGTATGTGCAGAGCGTAATTGTATAGCGCAAGGAGTGATAGCTCATGAAGGTGAAAATACGGCTGAATTTGTGGCTTTAGTTGTTTATACCGAGCAAGAAAAATTAACCCCTCCCTGTGGTGCATGTAGGCAAGTCATTAGTGAGTTTTTCCCACAAGCAGCAAAAGTGATGGCGGTAAATCATCTTAATCAACAACAAATATGGTCTGTTGAACAATTACTCCCTGATGCATTTACGCCTTATAACTTAATCAATAAAAATTAAGTTAGTATCAAATAAATTAAAAGTAAGAAAGGAATTTTAGTTAATGTTATTACCTCAAGAGATTATCGCTAAAAAACGTGATAATAAAGTGCTAAATAAAGATGAAATAGAATTTTTTGTTAGTGGCTTAGTCTCTAATAATTTTAATGATGCGCAAGTTGGTGCAATGGCAATGGCAATATTTCAACAAGGATTAACAGCGCAAGAAACAGTGCAATTGACTCAAGCAATGATGCACTCTGGTGAAGTATTATCTTGGAAATCTTTAAATGGCCCTGTTATTGATAAACACTCCACGGGTGGCGTTGGTGATAAAGTGAGCTTTATGTTAGCAGCAATAATTGCTGCTTGCGGTGGTTATGTACCGATGATATCAGGTCGAGGCTTAGGTCATACTGGTGGTACGGCAGACAAATTAGAGAGTATCGCAGGTTTTAATGTACAACCGAATTTAGATAAATTTAAAAAAATTGTTGCAGATATTGGTGTGGCCATTATTGCGCAAACACCTGATTTAGCGCCAGCAGATAGACGTTTATATGCCATTCGAGATGTGACCGCTACTGTTGCTTCAATTCCATTAATTACAGCCTCTATTTTATCAAAAAAACTTGCAGCTGGGCTTGATGTTTTGGTTATGGATATAAAAATGGGTAATGGTGCTCAGATGGAAGATTTAAACCAAGCTAAAGCATTAGCACAAAGTATCACTAAAGTTGCAAATGATGCAGGTGTTAACACGCAAGCAATTATCACGGATATGAATCAAGTATTAGGAAGTACTACAGGCAATGCGCTAGAAATGTATGAAACGGTTAAATATTTAACGGGTAAATTGCAAGAGCCTCGTTTACATCAGGTGGTTGTGACGTTAGCTAAAGCCATGTTGCTTAATAGTAAACTAGCCAGTAATGACATAGAGGCACAAGCAAAAGTAGAACAAGCATTAGCAACAGGCAAGGCAGCTGAAATTTTTAGTAAAATGGTTAGCGCATTAGGTGGGCCAAGCGATTTACTTGAAAATCCGTGGCGTTCAATGAACAAAGCTAATTATATTATTGAAATAATATCACCTTGTAATGGCTATATAAAGGCCATGCAAACCCGTGATATTGGTTTTTCAGTGGTTGGCCTAGGAGGAGGGCGTATCAGCAATGATCAAAAAATAGATCACAGTGTTGGTTTTGACAGAATTTTACCCCTAGGTACTCGCGTTAACCGAGGTGATATTTTAGCAAGAGTACATGCTAGCTCGGTGGATAGCGCTAACCATGCTAGTAATCAGTATATTAGCGCAATTACTTTTTCGGATAAGTCAATTAATGAGCCACAGCTCATTTATTAAGACTCATTATTGGTATTTTTAACTACATAAAATAAGCAATCATTCAAAGCAACCTGTTTATTAACCGTTGCTTTGAAGATACGACAGTTTTGTCGACAAACTAATTGATTATCACGAGCATAAAAATAGTCATCGATAACATCATTTCCATGTTTATTGAATAATTGCAGATTTCTTATGCCATTACCGTCAATCCAGCCAATCATTTCGTCTTGATGTGCACCACCAAAATTTAAATATTCAATATTACTTTTGAGTGTGACACCGCTATAGCCTTCATCATGTTCGGCATAAGAAAGGTTAACTTTTTCTTTTGTTTGTAATCGTAATGGTCGATATATCACTTCTACATTTTTTTCTTGATGTATGTAGCCAATATTTTCACAGTTTGCAATGTGATTAATACCTGCAAAAGCTGCTTCATGAGCTTGTTCATCTAAACTATACCCACATTCTATTGTGATAAAGGGGCAAGCAAAATTTTGTTCCATTAAAGAACCTAAACGTAAATCGGATAAAATTAATGTTTGGCAGAAAAAAGAAGCTAATGATAGGGTTTCTGTTGTAATAACCGAGCTAATAGAAAATGTTGGGCTAGGACTTGCTGCATTATGAAGATCGACCACCATTTCAGGGTTCACCTCACGTATTGCATTATTAATTAATTTTGCTCTTTGAATGCAGCCCAGGTAATTTTTATCAAGGTTTGTGTTACTATCATCTTGTACAGATTCTAATTGTCCAAAGCAGCGATTCATGTCGTAATGTCCCTGAATAAACCTTCTGGAAAATAAAGGGCTTTTAGATGCTGCTTCAACTGAACAAATGATAAAACGTAAATTTGTTTGTGGTGGTTTGTTAATATCTCGTGTCGTTAACCAGCGATGCAAAGCAATTAGTCCTGATGGTTCATTACCTTGTAGTAAGGTATTAATTACTCGACACTTATTTATATTTATTCCAGTAACGTCTATCACTGTAGGCCCAGACATTGAAAGAAGAAATTGCTCATAGCCAGCGTGTAATTCTATTACGGTGGGATTTTGTAGATAGTTGATCTCGCTAAAATCTATTTCCATGTTAACACCTACAATAAATTATTTGATTAAAGAGTTAAATCCTCGAAAGAATTAGCATGCCATACTTTTATTAAGTGCTGTGTTGATTAAGGTCAATAAAAGAGGTTGAGCAGTACAAATATATATTGAATGAGATTGATTGTTTTTATCGGAAATTTAATTGTTTACCTAAATTTTTTTAAGTAGACTAGGATGTTAATTTTATATTTTTATCTCTTCCACTGTGAGGATTTTATGACAGACGAAACTATTTTTTCTAAAATTATTAGACAAGAAATTCCAACACCGCTTTTATATCAAGATGAATTAGTGAGTGCCTTTAGGGATATTGCCCCGCGCGTTAGTACCCATATTTTAATTGTTCCTAATAAACATATTCCCACGATTAATGATGTGACTGATGCGGATGAACTTACTATGGGTAGAATGATTTCTGTGGCGAAAAAATTAGCTAAACAAGAAGGTATTGATGAAAAAGGCTATCGTCTAATCATCAATTGTAATGAAGACGGCGGACAAGAAGTATTTCATATTCACATGCACTTATTAGGTGGTAAGCGGTTAGGTGCAATGTTATCCGTGTAATTTTTGAAGATCTAGAAAATAAAACGATAAACGGTTCTAAACTTAAGATTAAAAACAGTGCACTTACTATTTAGCTAACGCATAATTAGCGTCTAAAATACAAGTTTTGCATTTGCTAGGATTTTATGTGAACTGGAAAGAATTACTTGAAAATAGAAACCGTTTATTCTGGCTTGTTCATTCTGCCGGCTGGTTTGGTTTTGCCTTAGTGCATTATTTGGGCTCTTTACTTCATGATTTACGTGATATTTTTGTCATTATTATTTTCCTAAATGCCTATGCTGGTTGGTTGTTAACTGTTCCGTTACGCTATTTATATCGTCGTGTATGGAATTATTCACCGATTAAAATTGGCTTTATAGTTGTTTTTGCTTCTTATTTCACAGGCGTTGTTTGGCAGATAATTAAGAATGTTAATTATTGGGAAATATATAAACACGGTTATAAACCTGATTTTTTATTAATGTATACTCAATCAAGTGTTTGGTCGTTTTATATTATTTTAAGCTGGAGCGTATTATATTTTGGTACTAAATATTATCAAATGCTACAGGTTGAAAAACAAAATGTGCTAAAGGCAAATGCAGTAGCACACCAAGCACAGTTAAAAATGCTACGTTATCAGCTTAACCCTCATTTTTTATTTAACACGTTAAATGCAATTTCTACTTTAATACTGTTAAAGGATACAGATACTGCCAATGGCATGGTAACTAAATTAAGTGAATTTCTGCGTTATACGCTTGATAAAGATCCAATGAAAAAAGTCACGTTAAATAGTGAGATTCAAGCACTAGAGTTATATTTAGCCATTGAAAAAGTACGTTTTGAAGAACGTTTACAAGTCAATTTTTGCATTAGTGAATATTGTGAAAAAGCACTAGTACCTAGTATGATATTACAGCCCATTGCTGAAAACGCAATTAAACATGCTATAACTAAGCAGGAAAAAGGCGGTAGCATAACGATTTCAGTTAATCATTTTGCTAATGATTTAATGATTGAAGTTGCCGATAATGGGCCTGGAGCAGAAATAATTGACGATAATTTGCATAGAGAAAATGGTGTGGGCTTGGTGAATACTCGTGAACGCCTACATGCATTGTATCCAAACAAATTTGCACTTGTGGTAGCGAATAATATACCGACAGGTGTTAAAGTCAGTATTCGTATGCCGTATGAATTATCTTAAGTAATTTAATTTAACGCAAACTTGTAGGAATTAGTTATGTCTTTGCGCACTATTATTGTTGATGATGAACCCCTTGCACGAAAGGGTTTAGCTATACGTCTTCAACAATTTGACGATGTTAAAATAATCAAGGAGTGCTGTAATGGCAGGGAAGCGTTAGAAACGATACAAACAGACAAAGTTGATTTGATGTTTCTAGATATTGAAATGCCTGGATTGAGCGGTTTTCAAGTGATTGATGAGATATTAACGCGAAAACTAATGATGCCCATGGTGGTTTTTGCAACAGCTTTTGATCAATATGCAATTAAAGCATTTGAAGTGCACGCACTAGATTATATTTTAAAACCCATGGATGAAGCACGACTATCAAAAACGATTGATAAAGTACGTCAACATATCAAATCAAGCACTGATGCTGATCATAAGTTTAAACTTATTCAGTTAGTGAGTAATGTAACAGGCAATGATTATCAGCAAATTTTAACTGAACTTACCAATGATCAGCAGGTCAGTGTTTCTCATTATTCTGATATTTTGGCAATTAAAGATGCTGGTGAAGTGAGTCGAATACCCGTCAAAGACATTATTTGGATTGATGCTGCAGGTGATTATATGTGTGTACATGCAAGTAATGAGCAAAATAATAATCAGCAAAGAACGCATATCTTACGCAAAACGATGAAACAGCTTGAAATATCTCTTGATCCTAAACTCTTTATTCGAAACCACCGTTCTACCATTGTGAATAAAATTTATATTGATAAATTTTGTAGTCAAGCTAATGGTGAATATTTGTTAGTGTTGAAAAATGGTAAAGAGTTAAAAGTGAGTCGAAGTTATAAGGAAAAAGTAAAACAGGCCATTAATAGTTAGTTTTACCGAGAATTTTATTCTTGTGTTTAAGAAAAGCGTCTATACTTTACATTGTAGTAAAAGATTTGTTTAACAATATTAATAACAAATGGAATGAATATACATTATGAATGTTAGCTATATAGCTCATGTGTCAGGAAAAGTACAAGGTGTTTATTTTCGAGTATCCAGTCAGCAAAAGGCAATTGAATTGGGGCTAAGTGGTTATGCTAGAAATTTAGCAGATGGTGATGTTGAAGTTTTTCTTTCGGGGGAAGAGGAGAATGTAAAAATAATGTTGGCTTGGCTAAAAGAAGGCCCAAAGCAAGCAGAAGTGACTAAAATGCAACAAAAACAAGTTGAATGGCAAGAACATCAATTTTTTTCTATAAGTTAATGTAATTAACTAAAAAACATAACGCTTTGAATATTAGGTGTTTATTCGTCGACGTATTGAAAGCGTTCTATTTTTTTACCTTCCCTAGAAATGGTTTCATTAAACATTGTTAAAGGGCGTACCCAAATATCATTTTTATCATCAAATGGGTGGTAAACAACAAGATACTCTTCTGTTTCACTATGTCTAGCTAGATGAAGCACTTGATAGTAATTGCCTTTAAAATGTCGATATTTACCTAATTTAATCATTAAAATACTGTTAGCAGCATAGGCTGTTAACTTATGTCCCTGTCGGCGTAAAGTGATAAATTATCACTTTACTTATTTTATTACTTAATATTTTCACACGTTCAGCTGATAAATATACGAACAAAATTTAACAGTATATTATTAATAATGATAATAATTAACGTTTTTATATACGGCTATCGTTTTTATCAACATTTAATGATCTAATAGATTCTTTATTTCGCGCTTTTTCTAACTCAATCTGTTCGGGAGTTTTACATACTCTTTTTTTAATATGGCTTCCCGTTGGTGCAAATGTTTGACATATTAATTTTGATTCATTGTCACTTTTAGTCGTTTTTGCCTGAGTGTCTTCTGAAGTTGAACTACATGCTGATAGTGCTGCAACTAAAGAAATGATAAACCATAACTTTATAATTTTTATAAATATTCTTAAGCTATTATATTTGATAAGGGGTAAATACTACTTAAATTTTGTTAAGAATAAAAGTAATTAATACCCCAAAATATAAAAAGTTAAGATAAAGTAAAAATAGTTATCACTCGTTTTTATACCCTAAGTGCTTTTTCACCTCGAACCATACCCACACAGCCTGAACGAGCTGATTCTATAATGTCGGTTTCATGACTTAGGGCTTCAATAAAGGCATTTAATTTATCACTATTGCCTGTTAATTCAATTGTGTAGACCTGTTTACCAATGTCAATAATAGCACCTCGAAAAATATCTGTAATTCGTTTAACTTCAGTACGTGATGCATTATTCATTGCAATAACTTTTACTAGCAATAGCTCGCGTTCTACGTGTTTTCGATCGGTTAATTCAGATATTTTGATAACATCAACTAATTTGTTTACCTGCTTTACAATTTGTTCTAACACTTTATCGTCACCAGAGGTAGCAATGGTGATGCGCGATAAGCTGTTATCATCTGTTGGAGCAACGGTTAAGCTTTCGATGTTGTAAGCACGTTGTGAAAATAGACCAACGATACGCGAAAGTGCGCCAGGTTCATTTTCCAGTAAAATTGCTAAAATATGACGCATTATGCTTTAACTCCTATATTGTGTTTAGCAGTACATAGTTCATCAATAATGTTGAACAAGGTTGTATTTGTGGCGTTTGAATTTTGTGTATTAAAATGCATTAGGCTTTTACCCCCTTAGCAGTCCACATATCATCAATACCACCATGACGAATATGCATAGGGTAAACATGCTCTTTTTCATCAACAAGCACATCAACAAAAACAAGTTTATTTTTAATACTGAAGGCTTCTTCTAACTTTGAATCCAGCTCATCTAAGGTGTCAATTTGAATGCCTACATGTCCGTAAGCTTCAGCAACTTTGATAAAGTCGGGTAATGATTCCATGTAAGAAGAGGCATGTCTGCCGTCATACACCATATCTTGCCATTGTCGAACCATACCAAGAGAACGATTATTCAGTGTTATGATCACAACAGGTAAGTTATATTGTTTACAGGTTGAAAGCTCTTGAATGTTCATTTGAATTGAACCATCTCCCGTAATACAAATGACATGCTTATCAGGAAACGCAAGTTTTACGCCCATAGCTGCAGGCAAACCAAAACCCATAGTGCCTGCGCCACCAGAGTTTATCCACTGGCGAGGTTTAGCAAAGGGATAATATTGTGCTGCAAACATTTGATGCTGCCCTACATCAGAAGCAACATAAGCTTCCCCTTTGGTAATTTTATACATGGCTTCAACTACGCGTTGAGGTTTAATTTTTTCACCTTCTATCTGTTTATAACTAAAGCTTCTCATGTCTCGCCAAAGATTAATTTGTTGCCACCAAGCACTAAGAGCTTCTTCGTTGGGTTTATAGTTAGTCGCTTTTAGTTCATCAAGCAATTGTTGTATCACAATATCAACTAAACCAACGACAGGGATATGAGCATTGATCGTTTTAGAAATTGACGTAGGATCAATATCAACATGAATAATGGTTGCATTAGGGCAAAACTTTTCCACATTATTAGTAACGCGATCGTCAAACCGAGCACCCAGAGCAAGAATAACATCTGCATTTGCCATCGTTTTATTGGCTTCTATACTGCCATGCATGCCTAACATACCAATAAAGTTTTCATGGGTACCTGAAATACCACCCAGTCCCATTAATGTGTTGGTAATAGGGGCTTTTAATGTTTCTACTAAGGTTGTTAATAACTCAGATGCATCAGCGAGTACGATACCTCCACCAGAATATACAACTAACTTTTTTGCTGCTGCTATTGTTTTGACCGCTTTACGTATTTGTTTTGGATGCCCTTTAATGTTTGGATTATACGAACGCATTTTTACGTTAGTTTCTATCTTAAAAGGGGCTTTATTTTGCGGAATAAGTAAGTCTTTAGGTAATTCAACAACAACTGGGCCAGGTCTGCCAGTGCTGGCAATGTAAAAAGCTTTAGCAATTACATTTGGAATATCTGCCAAATCACGACAGTTAAAACTGTGTTTAATAATGGGGCGTGTACAACCAACAATATCAGTTTCTTGAAAGGCATCATTACCAATTAAGGTTGTTGGCACTTGTCCAGCTAAAACAACCATAGGAATCGAGTCCATATACGCGGTTGCAATGCCTGTAACACAGTTTGTTGCGCCAGGGCCAGAGGTTGCTAAAACAACGCCAACTTCACCTGTGGCTCTTGTATATCCATCTGCCATATGTGTTGCTGCTTGTTCGTGTCGAACTAGAATATGTTCAATTTCATTTTGCTGGAAAATTGCATCGTATAGATCTAAAACTGACCCGCCAGGGTAGCCAAAAATATACTTAACCTTAAGTGCTGATAATGCTTTAACTACCATTTCTGCACCAGTAAAAAGCTCTGTTGTCATATCGATACCTATTAATGTTGATGATTAATATACAAAAAACCCTCGGTCTAAATTAGAGCGAGGGTTTGGTTATTTTGTTGCTTACCTGTTTATCTAAAAGCTAATTTTTCAAACAACCTAATCCTCGCAGTGATTGGACTACCACTACGACCATGAGGACGACGTTGTTGCGAATAATATTTAAATACATATGTTTATAATGCGAATAAAATTGTTAAGATCTTAGTGTTAATATAAGAAAGTAATGCTTGGTTCTATTTTTAAAGGGTTTAACAATAACTGTCAACCTTTAAATACAAAATACAGATAATTTAATGTAATTAATTACGATAACTTATGCGATTTAGGAAAAGTATTAAAAAATACAGTTATTTATTGGTTTTTACTATTTTAGCTTTATATTATGGCCTATAGTAACTACATACTATAATAGTGAGTGAAAGTATCATTTTATTATTTGAAAATGTTAAATAATGAAGTTAAAGGATAGAAATATGACTTATTTAAAAAAAATGTTAGTGATGGCACTTGTTGTCTTTATTGCAAGCTGTGCAACCACCTATAAAGCGAAGGTTTACTTTGATAAAAATTCAGATGTCGATACACAACCGTATAAAACTTTTGCTTGGTTGACTGATGCCAGAATAATAGCGTCTCCTGAAGACTTTAATCCAGTAATGAAATTACGTGTAGACAAAGAAATAGAGCAAGCATTTATCTCTCAAGGTTATCAATTAATAGCCGATGCTAATGAGGCAGACTTTACTATCTCTTATACTGTAGGGAGCCGTGAGCAAATAAAAATAAGTCACTACCCATTATCTTACCGTGGTGGTTTTGGTTGGGGACGTGGTTATTATGGTGCAATGTTTGGTCCTATGGTTTCTAGTAACTCAGAAGTACGTCAATATACCGAAGGTAAGTTAGCTATTGATGTGTTTGATGTTAAATCACATCAACCTGCATGGCATGGTTGGGCAACTAAACGTATGACATCTAAAGATAAAGAAATGCCGTCATCCGTAATTAAAGAGGTTGTAAAAGAGGTTGTTTCTCAATTTCATTAATTAAACGGGTAAACATTGATGTTTCATCATAAAAAAGGCAGTTTTAGTGCATGGATGCTAAGATTGAGAAAGATAATTCGTTGGCCTCTTATGACTTCCAGAGAGCCTGAAACGTGTGCTCAACATTCATTTGAAGTTGCACTTATTAGTCATCAAATTGCTTTGATTGGTAAAATAAAATTTAATCGAAGCTATGATCCAGCGGGCATTACTTTAGCCGCACTTTACCATGAAGCATCTGAATCAGGTGGTGTTGGGGATATCCCCAGCCCATTAAAGTATTATAATCCTGATCTGACTAAACAAATAAAAAAAATTGAAAGTGAAGTAGAGCATTCTATGGTGTATGAGGGGTTGCCTGATTATTTACATGAGGCGATGGCTCCGTTGGTAATTCAAGCCAATGTGGATAAAGAAACGAAAGCAATTGTAAAAGCGGCTGATGATTTAGCTGCCTATCATTATAGCCTGTCAGAAATTAATGTAGGCAATAGAGAATTTATTGATGCAACTAAATTATTGGAAAACAGGGTGAAGAAACATTGTGAGCAATGGCCAGAAGTGAATGAATATTTTTCATCTCAATTTCCAGCCTGTATGCAAACCTTAGATGAATTATCTCGGCCTGATTAAAAAAGCTAAACGCACAAAATATGAAATAAATTTCTAAATTTACTGTGCGTTTAGCTGTAATTTATTCTTGCTGATAAGTTAAAAAGAAGTTTTTAAGCTTTTCTAAAGCAGGAATTAATTCATCCACATGAGGTAAAAATACCAATCTAAAGTAATTTTTTGCTTTAGTGTTAAATGCACTACCATGAACTAATAATATTTTTTCTTGTTTAAGTAAATCTAAAATCATTTTTTCGTCATTCGTAATATTGAACTTTTCAGCATCCACTTTTACAAATAAATACAGTGCCCCCATCGCGGGATGACAAGATAAACCATCAATTTCATTTATCATTTTAGCAGCAATATTACGCTGTTTTAATAAACGTCCATCACCTGTGATTAATTCAGTAATACTTTGATAACCGCCCAACGCAGTTTGAATAGCATGTTGACAAGGAACATTGGCACATAAACGCATTGATGCTAATATATTTAAACCTTCCAAATAATCTTCAGCATGAATTTTAGGGCCTGAAATAACCATCCATCCCGCTCTAAAACCAGCAATACGATAATTTTTAGACAAACCGCCCATTGTTATTATTAATACATCTTGGGCAAGTGATGCAGTTGGAATATGTTTAGCTTGGTCGTATAGTATTTTGTCGTAAATTTCATCACTAAAAATAATTAAACTATGTTTTCGAGCCAAAGCAATAATCCCTTGAAGAATTTCTTCAGGGTAAACAGCACCTGTCGGGTTGTTTGGATTAATTAAGACAATAGCTTTTGTTTTATCGGTAATTTTACTTGCCATATCCTCAAGATCTGGATACCAAAAGTTTTCATCATCACAAGTGTAATGTACGGCAGTACCACCTGATAATGCAACGGCTGCAGTCCATAATGGGTAGTCTGGAGCAGGAATTAATACTTCATCACCATTATTTAATAAACCTTGCATTGCCATAACAATAAGTTCACTAACGCCGTTGCCAATAAAAATATCATCAACTCCAACATCTTTAATACCTTGTTGTTGAAAATATTGCATTACGGCAACACGTGCAGAGTAAATACCTTTAGAGTCCGTGTAACCTTGAGAGCTTGGTAAATTGTATATTACGTCTTTTAAGATGTCGTCAGGTGCTTCAAAACCAAATGGGGCAGGATTACCTATATTCAGTTTAAGAATTTTGTGGCCTTCATCTTCTAAACGACGTGCTTCAGCTGCAATTTGCCCTCTAATTTCATAACAAACATTGTCTAATTTAGATGACTTTTTGATAGCTTTCATGTTGAGTGTACTTCTTATATATGCAATTAGGATGATGTATTATTGTTGCTAATAATTGGGCATATTGAAATAGCTAAAGATCAGTTTTTAATGATAATTTATGATTTTTTTTCATAAAACAGCATAAAAAACACTTATTTTAGGGAGTTTATAGATTTAAATAGCAAAAAAGGAGCTTAAGCTCCTTTTTTGTATATGTAATTATTAATTTAATGAATAAATAACATAATCAATATTTAATTAAAAAGTGACATGACATCGTCAATGGCAATCATTGATTTTTCGCCTGTAAGTCGATTTTTCACTTCAACTTTATTTTCATCTAAATTACGTTCACCAATGACTAATAATAAAGGCGTTCCCATCAGTTCATGGTCAGCAAACATGACACCAGGACGTTCTTTTCTGTCATCAAATAAAACTTCAATACCAGCATTATTTAGTTTTTCATATAAAGCTTCTGCTGTTTCTTTTACACGAGCTGATTTAGCCATATTCATTGGCACAATAGCCACTTGAAATGGTGCTATTGCGGCAGGCCACTTTATACCATGTTGGTCGTGGTTTTGTTCTATTGCGGCGGCAACAATACGTGATACACCAATACCATAACAACCCATGGTTAATGTTTGATTTTTGCCTTCTTCATTAAGAACCGCACACTTCATTGCTTGCGCGTATTTTGTTCCTAATTGAAAAATATGACCAACCTCTATACCGCGTTTTATAACAATTTTACCTTGACCACATGGGCTAGGGTCACCCTCAACAACATTACGTATATCGGCAATTTCAATTGTTGAACAATCTCTTTCCCAATTTACGCCAGTTAAATGTACATCATTTTTATTGGCACCACAGACAAAATCGCTTAACTGAGCAGCGGTTCTATCAACAATCACTTCAATTGACAAACCCACTGGTCCTATTGAGCCAGCGGCACACTTAACTGTGGCTAATATTTGTTCGTCAGACGCAAAGGTTAATGGGCTTGAAATTTGTGGTAAATGTTCAACTTTAATTTCATTAAGTTGATGGTCACCACGCAATACTAGGGCGACTAAAGGCGTTTCACCTTGTTCATTTTCAATGCCGCACACTAGTAATGTTTTAACGGTTTGCTTTACATCTACATTTAAAAATTTAGCCACCTCATCAATTGTTTTAACATTGGGCGTTGAAATTTCAGTTAACGCTTGGCTTGGCTCAGCTCTTGCTGTTGTTGGAGCTAATGCTTCTGCTTTTTCAACATTAGCTGCAAAGTCACTTACATCGCTAAAGGCTATGTCATCTTCGCCAGAATCTGCTAATACATGAAACTCATGGCTAGCATCTCCACCGATAGAACCTGTGTCTGCTAATACAGGGCGGTAGTCTAAACCTAAGCGATCAAATATGCGGCAATATGCATTAAACATGACTTGATAAGTTTTTTCTAAACATGAGTCTTCTAAATGAAAAGAGTAAGCATCTTTCATTAAAAATTCACGACCACGCATAACGCCAAAACGAGGGCGAATTTCGTCACGAAATTTAGTTTGAATTTGAAATAATGATAAAGGTAATTGTTTATAACTATTTAATTCATTTGCAATAAGTTTTGTGATCACTTCTTCATGGGTTGGCCCCAAAACAAAAGGGCGCTTATGACGATCTTTAAGGCGCAATAACTCTGGACCATAATCATCCCAGCGACCAGACTCTTCCCATAAGTCAGCTGGTTGAACCATTGGCATTAATATTTCGTTAACACCTGCTCGTTGCATTTCTTCACGAACGATTGTTTCAACTTTTTTTAATACACGTAAACCAGTAGGTAACCACGTATATAAACCTGAGGCAAGGTTTCTTACAAGCCCGGCACGTAGCATTAGTTGATGGCTTATTACTTCTGCACTTGCAGGAGTTTCTTTTAAAGTAGACAGTAAATATTGACTGGTACGCATGACTAAATATTTCCGAAAAACCCATGCAATTTAAAGTATATTTTTAAGTTACATGAGTACAAATAAAATTTTCGCTATTCTATCAGGGTGATCACCGTTGAAACAGCAATAAATTACAATTTATTGCTAAATGATAGGGTGCTGGCAATTATGGTTATTTTATCGTTAGAAATAGTGGTATCTTTAGTCAAAAATAGGGTGATTGTTTAACATAATTTTTATTGCTAAAGTCGATGTTTATATTTTTGTATTAGAGTAATAACATTGTTAGATTTCGCCTTACTTAGTCTTTTTATTCCAACTTTTTTTATTGTATCTATAACACCTGGTATGTGTATGACTTTAGCGATGACTTTAGGCATGTCAATCGGTGTTCGAAACACGCTATGGATGATGTGGGGTGAGTTGATTGGTGTTGCTATTGTAGCAACAGCATCAGTCATTGGTGTTTCAACTATCATGCTACAATTTCCACAGATATTTAATTTTTTGAAACTTATTGGTGCTGGGTATCTATTTTATATTGGCTTTAATATGTGGCGTTCAAAAGGAAAACTAGCATTATCCCAAAATGGCCAAGCTCCACGAAAAATTCGTAAGGGAGGATTATTTAATCAAGGGTTAATAACGGCAATTGCTAATCCAAAAGGTTGGGCATTTATGATTTCCTTATTACCACCTTTTATAAATAAGGAATATGCGCTTATACCACAACTCTCCATTTTAGTAACAGTCATTTTGATTTCAGAGTTTACCTGTATGATGTTATACGCAACTGGTGGTAAAACCTTAGGAAAATTATTATCTCATCATAATAATGTAAAACGTTTAAATAGGTTATCAGGTACGTTAATGATCCTTGTTGGTTTATGGTTAGGACTAAGTTAGTTTTTTCACGAGGTATTTCAGATGTCATTATGAAAGTAGATTTAATCCTTCTGTGTTGTTGATGCCTTTAAGTTAATTAGTGGAATGGTGATATAGGTAAACAAAAGTCTAGTTTAAATTTTTCATCTTCAGCTAAAAATTGATTTTTTTGATAATGCACATAAGCAGGTGTTGATAACATTTTAAACCCTGAAGTTGGTAACCAATGTTCTAAAATATTGTGTAATTGGGGTAATAGTTCGCCATAAACTCCCTGCAATTGAAATACCGCATGCAAGCCCCCAGGAATTGTCATGCTATTAATTAGTCCTCTTTGTTGTATTGGATGATCAATTCCGATACAGGCGACATAACGACATTTATTTAACTCTACCCAAGCTGGATTTGAATGATGTAAACCAAATTGCTGAGAAAAGTCACGATTGTGCATATTAGCCCACACTTTTAAAGTTTGCCAAGCATTTGCTATCGAACGATCATATCCTTGATGCCGCACATAAGCGACATCTCGTTGAGGTAATTCGATTAACTCGCATTTAGGCAAAGTAATGCTATTAAGTCTTTGATAATAAGTAGCAACTTGTTTATTAGCTAAAAAAGGTTTGGGTTGATGTTGACGATCACTGTTGCGCCACTCACCTGGTGACATTTTAAAGATGCTTTTAAAGGCTCGGCTAAAAGATGATACGGACAAATATCCTGATTTTATAGCGATATCTAATACTGATGTACTAGCATCAAACATGAGTTGGTTAGCTGCAAATTCTATTCTAATTCTGCGGATATAATGATGGACAGCCTCTCCTACAACTGTTTTAAAGAGACGGTGAAAATGGTGTTCTGAATAAGCTGCAATAGTTGCTAAATCACTTGCTAAAAGCTTTTTACTCATATTCATATGAATAAAATATAATACATCATTGATGCGGGATATTTGTTGGTTAGTTAGCATGATGTATTAATGTATATAGCATAAATGGACATGTAACAGAGCATAAACGGACAAGTAAAATAACTCAAGCTAATGTACTCTCTTAATTATTATTAACAGAGTGTATCCATCATGAATTTAGCTAAATCGTTACAACATATTCAACCATCTTATATCCGAGAAATTTTAGATGCTGCATGCGCCCCAGGGGTTATATCTTTGGCTGGAGGGTTACCAGCAAATGATAAATTTCCTCTTGAACTAATGGCTAATTCATTAACTGATTTACCTAATAGGCCAGAGTTATTCCAATATGGAAATACGGCAGGTTATGCTCCGCTACTTGCGCATTTTAGGGAACGTTATCAATTACTGTCGTCGCATGAGGGTATTGTTTGTACTGGCTCACAACAAGGCTTAGATCTTATTGCTCGATCATTTATTAATCCGGGCGATACAATAGTCATGGAAGCGCCAAGCTATTTAGGGGCAATTCAGATATTTAGTCTTGCTCAAGCCAACATTGAGAGTATTTCACAACGTTGTGATGGCCCAGATTTAGTCGAATTAGAAACCTGTTTTGCTACGAGTAGTGTTACATTCTTTTATGCGGTACCTGATTTTCATAATCCAACAGGCGTATGCTGGTCTTTAGCTGTGCGTCAACAAGTTGCTTTCTTGTGTCAGAAATATAATGTTACTTTTATTGAAGATGTTCCATATAGAGAATTGCGCTTTAATGGTAGTTCATTACCATTAGTGTCAAGTTTCTGTCTTGAGCATTCAATGATATTACGCTCATACTCCAAAATAGCCACGCCTGGTATCAGGTTAGGTTTAGTTACGGCTAAAGCTAAATGGATAGCGCAACTGAATACTGTAAAACAAGTCTCTGATTTGCATTCTAGTATTCCAATGCAAGCAGTATTGTTAGATTTGCTACAACACAATGAGTTTGAGCAACATTTGGCTAAGTTACGACAGGTTTATTTCATGCGATATAAAACATTAATTCAACAAATATCCATTTATTTACAACGTCTGTGCCATATAAATACTGTTGATGGAGGAATGTTTGTTTGGCTGACATTACCCGAATGTGATGTAGACGCGTTAGCTAAGTCGGCATTGGAAAATGGTGTTGCCGTTGTACCAAGTTCAGTATTCTATCATGACCGAACATGTCAAAAGTCTGCTTTGCGTTTGAATTTTACGAACGCTAATAAACAAGCGTTAGGTGTTGCAGTTGAACGTTTAGCTTTAGTGATAAAGAATTATTGCCAATAACTAGCTTATACTCGGCTTAATAATTCTTTATTATCCGTTGATTTCCTCATAGTATTGTTAAATTTACTTACCATAAGTCAGATGTTTATGCATGACATGAAACTTTCTTTCTAATAATAAAAAGCCAGTTGTTAGTAGTAACAACTGGCTTTTTTTGTTTATTTTAAGTTACGAGTTAGTACTTATAACGTTGGTTTTGTTGCGGCGGCAGAACTTCTACTACTTGCATCAGCAGAAATTGCACTACGGCCAGACACTTGATGCACCATTCGATCTTCATTAGCCATAAAACTAGTTGGAATTTCGTTGATAGTGGTGATTGTTTCTGTTTTTGTCATTGGAGAAGAAGCACGGCCAGATAAACGGTTAGACTTTTTCACTTGTCGAGCTAACTTTTTATCTTTAGCTGGTGATTTTTTCGTTGCTTTTTCTTCAACTTTTTTCACTGATTCTTTTGGGGTAGACTCTGCTTGAGTTGCTTCTAACACAGGCTCTTCATCAGAAATTTGCGTTTCAGCGGTTTGACTAGCACTAGCTTCAGCAGGCTCTTCATCTACTTTCTCTATAACGTTATTGTCAGTTAAAGGAAGATCTTGCTGTACTTCTTGCGAAACTACTGTCTCAGCAATAACTGGTTTAATAGCTGTTGGCTCAGTAGTAGCTGGTGCTGGCTCAGTGGCAACTGGTTCAGTAACAACTGGCTCAGTAGTTTTTGGTTCAGCAACTGCTGGTTTAGTCGTTGCTGGTTCAGTAGGCGTTGGCTCAATAACAACTGGTTTAGTAGCCGCTGGTTTAGCGACAACTGGCTCAGCAACTGTGTTACCTGTAACAGATTTTTCTTCCACAGCGTTTTGTTTTAAGGTTGTTTCCTCCGTGGCAACTTCTGCTTCTGGGCTGTCTGTTTTAATATGTGTAGTATCTTCTTTATTTGATGCATCTATCTCTGGGTAACGCGCTTTAATGGCTTCGTTATTACCTTCAGAATCTTCAGGTTTTTTCTCTCGGCGTCTACGTTGACCATTAGAGCGTAAATGTCTTGGTGAACGTCTATTGCGTGAACGTTCTTCTTTATTTTCTGTATTAGCTTGAGAATTCACTTGTTCCTCATTATTAACCGCTTGCACTGCATTTTCTTCTTCAGTGCGAGTTTTTTTAGTTTCAAGCTCTTTATCTTTAATAACAGGTTCTGTTTTATTTATTGCTTTTTCAACAGGTGCACTTGTTACGGTATTTTGATCTACTTTTGCTTTATTAACGCGCACTTTTTTACGATTCGTTCTGCGTTGGCGACGTTCCGTTGCAACTTCTTCTTTTACCGCGGCATTTTTATCAAACTCAGGTTTTTGACTTTGGTTTTTTGCTTTAGGTGCTGCTTTAGTTGTATTAGTTGTATTGTCACGATCGTCACGAGGGCTACGATTTTTATCTTTAGGATTGCGATTTTTAGTACGATCATTTTTACGTTCTTCGCTACGTTCGTCGTTACGGGTGCCATTACGGTTATTACGTGAATTACCACGTCGTTGACCTTGACGGCCTCGCTGCGGAGTACGTTTTTCTTCAGGTTTAGTAGTGCTTTCTGGTGTTTTGTCTGTTTTAACTTCTTCTGAGGTAAATAAACCTTTTAACCAAGTAAAGAAGCCTGATGGCTTGCTTTTCTGTGACTCTGATTGCTCTACAGTGACAGTACTTGGTTCGGCAGGGGCAACATTAGGCGCAACCATACCTTGTCCCATTGCTTGAATTAACGGTTCATCACGTTTTACAGGTTCTTTATCAAACTTAGGCATTTTAGCTTCTTCAAGTTCAGCTTGTTTAACCGATATTTCGTAGCTTGCTTGTGTTATGGATTCATCTTTTTTAACACGTAATACTTCGTATTGGGGGGTATCCATATGAGGGTTTGGAATAATTAGAACACGAACACCATGATGTTTTTCTATATGCATGACAGAACGACGTTTTTCATTTAACAAATATGTAGCTACAGGTACTGGCACCTGGGCTTGTACATGCTGTGTATTTTCTTTAATGGCTTCTTCTTCCATTAAACGAAGAATAGATAAAGCAAGTGATTCAACACCACGTACTTGGCCTGTACCACAACAACGAGGACAAACGCCTTGGCTAGTTTCCCCAATAGAAGGGCGCAAGCGTTGGCGCGACATTTCTAATAAACCAAAACGAGAAATTCGACCTAATTGAATACGCGCTCTGTCTTGACGAACAGAATCACGCATACGATTTTCTACTTCACGTTGGTGACGCACAGGTGTCATGTCAATAAAGTCAATCACAACAAGGCCGCCTAAATCACGTAAACGTAATTGACGTGCAATTTCTTCTGCTGCTTCTAAATTAGTATTGAAAGCTGTTTCTTCTATATCGCTGCCTTTAGTCGCCCGCGCAGAGTTTATATCTATAGAAGTCATGGCTTCTGTTGGATCAATAACAATTGAACCACCAGAAGGTAAGCGAACTTCACGTTGAAAAGCAGTCTCAATTTGAGTTTCTATTTGATAGTGCGTAAATAAAGGTACGTCACTTGTATACAGCTTTATTTTACTTAAGAAATCAGGGCGAACTATTTCAATGTGCTTTTTAACGCTTTCAAAAGTTTTGGGACGATCAATTAATACTTCACCTATATCGCGACGTAAATAGTCACGAATGGCACGTAAAATAAGGTTGGTTTCTTGATGAATTAAAAAAGGTGCTTTACGGCTTTGTGCGGCATCACTGATTGCTTGCCAGTGGTGCAATAATACACTTAAATCCCACTCTAACTCTTCGTAAGCTTTGCCAACACCAGCTGTGCGAACTATTAACCCCATGCCTTTAGGTAAGTCTAATTTACTGAGTGAAGCTTTTAAATCAGTTCGTTCATCACCTTCAATACGACGAGAAATACCACCAGCGCGAGGGTTATTTGGCATCAACACTAAATAACTACCAGCAAGACTGATAAAGGTTGTTAGTGCAGCGCCTTTTTGGCCACGTTCTTCTTTGTCGATTTGAACAATAACTTCTTGACCTTCGTGCAAAACATCTTTGATGCTAGGACGACCTTGAAAGGTATAGCCTTTTGGAAAATACTCACGAGCGATTTCTTTCATTGGCAAGAAGCCATGACGATCTGCGCCGTAATCAACAAAAGCGGCTTCTAGTGAAGGTTCAATACGGGTAATTTTTGCTTTATAGATATTCGATTTTTTTTGTTCGTGACCAGGACTTTCAATATCTAAATCGTAAAGTTTTTGACCATCAACAAGTGCTACGCGCAATTCTTCTGATTGGGTAGCGTTTATTAACATACGTTTCATAGGTTTTGTGACTCATTTTTAGTCACAACACACCAGTGCTTAGTACACAAAGTAGTGCAATCTATAGCGATGTAACAGCATTTTGTCAACCTCACGGATGTCAACTTTAACGTGTCATTAAACCACGTTAAGCTGTTATATAATTTGATTGTTTCTAATTCGCTATGACATGATTTTTATATAAATCATAGCGTTATTGTTTCTTTATGTGCTCAGCCAATGTGCTGTGCGTACTTACTTTGCAAGTTATAAGTTTGCAGATGCAGATATTTAACAACTAAATTTTGCCTAGTGATGTTTTACACTTTCTTTTTGGCTTGTTTTATTGTTATATGAAAACTATTTTTGCAAAGTAAATTAATTAAATAAATTGCTTTATGGAGCAGGGCCAGTACCTTTTAAGGGATAAAAACTGTTTATGCTTTTTCTAACAAGTTACACGCGTTAGTATTACAATAGGCCGTACTATTAGTGTGTCGATTTCCTATTAACTTATATTATTCATATTAGATAGGTATGCATACTAATGTGGCCGCAGTTTGCCTCTTACGTCTCTCTTTAAAACTTCTAAAATTTAATGCTTATTTACTTATCGTTTTATAAATATTTTGCCAATAAATAATCTTTATCAAGCATTAACTTATCTATTATCACTTATAAACTCAGATAAGCCAATAAAAAAACGGACTAAATGTTAAAATGCAGTAAAAAAAGTATGGTAAACTGCGCTTCATGGAAAAATTAATATCAATTAAACGCACGTCATGTCACAAAAACCACTAATAAAAAAGCCCAACAGTCAAGAATCAAACACGGTAAACGATCACGGCGATGATAAACCCCAAGTACGATTTATCACGATAGATACTGAAGACGCAGGTCAGCGTATTGATAATTTTTTATTAAGAACATTAAAAGGTGTGCCCAAAAGTCATCTTTATCGTTTAATGCGTAAAGGTGAAATACGCGTTAATAAAAAGCGAATAAAACCCGTTTATAAACTCGCACTAAATGATGTATTACGGATTGCCCCTATTAGAGTGTCAGAGAAAACAGATACTGTTTCAACAGGTTTGAATATTGTTGCCAACCTTGAAAAGCAAATATTATTTGAAGATGATAGGTTAATTGTAATTAATAAACCCTCAGGTATGGCCGTTCATGGGGGCAGTGGTTTAAGCTTTGGTTTGATTGAAGCGCTACGCGCATTGCGTCCTGAAGCTCGAATGCTTGAATTAGTACATAGGCTTGACCGAGATACCTCTGGTTGCCTTATTGTTGCGAAAAAACGTTCTGCACTTCGTCATTTACATGAACAGCTACGCAGCAAAAACGTACAAAAATTTTATCATGCACTCGTCAAAGGACATTGGCCTACTAAATTAACACGTGTTACTGAAGGATTAAGAAAAAATGATCTAAAATCAGGTGAGCGTGTCGTGATTGTTGATAATATAGACGGTAAAGAATCAGAAACACGCTATAAAGTGTTAGAGCGTTACCGCGGTGCGACTTTAGTGCGTGCTTTTCCCGTTACAGGCAGAACCCATCAAATACGTGTTCATTGTCAAGTAAGTGGGCATTCTATTGCCATGGACGCTAAATATGGTAGCGAAGATTTTGATGCAGAGATGAAAAGTAAGGGGCTTAAACGCTTATTTTTACATGCCGCTAGTATTGAATTTACGCACCCAAAAACAGAAGAACGTTTAAAGGTTGAAGCGCCGCTTGAACCTAGTTTAGAGAAGTTGCTTGCTAAACTTGTTAGAGAATAGTAACTATAAAATAAGTTAAACACACGATAGAAGAGCAATATGCAGTATTATAAACTTGTTATTTTTGATTGGGATGGAACTCTGATGGACTCCGTTGAACGTATTGTTTCCTCAATGCAGTCAGCCGCTAAAACTGTTGGTTTAACGATACCTTCGGATGATGATGTAAAGCAAATTATAGGTTTAAGTTTAAATGTAGGCCTAGAAAAACTATTTTCAGCGATAACGCCCGAGCAAGTTGAGGCCATGTTAGTGCAATATAAATATGAATATCTTGAAGGAGATAAAACACCAACACCTTTATTTGATAATGCCATGACATTACTTTCAACACTCAAAAAGAGCAGTAAATTATTGGCAGTGGCTACAGGAAAAGGAAGAGAAGGGTTAAATAGGGTATTGCAAGTAAGTGAAACTAACCATTTATTTAATACTACACGTTGTGCAGGTGAAATGCCATCAAAGCCTCACCCAGAAATGCTACATAGTATTTTGGCTGAATTAGAGGTTGCTCCACACGAGGCTGTGATGATTGGTGATACCAGTCATGATTTAGCGATGGCTCAAAATGCTGGTATTGACAGTATTGGTGTTACTTTTGGTGTACACAATAAACAAATACTTCAGCAATATGCGCCTAAAGCTATTGTTGATTCAATAAGTGAATTACATACTTTGCTTGTGTAGCTATTAATAATTTAAGTTAGCGTTTATTCTGGCATGGAGCGATAAATCCCTTAATCTTTAATGGATGCCTAGCCTAAACTCGTTTTTAATTCCAGCTGAATCTTAGCCCCTTGTTGTAATAAACGTGTAGCAAATGAATGACGTAAAGAGTGTGGAGTCACGTGCTTATCTATTTGGGCATCAAACGCTGCTTTTTTAACAGCACGTTGTAATTGTTTTTCATCAATATGATGGCGTCTAAGTTGTTTACTTTGTGGATCGATGCTCAATTTATTTGAGGAAAATAAATATTGCCAACCAAGCTGCTTATTGTGGTTAGGGTATTTTTTACGTAATAAGTGAGGCATAAATACACCATTAAATAACGGG